>Ga0255338_1000163_pt1 | contig 273368 bp, 274 predicted proteins | sample MeOH1_35cm_T4_19_FD_203715 | JGI IMG/M metagenome (GOLD analysis project Ga0255338, IMG submission 203715) | Sandy soil microbial communities from University of British Columbia, Vancouver, Canada - MeOH1_35cm_T4_195 | ecosystem: Engineered > Artificial ecosystem > Sand microcosm >... | reverse complement strand
CATCATTGGTCATGAGGCGGCGCTCCTTCTGCCAGACTGCCAGGTCCAACAGACAGGATGCGCCGCCTCACTCAGAGCGACAAAGGGATCCCGAGTGTCGCGACGACTCGGGGATAGGACAGGCTAGACGCCGTACTTCACCTGGATCCGCTTCGCCTGCTCGAGGCGCAGCAGACCGCGATCGACGTCGCGAGGATTCGAGATGTTCTTCAGCGCCCACTGGATGATCTCGTCGGGCACCATGGGATAGCGCTTGCGCGCCTGCGCGAGGGTCATATGGCTGCTCCTTCGGCTACGACTACGACTGCGACGACTGCGGGGGTGCGTGTGTGACGATGACCCGTTCACGCGCTCATTCTGCTCTCGCTCGTCACAAGCAGTCAATATCTCCCTGGAAGCAGCTGGATACCCAGCGCTCTACTCGCGCCAGCGCCGATACAGCGAGTGCTCGATGCCGAGGACGTCCAGCACCTTGCCGACGACGAAGTTCACCTGGTCGTCCAGCGACTCCGGCTTCTGGTAGAACGCCGGCATTGCGGGCACAACGATAGCGCCCGCCTCGGCTATCACCGTCAGGTTGCGCAGGTGGATGAGGGACAGCGGCGTCTCGCGCGGCACGACCACGAGCGGCCGCCGCTCTTTCAGCATGACGTCGGCCGCTCGCTCGGGCAGGTCGGCACCGAGTCCGGCCGCGATCGAGCCGACGAACCCCATCGAGCAGGGCGCCACGACCATCGCGTCGACCCTCCGCGAGCCCGAGGCGATGGGATCGAAGAGGTCGTTCGGCGCTACGACGCGGAGCAGGGCGTCGGAGCCGACCTCCAGGTACCGGCGAACGGCCTCGGCCGCATTCTCCGTCGGCAGGTTGAAGCCCGTCTCGTGCGCCATCACCTGCGAGCCCGCTTCGGTGGCGATGAGCGTGACCCCATGGCCGCCGACGAGCAACTGCTCGACGAGCCGCAGGCCGTAGACCGACCCCGACGCACCCGTGATCACGACCGTGTAGACGCCCATGTCGCTCCTCGCCAGACCCCTGGACCGCCCAAACATCAGCGGCCGAGAGAACGCCGCTCGCTGGGATATCTTCCCTACTGCGCGACCTATCGTAGCAGGCGGTCCGCCAGCGAGCCGAGGAAGATGATCACCGCGATGACGCCGTTGAACGTGAAGAACGCGGCGTTGACGCGCGAGAGGTCGGTCGGCGAGACGATGGCGTTCTCGTAGACGAGCAGCGCCGCGGCGAGCGCGATACCCACGTAGTACGGCCACCCCGCCGAGGCGGTCAGTCCCGCGAGCACGAACAACACGACGGTGAGGGCGTGCGTGATCTTCGTCTGCAGCAGAGCGGGCGCGATGCCATGGTCCGCCGGCATCGAGTGAATGTGGTCTCGGACGTCGCACTCGATGTCCTGAGTCGCGTAGATCATGTCGAACCCGGCGGTCCAGATCATGACCGCCCCGCCGAAGAGCCAGGGCGCCCAATCCGACAGCCGACCGGTGATCCCGACCCACGCGCCAATCGGCGCGAGACCGAGGCACAGGCCGAGCCAGTAATGGCACAGCGCGGTGAAGCGCTTCGTGTACGGATAGATGACGAACGCGGCGAGCACGAGCGGCCACAGCCAGCGCACGATCGGATGCAGCTGCCACACGGCGTACAGGAACGCCGCGAGCACGACCGCTGCGAACGCCCACAGCTCCCACGCCTTGATGAGGCCGGAGGGTACTGCGCGCCCGGCGGTCCGAGGATTCCGCGCGTCGATCTCCTTGTCGACGGCGCGGTTGACCGCGAACGCAAAGCTTCGCGCACCCACCATCGCCACGGTGATCCAGACGATCGCCATGATCGTCGGCCAGCCACTCCCGGTGATCCAATGCCACGGCACGAGGAAGCTACCGGGGATGCCGAGCCGCGAAGCGGGCACGAGCAGCAGCGCGCGGCCCTTGATGACGTCGGGCCCCGACGAGAACCACAGCGCGGCGTAGATCGCGCCGATGTAGGCGTACGGTAGCGCGAAGATGGAATGCTCGAACTTGACGAGCTCCAGGAAGACCTTCAGCTTGCCGACGAACCCGCGCGGCGCTTCCTGGCTCTCGCTCACGTGACGAGCGGCCGCTTCGTCCACCTCGGCGCGAAGCGGCAGTGGTCCCTTGCGCGACGGAGACCCCTCCGGCTCGTCAGCCAAGGCCGAACTCCCCCCACATCTCGTCCACGCGCGCCTTCACTTCCGGCGTCATGCGCATCGCCTCCGGCCACTCGCGGGTGTGGCCGCCCTCCTCGGGCAGCGGCTTCGTGGCGTCGATGCCCATCTTGAAGCCGAATCGTTCGTAGCGGCTCGAGTGGTCGAGCTGATCGAGCGGCCCTTTGCTAATGAGCAGCGAGCGGTCGGGGTCGACGTTGTTGAAGCAGCGCCAGGCGACCTCCGAGTAGTTGTGGCAGTCGACATCCTCGTCCACCACGATGACGTACTTCGTGAACATCATCTGGCCCATCGACCAGGCAAAGTTCATCACGCGGAACGCCTGCCCGGCGAACTCCTTGCGGATCTGGAAGATCGCGCAGTTGTGGAACACGCCTTCGAGCGGCAGGTCGTAGTCTATGACTTCGGGCATCATGGCCTTGATGACCGGCAGGAACAGGCGCTCGGTCGCCTTGCCCAGGTAGCAGTCTTCCATGGGCGGCTGGCCGACGATGGTAGTCGGATACATCGCGTCGCGCCGCATCGTGATGGCCTCGACGTGGAAGACCGGGTAGTAGTCGGCCAGCGAGTAGTAGCCGGTGTGGTCGCCGAAGGGGCCTTCCCAGCGGACGTCCTCGGGATTCGTCGAGACCCAGCCCTCGAGTACCATCTCGGCGTGGGCGGGCACGAGCAGGTCGTTGGTCACGCACTTCACGACCTCGACTGCCTCGCCCCGGATGATGCCGCTGAACAGGTACTCGTCGATGATGGGCGGCACAGGGGCCGTGGCCGAAAAGATGGTGGCGGGATCGCCGCCGAGTGCGACCGACACGGGCATCTTGTCGTGCCCCGCCGCCGCCCACTCGCGCATGTTCTTGGCGCCGTCGTGATGGGTGTGGATGTGGAGTCCGGTCTCGTTCGGCCCGAAGACTTGCAGCCGGTACATGCCCACGTTGTGTCGGCCCTTCAGGTTGCTCGTGACGACCAATGGGAGCGTCACGAACGGACCGCCGTCCTCGGGCCAGGTAGTGAGCACCGGCAGTGAGGTGAGGTCGACGTCCGAGCCGCGCAGCACGACCTCCTGACACGGCGCCTTCGACCCCTTGATCTCCTTCTTGCCGACGCCCGCCAGCCCCGCCAGGTTCTTCATGACGCCGAGCTTGTCCCACACGCTCGCCGGTGCGTCCAGCGGCAGGAGTTCCATCAGCTTACGGCCGACGGCGTCGAGGTCGCGCCACGTCCCGGTCTCGGCATCGACACCGAGCGCCCACGCCATCCGGTCGTACGTGCCGAAGAGGTTGATCGCCACAGGGTGGTCGTAGGCACGACCCGACTCGCGGGCGACCGGCTTGTCGAACAGCAGCGCCGGCCCGAAGTCCTTGGATACGCGATCGGTGATCTCGCCGATCTCGAGGTACGGGTCCACCTCGGCGGAGACCCGCTTGAGCTGGCCCTTGCGCTCCAGGAGCGCGACGAACTCGCGCAGGTCTTTCAGCGCCACGAACGACTCCTTCGGTAGGATCGCCTACGAAGTGCTGTTCGCGACGTCCGCCTGCTCCCCCTGCACCCGCTCGGCCGTCGCGCGAAGCACCCTGGGATGATACCTCCCGACCAGGTACGTTACCACCGCGCCGAGGACGGCCGCCGCGGCGAGCGCGGTGGTCTGGATGAGGTCGAGGTCGTACTTGAATCCCCAGCGGAAGTCGGGAAGCGTCCACGTGACGTTCGCGCCGTACTGCCACACGAACCACGCGACTTGCATGGCCAGGGTTGCCTGGATTGCAAGAACGGTGACCGGGCCGAGGACCGCCCAGCGCCCGCCGAATCCCTCGCGAGGTCCCTTCGGCGAGCGTCGGAGCAGCGGGTAGACCAGGCCGGCCGTGAGTGCGGCGATGAGGCCGGCGATCGCGGACTCCAGCATGCGCATGTTGAAGAACGACTGGAGCAGCGCCTCGGAGTTGAACGAGGAGAGCGACCAGCGGTCGTGGTGCAGCCCGAAGAACAGCGCGCCGTAGACCGCGTAGTAGGCTGCCACGCCGAACAGCGCAGCGACGAAACCGCGGCGCGAGACCAGCCCGATGACGAGCAGCACACCCAGCGCCACGGCGAGGATGATGAGCGCTTGCGGCACCCGCTTGCCGCGCTCGTAGGTCGAGCGGATCTCATAGGCGCGCAAACGCTCTGCCGATGGGTCCTGCGACGCTGCTTCGACCACCTGACCGCGAGTCTTCGCGTCGACCGGCGCCAGCACGAGGCGTACGTAATCGCTCACGGCCGCCGCCCGCTCGCGCTGGGCCGCGACCGTCACGCTCCTCGGCGCGTCAAGCACGCCAGGCAAGACCTGGCCGACCGACTGTCGCGGAACGGGGATGCCGAGCAGGGTCGCGACCGTGGGCGCGATGTCCTCGAGACGCCCGGTACCCTCACCGAGCTGCACGCCGGCGCCCGTGAAGACTGCCGGCACCCGAACGACCTCGCCTTCCCAGCCGCCGTGACCACCCGTGTCGATGTGACCGTGGTCGGTGGTAATCACGAAGGTGGTCTTCGCGTCGGGGAAGGCAGCCACGAGCCGCGCGACGTCATTGTCGACGCTCGAGGCCGCCTGCGCGTACGCCTCGGAGGCACCGCCTGACGCATGTCCGGCCTCGTCGATGTCCGGCAGGTGGAGTACCACGAACCGTGCGTCCGACTCGCGAATGAGTGCGATGGCGTGAGTGACCAACTCGCCGCTGAGGTACTTGCCGTGCTTCCAATCGCGCAGGTAGCTTGCCTTCGCTCGCTCGGCGCCGTACAGCGCCTGCATGCTCTTGGGCCCGACGACGACCGTCGGCAGGCCGCTGGCGATCGCCGAGTCGAGCAGCGTCTGCACCCTGACGCGGCCCTCGTACCAGTTCGTCGTGACGCCACTGATCGGCTGAGGGGCACCGGACAGGATCGTCGTCCAGTTAGGGTGCGACAGCGAGGGCTGCGGCGCGGTCAGCACGAGCGAGTTGCCGTACGCGCGCAACGCTTGCACCGAGTGCATGCGACGGGACGTGTCGAGGCGCAGGCCGTCGACGATGACGAGCACGACCCGGTTCGCCAGCGGAGCGGCCACGCCGCTCGCCTCGGCAGAACCGACGCTCGTGTACGGGCTGCGGTAGTCGACGACCTGATTCCAGGAATAGCCCGCGAGCTTGTAGGCGGCGACGGACGTCGCGAGGCACGCCGCGATCGTGACCAGCACCAGCAACCATCCGAGCCATCGTCGGCGCACGCGGGCCTCCTCGTCTGATGCCACCATCATACCGAGGACGTTGTACGCACGCGACGCGCCAAGCGGCGAGATTCCCGCTACGGGATGAGGGCGTCCAGCTCGTCGAGCGTGACGATCGGCCGCTCCCCCTCCGGGGGGCACTCGCCACGCCGCGAGATGAGCACGGGTGTCATGCCGACTGCGCGCGCGCCGAGCACGTCGGCGTAGTAGTGGTCGCCCACGTGAACGCACTCGCCCGGCGGCACACCAACGCGGTCGCACGCGAGCTCGAACACCCGCGGATCGGGCTTGTGCAGGCCCTCGGCGGCCGAGGACACGACCGGCCCCAGGTACTCACTGAGTCCCAACCCGGACAACAGCGTCGCGAGTCGCGTGTCCCAGTTCGAGATGATCCCGAGGATGAATCCACGCTCCCGCAACCGCTCGAACGCCGGCGCGACATCGTCGTACGCGCGCCATCGTGCGGCCGATCCGAACTCGTCGTACACCTCGCGGGCGATCGTCGCCGCGTTCTCATCGATGCCCAGTCGATCGAGCATCAGCGAGTACATGCCGACCCACACGCCGGACGTCTCCTCCTCGTTCGTCCAGAAGGTGTCGTCGGCGCGGTAGCGATCCTCGTAGTAGGCATCGACCAAGGGCATGATGTCCTCGATCGCGCCGAGGTCGTGCACATGACCGTGGCGCTGGAGCACCTGTCGGCAGACCTCGGAGACGCTGGGGTACGGGAACAGAAGCGTGTTCCCGACATCGAAGAAGACCGCGCGCGTCCGAGCCATGATCAGTCCTGATAGGTGGCGAGATCCGTGCGCTTCGGTGGGCGATCCGGGTGCTCCCCCGGCTTGCCGAGCAACACGAGCGACACGATTCGTCGGGTGGCTTCGACGTCGAGGGCCTCGGCGATCTCGTCTCGGACCCAGAACGAGAAGGTGACGGTGCAGGTGCCGAGACCGCGGTCGGTGGCGGCGAGCATGAAGTTCTCGATGGCCGCGCCGGTCGAGAGACAGTAGTTGAGTTTGGTCAATTCGTCTTCGGCGATCGGGATCGTCACAGCCACGACGACTGGCGCCTCACCGAGGTCTGTCCAGAATCGCGTGGCCGCCTCGAGCTGGTCGGGCTCGAGCAGGCCGATGTACTCGTCCACGAAGACACTGGTGTGCGCCATCAGCTCGACGATCTTGTTGCGCGACGCCCCGGTCGCAACGTGGAATCGCCACGGCTGTTCGTTGCCTGCCGATGGTGCCAGGGTGGCAGCCTCGACGAGATCTTCGATGACTGAGCGATCCACCGGCTCAGGCGAAAACCGGCGTATGGCACGCCGAGCACGGACGGCATCCTGGAGCTCCACGAGCACCTCCTGAAGAGCGCGGTCCGGCTTCGAACCACGAAGAGAGCGGCGTCAGGCGATATCCTGCGGGCGCAGGTGCTTGATGAGGGTGACGGTCGTTCCACCGTTGGATTCGCGTCGGAAATCGACCCTGTCCATCAGCGCGCGCATGAACATGATGCCCCGACCGCTCGTCGCATACAGGTCGGTCGCCGCGCCTACGCCCTCCTCGAACCCCTCACCGGCGTCCGTGATCATGATAACAATGCGATCTTCGTGGACGGCGAGATCGATCTTGACCATGTCGGTCTCGGGGTGGGGCGAGCCATGTCTGATGGCGTTGGCGAGGGCCTCGCCTACCGCCACCTTGATGTCGAACAGCGAGGCTTCGCTCAAGGTGACGCGATGGAGCAAGTCAACGACGCGCAGTCGCGACTGCGACAACGAGGCGACCTGCGCCGGGACGATGAGCTCTTCGCGCCACAGCAGCTCCGTAGGGCGATCGGTGAGCTCGAGTCCCTCCATGGCCGAGGTCACCGAGGGACTCGCCGCGATGCTCGGCGCGATGTTCACCAGACCGGACAGCTCGAGGACCCGAGCCACGTCACGGTTCGCACCCGCCAGGATCAGCTTGCCGCCGCGCGGCGTGAGCCGATGGTCGAGCCAGACCAGCAGGCCCAGTGCGGAACTGTCCGCGTAGGTCACCCTTGAGAGATCGAGGATGAGGTTTTCGCAGCCACCTTCGACGGTCGAGTCCAGGGCGGACTTCACCGACGGGACTACAGAGATATCGATCTCGCCTTCGAGATGCGCAACACAGACTCGGCGGTCGTTCTCACGATCGATCTTGAGCATTACCTGTTGACCTCCAGGGCGGGCACCCAAAGGACGAAAGCGGACTCGTGCAGCTGTGACAGACGCGTGTCGCCCCCCGGCGCGAGCGGCCCCGTGAGACCGGCCCCGACCGCTCTGATGTCGTACAGAATCTTACCCATTCGAGGCGTTGGAAAACGCTGACAGTGCGCACGTGTCGACCGCAATTTCCCCGCCTTCCCCCGTCGGTCCCGGCTAGCCGAAGCGCAACTCCGGAAGCAGCTTCAGCAGCAACCCCGCGACGATTCTGAGCCGACCGGTCACAACGAGCAACCCCATGATGATCAGAAGGATACCCGCGGCCCTGCTGAATATTGCCGAATGCCGGTTGAGCCACGCGAGCACGCCGGTCAATCTGCCGAAGAGCGCGGCGACCGCGAGGAACGGCAGGGCCAGACCGGCCGCGTAGGCCAGCAGGAGCGCTGCTCCTCGGCTGACTTGGGTGGAAGAGCCGGCCAATGCCAGGATCGAGGCGAGGATCGGGCCGACGCACGGGGTCCAGCCGAAAGCGAAGGCCATCCCCATGAGGAGCGCCGCTCCCCGACCGAACGCGCGCGTCTTCCCCAGATCCATGCGCGCCTCGCCGTAGAGGAACGGCACGCGGATGATGCCGAGCATGAGAACGCCCATCAGGATGATCAGGACGCCCGCCGCCCGCGAGAGCACGTCGCGGTACGGCGCGAGCACCGAGCCGAGGACGGATGCGGACGCGCCGAGCGCGACGAACACCACCGTGAATCCCGCGACGAACAACAAGGCGGGGAACATGAGTGCAGCAGAGGGCCGCTGCTGCTCGCGCATCTCGGCAACACCGACGCCGGTGAGGAATGAGAGGTACGCCGGCACCAGCGGGAGAACGCACGGAGACAGGAATGACACGAGGCCTGCCAGGAATGCGGCGCTATACCCCAGCCAACCGCTCACTCGCCGGGGCCTACCCGGCCGTGCTGCCCTGCGGCTGCGTTCCGGCGTCGACCGACTCGGCGCCCAACAGCGTCCCGCAGTACGGGCACAGCCGCCACTCGCCCATCACGGTCTTGCCGCAACGGGCGCACGGGACTGCGCGAAGTCCGGGCATCGGCCGAGGGGTGTGGCGCGGCTGCGACGACAGCGCCCACGCGACACCGAAGATCACGAGGCCGGCCGACAACGGGATCAGCCAGCCGTAGGGCGTCGATACAGGACTGCTGGAGAACATCCCCGAGGCTTTCGCCACGAGCAGAGCGACGAACAGCACGGCGACTGCGATGAAGCCGCCACCTACTGCTGTCAGAATCTGCAGCCCGCGCTTGCGATCCACCTTTGACTCCTGCCGGGGGACGTGACGGGACACCTAGTGCAAGCGATATGCCAATAGGTGTCTGAGATTGCCAGGTACTGCCGAGCGGTCGAGTCGAGCCGTTCATCCCTCGCTACAGACCGAACCGCGCGATTCGCGGTTCGAGCGTCTTCGTGGTGAGGCCGAGGAGCTTCGCCGCCTTCGGCACGCTGCCTCCAGCGCGATCCATCGCCTGCTTGACGAGGTCGAGCTCGACCTCCTCGAGGTCGACGCCCTCCTCGGGTAGCTGGAACGCCGCTGCCTCGACGCGCAGACCGCGCCCACCCGCGCGTACCTCTGCGGGAAGGTCCTCGGCGCCGATCTCGTCGTCCTTCGCGAGGATGACGATGCGCTCGATGGTGTTCTCGAGTTCGCGGATGTTGCCCGGCCACTGGTACTCCACGAGCGCCTGCATCGCTTCCTGCGTGAGATGCTTATCGCCGGCGTTCGACTTGTCGAGGAAGTGCGCCACGAGGCGCGGGATGTCGCTCGCGCGCAAGCGCAGCGGGGGGAGTGTCACGGGCACCACGTTCAGCCGGTAGTAGAGGTCCTCTCGGAAGACGCCGTCGGCGATCAGCTGCTGGAGGTCGCGGTTGGTCGCCGTGACGACACGCACGTCGATCTCGATCGTGCGCGTCCCGCCGAGACGCTCGAAGCGACGCTCCTGCAACACACGCAGCAGCTTCACCTGCACGCCTGCGGTGACATCGCCGATCTCGTCGAGGAACAGCGTGCCGCCGTTGGCCATCTCGAAGCGACCCGGCTTCGCCTGCATGGCGCCGGTGAAGGCGCCCTTCTCGTAGCCGAACAGCTCGCTCTCGAGCAGCGTTTCAGGCAGAGCACCCGCTGAGACGCTGACGAACGGCTTGTTCGCGCGTGGACTGATCTTATGGATCGCCCTCGCGATGAGCTCCTTGCCCGTGCCCGACTCGCCGTAGATCATCACGGTCGCGTTGGTCGGAGCAACCTTCTGGACGGTCTGGAGCACCTCGAGCATCCGCTGGTCGGCCGCGACGATCCCCTCGATGTCGTACTCGCGGTCGAGCTCCTCACGTAGCCGGTCGACCTCGGCGGTCAGCTCGCTCATCTGCAGTGCCTTGTCGATCTTGAGCTTGAGCTCCTCCAGATCGAACGGCTTGGTCAGGTACTCGGTCGCGCCGGCCTTCATGGCCTCGACGGCCGTGGCCACATTGCCGTGCGCGGTCAGCATGATGATCGGGAAATCGAGGTCCTTCGAACGCAGACGCCGAAGGACTTCCATGCCGTCGGGCGCGGGCATCTTGTGGTCGAGCACCATGAGGTCGGGCGCGGCCTCCTGTACGACCGCGAGCGCCTCCTTGCCATCGGCCGCTTCGCGGACCTCGTAACCCTCGGCAGACAACGCCTGGCCGAGGACCCAGCGCATGTTCTTCTCGTCGTCCGCGATGAGCACGCTCTTGCCCATGCCCTACCCCTCCTGCGACTCGGCGGCCGGTAGCGAAACCGTGAAGACGGTGCCTTCGCCCGGCACGCTCTCGACCTCGATATGCCCGTCGTGCTCGTCGACTATGCGATGAACGATTGTGAGCCCGAGGCCGGTCCCGCCCTCGCGCCTCGAGTAGAACGGATCGAACACCTTCGACAGGTCCTCGGGCGCCATCCCGGGACCGTCGTCTTCCACGCGGACTGTCACGAACCCCCCGTCCGCCTGGGCGGCGAGTGTTATCGTACCGCCGCTTGGCTCCATTGCCTGCACCGCGTTGCTGATCAAGTTCACGAACACCTGCTTAAGTTGGTCCGGGTCCGCCATGACGGACGGGAGTGCGTGCGGGTAGCGCTCTACGATCTCGACATCCGCGCGGGACGCGAAGCGTCGCGTGAACAACACGACGTCGGAGAGCACGTCCAAGAGATCGGTGCGCACGAGCGTGGGCTTGCTCGGCCGACCGAAGTCGAGTAGTGCCTTGATGACCTTGTCGAGCCGATCGATCTCTTGCTTGATCACCGTGCTCGCCTCGGCGATGCGCTCGGGCTTGCACTGCGCCTCCTCGAGCAGCTGCACAGACGCGCGGATAATGCCGAGGGGGTTGCGCACCTCGTGTGCGACGCCCGCCGTCAGCTCGCCCATCGCGGCCAGTCGGTCCGCGCGGATGAGCTGGTCGGTCAGCGACTTGATCTCAGAGACGTCCTCGAGCGTCACAACGGCGCCGAGGATACGGCCGGACACATCGCGCATGCGTGATGCGGCGGCCTGCGCGTGCACGGTGAGGCCGCTGCGGGTGAGCAGCCGCACGTCGCGAACCGTCTTCGGCACGCGGCCCGTGAGCACCTTGCGGACGTCTCCGGCGAGGCCGCCGTCGTCGGCGAATAGGTTGGTGATGGGCCGCGGCACCGTGTCCGCCTCGCTCATGCCGAGGATGCGCTCGGCTGCCGGGTTCACCGTCGCGACCGAGGCGTCGGGGCCGACGGTGATCACGCCTGTGGTGATCGAGCGGAGGATCGACTGCATGTACTCCTGGATGTTGATCAGCTGTATCGCGCGTTCCTCGAGCTTGCCGTACGCGTCCTCGAGCTTGGCGGACACCTGGCGCAGGTCGGCGGTACGTCGCTCCTCGATGTCGCGTACGCGGCCGAACAGCGTACCGAGAACGACGAACAGGATGATCTCGTAGAGGTTATCGATGCTCGCGCCCGTGAGCCCGTGGAGAGTAAGGATCGAATGCAGGCCGTACGTGATGCCGGCGGCCAGTCCGGTGAGCATGCCGCCTCGCCAACCGAACACCCACGCGGCGTACAGGATCGGGATGTAGTAGAGCCGGCGGAACAGCAGGTGCAGGCGGTACGGGTCCGCCACCGGCGTGAGTACGTGCAGCAGTGTGACGGCGCCGAAGAGCACGGCGATGATGATGAGATCCCTCGTCTGCCCGGCCGCGAGGGGACGCTCGGTCGCGTGCGGCTGTGCGACGCGAGCCTCAGCCATCCGTAGCCCCGATCAACGGCGCTTCCTGGCCCACGACGGCTCGATGCCAAGCTCCTCGCGGTACTTGGCCACCGTGCGGCGCGCCACGCTGACGCCCTCTTCGCGCAGCAGCTCGGCCAGCTTCTGATCCGACAGAGGCCGGGCTTGGTCCTCGTTCTTGAGCAGGTCGCGCAGGCGGCTCTTGATGGTCGTCGCCGCGACGTCCATGCCGCCCGTCGTCCGATAGCCACCCGAGAAGAAGTGTTTCAGCTCGAACAGGCCGTACGGCGTGGCCATGTACTTTCCGGTCACGCCGCGGGAGACGGTCGAGAGGTGAACGCCGATCTCGACGGCGACGTCCTCAAGCCTCAGCGGCCGCAAGTCGCCCTTACCGTCCTCGAAGAAGTCGTGCTGCACCTCGAGGATGATCTGCGCGATCCGGCTGACCGTGTCCTTGCGGCGATCGACGTTGCGGATGAACATCTCGGCCGAGCGGATCTTGTCCTTCAGGTAGCGCTTGGTGTCGTCGTCCACCGTGCTACCGGATCGGAGCATCGCCCGATAGCGCGGGCTGACACGCAGTACGGGTACCGCCTCGTTGTTCGAGATGACCAGCCATTCGTCGCCGAACCGACGAAGCGTCACGTCGGGAACGATGTAGCCGGGTGAGGGTCCCGGCGAGAATGCGCCGGCCGGCCGCGGATTGAGCAGCTTGAGCGTCTCGACCGAACTGCGCACCTCGTTCTCGTCGACTCGGAGGCTGCGCGCGATCTTGCGGAAGTGATTCGACGCCACGTCGTCGAGGTGCTCGCGAATGATGCGCTCGAGCACCTCGTCCTCGATGCCCAGATAGCCCAGTTCCAGCAGGAGCGCCTCGGTCAGGTCGCGCGCGCCCACGCCCGGGGGGTCCAGCTGCTGCACGACGTGAAGTCCCTGCTCCGCTGCCTGCACTGAGGTGCCTGTGATCGCCGCAACCTCGTCCAGCCCGCCGACGAAGAACCCGTCGTCATCCAGCGAGCCAACGATTGCGCGCGCCGCGAGGCCAACGTCTTCGGCAAGGTCGAGCATGTTGATCTGGCTGAGAAGATACTCGTCGAAACTCTGCACCGATCCCACGTAGTCTTCGGCGGAGCGTTCCTCGACGTTGGGGTCACGGGGCACCATCGGCTCCGCATAGTCCATGTCCTCGTACTGGTCGAGCCACTCGTCCCACGCGCGGTCCTCGGTGGCATCGGCCTCGAGGCGCTCTTCCTCGGACTCGGGTGGCTCTTCCTCGTACTCCTCGACCTCGAGTGTGGGGTTCTCAAGGATTTCCATGTCGACGAGCGCCTGCAACTCCGCTACCGGCATCGCGAGGATGTTGAGCCCCTGGTAGACCTGCGGGGATAGCGTCACCTTCTGACGCATTTCGGGGCGCTGAGTTATTTCCATGCCGCGCCTCCCCCGCCAACATCTGAGCCACTCGCGGCGCCTGGAAGAGGGTGCCAAGCGCCAGCAAGTTCCATACCACCCACTATATTGGCAGCAGGCGCCGAGCAGTAACAAGTCGCTCCATCACATCTCCACACACGGCGTCTCTAGTCGCCGGGCGGTAACGCCGCGCCGAACGACGCTCGACTCTGCACGACGAAGATCGCTGCCACGACCAGTCCGGCGCCGACGAGTTGGGCCGACGAGAACGACTCGTGGAAGAACACGGCTGCACCTACGCCGGCGATGACCGGTTCGAGCGCGGCAGTCACGGTGGCGCGCGTGGCGTCGAGCCGCGTCAGGGCCACCAGGAACGCGCCGAAGGGCAGTAGCGTGCTCACGAGCGCGATCACGACCACGACGAGCAGGCCGACTGGCCGCGACAACAGCGCGTACACCGCGGGCGCGGCGCGCAGCGGCAGCAGCCAGAACGCCGAGGCGAACAGCAGTCCGTAGGCCAGCAGCGTCCACGGCGAGAAGCGACCGGCGGCGGCTCTCCCCATCACGCTGTACAGCGCGAAGAAGAATGCCGACGCGAGCCCCCACGCGATGCCGGCCGGCGACACGGCGAGCCCTGCGCCACTGAAGACGCCGACGACGAGCGCGCATCCCGCAATCGACAGCCCGACGCCGAGCGGGAGCGTCCAGGTGAGCCGCTCGCCGAGGAAGGCGACCGAGAAGACGAGCACGATCACGGGCGCCAGGTACTCGAGCAGGATGGCCGTGGCCACGTTCGTCAGCGAGATCGCCGTGAAATACGTGTAGTGCATCATCGCCAGGCCGGCTATGCCGAATATCGCGAGAAACCACAGGTCGCGGGGTCCAACGCGCAGTTCCTTGGGTCGTGCCACTACGAGGTAGATCAGCAGCAGCGCGACGGCGACGATCGGCCTGGCGGCCGCGAGCTGGAACGACGTGACCGGGAATCCAGCGTACGCGAACAGCCACTTCGCGAGCAGACCGCCGGTAGCCCAGCAAACAGCCGAGAACGCGGCGAGCAGGTAGCCTTGGAGCCGTCGCCGCTCCTCAGACAAGACCGCCGTCCACCTGCCCCGCAGTCTTCTGCTGCTGATACTCGTCGAACGGCTCGAGGTGCACGATCACGTCGACCACCTGCGGGAAACGCGCAGCGACGTCGCGTTCGACCGCCTCGGCCACCGCGTGTCCCGCCTCGACGGTGATCTGCGGGTCGACCTGGATGTGCATGTCCACGTGGACGACTGAAGAGACTCCACGAGTTCGTATGGAGTGGCAGCCCAGAACGCCCTCGACTTCCATTGCGGCCGCACGGACGTCGCCGCTGGGAATCCGAGCTCGATCGGACAGTGACTCGTCGGCTTGCTTGGCGACGGACCACGCCGTGCGGGCGATGGCGACCGCCACGAGCAACGCGATGATCGGATCCGCGATCGGCACGCCCAGCCGGACCGCCGCGAGGCCGATGATGACCCCGATGCTCACGAGTACGTCGGATCCGGTGTGGCTGGCGTCGGCGATGAGGATCTCGCTCCCGAGCCGCTTCCCGACCCGTCGCTCCCAAAGCGTGATGGTGATGTTGGCGGCCAGCGTGACGAACATGATGACGAACGCCGTCGCATCCACTCGGGGCGGCGCCATCTGCCCCGTCAGCTTGTCCCACGCGGACGAGCCTACCTCCCACGCCGCGAGGAGCAGCATCGCGCCGATCGCTGCTGAGGCATACGTCTCATATTTTGCGTGGCCGTAGGGATGGTCGCGGTCCGCGGGTCGCGACGCGAGCGCAATGCCCACGAGGCCGACGACGTTCGAGGTACCGTCGAACATCGAGTGGAAGCCGTCGGCGGTCATCGCCGCGGAGCCTATGATGAGGCCGTATGCGAGCTTCGCCGTGGCTACGAGGAGGTTCAGCCCGAGTATGATCCACAGAACGCGGCGTACCTCCGCGAGTCGAGCGGCATCCTGTGTGTTCTGCTTGGTGTATCCCATTGGTCGTCAATCCCCCAGGATTGCGCCCTATACCCCCTCGGGGTATATTCCGTGCCGAACTGCTATTGTACGCAAACCCCGCTGCGACCGCCGAGGAGACCGGATGGACATCGAACACAGCCCTGCGATTTCCGCCGAGGAGGATCGCGCCCGGATCATCAATCGCCTGCGCCGTCTGGAAGGCCAGATCCGCGGCCTGCAATCGATGATCGAATCCGGAAAAGAGTGCGACGCGGTGCTCACCCAAGTGATGGCCGCGAAGTCCGCGCTCAACCAGGTCGGCCTGCACATCATCGGCCACTCCATGAAGAACTGTCTCGCGCAGGAGGATGCAACGCGCGACGAGATCGTCGACGAGGCGCTGAAGGTCTTCCTGAAGTACGCGAACTGCGTGCGGTAGCTACCGCACGACCGCCTCGTCGATGACGCGCAGGACGGTCGTCTCGATTCGCTCGGCTACGGCGTCGAGATGTGCCTCCGGGAAGATGCGGACGGCGAGCGAAGGACGGATCGCGGCCACGATCACGTCTTCCTGCTCGAGACACACGCTCAGACGACACGGCAGGACCAAGTCGAGACCGGGCGGCGGCGCTGCCCAGAACCCTTCGCCCGTGCTGAACTCATAGATTCGCAGCGGACTGATCGCGAATCCCTTGGCCGCGACCGTCGCATGCAAGTCGTGCACGCGGTCGACGACGAGCCCGTGCTCGAGCATGGTCTGCTCAACGGCCGCGACGGTCGCCTCGAAACCTTTCGTCGCCCGCCGTTTGTAGGCGTACTCCAACTGTGTCAGTCCGATCCCGCGGGGCGTTCGGCCTCGCAGCCCTGGGGCGCATGCGAAGACGGACACCGAGGCGTCACATGGTATGTAATCGACCGCTGCCCCGGTGAACTTAACCATATCCCGCATGACCAGCGGCTCTTCTGGTTGGAGGCGACCCGCGGAACGGGATATGGTGGGGAGCGACAACGAGCGCGCGGAGGGGGTGATCGGCGTGTGGTGGGCGATGCTGCTCGGCTTCGGCCTGGCGGCGGGACTGTCCCTCGTCGGCTTCCTGATCGCCGAACGGCCGCTCAGCCGCCTGTTCGGCGTCGTGGGACTCGCGCTCGCTGTCGGCCTGGGCGTCACCATACCTGAGGCGGTCCGTGCTCAGCCGAACGGGCTCATGCTGCTGATCGCCACTGTGGGCGCTCTCGCCGCCGTCATCGGCGGGTACTGGCTCGGAGCGTCGCTGCTGACGTCGGTCGCACCGATTCCCGCCGTCGCCACGCTCGAGTCTACCGAGGCCGAGGATGCGCGGGTAGGTCTCGTCGCCGTCGCGTGCGTCGAACCCGAGCGATATCGGCTGCGTGCGACGCTGCGGGAGGCGACGTCGCTGCAGCAGGCGGCCGACGCGCATATCCCGGAGTTCGCGCTACCGTTCCTCCTCGGCTCGGAGCGCGCGCGGTACCGGTCGGTCGGAGGGAGCAAGGCGCGCGCGCAGCTCCGTCACCTCCTGGACGCCGTCCACGAGCGCCTGCCCGGGGAGCGCTTTCTTCCTCCGCTGGCGGCGTGGTGCGTCGGCGAACCGTATCCCGACCAAGCGGTGGCGAAGCTCGTGGAGGCGGGGGTGCGTCGAATCGTCGTGTTCCCGGTCTCCGTCGCGCCCTCGGCGCGCATGCGGCAGGCGCTCGACCGACTCACGGAGCTGCATCCGTCGGCAGAAGGCGTCGGGCTGATCGACGTCCCCTATCTCGCCGATCTCGCGCCGCTCGACGAACACCTGGCGGACGGTATCGCCGCACTCGTCCCGGAGTCAGCGCGAGCGAACGCCGGTGTGGCGCTCGTCGGCACGGGTCAGCCGCACGAGTGGGATCGCGTGTACCCGGAGGGACCCGACGAAGAGACGGCGTTCATGCAACGGGTGCGCCTGGCACTCGGCGAGCGCGGGTTCGACCAGGAGCGCGTGCGGCTGGTGTGGGCGGAGTGGCGACAGCCCGACGTGACCGACGGCGTCCGGCACCTCGCGGCGCTCGGGTGCTCGCGCGTCGTGGTCGCACCGGCGTGCGAGCCGTTCGCGACCCTATCGGTGAAGCTGGATGTCGCACAGGCGATCCGGTTGGCGCGCCTGGATGATGCGACGGAAGTCGAGACGCTGCCGAGCTGGGGTGATGACGCGGAGCTGGCCGCGATGATCGCTGAGTCGCTCGAACGCGCGGTGGCGCCGCAGGCGGAGTAGCGCAGGCCGACTACTTGCCGGCCTTGCAGCGCTCCCAGTTCCACGACTGCTGACGACGGATCTGCGGGTAGCGGAACGCGTAGCGCAGTGCGACAGACAGGCCGCCCTTGCTCGCGCAGGCCCGCGTCTCGAGCTCAGCGATGGAGTGACGCAGGTCCTCGGCGGTCTCGCCCTTGAACAGCGTGTAGCCCTTGCCGATCGCCTTGAGCACGTGGGCGTCGGAGCCGCCCGTTGCCGCGATGCCCTGGCCGCCAGCGAACGCCTTCGAGGCGAGGCGGTTGGCGTAGATCAGGTACGGCGACGAGTTGTAGACCTCCAGCGCATGGAAGGCGACGTCGAAGATCGCCTTGCCGACACTCTCGAGCCCGAATGGGCCGAATGCGCGATTCGCGAACGGGTGCGCGATGACGGCGATACCGTCCTGCTCGTTGATCGCCGAGATAGTCTCCGCCGCCGACATGCCCGGCGGGATGGTCTCCTTGAGAAACAGGCCGAGGATGTGGCCCGACTTCGACGAGATCTCCTCGCCGATGACGACCTCGAAGTCGTAGAGCTCTTCCAGCGACTTCGCGAACAGCGCGCCGTCGATGGTGTTGTGGTCCGTGATCGCAATGACCTTGAGGTCGGTGCGTTCCTGCACGTAATCCATGATCTCCGGGATCTTCCCGAGACCATCACTGTGGGTGCTATGGATGTGGAGGTCCGCCTTGTTCCAAGCAGCCGTCACGTGTGTCTCCCCTTCGTGGCCCCGCCGTCGGCGCCGCCCTCTATCCTAGCGCCTCCGGCGGATAGAGCAATCGGCATACCGATTCGCCGCACACGATGGGTATCGGCCCGCCGTGCCGGGGGATTCATGGCCACTCGGCGGACGGTCACTGCACGTTGTCGGCGCGCCACGCCGCCAATCGGCGGACACCCTCGGCCAGGCGGTCCAAGGAAGTCGCGTAGCTGACGCGGAGAAAGCCCTCGCCACCCGGCCCGAAGTCGATGCCCGGCGCCAAGGCGACGCCGGCCTCATCCAACAGCCGATTCGCGAGGAGCAGCGAGTCGCCTGCCCACGACGACGCGTCCGCGAACACGTAGAATGCGCCGCTCGGCTCGGCGGGGACGGTGAGGCCGGCGTCGCGCAGGGCAGGGACGAGGAAGCGGCGTCGCTCGTCGTAGGCGTCTCGCATGCGGGCGACGTCGCCCTGGGCCTCGGTGAGGGCGACGGTGCCTGCGGCCTGCACGAAGCTGTTGGCGCACAGGAAGAAGTTCTGCTGGATCCGCTCGCAGGCGCGCACGAAGGCGGCCGGGGCGATCATGAATCCGAGGCGCCACCCGGTCATCGCGTAGGCCTTCGAAAAGCCGTTGAGCACGAACGCGCGGTCGGTGAACTCGAGGATCGAGTGCTCCTCCACGCCGTACGTCAGCCCGTGATAGATCTCGTCGCTGGCGATCCACAGGCCACGCCGCTCCGCGATGTCCGCGAGAGCGGCGAGGTCCTCGGCACCGAGGGTGGTGCCAGTCGGGTTCGACGGCGAATTGATCATGATGGCCCGCGTGCGTTCGGTGATCGCGGCCTCGACCTCGCTCGGGCGGAAGCGGAAGCCGTCTTCTGCACGGACTGGAACGCGGACTGGCGCGCCGCCCAGGAACGAGATGTAGTTCGCGTACGCGGGGTAGCACGGGTCCGGTATGACGACTTCGTCGCCGGGGTCGAGCAGCGCGCCGAACATCAGCAGCATGGCCGGCGACGTTCCCTGCGTGACCACGACGTTCGCGGGGTCGACCTCGACGCCGTACGCGTCGGCGTAGCGAACCGCGACGGCCTCGCGTAGCTCGGGCAGCCCGCAGGACTGCGTGTAACTCGTGTCGCCCGCTTCCATCGCGCGCTCGGCGGCACGGGTGATGACGTCCGGGGTCGGGAAATCAGGGTCGCCGATCTCGAGGCGAACGATGTCGCGGCCGTGCGATTCGAGGGCTTTCGCCCGAGCCACCACGTCCATCACGACGAACGGCCGTACCTCGGAGGCGCGGCGTGAGACTTCGCGAGCCATGCGGTCCTTTCGGGGACGACGAGCTGGACTCCCGCGAGCGCGGGGACGGGTCCAGCTTATCGCATGGCCGTACCGACGGGTGTTCAGCCCTTCCCCGCCGCGGTCGCCCACACCTGTTCGAGGAGGGTCACGACCTCGTCGTCCTCGATCTGCGGGAACGACGCGTAGAACTCCCCGACGGCGGCGAAGAACCGCGGCTCGCTGATGTCGACGAGGTCGTCTGCGGTTTGGCGCAGCCGCGTCGCCGAGTCTGGCGCGACCACCGGAGCGGCGACGACGACCTTCTCGGCGCCGCCGGCCCGAACGCTCGCCACCGCTGCCATCATCGTCTGCCCGGTCGCGATGCCGTCATCGGTCAGGATGGCTGTCTTACCCGCGAGATCGAGCGGCGGGCGGCCCCGCCGGAAGTCGGCCAGACGACGCTGGATCTCGGCACGCTGTCGCTCGGCTTCGCCACGCACGTACTCCTCGGGTACCTGCACCATCGGGTTCAGTACGATGTTGCCGCGCTCGTCGACCGCGCCTACCGCGAACTCGGGATTGCCCGGCGCGCCGATCTTACGCACGACCAGCACGTCGAGCGGCAGACCCAGCGCTCGCGCGACCTCCGCAGCGACGACGACGCCGCCTCGGGGCACGCCGAGGACGATCGCCCGGGCATCGTTATGGTAGTCGGAGAGTCGGTCGGCGAGCCGTCGGCCCGCCTCCACGCGGTCGCGGAACATGTGCGCCTCCTCGCGGTGCTGTGCGCCTTCGTCCCGCTTCTACCCACCCGGCTCCGCATCCATCCACGAGGGTGGGTCAAGCGCGCGAGGCAGTTCGTAGAGCGCGAGGGTCCGCGTCACCATGCTGTCGCGCTCGAATTCCGCCAGCGCCCGCTCCCGTCCGGCCCGCGCCATGCTGTCGCGCAACTCCGCGTCGTCGAGGAGACGCCCCAGCGCCTTCGCGAGCGAGCCCGGCTCGGCCGGTGGGACCAGTAGTCCGGTGACACCGTCGACGACGATCTCCGGCGAGCCGCCGGCCGTGGTCGCCACAATGGGCCGCGCGGCCGCCATCGCCTCGATGAGGGCGATCGAGAGACCCTCGGACAGGGACGGCTGGACGTAGACGTCAATCGCCGCGAGCAGGCCCGGCACGTCGCGAACGAAGCCGGGGAAGCGGATGCGGTCGCCGAGGCCGGTCGCCTCGGCACGGGCGACCAGGTCGTCGCGCAGCGGGCCGTCGCCGCCTAAGACGAAGACGATGTCGCGAGATTCGGCGACTGCGGGCGCGGCGTCGAGCAGGTATCGCAGGCCCTTCTGCTCGGCGAACCTGCCCGCCGTACCGATGACGAGGGCGTCTTCGCGCAGGTCGAGGGCTTCGCGGGCGGCCGCGCGCGGCGGCAGCGTCAGGAACGGCGACAGGTCGATGCCGTTGTGGATGGTGACGACACGCCCGGGGTCGAGACGGTACTCGGCGAGGAGTTCGTCGCGGATCGAATCGGACACGGCGATGATGCGGGTCGCCAGGGGCGCGAGGCTCCGTTCCAGCACGCGATGCACGAGCTTCTTGGCCGAGGAGATGTCACGGTACAGGATGTGGTTGTGGACGGTGACGATCCGGTTGCGGCACCCGCCGAACAGCGCCGCGGGTCGCGCCACGAGCGCCGCCTTGAAGCCGTGCGCGTGCACCACGTCGTACCGCCCCGCTCGAATCAGGCGCCGCAGCGACCACACGCACGCCACATCGCGAAGCGGGCGCACCGGGTCTACGAGCGCGAGCGGGTGAACCGGCACGCCGAGCGCGGCCGCCTCCTCGGCGATGTCCGACGGCACCGGGCAGGCGAGTTCGACGTCGTGGCCCCGCTCGGCCATGCCCTGTGCGAGCAGCAGCACACACTGCTTCATACCGCCCACCGCGGGACGGACGACCATCAGGATCCGCATGGGCTCCTCGGCTCGGATAGCTTGCGACAACGGCGCCGAACACGGCGCAGTATAGCTGAGTGGGCGGCGCGGCAGCAGCGACCGGGATACGAAACGGCTCCCCCATTTGCTGGAGGAGCCGCAGGTAATTCATGGTGTCCGAGGGGGGATTTGAACCCCCACGTCCTTGCGGACACTAGGCCCTCAACCTAGCGCGTCTGCCGTTCCGCCACTCGGACTTTTCGGCCCTCCCGAACGCCGCCTGGGAGAACAACGACGGGAAGTATACCACAGACAATACCCGGCGCCAGACCCGTCGTTCTATGCCGCTGACACGCCGTCGAGACCGATCGGAAACGGCTTCGCGAAGTGGCACGCAGCGCGATGTCCGGCCTTCAGCTCGGCGAGCAACGGCTCCTTTTCGGCGCAGATCGCCTGGGCGATGGGACACCGTGTGTGGAAGCGGCAACCGCTCGGCGGATCGATGGGGCTGGGCGGATCGCCGGCCAGCACGATCCGCTTCCGGCTGCGCTGGAGCTCGGGATCCGGGAGCGGCACGGCCGACAGGAGGGACTGTGTATACGGGTGCGACGGCGCCTCGTACAGCTCCCGCCAGTCCGCGATCTCCACGATCTTGCCCAGGTACATAACGGCCACGTGATCGGACACATGCTGTACCACGGACAGGTCGTGGGCGATGAACACGTACGTGAGGTCGAACTCGTCCTGAAGGCGTTCGAGCAGATTCAGGACCTGCGCCTGAACGGACACGTCGAGCGCCGACACCGGCTCATCGCACACGATCAGCTTCGGCTGGAGCGCGAGGGCCCGAGCGATGCCGATACGCTGGCGCTGGCCGCCCGAGAACTCGTGGGGATACCGCGAGATGTGCTCCGGATTCAGGCCAACGATGTCGAGTAGGTCCTTCGCCTTCGCGACTCGCTCCCGACCCGTGCCGATGCCGTGAATGGTGAGCGGCTCGGTGACGATCTCGCCGATCGTGAACCGCGGATTCAGACTCGCGTAGGGATCCTGGAAGATCACCTGCACGTCCCGGCGGTACGCCTTCAAGTCGCGGCCGCGCAGGTCGAGTGCGTTGCGCCCTTCGAACAGCACTTCGCCGGACGTCGGCTGATCCAGACGCAGGATGCAGCGACCGGTCGTCGACTTGCCGCACCCGGACTCGCCGACGAGACCCAGCGTCTTGCCGCGCTCGACTTCGAAGCTCACACCGTCGACCGCCTGCACCTTCTTGGCGAGGCGCGAGTTCAGTACGCCATCTCTCGCGGCGAAGTGCTTGACCAGGTCGCGGACTACGAGGAGAGAGTCCATGTCACATCGCCTCCGGCTCGAGTTCGAGCGAGCAGCCGCGAACAAAATCAGCCTGACCTGCGAAGTGGCACGCCGCGCCGTGCCCCGACCGGACATTGCGGAACTCCGGCCCCCTCGTGAGGCACACGTCCTTGGCGTACGGGCAGCGCGGGTGAAAAGCGCAGCCGCTCGGAACGTTGATGAGGCTCGGCGGCTGACCCTTGATCGGGCACAGTTCGCACTTCTCGGTCATACCGTGGCTCGGGATGGAGTCCATGAGTCCCCAGGTGTACGGGTGTAGCGGCGACGTGAAGACCTCGTCGAGCGTCCCGTACTCGACGGGCTTGCCGCCGTACATCACGAGCACGCGGTCGGCCATATCGGCGACAACGCCGAGGTCGTGGGTGATCATGATGATCGCCGAGTTCGTGCGGTCCTGGATTTCCTGCATGAGTTCGAGGATCTGCGCTTGGATCGTCACGTCCAGCGCGGTCGTCGGCTCGTCGGCGATCAAGATATCAGGGTTGCACGCGAGCGCCATGGCGATCATCGCGCGCTGTCGCATGCCCCCGGAGAACTGGTGCGGGTAGTCGTCGACGCGCTTCTCGGGGTGCGGGATACCGACGAGCGAGAGCAGCTCGATTGCGCGCTCTCGGGCCTGCGCCTTCGACGCCCCCTTGTGGGTCCGCACCGGTTCGGCGATCTGTCGGCCGATTCGGTAGACCGGATTGAGCGACGTCATCGGGTCCTGGAAGATCATCGCGATTTCGTTGCCTCGGATGGAGCGCAGCTCGTCGGCCTTCATCTTCAGCAGCGATCGGCCCTTGAAGCGAACGTCGCCACCCTCGACGCGCCCGGGGGGCATGGGGATGAGGCCGAGCATCGTCAACGCGGTGACGGACTTGCCGGAACCGGACTCGCCGACGACGCCGAGCGTCTCCCCCGCGTCGAGCGTGTAGCTCACCCCGTCGACGGCCTTCACCACGCCGTCTCGGGTGTGGAAGTACATCTTGAGGTCGTCGACCTCGAGAAGGTGGTCGGTCATGCTCAGTCCTTCATCTTGACGTCGAGCGCGTCACGGATGCCGTCTCCGAGGAGCGTGAAGCACAGCACCGTCGACAGAATGGCCAAGCCCGGCCAGAGGACGACTCCGGGATTCGACGTAAGGTACATCGCGCCGTCGTTGATCATCCGGCCCCACGACACCGCGTTGGGGTTCGCCACCGGATCCGGGATGATGCCCAGGCCGAGGAACGAGAGCGCCGCTTCGGTGAGAATGGCGCCGCCGATCGACATCGTGGCGTACACGACGATCGGGGCGATCGCATTCGGCATGATGTGACGGGTGATCAGGCGCATGTCACTTGCTCCGAGCGCACGGCCCGCATCGACGTAGTCGTTCTCCTTCACCGCGAGAATCGAGCTGCGAAACACGCGTGCGATGGACGGCCACCCCAGCACGCCGATCGTGAGCACGACCGGCGTAAGGCTCGTGCGACTCTGCTCGGGCAGCACGGAGAGCAGCAGGATGGCGAACAGGATGTACGGAAACGCGAGAAAGACGTCGGCGAATCGCATGATCGTCGCGTCCGGCCAGCCCGTGTAGAAGCCCGACAGCGCCCCGAACACCAGGCCGATGAACACGCTCACGAGCACGGCGAGCGTGCCTACGGTGAGCGAGATCCGCGCGCCGTACACGAGGCGCGAGAACATGTCACGGCCCAGATCGTCCGTGCCCAGCGGGTGGGAGGCGGATGGCGGCTGCAGGCGGGTCTGTGCCATCTGCGTCGTGTCGATGGCGTTCGGCTTACCGAAGTGCTGCGGAACCCACAGATCGGCCGTCACTGCTGCAAGGACGAGCAGGACGAGCCAGCTTATCGCCACCAGCGCGAGCTTGTTGCGCCGCAGCCGGTACCACGCGTCGCCCCACAGTGTGCGGGACCGACTGGAGACCACCGGAACGACGATGGGGTGCATCGGGCCGCCAGGCTCTCCCCCACCTGTCGGCGTCATCTCTTCAACCCGTTCGACGGCGTTCAGATCCTCGGCCATCTCTACACCTCCGCCTTGCCGCCCAGGCGGATCCTCGGGTCGAGGAACGCGTAGCTCACGTCGACCAGCAGGTTGACGAGGAGCACGGCGAACAGCACGAGTGTGACGCCGCCGAAGACAACCGGGTAGTCACGCTGCCTGATGGCCAGGTAGATGGCCGAGCCGATGCCCGGCCAGTTGAAGACAGCCTCGGTGAGGATGGCGCCGGAGAGCATCGCACCCAAGTCCAGGCCGATGAACGTGACCACGGGGATGAGCGCGTTCTTCATCTGGTGGCCCCAGAGTACCGCTCGCGGCGTGAGACCCTTGGCGTGCGCGGTCCGGACGTAGTCCTGGCCCGACACCTCCAACAGCTGACTGCGCATGATGCGGGCGGCGTACGCCGTCGACACCGATGCGAGCGTGATAGCGGGCAAGATGAGGTGCACCCAGTCCTGGAAGATAGGGCTGGACGCGCCTGAAATTGGCAAGTAGAAGGCGCCGTGCGTCCACTGCTTCATCTCGATGCCGAAGAGGTACTGCAGCATCAGACCGAGCCAGAAGACCGGCAGCGCAACGAGGATGGACGTTGACAGCGTAGCCAACGTGTCCCAAATCGAGTATTGCTTCACCGCCGCGACGATGCCCACGCCGATTCCCACCATGATCTCGATCGCGATGGCGGCGAGCGACAGTCGCAGCGTGTAGGGATAGGTGTCGCCGTAGATCTGGGTGACCGGTCGGCCGTTCGCAATGGAAACGCCGAGGTCACCGTGTGCGAGCTTGTTCAGGTAGTCGACGTACTGCACGTACCACGGCTTATCGAGCCCATACGCGTGGCGGAGCTCCTGGTAGGTGCGGGGATCCATCGCGCGCTCCCCGGCCTTCATAGCGACCGGGTCGCCCGGCAGCAGCGTGGTGATCGCAAACAGCAGCAAGGTCACACCGAAGAAAACCGGTACGAACTGCGCGAGCCTGCGAAGGATGTACTGGTACATTCTGGTCCCTCGTGTCCCGGCCGTTCAGCGGGGTGGTAGGACCGAAGTCCTGCCACCCCGCTGCAACGACTATTGAAGCTGGGCCTACTTAGCAGCCGACAGCCATGCCTTGTCGAGCATCGGCAGGTTCATCGCGCCGTAGGTCAGGTCGTGGACTCGCGAAGAGCCAACGTGGTGGTGGTTGTAGAACATGACCGGGATGACCGGGAACTTCTCGCCGAGCTGCTTGTCGACAGCCTGGAACGCCTTCATGCGCTCGCCGGTGTCGGAGATCTTCGACGCGTCGTCGATCGCCTTGTCGATAGCCGGATCGGTGAACTTCGAGTAGTTGTCCGCGGACTTCGAGTTGAAGAGCGGATACAGGAAGTTGTACATGATCGGGTAGTCAGCGGACCAGCCGAGGCGGCCGATCAGCGCCTTGCCCTCACCGAGCTGCTTCAGGTACGTCGCGAAGTCCGGCGTCGGCGAGAGCTTGACCTTCAGGCCCAACTTGGTGAGGTCGGACTGAATGAGCTCCATGATCTTCTGGTGACCGCCGTCCGAGTTGTACCAGAGCGAGAACGCAGGGGCGCCCGTGCCGTTCGGGTACCCAGCATCGGCGAGCATCTGCTTGGCCGCCTCGACGTCGTACTTCGCGTCCGGCCATATGCCGGACTCGTAGCCGGCGATGCCCGGCGGGACGATGTTGTCGGCAGGCTTGCGCGAGCCCTCGAACAGGCTGTCGCAGATCGCCTGGCGGTTGATGCCCAGCGAGACAGCGCGACGGAACTTGTCGTTGTCCATCGGCGCCTTGCTGTTGTTCGCAACCAGATAGTAGATGGAGTTCTCGGCACCCAGCAGCACCTGCTTGCCAGGCTGCACGGTGTAGCCGTTGTCCGACGTGCCGTACTTGGTCTTGGCGTCCTCGATCTTGCCGAGGGTGATCTGCGCGAAGTCCAGGTTGCCGGCCTCGAACTCGAGGAACGCGGTGTCCGGGTCCTTGAAGATCTTGAAGTCGACGCCGTCGAGCAGCGCCTTCTCGCCGTAGTAGTTGTCGTTGCGGACGACCTTGATGAACTGACCCGGCTTCCAGGGCTCAGCCATCTTGAAGGGGCCGTTGCCGATCGGCATGTCGCCGAATGCGACCTTCGTGCCGTTGTTGTCGACGCCGCCCTCGACGAGCGCCTGGGGCACAGGGGCGAGCGCAGGGTGCGCCACGACGTACTCCCAGTCACCCATCGGCTTGCTCAGCGTGACCTCGAGCGTGTAGTCGTCGACGGCCTTCAGGCCCGACATCTCGGTGGTCTTGCCGTTGGCCACATCGTCGAAGCCCTTGACCGGCTGCAGGTGGTAGCTGATCTGGGACGGATCGACCTTCTTCGTCGCCGTGTTCGTCGTCTTCGGATTGACGATGCGGTTCCAGGCGTAGACGAAGTCCTTCGCCGTAACCGGCGTGCCGTCCGCGAACTTGTCGTTCTTGTCCAGGCGGAAGGTCCACACGGTGGCGTCCGCGTTGGCTTCCCAGCTCTCGGCCGCGGCCGGAACGACCTTGCTCGGGTCGAGTGCATCGAACGCCGTCAGGCTGTCGAACAGGTTCGACTCCACGTTCGTGCCCTCGGACTCCTGCGTGTTGTACGGATCGATAGCCGCAGGTTCCCCGATGTAGTAGCTGAGTGTCCCGCCCTTCTGCTGTCCTTCTCCGGATCCCTTGGCGGTGTCACCCGCCTTCTTCGTGCAGCCTGTCGCAGCAAGAGCCGCGAAGGCCAGCACTGCCGCAAGGGCGAGTGCTACAAACTTCCGAGATGTGCGAGACAAGACAGTCTCCCTTCCCCTTCGGTGACCAGCCTCTCATGGCGAGCGCCGTCGTGGTGCAATGTGCGGTCGGTCAGTTCGCCCCATCCGACAGCAGCACCCGCTCGGTCGCCCCAGTGCCGAGTTTGGGCCTGTTTGCATAGCAAGACAAGAGGGTTTGAATAACCGCGTAGGAAGAAAGTACGCCCGCCCCAGGTCGGGACGGGCGGATGTAATCTCCGACTGTATCAGAGGTTTACTGCGCTACCTCACCACATTGGGGTGATAGAAGATCATCAGCAGCAGGCTCGACAGCGCGAAGATGATCGCGAAAGCGATGGTGATGCGGTCGAGGTTCTTCTCGATGATGCCGGTGCCGCTGGCGGTAGACGGCATCATGCCGCCCATCATGGACGAAAGCCCGGTGCCCTTACCGGAATGAAGCAGCACGAACGCGATCAGGCCGACGGCCGAAAGCACGTTCAGTATGAGCAGAAGCACGCTGATTGCGTTCACTGATCCTCAACCTCTCCGCGAACCGGCCGGACGTGGGGAACCCAGCCCGGCCGACGATTAGCCGTATCAGTATATACACGTGGGGTCGAAGCCTCAACGACGCACTTCGAGAATCGATCTAGCGCCACTCACCGATTAGTGTCGTTCCCGTCCACTCTTCGGGCTTTTCTAGGCCGAGGAGGTCGACGACCGTGGCGGCGACGTCCGAGAGAATTCCGCCGTCACGCAGGCCCGCGACGCGGTCCGAGGCGGCGATGAAGGGCACGACATCGGTGGTGTGAGCGGTGAAGGGCGACCCGTCCTCGGCCAACATGCGCTCAGCATTGCCGTGGTCGGCGCACACGATCGTGTCGCCGCCCTTCGCGTGGATGGCCTCGAAGACCCGGCCGACCCCTTGGTCGACCGCCTCGACCGCGCGGATGGTCGCCTCGATGACGCCCGTGTGGCCCACCATGTCGCAGTTCGCGTAATTGACGATGTACACGTCGGCGCGGTCCTCGGCGATGGCGTTCACGAGCGCGTCGGTGACTTCCGGTTCGCTCATCTCGGGCTTGAGGTCGTACGTCGCGATCTTGGGACTCGGGATGAGGATGCGCTCCTCGCACTCCTTGGGCGGCTCGACTCCGCCGTTGAGGAAGAATGTGACATGCGCGTACTTCTCCGTCTCGGCGATGTGGAGCTGGTGCAGGCCGGCGTCGCAGATCGCGTCGGCCAGCGTGCACTTCGGGAGGTCCTTCGGGAAGGCGATCGGCGCGGGGATCGTGGGATCGTACTGGGTCAGACAGACGAAGCGAACGTTCGGGCGTGCCGGGCGCTCGAAACCGGTGAAGTCAGGGTCGACGAACGCACGAGTGATCTCACGCGCCCGGTCGGGGCGGAAGTTGAAGAAGACGAGGGCGTCGCCGTCCTCGACCGTCGCCACCGGCGAGCCGTCCGGCCTGCGCAGTACGACCGGGAGCACGAACTCGTCGGTCACGCCCTGCTCGTAGGAGTCCTCGACCGCTTGGGGCGCATTGGTGGCCGACTCCCCCTGGCCGAGGACTACCGCCCGCCACGCCTTCTCGACGCGCTCCCACCGCTTGTCGCGATCCATCGCGTAGTAGCGGCCCATCGTCGTGGCGACCTCGCCGCGGCCGAGGCGTGCGAGCACCGTCTCGAGCTGCTCGAGGTAGCCCGCGCCGCTCTTCGGCGGGACATCGCGGCCGTCGAGGAACGCGTGCACGTAGATGCGCTGCGCGCCGCGATCGATCGCCATCTGCACAAGCGCGTAGAGGTGCGTGTTGTGGCTGTGGACGCCCCCGTCGGACAGCAGTCCCATCAGGTGGACGGCCTTGCCGGCCTTCACCGCACCGTCCATCGCGGCGTCGAGCACGGAATTCTCCTCGATCGACCCGTCCTCGATGGCCTTGTTGATGCGCGTGAGTTCCTGGTAGACGACCCGGCCGGCGCCCATGTTCAGGTGGCCGACCTCGGAGTTGCCCATCTGCCCCTCGGGCAGGCCGACAGCGAGGCCCGAGCAGCGCAGCGGCGCCCAAGGGTACGTCGCGTACAGCCGGTCGAGGTTCGGCGTGTCAGCCAGCGAGATCGCGTTGCCCGGGCCGTCGGGCGCAAGGCCGTACCCGTCCATGATGATGAGCGCGACCGGCGGGCGGGCCATGCCCTAGCGCGCCGCTTCCACGATGGGCGCGAAGGAATCCGCGTCGAGCGATGCGCCGCCGACGAGCGCGCCGTCGATGTCCGGCTCGGCGAAGAACATCCGCGCGTTCTCGGGCTTGACGCTGCCACCGTAGAGGACGCGCACGGCCATCGCGGCGGGCGGGCCGAACATGGCGCCAACGGTGGCGCGGATAGCACGGCAGACGTCGTTGGCGTCCTCGGGGATGGCGGTGCGTCCCGTGCCGATCGCCCAGATCGGCTCGTACGCGATCACCAGCCGCGACGCCTGCTCGGGCTTCAGCCCGTCGAGGCCGCCCATAACTTGGCTGCGCACGAACGACTCGGTGTTCCCGTTGTCGTGCGTCGCCAGGCTCTCGCCTACGCACACGATCGGCAGCATTCTCTCGGCGAATACGGCCTTGACCTTCTTGTTGACGGTCTCGTCCGTCTCGCCGAAGTACTCGCGCCGCTCGGAGTGGCCGATGATGACGTAGTCGCAGCGCAGCTCCTTGAGCATGCGAGGCGCGACCTCACCTGTGTAGGCGCCTTCGCTCTCCCAGAAGCAGTTCTGCGCCCCGAGGCCCATCGTGAGCCGGTCGAGTTCGATGATGGTGGATGCCGCCTTGAGCGCCGTGAACGGCGGGCACACGACGACCTCGACCTTGTCCCACACGTCGGACACGAGCTCGGCGATCTTGTCGATCAGGATCGCGCCCTCGCCCGACGTCTTGTACATCTTCCAGTTGCCCGCGACCATCGGCTTGCGACCGTTCACCCGGTCCTCCTCGTCATCGCGCTCCGGCCGCTCACGCGGGAACCGGCGCCTTCTTGTCCAGCAACGCCTCGACGCCCGGCAGCGGCCGGCCTTCGAGCAACATCATCGAGGCTCCGCCGCCCGTGGACACGAACGTCACGCGCTCCTCGAGGTCGAACTTCTTGAGCGCCGCGACGGAGTCGCCGCCGCCCACGACGGAATCCGCGCGATTGTTCCGGGACACGGCCATCGCCACCTCGCGGGTACCGGTCTCGAACGGCTTGAGTTCGAACACACCCATCGGACCGTTCCAGAAGATCGTCTTGGCCTTCGCGATCGCGCCCTTGTACAGCTCGATCGTGGTGGGACCGATGTCCAGGCCCATCTCGCCCTTCGGGATCTCGCCGCGGCCGCAGACTTTGGTCTCGGCGTCCTCGGCGATCTCAGGAGCGACCACGAAGTCGACCGGGAGCAGCAGATCGACCCCGCGCTCCTGCGCTTTCTCGAGCATCTTGCCGGCGGGCTCGATCCACTCCTGTTCGACGAGCGACTTGCCGACGTCCACACCCTTGGCTACGAGGAACGTGAAGCACATACCGCCGCCGACGATGAGCGTGTCGCACACGTCGAGCAGCCGGTCGATGACGCCGAACTTGTCGGAGACCTTCGAGCCGCCGAGGATCGCCGCGAACGGCCGCTCGGGGTTGGCGAGCATGTCGGTCAGCGTGCTCACCTCGCGCTCGAGCAGGAAGCCGGCGACCGCGGGCAGGTGCTGCGCAACGCCGACGGTCGAGGCATGCGCGCGGTGTGCGGCGCCGAAGGCGTCATCCACGTAGATGTCGGCGAGCGACGCGAGCAGCTTCGCGAACCCGGGGTCGTTCGTCTTCTCGCCCGGATTGAACCGGACGTTCTCCAGCATCAGCAGCTCGCCGTCGACCATGCGATCGACCGCTTCCTGCGCGTCGGGCCCGACGGTCTCGTCGACGAACACGACGTTGCGGCCGAGGAGTCGCTGCAGCACGCGGCGCACGGGGCGGAGCGAGTACTTCGGATCCGGCTCCCCCTTCGGCCGACCGAGGTGGCTCATCAGGATGACCTTCGCGCCGTGGTCGACGAGGTAGCGAATCGTCGGCAGTGCGGCGCGAACGCGCGTGTCGTCGGTGACGGTGCCTTCGGAGAGCGGCACGTTGAAATCCACGCGCACGAGCACTCGCTTGTCGCGTACGTCGACGTCTTTGACCGTCTTCTTGTCGAACATGCGAAACCTCCCGTGGAACTACCGAGGACGAGCGATCGGCGTACGAGCCGCACGTGGAAAGCGCCGCCCCTGCCGGAGCGGCGCTTGGTGCGTGACCGTCTAGCCGGCGATGAGCTTGACCAGGTCCTTGACCCGGTTCGAGTATCCCCACTCGTTGTCGTACCACGACAGGATCTTCACGAAGTTGCCGGTGCCGCCCATGACCATCGTCGCGCTCGCGTCGAATACCGACGACGCGGGATTGCCGACGACGTCGATCGACACGATCGGGTCTTCGGTGTACTCGAGAACGCCCTTCATCGGGCCGTCGGCTGCGGCCTTGATCGCCGCGTTGACCTCGTCCTTCGTGACGTCGCGCCCGAGTTCCGCCGTGAGGTCGACGACGGAGCCGTCAGGCGTGGGGACGCGCATCGAAAAGCCGTCGAGCTTGCCCTTGAGCTCGGGGAGCACGAGGCCGATGGCCTTCGCCGCGCCCGTGGAGGTCGGGATCATCGACAGTGCCGCGGCACGGGCGCGCCGGAGATCCTTGTGGGGCAGGTCGAGGATGCGCTGGTCGTTCGTGTAGCTGTGGATCGTGTTCATGAAGCCGCGCTGGATGCCGAACGCGTCGTTCAGCGCCTTGGCCACCGGGCCGAGGCAGTTGGTCGTGCACGAGGCGTTCGAGATGACCGTCTGCGATCCGTCGAGCTTGTCGTCGTTCACGCCGATGACGACCGTGATGTCCTCATTCGTCGCCGGCGCCGAGATGATGACCTTCTTCGCGCCGCCACCGTCGATGTGAGCGCGCGCCTTGGTCGCGTCGGTGAAGAGGCCGGTCGACTCGATGACCACCTGCACACCCATGTCGGCCCAGGGCAACGCAGCGGGGTCGCGTTCGGACAACACCTTGACCTCGCGGCCGTCGACGGTGAAGCCGGCGTCCGTAGCGGCCACCTCGCCCTTGAAGCGACCGTGGATCGAGTCGTACTTGAGCAGGTGCGCGAGCGTCTTCGGGTCGGTCAGATCGTTGACCGCGACGACCTCGAGCGCAGGGTCGGCCGCGCACGCGCGAAACACGAGGCGCCCGATGCGCCCGAAACCGTTGATGCCGATCTTGGTGGCCAAGACGGATCCCTCCTCGGGTTCGATGAGCCGAACTGGAAAGAGTTGCCTGGCCGTATGTTACCGGAAGCTCGCGGGGTGCGGGTGGTCGGGACGGGGACGGCGAGGCGCCTACCTGAAATTGCTTCCCGAAAACCCGCCGCCACTCCCGTGTGTCGCGCTACGCGACGCCCGTCGCCCGCTCGAAGTCTGCCGCGAACGCCTCGATCGACGCCTGCGACGCGTCCGGAAGGACAACGCGCACGACCTGGCGTCCGGCGTCCGCGAGCAGTGCGGCCTCGGCGTCGCCGCGAGCGCGGAGCAGGGCGCGGAACCCGTGCGGCTTCCCGGGAATCGCGACATCGGCGGCGTCGTCGGTCGTGACGACCACGAAGACGGCGTCCTCGGCCTCCGCGTCCGCCGGGCGGACGGCGTTGACAGCGAGCGTGACGGCGCGGCCGGTCGTGAGCGAGGCGGCGGCGATCGCAGCCTCCAGCGGTGCGAGCGACTCGGGAGCGTCGTCGGGCAGGAATGCGCGAATCGCGAGGTAGCCACGCTCGCCGAGTGCGGGCAGGCCGGCGGCGAGATCGGCCGAGGCGGGCGGCGCCGGCGCGTCGAGCGCTCGCGCGATCGCAGCAGCGGCCGGTACCGGATCCTCGTGTGCGAACGGGTTGACGCCGAGCAGCGCACCGGCGAGTGCCGCCGCGTACTCCCAGCGCACGAACTCGCCCGCGATGTCGAAGTAGTCGCGCAGCACGATGTCGCCCACCGGCGTGGTCTCGCCGTACGTGATGCCCCAGGACCCGAGTGCGAGGTCGTCCTTGAAGCGCACGAGGACGATGGCGCGGTCGTCGGGGAAGCCCTCGGGGGTGCTCGGCGAGTAGTCGACGACGGTGGTCACGCCGCTCGCAGGCGGCAGCGCGGCCGACATGAGGTCCTCGGCCCAGCGGGCGAACGGGCGGAGCTTCGGCGGCGTCACGATCGTCAGCTTGTCGCGCCCGTCGGCGTGCCACTCCACGATCGACGCCGCGAGTCCGGCCACCGGGCTCTGCTCGGCTTCGAACAGCGCGCCCTCCTCCATGTGCGTCGCGCGGCCGATCAGGTGGCCGGTGTCCACGCCGAGGAGCGCCGCCGGCACGAGGCCGAACACGGTCAGCGCGCTGTAGTGCTCGCCGGCGCGCGGATTGCCGTGGAAGACGACGCGGAAGCCCTCGGCGCGGGCGAGCGAGGTCAGCTCAGTGCCGGGGTCGGTGATCGCGACGAAGCGCTGGCCGGCCTCGTCTCGGCCGATACGCGCGTCCGCCGCGGCGCGAAAGGTCGCGTAGAGGTCGAGCGCGAGACCGCGGCCCGTCTTGCTCGAGACCACGTAGATCGTGCTCGCCGGATCGAGCTCCTCGAGGGCGCGGGCGATGGCGCGCGGCGCGGGCGAGTCGATGACGTGCATGCGCGACGTTACCTCGTCGGCGAATGCGACGCCGAGGGCGCGTGCCGCGAGTGACTCCGCGCCGGTCCCGAGCACGACGACGTCCGTGAGTTCGAACGCGAGCTGCTCGAGCTTGGCGAGGCGCGGGTCGGGCATGTAGCGGGCGCTGCGGGCGACATCGAGCCACCCGAGGTTCTGCGAGACGAGTTCGGCTACCTCGGCGGCCTCGCCGAAGAGCGTCGCGTCGCGGCCCTGCAAACGCGCGACGGCGTCGAGTTCGTTCATACGCTGGATTGCGTCCATGCGGGATTCCTCTCGATAGCGAGCCGCGAACAGCGTACCCGTTCGCGGCGTCGCTGGTCACCCGCCGTGCCCGCTACCGTCAGGGGCGCTGCTTCCCGCCCGCCTGCTCGCGGGTAGCGAGCTCCTCGATGCGGCGAATACGGTGGTAGACCGCGGACTTCGAGAGCGGCGGATCGGCGAGTTCGCCGAGTTCGCGCAACGACACGTCCGGGTACTCGAGGCGCAGTGCGGCGAGATCGCGGAGCGCTGGCGGCAACGTCTGGAGTCCGCGCGTGGCGTCGAGCTGACGGATCGCCTCGAGCTGCTGCATCGCGGCGTCTGCCGTCTTCTGCAGGTTCGCCGTCTCGGCGTTGACCAGCCGGTTCACATCGTTGCGCATGCCCTTGATGATGCGCACGTCCTCGGTTCGGAGCAGTGCGCGGTGCGCGCCGACTAGTGCGAGGAACGTCAGGATGGGCTCGGCGCCCTTGAGGTAGACGGCGTGCGCGCCGCGACGTCGCGTGACCTTCGCGGGAATCTCGAAGCGGCTGAGCAGCCCCACGAGGTCGGTGGCCATCTCGGCTGTCTCTGCGAGCAGCTCGAAGTGGAAGTCACCGTGCGGGTCCGCCACGAACCCGCCGCCGAGGAACGCACCCCGCAGGTACGCCACGGCGCAGCAGTCCTTGGCGACCAGGCGCCCGTCGACGCCATAGTGGAAGCCGCCCGCCTCGTCGAGCACGCCCAAGCGTCGCAGCGACTCGGCGAGCTTGGGCTGTGAGGGCACAGTGATGAGGTAGTTGTTCGTCTTGTGGAGCACGGAGCGCCGAACGGTGAGTTCGGTCTTGAGGCCGAAGAGGTTGTGCAGCAGCTTGATCGTCTTGCGCGCCACTGGTGCCGTCTCGGTCGCGATCTCCAGCCGGTAGCGGCTCTGCCCCGTGAGGTGCAGCGTCCCTTCGACGCGCACGAGCGCGGCCAGCTCCGCCTCCAGGCAGCAGGCCTTCTTCGGCTCGACACGCGAGAGCTCCTCTTTCACCTCGGCGGTGAACGACACCTAGCGCACCCCGCCTTCGAGCGCCGGCGCCAGGTCGCCGAGGACGTCCGCGAGCACGCGCCCGACGGCGGCGCCGTCGTGACGAACGGGGTTCGCCGGGTCGGCGAGTGGGACTGCGACGACGCGAGCGCCCCGGGACTCGATGCGGGCGATCACCTCGTCGCTCGCGCCAACGGCTTCCGGACCCGTCGCGCCGCCGTTGCGATGCACGAGCACGACGTCGAACACGCTGTCGAGACCGTACGCCGACAGGGCGCCTACATGCTCGGCAGCGTCCATCCCGTGCGTCTCGCCGCGCTGGTTCGCGACATTGCACACGTAGACCTTGCGCGCATCGCTCGACGAGACCGCAGCGCTGATGTCCGCCACGAGGAAGTTCGGGATGAGGCTCGTGTAGAGCGACCCGGGCCCGACGACGATCACGTCCGCCTCGCCGATCGCGTCGAGCGCCGGCGGGTAGGCAGTGGGCGACGGCGGGACGAGCGCGACACGTCGCACGCCCGTGAGCGCGTGCGCGACGTTCGCTTGCCCCACGATGAGGCGGCCCTGCGCGTCGGTCGCCGAGAGCCACACGCGCTCGAGCGTGGACGGCAGCACGCGGCCGCGCACCTGCAGCAGCTCGCCGGCCGCCTCGATCGCGGCCGGGAACGACCCGGCCAGGTCGTCGAGCGCCGCGAGCACGAGGTTGCCCAGCGAGTGGCCGACGAGGCCTTCGCCGGCCTTGAATCGGTACTGGAACACGCGCGCGAGCGTCGAGTCGGGGTCGGCGGCCATCGCGACGAGGCAGTTGCGCACGTCCCCAGGTGGCAGCACGCCGAGCTCCCGGCGCAGGGAGCCGGAGGAGCCGCCGTCATCGGCCATGGTGACGACCGCGGAGGTCTCGAAACCCAGGTCGAGCAAGCAGCGGAGGATGGCCGGAAGTCCGGTGCCGCCTCCGATCGCGACGGCCCGGCGGAGCGTTGCGGTACCGGTCACTGGCGCTCCCGGTCCTTCCCGATGTCGCGGTGCGATACCGCCACACGGTACCCGTGTTCGCGGAGGAACTCGGCGGTGCGCTCCACCAGAACGACGCTGCGGTGCATGCCGCCCGTGCAGCCGAGTGCGATCGAGAGGTTGCTCTTTCCCTCGGCGATGTAGTTGGGGATGAGCAGCTCTAGCAGGCCGAACCAGCGGTCGAGGAACTCGCGGGCGGTCTCGTCGCCGAGGACGTAGTCGCGCACCTTCTGGTCGAGGCCGGTGTGCGGACGCAGGCGCGGATTGTAGAACGGGTTGCACAGGAAGCGGACGTCCAAAACGATGTCCGCGTCGATCGGGATGCCGTACTTGTAGCCGAACGAGACGACGGACACAGTGAACGCGTCGCGCACGCCGGGCGAGGCGAAACGCTCGCGGATCAGCGAGCGCAGCTCGCGCGGCATGAGATCCGAGGTGTCGATGATGACGTCGGCGCGCCCGCGCAGCACCGACAGCGCCTCACGCTCGGCGCGGATGCCCTCGATGATTGACCCGCTCGCACACAGGGGGTGCGGCCGGCGCGTCTCTTTGAAGCGGTGGACGAGCGTTTCCTCCTCGGCCTCGAGGAAGAGCAGCCGGAACTGCACGCCGCTTTCGCGGAGGTTGAACAGCTCGTCGGCGAGCAGGCCGAAGAACGACAGGCTGCGGACGTCGCAGACGACGGCGACGCGGTCGATACGGCTGCCGGGCAGCGCGGTCAGCTCGACGAGCTGGCGGATGAACTGCGGGGGCAGGTTGTCGATGCAGAAATAGCCGAGGTCCTCGAACGTGTGGATGGCCTCGGAACGGCCGGCCCCGGACATGCCGGTGATGACGACGAGTTCGGGCTGACGCGGCGTCTCGTCCTCGCGGACGGGATCCGGCCCGCACGCCCGCTCGTGGAGTTCGTTGGCGTCTGTCATCGGCCATCCTCCTCGACGAATCGGGTGAACACCGAGGTCGCGATCGCGATACACAGCGCCGCGATCAAGGTCTGTAGGAAGCCCGCGGTCTCGACGCCGGGTACGACCGCCGCGACGAGCGAGAGCATCGCCGCGTTGATGACCAGTGCGAACAGCCCGAGCGTGAGAATGGTCACCGGCAGCGAGAGCACGAACACGATGGGTTTCACGAGCGCGTTCACGACCGCGAGTGCGAGTGCTGCGATCACTGCTGCCGGCCAGAAGGACGCGACGTGCAGCAGCCCACCGTGCGACAGGTACGCGACGCCGAAGATTACCGCAGCGGAGATGAGCAGGCGGAGCAGGAACTTCACGAACCCTCCATCGGCGTGCGAACGGCGCGTGGCCGCGTCCCGGCGCCGAAGCGCCCCCGGGACCGAGTATACCAGCGGCTCACCGCTACACACCCGAGCGCTCCTCCCCCGTCGGCGCAGCCGTGAGCTCCGCGTCGTGCTCGTGGAGGGCGCGGCGCACCTCCTCGGCGACGTCGCGCGGCATGCCCGCCTCGGCGATCTGCTCGACGCTCGCCTCGCGCAGCTTGCGTACCGAGCCGAACGCCTTGAGCAGCAGCTTCTTGCGCTTGGGGCCGACGCCGGGAACATCGTCGAGTGCCGAGGCGGTCATCGCCTTGCCCCGCAACTCGCGATGGTAGGTGATCGCGAAGCGGTGCGCCTCGTCGCGGACGCGCTTCACGAGGTACAGCGACGCGGAACCCGCGGGAAGCACGACGGGCTCGTCCCACCCGGGCACGAACAGCTCCTCCTCGCGCTTGGCGAGCGCGGCGAGTGGGACGTCGTCGGCAAGGCCGAGCTCGCACAGCACGTTCATGGCGACGCCCAGCTGCCCCTTGCCGCCGTCGACGATCACGAGGTCCGGCCGGGAGGCGAACTTCGTGTCGCCCTCGCCCATTCGTGCGAAGCGGCGGCGGAGCACCTCGGTCATCATCGCGAAGTCGTTCGCCTCCGGCGTGTCGAGACGCACCTTGAAGCGGCGGTACTGAGCGCTGTCGGCGCGGCCAGCGGTGAAGACCACCATCGAGCCGACCGAGTGGCGGCCGTGGATCGTCGAGATGTCGTAGCACTCGATGCGCATCGGCGGCGCGGGAAGCGCGAGCGCCGACTCCAGCTGCAGCAGCGCTTCGTTCAGGCGCTGCTCGTCGTAGCGCGTGCGGAACTTGTAGCGCATCAGGGTGTGCCGCGCGTTGGTGTCGGCCATCTCGAGCAGCCGCCGCTTCTCGCCGCGCTGCGGTACGAGCAGCCTCACCCGTGAGCCGCGCAGGCCGGAGAGCCACTCCTCCACCGCCTCGGGGTCGTTCGGCAGGTACGGCACGACGACTTCCCGCGGCACGTGCGACGCCTCGCTGTAGTAGCGCAGCAGGAAGCCCTCGGCGAACTCGGCTTCCGGCACCTCGAGCCCCTTGTCGAGCACGAACTCGTTGCCGACGAGCACGCGTCCCTCGCGCACGATGAACACGTGGGCGCCGGCGACCGTCTCCTCGCGCTCGAAACCGATGACGTCGATCTCGAGCGGCTTGTCGGAAACGACCTGCTGGCGCTCGAGGATCTTGCGCACCGCCTCCAGTGAGTTGCGGAAGCGCGCGGCGCGTTCGAAGTCCAGGTCGGCCGAGGCCTGCCGCATCTTCGCCTCGAGGTCCTCGGCCACGCCCTTCGTACGGCCGTCGAGGAATGCGGCGACCTTGTCGACCTGCTTCGCGTAGTCCTCGCGAGAGATCGCGCCGACGCACGGCCCCGGCCCCTTGCCGACGTGGAAGTCGAAGCACGCCTTCGCGCCCGGCTCACCACCGCGGGCGTTCGTGCGCTTCCACTCGACGCAATTCGCCTGGCAGATCGGGTAGATGCGGCGCACGACTTCGATGCTCTCCCGGGCAGCCCGCGAGTCCGTGTACGGCCCGAAGTAGCGCACGCCCGGCCGGTGCTTCTCGCGGGTGAACTTGATGGCCGGAAACGGGTCGCACGTGGTCAGCGCGATGAAGGGGTAGGTCTTGTCGTCGCGGTAGTCCACGTTGTACGGCGGGTGGAACTGCTTGATGAGGTTCGCCTCGAGGATGAGGCTGTCGACCTCGGAGTTCGTCACGATGTAGTCGAACGACACCGTTTGCTGCATCAACAGCGGCACCATCTCGCGCTCGTCGTGGCCCGCGACGTACTGCCGCATGCGCCGGCGCAGCGCCTTCGCCTTGCCGACGTAGAGCACCCGTCCCTCGGCGTCCTTCCACAGGTAGACGCCGGGCGATTCCGGTACGTTGCGCAACTGTTCGGAGATGGTGGGCGCGTCCATCGCATGCTCGCCGCTACGCGCGGCGGCGTCCCTTCGCGCGCGGCGCCTCCGGCGTCACGGTGGCGGCGAACCCCTCGAGCACCGGCCGAAGGAAGCGCCCCGTGTGCGACGTGGGGTGCGCCGCGACCTCCTCGGGCGTGCCGACGACCACCAGCTCGCCGCCACGATCCCCGCCTTCGGGGCCGAGGTCGATGATGCGGTCGGCCGACTTCACCACGTCGAGGTTGTGCTCGATGACGAGCACGGTGTTGCCGCCCTCGACGAGGCGCTGCAGCACGTTGAGCAGCTGCCGCACGTCGTCGAAGTGCAGGCCGGTCGTCGGCTCGTCGAGGATGTAGAACGTCTTGCCGGTGCTTCGGCGCTGCAACTCGCTCGCGAGCTTCACGCGCTGCGCCTCGCCACCGGAGAGCGTCGTGGCCGGCTGCCCGAGCTTGATGTAGCCGAGGCCCACATCGTAGAGCGTCTGCAGCTTGCGCTTGATCGGCGGGAGGTTCTCGAAGAAGTGCAGCGCCTCTTCCACGGACATGGACAGCACGTCGGCCACGGTCTTGCCCTTGTAGGTGACCTGCAGGGTCTCGCGGTTGTAGCGCTTGCCCTTGCAGACCTCGCACGGGACGTACACATCCGGGAGGAAGTGCATCTCGATCTTGATCTGGCCGTCGCCCTTGCACGCCTCGCAGCGGCCGCCTGCCACATTGAACGAGAATCGCCCAGGCGCGTAGCCGCGCGCCTTCGCCTCCTGTGTGGACGCGAACAGGTTGCGCACGTCGTCCCACAGCCCCGTGTACGTGGCGGGGTTCGAGCGCGGCGTCCGCCCGATCGGCGACTGGTCGATGTCGATGACCTTGTCGATGAGCTTGAGGCCCTCGATCTTGCGGTACTTCCCGGTGCGCTTGCGCGCGTGATACACGGCGTTGGAGAGCGCCGGCGCCAGCGTATCGGTCACGAGTGAACTCTTGCCGGAGCCGGACACGCCGGTCACGACGGTCATCGTGCCGAGTGGAATCTCGACGGTAACGTCCTTGAGGTTGTGCTCGGTCGCCCCGACGATGCGGATCTCGCCTCGGCCGTTGCTCACCCGACGCTCGCTCGGCGTGGGGATCGCGATGCGTCCGGTGAGGTAGGCGCCGGTCAGCGATTCCTCGGATGCCATGATGTCCTCGGGGGTGCCCTCGCACACGATCTCGCCGCCGTGCTCGCCGGCTCCCGGCCCCATGTCGATCACGTAGTCGGCCGAGCGGATGGTCTCCTCGTCGTGCTCCACCACGATCACCGTGTTGCCGAGGTTCCGCAGCCGCTCCATCGTGCCGATCAATCGCGCGTTGTCACGCTGGTGCAGGCCGATCGACGGCTCGTCGAGGATGTAGAGCACGCCCATGAGGCCCGAGCCGATCTGGGTCGCGAGCCGGATGCGCTGCGCCTCGCCGCCGGACAGGGTGGCCGTACCGCGCTCGAGCGTGAGGTAGTCGAGGCCGACGTCCACGAGGAACCGCAACCGCTCGAGGATCTCCTTGATCACGCGGCCGGCGATAGTCCGGTCGCGCTCGGAGAGGTCGACGTTCTCGAAGAAGTGCAGCGAGTCTTTCGCCGAGAGCGTCGTGACCTCGTGGATGTTCTTGCCGCCGAAGGTGACGGCGAGGATCTCCGGCTTCAGACGCGCGCCGTTGCACGTCTTGCACGGAATGACCGCCATGTACTCCTCGAGCTTCTCCTTGACGGCCTCGCTCTCGGACTCCTCCCAGCGGCGCATGACGGAGTTCAGCGCGCCCTCGTACTTGGCGTACCAGTACGTCTCGCGCCCGTCACGGGTCACATAGTCCACCTTGATGCGCTTGTCGCCGAGGCCGTGCAGGAGCACCTCGCGCGCCTGCTTCGGCAGGTCTTCCCACGGCGTGTCCTCGGAGATGCCGAGGTGTGCCGCCACGGCCGAGACGAGCTGCGGGTAGTAGTTCATGCCGCCGGAGAAGGGCTTGATTGCGCCTTCGGCAAGGGTCATCGAGGGGTCGGGCACGATGAGGTCGGCGTCCGCCTCGAGGCGAGAGCCGAGGCCCGCGCAGTCGGGGCAGGCGCCGTACGGGTTGTTGAACGAGAAGTCGCGCGGTGCGAGCTCGTCCATCGACACGCCGTGCACCGGGCACGCCAGCGCCTGCGAGAAGGGCAGCTCCTCGCCGTCGACGACCGCGATCAGCACGTTGCCGTTCGAGAGCCGAAGGGCCATCTCGACGCTGTCCGCGAGACGGGTGCGCATGCCCTCCTTGATGACGAGGCGGTCGACCACGACATCGATGTCGTGCTTGAACTTCTTGTCGAGAACGATCTCCTCATCGAGCGAGCGGACCTCACCGTCGATCCGGACGCGCGAGAAGCCTTCCTTGCGCAAGTCCTCGAACAGCTTGCCGAACTCGCCCTTGCGGGTCTTCACGACGGGCGCGAGCACCTGGAACTTCGTCCCCTCGGGCAGCTCGCCGATGCGGTCGACGATCTGCTCGGGCGACTGCTTCTCGATGGGGCAGCCGCAGATCGGACAATGCGGCACGCCGACGCGCGCGAACAGGAGGCGGAGGTAGTCGTATATCTCCGTGACGGTGCCGACCGTCGAGCGCGGGTTGCGCGACGTGGTCTTCTGGTCGATCGAGACGGCCGGCGACAGCCCCTCGATGTGGTCGACGTCGGGCTTGTCCATCTGCCCGAGGAACTGGCGCGCGTACGCAGACAGCGACTCGACGTATCGCCGCTGTCCCTCGGCGTAGATGGTGTCGAACGCGAGCGAGCTCTTCCCGGAACCGGACAGGCCGGTGATCACGACGAGCTGATCGCGAGGGATCTCGAGGTCGATGCCCTTGAGGTTGTGCTCGCGGGCGCCGCGGATGGAGATGGATTCGAGCACGTGTGTCCTTTCGTGCTTCCGGTTCACGTTCGTCCGGGCCGACGTCTGCTCGCAGAGGTTCTTCCCGGACGTTCTATCTTACGTCCTTCGCGCTAGGGCGAACAAGTGTTCGCACTGGTGATTCTCGGCGCGCCGCTGCCGTTCGCCGTTGCGTGTCGCCCACGTTACGGCGAGTCACATACATGGAAGGCCTTCCGAGATTTCGCCAACCGGACACCCGGCCGAAACGCTTGCGAAACACGTGCCCCATACGCTGCGACCCAGTACCGAAACGCACGGGAAATACTGGGCGTTCTATCTGACGTAGCCGAGGAGATGACATGCCACCGATCAATACCGGAGATACCGCGTTCATGATGGTAGCCGCGGCCATGGTGCTCTTCATGACGCCGGGGCTCGCGCTGTTCTATGGCGGCATGGTACGCCGCAAGAACGTGCTGTCCACGCTCATGCAGAGCATCTTCGCGATGGGCCTCATCAGCATCATCTGGGCGGTGATCGGCTACACGCTCGCGTTCGGCAAGGACGTGGGCGGCATCATCGGCAACCTGCAGTACCTCGGACTGCAGGGCGTCACGAACACCGTGTACCCCGCCTTCCCGACCATCCCGCAGCCGGTCTGGGCGATGTACCAGGGCATGTTCGCGATCATCACGCCGGCGCTCATCACCGGTGCCTTCGCCGAGCGCATGAAGTTCAAGGCGTACGCGCTCTTCATCGGCCTGTGGTCGCTCATCGTGTACTCCCCGCTCGCACACTGGGTCTGGGGCGGCGGCTGGCTGATGAAGCTGGGCGCCCTCGACTTCGCAGGCGGCACGGTCGTCCACATCGCCTCGGCATCCGCCGCACTCGCGTGCTGCATCATGGTCGGTCGTCGCCGAGGAGCGGGGACCGAGGAGGTCAAGCCGCATAACCTGCCGTTCACGATCCTCGGTGCGGGCATCCTGTGGTTCGGCTGGTTCGGCTTCAACGCCGGCTCGGCCGTCGCAGCCAACCAGGTCGCCGCTACCGCGTTCATGGCCACGCACCTCGCCGCCGCCGCCGGTATGCTCGGCTGGCTCGCGTTCGAGTGGGCGGGCAAGGGCTCGCCGACCACCCTCGGCGCGGCGTCCGGCGCCGTGGCCGGCCTCGTCGGCATCACGCCGGCCGCGGGCTTCGTCGGCCCGATCCCTGCCATCATCATCGGCCTGGCTGCCGGCATCGGCTGCTACTACGGTGTGCGGATGAAGGAGCGCTTCCACTTCGACGACGCGCTGGACGTGGTGGGTGTGCACGGCGTCGGCGGAACGATCGGCGCGATTCTCACCGGCGTGTTCGCCGGCGTGGCAAGCAACGCCGCGTACAAGGGTCTGCTCGCGGGTAATCCGATGCAGCTCGTTTACCAGCTGGTGGGCGTGGTCGCGACCATCGCTTTCTCGCTTACGGTTAGCCTCGTGCTGCTGAAGCTGATCGACCTCACCATCGGCCTGCGCGTGGACGCCGAGACCGAGGTGGCCGGCCTGGACGTGTCCGAGCACGCCGAGACGGCGTACATCATCTAGACGTCGAGCGCCCGTAGGAGGAGCCGCAGATGAAGAAGATCGAAGCGATCATCAAGCCCCACATGCTCGACGACGTGAAGGCCGCACTCACGGCGCTCGGCGTCCAAGGCCTGACCGCGTACGAGGTCAAGGGGTTCGGCCGCCAGAAGGGCCACACCGAGATCTACCGCGGCAACGAGTACACGATCGACTTCGTGCCCAAGACCAAGATCGAAGTGGTCGTCGACGACGACCTCGCGGCGCGGGTCGAGGATGCGATCGCCGAGGCGGCCCGCACGGGCAAGATCGGCGACGGCAAGGTGTTCACCTCGGACGTTGACGGAGCGATCCGGATCCGCACGGGCGAGCGGGGACCCGAGGCGCTGTAGTCCACTTCGCACAACCAGCGGCGGACCGTCCGACGGTCGCACCCGCTTGGGAACGCCGCGACGGCCCCCACCGCCGCGGCGTTCCCGCCCTCGGATGCATGGGGTCCCACGTTTCGGCGTCGTTTCGGCTGGCCGACGTGACCTGTGCCTTCTTCTGGCCGCAATCGCCCGGAAACGTCTAAGAAACATACGCTCGCTAGGCTCCTCGCAGCGCCGTCGTCGACGGCATCGTGAGGAAGGACCGGCATGCCCAACGTGAATCCTGGCGACACTTCCTGGCTACTGGCATCCGCCGCCCTGGTGTTGTTCATGACGCCAGGGCTCGCGCTGTTCTACGGCGGCATGGTCCGCTCGAAGAACGTGCTGTCCACGATCATGTACAGCGTCATCGCGATGGGCGTCGTCACCATCCTGTGGGCGCTGCTCGGCTACACGCTCGCCTTCGGGCCCGACGTCGGCGGCGTCATCGGCAGGCTCGACTTCGCGGGGCTGCGCAACGTGTTCGGTGCGGTGACCCCGTACGCGCCGACCGTGCCGATGCCGGCGTTCGTCGCGTACCAGTGCATGTTCGCGATCATCTCCCCCGCGCTGATCAGCGGCGCGTTCGCGGAGCGCATGACGTTCCGCGCCTGGGTGCTGATGCTCGCGGTGTGGTCGCTCGCCGTGTACGCGCCGATGGCGCACTGGGTCTGGGGCGGCGGCTGGCTGCAGCAGCTCGGCGTCATCGACTTCGCCGGCGAGACCGTCATCCACCTCACGTCGGCCGGCGCGGCACTCGCATGCGTGCTCGTCATCGGCAAGCGACGCGGCCACGGCGCGGAGGAGTACCATCCGCACAACCTGCCGATGACGCTGCTCGGCGCGGGCATCCTGTGGTTCGGCTGGTTCGGCTTCAACGGCGGCTCCGCGCTGGCCTCGAACGGCATCGCGGCGAACGCCTTCCTCGCCACCCACCTCGCCGCCGCTGCCGGCATGCTGTCGTGGCTAGTCGTCGAGGCCTGGCACGCCGGCAAGCCCACGACGCTCGGCGCCGCTTCCGGTGCGGTCGCCGGTCTCGTCGGCATCACGCCGGCGGCAGGCTTCGTTGGACCCGGCGCGGCGATCGCGATCGGCCTTGTGGTCGGCGCCGCGTGCTACTTCGGGGTGTCGATGAAGAGCAAGCTCGGCTACGACGACGCGCTCGACGTGCTCGGCATCCACGGCGTCGGCGGCGTCTCGGGGATGATCCTGACAGGCGTCTTCGCAACCGTCGCGGTCAATGCGGCGGGGAAGAACGGGCTGCTGGCCGGAAATCCGGCACTGCTCGGCTCGGAACTCGTCGGCGTGGTCGCCGCGTTCGGCTATTCTTTCCTTGTGACGTTCGTTGTCCTGAAGGTGATCGAGAAGACCGTGGGGCTGCGCGCCGAGCCGGACGCCGAGCTTTCCGGCCTCGACCTGTCCGAGCACGCGGAAACGGCGTACATCTGGCAGTAGGAACGCTGCCGTTCGGTGGCAAGAGGAGCCGCAGATGAAGAAGATCGAAGCGATCATCAAGCCTCACATGCTCGATGACGTGAAGGCCACCCTCACCGCCCTGGGCGTGCAGGGTTTGACCGCGTACGAGGTCAAGGGGTTCGGCCGCCAGAAGGGCCACACCGAGATCTACCGCGGCAACGAGTACACGATCGACTTCGTGCCCAAGACCAAGATCGAGGTGGTCGTCGACGACGACTTGGCGCCACGGGTCGAGGATGCGATCGTGGAAGCGGCGCGCACCGGCAAGATCGGCGACGGCAAGGTGTTCACCTACGACGTCGAATCCGCGATCCGCATTCGCACAGGGGAGCGCGGCCCGGAGGCCGTGTAGCGAGACCATGACCGAGCGCACCACTACGGGCGGCGGTGTCCGGGAACTCCCGGAGGCCGTCGCCCGCTACGTTTCCGCCCGCGAGACGCTGTTCGCCTCGGCGGCGCCGTCGGCTGCGATCGCGGAGGAACTCGCCCGCCTCACGGATGACGCGCTGCGCTCTCTCGCCGAGGACGTGGCCGCCGAGGCCCCCGGACCCTGGTCGCTGGTCGCCCTCGGCGGGTACGGGGCCGGACGGCTGCTGCCGGCGTCGGACATCGACCTGCTGCTGCTGGTGCACGGCAAGCCGACCGCGTTCAAACCGTTCGTGGAGCGGCTCCTGTACCCGTTATGGGATGCGGGATTGACCGTCGGCCACCAGGTGCGCGTGCGCAAGGACCATCTGCGCCAGTGCCGTGACGACATCGACACCCTCACGGCGACCCTGCGCGGGCGAGTGATCGCCGGCGACGGCAGTGGCGACAAGCTGCTCGCCGACGTCGCGGCCGACGCCCGCAAGCGAGCGCGCAAGCTCGTGCCCGCGCTCGCAGCGCGAGAGCGACCGGGGTCGCCGTACCTGCTCGAGCCCGACCTGAAGGAGGGCGCCGGCGGGCAGCGCGACGCCGACGAACTCGCCTGGCTCGCCGCGGTGCTCACCGGCGTGCCCCAGCGCGACGCACGCGCCCTCGTCGGCCTCGGCCTGCTGACCGCCGAGGAAGCCGCCTGTCTCGCACGCGGCGCCGACGCGCTCGCGGCCGCACGATGGGCGCTGCACCTCGCGACCCCTCGCGCGACGGCGCACCTCACGCTCGACCTCGCCGACGAGTTGCCGGTCGACGTCCAAGCGCTGCAGGGCTCCCTCGCCGATGTGCACAACCTCCTGCTCGCCGCCCGCGCTCGAGCGGGCAGCCGCCCGCTCCCCGCAACGCCGCCGGACGCGCCGGCCGTCTTCGGCGCGGCCGAGCGCGGCGACCTCGACGCGCTCGAGCGGTGGTCGTGGCAGGGGGACCTCGAACCGCTTCTCCCCGGCTTCCGGGAGTTGCTCACCCTGCGCAGACCCGGCCTCGCGCACCGCTTCACGGTCGGCGATCACTGTCTGCGCGCCGCGTGCCTGGCCGCGCAGCATCCCAAGGATGGCCTCGGCGCGGATCTGTTCGCGTCGATGCAGGACCTGCGTCCGCTGATCGCCGCGGCGCTCGTGCACGATGCGGGCAAGCGCTCGATCGAGCCGGAGCACGCCGCGCGCGGCGCCGAGCAGGCGCCCGGTTACGCGAGGGCGCTCGGACTCGACCAGCCGCAGGCCGAGGCGGTGGCTGCGCTCGTCCGCCATCACCTCCTGCTCGCCGAGACGGCGGCGACAGCGGACATCGAGGACGAGGAGGTCGTGCTCGCCACCGCGGCGCGACTCGGCGACCGGTCGCTGGTCGCGCCCCTGTACCTCCTCACGGTCGCCGACTCACGCGCAACCGGCGAGGGCACGTGGAGTGCGTGGCACGCCGCCCTCGTCGGCGATCTGGCTGCGCGTCTGGATGCCGCGCTCTCCACCGACGTCGAAGGCGCCGGACTGCTCGCCCACGCCGAGGCGACCCGCGAGGCGGCGATCGCGCAGGTGCCCCCCGCTTCGCCGCTGGTGGCCGTACTCCAGCGGATGCCCACACGCTACCTCGGCCGCCATTCCGCCGAGGACGCGCGCCGTCACGCCGATCTCGCGCTCAAGCTGCTCGACTCCGGCGCGCGCGACGCCTTCGAGCTGCTCGTGTCGCCCGGGCCCGTCGAGGCGACCTGGCGACTCACCGTGATCGCGCTGGATCGCACCGGCCTGTTCGCCGACGTCGCAGGCGTTCTGGCGCTGAGCGGCCTGGACATCCTATCGGCCGAAGCGTACGCCGGACCGCGCGGTGTCGCCCTCGATGTGTTCACCGTCCGCTCGGCGACACTCGCCACGCCGGGAACGAGCACGTGGACGGCAGTCGAGCGCTACCTGCGCTCAGCGCTCGGCGCAGGACTCGACCTCAGGACGAGACTCACGGAGCGTCGCCGGCACTACGCCGAGCGCGGCGCGGGTCCGATCCGCGTGGATGTCGACATCACCACGCCATACACGACCGCCATCGGCGTCGCCGGTCCGGACCGCATCGGATTGCTGCACGACGTCGCCCGCGCGATCACCGAGAGCGGTCTCGACATTCGCTGGGCGAACGCGTTCGGCCAAGACGGGCGTGTCCGCGACACGTTCCACGTCACCGACGACGAGGGTCGGCCCCCCCGCGACCCGGGTGAGCTCGGTCACGTGGCCATGCGTATCCGCGAGCGGATGGAGTGATCAGCGTAGCGGCTGCTGTGGAGGCGGCGGCTGCTGTGGAGGCGGCTGCTGGCCGTAGCTGAGGTTGCGCATGATCTCGTCGAGCTGCTCGGCGGTGATCTCGCCACGAGCGTAGCGTTCCCGCGCGGCCGCCACTGCCGGATCCACGCGCGGTTGCTGCCCATAGCGGTAGCCCGGCCCGCGCATCTCGGGTCCCGGGCCCCCGTAGTGCCGTTGCCCGGATGGCGCGTGGCCACGATCGCCGGCCAAGGCCCGGACGAGCCACACGACGAGCAGGACGATGCCCACGAGCAGCAACAGCCCGAAGAACATCATCACCACCGCTCCCACCCAGTCGACGCCGCCCGGATTGCCATAGAATCCTCTGCCCCACATCATGCCTACCTCAACTCCTTCAGGTAGTCGAGCAACGCGCCGAATTCCTTGTCCGTCAGACTCCACCGTGGCATCCGCCGGTCCAGCTGCCCACCGGTCGGCTCAACACCCGCTTCCACCGCACGCCTGATGTCTCGCTCGGTCCAAGCCGGCTCACCCTCGTGGGGAGTGGTGAGGGTCGAGTAGCGGATGTCGGGCGTCTGGAAGGTACCCATCATCAGCCGTACTCGCCTTCCCCGTCCGTCGGCGCCGTGACAATCGGCGCACGCGAGGCCCATCATGCCCCGGCCGGACCGCGGGATCGGCTGCCCGTTCTCGTCTGTCCCCGCCTGGAAGATCTGTCGGCCGAGCACGGCGCCCGATGCGGCGGCTCCCTGAGAATCGTTGCGGCTGGATACAGCGCGCGAATTCAACCACAACGCCGTCCCAATGAGGCCGAAAGCACCCACGACAAGCAGGACAACGCCGACGATCGCATACCGTCGCATTCGCACCTCCTCAGTACCGCTCGCCGCCCGCCAGCAGATCCTGCACGACCTTCGGTTCAGCGAGCGTCGAGAGATCCCCGAACGCCTCGATGTCGGTCTCCCCCGCCGCGAGCTTCCGCAGGATGCGCCGCATTATCTTCCCGGAACGGGTCTTGGGCAGGTCGCCGACGAATTCGATTACGTCAGGCGTGGCGATCGGTCCGATCGCCTTGCGCACGTGTCCCTTCAGGATTGTCGCAAGATCGCCGGTGGGGAACTCGCCGTCGCGCAAGATCACGTACGCCTTGATGGCCTCGCCCTTCACGGGATGCGGGAAGCCGACGACCGCCGCCTCCGTCACCGCCTCGTGGCTCACCAGCGCGCTCTCGATCTCCGCCGTACCGAGCCGGTGACCCGAGACCTTGATGACGTCGTCTACGCGCCCGAGCAGCCAGAAGTAGCCATCCTCGTCCACTCGGGCGCCGTCGCCGGTCTCATACCTGCCCGGGAAGTGCTCGAAGTAGGTCTCACGCAGGCGCTTCTTCTCGGCATCGCCCCAGACCCGACGCAGCATCCCCGGCCAGGGCGCCTCGATAACGAGGTTTCCGTCCTCGTTGACGTCCGCGCGCGACCCGTCGTCCCGAACCACGACCGGCCGGATGCCGAAGAACGGCAGCGTCGCCGAGCCGGGCTTGAGCGGCGTGATAGCGGGCAGCGGCGTGACGACGATGCCGCCGGTCTCGGTTTGCCAGTAGGTGTCGACCACCGGCAGCTCTCCGCGTCCGATGGTGTCGCGGTACCACAGCCAGACCTCAGGGTTGATCGGCTCCCCGACGGAACCCAGCAGCCGGAGGCTCGACAGGTCGTATCGCTTGGGCCACCCGTCTCCGTGGCGCATGAGCGCCCGGATTGCGGTCGGCGCCGTGTAGAAGACCGAAACGCCGTTCTTCTCGACGACGTTCCAGAACCGGCCGGGGTCCGGGTACGTCGGGATGCCCTCGAACATGAGCGTTGTGGCCCCCGCCGAGAGCGGCCCGTACACGATGTAGCTGTGACCCGTAACCCAGCCGATATCGGCCGTGCACCAGTGGACGTCGTCGTCGCGATGGTCGAATACCAGCTCGAACGTCATATTCGCGAACAGCAGGTAGCCGCCCGTGGTGTGCAGCACGCCTTTCGGCTTGCCGGTCGAACCCGACGTGTACAGGATGAACAGCGGATCCTCGGCGCCCATCTCCTCCGGCGCGGATGGACCGCGGACCTCCGGCGCGCTCATCTCCTGATGCCACCACGTGTCGCGGCCGGGCTCCATGTCCACGGCACCCGCCCCCCGCTGCACCACGATGCACGCCTCCACCGACGGACACTCGAACAGCGCCTCGTCCGCCGCCGCCTTCACCGCCACTTTGCGACCGCCGCGAGCGCCCTCGTCGGCGGTGATCAGGAGGCGCGCCTGCGAGTCCTGCACTCGCCCTCGAAGCGCCGTGGCCGAGAACCCGCCGAAGACGACCGAATGGACGGCGCCCACGCGCGCACAGGCGAGCATCGCGATGGGGAGCTCCGGCACCATCGGCAGGTAGATCGCGACGCGGTCGCCGCGCGCGATGCCCTTCTTGCGCAGCACGTTCGCGAAGCGGCACACCTCGTTATGCAATTGTTGGTACGTGAACGTGCGTGTGCTCCCGTCGTCCCCCTCCCAGATGATCGCCGCTTTGTTGCGTCGCCAGGTCGCACAATGCCGGTCGAGGCAGTTCACCGAGGCGTTGAGCGTTCCGTCCGCGAACCACCGGTAGTCGAGCCCCTCGAAGCCGCCTTCGAGCGTCGTCGTCGGCTCGCGCATCCACGTCAGGCGCTCGCGCGCCTGTTCGCCCCAGAACGCAGCCGGGTCCTCGATCGAGCGGCGGTACTGGCGGCGGTACGCCTCCATGTCTGCAACGAAGTCCCGGGTGCCGCGTTCCGTCGTCGCCTCGAAATCGTGCGTCGCGCTCCCTGCGGGCATCTCGGCTCCCATCATCGGCCGTCGTGGTTACCAGTATCTTCCCCGGGTCTGACCACACGCGACTCGGCGCTGCAAGCTGGTCATCTGACCACGCTTATCCCGCCGGACGTACGCTATACTGATGTCCTTTCGGAGGGGTTTGGGGGGCTCGTGGCCAGCGCCGAAGACAAATATGACCTGCTCCGAGAGCGGCTCGCCCGCCTCGGTTCGGTGCTCGTCGCCTACTCGGGCGGCGTCGACTCTACCCTCCTCGCGTTCACCGCACGCGCCGTCCTCGGCGAGAAATCTCTGGCGGTGCTCGCGATATCCGACACCTACCCCGCGAGCGAAGTCACCGATGCTCGCCGCATCGCCGCCGAGATCGCCATGCCGATACTCGAGGTCGACACGCACGAGATGGTCGACCCCCGTTTCCGGGCCAACGGCCCCGACCGGTGCTACTACTGCAAGCTCGAGCTGTTCGGGCTGCTTCGCACCGTGGGCGACGCCAAGGGCTTGCGCTGGGTGGCGGACGGTAGCAACGTCAACGACCTGGCCGACCACCGGCCCGGGCGACGCGCGGCGTCGGAGTACCGAGTGGTCAGTCCGCTGCAGGACGTCGGTATGACGAAAGCCGACGTCCGTAACGTCTCCCACATGCTCGGCCTACCAACGTGGGACAAGCCGTCCATGGCCTGCCTCGCCTCCCGATTCCCCTATGGCACCGAGCTCACCGAGCGCGATCTGCACCGCGTCGGATTCGCCGAGGACGGGCTGCGCGCGCTCGGGCTTCGGCAGTTTCGGGTGCGGGCGCATGGCGATGTGGCGCGCCTCGAGGTAGAGCCGGCCGAGATGGAAGCCGCCTGGCACATGCGCGCCGAGGTCGCGCAGGCGATCAAGGATGCGGGCTTCGCGTACGCGGCCGCGGACCTCGACGGCTATCGCAGCGGCAGCATGAACGAGACGCTGGCCGCGGACGACGCGCGCTAGGTACCGCGGACCCCTCGCCGCTATACCACCAGCTCGCGCAACGCCGCTCGAACGGCGGCCGGCACCCGCTCCGACAGCCGCGCCGGGTCGCCCATCGCCTCGCCGAGGAGGCGCGTCACGAACGGCCGCGCCGTGTCCATGATGTCGATGTCGGGGTAGAGCTGGCGCGCCACGCCCTCGACCGTGGCGAGCGATTTCACCAGCAGCCCGTAACCCGCCGGGTACTCGATCCCATTGCGCCTCAGCAGCGCGAGGAAGCCGAGGCCGAAGGAGCGGAATCCGCCGCCCTCGGTCAGCGAGTCGAGCAACTCGCCGAGTTCGCGACGGACGCGCTCCACACGCTCAGGCGGTACGTGCACGCCGAGCGGCTCGGAGTAGCGCAGGGCGCGGTCGGCATCGCGGTACACGAGCGCCGCGAGCACCTGCGCGATCTGTAGCCGCTCGGCGCGCGTCACCGTACCCACGATGCCGAAGTCGAGGTACGCGATCGTGCCACGCGGCGTCACGAAGAGGTTCGCGGGATGGAGGTCTGCGTGGAAGCGGCCGTAGATCATGACCTGGCGCATGAACGCCGCCGCACCGTGGATCGCGAGCGGCTTGGGGTCGATGCCCGCAGCGAGCGCGGCGTCCAGCTCGGAGAGCCGCCAGCCGTCCATCCGCTCCATCGTGATCACGCGCTTGCCCGTACGCGTCCACACGACGCGCGGCACCTCTACGAGCGGATCGTCGCGGAAGTCGAACGCGAACCGGTCGGCCACCCGCCCCTCGTGACGCAGGTCGACCTCGCGCCGCACCGACGCCTCGAACTCGTCCAACAGCCGACGCACGTCGATTCGACGCGCAAGGCCGAACGACCGAAGCCGGCCGAGCAGCCGCCGCGCCACCACCAGGTCGCCGAGGATCGCCTCGGCTGCTCCGGGGCGCACGACCTTCACCACGACCGCAGCACCTTGCCGGAGCGTCTCGCCCCACACCGGCCGGTACGCCTCACCCAGGGTCGCGCCGTGCACCTGCGCAATCGATGCAGACGCGATCGGCGCGTCGTCGAACGACGCGAACAGCGTCTCGGGCGAGCGTCCGAACTCGTCTGCGATGACGGCGCGAATCGCGTCCGCGGGTAGTGCCGGGACCGCGTCCTGCAACGCCTGCATCTCGCCGACGAGCGCCGCGTCGAATTCGTCCGGTCGCACGGAGATGAGCTGCCCGAGCTTGATGAACGCAGGGCCGAGCTCCTCGAACGCGAGCCGCATCTGACGCGCGAACACAGCCTGCCGACGGGCGCGCGGCGCGAGGCCGAAACGCGCGTGCCATCCCGCGATCAGCATCCGGCGTGCGAATACCGCGAGGATGCGCCAGGTTCGCCCGCGCGAGACGATCTCGGCGTTCCGTCGCGCCTGTCCGCTCGAGGCGTCCACCGCCTCGCGTCGCGCCTGTCCCCCCGAAGCGTCGACCACGTCAGGCCGCCCCACGGCCGTCCAGCTTCGCGAGCACGGTCTCGAGCGCGGTCTCGATGCGGTCGAGGCGCCCGCGCAGCTCGCCGACCTCGAACCGCAGCTCGTCGAGCGCGGCCTGGGTGTCCTCGGCGGTTGTGGGCTGGCTCACCGTGCCCGAGGCGATCTCCGTCTTCAGGCGCTCCATCTCGTCGGCGACCATCGCGGCCAGGCCGTCCACGAACGCGTCCGGCCCGCCTTCCATCGCTTCGGGGCCCGCCGTTCGGCCGCGCGCGATCGCGGCGCGCAGCCCCTCATCGGCCGTATCGTGCGTGAGCATCCACGCGGCAAAGAAGCGCATGACGTCCATGGGCGACCTCCGGCTAGCCGCTTCGGCGGCCGGCGAGCAGCCGCAGTCCATTGAGCGTAACGAGCAACGCAACGCCGGTGTCGGCGAAAACCGCCATCCACAGTTGGGCGAAGCCGAAGACCGCCGCCACGAGCACAACCAGCTTCACGACGACCGAGATCGCCACGTTCTGGCGAATGTTCGCGACCGTCCGGTTCCCGAGCCGGAAGAAGCCCGGGAGGGCGTTCAGGTCCTCGGCCATGAGGGCGACGTCCGACGTCTCCAGCGCAGTGTCCGAGCCCTTCGCGCCCATCGCTATCCCGATGTCCGCGGCGGCGAGCGCCGGCGCGTCGTTCACGCCGTCGCCAACCATCGCCACGGAACCGTACCGCTCGCGCAGCTCGCGAACCGCGGCGACCTTGTCCTCGGGCAGGAGGCGTGGGCGGGTCTCGGTGACGCCGGCGTGCCTCGCGACCGCCGCCGCCGTGCGCTCGTTGTCGCCGGTGAGCATCACGATGTGCTGTACGCCGAGCCGTCGCAGCGACGCCACGACCGCCGGCGCCTCCTCGCGCACCTGGTCCGCGAGCGCGACGAGTCCCAGCGGCTTGTCCGCCGAGGAGAGCACGAGCACGGTGAGCCCGTCGCTCTCCAGACGCGCGACCTCGTCGACCGCGCGCTGATCGAGCGCGCCGGACTGCTCGGCCGACGTCGGGCTGCCGAGTGCGTACGCGACGCCGTCGATCGTCGCACGGACGCCGCGTCCGGGGATGTCTTCGTAGCCGCGCAACTCGCGGCGGTCGACGTGACCATTCCCGGCGGCGCGGACGACTGCGCGGGCGAGCGGGTGGTTGCTGTTCGACTCGAGCGCGGCGGCGATGCGCAGTACACCCGCGGCGTCATGTCCGTCGAGCGCGACGATGTCGGCCACCTCCGGCTTTCCGCAGGTGAGCGTGCCGGTCTTGTCGATCGCGACAGCGCGGATTCGCGGCGCGGCCTCGAGGTACGCGCCGCCCTTCACGAGCACGCCGTCGCGGGTCGCCCGCGTGATCGCCGAGACGATCGCCACCGGCGTCGAGATCACCAGCGCGCATGGGCACGAGATCACGAGCAACACGAGGGCGCGCCCGAACCACTCGGCGAACGTCCCCACCTGGAGCCCGGTCACGACGCCGACCAGCGGCGGCACGACCGCTACCGCGACCGCCAGGGCCACCACGGCAGGTGTGTAGTAGCGGGTAAAGCGGTCGACGAGGCGCTGGCTCGGCGCGCGCTGGCCCTGCGCCTCCTCGACGAGGTAGATGACGCGTGCGAGCGTCGACTCGGTTGCGAGCGCGGTGGTGCGGACCTCGAGCAGGCCGGATGTGTTGAGCGTCCCCGCGTACACAGCATCGCCGGCGTTCTTCTCCACGGGCACCGACTCGCCGGTGATCGGTGCCTCGTCCACGGCCGACGAGCCCGACACCACTTCGCCGTCGAGCGGCACGCGCTCGCCCGGGCGCACGACGAGCGTCTCGCCCACGGTCACCGCGGACGCCATCACCTCGGCTTCCTGGTCGCCCCGCCGGACGCGCGCCTTCTGCGGTGCCAATGCCATGAGCGAGCGGATGGACGCGCGGGTCTTGGCGAGCGAGCGCGCCTCGAGCAGGTTGCCGATCGAGAAGAGCACGACCACGGCGGCCGCCTCGTTCCACTCGCCGATAGCGGCGGCTCCCACAACAGCGATGCCCATGAGCACGTTCATGTCGAGCGTACGGGTGCGGATCGACGCGAGCGCTCGACGCCCGGTCTGCTCGCCGCCCGCGACGATCGCGACCACGTAGGCGGCGATCGACGCGAGGTGCGGGACCGGCACCCGGCCGAGGAGCCAGCCGATCGCGAACGCGACCATCGCGACGCCGGTCAACACCTCCTGGCGATTGCGGCGCAGCCATGGTGCTGGAGTCGCGGCCGCGCCCTCCTCGGCGATGGCGACCTCGACGGCGTAGCCTGCGTCGGCGACCGCGCGTGCAAGTGACTCGAGCGACGTGGTCGCCGGATCGTAGCCGATGCGGAGCCGAGCGGTCGCGAAGTCGACGGCTGCCTCGTTCACGCCGATCTGCCCGCCGAGGGATTGCTGGAGCTTCTTCGCGCAGTCCGGGCAGTCCAGTCCGAGGAGTCTGAACTCGGCGACGGCCGGCGCACCGGGCTGCTCGAGCGGCGCGATACCGTAGCCCATCTTGCGGATCATCGAGACGATCTCGTCGCGCGGGTCCTGCGTGGGGTCGTACTCGACGCTCAGCAGTTCGCTCGCGAAGTTCAGCTCGGCGGCGAGCACCCCGTCGACGTAGGACACCGACTTGTCGACGGTGCGTGCGCAGTCCGGGCAGTCGAGCCCGCTCAGCTTGTAGGTCACGTGCCCGACGGACGAGGCGATCTCGAAGCCCAGGCGCTCGGCTTCGGCCTCGAGTTCGTCCTCGGACAGCAGTTGGGGGTCGTGGCGGACGGTGAGGGTGGCCGCCTTCGGGTCGACCTCGACGAACGAGACGCCCGGAAGTTCCGCGACAGACGCGCGGAGGCGGGTCGCGCACGAGGCGCATTGAGCGGGCTGCGGGACGAGCAGCGACAAGCGCAGCGTGTGGAGGTGCTCGCTCATCTCGCCTCCCGCCGTCCGGTGCGCTCCTCGGCGTGCTCACGGCCCTGCGCGAGCAGCGAGGCGACGTGATCGTCTGCGAGTCGGTAGACGGCGCGCCGACCGTCGCGCTCGAACGTGACGAGGTCGAGGGCACGCAGCACGCGTAGCTGATGGGAAACCGCCGACTGCGTGACGCCGGCGATTTCCGCGAGGTCGCAGACGCATAGGGGCTCCGCGGCCAGCGCGAGCAACAGGCGCAAGCGAGTGGCGTCACCCAGCGCGCCGAAGATGTCCACGAGCGGCTTCAGTTGCTCCACCTCGGGAAGTCCGAAGCGGACGCGTGAGACCGCCGCGGCGTCGACGATCGTCTCGTCGCAGCACGGGTACGTGGTCGGTTCGATATCTGAACGTTTGCTCATACGTTCACGTATACTCTACGCCTCCACACACCGTCAACTCACTACCGAAAGAACCGCAGTGCCAGACTCAACAGCAAGGTGAGCAGGATCGACAGCAGGATCGATGTGGCCAACGGAAAGAAGCAGCTCCAGCCACGACCTTGGAACCGGAAGTCGCCGGGCAGCGAGCCGAGACCGAGCCTGCCACCGAGCCACAATGCGGCACCGAGCACCGCCATGCCGAGTGCGAGCACGAGAAGCAGCTTGCCTAGCTGTTGCAACTCCATGTGCCCGCTCCCCTTGCTCCAACACGCACTTAAGGCTTTGATAGACTTGTTGAAATATTCCTCTACCCCGGAGGCACGATGGCCCTTCGGCTTCCTCGGATGTTGCCGGCATTCGTGGCGCTGACACTCACGCTCGGTGCGACGTTCGCACTGCCTGGGTGTGCCTCGGACGATGTGGCCCTACAGACCGCCGAGCGTCGCGCGACTCTCGCGGAGGCCTCGCGGGACGAGGCACTGAAGCGAGTGGCCTCGCTGGAAGCGCAACTCGCCGCCAACACCCCCACGACCGCTGCTAAGCCTGTAGTGAACGAAGAGCCGACAGTTTCTCTGCCGTCGGCTAAGCGGGTCGGCAAGCAGACCCGGCAGTTCACGTACTTGAACATCGTGCGCCGGCTGGACCCGCAGCAGACCGAGATCGTCGCCGACTACGCCCGGTTCTTCACCGGGGCGGACGCAGTCAAGGCAGCCGAACAGGCTGGCAAGCGGCCGGGCAAGGGGTCGACGCTCGTCTTGAACACCAACCACAACTTGCGAACGCTCCCCGTCGACCCGAGCGCCACGATCACGTCGATGCGCGGGGCCTACAAGAGCCCCGGGAACCCCGCGACCTGGAACCTATCCGAGTTCATCGCCCACTGGCAAGCGGCACCGCCCGATGCGCCGATCCGCACCGTCCCCTACTGGATCACCCTCGAGTACGGGCACGTCGTCGCAATCGACGAGCAGTACCTACCGTAGCGGCGCCTAGCCCAGCTTGGCGCCGACGAACTTCGCGACCTCGGCCTTGTCGCAGTTGCCGCCGGTCTCGCTCACGACTAGAGCGATCGCCTTGCCCATGTCGCGCTTCTCGCTGAACCCGTTGTCGGCAACGACGCGATCGACAATCGCCTGGAGTTCCGCGCCACAGACCTGCTTCGGCAGGTAGCCGTTCAGGATATCGACTTGCAGCTGCAGCGCCGCCGTGCGCTCCTCGTTCGTGCCGGCTTTGATCGACCCCTCGAGCGTTTCGCCCGTCTGCTTCAGCACCTTCTTGAACGTGGCCACGACCTCTTCGTCGGTGAGGGGCTGCTTCGCTTCCTTCTCCTTGACGTCGAGATCGTTCTTGACCAGCCGCAGGATCGCCAACCGAGGCTTGTCGTGCGAACGCATGGCCGCCGTTATCTCCGAATTGATGAAGTCCTTGTTCAAGCCGAAGCTCCTCTCCCTGGCGCCGTTTCGGCGGCGTCCGTCTCGCACTCCCTTGCGGCATCATCGCCGACGCGCTTTGATACCCCCAGCATCCCATACGTGGAGGTAGCATGTTCCGGCATTCCCGCGACAACGGTTCGCCTCACAAGTTGCGCCGCCTGGCGCTATGCGTCGGGATCGTTCTCGCTGTCTCAGCGAGCGGGTGCAGCAACAACGCCGCTGCTCTCCGCGCTGCCCAACAGCGAGCGGCGCGAGCCGAGGCCCAGCGCGACGCCCTCGAGAAGCGTGTCACCGCCCTCGAAGCGCAGCTGGCCTCGGCGACGTCAACGCCGACCGCGTCCACACCCGAGAGCGTGACGCCGCCCGCCACGCCGCCATCGAAGCAGACCCCGAAGCCCGTAGTGACCGTCCGCCAGTTCGCGTTCATCAAGACGGTTCAGGTATCGCACGGACCGCTCGTGCCGCCCGGCGTGAGCTCGTACGTCGTGACTGCCGACTACGCGCAGTTCCTGACCGGCGACGCTGCGGCGAAGGCTGCCGCGAAGGCCGGCGAGGAGTCCCCGCCGCCGAACGACTACTACATCATCAACTCGAATGCACGGTTACGGGGAGTCCGCGTCGCGAAGGGGGTGACGGTGACGTCGATCAACGGCGCCGGGGCGTCGCCCGAGTCTCCCGTGACCTGGACTTTCGCGCAGTTCGTCTCCAAGTTCGGCGGCGCCTCCTCTGAGGATGCCATACGAACGGTGCCGTACTGGCTGAGCATCAGGAACGGCGTCATTGTCAAGATCGAGGAGCAATACCTGCCGTAGCGGGGTGGCGTTCTACCGCTTCCGCTTTCGGACGCTCCGGACGCCACCGCCCCGGCGCTCGCCCTTCTTGAGGCGGGCGAGTACCTCGTCCTCCTCGGCGGACTCGATCTGCGTGCGCAGCTTCACGACCTGGTCGCGCAGGCGCGCGGCGTTCTCGAAGTCGAGCGACTCGGCGGCGTCGTGCATCTCGTCTTCCAACGACGAGATGAGCCGCATGAACTCGTCACGGGGCATCTTCGCGAGCTCCTCGGCTACCGCCTCGCTCGTGGTGTAGCCGGCCTGCTGCTCGCGCACCAACTGCACGATGTCGTTGATCGCCTTGCGGATCGTCTTCGGCTCGATGCCGTGCTCCGTGTTGTACGCGACCTGGATCGCGCGACGACGGTTGGTCTCGTCGATGGCGAGTCGCATCGAGTCCGTGACCTTGTCGGCGTACATGATGACCTCGCCCGACACGTTCCGCGCCGCACGTCCCGTCGTCTGGATGAGGGAGCGGAAGTTGCGGAGGAAGCCTTCCTTGTCAGCGTCGAGGATGGCGACGAGCGAGACTTCCGGCAGGTCGAGTCCCTCGCGCAGCAGGTTGATGCCGACGAGACAGTCGAACGCACCTGCGCGCAGATCGTGGAGGATCTCCACGCGCTCCAGCGTGCCGATGTCCGCGTGCAGGTACCGCGCGCGGATCTGCTGCTCGAGCAGGTACTCGGTGAGGTCCTCGGCCATCTTCTTGGTCAGCGTCGTGACGAGCACGCGCTCGTCGCGCTTCACGCGCTCCTGCACCTCGGCGATGAGATCGTCGACCTGGCCCTTCGTGGCTCGCACGACGATCTGCGGGTCGACGAGGCCGGTCGGTCGGATGATCTGCTCGACGACCTTCTGCGAGACGCGCATCTCGTAGTCGCCGGGCGTGGCCGACACGTACACCACCTGGTTCACGCGCTCCTCGAACTCATCGAAGCGCAGCGGTCGGTTGTCGAGCGCCGAGGGCAGCCGGAACCCGTGCTCGACGAGCGTGAGTTTGCGGTTGCGGTCTCCCTCGTACATGCCGCGGATCTGCGGCACGGTCACGTGTGACTCGTCGATGACGCAGAGGAAGTCCTTCGGGAAGTAGTCGATGAGGCACCATGGCGGCTCGCCCGGCGCGCGGCCGTCGATGTGGCGCGAGTAGTTCTCGATGCCGCTGCAGAACCCGAGCGTCTCGAGCATCTCGAGGTCGTAGTTCGTGCGCATCTCGAGCCGCTGCGCCTCCAGTAGCTTGCCTTCGGACTTGAACAGCGCGAGCCGCTCGTTCAGCTCCTCGCGGATCGAGCCGAGGGCGACTTGCAGCTTCTCGGGCACGGTCACGTAGTGCGTCGCCGGCCAGATGGGCAGCCAATCGAACTCGCCGCTCACCTCGCCGGTGACGTGGTCGACCTCGGCGATGGTCTCGACCTCGTCGCCGAAGAACTCCACGCGCACCGGTCGGTCTGCGTACGGCGGGAAGACGTCGAGCACGTCGCCGCGCACGCGGAACGTACCACGCGCGGGCTCGTAGTCGTTGCGGTCGTACTGGATCTCGACCAGATCACGGATGAGCTGATCGCGGTCGTACTGCTGGCCCTTCTTGAGCGTCACGGCCTGGCCGGCGTAGTCCTCCGGCGACCCGATACCGTAGATGCAGCTGACCGAGGCTACGACCACCACGTCCCGCCGCGACAACAGCGCCGCGGTGGCGGCGTGCCGAAGCTTCTCGACCTCCTCGTTGATCGACGAGTCCTTCTCGATGAACGTGTCGGTGGAGGGCACGTACGCTTCCGGCTGGTAGTAGTCGTAGTAGCTCACGAAGTACACGACGGCGTTCTCCGGCATGAACTCGCGCAGCTCGGCCGCCAACTGCGCCGCGAGCGTCTTGTTCGGCGCCATGACGAGCGTCGGTCGCTGCAGCAGCTCGATGGCCTTCGCCATCGTGAACGTCTTGCCGGACCCCGTCACGCCGAGGAGCGTCTGGTAGCGCAGTCCGTCCTCGACCCCGTCGGCGATGCCGGTGATCGCCTTCGGCTGGTCGCCTGCCGGCTCGAACTCCGACACGACCGCGAGCGGATGCACCTCGCCGCGCAGCCCCTCACTCGCGACCTCGCGGATACGGTAGCCGCGGTAGCCGCCGATGTCCTGGCGCCTCGGCGTCATTTCTGCGTCCCGTCCTGGGCAGCCTTCTCGAACGCGTGCGGGTAGATCGCGCGGTACTCCTGCCGTTCGCGCAGCACGTTCGAGACGTAGCGGCGCGTCACGGGGTACCCGATGCTGTCGATCGGCTCGCTCGACGTCGCCGAACGCTGCCAGCGATCTGCGTTCGAGGCGCCCGCGTTGTACGCCGCCAGTGCCCATTCGGGCCGCGGGTAGCGCTTTATCAGCTTGCCGAGGTGCTTCGTGCCGAGGTCGATGTTCACGGCGGGGTCGCGCAGCGACTCGGGCGCGAGCGGTTGCGAGCGCTGCGGCGATGGCCGTGTGTCGGCGGCGGTCGAGGGCAGGAGCTGCATGAGGCCGACCGCCCCCTTGTTCGACACGTTGTCGGGGTCGAAGCCGGACTCCGTGTCGATCACGGCGGCCACGAGGTACGGATCGACATCGTAGCGGCGCGCAGCCGCCTCGATGGCGGTCTCGTAGCGCAGCGGATGCGTCAGGCGGCGGTATAGGGCCGGTCCGCTCGTCACGAGCAGGCCGGCCATGACGAGCACGACCACGCTGCCGATGACAGCGCGGACGGGATTCCGTCTCAGCTCACGAGACACGCGGTTCCACCTCTCGCGTCCAGAACGACGCCAACGCTTCCTGCAAGGCCGCTTCGTCGCCGGCGTTCACGATCTCCGCATTCGCCAGCGCGCGCCGGTCCTCCTGGGGCAACTGTCGCGCCAGACGCGCTCGCGCGTCCTTCTCACTCATACCCCCCCGCCGAGCGACTCGCGAGAGGCGAACGTCCTCGGGTGCGGTGATGAGCAGCACGAGATCCACCAGATCGACGAGTTCCGGTGCCTCTGCCAGCAGCGGCACGTCGATCACGACGACCGCGGGCGGAACCGCGCGGGCCGCCAGTCCGTCGAGCACGCGCTCGATCTCGCGCGTCACGAGCGGGTGCACGATCGCGTCGAGGTCGGCGGAACTCCGCGGATCGCCGAACGCCGCTGCGGCGAGCGCTCGGCGGTCGATGCGGCCGTCCTCGGCGAGAACGCCCTGGCCGAAGCGCGCCACAACCGGGGCGTACGCAGGGGCATCGGGCTCGAGGAGCGCCTTCGCGATGGCGTCGGCGTCGAGCACCTCAGCGCCTCGCGACGCGAAGAACGCCGCGGCTGTGCTCTTGCCGGCGCCGAGTCCACCGGTGACTGCCAGTACGAACATGTTCTAGGGGTATACCACGGGTCGCGCCTGTGTGCACCGGCTTGCGGGCAGGATGAGCTGTGCCGACAAGAGAGGCCGGGCACATGGCCCGGCCTCTCTCGAATCGCGTGTGCGGCGATGCCTACTCGGCGGTGTCGCCTTCGCCCTCGGCGTCCTCGGCGGGCTGGCTCTCGGCGGGCTCGTCGGCCGGCGCGCCGGTATCCTCGCCGGACTCCTCGGGGGTCTCCTCGGGAGCTTCCTCGGGAGTCGTCTCGGGGGTCGTCTCTTCGGCCTCGTTGGCCTCGACGACCTCCTCGGTGCTCGCGACAGCCTCGGGTGCCTCAGCACCCTCCTCGGTCGGCTCCGCGCCTTCCTCGCCCTCTTCCTCCTCGCCGATACCCATGGTCTCGGCGGCGGCACGCATGGAAAGCGAGATGCGGCGGCGGTCCAGGTCGACGTCCATGACCTTGACCATGACCTCCTCGCCGACCTTAGTGACGTCCTCAGGCGTCTCAACGTGGCCCTTGGCCATCTCGGAGATGTGCACCAGGCCCTCGACGCCGTCGCCGATCTCCACGAACGCGCCGAACGGCACGAGCTTGGTCACGCGACCCTTGATGATGGCGCCGATCGGGAACTTCTTGACGAGCTGCTTCCACGGATCGTCCTGGGTCTGCTTGAGGCCGAGGCTGATGCGCTCGCGGTCGAGATCGACGTCGAGCACCTGCACGCTGACCTTGTCGCCCACCGAGACGACTTCGCTCGGGTGGTTGACGTGGCTCCACGACAGCTCGGAGATGTGCACCAGGCCGTCGATACCGCCGAGGTCCACGAACGCGCCGAAGTCGACGATGCTCGAGACCGTGCCGGGGAGCTGCATGCCCTTGACCAGCTTGCCGAGGATCTCCGCCCGCTCGTGCTTGCGACCCTCTTCGAGGACGACGCGGCGCGACAGGACGACGTTGTTGCGGTTGCGGTCCATCTCGATGACGCGGCACTCGAGCCGGTCGCCGAGGAAGACCGAGAGGTCCTTCACGCGGCGAAGGTCGACCAGCGACGCGGGCAAGAAGCCGCGCAGGCCGATGTCGAGGATCAGGCCGCCCTTGACGACCTCGATGACTTCACCGTCGACGTTCTCGCCGGCGTTGAACTTGGTTTCGATATCCACCCAGGCACGCTCGTACTCGGCGCGCTTCTTGGAGAGGATGAGTCGGCCGTCCTTGTCCTCCTTCTGCAGGACCAGTGCCTCGACCTGATCGCCCGTGTGGACGACATCGCCGGGGTCGACGTCCTTGCGGATGGAGAGTTCGCGCGCCGGAATGACGCCTTCGGACTTATAGCCGATGTCGAGCAGGACCTCGTCCCGCTCCACCTTGACGATGACACCGCTGACGAGGTCGCCCTCATCGAAGTCGGTCATCGTACCGTCAATGAGCGCGTGCATCTCCTCGTCGGTATACTCGCGCTCCTGGATAACTCCGCTTTCGTACTCAGTCACGTGGGTTTGGCCCCTTCCAGACGTCGGGGCCCCGTTTTCTCATGTACCAGTCGGTCGATGACGGTCCATACATGATTTGTCGGGGGCCTACATTACAAGAGCGCCTCCCCGGTACCACCGAGGGAGCGCCGACTGAAAATGATACCGCACGCCACCCGCACGTGCAAAGACGGTGTATACCCGTCGACGACTCGGCCGAGGCCGACGTCGGCAGGTAGGAATCGCTGCACGGAGCCGCTAGTACGTGATGCCGACCTTGCCGTGGCAGATGAGGCACACGTAGTCCGAGCCGTAGCCAGACTGCTTGTACGGCACGTTGAGCATGTGCTTGAACGACGTGCCGTGGGGCTTGTGACAGGTCGACGTGCACGTCAGCGGCGTGTCGGCCAGGTAGTCGTAGTAGGCCGGACTGGCGGGATGCGTGTTGTGCCGCCCCGCGTGCGGGTGACAGCCGAGGCAGACCTCGGGGTTGCCCTGCTTCACGAGCGGCGAGTAGCCGGGTTCGTGGATACTGTGGCAGCGACGGCACTCGAGGTTGCGGTGCGCGCTGTTCGCGTAGCGCGAGACGTCCGAACGGTGGCAGCCGAGGCACAGTGCGTTCGGCGCACGGGTGAACAAGACGTCGTTGTCCGAGGCGTGCGTCTCGTGGCAGCTCGAGCACTTGGGCGTGTTCGCGCGCCACATGGGATGCGTGGAGACTGCCGGGACCGGGATCGTGCTCGGATACATGGTGATCGCGTCGAACCCGGTCGGCCGATTGGTGGCCGACGCCACTCTCTGGTCCGCCGTCTTCGGGCCTGCCTCTCCTCGGCGGACATGCCCCTGGTAGAGCTTCGCGCCCAGAGAGTGAGCGGCCTTCCGTCGCGACGCCGGAGTGGTGTGCGGCTGTGTCTGCGGATGGCACCCGTAGCAGAGCGAGGGCACGGCCCGCTCGAGCAGGGGCGCCGCGTTCGAGCCGTGCGGGACGTGGCAGGCGGTACAGCGGCCCTGGTCGACGGGTTTGTGCACGACGCGGCGGTCGATCTTCGCGGGGAAGTCTTCGTGGCAGCCGTAGCAGAGCTGCGGCTGGTTGAGAACGAGCAATCCGGTGAAGTTCGCGGCGTGCGGCTCGTGACAGTCCGGACAGTCGAGCCGACCGGACGACACCGGGTGGGCACTGCTGGCCGAGAACTGCGGCTGCACATCCGAGTGGCACCCGTAGCACAGGCCCGGGGTGGCGGCGTTCAGGAGCGGATTCGCGTCGGCGGAGTGCGGCTGGTGGCACGAGGTGCACGCCTGGCCGACGGGCGAGTGCAGCATGATGCGTTGTGTCTCGACGGCCACCGTCGGATGGCACCCCAAGCAGAGGTCCCACTCGGAAGCCCGTAGCATGCCGACGTACTCCGAGCCGTGCGCCGCATGGCAGCTCGTGCACTCCCCCGCCCCGAACGGCTGATGCACCTGTGCCTTGCCGAGGGCACCCGGAAGCGGGTGGCACTGGTAGCACAGCTTGGCGCCTTGGGCGCGGAGCAGGCTCTTGTGACGAGACGCGTGCGGGAGGTGGCACGACATGCAGTTGCCGCTGACGAACGGCTGGTGACCCACAGCGTTCTCGAGGCTCGGCGCGAGGTCGCCGTGGCACGTCCAGCACAGCTTGTCAGTGGCGACCTGCGTGTTGGACGGCAAGCGGGCATCCATCGTGACCCGCTTGGTGGGGGTCGGCTCCTCGTACGTGACGAACGGGAGCCACTGCAGCCACGCCAACAAGCGCTGGATCCAGCCAATGGTCTTCGGGAAGAAGGAGGTCTCCGTGCGCCGGCCGTGGGGAGTGTGGCAGCTCGTGCAGTGCTGCGTGAGGAAGGGCTGGTGCACCGACGTGTCGTGCATGTCGGCGAGCAGCTCGGTGTGGCACTGGAGGCAGGGCATGTTGGTCGCCACGAAGGTACGCTGCGCGGGCGTCGTGGTGAGCCAAGTGACCAGCCAGATCACCAGGATAGTGACCACGACGAGCGCTGCGGCGGCGACCGGTCTGCGCCACCGATTCTGCAGCTGGGCGTCCTCCTGCACCTGACGCGTCTCCCCCCGTCGACCCGCCGAAGAAGGAAGATATCCACTGGCACCATCGGCTAACCGTGGCCAGGGAGAATGGCGAGGGCGCGCAGGGAGTGGGGTACAGCGACGCCGCGCGAGGCTTTGCGCGAGGTCCGTCGACTACTTCGCGGCTGCCCAGTTCGGACCGCTGTTGACGTTGACCTCGAGCGGCACGAGCAGGTGGACGACCTGCGACATCCCCTCGGTGGCGAGCGCCGTGAGCGCGTCGAGCTCCGTAGTGGGGGCCTCGAAGACGAGTTCGTCGTGCACCTGCAGGACCATGCGGCTGCGCATGCCCGACTCGCGCAGCCGTCGGTCGACATCGATCATCGCGAGCTTCATGATGTCCGCCGCCGTGCCCTGCATCGGGTGATTCATCGCGGTGCGCTCCCCGAAGGAGCGCAGGTTGTAGTTGGGCGAGCGCAACTCCGGTATCCGCCGACGACGACCGAACATGGTGCCCGCGAAGCCGTCGCGGTGGGCATCGGCGATCGTGCGGTCGAGAAAGGCGCGAACGCCCGGGTAGGCGCCGTAGTAGCGGTCGATGGTCGCTTGCCCCTCGGCGTTCGACACGCCGAGCTTCTCCGCCAAGCCGTGCGCGGAGATGCCGTACACGATGCCGAAGTTGACCGCCTTCGCACGGCGGCGTTGCTCGGGTGTGACCTCGCCCACCGCGACGCCGAAGACACGCGACGCGGTGGCGGCGTGGAAGTCGGCGCCAGACGTGAACGCCTCGATGAGCCCCGGGTCGCCCGACAGGTGCGCGAGGATGCGCAGCTCGATCTGCGAGTAGTCGGCCGACACGATGAGGTCGCCGGACTCCGCCGGCACGAACGCGGCGCGGATGCGGCGACCGAACTCGGTGCGCACCGGGATGTTCTGCAGGTTCGGCGACGACGACGAGAGGCGGCCGGTCGCGGCGACCGTCTGGTTGAACGTGGTGTGCAGACGGCCGTCCTCGGCGAGCAGGCGCGGAAGCGCCTCGATGTACGTGGACTGGAGCTTCGCGAGTTCGCGGTACTCCAGGATGCGCTGGGCGATCGCGCAGTCGGCCCCGAGCGCTTGCAGCACGCTCGAGTCGGTCGAGTAGCCGGTCTTCGTGCGCTTGCCGGAAGGCAGCTGCAGCGTCTCGAACAGCACCTCCGCGAGCTGCTTCGGCGAGTCTACGTTGAACTCCACGCCTGCGAGCTCGTGGATGTCGCTCCGCAGCGTGTCGATGCGGCCGCGCGTCTCGGTCGCGAGGTCGTCGAGCACGCGGCGATCGATGCCGACGCCGACGGCTTCCATGCGTGCGAGCACCGGCACGAGCGGCATCTCGATACGACGGAAGCACTCCTCCGAGCCGTCCTCGCGCAACGCCTCCTCGAGCGCTGGCGCCAGGCGGAGCGCCGCCTCGGCATCCGTGGCGGCGCGCGAGGCTTCCCCATCGCGCTCGGCCAGCCGCTTGCCGACGTACTCGCCGTACAGTCCTTGGATCTCGTACGTCGAGCGACCCGACTGCAGCAGGTACGCCGCGAGACCGCAGTCGAACAGCCGATCGGCGTCCGCTTCGGCAAGGCGGGCGCCGCCCGCCGGGCACGCCGTCTGCAGCACCTGCTTCGCGTCGCCGCATGCAGCGCGACCGCGCGCGAGCACCTCGCGCAGCGCCGCTTCACCGTCCGATGGCACGAGCACGGCGTCGCGAACGGCGATCGCCACCCGCAGCGAGTCGCCGAAGAGGCTGTCGGTCTTCCCCTCGTCCACAGCCACGCCGAGGAGGTCGCGAGGCGCGTCTGCGAGCTGCCGCTCTAATCGCCGGTCCGCCTCGGCTCCCGACACGACGGGCGCGCCTGACTCCTCGGCGACCGTGAGCGCGGTCTCGGCTGCCTCGACCGTCTCGAGCACACGGCCGACGAGCGAACGGAACTGGAAGCTGTTGAACGTCTCGAGCACGCGCTCCGGGTCGAAGCCGCCCCACTGCACGGCCGAAACGTCGATGTCCACAGGCGCGTCGACGCGGATCGTCGCGACGAGCCGGCTGGCCTTCGCATCCTCCTCGTGAGCGCGCAAGTTCTCGCCCAGCTTGCCGGGGATGTTCTGGGCCGCGCACAGCACCGCCTCGAGCGAGCCGTGCTCGGCGATGAGCTTGGCGGCGGTCTTCTCCCCGACGCCCGGGACGCCAGGGATGTTGTCGGACGCGTCACCCTTCAGGCCGAGGTAGTCCGGCACCTGCTCCGGCGTCACGCCGTAGCGCTCGAGCACCGCCTCTGGCGTGTAGACGACGATGTCGGTCACGCCCCGACGCGTGGAGACGACGCTCACGTCCTCGGTCACGAGTTGGAGCGCATCGCGGTCGCCGGTCACGAGCAGCACGCGCATCCCGGCCTCGTGGCCCTTGAGCGCCAGCGTGCCGAGGATATCGTCGCCTTCCCAGCCCTCGACCTCGACGATCGGCACGGAGAGCGCCTCGAGGATCTCCTTGACGATCGGGAACTGCACGCGGAGTGCGTCGGGCATCGGCGGGCGATGAATCTTGTAGCGCTCGAGCACGGCGCTGCGGAACTCGGCTTTGCCCTTGTCGAACGCCACGATCACAGCCGACGGCGCCATGTCCTGCACGAGCTTCACCAGCATGGACGTGAAGCCGAAGGCCGCGTTGGTCGGTCGCCCGTCGGGCGCGACCATCGTGTCGGGCAGCGCGTGGAACGCCCGGTGCACGAGCGAGTGCCCGTCGATCACCGCCAGAATCGGTTTCGGCATGCCCGCGCCCCTTCGAGGTCGGTTCGCCGTCGGCGGGTGCGCCGCGGCATCGGATGAATTGTACCCGGGAAGCCCAGCTCAACGGGAATGAGATGGTTGGCACGAGTGCAACGAGGTGCGAGGGAGACGCCGATGGGATTCTTCGACTGGTCAGCGCCGCTGTTCGGCCACTTCGCGGATCGCTGGAGCGAGGCGGATCGGGCGCGAATCGCCTCGCGGCTACGCCCGCACGTCCCCGAGGGTGGGCGGATCGCCGACATCGGCGGCGGCACGGGCGCGCTCGCAGTGCACCTGGCGGACGCCCTGGGCGCGGCGGTGATCGTGGTGGATCCCACGCCGAGGATGCTGCGCTACGTCCCCGAACGCCCCGACGTCGTTCCGCTACTCGGAACCGCCGAGGAACTGCCCTTCGAGAACGCCTCGTTCGACGCGGTCGTCGTGTCCGACGCCTTCCACCACTTCCGCGACCAGGACCGCGCCGTGCGCGAGTTCCAGCGCGTGCTGCGTCCAGGCGGCGCGGTGCTGCTGCTCGAATGGGACGCGAGCGGATTCTTCGGCCCGGTCCTCGTCACCGGCGAGCGGCTCCTCGGCGAACCGGGGGCGTTCTTCTCGCCCGAGCAGCTATGCGCCTTCATGGCTGGCCACGAGTTGCCCGGGCACTGCGAGAAGACGCACGGAATCAGCTACTACTTCCTCGGCTACGCCCGCCAGAGGTAGCCGACGTTGCGCACCGTTTCGAGGTGCCGCGAGAGTTCCGAGCCGATCTTCGCGCGAATGCGCCGGACGTGGACGTCGACCGTCCGCGACCCGCCGTAGTAGTCCGAACCCCACACCCGGCGCAGTAGAACCTCACGGCTGTACGCGCGGCCGGGGTGAGTCACGAGGAACGTGAACAGCGCGTACTCGAGGTAGGTGAAGTCGATCGGCTCGTTGGCGATGTACGCCTGGTAGGTCGCGAGGTTGATCGTGAGGTCGTTGACGCGGATGAGCTCGAGCGACGAGACCTCCTCGCCCGGCCACAGGAGCATCCGGATGCGCGTGGCGAGCTCGTCCGAGGATCCGCCGCGCACCACGAAGTCGGATTCGACGCGCACCGGCAGCCGCAGCGCGGCCAGCCCCTCGGGCTCCACCAGCAGCAACAGCCGCACGTCGTTGCCGTCCGCCGCCGCGTGCTCGACCGTCTGTGCCAGCACCTGCGGCGACCGCCCGGCATCGAGCACGACGAGATCGGTCTCGCCGGCAGCCAGCTTGGCTCCGAGGTCGCTGAGGCTCGTGTCGCTGGCGTTCACGTCCAGCGACGAGCTCGCCTGCCTGATCCACGCGAGCGTGTGCGTGTCGTCGGAAGCCAGCAGCAGTCTCTTCATGTGCACGATTCTAGCGCTCCTCCAGGTAAGGGCGTCGCCGCGTCCCGGCCGCTCCCCGAAAAGCCAGCGCCGGACGGACTCTGGGTCCGCCCGGCGCCGTTGCCGTTCGATCGTTCAGTACTGCTCGTTCGGACCTAGATCGTGCTGAGGTACCGGTCCAGCTCCCACTGCGAGACGTCCTTGATGTAGTCCGCCCACTCGGCCTTCTTGTTCTCCGAGTAGAACGTGTGGATGTGCTCGCCGAGGATATCCTTCATGGTCTCGGAGGCCTCGAACAGCTCGATTGCCTCGCCGAGGTTGCCCGGCAGCGTCGCGATGCCGGCGGCGTCGAGCTCGGCGGCCGTCATCTCGAAGATGTCGTTGGTGGCCTCGGGCATGAGCTCGAGCTTCTCCTCGATACCCTTGAGGCCGGCGCCGAGCATGCAGGCGAAGGCGAGGTACGGGTTGCACGAGGGATCCGGCGAGCGGAGCTCGATGCGCGTCGCGGCTTCCTTGCCGGGCTTGTACAGCGGCACGCGGACCATTGCCGACCGGTTGCGCTGCGCCCACGACACGTAGGTCGGGGCTTCGAAGCCAGGCACCAGGCGCTTGTAGGAGTTCACGAGCGGGTTCGTGACCGCGCAGAACTCCGGCGCGTACTTCAGCAGGCCGGCGATGTAGTGCTTGGCCGTAGCGCTGAGGTGGTTCGCCTCGTTGGCGTCGAAGAAGGCGTTGCCGTCCTTCGTCCAGAGCGACTGGTGGGTGTGCATTCCCGAGCCGTTGATCCCGGCGATGGGCTTGGGCATGAAGGTGGCGTACACGCCGTTGGCGTACGCGATCTCCTTGACCACCAGGCGGTAGGTCATGACTGCGTCGGCCATCGTGAGGGCGTCCTGATAGCGCAGGTCGATCTCATGCTGCGACGGCGCGACTTCGTGGTGCGAGTACTCGACGGGGATACCCATCTTCTCGAGCGTCAGCACGGTGTCGCGGCGGAGGTCGCTCGCGATGTCGAGGGGCGTGAGGTCGAAGTAGCCGCCCTGGTCGAGGACTTCGGTGTCCTGATCGTCAGAGAAGTAGAAGAACTCCAGCTCCGGACCGACGTACATGGTGTAGCCCATGTCGGCGGCCTTCTGCAGGTTGCGCTTCAGCGCGTACCGCGGGTCGCCCTCGAAGGGGGTGCCGTCGGGCTTCTGCACGTCAGTGAACAGGCGGCCGACGCCCTGCTCCTCGGGACGCCAGGGCAGGATCTGGAAGGTGCTGGCATCCGGCACCGCGACCATGTCCGACTCCTGGATGCGGGTGAAGCCGTCGATCGAGGAACCGTCGAAGCCCATGCCCTCAGCGAAGGCGCCTTCCAGCTCCGAATCGGTCACGGCGAAGGACTTGAGCACGCCGAGCACGTCCGTGAACCAGAAGCGGATGAACTTCACGCCACGTTCCTCGACGGTCTTGAGCACGTAATCCTTGTCGAACTTCGGTGCCATACCTTCCTCCTTCTCGACGCGCCGGTCGATAGACGTTCGCTCGATAATACAGGAGCCTACCGGCCGTTTGTTTCCAGTTAGTTACCGTCGACAAAAATGTTTGCCCGGCGGGTTTTGCCCGGTCAGAGCCAGGTCTAGTCGGAGGTAGACCACGGAGCCGTGGGGAATCAGGACGCCGCGACCCGCTCTCTCTCCGGTCCCTGTAACACATAGGAGCGATCGTTCCTATGTGTGTGGGGTCCCAGCTGACTCTCGAGCCGCAGTCGCTCCCGCCGTTCCTGGCGCCGCGGCTCGGACCGATCCGCAGGTTCATACGCGTTCCCCCAGCTAGCACAGCCAGTTTGTCGCCGCGTCTTTGGCCGCGCCCTGGCGCGCACTTGGATGCGGAAGACGCCGCCCAGTTCTCGGCGAGCGGGAACCCACCACTCACACGTAGGAACAACCGTTCCTACGTGTTACAGGGTCGAGCGGGGGGTGACCAGCGAACGCGAGAGCGAACATCGCAGATGAACATGGTCCGCCCGGGCGAAGCCCGCAGCCGACGCGAAAAATGGCCGACCGCGGGGATCCGCAGCCGGCCATTCATCGGCAAGAGGAAACGAGCAGGCGCCAGCCTCAGTACGCGTACAGCTTGCCGTACGGGCGATGGCTCACCGGGACGAGCTTCGTGAATGGCTCGGCGAGCACGTCGTCGAGCGACAGGCCGAGCGCGTCGCAGTACTCGGCGAGGATGGGCGTGAGGCGGCCCATGTCCTCGGCGTCGGCCTCGAACACGCCGACTTCCTTGCCGGTCTGCCACTCCTCCACCTGGCCGCGAACGAAGATCGCGCCGCCATGCATGCCCGTGCCGAGGAACCCGCCAACGAGCGGCTGCTCCGGGAACTGCGTGAACATGCCGAGCAGGATGAGCAGGCCGCCGGCCATGTACTCGCCGAAGAAGTCGCGCGCCTTGCCGCCGCACACCATGATCGGCACAAGGTTCTCGTACGCCTTCATGTGGATGCCCACACGGTAGCCGACGTCGCCTTTGATGAAGACCTTGCCGCCGCGCATGCCGTAGCCGAGCACGTCGCCGGCGTCGCCGTGGATCACGACGGTTCCGGCGTTCATCGTGTTGCCGACACCGTCCTGGGCGTTGCCCATGACCTCGATCGTCGGGCCGTCCATGAAGGTCGCCAGGTCATTGCCCGGCGTCCCGTGGATCTCGATGCGTCGGTCCTTGCCCGAGATGCCCGTGCCGATATAGCGCTGGCCGTTCACGTTCTCGAGCACAACCGTCTTCGCACCGGCCTCGAAGGCGGCGCGGATAGCCTCGTTGAGCTGGCGGTAGTACACGTCCTTCGCGTCGATGCGCGCTGTGTCGCCTTCCATCGCGACCGTGGCAGCTACCTGGCGATAGCCCTGCACCGGCTCGCTGCGGGTCGTCATCTTCTCGGCACTCATTCCCGCCCCTCTCCTACAGGCCCGCGGGCTTGACGCCCAGGATCTTGTTCATCTGCTCGTCCAGCCCGATCGAGCGCAGACGCTCGCGGGACCCGCGCAGCGACTCGACGGCGTTCACGCCCAGCGCACCGAGGATCTCCTGCAGCTCGTGGCTCCAGGCGTGCACCAGGTTGACCAGCCGCTCGGCACCCCACTCGGGGTCCAGGCGGCGCGTGAGCTCCGGCTTCTGCGTGGTCAGCCCCCACGAGCAGCAGCCGGTGTGGCAGCTCTGGCACAGATGGCAGCCGAGCGCCATGAGCGCTGCAGAGCCGATCGCAACAACGTCGGCGCCGAGCGCGATGGCCTTCGCCGCGTCCGCCGAGGAGCGAATCGATCCGGCGGCGATGATCGACGCCTGGTTGCGGATACCCTCCTCGCGAAGCCGCTGGTCGACGACCGCGATGGCGATTTCCAGCGGGATGCCGATGTGGTCGCGGATGATCTGCGGCGCGGCACCGGTGCCGCCCTTGAAGCCGTCGAGGTAGACGTAGTCGGCGCCGGCACGAACGATGCCCGAGGCGATCGCCGCGACGTTGTGCACCGCCGCGATCTTCACGCCGACCGGCTTGTAGCCCGACGCCTCTTTGAGCGCGTAGATGAGCTGGCGCAGGTCCTCGATCGAGTAGATGTCGTGGTGAGGGGCCGGCGAGATGGCGTCCGTGCCCTGCGGGATCATGCGGGTCGTCGAGACTTCCTTGTTGATCTTCTCACCCGGCAGGTGGCCGCCGATGCCCGGCTTCGCACCCTGGCCGACCTTGATCTCGATCGCCGCGCCGCGCTGCAGGTAGTCCGGGTTCACGCCGAAGCGGCCCGACGCGCACTGCACGATGATGTTGTCCTGGTACGGATACAAGTCCGCGTGCAAGCCGCCCTCGCCGGTGTTCATCAGCGTGCCGAGGTGCTCGGCGGCCATGGCCAGCGACTTGTGGACATTCAGGGAGACCGAGCCGTAGCTCATCGGCGAGAAGATGATCGGGGTCTCGAGCTTGACGTTGTTGCTCATGCCCGCGCCTTCGGCGAGCTTGAAGCCGCCCGCGCCATCCGATTCGACGGCCACGTGGTCGGGCTTGCGGCCGAGGTAGGTCCGCAACTCCATCGGCTCACGGAGCGGGTCGATGGACGGGTTCGTTACCTGGCACGCGTCGAGGACGAGGTGGTCGAAGATCTTCGTGTACGGCTTGTCGTTGCCCATGCCGGTCAGCAGCACGCCGCCGGTGTCGGCCTGCTTCCAGACCGCCTTGCGCAGCGATGGCGACCAGTTGTCGCTGTCCTTGAATGCGAGGTTGTTCTTCTCGATCGAGATGCAGTGCGCCGGGCAGAAGGTCACGCAGCGGTGGCAGGCCTTGCACTTGCTGTCGTCTGGGATCGGCCGCTCGTTGAACGAGTACACGCCCCAGCCGCACTGCTGCACGCAGCGACCGCACTTGTGGCACTTGTCGTAGTCGATCTTGACCTTGAACTCGGGCTGGATGAACGACGTGGGCATCTAGCTCACCTCTACAGAATCGCAGGACGTATTCGTGCCGGTCACCGCACACGAGATTTCCGATGCGGGCAGGTGCAGGTCGCCGTGGATAGGCCACTCCATGCCCTCGACGCGAGCGACGGTCGGCTCGCCGGCCTTCGGCATCCACGTCGTGTCCGGCTCCATGACCGCGCGGATGGCGCTCTCCTCGGAGGCGACCATCAGGCGCGAGCCCTTGCGCGCCGCGACGAGCGGGCGCAGCTTGATGCGGTCGTTCAGGGCGACCATGCCGCCGTTGAAGCCGAGCACGATCGCGAACGGGCCGTTCAGCATGCCGGGGCCGTACACGGCACGGAGCGAGCGCATGACCGCCTGCTCCTCGGGCGCCATGCGGTCGATGTCGCGCCACAGCGGCGCGGCGAGGGCCTTGCAGGCGAGCGCGAGGGGCAGCTTGTGGCGGCGCAGCATGAGGTCGAACAGGTACGCGGCCACCTCGGTGTCCGTGCCGAGCGTGCACTTGTAGCCGAACTGCTCGAGGTAGCGGCTATTGATGCCGTAGCTCGAGATCTCGCCGTTGTGCACGATCGTCCAGTCGAGCAGCGCGAACGGGTGCGCGCCGCCCCACCAGCCCGGGGTGTTCGTCGGGAAGCGGTTGTGGCCGGTCCAGGTGTGGCCTTCGTACTCCTCCAGCTTGAAGAAGTGGCCGATCTCCTCGGGATACCCGACGCCCTTGAACACGCCCATGTTCTTGCCGCATGAGGCGACGAACGCACCGTCCACGGTGGAGTTGATACGCATGACGTGGTGGACGACGAAGTCCTCGGCGCTCATTTCGGCGGCCTCGAGCTTGTCGGGGTCCGGCGTGAGGAAGTAGCGCCACAGAAGCGGCGCCTCGCCGATGCCCTTGGTCGGCCGGGTCGGCATCGGCTCCGCGAGGTCGACCAGGAAGTACTGGTCGAAGATCGCCTCGGCTTCCTCCTTGGCGCGAATATCGTGATACATCATGTGGAACGCGAAGTGGTCCGGGAACTCGGGGTAGATGCCGTAGCCGGCGAAGCCGCCGCCCAGGCCGTTACCGCGGTCGTGCTGGACGGCCATCGCCTGGATGGCGTCCTCGCCCGAGAACCGGGCTCCCGATTCATCGCACAGGCCCATGAGGCCGCAGCCGCCGTGGATCTTGAACGGCGACTCCTCACGGTACCGAGGCCGGGTCTCGCTACTCATCGCTCTTCTCCTCGTCTCCTCCGGTGAGCAGCTTGGCCAGCGCCTCGCCGCCCGTTGCGGGCAGCGGGTCCAGTCCGAGCTTCTTGCGGGCGGACTCCTTCGGCTTGCCGAGGGTCCCCGTCTTCAGGAACGTGTCGTAGGCCGCTGAGACCGAGTCGGGGCCGGAACCGGCCGCCATTGCGATCTCCTTGAGCTTGCGGAAGTTCTCCGCCATGCCGAACTTGCTGTGGCACAGCTCCTGGCAGGTGTAACACTCGAGGCACTTCCACAGCTGGCCCTCGGCGATGACGTCGTCGAGGTGGCCGCGCACGAGCGCTTCGATGATCTCGGTAGGCTGGAACGCCGGATCGACCTTGCAGACCGGGCAGTCGTCCTTGCACGCCTGGCAGCTGGCGCAGCGGGCAAGTTCGTTCACGTTGAAGAACTCGGCGAGCCGCTGCTTGTCATCCTGGCGGTGCTCCCACTTCTCGAGGAAGCCGTCGACCGGCACGCGGTGCATGTCGAGGCCGATCTCCTCGGGCGTGTGGCCCATCGTGAGCGCCATGAGCTCCGCGAGGTAGAACACGGGGACGTTCACGTCTTCCTTGGCGCGCTGGAGGGCGGCCTGGTTGAGGTCGAACTGCTGGAAGCAGCTCGGGCACACGACCACGAGCGCGTCGACGTCGTTCGTCTGCAGGTCGTGCAGCTTGCGCCGCGCGAACGCGAGCGAGCTGTCGCGCTGGCCCACGCGATCGAGCGCGCCGCCGCAACACTGCATCTTCGTGGCGTAGTCGACGACCCGGGCGCCGAGAGCGGCCACGAGTTCCTCGACCTTCTTCGGCTGGAGTGGGTCGTCCCAGCGGACGGCCGGCTGCGGGCGCAGCAGGTGGCAGCCGTAATGGACCGCGACACGCATGCCCCACAGCGGCTTCTTCACCTTGGACGCGATGACGCCGGCGCCCATGTCGTCGGCGAGCCACTCGGCGAAGTGCTCGATCTTGAGGTGGCCGCCGTAGTGCAGGCCCTCATCGGCGAGCCGCTCGTTGATGCGGTCGGCTGCGCGCCAGTCGGTCGTGAGGTGGCTGTACGCCTCCTTGAACGTCGAGTAGCACCCGTTGCAGGGCGTCACGACGTCGAGCTTGGCCTTCTCGACCAGCGCGAGGTTGCGGGCGGCAGCCGTGTAGAACGCGTTCTCGTCGTTCGCCTTGACGAGCACGCCTTCAGGACAGCACGTGTGGCCTTCGAGCTCATGCACCTCGGCGCCGAGGTCGTCGAACACGAGGCGGGTCGCCTTCTCGATGAAGGGAAACCGCGCGGGGATCGTGCAGCCCCAGAAAACCGCGAATTCTTTCATGTCGGGTCCGTCGCCTTCCGATGCTCGGGTACGAAAAAAGCCCGCTTGACACCCGCAAATTCCGGGCCGTCAGGCGAGCTCCATTGCTCGTACCGTCTTCGGTTCGCGACGCGCCGTTGCGCCGCGTTGTGCCGAGGATGATACCACCCTCGGCGGGGTTGCGGAAGTGCGCGGGTAACACGGCGGAAACACGGGGGGTCCCGCCGCGGACGCCGCTACCCCTGGTCGGCCTCGGCCGCGAGTACGATGGCGTCCGCCACCTGGCGCAGGGTCATCCGCTTGTCCATCGCGAGCTTCTGCAGGCGACGGAACGCTTCGGGCTCCGAGAGGCCCTTGGCCATGAGCAGCCCCTTCGCGCGGTCGAGCGCCTTGCGCGTCTCGAGACGCTGCGTGAGGTCGTCGACCTCCACTTCGAGCGCGCGGGCCTCGGCGAATCGGGACACTGCGACGCTCAGCGCTGGTAGGATGTCGCGCTTGGTAAAGGGTTTGACGAGGTAGGCCATCGCGCCGGCGGCGCACGCCTCCTCGATGTAGCTCTGCTGCGAGAACGCGGTGACCATGACGACCGGCGCGAGGCGCTCGCCGCACACGATCTTCGCGGCCTCGATGCCGTCCATGCCGGGCATCTTCACGTCCATGAAGATGGCCTCGGGCTTCAGCTCGCGCGCCAGTTCGACGGCCTCCGAGCCGTTGCGCGCCTCGCCGACCACATCGTGGCCTTCCTCGGCGAGCATCTCTTTGAGATCCATGCGGATGAGGGCTTCGTCCTCGGCGATGAGGATGCGCATCTAGCGAGACTCCCCGGCGTCGGTGTCGATTGGCTCGTGGCCCGCCTGGCCGACCGGCTCGGCAGTCAGCGGCACGCGAATGGTGACGGTCGTGCCGTGCGGTGTGCCCGTGCGAGACGTGCTACGCAGGTTCAGCGTGCCACGCAGGTCATCCTCCACGACGGTCTTCACGATAGCAAGGCCGAGATTCGCCGAGGACTGAACGTCGAAGCCCGCAGGCAGGCCACGACCGGTGTCCCGTACGACGAGCTGGAGCTCGCCGGGCAGACGCCGCATCGAGACGGTGACGCTCCCCTCGGCACAGCCTGCGAGGCCGTGCTCGATGGCGTTGTGGACGAGTTCGGCGGTCACGAGGGCGAGTGATGTCGCCGTCGACGCGGGGACCTCCCCGCTCGTGCCGTCGACCGCCACCTCGATCCGGCTCTCCCCGCCCGCAAGGCCTTGCCGCACCATGTCGACGACCGTGCGCGCCGCCTCGGTGAAGTCCACGCTCTCGTCGGCGGCACCGGCGAGCATCTCGTGCACGACCGCCATCGACGAGACGCGCTCGACCGCCTCTTCGAGCGACCGCGACGCTTCCGGCGATCCCGTGCGGCGCGCCTGGATGCGCAGCAGCGACGCGATCGTCTGCAGGTTGTTCTTCACGCGGTGGTGCACCTCGCGGATCGTCGCTTCCTTGACCTTCAGCTCGCGCTCGTGATGGCGCGCCTCGGTGACGTCGGCGACGAACGCGAACGCCCCGCCCGGCAGCGAGATCGCACGGTAGTTGAGGAAGTGTCCGCCGGCCTCGACCTGCGAGTTGAGCGCGCCCGGCGACTGCAGCACCGGCGCGAGCCCGACGGCGCCGCCCGGCAGGTCGCTCGTCCGCGCGCCAGCCACGCTGCTCTTCGCGCCGGCCATTCGCAGGATATTCACCGCGTTCGGGCTCGCATACTCGACCACGCCTCCGTCACCGATGCGCATGAGTCCGTCGCCGGCACGGCGCACCGTCGACCACGGCTCCCCGGTCCGCAGGTCGCGGAACGGCCCCGCACACAACTCGCCGAGGAGCTCCTCGGCGACCTGCATGAACACCCGCTCCATCTTGCCGGGCGCCTCGGCGACCTGCTGGGTGAGGTCGCGCAGCACGACTGCGCGGACCGGCATGCCGATGGGGTACGCCGAGGTGGTGTAGGAGATGCCGCGCGTGGTGCGCCGACGCGAGCCGCGCATGGCATTGCCGCTGCCGAGCACCTCGTACGCTTCCGGCTCGTCGGAGCACGACAGCGTCTTGCCGACCCGGCTCGAGGCGATCGCCGGCACGGCGGTGACGGGGCGAGCGTCCGCGACGACGGTGAGCGCGTCGCCGTTCGCGACTGCGAGCGCGACGTCGGCGTACCCGAGGTCGGCGAGCAGCTGGAGGTTGTCGGCGACGTTCGCCAGGTGCGCGTCGGAGGGCTCGAGGCGAGGCGTCCGGGAGTGGCGGGATTCCATGAGGGGATTATACGCGGGCGGCAGACGTGCGGGCGTCGCCGGCTGGGACGGCAGCCTGACATGCACCGAGGGGGTGCCCTATAATCGGCACGCTTCCGCTGTGGCGGAGCGAGGGGGCGCTTGACAGCGACATAAGCCCGAGTGGCGGAATGGCAGACGCGGAGGTCTCAAAAACCTTTGGGGGAAACTCCATGAGGGTTCGAATCCCTCCTCGGGCACCATGTCGATCCCCTGCTATCCGTGTCACTGCTTCGCGCTATTCTGGCAATCGCACATTGGCCGGCAGTGGGAGCCAGACTCATGTCCGAGGACGCCCTGATCGCGGCGCGCAAGCTTGCCGAGCGCAGGTTCGCCATGGGTATCGACCCTCGCGCGACCGCTGCAGCGTGCGGCGGGCGCTACGACGGCGACGCCGAGGGCGTCATCACGCTCCCCTTCCTCGGCGCCGAGGTTCGCCTCACCTACCCGCAGTTCGAACTCGCACCCGGCGAGACGCTGCCCTCGCACGTGGCGGCGCTGCTCGTCTACTACCTCGCGTGCTCGGACGGCTCGCTGCCCGTGAACCACTGGGTGTCGCTCGCCGACCTGCCGAACGGCGAGTTCTACGTGAACGCGTTCCGCGGCTACACAGGCGCGATACTGGCGCGCGAATTCGGCCAGCGCCCCGAGGCGCTCGCATCGGCGATCGCGGTCCTCGGCGCGACGGAGCTCCCGGGCCTCGCCGACCTCGCGTGGCGGATTCCCGCGCTGCCGCTCGTGCCGATCGCGCTGCTGTGGTGGAACGCCGACGACGAGTTCGATGCGCGCGCGGAGCTGCTCTTCGACGTCACGGCGCCGAACCACCTGCCCACCGACGGGTGCGCCGTCCTCGGCTCGTGGACGACCGCCACGCTACTCCGGCTCGCGGGACGGCGTTAGCGGCAGGAGCGCGCGCCACTGCAGCTCGCTCCACGTCTCGCGCTACACCGCCCGGCCGAGGTCCATCCGCTGCTGCCGCTGGCGGCGCGTCCGCGCCTTGGCTGAGCGTTGTGCGACGAGCACGGCGATGTCGTCCTTGAACGTGCCGTCGGAGAATGCGGCCACCCACGCGAGGAGCCGGTCGACCATCGTCTGGATGTCGGCGTGCTCCTCGGCGGCAACCTGCGCGATCCGCGCCTCCCCGAACATCTCGTTGCCCTGGCGACTCTCGAGGACGCCGTCGGTGTAGAGCAACAGGATGTCGCCATCGTCCATCGTGGCGTTCGACGTTTCGAATCGGACCGAGGGGAACGCGCCGACCAACGGCGAGTTGCCCGGGAGCTCGGTTACCGTCCCGTCCCCGCGGCGCAGCATCGGAGACGGATGCGCTGCGTTGCAGTACGCCATCGAGCCATCGAACGGCTCTATGAGCGCCATGAACAGCGTCACGAACATCTCCGTCGACGTCTGGGCGTAGACCGCGGCGTTGAGCCGGCTGACGACCTCGTCAGGCGTCACGCCCGGTTCCACCGCGTAGGCGCGCAGCGTGTTGCGCACGAGCGACGTGAGCACCGCTGCGTCGAGGCCTTTGCCCGAGATGTCGCCGACCGTCAGGCAGACCCGCCCGTCGTACGTCTCGAACGCGTCGTACAGGTCGCCGCCGACCCGCGCCGCTTCCACCGCCGAGCGATACGCGCACGCCAGGTCGAACTCGTTCACGCGGTTCGGCAGCGCGAGCAAGGACTCCTGGAGCGTCTCGGCGATATGGTGCTCGCGCTCGTAGAGCCGTGCGTTCTCGATCGCCAGCGACAACGCGCCGGCCAGCTTGGCCGCGTAATCGCGCTGCGGCTCGGTGAAGTCCGCGCCGGTGGGCATGACGAAGCTCAGCACGCCGAAGAACTGGTCCCGGAGCCGGATGGGCTGGAGCAGCGATCGACCGTCGGAGTCGGGATGGCCGGCACACGAGCGCTCCACCGGCCCGGCGACGATCGCCGGCTCCTCTGTGCGTCGAACGTCGCCGAAGTGCGGCATCTGCTCCTCGGCGAAACGGCGTCCTTGCCAGTCGTCAGGGACACCATGACCGCTGACGATCTCCCACTCACCGTCACCCTGGTACAGCGAGATGACCGAGGTTTCCGCACCCATCCCCTCGGCAGCCGCGTGAACGACCCCGTTCATCACCTCGGCGACATCCAGCGATGCGTGGATCACGGTGTCCACGTGGCTCAGCGCCTCGCTCAGCCGCCGCGACTCCTCGAGCAGATCGAGCAGTTGGCTGCGCTCCTCGTCCGAGCGACGGCGATCCAGCCGTGTCCGGTCGCGGCGGTCGCTGCCGTCGCCTTCGGCTTCGGCTATCAGCGCGATGTAGGGGACGCCGTCGGCTTCGAGGGGGTGGAAGGTGAACCCGTCACGGGAGAGCGGTGGGCTCGTAACGGGAGCGGTTGCGGCGAGCAACTCGGCAGCCGCGTCGCGATGACGATCCGCCACGAGAGCGGGATCACCGTGATCGGCGACGAACGCGGGATTCGAGTAGACGTGCTCGAGCGTCGGCGAGCGGAAGATGGCGACGGGGATACGCAGCCGGTCGAAGACGCTCGGCCATACCCCCTGCGGAATGTCATTCCCAGGCAACTGCTGCATTCGCCCCCCCTCAGAGCCGCACAGCAAGAATCTACCACTAAACCCGTACCGCGAGCGGGCGGATCATCCTCCCTGCTCTGCAAGTTGGCCGCCTCCTCAGTCCGCGTAAATGGCCAGCCGGAGGCCTTTGGGAATGCAATACGCATCCTTGGGGAGGTGGAGCATGGATCCCTACTGGTACAAGGACGCGGTGATCTACGCCGTGGACGTCGAGAAGTTCGCCGACGGAGACGGAGACGGCATCGGGGACTTCCGCGGGCTGCTCGAGCGGCTGGACTACATCGCGGACCTCGGCGTTACCTGCTTGTGGGTCCTGCCCTTCTACCCTTCGCCCCGCCGAGACAACGGCTACGACGTGACCGACTACTTCGGCGTCGACCCTCGATTCGGGACGCTCGCGGACTTCGTCCAGCTCGTTCGTGCGTGCGGCGAACGCGGGATGCGCGTGCTCATCGACATCGTGGTGAATCACACCTCCGACCGCCACCCGTGGTTCGTGGCGGCCAGACACGACCCCGTTTCACGATTCCGCGACTATTACATCTGGGCGGATCCGCCTCCCGCAATTCCCCCGGGTTGGGCCAACGCATTCCCAGGCGAAACCGACGGCGTGTGGACGTACGACGCCGTGGCCCGCGCCTACTACTACCACCGCTTCTACGACTTCCAGCCGCAGTTGGACATGGCCAACGACGAGGTGCGCCACGAGGTGCGGCGCATTCTGGACTTCTGGTGTGCGCTCGGCGTGTCCGGCTTCCGCATCGACGCACTGCCGATCATGTTCGGCCACGATCCCTGTGTGCCGTCGCCGCGGTACCCGCAACTGTGGCTACGCGAGCTGCGGTCGCATGTGTCGTCCGTGCGTGAGGACGCGGCTCTCATCGGCGAGGTGGACTTGTCGCCGTCGCAGCTGTCCGAATACTTCGGCGACGGCGACGGCCTGCACATGCTGCTCGACTTCTTCCTGGACGCCCACGTGTTCCTGGCGCTCGCCACTGAGTGCAAGGATCCAATCCTGCGGTCGCTGCGACAGCTTCCGGCACCGCCGCACCCCGGTCAGTGGGTGAACTTCCTGCGCAATCTCGACGAACTGAACCTCGGCTGGCTCACTGCAGCGGAGCGCGAAACCGTGTACGAACGCTTCGCGCCCACGGAGGACATGCGCATCTACGACCGGGGCATTCGGCGTCGTCTCGCGCCGATACTGCAGAACGACCGGCGACGACTCGAGCTGGTCTACTCGCTGCTGTTCTCGCTACCGGGCACGCCGATCCTCGCCTACGGCGACGAGATCGGGATGGGCGAGAACCTCGAGCAGCCCGGCCGAGACGCGGTGCGCGTGCCCATGCAGTGGTCTCGCGCCCGCAACGGGGGCTTCTCCTCGGCACCGAAATCCCGGCTCGTGCGAGCCGTGCTCTCCGAGGGGGCCTTCGGGTACCAACAGCTGAACGTGGCGGACCAGCAGCGCGACAGCGGCTCGCTGCTCAACTGGATGCGCGAGCTCATCCGGGCGAGGCGGTCGTGCCCCGAGTTCGGGCACGGCTCGTGGAGCGCGCTCGAGTCTGGTACGTCCGCCGTGCTGGCGCACCAGTGCGTGTGGAAGGACGGCAAGGTGATCGCGGTGCACAACCTCAGCGCCGAGGAACAACCCCTCTCGCTCGACCTGCGCGACCACCACGCGTTCAGCCTCGAGCCAGTCTTCGGGGTGGCGCAGCCGTGCATCGACGGCGGCCGCTGCGCGATGAGCCTGCCTCCCTACGGCTACCAGTGGGTGCGCACGCTCGCCGCACCTGAAGAGCGGCGCGCGTCATGGTAGGCGCCGGCACACTCGCTGGGACGCCGTCCCAGCACGCCGCACCTCCGGAGTTCCTCTGGTGGCAGCGCGGGCTCATCTACCAGGTCTACCCGCGGTCGTTCCAGGACTCCGATGCCGACGGCGTCGGTGATTTGCCGGGAATCACGAGTCGCCTCGACTACCTGCGCTGGCTCGGCGTGGACGCGCTGTGGCTCTCGCCGATCTACCCCTCGCCGATGGCTGACTTCGGCTACGACATCAGCGACTACACCGCGATCCACCCGATCTTCGGCACGATGGAGGATTTCGACCGCCTGCTGGCCGAGGCGCACCTCCGAGACATCCGAGTGATCATGGACTACGTGCCGAACCATACCTCCGACCAACACCCGTGGTTCGTCGAGTCCCGGTCGTCGCGCGACAACCCCAAGCGCGACTGGTACATCTGGAAGGACGCCGCGCCGGGAGGCGGGCCGCCGAACAACTGGCTCGGCCACTTCGGCGGGACGGGCTGGGAGTGGGACGAGACCACGGGGCAGTACTACTACCACGCGTTCCTGCCGGAACAGCCGGACCTCAACTGGCGCAACCCTGATGTGCAGTGTGCGATGCTCGAGGTCATGCGCTTCTGGCTCGACAAGGGCGTCGACGGGTTCCGGGTGGACGTGCTGTGGCACGTCATCAAGGACGACAAGTTCCGCGACGACCCGCCGAACCCCGACCACGTCCCATCGCTCGGTCCGTACTCGGCGCTCGACCACGTCTACTCGACCGATCGACCCGAAGTCCACGAAGTCGTGCAGATGATGCGCCGGACGCTCGACGAGTACGGCGGCGGCGAGCGCATCATGATCGGCGAGCTATACCTGCCGCTGGAACGCCTGATGAGCTACTACGGCGTCAATGGCGACGGCGCACACCTGCCGTTCAACTTCCACCTGATCCGACTTCCCTGGACGGCGGGCGTCGTGAAGCAGGCCGTGGACAGCTACGAGAACGCCTTGCCTGCCGGCGGCTGGCCGAACTGGGTCCTCGGAAACCACGACCGGCAGCGGATCGTGAGCAGGATCGGTCTGGCGCAGGCGCGCGTCGCCGCCATGATGTTGCTGACGTTGCGGGGCACGCCCACCCTCTACTACGGCGACGAGATCGGCATGCCCGACGTGCCGATTCCGCCCGACAAGGTGCAGGACCCCTACGAGCGCAACGTGCCGGGTCTCGGCCTGGGCCGCGATCCGTGTCGCACACCGATGCAGTGGGACGGCTGCGCCAACGCCGGGTTCACGGACGGCGAGCCGTGGCTGCCGATCTCGCACGACTTCGCGACGCAGAACGTGGACGGCGAGCTCGAGGATCGCCGCTCGACGCTGAAGCTGCACCAGCGGCTGATCGAGCTGCGTCGGTCGCAACCGGCGCTGTCAGTCGGAGACTACGTGCCACTGGAGCTCGCCGAGGACGTATTCGCCTACATCAGGCGCTACGACGACGTCCGTTTCCTGACCGCGCTCAACTTCAGCCACGAGACACGGGCGTTCCCACTGCGGGCGCTGCGAGGCTGCCTCGAAATCTCGACCATGCTCGATGGTGAGGGGGATGAAGTCGGCGACGCGCTGCAGCTTCGCGGCAACGAGGGCGTCGTGATCCGACTCGCCTAGGCGTCGGCGGCTTCCTCGCTTTCCGCCTCGGCCATGCCGGCGCGGGCGTACAGTGCCGGCGCGGCGAACAGCACGACGCCGCCGAACAGCCACGCGAGGGCGATCGAACCCACCTGGGAAACGTAGCCGAGGACGGGCTGACCGACCGCCTCCCCCACGTCTTGGAACAGCACGTCGACCGAGAGGATCGTGGCGCGCGTCTCGGACGGAATGTGCCGGTTGAGGAACGCCTGCCGGACCGGTCGGATGATGCCGAAGGCCAGCCCCCAGACCCAATAGAACGACGCGCCAAGCAGGAACGGAACGACACCGCCTCCCTGAGCTCCGGGCGCGAACCACACGGCGCCGACCGCTACGATCGCCAGCGCCTGCAGGACCGCGACCGTGCTGAGAACGCGTCCGGCAGCGCGCGGCGGGCGGTTCCGCGGAGTCATGATCGGGCGGACGAGTGCGTTGCCGCAGATGCCCGCCAGCGCGAACACCGAGGCCACCACGCCCGTCACCCACACGGCCTGACGCCCGAGCAAGTCGAGAAAGTACGGCTGCCAGGAGTAGAAGCCGAAGATGTAGAACGCCCCTTGCACGATCGAGACGTAGAACAGCGGGCGCACTGCTGGATTCCCCCACCCCACGCGCAGGCCCGTCGCCGCGATTCGCCGCGTTCGCTCGCCGAACGCCCGCAGCGTGAGCGCCTTGCGCTCGAACGCGGAGTCGTCCATCGCGAGCGCGACGATCACGAACGTGACCACCAGCGCCGCGGCACGCACCACGTACGGGAGCTCGAGGTCGATCTCCCCGAGCAGTCCGCCGAGCAGCGTGCCGACCAGCATCGCCGAACTGAAGACCATCGAGCCCCACGCGAAGATCTGCTCCTTCGGCCGCCCGTAGCCTACGCGGTCGAGCGCGTCCACGAGCCACGCCTCGAGCGCGCCCGAGTAGAACGTGAAGCCCAGCCCGATGGCGACCGACGCCAACGCGAAGGCCCAGATGCCGAGGTCGTACTGAGCGGCGGCGACGTACGCGAGCGTGGACACGACCAGCGTGCCGATCGAGAGCAGGAACGACACTTTGCGGCCGAGCGTGTCGGCGAGAACGCCGGTGGGCACCTGGAACACCAGGTCGCCGATCGTGAACGCCGTGTTCACCAGGAAGACCTGGAAGATCGACAGCCCCGCCGCCAGCAGGAACAGGGTGTTGACACTCCAGATGACGGACAGCGCGAGCGTGAACAACGCCGTCGAGACGAGGTACGTTCCGATGATCGTCCTCGGCGCGTCGCGCTCGGCCACGAACCTCCCCCGTCATCCGCTCCGTCGCTGGTAGTCGTACCCGAAACCGCTGCGACGGGCGCCCGGTCGCCGTCGCGGGTATAGACGGCTTCACCAGGGGACGAGGGTGGGAGACGAAATGGCATCGCAACGGGTCCGTGCGCTGGTCGACTTGTCGAGGACACGGCAGGCGCTGCTCTCGGTGGCGCAACCGGCGCTCGGCGCCGTCCTCGCCCTGGGGGCGTTACCCCCGGGGCGCGTCGTGGCAATGGGCGGCGCCGCAGCCGCGTGCGGGTACCTCGCCGTGTTCTCGCTCAACGACGTCCTCGACCGCCACGTCGACCAGCGGGCGCTGGCCGAGGGCAAGGCGGAGTTCGAGGGTCACGACATCGACACCGCGTTCGTCCGCCACCCCCTGGCGCGCGGCGACCTCACGCTAGCGTTCTCGTGGGCGTGGGTGGCGGGGCTCGCGATCGTCGCCGTCGTCCTCGGGTGGCTGCTGAACCCGTTGTGCGTCGCGCTGTTCGCGGCGAGCGTCGCGCTCGAGGGCGTCTACTGCGCGCTGCGCAGCGTCTCACCGCTCAAGACCATCGTCTCCGGCGTCATGGTCGCGATCGGCGGGCTCGCCGGCTGGGTCGCCGTCGCGCCAATCTCGCTGAAAGCGCTGTCGTTCTTCGCCTTCCTCGTCGCGTGGGAGATCGCCGGGCGCAACCTGCCCAACGACCTCGCCGACATCGCACCCGACGCCCGCGTCGGCATCCGCACGGTCGCGACCGTGTGGGGCCCACGCGTGTCAGCCGAGGCGATCATGGCGGGAACGCTGGCGACCGCGGCGGCAGTCGTCGTGATGCCGGAGACACCGCTCGGCAAGATACTCGGCGTCATCGCCGTGCTGTGGGCGATGGGCCTGCCGGCGCTCGGCCTCATTCGTCGCCCGACCAGCGAGCAAGCGGGAGCGTTCTTCAACCGTGCGAGCCTGCTGCCCGTGCTGCTCTTCGGCGCGGCGATCGCCTCGGTCATCGGGGCGTAGGGGATGCGCGCCGAGCAGGCCGCGCAACTGTTCGACGCGAACGCCGCGCGCTACGACCGGGTGAACACCATCGTGAGCCTGGGGCTCGAGCGGCGGTGGCGACGGTGGGTGGCCACGAGGGCGGTCGCGCAGCCCGGGGCACGCGTGCTCGACGCATTCGCGGGAACAGGCGCGATCGGCTTGCTCGCGGCACGCCTCGGCGGAGACGTCACCCTCGCGGACACGAGCGAGCGCATGCTCGCGGTCGCCCGGCGCCAGGTCGAGCTGGCCGGGCTGCCGGTCCGATTCGCATGCACCGACCTCACCGCGGCCCAGCTCCCGTTCGCCCCAGCGTCCTTCGACGCCATCACGGCCGTGTTCGCGGTGCGCTACCTCGATACGCCGACCGAGACGCTCGCCCACCTCGGCACGCTGCTTCGGCCCGACGGGCGACTCATCGTGATGGAGTTCGTGGAGCCGGGGCGCGGCCTGCTGCACTGGGGAGCGGGCGAGTACTTCTTCCGCATCCTGCCGCGGGTCGCCTCGGCGATCGCCGGCTCGCGCCAACTTTACGACTACCTGGTCGACTCGACCCAACGCCTCGGCCAGGCCGAGGACCTCGACGCCATCATCACCGCCACCGGCTTGCGTCTAGCCGAGGCAAAGACCATGGGTTTCGGCCTCATTCGCGCCGTCGTCGCTGTCCGCGACAGCTGATTTCGAGACTTTTTCGACCCGCAGGAAGATTCTGGTGAGCCGCAGGTAGGCACGAATCGCCTGCGTCCTGTCCGCACGTTCCCCATCGAACCGGTGCGGTTGTAAATGGCCCCGACGTTGCTCCTTCTCTCCCTCGTGTCCGGCCTCGTACCCGACAGAAGGAGAGACTGTGACATCGAACCGAGGACGAAATCGTCTGCGCACGCTCGCCGTCGTCGTGCCCCTGCTGATGGCTTTGACGGCGCCACTCCCCGCCCTCGCGATCACCCGCATCCAGGTGGTCCAGCGGGGGTCCGTGTGGGTCAAGCGCCACGTGCGCTACAGCCAGCACGGACACTACCAGGGCTACCGGCGTGACTGCTCGGGCTTCGTGTCGATGGCGTGGAACCTGCGCAAGTCGTACACGACCCGCACGTTGCCGAAGGTGGCCCGCCGGATCCGCAAGAAGTACCTGATCCGCCCCGGCGACCTGATGCTGAAGCCGGGCCACGCGCGTCTGTTCGTCCGGTGGGCGAACCCGCAGCACACGAAGTTCGTGTCCTACGAGGAGGCCAACCACCGCGAGGGCGCCGTGCGCAAGATCGTGTCGTACCGCGGCCACAAGGCGTACCGGTACAAGCGCGTGCGCGAGCCTTGGCAGCGCTAGCCGCCGAGGACCGCTAGCCGCGAACCACTCGCCGCGAACTACTCGAATGGACGCCGGGTCGGCTCTCGTAGCCGGCCCGGCGATTCGCGCTAGCGGACGATCTTGCTGATGGCCAGCTCGAGGATGTCCTCGGCGCCCGCGGCCTTCAGCTTTGGGATAAGGATGTTGACGCCCGCCTTGTCCACGACCGTCGTGACTTCGAGGTCCTCGGATCCGTACAGACGGTTCACCGTGGGCCGCTTCATGGCGGGCAGCTCGGCGATCACGTCTTCGAGCCGCGCCTCCGACACGTTCATCGAGAGCAGCACGCGGCCTCGGGCCTCGATCACGCCGAGGAGCAGCGTGCGGATCTCCTCGATGTCGCGCCGCTTCTCGGAGTCGGCCCATGCCTGCGGACTCGCGACAAGCCGGGTGGTGGAGGTCAGCAGCGTCTCGACGATCTTCAGACCGTTCGCGCGCAGCGACGAACCGGTCTCGGTGAGGTCGACGAGCGCGTCCATGAGCTCGGGCACTTTCGCCTCGGTCGCGCCGTAGCTGAAGTGCACCTCCACCGGGATGCCCAGCTTCTCGAAGTAGGCGCGCGTCGTGTTCGGGAACTCCGTGGAGATGCGGCTGCCCGGCTTGATGTCGGCGGCCGACTTAATGTCGGAGTCCTCGGGCACCGCCAGCACCATCTTCACGACACCGGTGCCGGTCTTCGCGTACGGCATGTCGGCGACCTCGACGACGTCAGCGCCCGACTCCATCACCCAGTCGTACCCCGAGATGCCCAGGTCGAAGTGCCCGTCGGCGACGAATCCCGGGATCTCCTGCGGTCGGAGGATCTTCACCTTGCCGATACGCGGGTCGTTGATCGTCGGGTTGTACGCGCGGCTGGACTTCTTGACCTCGAGGTCGGCCTGCGAGAACAGCAGCAGCGTCTGCTCCTCGAGACTTCCCTTCGGCAGGGCGATGGAGAGCATTGATCCTCCTCGGCTTGACGCGGATTTCGCCCCATCACTCTAGCAGACTAGAGCAAGGGAGCACGCGTTGGCCGAGTGGCTAGAACTCGACGACCACCTTCACGGACTCGCTCGCGTCGGCAACGAGCTTGAATCCCTCGGCGATGCGATCGAGCGGCAGGCGGTGCGTGATGAGGTCCTCGACCTGAACCCTGCCGGCGGCGATCAGGTCGAGCGCGGTAGCAAGATCGTTGGGTGCGGCGCCGTAGGCCGTCCGCAGCGTCACTTCGCGTCGCCACAACTCGTTCAGTGGCATCGGATGGTCATGACCGGGCGCGGGGACTGCGAAGACGATGAACGTGGCGCCGTTCTCAAGGCACGCGAGGCCCTGGTCGATGGCCGAGGGCGCACCGGTGCACAGGATGACGAGGTCGGCCAGCTTGCCGCCGTTCGCCTCGCGGAGCAGGTCGGGCAGCCGGTCGCCGGCCTCGATAGCGTCGAACACCTCGACCGCGCCGCTCTTGCGCGCCCAGTCGAGTCGGTACTCGCTCACGTCGGTCGCGAAGATGCGGCCCGCGCCGAGCGCAGCCGCGAGCCGGATGTGGAGCAGGCCGGAGATGCCGCTGCCGACGACGAGTACCGTCGATCCCGCCCGCACGCCCGCCCTCGTCTGCGCTCGCGTCACGCACCCGAGCGGCTCGACGAACGTGCCTGCCGCGTAGCTGACGGAGTCCGGCAGCACGAGCAGGCCGCGGTCGGTCTGCAACGCGGGGACGCGGATGTACTCGGCGAATCCGCCGGGGTCGAAATTCGTGGTGTGCAGCGTCTGGCACGCGGTGTGGAATCCCGAGAGGCACATCTCGCACGAGTTGCAGGGCACGTGGTGCGAGACCACCACGCGATCGCCCGGCTTGACGTTCGTGACGCCCTCGCCGACCTCGACGATGTCGCCCGCGACCTCGTGGCCTAGCACGATCGGCGCCTTCGGCACGCGGTACCACTCGAGCACGTCGGAGCCGCAGATGCCGGAGACGCGCGTGCGGAACAGCACCTCGCCCGCGCTGATCGCGGGTACGGGCATCTCCTCGACGCGGACGTCGGCGTTGTTGTGGTAGACCGCGGCGCGCATCGGCGAGCTAGATCTTGCGCGCGTCGTCGGCCGTGACCGCGCTGGCCATCGCCGAGGAGGCGGTGACGCCGCCCCTGGCCTTCTCGTCCATGTAGATCGCGTACGCGTCGTCCACCGACACGTTCTCGTGCACGACCGCATTGACCGCCTTGATCATGCCAATGGGGCTGTCGGACTGGAAGATGTTGCGACCCATGTCCACACCCGCCGCGCCGCGCGCCATCGCATTCGCGGTCATCTGCAGCGCGTCGCGCTCGGGAAGCTTCTTGCCGCCAGCCATGACGATGGGCACCGGACACGTACCGGTGATCCGCTCGAAGTCCTCGCAGTAGTACGTCTTCACGATGTGGGCGCCCATCTCGGCGGCGATACGGGAGGCCAGCGCGAGGTAACGCGCGTCGCGCACCATGTCCTTACCGACTGCAGTCACGGCGATGACCGGGATGCCGTACCGCTCGCCCGCGTCGACGAGCCTCGAGAGGTTGGCGATCGTCTGATGCTGGTGCGGCGCACCAACGAAGATCGACAGCGCCATGCCCGCCGCGTTCAGGCGGATCACCTCTTCGATGTCCGTGATGATGGTCTCGTTGCTGAGGTCGTCGTCGAGCACGCTGTTCGCGCCGGAGACGCGCAGCACGATCGGCGTCTCGGTCTTCGAGCTGATGTCGTTGCGGAGCACGCCCCGCGTGAGCATGAGGGTGTCGGCGTACGGTGCGAGCGGCATGACCGAATCGCAGCACTTCTCGAGCCCCGTTGTCGGGCCGAGGAAGTAGCCGTGGTCAACGGCCAGCATGACGGTTCGGCCATCCCTCGGCTTCAGGATGCGGGACAGCCGATTCTCAAGACCCCAGGACATGTCGCTCCAACCTTTCCTCATCGATGAACGCGACCCATGCTAGCAGACGGGTGGACAGTACCGGTGTGACGTCGTGCCGACAGCTTCGCCGCGGCACCCTCGAATCCCTGCGGTTCCTAGCGCGCGAGCACCATCGCGAGTTCGTAGAGTTCCGTGCGCAGCTCGTGGCTGTGACTCGTCGCCTCGCCGAAGGGCACGAACGCCATCTGGTTCGCGCTCAACCCCACCATCTTGGCGCTGTCGCCGCGAACGAGTGCGTCCACCGCCGACGCACCGAGACGTGACGCCAGGATGCGGTCGAACGCCGACGGCGCCCCCCCGCGCTGGACGTAGCCGAGGACGACGCCGCGAACGTGGTGGTTGCACAGGCGCGACAGGTCGGCCGCGAGGCCCATAGCGTGCGCGGCTCCCTCGGCCACCATGATGATCGAGTGTTTCTTGCCGCGCCGCATGCCCTTCGCCACCGCCTCGCACACGTCCTCCATGCGCCACTCGACCTCGGGCACGAGGATGGCGTCGGCGCCGGATGCGAGCCCGGCGTAGAGGCACAGCATGCCGCTGTTGCGGCCCATGACCTCGATGACGAACGTGCGCTCGTGGCTCGACGCCGTGTCGCGCACCTTCGATGTGGCGTCGCAGATGGTGTTCAACGTGGTGTCGAAGCCGATCGACGTATCGGTCCCGGCCACGTCGTTGTCGATCGTCGCGGGCACGCCCATCACCTTGACGCCGCGATTGTGCAGCTCGAGCGCGGCGCGGAACGATCCGTCGCCGCCGACCACGACGAGGCCCTCAACACCGTGCTCACGCAGGCGGCGCTGGGCGAGGTCGAGTCCCTCAACGGTGAACATCCGCTCGGACCGTGACGTGCCGAGGACGGTGCCTCCGCGGTCGAGGATGCCGCCGACGGAGCCGAGGTCCATGGCGATGAGGTCGCCGTCGAGGAGACCTTCGTAGCCGCGCTCGATGCCGATCGCCTCGTACCCGGCGGTGATGGTCTTGCGCACGACCGCACGAACGGCCGCGTTCATGCCTGGCGCGTCGCCGCCGCTCGTGAGTACGCCGATGCGCCTCGTGGCCTCCATGCGACTCCTTCCGCTCGTCGGGGCGATCCGTCGAGCCCTCGACGTGCAGTTCGTACCCGAGTCGAACGGCTTACGAGTACTCGCCGATGCGCCGAAGCCGCTCGTAGCGTGCCTCGGCGAGTGCCTCGCCGTCGCGGCCGCCGAGCTGCCCCAGTGCGCGGGACACGGCGTTGGCGACCGCCTCGAACATCGGCTGCGGGTCGCGGTGCGCGCCGCCGAGCGGCTCGGGGACGACTTCGTCGGCGATGCCGAGTTCGACAAGGTCGCGGGCGGTGAGCTTGAGGCAGCCGGCGACGTCGCATGCCTTGCTGGCGTCCTTGAGTAGGATCGACGCGCAGGCCTCGGGCGTGCTGATCGAGTAGTAGGCGTTCTCGAGCATGATGAGCCGGTCGCCGAAGCCGATGGCGAGCGCCCCGCCGCTGCCGCCTTCGCCGATGCCCACGGCGACGACCGGCACCCGCAGCGCCGAGAGCGTGGCGAGGTTCTCGGCGATCGCCCACGCCTGCCCGCGCTCCTCGGCCTCGATGCCCGGGTGTGCGCCTGGCGTGTCGAGGAATGACACGATCGGCAGGCGGAACTTGTCGGCGAGCTGCATGACGCGGCGTGCCTTGCGGAACCCCTCCGCCTGCGGCGAGCCGAAGTTGCGTCGGATGTTCTCCTTCGTGCTGCGGCCCTTGCGGTGGCCGAGCAGCACGACGCGCTGCGTTCCGAGCGTGCCGAGACCCGCGAAGATCGCCTCGTCGTCGCCGAACGTGCGGTCACCATGGAGCTGCACGACGTCGTCGAACAGCGCCGCGATGTAGTCGTCGGTCTTCGGCCGGTCGGGGTGCCGCGATATCTGCACCCGCTGCCAGGGCGTGAGGTTCTGGTACACCTCGGCGTGGAGCGTGGCGACCTCCGCAGCGAGCGCCTCGATCTCGGCCGCGAGGTCGGGGTGCTCGGCAACGTCGAGCCGACGCAGTTCGGCGAGCTTCTCCTCAAGCTCTACGAGCGGGCGCTCGAACTCCATGACGAACCTGGTGGCCACCTAGCGTTCGCCCCCCGCCGTCACGTAGTCGAGCAGCAGTCGCACGCGCTCAGCCAGCTCATCGCGCGGCACGACCTCATCCACCATGCCGTGCTCGAGCAGGAACTCCGAGGTCTGGAACCCCTTGGGCAGCGACTGCCGGATCGTTTGCTCGATGACGCGCGGTCCGGTGAAGCCGACCAGCGCGCCGGGCTCGGCGAGGATGATGTCGGCGAGCGTCGCGAAGGACGCGGTCACGCCGCCGAGCGTGGGATTGGTGAGGATGGAGATGTACGGCAGGCCCGCCTCGGCGAATCGCTGCGCCGCCGCGGACGTCTTGGCCATCTGCATCAGCGAGAGCATGCCCTCCTGCATCCGCGCCCCGCCGGACGCGATGGCGAGCACCACCGCGCGCCGCTCGGCCAGACCGAGTTCGAACGCCCGCGTCACCTTCTCGCCGACGACGGAGCCCATCGACGCGCCGATGAAGCGGAAGTCCATGGCGCCGATGACGACCGGATGGCCGCCGATGGTGGCGCGGCCGGTGAGCGCGGCTTCGTCGAGTCCGGTCTTGTCGCGCGCCCGCTCGAGCGCGTCCGCGTACGACTTGCCGGCCTGCCACTTCAGCGGGTCAGCACTGCGGAGGTGCGCGTCGGTCTCCTCGAACGAGCCCTCATCGACCAGCAGCGCGATGCGCGCCGGGCCGGGAATATCGAAGTGATGCGAGCACTTGCCGCACACCTGGAAGTTCGCGTCGAGTTCGCCCTGGTAGACGATCGCCTTGCACGACGGGCACTTCTGCCACACGCCGTCCGGCACGTCGGTCGCGGCCTTCGTGCGGTCGGTGCTCGTCTCGGTGTAGCGCTTGGATTCGCGCGCTTTGAACCAGTCGGTTATCGACACTACTGTCTTCTCACTCCGCTTCGCCCGGATAGCATGTCGCGGCACCGCCCCATCTGTCTCGCGAACGAGAGCCGAAGCGGTGCCGCGTGTGTGTCGCTATCAGGGTACCGTCCCGCGCCCATCGCCGCCAGCAACGCGCGCTTCGACACCTACGCCGTGACGGCCTCCTGCTGCATGATCGAGAACTGCTCCTCGCCGCGGAACACCTTCAGCGCGCGCTCGACGTCGTAGTCCGCGAGCGTGATCGCCGAGATGGCCTTCGTCAGGTTCACGGCCTCCTGCAGCGGGCGCTGGTGGATATTGCGGCCCGTCGCGTTACCGAGGGCACCGCCGACGTGGATCTGCTCCCACAGCTGCTTCAGGAACGTCTCGGCGTCGACCGTCGAGCCGCCCGCGCACACGAGACCGGTGCGTCCCGACGCCTCGCACGCGACCTTCAGCCACTCGGCCGAGGACTTGCCGTCGGCGGCCTTCGGCGGGTTGACCTTCACGAAGTCGGAGCCGAGCGTGAGCGCCACGCCTGCGGCGCCGGAGATCAGCATGGGGTCCTTCTCGTCCGTGACGGCCTTGCCGCGCGGATAGATCCACAGCACGACGAGCAGGCCGTTGGCGTGACAGTCGGCGATGAGCTGGCCGGCCTCCATGAGCATCTGCGACTCGTACTCGGAGCCGAGGTAGATCGTGTAGCCCACGCCCACGATGTTCACGCCGTTGTCCTTCATTTCCAGGACGGTGGCGATGTCGTAGAGCTGCGCCGAGTACGGATCCTCCTGGGACGTCTTCACCAGATGGGTCTTCGAGTTCATCTTGACCAGGTAGTTGATGTTCGGATAGTCGTTCGCGTACGCCGCGATGAGGCCACGCTGCCCCGCGAGGATGCCGATCTCGCCCTTCGACCCGATGTCGAACATGTGGATCGGGTTGTTGTCCTCGGGAGAGATCCCCTCGCCGAAGAAGTCCTCGTTGAGGTGCTCGACCTTCTGGTCGCAGGCGAACAGCATGAGCCGCCCGGTCGAGCGAGTCGCCTTCAGGTAGTTGTCGATGTAGGTCTCGCGTGCCGCCGCGGGAACGTCCGCGGGCACGGAGATGTCGTTCCGCGTGATCCTAGGCATGGAACCCCTCCTCGCGAAATGGGCCATCATCCAACAGAGATTTCCACCGGGCGCGCCGATGCTAACCGTCGCGCGTCGGGGGTGTGCGGCATCAGCTTAGGCCATGCTCCCAGGTTTATCCAGGGAGCCGAACAGCCTACCGGAGCGGAAGCTCCATCGCCTACTGGAGCGCAAGCTCCATCCGCACGTGCTCCAGGTGCACGACCGGCGTGTAGAACGTCTCCCCCACTCGCTCGAAGCCGAGACGTTCGTAGAAGCGAACGGCCGGCATCCGCGAATTCAGCCAGACGTGCGCGAGCTCGCGGCGGCGCGCTTCGGCGACGAGCGCCGCCATGAGCACCGTGCCGAGGCCGGCGCGCTGCTCTTCCGGCAGCACGGCCACGTGCCGAATCTGCGCCACATCACCCTGCTCGATAAGCCGGGCGTACCCCACGACGCGATCCCCTGCTACAGCGACCAGATGACTCGAATGCGGGTCGTCGTCGTCCCACGTGACTTCGCCGGTGAGATCGAACGGCTCGATGAGCACGTCCCACCGCAGCTTCTCGACCTGCGCGAATAGTGGGTCGGCCGGCGTGATGAACTTGAGTTCGACCTCGATCTCGGGCGCATCGGCCACTTCGCTCACCCCCGGTAGCGGTTCGTGATAGGCATTCGGCGGTCCTTGCCGAAGGCCTTCGGCGTTATACGGATACCCGTCGGCCCCTGGCGGCGCTTGTACTCGGCCGCGTCGACGAGGTGGCACACCCGCGCGACGATCGCCTCGTCGAAGCCGGCCGCCACGATCTGCCCCTGCGACTCGTCGCGCTCGACGTAGCGCACGAGGATTCCGTCGAGCACGTCGTACGGCGGCAACGAGTCCTGGTCGACCTGTCCCGGCCGCAACTCCGCCGAGGGCGGTTTCGTGAGGATCGCGTCCGGGATGACCGCGCCGCGTTCGTTCCGCCAGCGGGCGAGGTCGTAGACGCGCGTCTTGAACACATCCTTGATCGGCGCGAAGCCGCCCACCATGTCGCCGTACAGTGTGGAGTAACCCACCGAGAGCTCGGACTTGTTGCCCGTGGCGAGCACGATCCAGCCGAACTTGTTCGACAGCGCCATCAGCAGGATGCCGCGAATGCGCGCCTGCAGGTTCTCCTCGGTGATGTCGGGCGGCAGGCCGGCGAACACGGGCGTCAGATCGTCGAGCAAGGCGTCGAACGGCCGCTCGATCGGCAGCTCGAGCAGCTGCATCCCGAGCGCTTCGGCGAGCAGCTGAGAATCCGACCTGCTGCCCTCCGACGAGTACCGCGACGGCATCGTCACGCCGTGCACGTGCTCGGCACCGAGCGCGTCCGCCGCAAGCACGGCGGTGAGCGCGGAGTCGATACCGCCCGACATGCCGATCACGACGTCGGTGAACTCGTTCTTGTGGATGTAGTCCCGCAGGCCGAGGGTGAGCGCGCGGTAGACCTCTTCCTCGCCGTCCAGCAGCGGCTCGATGCGATTGCCGTCGGCAGCCGGGAACTCGGCGATGAGCAGGTCCTCCTCGAACGCCTTCGCCCGTGCGACGACCTCCCCCTCCGGCGAGATGAGGACGCTTCGGCCATCGAAGACGAGTTCATCCTGACCACCCACAAGGTTGCAGTACGCCAGCCACACGCCGTTCTCGGTGGCGCGGCGCCGCAGCATCGCCTCACGCGATTCGCCCTTGCCGCGGTCGAACGGCGACGCCGAGATGTTGAGCAGCAAACGCGCGCCGGATGCGGCAGCCTGGGTGGCGAGTTCGGGCACCCAGATGTCCTCACAGACGGTGCACGCCGCCATCACGCCCTCGTGCTCGAACTGCACCGCCTCGCCGCCCGGCTCGAAGTAGCGCGCCTCGTCGAACACGCCGTAGTTGGGCAGCCGGCGCTTCCGGTAGATGCCGAGCACGCGCCCTTGGCCGAGGAGCGCCGATGCGTTATGCAGCCGCCCGTTCGCGCCACGTTCCACGAAGCCGATGAGCGCGCGGCGGCTGACGGAACCGGCGACGACTTGCAGTGCGGAGAGGTTGTCGTCGACGAAGTGGTCCTTGGCGAGCAGGTCCTCGGGCGGGTAACCCGTGAGCATGAGTTCCGGGAGCAGCGTGAGGTCCGCGCCGGCGTCCTCGGCGCGCCTGATCGCGTCGATCGCCCGCGATGCGTTGCATTCGATGTCGCCGACAACGGCGTCCACCTGCGCGAACGCTAACCGCACTCGTCTCTCCTGTTCCTCGCCGCCCTGACGTGTCGAGGGTACGGGATGCTCCTCGGCGTGGCAAAGCGCTGCGTCGTTGCGGCGTTGCTTCCCGATTCGCGCGCCGCTTCGCCGCGCCTGCGGACTCCGCGCTCCGGTCGTGCCCTTTTCGGCGGGTATATAGCGCGCAAGCGACGGCAGGGGCGTCGCTCGAGCCGTGCTCGCTCGCGGCGCTTCTCCAATCGGCTCCGAAGGGGGTGCCTGAATGGCGCAACTCGTGACGTGGGATCCGTTCCGCGACTTGATGAACCTGCAGCGCGACGTCAATCGGATGTTCTCGAACATGGGGACGCCGTCGGCGTTCGTCGGCGCGAAGGCCCAGGGGTGGGTGCCGACACTCGACGTTATCGCGCGCGGCGACGACCTCGTGCTGCGGTGCGAGATACCGGGCGTGGACCCGCAGAACGTTGAGGTCACCGTGACCGAAGGGGTGCTCACCATCACCGGCGAGCGCCACGAGGAGACCACGTCCGAGCAGGGCGACTATCTCATGAAGGAGTCCAGCTCCGGCGCCTTCCAGCGCGCGATGCGGCTGCCGGAGGGCGTGGATCCCGAGTCGATCCGTGCGACATTCAAGCACGGCGTCCTTGAAGTGACGATCCCGCACGCAGCGGCGAAGCAGGCGCCTACAACCCGCCGCATCCCGGTGCAGGCCGGGCACCCGATGGGACAGCAGCGGCAGACCGCCGACACGACGCAGCAACAGATGCCGGCCGGCATGACGCAGCGTCCGCAGGCGCACGCAAACCAGCAGCCGATCGCCGAGGGACAGCGGCCGTCGAGCCCGCAGCCCACCCAGACGTACGGCACGGCGAGGGCGCCCTACGGCGGCCAGGAGGGCGTCCAGTCCACGCAGACGATCGGCGGCCAGGAGGGCGCGCAGGCGCAGCAGGCGACCGGCGACCAGCAGAGCGCACAGGCACCGCAGACGACCCCCGACGAGGCGCAGCAGCCTCAGCGTCGAGGGCTCTTCCATCGCGGGTGACGTGCCGGTGAGCCGGCGTCGGACGCGAATGGAGCGTCGTGCCAGCTGCTGACAGCTGGGTACAAACGCCGGTGACGTGAGCGGCAAGAAAGGGGCGATCGTGAGCGACGGCAGGCGATTCCTTCGCGTGCTCGCGGGCATCATCGGCGGCGCGCTGGGAGCGCTCGCCGCGGTCTTCGGCAGCCTGGTCGTCCGCCTCATGATCGGTCGCGCGCTCGTCGCGCGCGAGGAACGGCGGCACGGCGAGACGAAGCTCTCCCCGTTCGGCGAGGTCCAGCACCTCAGCGTACTGCCGCTCGTGGACTACCTCGCGGCGGAGTCGGATCTCGCTACCGAGCCTGGGGTGTCCTACCTCGTGAAGGCCGACGATACGCTCATCCTCATGGACCTCGGGCTCAACATGCGCGGCGAGCACCCGTCGCCGCTGATGCGCAACATGCAGCACCTCGGCGTATCGCCCGAGGACATCGACATGGTCTTCATCAGCTACCTCGGCGCCGACCACACTGGCGGGCCTGACGGCCACGAACTGCGGTTCTCGCGCGGTCCGGTGCACCTGCGACCCGTGCCGGTGTTCGTGCCGGGCCCCGCACAAGCCTCGACTGACAACCCCGAACCCTACGTCGAAGTCGTCGCCGAGCCGCGCGTGCTGGCGCCCGGAATCGCGTCGACGGGGCCGATGAAGCGCGCACATTTCCTCGGCGGAACGAGCGCCGAGCAGAGCCTGGCGATCAACGTGCGCGACAAGGGCATCGTGCTGATCGTGGGATGCGGACACCAGCGGGTGCCGCGCGTACTGCGGCGGGCGCGCGAGTTGTTCGACGAGCCGATCCACGCGGTCATCGGCGGGCTGCACCTGCCGGTCGGCGAGACCGCGGCCGAGGCGGGGCGGCGCACGGAAGTCCACCCGTCGGAGCCTGCCCGGCAAACCGCCGACGAACGCGACCTCGATGAGGCGGTCGAGGCGATCGAGGCCGCCCACCCGGCGCTCGTTGCGGTGTCGCCGCATGACAGCTCGGAATTGTCGCTGGAGCGATTCCGCAGCGTCTTCGGCGACAAGTACGTTGAGATGAAGGTGGGCGAAGAGATCGTCGTCCAGGACGGGCATAGAGTCCGGTAGGGTGCCGAGCGCGAGGAGGGACGAGTCATGACCGACGAGCAGCGCCGCGACAGCGGCACCGGCACGCGGGTGCAGCAAGCGGAGCGCGACGAACGGGCGCGTTCGGCGGAGTCGACCGAGGAACAGGCCCGCACCGACGAGCAGCGCGACGAGCAAGGCGAGCCGTGCTGTCCGGTCGAGATCGTCGAGGACCGTGGCACGCGCGACACCGACTTCCAGCGGGCACAGCGCGACGCCGGCGGTGACTACACCAGCGAGGCGACGGGCGGGTTCCCCGTCGGCGAGCGGGCGCCGCTCAGCGACAACATGCCCGACGACCTGCCGGGAGACGAGGTCGACGACATACCGACGAGCGACCGGAACCACCCGGGCACCATCGACGACGTCCCCTACTCGATGGACCAGGATCGCCCCGGATACCGACCGCCGCTCGAACCGCGAGCCACCGGCGACGAGGAACGCGACCTGTGGCAACAGCAGCAGCCGCTCATCAACGAGGACCGCGAGCAGAGCCTCCACCTCGAAGGCTTCACCGACAACGAGATTCCCGAGATCCTCGACGCGCTCGGTGACGACGCGGCCGAGGACTCGCAGGGCGAGACGGTCGAGGCACGGATCGGCATGCGCGGGCCGGACCACAACGGCTTCCCTGCGCGACCCGGCGACGCTGAACCGGGCGCGGTCGGGGCAGCCGAGGCCGAAGAGGAGGCCCGGCGAACCACACGCACGCCGGACGAGAGCGGGTCGGAGAATCGTCGCAAGGACCGCGACGAGGACTAGCGCGTCGACCTCTGCTCGTCGGCAGTCTTCCCGACACAAGGGGTAGCATGGACGGCGCTGCAAGCCCGCGAAGGGAGTAGTCGCGTGCCGTCGAAGTCTCGGTTCACGAGCAGGGAGTGGTGGATTCTCGGCGCCGTCGGGCTCGGCGCGTTCATGGCCGCGCTCGACGGGAGCATCGTCAACGTCGTCGTGCCGGTCATCGGCAAACAGTTCCACGCGCCGGTCGCCGACGTGGAGTGGATCGTCACGATCTACCTGCTGGTTGTGAGCGCCACGCTGCTCACGTTCGGCCGACTCGGCGACATGCAGGGCCACAAGGGGTCGTACCTGACCGGGTTCGTGGTGTTCGCCGCGTCCTCCGTGGTCTGTGGGCTCGCGCCGTCGCTCGTGCTGCTGGTGGCGGCGCGCGGCGTGCAGGCGATCGGCGCCGCGATGCTCTACGCGAACTCACCGGCGATCCTCACGGGCGCGTTCCCGGGCGAGGTGCGCGGCCGCGTCCTCGGCCTGCAGGCGACGATGACATACCTCGGACTCACGATCGGCCCGCCGATCGGCGGCTGGCTCGCGCAGGCGTTCACATGGCGCGCCGTGTTCTACATCAACATCCCGATCAGCATCGCCGCGCTGCTCGTCGGCTGGCGCTTCATCCCCAGCGACGCCGGCTCCGGGCGCAGCGAGCGCTTCGATCTACCGGGCGCAGCGACGTTCTCCGTGGGTCTCGTCGCGCTCATGCTCGTGCTCGACCAGGGCCACGCGTGGGGCTGGACTTCGGCACTCGCGCTCGGCCTGTTCGCGCTCGCACTGGTCGCACTGGTCGCGTTCCTGCGCATCGAGCGCACCGCCGCGTATCCGATGCTCGACCTGACGCTGTTCGCCGATCAGCGCTTCAGCGCGTCCACGGCCGCCGCGCTGCTCAACTACGTCGCGGTGTACACGCTGGTATTCCTGATGCCGTTCTACCTCATCAATGGCCGAGGACTGCCGGTTGCCGTCACGGGCCTCGTGTTGGCGTCGCAGTCCCTGGTCATGGCGGTCGTCGCGCCGTTGTCCGGTGCGCTGTCCGACCGCGTCGGCCCGCGACTGCTCACCAGCATCGGGATGTTCACGCTGGCGGTCGGCCTCGGCCTGCTCGGCTCGCTCGGGCCGACGACATCCATCGCGTTCGTCGTGGTGGCGCTCGCTGTGTGCGGCCTCGGCACCGGCGTGTTCATCGCGCCGAACAACAGCGCGCTGATGGGCGCGGCGCCGAAGCACCGGCAGGGCATCGCGTCGGGGATGCTGGCCGAGGCGCGCAACGTCGGAATGGTGCTCGGTGTGGGGATGGCGGGCGCGATCCTGGCCACGCTGGAGCGTGGGAACGCCGTCGCCGGGCTCTTCCGCGGCGTGTCGGTGAGCTTCTACGCCGCCGCGGCGGTGGCGCTCCTCGGCATGTTCACCGCGATCTTCGCGCCTGACGCGTAGGGACTAGCGAGGCTCGAGCGTCCGCACGATCGAGCGCGCCCACGTCTCGACGTGCTCGGCGTACCCCTCGACTCCCCCGCCGAGGACGTCCGCGACGGTGTACTCCCAGCGGTCGATGCTTGTCGTCGGAACGGGGTCGCCGTCGTGGCGGACCACACGCGCCGACTTCGAACCCGCGCGTGCCCGCTCGCGCAGCTGGGCGACTGTCGCGCCCGCGAGCGCCGCCGCCACCGAAGTCCGCAAGCCCTCCCACGCCTCGACGGTGTAACCCATGGTGTCGGGGTGCTGGATGCCGTAGCACGCTATCGCGTAGAAGTGCGGCAGCCCACCGGCCGCGCCGGCGACCTGGGACTCGAGCGCGAGGAGCGCATAGAAGTTGTCGCGACAGCTCCCGCCGTCAGGCAGGAGCGCGCCGCACTCCGGACAGGCGCTCGAGCTCCCAGGCATCGGTGCGTTCGCTACTGGGTGGCGAGGAGCTGGACTTCGAAGACGAGGGTGGCGCCGCCCGGAATCTGCGGCGGCGACCCGGCCGGGCCGTAACCCATCGCCGACGGGATGATCAGCTGGCGCACGCCGCCGACCTTCATGCCGGCCACGCCCTGGTCCCAGCCCTTGATGACCTGGCCGGCCCCGAGCGTGAACTGGAACGGCTGACCCGAGTTCAGCGACGAGTCGAACAGCGTGCCGTCGGTCAGCCAGCCCGTGTAGTGGACGAGCACGGCGTGCCCCGAGAGGGCCTCCGCGCCCGTGCCGACCTTCTGGTCCTTGATCACGAGCTTGGTGACGTCCTTGACCTTCTTGCCGGGGGCCGACAGCTGCGGCGCGATCTGCTGCGCCTCCTGTGCGGGCGCCCCCTGGTCCTGCGACGTCGCCCCGGCGTTCTGGTCTGCGGGCGTCTGCGCCTGGGCCTGGCCCGCCGGGTTCGCCGTGGACGCGGGCTTCGGCGCGGCCTTGCAGCCCGCCAGCGCGACGACGCCGATCAGCGTGAGCGCAACCAATACGTACAAAGACAGTCGTTTCAACACGTAGACCTCCTGAGCCGGTATCTGGGTCAATCTACCGTACGGCGGCCCCGCACGTCAGCGGTTTCCGCGAATGGTCGTCCACCCGCGCATACTGCATGTTCGGTGCCGACGTCCCGTCAACTACCGATTCGCGATCCACCGCACGCCGACACCGGTCACGAGCGCTCCTGTCAGCAGCCACAGGGCCACGACCACCACCGCCGCTCCTCGGCTTACCGGCTTGTCTCCGGCGACCGCTGTAGCCGCTTTGGCGCGGCACTCGGCGAGTACTGTCGGCGGTACGAGCTTGATCGCGACCGCGATGCCGAGCGGGACGAGCACGAGGTCGTCCAGGTAGCCGACAACCGGCACGAAATCCGGGATGAGGTCGATCGGCGAGAAGGCGTAGGCGACGACCCCGGCAGCGACCACCTTCGCCAGCAACGGCGTGCGCGGGTCGCGGGCGGCGAGGTAGAGGGCGTACGTGTCCGCCTTCAGTCGCCGCGCACGATCCTTGAGGCGCGCGAGCACCTAGCGCTCCCGCTCGGCAGCGAGCTTGTGGCGGAACAGACAGCGCGGCGTGAGGTCGTACTCCTCGTCCTCGGCAGTCTCGAGGGTGAGTCCGGTGCAGGACTCGGGCTTGCCGTCGGGATGCAGGCGGCAGAGCAGGTCGTCGCCGAGGGCGGTGCAGCGGAGGTTCACGGTCAACATGTCCGGCGTAACGACGCACGCCGCGCGCGGGACGATGACGAAGTCGCCCTCCAACTTCGCGCCGTGCAGTTCGTAGTAGCGGGCGAGATCCGGCGACATGAATGCGTGGATGTGCACGACGTCCGTGCCGTAGTCGATGTCAGCGCGCGGCGTGAGTATGAAGTGGAACAGCGTGCAGCACTCGGCTTCACAATGCTGCAGCCACCCCACGCAGTCCTCACACGCGAGCGCCGCCTGGCGCAGAGATGTTTCGTCGGTCGTGTCCACGATCTCGCTCCGAACTCGTTCCTCGGCCGTCCGCCTGCGACCCTACCACTCGCCGTAAGCGAACGTGAAGCCGATGTTGTGGCGACAGGCGGCCGCCCGCGGCTACGAGGCCAGGCACGCTGCCCCGGCCCCACTGTTCACGCGGACAGGTCGCGCAGCTTCAACACGGTCGCCCAATTGCGGCTCGTGACGGCATTACCAACCAGGCGCGCGAGTGCCGCAGCGAGCGCGCTCGACGTCACGCCTCCAGGCAGCCACAGGTACGCCACGCAGCCGACAACGGCGAACACCTCGGGCGTCCAATCCCGCGCGGTGAGCTCATCGAGTCGCGCCAGGTCAGCGTCGTCGCGGAAGAAGGACACCAGCAGCCGCGACGGGTCGTCGGCGATATCGGTCAGCGGGTTGCGCGCGATCGCCTCGGCGAGTTGTTCGGCCGAGATGACCACCACGCGCACGGACAGCCCGCACTGCTCGGCCAGGCCTGCCTCGATCTCCGCGGCGAGCGCCGCTTCGGGCCGTGGGCTCGCTGTGAACACCGCGTTGCCGCTGTTGAGGAGGGTGCGCGGGTCGTCGTAGCCGAGGCGCGAGAGCACCGCCTTGAAGTCGTCCATCGACAGCCGGTTCGCTCGACCGACGTTCACGCCTCGCAGTAGCGCGATGTACCGCTGGGTCACAGCTCGGCTCCTTTGCGGGTCGCGGGCGAGCGTCCAGTCTGCCGACGAACGAGCGAGCGCCTACGCTGTCTTGTCGCCCGGCTGCGCCGGCAGCGACGCCAGAAGCGCGGCGATCAGCCGACGCGCGCGGTCGACGTTGGTGAGTGCGGTGTGCTCGATCAGCATCAGTTGCGTGTGGAGCTGCTGGAACTCGGGGGCGCGGCGACCGTACGGGAGCACTTCGAGGCGAGCGCGCTCGACGAGGCTGCGCACCCACTCGGCGTCCGACACGGTTTCGGCGCCGGGCGACGTCTCCGCCGTCGGATCGAGTGCGGGCTGCAGGATCGCTCGTATGCCGAGCAAGACCGGCCAGTGACGGTCGTCCACGCACTCCCCCGTTTGCAGCACGAATCGTAGCCGGTCGCCCGGCTACCCCCTGGGCTCAGCATACGCCCGCCCGTGCGGGCGGGCCAGCCGAGGGAGTGACGGCCGATGCGTCGGCTAACCGACGCCGAGCAGCTCGACCTCGAACACCAACGTCGCGTTCGGCGGGATCAGGGCGCCGGCGCCGCGCTGGCCGTACCCCATGTCCGGCGGGATGGTCAGCTTGCGCTTGCCGCCGATCTTCATCCCGGCGACACCCTCGTCCCAGCCGCGGATGACCTGGCCGATGCCGAGCCGGAACTGGAACGGCTGTCCCCGATCGACCGACGAATCGAACTTCGTCCCGTCGGTCAGCCAACCGGTGTAGTGAACCGTGACGGTATCGCCGCTCTTGGCCTCGGCACCCTCGCCGACGACCTGCTCATCGATTTGCAGCACAACGCCCTCCTCTGCTCGGTTGCGTACCAGGGTACCCCAGACCCGCTGCTAGGCCGCACCGTCCTGGCTGCTCATGTCCGTCGACTGCTCCGCCTGCGGCACGACGAAGTCGCTCCCGAACGCGTCGCGGTACCGGCGGTGGAACTCGTCGATCGAGAGGCGGTGATTCTGCGTTCCGTTCTCGGCGATCTTGAGCGCGCCCAGGAGCGAGGCGATCCTCCCGGTCGTCTCCCAATCGAGCTCGTTCGCCAGGCCGAAGAGCAGGCCGGCCCGGTAGGCGTCGCCGCAACCGGTCGGGTCTTTGGGCTCCTCGACCGAGACGACCGGGATGTCGATCCGCCAGTTGCGCGAGTAGATAGTCGAGCCGTCCTTGCCGCGCGTGACGATCACGGCCTCGAGCTCCTCAAGCGCCGACTCGACGGTCATCCCGGTGCGTTCCGCGATCAGAGCCCACTCGTAGTCGTTGGCGGCGAGCCAGGTCGCCTGGCCGATGAAACGGCGCAGGTCCTCGGCGGTGAACATCGGCAGTTGCTGGCCGGGGTCGAACATGAACGGGATGCCGGCTTCGGCGAACTGGCGCGCGTGCTCGAACATGCCGTCGGGGCCGTCGGGAGAGACGATGCCGAGGCGGATGTCCGCCGCGTCGGTCACCTTGTTGTGGTGCGAAAAACCCATCGCGCCTGGGTGGAACGCGGTGATCTGGTTGTCGTCGAGGTCGGTCGTGACGAACGCCTGGCCGGTGAAGGTGTCGTCGATCACGGTCAGATGCGAGCGGTCGATGCCGCACGCATCCATCCACTGCGCGTACGGGCCGAAGTCCTGGCCGACGGTGCCCATCGGCACGGCCTTCCCGCCGAGGAGGTGGAGGTTGTACGCGATGTTGCCGGCGCACCCTCCAAACTCCCGACGCATCTCGGGAACCAGGAACGACACGTTCAGCATGTGGACCTTGTCCGGCAGGATGTGGTTCTTGAAACGATCGCCGAACACCATGATGTGGTCGAAGGCGAACGAGCCGCAGATGAGGGTGCGCATTGTGGTCTCCCGGTCCGTGTGGCTGCTGGCGCATATGTGCACCCGCATATTGCCGTACTCCAGCGCGAAACGATAGCGGACGGGGCAACCGACTAGCCATCGAGTCCCAGGTCAGCGAGTATGGCTCTCATGAAGCGGATTCTGCACATGGTTGCCGTGCTCGCCGCACTCGCGGTTGTTTCCGGATGCACGCCATCCCCCAAGAAGATGGACTCCATCACGGTCGCCTACGCGCCATTCGAATCGGTCAGCCTCGTCTACGTCGCCCAAGCGCAGAACATGTTCGCCGACAACGGCCTCCGCGTGACGTACCGGAAGTACGACACCGGCGTCGGGGCCCTGGAGGGAGTCCAGAAGGGCGAGGCGGACATCGCCGTGGGCACCGCCGAGTACCCGCTGGTAGGCAGGGCATTTCAGGAGGTGCCGGTCAGCGCCATCGCGAGCATCGACCGACCCGATTTCATCTACCTGATCGGGAGGAAGGACCGGGGGGTCGAGAAGCCGTCCGATCTCAAGGGGAAGCGGATCGGAACGGTCGCCGGATCGATAGCGCAGTTCTACCTCGGTCGATTCCTCGAGCTCAACGACATGACGGCCGAAGACATCACCTTCGTCGACGTCAAGACACCGGACGAATGGCGAGCGGCCATCGCCAACGGGGACGTCGATGCGGTAGTGCTCGCCCAACCGGAAGCCAGCCTGGTCAAGGCCCGGCTCGGGAGCAACGCGACCTTCTTCTCTGTGCAAGGGAGTCAGCCGGCCTACTCGTTGGCGATCGCCACGAACGAGTGGATTTCGGGCAACCCCGCTGCCGTGAGGAAGTTCCTGAGCGCCTTGGCGGATGCCGAGGAGTTCGTCGCCGGAAACCCGGCTGAGACGAGGGCGATCATACAGAAGCGACTCGGTCTGGATTCGGACTACATGGACCTTGTGGAGACCCAGAACACGTTCGCGCTGTCGCTCGATCAATCGCTCATCATCGCCATGGAAGACGAAGCGCGGTGGATGATCAACAACCGAATCACCCCGAAGAAGGAAGTCCCCGACTTCTCCGACTACGTCCACACGGCCGGCCTTAAGAAAGTGAAGCCGGATGCGGTGAACATCATTCGCTAGGGTGTGCGCGTGCGTATCAGGACTCAGTTCGTCCTAAGCTTGGTCCTCTTCGGCCTGACGCTTGTGGTCATCGCCGTGTCGGTCTTCGTCACGAGCCGCGAGGTCGTCCGGCTCGACCAGCAAGAAGAGAGCGCAGTGAACGTCGGCCGAGGAGCGAGCGAACTCGGCTACCTCGCCGGCGACTACGTTCTGCACCCGGAGGAGCGCCGGCGAGTCCGCTGGCAAACCAAGTGGACGTCGGTCTCGGATGAGGCGTCGCGCTTTGCTCCCGTCTCCGCCGAGGAGCGAGCAATCGCGCGTAGCCTCGGCTCCGATCTCACTCGGCTCAAAGAGGTGTTCGCGGATGTGGTGAGGACATCCGGGGAATCGTCTCAGGCGCTGGTGCCGGTGTCGTGGAGCAGGATGGCCGTTCAGAACGAGAGCGTGGCCTTCGACTCAGTGCGCCTGTCGCAGGCGCTGCGCAAGCGGAAAGCCGACATCCAGCAGCAGAACGTTCTGCTCATCGTCACGCTCGTCTCGCTGTTCGGCGCCTACCTCGTCACCAACTATGTCATCGTCTACCGCCGCGCCCTGAAATCCCTCGGGGATGTTCAGACGAGCACGGAGATCATCGGGCGAGGGGACCTCGATCACAGGATTCCCGTGCGCCACAACGACGAGGTCGGGGACCTCTCGCGTGCGTTCAACAAGATGACCGCGGATCTGAAGGGTGTGACCGCGTCCAAGTGGGAGCTGCAGGAGGAGATCGCCGAGCGCCAGGCGGCGGAAGAGGCGCTGCAGGAGAGCATCGTTGAGATCGAGGATCTCAGTGAGGCGAGAGAGCAGGAGTTGTCGACTACGAAGAAGCTGCTGGAAGCGGCTGACGAGATCGCGCGATGGACAGATGTGGAGGAGCTCGCCTCACGACTCGCCCGAATCCTGCTGAAACTCACGTCGCACTCCCGGGCCACGGTCGACTCATGGGACAAGGAGCAGGGCGAGATCAGAGTCATGGCGTCCGAGGGCGAGCTGCCGTACGTCGTCGGAAGCCTGTGGCCGATCGACGAAGTGTCGGCCGCGGCGAGGCATGCCATCGAAGAGCAGGATGTCAGCATCTGGGACTTCGACAGGCTGCCGCAGGACGAGCGCGGGATCGCCGCGACGGAGTACCGAATAAGGCACGCGCTATACGTGCCGCTCGTCCAGCGCCAGGACACCGTCGGCATGATCGTATTGGACGATCCCGGCGATCGGCGGGAGTTCAGCGAGCGCGAGATCGAGCTTGTCCGGGGCATCGCCGCGCAGGCGGGCGTCGCGCTCGAGAACGCGCGGCTGTTCGAGGAGCAGCGACGGATTGCGGATCGACTCCAAGAGGCGCTCCTGGTGTTGCCCGACGCGCTGCCCGGGCTCGAGTTCGCCCACGCCTACCATTCGGCGACCGTCGCGGCTCGCGTGGGCGGCGACTTCTACGACCTGTTCGAGTTGAGCGACGGCCTCGTCGGTGTGGCCATCGGCGACGTGGCCGGCAAGGGTCTCGAGGCCGCGGTGCTGACATCGATGGTGAAGAACACGATCCGCGCCCATGCGAACGAGAAGGGCAAGACGCCGCGGCAGATACTCCAGCTGACGAACGACACGGTCTACAAGTCCACGCCGACTGAGTCGTTCGTCACGGTCTTCTTCGGGATACTCGACTGTAGTGACGGACGTCTTGTGTACTCGAACGCCGGTCACACGAGCGCGGCGCTCGTTCGAAGCGACGGGACGACGAAGCTGCCGGCCAACGGCCCGCTGCTCGGCGCATTCCCCGACGCCGTCTTCGGGGAAGCAGAAACGCGCGTCGGTCTCGACGAGCTGCTCTTGTTGTACACCGACGGATTGACCGAGGCGCGTCGCGACGGCGAGCTCTACGGCGAGGAAAGGCTGTTCGACTTTCTCGGGTCGACAACGGATCGAGGTGCCCGGGCGCTCGTCAGCGCACTCATCGCGGATGTCATGTCCTACTCGGGCAACCAGCTGAGAGACGATCTGGCGATGCTGAGTGTGAAACGCATCGGCCTGGGTGCCGAGACGGATGCAGTCGTCATCGCGTCAAGCTGAGCCTGAAGCCGAAGACGGGCAGCCCCTGTTGCAGGAAGTCCAGGTCTTCCGATCGGACGAACCCAAGCGTCTCATAGAGCTCCCACGCGATCTGCATGACTTGTGTCGTGTGAAGGATGACCTGGGAGTGCCCGTTCTCTCGGGCGAGCCGAATGCACGCAATGGCCAGCGCCTTACCCGCGCCGAGGCCGCGATGGCGCGGGTTCACTCCGAGCAGCCGAATCCCTGAGGCTGCCCTGATCGTCGTAGCGATTCCGCCGGAACCGTACTGCGCCATGTCGCCGAAGTAGACGATGCCGCCGATGAGCTCGCCTTGGTTGGACTCGGCGACGAGTACCTTGACGTGCGCTTTCTCGGTCAAGCGGCCGATGTTCGCGAGAAGCTCGTAGTAGTGCGGTTGTTCTTGTGGTGTCGGGAAGCCCTCGAGGTTCGAGTACACGTCGACCATGAGTTCGCCGAGAGCGTCGAACTCATCAGCTCGAATATCGCGGATCGTCGGTACGGAGCTCACGGGCGCCCACCGAGGTCCGCGAGAATGGCCTCGCCCTTGGTGAGCCACGATGTCCCGAATGCGAGCACCGCTGCCGACTCGAGCCAGAACACCGGGTCGAGCGTCTGCAGGGCCGAGTGCTTGAGGAAGGCGGTGTCGACGACAATGAGCCCGATGCACACGAGAATCGTGTAGCCGCACACCCCGTAGACGACGTTTCGCTGCTTCTTGCGCGCGGTCATCTGCTTGGCCGGGTTCGTCTTCCTGAACAGCACCAACGAGAAGTACGCCAGCGTGAGGAAGTACGCCGAGGCGAACATGAGGTGAATGTGGCCGACGAGCGTCTGAGTCGCCGAAGCTGCGGTGGCCGGCGTTGTAGGGAACAGCGCGACCCCCACGACGAAGACGCAGGCGAGGTTTCCCGCAAGGTTGTCGGCTCGCTCGTAGCCCTGGTACGAGAGCAGGAAGACGCCGGTCGCGCAGAGGCTTCCGACGAACACGTCTCGCATGCTCGTGTAGTAGTAGCCGCTGATCGACGACTGGATTCCCCCGCCCTCCAACAGCCACTTGCCGAGGACGAGGACGAACGGCAGTGCCGTGCCGATGATGCCGATGGCTCGGCGCAGCCCGAGGTAGGAAATGACGAGGTCGGAAGTGGCCCCGCTGTTGGACGTCACGGCCTCCCCCATTCAGTCGCCTGCGTCGGTCGGACGTCGTGCCCCGAAGTTGCGCACCTCCAGCTTAACGCGAGTCCTGCGGCTGCGATCGACCAGCCCTCCGCTAGAAGTTGATAGGCCTAACGTCTTGCGCGTGAGCGGCGCCCACACGCTATGGGATGAGTGTGCTCGCAGCGCCCGTTCGATGCGCTCGTTAACACCTCAGCGAGTCAGCTAGCGAATCGTAAGCTACGCGACGACGGCGATCGCGAAGCCGCCCCATGCGCGCTCCGTCTGCGACTCTCGACCGAGCGTGCGCTGCTCGAGCAGGGCCAATCCACAGGACTGGAGAAGCTCGGACACGCGTTCGCGCGATGGTGGCGTGCTATCCACGCCGAACTTCAGCGGCTCGCCTGCAGCCTTGGTCGACGCTCGCGCGAAGCGCCAGTACGCGGCGTCGGACTCGAGCGAAACCGAGGTGTAGTAGTCGAACGCTAGGAGCGTGCCCTTGGCGCAACTCGCGACCTTGCGCAGCGTATCCTCGACTGCCTCGCGGTCCAGGTAGATGATCACGCCCTCCCAGAGGAAGAGCGCCGGACGGTGGGGGTCGAAGCCGGCCTCATCGAGCTTGCCGAACCAGTCCTCGGTCTCGAAGTCCGCGGCGACGAACGCCACCTTGCTCGTGTCGATCCCGGCCTTGTCCAGCATCTCGCGCTTGACCGCCAACGTGTTCGGCGTCTCGACCTCGAACGACCGGACCGGCGTGTCTATGGGAAGGCGGTACGGCCGAGTGTCGAACCCCGCGCCGAGAATGACGAACTGATCGAGGCCAGGGAGGAAGCGATCGACCGCCTCGTCGAAGAACGTGACCCTGGCGGCGGCCTCCGCCTGGGGGGCGACGTCGCCTTCGAACGGGTAGCGGTAGGTCTTCGGAACGAATCCTGTGAGGCGATGGGCGAACAACATCCCCCAGGCTGCCAGACGAATGCCCAGCCAGGGCACGCCGGGCAGGATGGGCAACAGCCGGTTCGCCGCCTCGTCCTCGCGAACGCCGAAGTTGTGCATCGTCCAGCGCGCAGACAGAGGGCCCTGCGCGGTGGTCGAGACGCCCGGGGTCTTCGCGATCGAGAGCTTGCCCACCCACATCACCAAGCCGACCAGCGTGATCGGGAACAGCACGATGCTGAGCGCGTAGTAGGAGAAGGCCGCAGCTCTCTTGCGCATCCCCGGCCCCCCTCGGCTCATGGTGCTAGCACTGCCTCGGCAGTCCGCCGAATCCCCCGCGGCTGCTCGCTCCCCACTGTAGGACACGGCGGACGAACTCCGGCCAACCTCGTGAAATCGGTGCAGGTGCGGGCGCAGCCGGCGCCCCGATCCCTACCCCCGGCCGGACTTCTTCCGGTCGTTCTTGGTGAGCATACGCTTGCGCATGCGGACGCTCTTCGGCGTCACCTCGACGAGCTCGTCGTCCTCGATGTACTCGAGCGCCTCTTCGAGCGTGAAGGTGATGGGCGGGGCGAGGATGATGCCCTTGTCGGCCGAGGCCGCGCGCGTGTTCGTCTGCTGCTTGGCCTTCGCGACGTTCACCACGAGGTCGCCTTCGCGCGACGCCTCGCCGACGATCATGCCCTCGTAGCACACCACGCCGGGGCCGACGAACATCTTGCCGCGCGTCTGCAGCGTGTCGAGCGCGTAGGCGACCGACTTGTCGGTGCTCATCGCGATCATCGAGCCGTTCTGACGTCCGCCGATGTCGCCCTTGTACGGGCCGTACTCGTGGAAGTGGTGGAACAGCGTTGCCTCGCCGCGCGTCGCGTTGAGGATGCGCGTGCGCAGCCCCATCACGCCTCGCGACGGGATCTTGAATTCGAGGTGCACGTGCTCGTCGCGCTGGATCATGTCAGTCATCTCGCCGGATCGCGTGCCGAAGATCTCGATGACCTTACCCGCGTAGTCGGCCGGCACATCGACGACCGCCTGCTCGATCGGCTCGAACGTCTTGCCACCCTCCTTCTTGAGGATGACCTGCGGCCGCCCGACCTGGAATTCGTAGCCCTCGCGGCGCATCGTCTCCATCAGCACGGACAGGTGCAGCACGCCGCGGCCGGCGACCTCCATGCCCGTCTTATCCTCGGTCTCGAAGATGCGCATCGAGATGTTGCTCTCGGCCTCGCGCAGCAGACGCTCCTTGATCTGACGCCCGCCGACGACATCGCCTTCGCGGCCCACAAGCGGACTCGTGCTCGCCGAGAACACGACCGACATTGTCGGCTCCTCTACGTGGATCGGATCGAGCACGACCGGCTCGATCCGGCACGTGAACATGTCGCCGATCTCGGCGTCCTCGACGCCCACGACGGCGCAGATGTCGCCCGCGTGCACCGCCTCGGCCTCGACGCGGCCCATGCCCTCGAACGCGAGCAGCTGCTTGACCGCCGCCTGGTAGCGTGAGCCGTCGTTCTTCACCACGAGGATCTTGTCGCCGTTGTGCATCGTGCCCGAGAACACGCGACCGATGCCGATGCGGCCGACGAAGCTCGAGTAGTCGATCGTGCAGACCTGCATCGCGACGGGACCGTTGGAGTCGACGTCCGGCGCGGGGATGTGCTTGACGATTGCATCCAGCAGCGGACACATGTCGGCGTTGTCGTCCTCGGGCTCGAGGCGGGCGAAGCCCTCCGTCGCGCTGGTGTACACGATCGGAAAGTCGAGCTGGACGTCGTTCGCACCGAGGTCGACCATCAGGTCGAACACCTCGCCGATGACCTCGTGCGGCCGGGCGCCAGGGCGGTCGATCTTGTTGACGACGACCATCGGCTTCAAACCGTTCTCGAGCGCGTGCCGCAGCACGAAGCGGGTCTGCGGCATCGGGCCGTCGAAGGCGTCGACGATGAGCAGCGCGCCGTCGGCCATCTTGAGCACGCGCTCGACCTCGCCGCCGAAGTCCGCATGGCCCGGCGTGTCGATGACGTTGATCTTCACGTCGCCGTAGCGGATCGAGATGTTCTTCGCGAGGATCGTGATGCCGCGCTCGCGCTCCTGGTCGTTGGAGTCGAGTACGCGCTCGGCGACCTGCTGGTTCTCCCGGAATACGTGGGTAGCCTGCAGCAGGCGGTCGACCAGCGTCGTCTTGCCGTGGTCGACGTGAGCGATGATCGCGATGTTGCGGATGTCTTCGGCGCGCATGAGGTCCTTTCGAGGCGTGCTGGCGCCAACTGGCGGCGCGCTCGGGATACGCCCGGAATTGGGCGCGAATCATGGATGGTAGCGCGAACCGTGCCGACCCGTCGAGGGCCGCGTTCGCCAGGAACGGCCCATGGCACGTATAATGCTCATCTGAGCAGGAAATCAGATGTGACTCCACCGCTTCGCCTTCGCGCCTTTGCTGCGCGTCTTCGGCCGACCGGAGGGGTCGACCAGGCCGAGGGATCACGGCCGCGAGGATCTCGCAAATGGGCGCGCCGGGAACGACCCGACGACGGGCCCGCAGAGGACAGAGCCTCGTCGAAGACACGCGCTCACGAAGGGCGCGACGCGAAGGAGACGCATGACGTTCGAGACGTTCGCACTCGACGCACGCCTGCTGGATGGCGTGCGCGAAATGGGCTACACGACGCCCACCCCCATCCAGGAGCAAGCTATCCCCCACGCACTCGAAGGCCTCGACATCGTCGGCTGCGCACAAACGGGCACCGGCAAGACGGCCGCGTTCATCCTGCCGACACTGCATCGCATCGGCGCGACCGGCCGCATCAAGGCACTCGTCGTCACGCCGACGCGCGAGCTCGCCGTGCAGATCGAGCAAGTCGCGCTCGCGTGCACGAAGCACACCGGTCAGCACGTGGCCGCGGTGTACGGCGGCGTCAAGTACGAGACGCAGCTCAAGAAGCTCAAGCACGGCGTCGACCTGCTGGTCGCCACGCCCGGTCGGCTGCTCGACCTGCAGAACCGCGGCCACGTCGACCTCCGCCACGTCGAGGTACTCGTGCTCGACGAGGCGGACCGCATGCTCGACATGGGCTTCTGGCCCGATGTCCGCAAGATACTGCGCCTGCTGCCCACGCCGCGCCAGAACCTGCTGTTCTCGGCGACGATGAGCGCCGATGTGCTGCGCATCGTCTCGAACACGCTGCGCGAGCCGGTGCGCGTCGAGGTGGGCCCGCAGGCCATGCCCGTGGACGCGATCTATCAGGCGATCTATCCGGTGGACGCCATGCAGAAGCCGGACCTGCTCGCCGCGCTCATCGAACGCAACGGCTGGGACCGCGTGCTGGTTTTCACCAAGACCAAGCAGCGCGCGGACTTCGTGTGGAACGTGCTCAGCCGAAAAGGCATCTCGTGCGAGGTCATGCACGCCGACCGACGCCAATCGCAGCGCGAGAAGGCGCTCGAGGGATTCCGCGAAGGCAGCATCCAGGTGCTCATCGCAACCGACATCGTCGCCCGCGGCATCGACGTCGAGGGCATCAGCCACGTCGTGAACTACGAGGTCCCGGAGAACACCGAGGACTACGTGCACCGCGTCGGCCGCACCGCACGGGCCGGCGCCACGGGCACGGCGATCACGCTCCTCTCGGCCGAGGACATCGCGCTGCTCCCGCAGCTCGAGCGCGCGGTCGACCAGGTGCTCCCCGTGGAGGACCTGGAAGGCTTCCCCTACCGCGACCGCATCATCCCGCGCGAAGACCGCGACCCCGCCAAGCAGACGCGCCGCATGTTCGCGAGCGGCGGTCGTCGCGGCGGAGGACGCAGGCGGCGGTAGCGCGCGAAAGCGCGGCGAACCGCAGGCGCTGAGGCGACACCCAATCCCAGCATCTCCGTGAGTGCCCGCCCCCCGGCGGGCACCATCGTTCCATGTCTATGGGCTACGTGCATTCGGTGGAGGTCGGCAGCTTCGTCGACGGACCCGGCGTCCGCTACGTCGTGTTCCTCGCCGGCTGCCCGCTGCGTTGCCAGTACTGCCACAACCCCGACGCCTGGAAGTGCCGAGGCGAGCCGCAGGACTCGTCGGCCGTGGTCGCGCAGATCGCCCGAACCGCGGCGTTCCTGAAGGCCGGCGATGGCGGCGTCACCGTCAGCGGTGGCGAGCCGCTCGCGCAGGCGGACTTCGCGCTCGCGATCCTCAAAGGCGCCCACGACCTCGGCCTACACACGGCGCTCGACACGTCAGGCTACATGGGCGAGCGCGTCGGCGACGAGATGCTCACCGTGACCGACCTCGTGCTCCTCGACATCAAGTCCTACGACCCCGAGACGTACCGACGCGTCACGGGCGTCGACGTGGAGCCGACGCTTCGGCTAGCGAAGCGACTCTCGGACGTGTGCAAGCCCACGTGGGTGCGCTTCGTACTCGTGCCCGGCCTCACCGACGACCCCGCGAACATCGAAGGCCTGGCGCGGTTCGTGGGTAGGTTGACGAACGTGGAGCGGGTAGAGGTGCTGCCGTTCCACCAGATGGCCAAGCACAAGTGGGAGGAACTGCGCATCCCCTACCCGCTCGAGAACACGCCGACACCGACACCCGAGCAGGTCCAGCACGTGAAGGACGTGTTCGCGGCTCAAGGACTACCCGTGAACGAGGGACGGTTCGCGCCGTGCGGACCGACCGGCCGAGGAGGCTGACTCGATATGTCGACGAGCGTGCAGAGCGCGTGCGACCTCGAAACCGCGTGGAAGGGCTTCGAGCCCGGCCGGTGGTGCGAAGGCGTTGACGTGCGCGACTTCATCCAGCGGAACTACACGCCCTACGACGGCGACGATTCGTTCCTCGCCGCTCCAACGGAGCGAACGCTCAACCTCTGGGAGAAGGTTGCGGCGCTCATGGACGAGGAGCACCGCAAGGGTATCCTCGACGCCGACACCGACGTTGTCTCCACCATCACCTCGCACCCCGCCGGCTACATCGACCAGCCCGACGAGGTCATCGTCGGCCTGCAGACCGACGAGCCGCTCAAGCGCGGGTTGATCCCATTCGGCGGCATCCGGATGGTCGAGACCGCGCTGAAGTCGTACGGCTATACGATCTCGCCGGAGATCGATCGGGCGTTCGGCGCGCGCGGCTTCCGCAAGACGCACAACGACGGCGTGTTCGACGTCTACACGTCCGAGATGCGCAAAGCGCGCAAGTCGGGCATCATCACCGGCCTGCCCGATGCCTACGGCCGCGGCCGCATCATCGGCGATTACCGACGCGTCGCGCTCTACGGCATCGACCGCCTGCTCGCTGACAAGAAGGCGCAGCACGACTCCATGGCCGAGCGCGAGATGGACGAGGACACCATCCGCCTCTCCGAGGAGATCGCCGAGCAGTACCGCGCCCTTGAGGACCTGCGCGAGATGGCGAAGTCCTACGGGTTCGACATCTCGAAGCCGGCCGGCAACGCGCGCGAGGCGGTGCAGTGGCTGTACTTCGGCTACCTGGGGGCCGTGAAGGAGCAGAACGGCGCGGCGATGAGCCTCGGGCGGACGTCCGCGTTCCTCGACCCGTACTTCGAGCGCGACCTGCGCGACGGGCGGCTGACCGAGGTCGAGGCGCAGGAGATCGTCGACCACTTCGTGATGAAGTTGCGGATGGTGCGCTACCTGCGCACGCCGGAGTACAACGAGCTGTTCTCGGGCGACCCGACGTGGGTGACCGAGGCCATAGGCGGCCTGTCCGAGGACGGGCGCCCACTCGTGACGAAGAACGCCTTCCGCTACCTGCACACGCTGTTCAACCTCGGCGCCGCACCGGAGCCGAACCTCACGGTGCTGTGGTCGCTGGAGCTGCCGGAGCATTTCAAGGAGTTCTGCGCGCGGGTCTCGATCGAGACGAGCGCCATCCAGTACGAGAACGACGACGTCATGCGCGGCGTCTACGGCGACGACTACGGCATCGCATGCTGCGTCTCGGCCATGCGAATCGGCAAGCAGATGCAGTACTTCGGCGCGCGTGCGAACCTCGCCAAGGCGCTGCTGTACGCGATCAACGGCGGACGCGACGAGCTCTCCGGCGTCCAAGTCGCGCCGAAGATGGAGCCGGTGAGCGGCGACGTGCTGGACTACGACGACGTCATGCGCCGCTACGAGGCCATGATGGAGTGGCTGGCTGGCGTGTACGTCGGGGCACTCAACATCATCCACTACATGCACGACAAGTACTCCTACGAGCGGCTCGAGATGGCGCTCCACGATCGCGACGTGCAGCGCTTCCTGGCGTGCGGGGTGGCAGGGCTGTCGGTGGCGACCGACTCGCTCTCGGCGATCAAACACGCGAAGGTGCACGTCGTGCGACGGGATGACGGGCTGGTCGTGGACTACGAGGTCGAGGGCGAGTTCCCGCAGTTCGGCAACAACGACGAGCGCGTGGACTCGATCGCGCGACAGCTCGTGCGCAACTTCATGGAGCACATCCGCACACACAAGGCGTACCGCGACGCGCTGGAGACGCAGTCGATCCTCACGATCACATCGAACGTGGTGTACGGCAAGCTGACCGGCTCCACGCCGGATGGCCGCAAGGGCGGCGAGCCGTTCGCGCCAGGGGCGAACCCGATGCACGGGCGCGACGTTTCGGGCCCCGTGGCGTCGATGTGCTCGGTGGCGTCGCTGCCGTACGAGTACGCGCAGGACGGAATCTCCTACACGTTCTCGATCGTGCCGCCGTCGCTCGGCCGAAGCGAGGACGAGCGCGCCGGCAAGCTCGTCGGCATGCTGGACGGGTACTTCGGGCAGGGCGGCCACCACATCAACGTGAACGTCATGGACCGCACTACCCTGCTCGACGCGATCGACCACCCAGAGAAGTATCCGAACCTCACGGTGCGTGTATCCGGCTACGCGGTGAAGTTCAGCCGGCTGTCGCGCGAGCAGCAGCTCGATGTCGTGAACCGCACGTTCCACGGCCTGGACGACGTCGAGAAGGTCGCCGTCGTGGGGGCGTGCGTGGAGTAGCGGTCGCGGGTGATATCGGCGCAGACATAGCGCGAGGGTGCCGGCGCTCTTCGAAGTCGCCCGCACCCCCGCTCTGGGTCTCGCCACGGTCCCATCCCGCGGCGCCCGCTACCACTTGTAGGCCGACGCGCTTCCTCGGCGGGCTACCCGCGCTTCTTCGGCGCTGGTCCCGGCGGAACGCCGCCCGTCCCGGCCCCCGCGCCGATCGGCTGTTCTTCACGCTGCGCTTCGGTACGCTCGTCGCCCATTCCCATCTGCTGCGCTTGCTCCTTGCGCTGCTGCGCGCGCTCCTGCATCCGCTCGCCCGCGCCCTGGCCCTGCGCCATGAGCTGGGGTGTCTCGGCTCGCACGCGGCTCACCGCGTTCTCCCACACACCCTGCAGCGGCCCGATGCCGGCGCCACCTATTGCGATGATCGCGGAGCCGGCGATGACAGCCAGCGCCGCATAGAACAGACCGGTCACGATGAGCGGCGCGATCTTCAGCTGGCTCAACGCCGCGAAGATCGATACTGCGACGATGGCACCCGCAGAGATCGTCCCGATCGCACGCCCGTAGCTCACGCCGCTGAGTGCGGCGTCGATGAGATCCTTCGCCGCTGCGGCGATCGCCGAGCCGACTACGATGATCAGACCGGCGACGAACACGTTGGGCAAGTAGGCCACGACGCTGTTGAGCAGCAAGCTCACGGGGTTCGGCCCGAACACGCCGAACGCGAACTGCAGCACGAACAGCCCGACGATGTAGTACACGATCCTCGACAGCAGCGAAGATGCGTCGTACTTCGATCGTGCCAGTGCCCGATTCACACCGCCACGCTCCACCCAGCGATCGAACCCGACGCGCTCGAGCACGGCATCGGTCGCCCGCTCGAGCCCCTTCGCCACGAAGTACCCGACGACGAGTATGAGCAGGAAGGCCCCGAGCTTCGGGAGGAAGGTCGCGATCGCCGCCAGCGCGTCGCCGATTGCAGCTTGCAGTTGAGCGATCATCAGCATCACCTCTCACATCGTGCCCGCCCACCGCGGTGGACTCGCCAGTTCGGTGCTATCTACCCAGGGTTTTGAAGCTCGAACGGCCCTCACGCCCTGGTCAGAACGCATTGCACGACGCCCACGCGGGGATATGTTCGATGAGCGCTGCGAGCACCGAGAGCAGCCGAGGATGGTCGCGGTGAACGGCCGCGTCGACGAGAGGAATCGCTGTGTTGGAAATCCAGTCGGGCCCGGTCCGGCGTACCTCGCCGACGTTCATCGCGTGGGGGTTGGTCGCCATCCTCCTCGGCGTGGCGATCCTGGCGTGGCCGCAGCTCACGAGCACGGTGCTCGTCGGCCTGCTCGGGGCTGGGCTGCTCCTCGCGGGGCTATTCCTGCTCTACGCCGCGCTGCGCTTGCGCGGTACGCGCTCGCTGTGGTGGCTGCCGCTGGTGCCGGGCATCGCGCTGACCGCCTTCGGCGCCCTGACGCTGCTCGCGCCCGAGCAGGTCGCCTCGTTCTTCATCGTGGTGGCAGCCATCATCGTCATCCTCGCCGGAATCGGCGATGCGGCCATGGCCATCTCGTGGCGCGCCGTGCTTCCCGGCTGGTGGGTACGCCTGCTGCGTGGATTGGTGTTCGTGCTGCTGGGCGTGTGGGTGATCGTCACGCCGGTGTCGGGGTTGGTCGCGCTCGGCTGGCTCGTCGGCATCGCGGTGATCGCCATTGGCGCGCTCAGCGTGTGGCTGGGGCTCCTGGTGCGACGGGTGGCGTAGTCCCGGCTAGCGCGAGCGGTGGACCGCGGCAGCGAGGTCGGCGACGAACGCCGCCAGCGAGGCCACGTCGTCTTGCCGCTTGACGATCGCGCTGCCGACGATCACGCCGTCGGCGACGTGTGCGACCGTCTCGGCCTGCTCCGGCGTGGACACGCCGAACCCGACCGCGACGGGCAGCGAGGTGTGCTCCTTCACGCGTGCGACGAGGTCGGCGAGTTCGTCGGAGAGCTCCGTGCGCTCGCCCGTGATGCCCGTGGTCGACACGCAGTACACGAATCCCGAGGACAGCTGCCCCACCTTCGCGAGCCGCTCGGGCGTGGAGGTGGGCGCGACGAGGAAGACGGTGTCGAGCCCGGCTGAGGCGGCGAGCCAGGGCCGCGCCGCATCCGGCGGCATGTCGGGCACGATGAATCCACTCACGCCGGCTTCCCGAGCCCGCTCGGCGACCTTCGAAAAGCCGAGGCGCATCATCGGGTTGAGGTAGGTCATCAGCGCGACCGGCGGCGCGACCTCGACGTCCGGATGCGCGATGAACTCTGCGGCGAGGTCGAGCGTCTCGGCAAGTCCGAACCCGCCTTCGTTGGCCTCGCGCGCCACCGCACCGGCGTTCACTATAACCGGGCCGTCGGCCAGCGGGTCGGCGTACGGGACGCCGAGCTCGATCACATCGGCGCCCGCGCGGGCGGCGGCTTGCATGGCGTCCATCGACGTCGCGCGGTCGGGGTAGCCGGCCATCAGATACGTGACAAGCGCGGGCCTGCCGTGCGAGAAGCCGCGGCCGAGACCGGAGGCGCTCGCGTCCTCGCGCCCGCTACTCACCGAGGCCCGCCTCGCGCACGATGTCGATGTCCTTGTCGCCGCGACCCGAGACATTCACGACGATCGTCGCGTCCGGCCCCAGCTCCTCGGCGAGGCGAGGGAGCAGGGCGAGCGCGTGCGACGACTCGATCGCCGGGATGATGCCCTCCAGGCGCGTGAGCTGCGAAAAGGCCTCGAGTGCCTCGGCGTCGGTGACGGGAAGGTAGCGCACGAGTCCTTCGTCGTGCAGGTGCGCGTGCTCCGGCCCGATGCCCGGGTAGTCGAGCCCCGCCGAAATCGAGTACGCCTCGAGCGGGTTGCCGGCATCGTCCTGCAGCAGGTAGCTGTAGAAGCCGTGCATCACGCCGGGCAGGCCGAGGGCGATGGACGCGCCGGTCTTGTCGGTGTCGATGCCCATGCCCGCCGCCTCGGCGCCGACGAGCAGCGGCAAGCGGTCGCGCGCGTAGTACGCGAGGAACGGATAGAACATGCCGGCCGCGTTGCTCCCGCCGCCTACGCACGCGAGCACGGCGTCGACCGTGGCGATACCCTTCTCGGCGAGCTGGCCGATGGTCTCCTCGCCGATGACCGACTGGAAGTCGCGAACGATGCGCGGGTACGGGTGTGGCCCGACTGTGGAGCCGATGACGTAGAACGTGTCGCGGACGCGCTCGACCCAGTGGCGCAGCGCGGCGGTGACGGCGTCGGCAAGGGTGCGCGAGCCCTCGTCCACGGGCACGACCTCGGCGCCCAGCAGCTTCATCTTGTACACGTTGAGCGACTGGCGACGGATGTCCTCCACGCCCATGAACACCGCGCACTCGAGGCCGAGCAGGGCGGCCGTAGTCGCGGTGGCAACACCGTGCTGGCCCGCACCGGTCTCGGCGATGACGCGGCCCTTGCCCATCCGCTTCGCCAGCAGGCACTGGCCGAGGGTGTTGTTGATCTTGTGCGCGCCGGTGTGGTTGAGGTCCTCGCGCTTCAGGAACACGCGTCCCACGCCGACCGCCTCGGCCAGGCGCTTCGCCTCGTACAGCGGGCTCGGTCGACCGACGTAGTCGGTGAGCAGGCGCGACAGTTCGTCGCTGAACGCGGGGTCGTCGAGCGCCGATTCGTACGCGGCGGCGAGCTCGTCGAGCGCGGGCACGACGGTCTCGGGCACGAATCGCCCGCCGTACGCGCCGAAGAATCCCTCGGCGTCGGGCATCGCGTAGCCGCTAGTTGGCCGCGGCGAGTCCATCGCACACCTCCTCGTCGGCGGCACGGACGGCCTCGACGAAGGCGCGCAGCTTGTACGGATCCTTCGCGCGCGGGTGCTCCTCGACGCCGCTCGACACGTCTACGCCGAACGGTCGCAGCGCGCGGATCGCGGCGCCAACGTTCACGGGGTTGAGTCCGCCCGCGACGATCACCGGCACGAAGTCCGGGATGCGGCCGAGCCGCTCCCACGCGAACGTCTTCCCGGTGCCGCCGGCCTTGCCGGGCACGTAGGTGTCGAGCAGCAGCCCAGCGACGGCGCCGCGGTACGGCTCGCACGATTCGAGCAGCGAGAACGACTCGCCCACCCGCAGCGCCTTGATGACCGGCGCGGGCGCAGCGGCGCATCGCTCGGCCGTCTCCGCGCCGTGGAACTGCACCGCCGAGAGCCGAAGGCGAACGACGGCCTCGGCGACCTCGGCCTCGTCGGCGTCAACGAACACGCCGATGCGGGCAATGAACGGCGGCACGGCTGCGAAGACCCGCTCGGCCTGTTCGATCGTCAGCTGACGGGGACTGTCCGTGAGAATGACGCCGATCGCGTCGGCGCCGGCCGCGATGGCCGCCCCGGCGTCGAACGCCGAGGTGATCCCACAGACCTTCACTCGCGTGCGGAACGTTCGCATGCTCGCCTTTCCGTCTCGTTGAGGGAGGCGGCCCGCAAAGGCCGCCCCCCGTCTCGCTATCGCTCTGCTGTCGCTACTCCGCTTGGCAAAGCGTAACACCTTGCGCGAAGTCGAAGTCCTCCAGCTGCCCCGAGTTGTACGCCTCGTACGCGGCGAGGTCGAAGTGACCATGCCCCGAGAGGTTGAAGAGTATGGTCTTGTCCTCGCCCGCCTCTTTGGCGGCCAGCGCCTCGTCGATCGCAACGCGGATGGCGTGGCTGCTCTCCGGAGCAGGCAAGATGCCCTCGGCGCGCGCGAACTGCACTGCCGCCTGGAAGCACTCGGTTTGGTGCACGGCGACGGCTTCGACGTCGCCGGTGTCGTACAGCATCGACACGAGCGGCGAGTCTCCGTGGTAGCGCAGGCCGCCGGCGTGGATACCCGCCGGAACGAAGTCGTGGCCGAGCGTGTACATCATCGCGACCGGCGCCATGCCGGCCTCGTCGCCGAGGTCGTAGCGGTACTCGCCCGCGGTGAGCGTCGGGCACGCCTTCGGCTCGACAGCCACGAGACGCGCCTTGCTCTTACCGTCGAGGCGACGCTTGTAGTACGGGAACGCGATGCCGGCGAAGTTGCTGCCGCCGCCTACGCACGCGATGACCACGTCCGGCTCGGCTTCGGCCTGCTCCATCTGCTTGATGGCCTCTTCGCCGATGATCGTCTGGTGCATGCACACGTGGTTCAGCACCGAGCCGAGCGAGTAGTGGACGTCCGGGTTCTTCATGGCGACCTCGACGGCCTCGGAAATGGCGATGCCGAGCGAGCCGGTCGAGTTGGGATCCATCTCGAGCACGCGTCGACCGGAGTCGGTGAGGGTCGTCGGCGACGCGTGGACCTGCGCGCCGTACGTCTCCATGAGGAAGCGGCGGTACGGCTTCTGGTCGTAGCTGACCTTGACCATGAAGACCTCGACATCGATGCCGAACAGCGCGCCCGCGATCGACATCGCCGAGCCCCACTGGCCCGCGCCGGTCTCGGTGGAGATCTTCGTCGTGCCTTCCATCTTGTTGTAGTACGCCTGCGGGATGGCCGTGTTCGGCTTGTGAGAACCCGCGGGCGACACGCCCTCGTACTTGAAGTAGATCTTCACGCCCGCCGGCAGTCCGAGCACCTTCTCGAGCGCGACGGCGCGATTCAGCGGAGAGGGCCGGTACGTCTTGTAGACGTCGATGACAGCACCCGGGATGTCGATGTACCGCTCCGGGCTGACCTCCTGCATGATGAGCGCCATCGGGAACAGGGGCGCCAGGTCATCAGGGGTGATCGGCTCGTTGGTGACCGGGTGAAGATACGGGCTGGGTTCCCGCGGCAGGTCGGGCAACACGTTGTACCACTGAGTAGGCATGTCCCGCTCGTCGAGCACGAACCTAGTCCGTTCTGACATGACGCATACCTCCCTTTCCAACGCCGGTTAGCTCCTGCAATACGTCCTCCGGGAACGGCGCGCGCATGAGCGTTTCGCCGACGAGCACCGCGTCCGCGCCCCGCGCGGCCGCCTCCAGCACGTCGTCTCGCGTCTTCACGCCGCTCTCGGAAACCACCGTCATCTCGGCCGCATGGGCCATCTGCACGATCTCCAACGAGAACTGCCGGTCGACCGCCAACGTGCGCAGGTCGCGGCTGTTCACGCCCACAAGCCGGGCACCCGCCACCAGCGCCTCGTAGAGCTCGGCGCCATCGTGCACCTCCACGAGCGCGGTCAGCCCGAGCGTCTGCGCGAGGTGCAGGTACTCGGTGACATTCTCGCCCAGTATCGACACCATGAGGAGCACCGCGTCGGCGCCGTGGCCGCGGGCCACGAACAGCTGCAACGGATCGACCACGAAGTCCTTGCACAGCACCGGGACGCCGACTGCGTCGGCCACGTCGGAGAGGTCGCTCCAGGACCCGCCGAACGACTCGGGCTCCGTGAGCACCGAGATGCACGACGCGCCGCCGGCCTCGTAGACGAGCGCCTGCTTGGAGGCCTCGATATCGGGTGCGATCGGCCCCGCCGATGGCGACGCCTTCTTCACCTCGGCGATCACCGCGACATCCGGCCGCGACTGCAGCGCGGCCAGGAAGTCCCGGGGCGGGCGCGAGCAGCACGCGAGGCGCTCTCGGTCGGCGGGGGTGAGATCGCCGAACTCCTGGACGAGACGGCGCTTCCGCCGCTCGATCATGTCGGCCAGAAAGCCGGTCCCCACGTCGTTGCCCGCACCAGTGCCGTTCACGACGCCACCTCCCCCGCTTCCTTCCGTGCGTCCGCCTCGGCGCCGAGTCGGGTCGAGACGGCTATCAGCGCATCCAGGACGCCGAGTGCGGCGCCCGATTCGATGGAGCGGCGCGCGAGGGCGATGCCCTCGGCGAGGTCGGTGGCCGCGCCGGCGGCGAGGAGGGCGGCGGCCGCGTTCATCACGACGACCTCGCGTCGCCCACCCGGGGCGCCCGAGAGGATGTCGCGAAGGATTTGCGCGTTCTCGGCGTTGTCGCCGCCCGCAAGGTCCTCGACCGTTCCCCGCGGCACGCCCACGGATTCCGGCGTGATCTCGTAGCAGCGCAGCTCGCCGTCGGCGAATTCGCCCACAGTCGTCGGCCCGGAGGCGGACACCTCGTCCATGCCCGGGTGGCCGTTCACGACGATCACGTGCTCGGCGCCGAGGCGACCCGCGACTTCGGCGAGTACCGGCACGAGCTTCGGGTCGTACACGCCGAGGAGCTGGCGCCGCGCGCCGGCCGGGTTCGTGAGCGGACCGAGCACGTTGAATACCGTCCGGATGGCGATCTCGCGGCGCGTCGGCCCGGCGTGGCGCATCGAGGCGTGAAGGGCCATCGCGAACAGGAAGCCCACGCCGGTCTCGTCGATGCAGCGCGCCATGTCCGCGGGCGACAGGTCGATGCGGATGCCGAGTGCTTCGAGGACGTCCGCCGAGCCGCTCGACGAGGAGACCGCGCGATTGCCGTGCTTGGCGACGGGCACGCCTGCGCCCGCAACGACGAACGTTGCGGTCGTCGAGATGTTGAAGGTGTGGAGGCCGTCGCCGCCCGTGCCGCACATGTCGATGCAGTTGGGGGCCGCAGGGCGTACGACGGTCGCGCGCGAGCGCATCGCGCGGGCGAAGCCGACGATCTCGTCGACCGTCTCGCCCTTCATGCGCAGCCCGGTCACGAGCGCGGCGATCTGCGACGCCGTCGCCTCACCGTCCATAATGTTGCCCATCACGAACTGCGACTGCTCCTCGGTCAGCGACGTGCCCGCGGTCACGAGCCGGATGGCGCCTTGCACGGAGAGGTCGGCGGTTGCCGCGCCAGCGGGAGCGGCTGCCGGTTGCGGCGCGGTGTCGTCCGCGATCTCGCCGGTGACGCGCAGGAAGTTCGCCAGCACCTTCGGCCCCTCGGGCGTGAGCACGGACTCGGGGTGGAACTGCACGCCGAAGACCGGCAGGTCGCGGTGGCGCAGCGCCATCACGAGGCCGTCGGGCGTGCGGGCGACGATCTCGAGCGCGGCGGGCACGGAGTCCGGGTCGACCACGAGCGAGTGGTAGCGCGTCGCCGTGAACGGACGGCCGAGGCCGGCGAGGATGCCGACGCCCTCGTGCACCACGTCCGCCGTCTTGCCGTGCACCGGCTGCGGCCCGCGCACGATCTTCGCGCCGAATGCCTCAGCGATCGACTGGTGCCCGAGGCACACGCCGAGGACGGGAATGCCGGCGTTCGCCGCAGCGAGGATGACGTCCTTCGAGACGCCCGCATCGGCGGGGGTGCCGGGGCCAGGCGAGACGACGACGCCGCGCGGCTTTAGTGCGAGGACTTCGGCGGCAGTGATCGCGTCGTTGCGCTCGACGCGGACGTCCCCGCCGAGTGCCGCGAGCAGCTGGACGAGGTTGTACGTGAAGGAGTCGTAGTTGTCGATTACCAGGATCATGCCGAAACCTCCGACTGCATCTCGTCTCCCTCGGCGCTGTGCATGGCTCGCGGCTCGGGGGAGGTCATACCCGCCGCGAGCTCCAAAGCGCGGTGCAGTGCCCGTGCTTTGTGGAGTGTCTCCTCATACTCGCGCTCGGGATTCGAGTCCGCCACGATCCCGGCGCCAGACTGCAGGTACGCTCGGCCACCGGCGATCATGACGGTGCGGATGGTGATGCACATGTCCATCGCCCCATCCACGCCGAAGTAGCCGACGGTTCCGGCGTACGGCCCGCGCGCTGCCGGCTCGAGGCCGCTGATGATCTCCATCGCGCGGATCTTCGGGGCGCCGGAGACGGTTCCGGCCGGGAACGTGGCACGCAGGGCATCGAACGCGTCCTTGCCCGGCGAGAGCTTCCCGGTCACGTTGCTCACGATGTGCATCACGTGGCTGTAGTGCTCGACCTCCATGAGCTCGTCGACCTTCACCGTCCCGGGCACGGACACGCGTCCGAGGTCATTGCGGCCGAGGTCGACCAGCATGACGTGCTCGGCGCGCTCCTTGTCGTCGGCGAGCAGCTCGGCGCGCAGGCGGCCGTCCTCGGCAGTGTTGGTGCCGCGGGGGCGCGTGCCGGCGAGCGGGCGGGTCAGCACGACATCGTCCTCGACCCGCACGAGCGGCTCGGGCGACGAGCCGACGAGGGTCACGTCGGGGGTCCGCAGATAGAACATGTACGGGCTCGGGTTGACGCTGCGGAGCACACGGTAGAGGTCGAGGCCGTCCGAGTCGTACGGCGCCGAGAATCGCTGCGACAGCACGACCTGGAAGATGTCGCCTGCAGCAATGTGCTCCTTGGCGATCTCGACCTGCGCGACGAACTCGTCGTGCGAGGTGTGCGGCGCGAGCGGCACGGGCACGCTCTGCCCGACCGCGCCCAGGTGCGCGCCGATCGGCCCCTGCTCGAGCCGCTCGACCGTGCGGTCAATGCGCTCGATCGCGGCGTTATACGCGGCAGACGCGTCGTTGCCGGGACGCGTGGGGGCGATCACCTGCACCACGCGACGCGCGTGGTCGAACGCCACGACGGTGTCGGTGAGCATGAACACGAGGTCGGGCACGTCGAGCTCGTCGTTGGCGTGCCGTGGCACGTGCGGCTCGAACCCGGACGTGACTTCGTAGCCGACGTATCCCACCGCCCCGCCGATGAACAGCGGCAGCCCCTTGATGCGGGCAACGGAGCCGGGCGCGAGGCGCTCCTTCACGACCGTCAGCGGGTCGGCGGCCTCGACGTCGAAGGTCTCCCCGTCCCGCACGGTCACCTTCGACCCGCGGGCGGTCACGACCTCGGCGTCCCCGATTCCCAGGAAGCTGTAGCGGCCGAGACGCTCCCCACCAACCACGCTCTCCAGCAGGAACGCGTGCTCGGCGCCCTCGGCCAGCGCCATGAACGCCGAGATCGGCGTGGCGAGGTCCGCGTAGACCTCGCGGGCGACCGGCACGATGTCGTGCTCGGCGGCCAGTCGCAGGAACTCATCCTTGCTCGGTGCGTACATTCGATCCGTCCTTTCCGGTGGCACGAAGCCTCCGGGGGCGACCCCGGAGAACACAAAAAGCCCCCGTCCTGTAAGGGACGAGAGCCTTCTCTCGCGGTGCCACCCTTGTTGCCCATCGTTGCCGACGGGCCACTCGTTTCCAGCGATACGGGAGTCGCTTGTCGGCTGCAAAGCAGTCTGGGCGCGTCTCCGATACCCGGCCCCTTGTATCGGTGGGGATTCCGCCGAGACTAGTAGGCGTCGCCGCCGTTGCCTCGGAGCCTCAAGGGTCCATTCCTGCGGTCCGCTAGCGTCGGGTTTCCACCATCCCCGACTCTCTATAGCTTCGGTGCCGAAGTACTACTCCCCGTCACGGGCTCGTATTCGATTGCTGCCGAGGATATACCCGTCCGCGATGAAGGGTCAAGGCGCTTCCAGGAAGCGAAGGGCTCACCCAGAACGCCGCAGCGGCCCTAGGCCTCAGCGTCCCGGTACTCGTCGGGGTGCCGACGCCGGTAGAGCAGGTACGCGTAGACGTACAGCACCGGCACGAGTGCGAGCGACGGCACGATCAGCATCACGATCGGCCACGGCGTGGGCAGGAACACGCCGATCGCGCCGAGGACGCCCGCCACCACGAACATCCGACCGGTCAGGCGGTTCGTCTTGCGCCACACCTCGGGGTCCTCGAGCGTCCACGGCAGCCGCGCACCCATCGTCCAGTTCTGCTTCACGCGACCGATGAAGTTGCCGATCACGACGAACATGGCCGACGTCCCGAGCAGGATGACTCGGTCGACGGGCAGGTTGTGGCGGAACGCGGCGGCGAACTCGCCGATCTCGACGACCAGCATCAGCGCGACGGCCATGTCCACGATCAGCGAATACAGCTGCTTGGACTGCAGCAGGTTGCGCCGTTTCGGGTCGATGTACGGCGCGAACATCAGCAGCAGATACAGCGCAGACGCGATCAGCGCCGGCTGGAACACCGTCGCGAGGGACTTCGTCTCCCAGCGGTCGACGCCGTTGATGCCCCAGTGGACGGGGATCTGCGCCGGCAGCGACGGGTACAGCACCGCCGCCAGCACCAACATCGCCGCGATCATCACGAGCGGAAGCTTCGGCCAGTCCTTGAACTTCACGTCGTCCCTTTCTCTCGGTCAGACCGCTCGTCGAGGAACTCCAGCGCGAACGCCAGCACGTCCTGGAACACCGTCGTGTTTAGCGAGTACACGATCTCCTGCCCCCGCCGCTCGGAGGTCACGAGCTGCGCGTCTTTCAGCACCGCGAGGTGATGGCTGATGGACGGCTTCGTCATGTCGAAGCACGCAGCGATCGCGCCCGCGGTCATGTCGCCATCGCGCAGGAGGCGCAGGATCTCGCGGCGCGTGTCGTCGGCGAGGGCCTTGTAGGGTTGAGCCGCCATCTCGCTCCGGTCACTCGGTGTCGCTGTCTTGAGCAATTAGAATGTTAGACAACTCTCTAATTACTCCCCGAGGCGGACCGCGTCAAGCCGATTTCGTGCCGCGAGGCGAAAGGGCACGAAGCGAGGGAACGCCAACCGAGAGGCCGCAACGCGAAAGGCCGAGGCGTCGGCCCCGACCTCTCGCGAGTACTCGCGCCCCTGGCTGCTCCCCTAGTTGCGAGTGACCGTAAAGCTCCTGCCCCCCGCGCTCAGCGACGAGGGCGAGGCGATGACGGTGCCGGAGAAGTTGACGAGGTCGATGCGGTCGTCGAGCCAGTGCGAATCGTTGATGGGGCCCGTGTGGCCGTTGATGGTCGCCTCGCAGTCCGTGAAGGTGGTCGGACTGAACTGCGCCAACGGCAGGGTCCCGCCGAGTGATGGCGCCTCAACGATCCACTCGGCCGACGACTGATCCGCGTTGCCGCGCCGCTGCAGCGTAGAGAACGTCTCGCCGGTGGTCACGTTGACCATGCTGAGCTGGAACACGCGCTTGCTCAGCCACCGAACCTCGGCCGAGATCTCGTCGCTCGGCTTCACCGTCACATTCGGGATGAGCCGCGACATCTTTGGAAACATCTCCCACCACGCGTAGTAGCGCGGACCCCCGCCGACCCAATCCGACTCGGTGCCGATCTGCTCCACGGTCTTGCTGGCGTAGCCGTCGATACCGATCCACGCCGAGGAGTAGGCGTTGCTCGATCCCGTGACGCTCGGGACGGTCCACGTGCCCTTGACGTCGCTGACGGAACCGGCGTCGGGCGCGGTGAGACTCGTCGCTGCCGCGTAGCCGCACCAGTTTGTGCTGGCCCCGTCCTTGCCGAGCCGGGGCGCCTTGGCCAACGCCGGTGACGCCGGCAACGCGATCAACGCAGCGCACAGCGCCGCGACCAGTGACGACCTCGCGACCTTCATCGAGTCTCCCTCCGACACAGCTGTTCGTGCGTGAGGGATGTGTACCCTACTCGCGCCCGCCCACGGCGTCCATGCGATCGAGCATCAGTCGCAATCGCTCGTGTTCGAGCGCCTCCTCCTGCGGCGTCACGGCCTGCCCGCACGGCCAGATGAAGAAGTCGTCGGCCACTGCTGGAGTCGACTTCTTGATGCTCCCGGGCGCTGCTGTCGCCTTGCGCAGCGCACGAGCGAGCGACCCCGAATCCCGGCCGAGGAGACGCACGCCGAGTTCGTCGCCGGAGCGATAACGCTCCATGGCCCGGTCGAAATCCACGCGAACTCCGGCAGGCGGCACGGGCGAGGAACTCGGCCCGAGCACCGACGCCACCGACTCGCTCACCCCGGCGTCGTCGCGCTGGCGCGCCATCAGTGTCGCGAACACCGCGCACTGCTCGTCGCGGGTCAGCGCGTCGACCATCCCCCGCGTCACCCCCACAACGCGCTCCCACTTGCGCCCCGTCACGAATGCGTTCACCTGCGCCGAGTCCACGAGGTAGAGCTTCGGCAGGCGTTCCCACTTCAACAGCCGAGTGGCCGTGGCGAGCGCATCCTTCGTCTCGGGCAGCTCGGAAGGCGGCGCTTGGCGTGCGCCGAGGCGACGAACGAACAGCGCCGCAGGATGGAGCGCAGACCCCAGCGCGATGCGGAATCCGAGGTACTCGCCGCCCAGGACGGTGAGGCCGAGCAGCACCGGCACGAGCTCGTCGCGGCTCATCCCGCGCCAGAGCAGCACACCGCCGGCGACCGCCACGACGCTGGCAACGAGGATGCCGCCGACGAGACGGTAGGCGGCAGTCGTGCGACGGCTGAGACGACTCGCGATCACGATGCCGTCCCGCCCGCTGCGCGGGCCATCACGCCACCCGACCCCACGGCTCACCCCCGAAATGCCCGACTACCAGGGGGAGGATACCCGCACACAAGTACCGTGCTATCCGGCCTCGTCGAGTCGAGGTGGAGGCGGACACGCGGCATCGGCGCCGGCGCCGGCGCCGGCGATGAAGCGGTCCTCACACTGGCCGCTCGCCCCCAGTACCTCGCGCAGACGATCGAGACGTCGCATCTCTGGGTCGTCCTCCGGCGCGTACCCGCAGCCCGCCCAACAGAAGAACAGCGAGGAGTAGGCCTCCCCCGCAGATCGCACGTAGTTGTCGGCGAGCAGCACCGTTTCGAGTCCGCGCAGGGCCTCGCGCGGATCCTTCAGCAGCAGCATGCCGGCGGCGTCGCCCGCCTCGGCAACGAACATCGTCTGCCGCTGGTGCGTCGCGAGCAGCACCTCCGAGAAGAAGGCCCACACGAAGCCGAGGAGCAGCCACCCTGCTACGCCGGCCTCGGCCTCGCCGCGGTGCTCGTATGCGTACACGCCGGACCCCTCGTTCAGGAACACGTCGTTGTCCGCCGAGCGCAACTCGCGGTCGCGGCGCGCCCACACCGGCCCGATGACCGATGACACCGCCGTGGCGAACAGCACGTCGCCGCCGAGCACGCGGGCGAGCAGGTTGGCGAACACGGCGCGCTGGTCGGGGGCCGAGAGCGTCGCGAGTCCGCGGGTGATGCCGATGACGACGCGCTCGCGCCTACGACCGACGGCGAACGCGTTGATGGTCTCGTCCTCGACGATGTACAGCGGCGGCGCGTGCTCGAGGCCCGCGGCGAGCGAGATCTCCTTGAGCGCGTGCTTGGCGGGAAGCAGCTCGCCCGGCGGCACGAGCGTGGCGCGGAGGCGTCGCAGCAGCGAGCGTTCCGACCGCCACAGGCCGCGCGCGGTGCCGAACGCCGTGCCGATCAGCATAGCGAGCGCGGTGACCACCGCGAGTCCGCGGAGTATCGCGCCGTAGTTGGCGGCGATCGCGTTGTCCCGCAGCGCCAGTACGAGCAGCGCAACGGCGGCGACGAGCGTCACGACGACGGTCGCCCCGGCAGCGGTGAACAGCACGAAGCCGACGATCGACACGGCCACCTTCCGCCGGTTGCGCTCGTAGCGCTCCCACAGCGGCTCGCTGTGCAGCTTGCGTTCGATCAACTCGGCTCCAATCGTGGCTGGCGGTACTCGGCGAAGGGTCGTCGCCGTGGCGGCATCTCAGTTATCGGCCACCGACTGAGCGCGCGATAGCCGGGTCGGGCGCCGTCAGGGCGCGAGCAACTCGCTCACGGTGACCAGTTCGAAGCCGCGGGCCCGAAGCCCGGCGATGATGCGCGGGAGCGCGTCGGCCGTGTGCTCGGTGTTGCCGTTCGCGTGCATGACGACAATCGACCCCGGCTTCGCGCTCGACACAACGTATTCCGCGAGGCGATCGGCGGAGCGGTTCGGGTCGGGATCGCCGGAGATGACGTCCTCGGCGACGGGGATCAGGCCACACGCCGCGACGAGGCGCACGGTGGCCGGCGAGCGCTCCTCGTAGGGGAAGCGGAACACGCGCGGCGTGCGTCCGGTCGCGTGCTGGATAGCGCGCTGCGCTTGGCGCACTTCGCGGCGCGCCGCGGCCTTCGACAGCCGCGTTACGTGCGCATGCGTCTCGCTGTGGTTGCCGATCTCGAAGTCCGGATTCTCGCCGAGGAGCGCCGCTTCCCGCGGGTGCGCCTCTGCCCACAGCCCGCCCATCATGAAGGTGGCGTCGGCGCGGGCGGTCCGCAGCGCGCGAAGCACGCCGCGGTCGAGCGTCGCGCGGTGGCGCGGCGTGGCGCACAGGTCGAACGTGAGCGCGACCCGCTTGCGGCTTCCCGGGCCGTGGAACACGACGCGCGGGGGAATCGCCACGGGCGCCAATGGAACCGCCGCGGATGGAACCGTCGTCGTGGCGGGATTCGTGGATGCGAGAGCGGGAGCGGCTGCAGTGGTCGTCACCGGCGACCGGCCGGCGCTCGGGGCAGCCGGCGATTGCGCCGTCCCTCCGCCGGTCGTCTCGGACGACGCGCGAACGAGCGGCGGCGCGGACCGCGCGCAGGCGGCGAGCAGCGCGAGCGACGCGGCGGCGAGGACGAGGCCCGCGTGGCGCCTCACGTCGCTTCGCCGCCTACTTCCGGCGCTTGTCGAGCTCGGCGGCGAGGTCGTCGAGGGTGAGGCCCTCGCGCAGGAACAGCACGAGCAGGTGGTAGATGAGGTCGGCCGCCTCGTAGCGCAACTGCTCGCGGTCGCCCTGCGCGCCGGCGATGACGACCTCGGTCGCCTCCTCCCCCACCTTGCCGAGGAGTTTGTCGGGCGGCGCGGCGAGCAGGCGCGCGGTGTAGGACGTCTCCGGGTCGGCGTCGCGGCGCGACTCGATCGTCGCGAACAGAGAGTCGAGCACTTCGCCGATGCGCGATTCGCTCGCGCGGGAGTCCTGGTCGCGATTCTCCTCGGCCATCTAGAGCTCCTCGCGGACGCACAGCGTGCGGTAGAAGCAGCTGCGCTCATTGGTGTGGCAGGCGGGGCCGGCGGCATCCACCAGCACGAGGAGGCAGTCGGCGTCGCAGTCGTAGCGCACCTCGCGCACGTTCTGCACGTTGCCGGACTCCTCGCCCTTCATCCAGTACTTCTGGCGGCTGCGGCTCCAGAACCACGTCTTGCCGGTCTCGCAGGTGCGCTTGACCGACTCGTCATTCATCCACGCGAGCATCAGGATCTCGCCCGTGTCATGCTGCTGCACGATGGCGGGGATGAGCCCGTTCGCGTCGTAGGTGAGTTGGTCGATCGAGAGCGCATCGCGTTCGCGGTCCATGTGGCTCCTTCGTTCACGCCGTCCGTGCGGCCGGAATAGTCCGCATCATTCTACGATGCCGCTGCCCTCATGTCCCACGTGAGGGGGAATATGCCAGCGACGGCGCGGCGAGGGGCAGGGCGGGCGGATGACCGAAGGCAGGTCGACAGCCGAAGGCGCAGGTGGCGGCCCTCGCGGAGCCGAGACGCGACCGCGCGGGCTGACGTCGGCCGAGGTCGCCGAGCGCGTGGCGCGTGGGCAGACGAACGCCGGGGGCGAGCCCGCGAGCGAGTCGGTGTCCCGCATCCTCGCTCGCAACATCTTCACGCGCTTCAACGCCATCCTCGGCGTACTGCTCGTGGTCATCCTGGTGTTCGGTCACGCCCGCGACGCGCTCTTCGGCATCGTTCTCATCACCAACGCGGCGATCGGAATCGTCCAGGAGCTGCGGGCGAAACAGACGCTCGACCGGCTGGCGGTGGCTACGGCGCCCGTGGTGACGGTGTGGCGCGACGGGCAGCCACAGTCGTTGCCTGCCGAGCAGCTCGTCTGCGACGACGTACTCGAGCTGCACGCGGGCGACGCGGTGCCGGTGGACGGCGACGTGCTCGAGTCGCGCGGGTTGGAGCTCGACGAGTCGCTGCTCACTGGTGAGTCGCGAACGGTGCCGAAAGCTCCCGCCGACGAGGTCCGATCGGGCACGTTCGTCGCTGCCGGCGACGGGCTCGTGCGGGCCACACAAGTGGGCGCCCAGGCGTACGCGCGGCAGCTCTCGGCCGAAGCCCGACGCTACGGTCTCGTGCGCTCCGAGCTGCGCGATGGGGTCGACCAAATCCTGCGGTGGGTCGTGTGGGCGATGGTGCCGGCCGGGGCGATCATCATCTTCGGCGAGCTGCGGGGCGATCGCTCCTTCACCGATGCCGTGACGAGCATCGTGGCGGCTCTGGTGGGCATGATTCCGCAGGGCCTCGTGCTGCTCACCAGCCTCGCGTTCGCGGTCAGCGTGGTGGCACTCGGCCGAAGGAACGCGCTCGTTCAGGAGTTGCCGGCGGTCGAGGGGCTCGCGCGCATCGACGTGCTGTGCCTCGACAAGACCGGCACGCTCACCGAACCCACGCTCGAAGCGCAGGACCCCACGCTGCTCCCCGGCGCTCAGGTGGGTCTGGACACCGTGCGCGATGCGATCGGCGCGCTCGCCCGCGCCGAGGAGCGCCCGAACCGCACGCTGCAGGCGCTCCACGACGCGTTCCCCGACCCGCAGTGGCACGTCGTCGGGTCGACGGCGTTCTCCTCGGCGCGGAAATGGAGTGCGACGGCGTTCGCCGAGCACGGCGTGTGGGTGCTCGGCGCGCCGGACGTCCTACTCGCCGAGGAGACCGAGCCCGCCGCCCGCGCCCGCGACCTCGCTGCGACGGGCGTGCGCGTGCTCCTGCTCGCGCAGTGGCCCGCTTCGCCCGCGCCCGCCTCGCTCGTGCCCGGCTCGGCCACGTCCGCGCTCCCCGCGCTCCCGACGCCCGACGCGCCGCCGCGCGACCTCGCGCCCGTCGCGCTCGTCGCGCTGCACGAACGCATCCGCTCGGATGCGCGCGAGACGCTCGCCTACTTCGCGGCCCAGGGCGTGGCGATCAAGGTGTTCTCCGGTGACGAGCCGGCGACCGTCGCCGACGTGCTGCGCCGCGTGGGAGTCGATCCCGGCGAGCCGCTGGACGCGCGCCGCTTGCCCGCAGACGTCGCCGCCCTCGCCGAACAACTCGACGCGCACACCGTCTTCGGCCGAGTGGTGCCCGAGCAGAAGCGCGAGATGGTCCGCGCTCTGCAGGCGCGGGGGCACGTGGTGGGCATGACGGGTGACGGCGTAAACGACACGCTGGCGCTGAAGCAGGCAGACCTCGGCATTGCGATGGGATCGGGGGCGCAGGCCGCGCGCGCGGTGGCACGCGTGGTCCTGCTCGACGACCGCTTCGCCACGCTGCCGCACCTCGTTGCCGAGGGCCGCCGCGTGCTGGCGAACGTCGAGCGCGTGGCCAACCTGTACGTGACGAAGACCGCGTACGCGATCCTGCTCGCGGTGGTTATCGGACTGCTCGCGCTCCCCTACCCCCTGCTGCCGCGGCAGCTGTCCGTGGTCGCGAGTCTCACGATCGGCATCCCATCGTTCTTCCTCGGCCTCGCGCCGAACACCGCGCGCTACCGGCCCGGGTTCGTGCCGCGCGTGCTGCGGTTCACCGTGCCCGCAGGCGTGATCTGCGGCGTAGCGACGCTCGTCGCGTATCTGCCGGCGCTGTCCGAGGGACTCCCTCTCGACGCTGCGCGAACGGTCGCCACCGTCGTGCTCACGCTCGTCGCGCTGTGGGTGCTCGCGCTCGTCTCGCGGCCGCTGACCGGGTGGCGCCTCGCGCTCGTCGCGGCGATGGTGGCCGGACTCGTGCTGGTGCTCGCCATCCCGCCGGTGCGCGAGTTCTTCGCGCTGCCGATCCCGCCCGTGCGACACCTCGGCTGGCTCCTCGGCGTCGTGCTGGCCGCGGGAATCGCGCTGCAGGGGTTCGTGCGGGAGCCGGTGGGCGGAGGAACGCGCTAGGCGTTCGCGGCCGGGCTCACGCCTTCGCCGCGCGCCTCACGCCTTGGTGGCGACCGCTCGCCAGAAGCGATGCGAGTGCATTTCGTGGTCGCCATGCATCTCGGCCTCGTCAACCAGCCGAAGATCCCGGATCTCGAAGCCGCGTAGCTCGGAGCGCATGCCGTCCTCGGTGAAAAAGTGCCGATGCCGTGGTTCCCGCACGGGGTCCTTGCCCACGTCGAAGGTTCCCGACTCGACCTCCGTGCCCTGGCCGTACTCGGCGTCGTCTGTCGAGAAGTCGGTGAGGTAGAGCAGGCCGCCGGGGCGCAGCACACGGTGGTACTCGGCGATGGCCGCCTCGCGCTCGGATGCGAGCAGCAGGTGGAGCAGCGCGCGCTCGTAGATCGCGTCGAACGACTCGTCATCGAACGGCATCGCGGTCACTTCGCCCAGGACGAAGCGCACGTTCGGCACCTGCGCCCGCTCGACCGCCTCCTGCGCCATCCCGATCGCCACCTCGGAGGCGTCGAGGCCGGTGACGTCGAAGCCCGCGCGGGCGAGCGCCCGGCAGTGGCGACCGTAGGCGCAACCCGGTACGAGCACCGAGTACACTGCATCCGCGCCGAAGACGACGATCGCCTCGTCGGCAGACGGCGACGGCGCCTCGCCCCAGATCGCGCCCTTGCTGGCGAACCGCTCGTCCCAAAAGCCGCGCATGGCGGACCTTTGGCCGCCAGGCGCCGGCGGCATCGAATCTGACTCGCTGCGCTCGCAGTTCATGCCGCCGCTCCCCTACAGTCGCACCGGAACCCCGTGCGACGCCATGTTCTCTTTGACCTGGCGCACCGTGAACTGCCCGTAGTGGAACACGGTCGCAGCCAACGCTGCGTCCGCGTCCGCCTCGAGGATTACCTCCGAAAAGTGCTCGAGCTCGCCGGCCCCGCCAGAGGCGATGACGGGTATGTTGACCGCGCGTGTGATGGCCCGCGTAAGCGGGATGTCGAAGCCGTCCGCCGTGCCGTCTCGGTCCATCGAAGTCAACAGCAGCTCGCCCGCGCCGAGCTTCTCGGCCGTCCGCGCCCAGTCGACGGCGTCGTGCTCGGTGTTGAGGCGCCCGCCGTTGATGAACACTTCCCAGCGATCGCGCCCTCCCGCCACGCGCTTCGCGTCGATCGCAACTACGATGCACTGGGAGCCGTAGATGCGCGACGTGTGCGTGATGAGGTCGGGGTCGCGCACCACCGCGGAGTTCAGCGAGACCTTGTCGGAGCCGGCCGAGAGCATCGCGCGGATGTCCCCGGCGGAACGCATGCCGCCGCCCACGGTGTACGGGATGAAGACCTCCTCGGCGGTGCGACGCGCGACCTCGAGCATGACGGGGCGCTCCTCGTGCGATGCGGTGATGTCGAGGAAGACGAGCTCATCGGCACCGGCCTTGTCGTAGATCGCGGCCATCTCGACGGGGTCGCCGGCGTCGCGCAGGTTCACGAAGTTCACGCCTTTGACGACGCGCCCCTCATGGACGTCGAGGCATGGGATGACGCGCTTCATCAGCATCGCGCTACGCCTCCCCGCGCCCGGCGGCGACCGCCTCGGCGATCGTGAACGCGCTTTCGTACAGCGCCTTGCCGACGATTGCCGCCTCGACTTGCGGGCCGATGGCGGCGAGCGCGCGCAGGTCGTCGAGTGTGGAGACGCCACCCGACGCGATGATCGGCATATCGAGCTGCTCGACGAGCGTTCGGTACGCGGCCACGTTGGGGCCGACCTGCATGCCGTCGCGCGAGATGTCGGTGTACGCCACGCGCTTCACGCCCAGCGCCTGCAGCTCGCGCGCGAGATGCAGCGCCTCGTAGGTGCTGCCCTCGCGCCAACCCTCGATCGCGACCATGCCGTCCTTCGCGTCGATGCCCGCGACGATCGCGTCCGGGAACAGCTCCGTGGCGACCTCCACGAACTCCGGCTGCGTCACGAGCGTCGTGCCGAGAACGGCGCGGGTCACGCCGGCGTCCATCAGGCGTTGCAGCGTGTCGGCCGAACGGATGCCGCCGCCGACCTCCACCGGGATGTCGACCGCCGCGACGATGCGGCGCACGATCTCGATGTTCTTCGGCTCGCCGGAGCGGGCGCCGTCGAGGTCCACGACGTGCAGCCACTCGGCCCCGCCGTCGACCCACCGGCGCGCCTGGTCGACCGGGTCGTCGTTGTAGACGGTCACGTCCTCGTAGCGCCCCTGGCGCAGCCGCACGGCCTTGCCGTCGAGGATGTCGATAGCGGGCAGGATCTGCATCTCGTTAGCGCTCCTCGACGATACGCGCGAAGTTCGCGAGCAGGCGCAGGCCCGTCTCGGACGACTTCTCGGGGTGGAATTGGACGGCGAAGACGTTCCCCGTAGCTACCGCAGCGGCGAATCGAGCGCCGTACTCGGTGGAGCCGATGATAACCGACGGGTCGTCGGGCCGAAGATGGTAGCTGTGCACGAAGTAGAAAGCCGAGCTCTCCGGGATGCCGTCGAACAGCGCGCTCTCCCGCGGGAACTCCACGGTGTTCCACCCGATGTGCGGGATCTTCACGCCGCCGGGTAGCCGCTCGCACGTGCCGGGGATGAGGTCGAGCCCCTGCCACTCCCCGTCCTCGAGCCCGACGGTTGCCATCAGCTGCATTCCCAGACATATGCCGAGGAGCGGCGTGCCTTTGAGCACCTGCGACAGCACCACGTCCCACATGCCGCTGTCGCGCAGGTTCGCCGAAGCATCGCGGAACGCGCCGACGCCCGGCAGCACGACGCCGCGCGCGGCCGCGACCTCGTCGGGATCGGCGGTCACGATGACGTCCTGCGCCCCCGCGTGCTCGAAGCCCTTGTGCACCGAGCGCAGGTTGCCCATGCCGTAGTCGACAATGGCGATCACAGCGAGCCCTTCGTCGAGGGCACGCCGGTCACGCGCTCGTCGATCGCGACCGCCTCGTACAGCGCCCGCGCCACCGCCTTGAACGCGGCTTCGATGATGTGATGCGCGTTGTCGCCTGCGAGCTTGTGCACGTGCAGCGTGAGGCCTGCATTGGTCGCGAGCGCGACGAGGAACTCCTTGGCGAGCGTCGTGTCGAACGTCCCGATGAGCTCGATCGGCAGCTCGACCGCATACGTGAGCTGTCCTCGGCCGGAGATGTCGATCGCGGCGGCTAACAGCGCTTCGTCCATGGGCACGAGCGCCGATCCGAAGCGCCGGATGCCCACCTTGTCGGCCAGCGCGTCGGCGATCGCCTGGCCGATGCAGATGCCGACGTCCTCTACGGTGTGGTGCGCATCGACCTCGAGGTCACCCTGAGCCTTCACCGTGAGATCCAGCAGGCCGTGCCGCCCCAACGCCGAGAGCATGTGGTCGAAGAACGGCACGCCGGTGGCGACGTCGACCGAGCCCGCGCCGTCGAGGTTGAGCTCGACGACGATGTCGGTCTCGGAGGTCTTGCGCGCGATGGATGCGGTCCGCATTCCCCTACCCTCGTCTCTTCTCGGCAGCCGTCGTCCGGCTCGCCAGTACGTCGGCCAGGCCGTCCACGAAGCGGCTGTTCTCGTCCTCGGTACCGATGGTCACGCGCAGGCAGTCCTCGAGTCCAGGCGTCCGCGAGAAGTCGCGGACCAGCACCGAGTGGGCGTGGAGCAGATCGCGCCACACAGCCGAGGCGTGCTCCACGCGGAACAGCACGAAGTTCGCCTCCGAGGGGAAGACCTCGATTCCCCGCAGCTTGCCGAGCTCGGCGATAAGGTCGTCCCGACGGTCGATCAGGTCGCTGATGCTCTGCTCGAACGCCACCCGCTCGCGGAACGCCAACCCCGCCGCCATCTGTGAGAAGCGATTCACCGAGTACGGCTGCCGCACCTTCGAGATCTCGCGGATGACGTCCTCGTGCCCCAGGAGATAGCCCACCCGCAACGACGCCAGCGAGAACGCCTTGGAGAACGTCCGCAGGATCACCAGGTTGGGGTGGCGCTCCATGTGCGGCCGCATCGTGTGCCGCGAGAACTCGAAGTATGCCTCGTCGACGAGCACGAGCGCGTCGGTGGCGTTCAGGATGTCGATCAGCAGTGTCTCGGGTGAGATGTTGCCGGTCGGATTGTTGGGGTTGGCCAGCATCACGATGTCGATGTCGCCCTCGGCGAGTCGCCCGAGCACGGCATCGGCATCCACCGAGAAGTCCGCCAGCCGCGGGATGACGACGAGTTCCGTGCCCGAGACCTCCGCGTCGATGCCGTACATCGTGAAGGTCGGCGGCATGTCCAGGAGCTTCCGACCGCGGCCGCCCCACGCGAGCATGATGTTGAGGATCAGCTCGTCCCCCCCGTTGCCCACGAGCACGTTGCTCGGCTCGAGGCCGTTCGCCTCGGCGATGAGCTTGCGCAGGTCGGTGCAGGTCGGGTCGGGGTAGCGGTTGAAGCGGAAGTCCGCCATCCGCTCCTGCAGCCGCTCGACCAGCTCGCGCGGCAAGTTGTTCGGGTGCTCGTTGGCCGAGAGGATGACCTCGGCTTTGATCTCCTTGGCGTCGTATGGAACGAGGTCGTCCAGTTCCGGCCGAGGCGGGCGGAGGCGATTCATCTACTCGTCCTCCTCGCCGAACTCGGGCTCCTCGAGCTCGGCCATCGCCAGCGAGAGTCGCAGCCCCACGGCCTGGGCGTGCGCGTCGAGCCCCTCGGCCGCGGCGATCGCCATGACCGCGCGTCCGTCGGCCTCCAGCGCCTCGAAGCTGTAGCTGAGCACCGAGGACTTCTTCACGAAGTCGTCGACGGACAGCGGGCTCGAGAAGCGCGCGGTCCCGCCCGTGGGCAGCACATGATTTGGCCCGGCAACGTAGTCGCCGACACTCTCCGGCGTCCACGGGCCGAGGAAGATCGCGCCGGCATTGCGGATGGAGCCGAGCAGCTCGAACGGCTCGGACATCATGACTTCGAGGTGCTCGGGCGCAACGAGGTTCGCGGCGTCGAGCGCCGCATCGAGGTCGCGGCACACGACGACGATGCCGTTGTCGGTGAGCGAGCGGCGCACGATCTCCGCGCGCGGGGCGTCGGCGAGCAGCACTTCGAGCGCCTCCTCGACCGCGTCGGGCAGATCGGGGTCGGTGGTGACGAGGTAGGTCGCGGCGCGCGGGTCGTGCTCGGCCTGGGCCATCAGGTCGATCGCGACGAACGCCGGCTCGGCGGTCTCGTCGGCGAGAATGAGCACTTCCGAGGGGCCGGCGAGCATATCGATGCCCACCTCGCCCATCACGAGCTTCTTGGCGGCGGTCACGTACGCGTTGCCCGGACCGGTGATCTTGTCGACGCGCGGGATCGACTCGGTCCCGTACGCGAGCGCCGCGATCGCCTGCGCGCCTCCGACGCGATACACCTCGGTGACGCCCGCCTCGGCGCACGCCGCGAGCGTGAACGGGTTGACCTGGCCGTCGGCATCCGGCGGCACGACCATCGCGATCTCCTCGACGCCGGCCACGGTCGCAGGAATCGCGTTCATGAGCACCGAGCTCGGGTAGCACGCGCGCCCTCCCGGCACGTAGATGCCGACGCGCTGCAGCGGCGTAACCTTCTGCCCGAGCATGACGCCGCCCTCGTGCGTGACGAACCAGCTCTGCGGCACCTGTCGGCGGTGGAAGTCCTCGATCGCGGCCGCCGCCTGGATGATCGCCTCGTTGAATTCGTCGCCGACCAGCCGAACCGCCGCGTCGATGTCCTCCTCGGGCACGCGGATGAGGTCGATGTCTGCCTTGTCGAACTGCCGAGTGAAGTCGCGCAGCGCGGCATCACCGCGGGCGCGGACGTCGTCGATGATGCGCTGCGCCACGCCGAGAACCTCGGCGTCGATGCCGCCCGAACGCTGCACGTCGCGCGCGTCGAGCGACTGACCGCGCTCGATCTCGATTCGTCTCATGATCACGCTTCAGTCCCCTGTCCCGAAGAGAGTCCGCGCAAGACCGGCCAACTGATCCGCCAGCTCGGTCACACGCCCGGAGTCCGTTTTAGCAGATATAGGATTCGCGACGAAACGCGCAGTCGAGGCGAACACCTCGTCTACGATACGCAGCCCGTTCTCGCGGAGGGTAGTGCCCGTCGCCGTGATGTCGACGATCTGGTCGGCCAGGCCGATGAGCGGCGCCAGCTCGATGTTGCCGTAGAGCTTCACGATCTCGATCTGCACGCCCTTGGCGGCGAAGTGCTGTTCGGCGACGCGCGGGTACTTGGTCGCGACCCGCACGACGCCCAGGTGCCGGTAGCTCTCCTCGACCTGCGCGTGGGCATTCTCGGCCTCGGCCACGATGAAGCGGCACCCGCCAAAGCGCAGATCCACCATCTCCACGAGCGGCAGGTCGGCCTCCACCAGCGAGTCCTTGCCGGCGATGCCGCAATCGACAGCGCCGTAGGAGACGTAGGTGGGCACATCGGAGGGTTTCGCGATGATGTACTCGCAGTCCGCCGAAGAGATGATCAGCTGACGGCCCGGCTCGGCGAGCGCCGAGACGTCCAGGCCCGCTTCGCCGAGGAGTCGCACGGAGTCGCGGTAGAGCGCGCCCTTGGGGATGGCGATGCGCAGGCGGCGGTCGTCGCCACGAGACATCCCGCGCCCCGAGTTGCGAGCGATCATCATTCGGCATCGCCTCCCGCCGGAGCCGCGTCCTCGGCGGCTCCCCCATCTGCCGCCCACGTCAGCGTGGGTGGCGCGGGGATCGGCGTCTCGAGCGGCAGCGCGGGCTCGCCGGCGCGGTCGAGGCGGACGAGGCGGCCGTCCTCGGCGAGGAGGGCTTCCTGCGCGTCGAGCGACTCCGCCTCGCGCACGAGCGCGAGCCCTGTGCAGCCGACGCACGCCCGCACCCGCCAACCCGCAGCGCGGAGGCGCGAGGATGCGGCGAGCACGGTCGCGGCATCGCGACCGCCCACGAGCGCGTCGAGCCCGCGCACGTCCACACGCGCGCCCGCCTCGGCGAGCGCGACCATCACGCGCTCGAGCCCGAGCGCGAAGCCGGCCGCCGGCGACGGCGCGCCGAACACGCCGAGCAGGCGGTCGTAGCGACCGCCGCCGCCGATGGGCAGCCCGAGCCCGGGCGCATACGCCTCGAGCACGAGGCCGGTGTAGTAATCGAAGGAGCGCATCACGCCGAAGTCGACCCGTACGCGCGCGGCGTGGCCGGTCGCTTCGAGGATCCGCCACGTCTCGGCGAGGTCTTCGAGGGCGGCGCCGCACCCACACGCCGCCGCCTGCTCGCGGCACGCCTCGATCGCGTCGGCGTTTCCGTGAAGGCGCGGCACGGTGCGGAGCGCGTCGGCGACCACCGACGGCACCTCAGCGTCCTCGGCGAGGCGGTCGAGCTCCACTAGGTTGCGGTCGTGGGCAGCCTGTAGCACCGCGGCGCGCCACTCCTCGGGCATGTCCGACGCCTCGAGCAGGGCGTTGAGCACCGCGACCGTCCCCATCGCGACCGTGAAGTCCTCGAGGCCGCTCGCGGCGATCGTCTCGACCATCACGGCGACGACCTCCGCGTCCGCCGCAGGGCCGTCCGCGCCGATCAGCTCGGCGCCCGCCTGCATGAACTCGCGCGACTGCCCGCGCAGCGACGCGTGCTCGCGGAACACCTCGGCGAGGTAGCGGAGGCGGTGCGGGCCGTCCTCGGGCAGGCGGGTGGCCGCGAGCCGCGCGATCGGCACGGTCATCTCGGGACGCAGGGCGAGCAGGCTGCCGTCGAGGTCGAAGAGCCGGAACGCGGTGCCCTCCAGCCGCCCGGCGCCGGCCTCGAGCACGTCGAACTCCTCGACGGCGGGCGTCTCGACCGGCCCGTACCCCCAGCCGGCCATCACCTCCGCCATCGCGCGCCCGACGGTTTCGCGCTCGGCGGCCTCCTGGGACAACACGTCGCGAAAGCCGCGCGGTGTCACGGGTCGCATCGTGGGATCTCCTTCCGCGTCTTCGGCGCGGTATCCTACCCGCAACCGGACGCTTTAGCACAGTAGAGTGATAACTAGCCGTAGTATAGCCGAGGGGAGCAGGGTGTCAAACCGACACGGCGAGAGATCAATAAGGGAGCGCCCCCCGAAAGGAGCGCTCCCCTGATCGTTCAGATTGGCGAGCGAGCTCCCGCTACCCCGCGTCCCGCTCCTGCGCATCGAGCATGCCGAGTTCGAGGCCGATGTCCTCGCACGCGTTGATGAGCGCGTCCAGGTGCTCGTGCGTGTGGTTCGCCATGACGATGATCCGGAACCGCGCCGCCCCCTGGGGCGCCGCAGGCCAGCGCACGAGCGAGCAGAGGATTCCGCGCTTGTACAACTCCTCGGTGAAACGCACGCCAAGGTACTCGTCGCCCATGTACAGGGGGACGGACGGAATGTTGTCCCGCCCGAGCACCGTGAACCCGAGCGCGCGCAGGCCGTCGCGCAGGTAGTCGGCCTTCGCGAACAGCGACCTGCGCAGCTCCTGCCCGTTCTCCATGATGTTCACGGACTCGATCATCGCGCCCGCCATCATCGTCGGAATGGCCGAGGACAGGATCGACGAGCGCAGCCCCACGCGCAGGTAGTCGATCACCGCCGTGCTGCCGCACAGGTAGCCGCCGGTGCCGCCGAACGCCTTGTCCATGCACCCCATGAGGATGTCGACGTCCTTCGCACAGCCCCAGTGGTCGACGATGCCGCCACCGCGCTCGCCGAGGATGCCGACGCCGTGCGCATCGTCGATCATGAGCTTGGCGCCGTACCTTTTGGCCACGGCGACGTAGGCCGGCAGGTCGAGGATCTCGCCCTCGAGGCTGAACACGCCCTCGGTGATGATGAGCTTGTTCGGCCGGTCGCACTCGGCGAGCTTGCGCTCCAGGTCAGCCAGGTCGTCGTGCTTGAAGGTGATCTTCACGGCGCTCGTGAGTTCGCACCCGTCCTGGATCGATCCGTGGTTGTACTCGTCGGTGAAGATGGCCCCGGAGTCCTTCTTAGCAGGCATGCCGAAGAAGAACGGGTCGAGGATCGCCTTCAGAACCGACACGTTGGCCATGTAGCCGGTCGGCACGGTGAGACACGCCTCGGTGCCAGTCATGCCGGCGATGCGCGCCTCGAGCTCCTCGATGACGTCGATGTTGCCCGCGATCACGCGCGATCCGCCCGGGCCCACACCGTACTTGTCGATCGCGGCCTTCGCGGCGGCCTTCACGCGATCGTCCTCGGTCAGGCTGAGGTAGTTGTTGGCGCAGAACATGAGGAACTTCTGACCATCCACGATGCATTCCGGCTCGTTGACGCCGTCGGTAATCGTCGTGAACGGCGGATAGATGAGGCTCTCGCGCATGAGTTCGAGAAATACCGGGATGCTGTCGAAGCCCGAGACGCCGGCCGCTTCGGTACGTTCCTTGTAGGCCTTGACGATAGTGCGAAGCATGCATCCTCCTTGTTGGTCCGGTCTGCTCGGCTGCCCCGTGTCGCTAGCTGCGGTAGACGTCGCGGGCAACGAGCACCGCGAGCCCGACCAGCATGGGCGCGATGGCGTAACCGGCGTCGATGATCGGGGTGCGACCGGCACCCACGTATCCCGCGTAGGCGAAGATCGTGTCGGTGACCGCGAGCGTGACCGCGCCGGCGGTGACCAGCCACAACGGCCACGCGACGCGCCCCGTCCCGAGCTTGCTCACCAACAGCCCGAGTGCGATGGCGGGCATGAGCAGCAGGAAGACGTCCATGATCGGATACACGGTGTTGAAGACCCTCGTCACGAACGGCTGGGTCTCGGCGGGGGCGAACACGACGTACGGCCCGATGACCGTGAAGTAGACGAGCGCCATCACGGACGCCGAGACAGTCCCGGCGATCACCAGGGGCGGGCGGAGGTCGAGGATTCCGCGGTACGCGCGAATCGAGAGGTAGAACGCGACCGCGAGGATCGCATACATGGCCAGCGTGAAGACGTCCGCGATGCTCGGGTACGGGTCCTTCCCGGTCACCAGGTACAGCGTGATGAAGATGGTGTTGCCGACGCCGGCACTGAGCATGCCGAACCCGAAAAGCAACCACTGCGTGCGGATGGTGCCGCCCTCGCCGAAGGTGCGGGCGACGGGCAGTATCAGGGCCGCCATGGCGAGCGGCACGAGCGTGAGCGCGGCGAGTACCAGGTCGCCTGCGTCGCCGAGCCTGCCGGCCGAGGCCAGGTAGTCGAATGCGCCGAGGACCAGCACGACCAGCGCCATGAGAATCGCGGCTCGACGGGTCCCCCGGGTGATGACCGCAGCATGCGGCTGTGGCGCCTCGGGCGTCCCCGGCTGCTCCGGTTCTATCGCACGAACGGTGTTGTCGTTCACAGCACGCCCCCTCGGAATTCTGCGACCACCCGATCGATGGTCGCCTTCGGCAGTAGAGGCGCGAGCAGACGTCGAGCCCGCTCCTCGAGTGCTGGCAGATCCTCTGTCGTCAGGATGTCGAACGACTTTCCAATGCTGATGGCCGTGGCCCGTACGCACGTGTCGGCCACGGTCGCTCCGACGTATGGCACGAGCGCCCGGACCACAGTCTCCGAGATGCCTGCCACCCTCACTCCTTTCGACGGCGTCAGTCGCCGACGATGTGCGGCGGCCGCCCCCTTGGGGAGGATACAGGAAAATTATGGAAGTTCTAGGAAGTTTGTGTAGGTAATGGGGATTCTACCTGCGGAAGCTTGCCGAAGTGGGGCGGGCGTCACAGATTGGGAAGTCCGTGAGGGCCGCGACACGGGCGACCGTTCGGCGCCCGGAGGGGTAACCGTTCGTCCCCGCTCTGGTCGCGCTGAGCCTTACCTCGTCGGCCAGTCCTTGCCGACGATCACGAGCACGTCCGAGGAGAACTGATAGCGCCCGGTGACCTCGATCTTCCCGATGGACAGGGATCCGCGAACCGTGTCGGCGGCGGGGACGGCGTCCTTGTCCTTCAGCACGATCAGCGTCTGTCGGTAGTCGGAGTTGTCCGCGTTGGTCTTCTGGACTACGTCGTAGCCATCTTGCTGGAGTTCGGCGCCGACACTGTGCGCGACGCCGTTCAGTCTTGCGCCATTCCAGACGGAGACGGTGATCGACTTCGCCTCGGAGGACGTGGACTTGGCGGAGGTGTCGGAGCCCCTCGCCGTGCTCGCACTCGCCGGCCGATCCGGAGCGGACTTCGTGCTCGCTGCAGCAGACGAGGCCTCCGCGGTGGGCGTTGTGGTCGCGTCCGGCGAGGTTGCGTCAGCCGACGCGCGTCCGGTGCTCCCGTGATTCGTTTGGTCCGATGCGACCGGTGCGCTCGCTCGGTGCGTGACTGCATACACGGTCCCGCTCACCACAACCATCGCGAGCAGAACCGACACGATCACGGTCCGCCGAAAGCGGCGCCGCCGCCTCGCGGCCGCCCGCGCGGCGCGCGCTTCACGCCGGCGCCGGGCCGAACCCTCCTGGTCGAGTGCTACGGATGACTCGACGTCATCGAGTCGAAGGAGGCGTCGGCGGGATTCGTCTGAAGGTCGTCGTTGCATCTAGGTACTCCTTGGCCAATGGCCGGTAGTGTTCGCTGAAGTCGAGCAGCGCGCCGAGTTGATCTCGGCGCGCCTCTCCTGCGTCACTTCATCGAAGACAGTGACCGGAGCTGCCGCCATTCGGCAGGGCTCGTCCCGGACCACGTGTACAGGCTTCCGCCGATCGACCGGCTCGCCCGGATACCGGAAGCGAGCGCTCGGACCTCGGCCGGATTCGACTTGTTGGCGAGTCCACCGATCACGTGGACGGGCATCTTGGAGCAGCCGGGCTGCGCGCGGATCAGGCGGACGTCGGCGATCGTCCTGGCACGTGTCGGGCCCGCGCCGTTCACGCGGAACGTGTAGTAGCTCATCGGGAGGAAGGCGTCGTACGTGCGAGCGAGCGCGCGGTACGGGAACGGGTTCCCCCAGAAGCCGTGCTTGATGTCGAGCGGCGACGGGATGATGGCGCCGAGCGGATAGGAAGGGCCGGCGAGCCGACGCACCTTGGCCGAGAGCTGCTGCACGGCGCGGTTCCGAGCGGCGACGTTGGAGACGTTGGTCGACTCGATGTCCAAGGCGAACGAGTCGAACCGCTGGCCGTCCGCGGTGTGGAAGTGGATGGCCTTCTCGATGCGTTCCGCGTCGCGGGCCACGGACGTGAAGCGCGGCAGGTACCACGCGACTATCCGCATCTTGTGGGCGTGCGCCTCGCGGATAAGGATGCGCATCTGGGCCGGGTGCATGATCGGAAGCGACTGGTCCGAGTTGGACGTCTCGACGTACAACGTGCGCACGCCGTGCGCGGCCATGTCTCTGACGGCGGCTGCGGGTCGAACAAACGCCTGCGGGTCGTAGATGTCGACCCAGCTGCCGAGGCCACGGTAGGCGTCGACAGAGCGGCGAGCGGGCTTGGCGGCCGCAACACGGACAGGCTTCGCCGCGATGGGTCGCCGCGCGCGCGTCACGCGAACGGTGGTCGCCGACGGCGTTTGGCGGCGGGGCCGCGCCTGAGATGCTGCGCGGCGGCGTGGCGCCGCGTCGCGAGCGACCCGAGTCGCGTGCGCCGGCGTAGCGGGGACGCTGATGCCGGATTGGGATGTGTTGTTTGCCCACGGTACCTGCGGGTTCGTCGTGCCGACGGCCGCACTCGAGCGGTGCTTCGCGACAGGAATCGCCAGCAGAGCCGTCCCGAGCACCAGCCCGAGCAGCGGCATCCAACGACGATAGCGGTTCAGGGGAAGGCGACTGGACATGCCAAGGCCTCCTTGTGATAGCGGGAGTGTGGGCGGAGTCGCCCACGAGGAGTCTGTGCACGTCACATGGTGCGAGTGACGTGCCAAACGCGCCCAAATGGCGCGGCGAACGGGCGCGTCCTCACCAAGCGGGCCACGCTCAGTCTGCACTGCATCCCGTTTCCAGTTCCTGCCACGGGCAGGTACCCTAGAGCGCGAAGCCGAAAGAGACGCCGAGGTCACGACTGGAGGGACTCCCCTGGTGGACAACACGGTCGACGTGCGCGGGCTCACCAAGTACTACGGCAAACATCGTGGGGTGGAGGAGCTGACGTTCGCGGTCGGCGCCGGGGAGCGCTTCGGGTTCCTCGGACCGAACGGCGCCGGCAAGACGACGACGATCCGCTGTCTCCTCGGCATGCTGAAGGCGAGCGCCGGCGAGGCGTTCCTGTTCGGCGAGCCGGTGCGGCTCGACGGCAGCCCGCTGCGGCGGCGGCTCGGGTACGTCGGCGAGGTGCGGCTCTACGAGAAGGAGACGGGCCGCTGGCACCTCGACTACATCGCGGGGCTGCGCGGCGGGACTTCGCCGCTGCGCGACGACCTCGTGGAGCGGCTGGAGTTCGACCCGAGCCGCAAGGTGAAAGAGCTCTCTCGCGGCAACAGGCAGAAGCTCGGGCTGATCCTCGGCATGATGCACGACCCGGAGCTGCTCATCCTCGATGAGCCGACGTCAGGCCTCGACCCCCTCAACCAGCAGGTCGTCTACGACATCCTCAACGATCGCGTGCGCGAAGGCACCACGCTGTTCCTGTCGAGCCACATCCTGTCCGAGGTCGAGCAGGTCTGCGAGCGCGTCGGCATCATCCGGGAGGGCCGCCTCGTGGCCGAGGAGAGCCTGCCCGGGCTGCTCGCGCGGCACCTGCGCAAGCTCGAGGTCCGATTCGCGGAGCCGGTGGAACCCGCGCTGCTCGCGGACCTTCCCGGCGTGAGCGACATCGCGGCCGTGAGCGACCGGGCGCTGCGGGCGACGCTCACGGGCGAGGCCGTCGATGCAATGGTGAAGCGCCTCGCGCAGCACACGGTGGAGGACGTGTCGATCGAGCACGCGAGCCTCGAGGAGATCTTCCTCGCCTACTACCGCACCGAGGGCGCCGAGAGCGGGACCAGGGCCCGCGCCGAGGAAGAAGCGCTCACGGCCTCACGCGGCGATCGGGCGAAGGGAGGCGACCGTGAACTGGCGACTGCTCGTCGGGACGCTCCGCCAACGTCGGTGGGGCCTGCTGTGGTTCTCGATCGGACTCGTGTCGTACAGCTGGCTGATGGTGTGGTACTGGCCGCTGGTCGGCAAGCAGCTCGGGGACCTCGTCAAGTCGTTCCCGCGGGAGCTCATCACCGCGTTCGCCGGCTCCGACGTGGACATCACCACGCTCGGCGGCTTCTTCCAGACCGAGTACCTCGGTCTGATGTGGATCGCGATCGTCGCGAGCGCCGTGATCCTTTACGCGGGTCGCGCGATCGCCGGCGAGATCAGCAACGGTACGATGGAGTTGCTGCTCACGCAGCCGATCTCGCGACTGCGCTTCGCGCTCACGCGTGCGGTCGGACTCGTGGTCATCGTGCTCGTGCTCGCGGTCGCGACGTTCCTCCCGATCCGCGTACTCGGCCCGGCCTACGACGTCGACCTCTCCACGAAGACGCTGCTACTGCTCTCCGGCTCGGGAGCGCTGCTGATGCTCGCGATTGGCGGCCTGGCGTTCCTCATCTCCGCCCTGTCCCGCGAGGCGGGCAGGCCGGCGGCGATCGTCGGCGGGCTGCTCGGCGTGATGTGGGTGGGGCACACGCTCGCCGCTTTCTCGGATTTCGCCGACGCGCTCGAGCCGGTCAACCTGCTCTACTACTGGCGCCCAGCCGAGATCATCGACAAGAGCACGCTGCCCGCGGAGATGTGGTGGGTGTATGGCGGCGTCGCGGTTGTGACGCTGGCGGCGGCCGTTCTGGTGTTCGGGCGGAGGGACGTGGCGTAGGGGCGTGAGCAGGCTGCGTTCAGCCCGAGCAACTTCGTGCCGGGAATCGGCCCGTCCAACGACGAGATGCTGCAGGCGCGCCTGTTCAGCTACCACGACACGCACCTGCACCGCCTCCGCCCGAACTACCAGCTGCTGCCGGTCAACGCCGCCAAGAACGCGAAGGTCGCGAACTACCAGCGCGACGGCGCGATGCGCGTCGACGGCAACGGCGGCTCCGGCGTCAGCGATGACGGGGCCGCACGGAGTACCCCCACCCCAACGACGACTTTGCCCAGCCGCGCGCCTTCATCCCGCGACGTGATGACCGCCGAGGACCGCGACCACCTTGTCCGCAACATTGTCGACCGCCTTGGGAAGGCGCAGGAGCGCATCCGCCTGCAGCAGTGCGCGGTGTTCTACAGGGTGGATGCGGAGTGCGGCCGGCGCGTGGCCGAGGGTGTGGGCGTCGATGTGGGCGAGGTGGAGCGGATGGCGGGGAAGTCGTCGGAGGCGATGGTGGGGGCGGGGGTAGGCGGCCACGAGTCGGGCACGGTCATCGCAGAGGAGAGGGTGGCGAGGCTGCTGTCGAGGTCGAAGAGTCAGAACGCCGGTGCTCTCAAGCCGCCCAGCGCGGCCTCGAGCACGTTGAATTCCTCGACCGCGGAGGTCGTGGCCGGCCGTAGCCCCAGCAGGCCATCACCTCGGCAATCGTGCGCCCGACGCTCTCACGCTCGGCGGCCTCCTTCGACAAGACGTCGCGACAGCCGTGTCATCGCACGGTTCCGAAGGCCGAAACGGACCTTGGGTGGCCTAGCCGCCGCGACACAACGAAGACTGCTCAGAGCCTGTCCCAGTCTATGCCGCTCCAGTCTCTTGGGTATCGTCCTCGACCGCCAGCATTCGCCGCCTTCTGTTCCAGCGCCACGGCAACGTGAGGATTCCTACGCCGATGACCCACAGCGTGAGCGCAGCGAGGGGCAGAGTAATCAGAAATCGTGGTCCAAAGAGATTATTCATATTGATGTTCGATACGGATACCGCAGCAACGAATACGAGCGACAGGAACGCGATCACCACTCTTCGGAGAGGCACAGTCCCCCCAGCTTCATCAGCAATTAGCCACGGTATAACGAGAAGTATCAATCCACCCCCGGCGATACCTGCTACTCCCACCACAGTTGTCACTTCAATGTGGACCGCAAGGGTAAAGACAGCGAATACCGCGGTCGCGACAAGCAGAGCGGCATTCACTAGCTCCCTTCTGTTGCCTAGCCACGCGAGCAAGCTATTGAAAGGAAAGAAGCGATTGGCTCGGATGATCACATCGATAGTCACTCGGTCACTCAGGGTCTCAACAAACCCAATCGATGCCATCGATACAGCCAACATTGCGAAGGCATACCCGAAGATCGAGATGATCAGCCCGAGAAGTGGATAGCGCTCCATGACCATCCGCGCGAGGACAATCGTAGGATAACTTCCCGCAGACCCATTCAGAGCCTGAATCTGCGAGGGGCTCAACGTGATTGCGACTACAAAGGACCACACGAGATAGGCCAAGGTTGGAAGTGCAGTGCCGAGAATGATCACGTTACGCAGGCGTCGTGCACTGTCGAGCAGGGACGGGTAGCACATTAAGTTGTAGATTCCAGTCCCCACGAACGCAAAGACGACGACTCCTGCCGTCTTGCCGAGCGCGCCGAGCGTCAGTGGGCTTACGAGCAGCTGAGGAGAACGAAACGTGCCTGAGACCGCGAATGCAAAGACGATTAGGACCACGGCAATCACAAGAAGCAGCATCTCCATCAGGACTACTGCGACGGACAACCTGTGGTGATCATAGAGGACAGCGCCATGCCTTCGCTGCTCACTGACTCCAGCGCCGCTCCCATCGGCGATCTTCGCGCGCAACAAGATCGGCGGAAGAAGCGATAGCGCAAAGATGAGGAAACTCTCCCACTCCGAGGACGGAAGCTGTGCGAGGACAAAGAGGGCGATTGCCCAGCTGCCGAAGAGCGCGAGAAGCCGGATAACGACACCATGCCAGAGTACTGTCGACGTCGTGTACCGGGACAGATAAGCGGCAAGTGATACGAACATGACGCCAGCGACTAGGAGCAGCCACGGAAGTTCAGTTCTTCGCGCCACGAATGGAACCAGGCTGGAGAGACTCCTACCACCCACGGAGACATAGGCTGCAACGGAAAAGAAGACAAAGAACAGAATTCCCGACACAAAGGAGACCCGAGCCCACGTTTTGCTACATCTAGGGTCAAGCCGAGACTCAATTAGGTCATCGTACAAGGATTGCCCACGTCCGCTGATAATTTCCAGCAGACTCATTCTCTGAGCCGCCATCCACGTGCTGGACGAGATCCCGATTCTCGCTGCAGCCGGCGTTCCGCGCTCCACAGTGAGATTCACATTCTCGGCGACGTGGCGTCTGATCGCGTGCGCGAGCCTCGTATATATCGCAGTGATGTACAAGGAAACCGCGATGATGAGGAACCAGAGTGGTAGATAGCCGGTGGTGTATGACTGCAGTGGCAGCAGGAGAAGACCTGCACCGATGATTACGCTCACCCAGTAGGCAACGAAGCCTAGATCGCGTCGCATTGGTCCCCGTTCTCCATCAGACGTGTCTGCGGCTCATCGCTGCCTTTGCGACCGGTGGTCAAATCGACCTCGTCCAACAGCTGCCTCGCTCGCCTCAGCACTTCAAGTAGGAGCTCGTTTTCAGGGTTTCCGTAGATAGCTGAGGCGAGCCTGGTATATTCACGAACGAATTCAGCAATTGCATCAGTCGCAGCAGGGTACTTCTTGGTCAATTCAGCCCGTGCACGCCGATCGATTGTCTTCGGTGCGTGGCCCTCCTCGAATAGTCCGTGCATTCCACAGACGCGCCTGAAGTAGTTTTCGGCGCTATTGCAGAACAGAATGGCCGACTCAGCAGTGCCAATCGACCCGGTAGTTCCCAGAATGGCGGCATTCTGGGCTCGTTCAAAGTAGTAGCTGGGCGGTGCAGTCAGGAGCGGCTTGACCATATGAATCAGCGCCGCGCGGACCTGTTCGATTGGCACTTCGAAAATGAGCTGCCCAGCACCATTCGCCGTGTGGGCATAGTGAATCCTATTCAGGTCAGTGTGTGCCAGCAGAGCTGTAATGCGGAGCAATCGAGTAGCGATACGTTCGACAGTAAACGACAGTGGACGATCGAAGCCCGCGAGGGAGAATTCGTCAACGACCCAGTCCCCAAGACGCTGTCGTATCTCCTGCAGGCTCAGCACTTCAGAGGTGCCATTCTCTAGCAACACGTAGCGACCATCAATCTGTTTGAGCATGCCCAGCCACAGCGTCTGCTGTTCTCCAAGCATGTGGTCGCGAAGAGAATTGAGGACATCGTCCACATCCAGCTTCTTCTCTTGCCGCATCTGCCCGTCGAGTGACGCTGAAATCGAATCAGCGATCGACATCGCACCATAGACGTCGACGTCGGATCGAATCAAGGCACGCAAGACTTTGCCCATGCGAAAGGGAACTTCGGCGCCCGCCAACGGACTCCAGATGTTACCGACTTGGCTGTCGTAGGCGCGGAGAAGCGCAGACGTGAGTCGCAGTGGATGGTCAACCCGAGGTGGATTCAGGTCCCGCTCGGCCTGTGCGAGCAGCAGCAGCGGCTCATCGGAATTGTGATCCAGCAAACGCTTGAGTAGGTTTCGTGCTCGCGACCAGGTCTCGTCACACCCCAGATCGAGGACTAGGTAGATGGCACTGTCGCGGGAGAGAGTTCCTTGGGCAACGGGGTTGCGGCAGAAATCAGCGGACAGGAGTGCGGCAAGACTGGCCCATAGGGTCGGCGCCTCGGCATTCCAATCAATGCTCCGTCCACAAGCTTCTTCGCTAGCGACCATAGCCTCTGCGCAGAGGACGAATATTCGAGGGGCCTGCTTAACGTATACGCGAGCATCGCCCCACGACTCATCCACGCCCGCACTGGTCTGAATGAGATCGTCAATCTTATCGTTCTTGCAGACAGCCCAGAGGACTTTGCAGCACCTGCGAGTAGTCCTGGGAGCGCTGCTAGTGCGCGAGAGGAACTCAAGGAAGGTCGCCGTTCTCGACGTTCCCTCGAATTCTCGATGACACGACGACAGTGCCCGTGCCGCGTTTGCGAATATGAGTCCATCCCATTGACCAGCAGAAGCCATCATGCCTCCCCGCCCATCCAAGTTGCGAACATAACACAACGAGGAAGAATCAGGGGGAATCGAGCGTCTGAGCAAGTTGCGGATTCCGTCGATGATGTGAAGAACTTGGCGAACGGAGTCACTTCGAGCGGAGGGTCTGGTGACTCGGCGCCCTCCTTCCCCACGCTCGCCCACCGAAGATCACCTTCAGCTCCCCATGAGATGGCGCTGTCACTTCCGATCAACCCGGGACTCCTCCGTTGGCTGCAGCACCTTCGTCGACTGGTCCCCCAACCCACTTCACCCGCACGGCATCCCGCCCAAGGCCTTTAGGGAGGATCGCCTAGAACTTCGTGACGACGTCGTTCGCCAGCACCTTGGCCGGGGCCGCCAGCAAGAGGATGCCGGGTGTACGGAGAAGTCGCCGTCGGCGCGAAGCTCCGTGACTTCCTGGACCATCAGGTTGCGGCTGCGGTCGGAGCTCTCGACCTTCGTGCGCACACGCACGGAGTACCTGCTCAGTAACGAAAGGAGGACAATGACCGAAAGTCAACCGCGCCCAGGCGGTTCTACCACCGGCCCTGGAGCCCTCTCAGCCACTCGCCCATGTTCTCCGCGGGACCAGGCGGCAACGGAAGCTTGAGCATGTGCCACAGGGCGCAGGTCACGTATGCCAGACGCTCAGCATCACGGAAGTTGGCTCGATTAGCGAAGAAGTCGGCAACCAATTGCTTGTCTTCGCCCTTGACCACGATTCGCACGACTTCATCGTCGCCGGACACATACTTCTGTTCGGCACTGGCTCCCGGGTGCTCGGCATAGAAGGACTGCAGCATGTCGAGGGGAAGCAGATCTTCGACCTCGACGTCGGGCTCGTGGTTCGCTCTTCCGAACTCCCGGGGAAGTGTCATCGCGTTGAAACCGAGCTCGCGTGCCTGTCTGAGCCCCCGACGTCCCATCTCGTCATAGTCAAACAAAGCGATAGCATCGTTGTCTTGCGACAGGGCGGCGAGCTTTGGGACCGCCTTCGTTGCCCCTCCTTCGCGTCCTCCACCGGCAGCCTCCACATCACATCCTTTCAGCAGCTCAGCCGTCCACTCGGCGTTGCAGAGTTCGGCCGCGCGCTTCAAGTAGACTGCGTCTGTGTCTCCCTCGACTAGGATGACCAGTCTGCGGGGGGAGGGAGGGACGGGTGGCACTTCCGCGCGAAACATCTCGACCAACGCACCGTTGACATCACTGACGTCAATCGCCCTGGTGAGAGAGGCATCTTGGACCGCTCCGCCAAGGGCGAGGCGCTCTGACAACATCTCCACGAGTGTGACGACACTGCAGTAACCCGTCGGGAATGGACCGCGAACGAGAGCCGCCCTAGCATCCTCGACCAGTCCGTCTGACAGGGGAAGCGTCATTCCCAGGCGCTCGACCCAAACGATATCCGCTACGGCGAGAACCTGCGCGGGGATGGACTCCGGAGGCAGAAGGTCTACTTTGCGGTATGGCCGCACCAGGTGCCTTTCCAGCGCGTGCAGGTGCGTTGCCGTGAGGACGCACGCGCGGCTACTGATACCGGCCTCAAGGATCGCACGGCGAGAAGAGATCGACATGTCACCTGGCAACTCGGCGACAAGGACTCGATCCGCGCTCCGCCTTAGTTCCGCGATCGCGCCCCCGAGGTCTTCATTCGAATTGACGAGAATCGGTCTCGCGCCCCTCAAGTCACACATGGCGACTACAACAGACCGGAGAGTCGCCTTCCCAGTGCCACTCGTGCCTGTGACCAGAAGGTGGCCCGCATCGCCTCTTGCGATCGCCAGCGCGCGGTCAAGTCCATCGGTGAAGCGATCATCAGCCGACGCGACGGTAAGGCGCGCCTCCTTCGTCCCAATCTCGCGAGCGCCGGGAATTGACGAAGTCATCAGACTCCCTCAGCGAGCCCCTTCGATCCAAACCACGGCAGCAAGGTGTAGTAGTTGAGGGCCACTGGGAACTCGAGCTCGTCGCCGACCTTTGCTTCGAGGGGGATATCCCGTTCGAGAGAGGGATCGACTTTGATCTCGGCGGTTAGCGCGGGCACGTACACCACCAGCTTGACACCATCCCTGCGCCTCACACGTCCTCGGTAGGGAACTGGCTCTCCGCCCTCATCAGTGAGAACCGCGAGGGCTCCGACCCTCCAGCGGTGACCGACAGAGATGCGCGCATTCGCCTGCAGGAGAGAGGCTGCTTCTTGAGACTCGCCTAGCTGAAAGAGCGCCCATGAGAGACAGAACGAGAAATACGGATTGTCTTGCCCATCGGCCAATGCGACCCGAGCATCTAGAATCCTCCTCCATCGAGCCCACTGGTCCCGGCTGCATTTCGCCAAGATCGGATCTTCCCCACCGAGTCGTGGCCTGGGAAGGTTGAGGGACATCCAGAGTCGGTTCATTAGACTCAGGGCAGCCGAATCCCGAAGGACACCAGGCGCGAGGCCCTCGAGTCTACTCAGGGAGGCCTCCGCTGCTTCTCTCGACACCACTTCCACGTCCCCCGGCAAGAAGGCACGCGATCTCGCCAGGACTACTTCTCCGGAATAGTCGCCAGCCTTCCTCATGGACTCTGCGATCGCCTCGCCTACCGCCGTATGGCCCTCAATCTCCTCCAACTGAATCTGGCGTGTCCGGAATTTGCTCACTTGCGAGCCGTCAATCGGCAACTCCGAAGCCTCTTCCAGAATCGATCCCAGCTTTGAGACTATGTTCAGCCTCTCCGCATCACTAAGATCGGTCATCGCCTCCAGCACATCCTTGTGATTCCAGAAGTTGACATCCGACGGGTAGTAGCTGCCACCAGAGAGGCCCCTCGCCCTAGAAGTCAACCGATCCACCTCGGCAAGCGCTCCAAGCACGGTCTCTCGGTATGCTGTCCGCTCGTCGGGCGTCGCCCTCCGGTAGGCCCTGAGATAGGCACCCACGGAGTAGCCTACGGCAGCGGCCTTGGTAGTCAGAACGTTGTTCAGGGAGTTGTTCCGACTCGCAGTGGGATTTCGCTGGCTGAGTACCGCCTCCGCAAGATCCAAGGCCTCGACGGCTCGTTCGGTGGACGCGAGACACGAGTCCAAATCAGCGTCATCTCGATCAGCCAGAAGCCGCCACGCGTTGCCCTCGAGGAGTAGCAGACCCGGATGAGTCACACCGAACAGCTCACGTGGCACCCTGAGTAGTCGTACGAAGGTCTCCAGGGTAGACGGGCCAGAGAACTCGCGCCCACGCTGTGATACGTGAGCGATGGCCTGGAAGACCCCCAATAGGTAGTCCTGATCCGGCACCTCTCCTGGGTACGCTTCGTTGGACCAGGCCACAGCCTCGACAAGGGGCCGCAGAGTCTCCAGTTGTGCGGTTCGTTCGGGAACGAGCGCGCTCAACAGAAGCTTCGCGATGAGTGGGTGTTGGGTGTCTAGGGCGGATTCCCCGTCGAGCGAGACCTCAACTTCCGCGAGTACGGCCGTCGATTCGATAGCATTCGAAAAGGCCGCATACCTGCGGACTAGGTCAGGACCAAAAGCCTTGAGCAACAGTCCGAGAGGCGCAGGCTTCTGCAATTGAGAGCAGAACAGACAGGTGTTGACCACCGTGCTGAACAAGGGGTCATGTGAAAGCCGAGACACCGGCTGGTCGCCATCGTCAGTCGTCTCCTCCGCGTCGGGGAAGAGCACGTCCCGAACGGACGCGAGCTTGCGCTTCCAGTCGCTGTCGGACCCATGCTCCCCGGGGTCGGCGGCGGTAATGAGATCATCAAGCTCCTCCATTAGCCTCTCGTACTCGCTCTCATACGAGCGGCGAATGTTGCCTCGGGCGTCAGGCAGGAGCGTATGTAGCAGCAGCCAGAAGACGGGTTTGCCCAGCCGATCGTCGAGCTGCCCCGGCTCCACGAAACCGTGTGCCTGAAGGTACGCATGCAGCCGTTCGGTCTCGGACTGCCCCATGGATGCCGGCACTTCAACAGCTATCACGTCAGGCGGCGCGTCATTCGGCAAGTCGCCGTTCTGCTGACTTGCTCGAACCGCAGGAATGGTGCTACTCGTGCCGATGATGAGCGCGCTGATTCCAGCTGAGATCAGATTCTCGGACAAGCGCGCGTACTCTCGTCTGTCCAGGTCGTCCGCCAAGACTGCAATCGGCCCGCATCCGGCAGACTGGAGAACGCGACACGCTCGCCCGATTGGCTCGAAAGTGGATACGGCAGCAGCAGGGCCAGGCAAGAAGACAGTGCAGAAGCCCCGTTGCCGGAGCCGGTATGCCAGAAGATGCAGGAGACGGGTCTTCCCTGAGGCAGGAGGTCCACAGAGCAGGAGCGGAATCCTCGAGCTGACTACCGCCAGACCTTTGGCGGGGGTGTCAGACGTTGCACGCGCTGATCGGAGATTCCTCAGATTCTCCTCCGCCTTGCTTGCAGCAATTTCCAGTACATCTCTCTCGAACAAGAAGCCCCTCGCGACGGATTCCCAATCAGGGAGATGCTGTGGCCTGCGAAGGAACTCCCTGAGCCTCTGCCGGGATTCACTCGCCGTCAACTGTGAAGGCGCCCGGAAGACGTCGTCCCCGAGAACCTGTACTGCCGCGCCCAGCTTTCTCCGCGCCTCAAAGCCCAGGCGGATTACCTCCTGCCTGCCGTCTGGCCTCCTGACCGAGATTTCCAGGTCGGCGGCATCGAACGTCCGCTCTCTCGCAGCCGCCAAGTCCTCGGACAACGAAGACGAACGGAGCGTTGCAAGGGCTTCGTTGATGGTCGTGTCATGGATGACCAGCGTCGACCCGAAATAGGCAGACAGCGCCTCCTTGTCAATTGACGCTCCGTGGGGCTGAAACCAGTGAACTGATTCGTCCGGCACGCGGTCGCGCAGCGAGAGTCCTAGGGTGGAGACAGGGAGCCAGTCGTCGGCCCCAACTCCCGCAATCGCTATTATCGACCCTGGCGCGAGCAGATCTGGCAGACGGGCGAGCAGGGGCGGAACATCAATCAATCGCCGGCGCTGAAGATCGGCTTGACTGAGCGGTGGAAGTTCTTCTCGGCCGCTCTCGTCTGCTCTCCCGAACAGCTGAACTAAGTTCAGTGTTCCGGCTCCGCGAAGTGCAGGTGGTTGACTGCCGAGCTTCGGGAACAGGACGCGAACCGGCCGAGCCCTTCCAGATGCTCGTCCAAAGGAGTTTGCGACAGCGGAATCGATTGCTGTCGTCCAGACCCCTTCCCAGGCGTTGTTGGCCACCTCGTCAAGCGCGGGCGAGAAGGCGCTCAGGGCATCAGCGCGTGCAGCCCGAAGAGCACTGTCGACCGAATTCAGACTCGTATACGCGTCGACAAGGGAGGCCTCTGGCGGCGCGCCCAAGCTCGCCGCCACGTCAGCCGCAAATTGCTCCGTCGCCCCCTCGGTATGCCGCTGACCGAGCAAGAGAAACGCTCGACCTCGAGCTAGGGCGCCGCCAAAGGACTCAAGCTCGTTCATCAATTCCTGCTCCCCACTGCACCCATCTAGCGTCGTGTTAGCTCGAGATAGATCTCAAGAACCAGACTACAACAAGACCGTGGGCCCGCGAGAAACACCCAGTGCCCACAACGAGCAGGCGCAGCGCAGGCGCAGTTCTCAGATCAAGACGACGTCTATGGCGAAAATCACGCGACCCAAACGCCGCGCACCTCCATCGCGACCGCCGGATCGCGACGTAAGTCGCACTCTCGCCCTACTCCTCCCAAACACTCCCCGCGCCGAACAGCTCCAGCAGCTCCCCGCGCAGACGCGTGTCGGCGCGGTCGACCCGTAGCTCGTCGCCGAGCCGCATGACCTTCGTTGACTCGTCCCCCACCGAATGCACCTTCACGGTGTCGCGGCCCGGGTACTTGTGCAGGATCGCCTTGAACTTCGCCACCACGCCGTTGGCGAGCATTTCGGCGGGAGCCTTCACGCACAGGAACCCCGGCGGTGCCGAGAAGTCCCCATCGGCAGACAGCTCCATCACGTCCTGCACCATCAGCTTCCGGCCGCGGTCGCTCGACTCGACCTTCGCGCGTACGCGCACGACCGCGTCTTCGCGCACGACCTCGCGGAACTTCTCGTACATCTGCGGGAAGAGCACGCCCTCCATGGACCCCTCGAGGTCCTCGAGCACGAACGTGCCCATCAGCTTGCCTGCCTTCGTGGCGATGCGCTCGGCCTTCGTGACGATGCCGGAGAACCAGCCGAACGTCCCGTCCTTGAGGTCCTCGCTCTCGCCCAGCGAGTACTCCTGCGCGTTGCGCACGACGCCCTCGATCTCGCGCAGCGGGTGGTCCGAGACGTAGATGCCGAGCATCTCCTTCTCGAACGCGAGCTTCATGCGCTTGTCCCACTCGTCGCCGTTGGCCGGTGGGATCTCCTCGGCGAAGGCTGACCCGGCGTCGTCCAGTAGGTCGAACATCGAGACCTGGCCGCAGTCCGCGTCACGCTGGCGCTTGAGCGCGGCCTCGACGACCCCGCCCTCCTCCAGGAACCACATCAAGTGCTTGCGCGTGTAGCCGGTCGAGTCGAACGCGCCGGCCTTAACCAGCGCTTCGAGTGTCTTCTTGTTCATCTGCTTGAGGTCGACCCGCGCGCAGAAGTCGTGCAGCGACGTGAACGGACCGTCGGTCTCGCGCGTGTCGATGACGCTCTCGACCACGCCCTCCCCCACGCCCCGGATGCCGGCGAGGCCGAAGCGGATGCCGCCGTCGACCGCGGTGAACTTCGGGCCCGAGGAGTTCACGTCGGGCGGCAAGACCTTCATGCCGGCGCGGTTGCACGCGCCGATGTACTTCACGATCGAGTCGGTCTTGCCGGTGTAGCTGGTGAGAACCGCGGCCATGAAGTCGAGCGGGTAGTGCGCCTTCAGGTAGGCGGTCTGGTACGTGAGTAGCCCGTATGCAGCGGCGTGACTCTTGTTGAACGCGTACTGCGCGAACTTCTCGATGTCCGAGTAGACCTGCTCGGCGAGCTTCTTCTCGTACTCCCGCTCGACCGAGCCGTTCACGAAGTCCACCCGAAGGGCGTCGACGACTTCCTTGATCTTCTTGCCCATGCCCTTGCGCAGCTTCTCGGCCTTGGCTGCCGTGAAGCCCGCCATCTCCATCGAGATACGCATGACCTGCTCCTGGTAGACCATGGCGCCGTAGGTCTCCTCCAGGATGTGCTTGATGCGCTCGTCGTAGTACGTGACCGGCGTCTGCCCGTGCTTGCGCTTGATGAAGTCCGGAATCGAGTCCATCGGGCCGGGGCGGTACAGCGCCACGACCGCGACGATGTCCGCGAACACGGTCGGCTGGAGGCCTTTGAGCACGCCCTTCATACCGGGCGACTCGACCTGGAACACGCCGTCGGTGTCCGTCCGCTGCAGCAGCGCGTAGGTGTCGGGGTCGTCCATCGGTATGGCGTCGATGTCGATGTCCACGCCGTGGTTCTCGCGGATGTTCTTGAGCGCGTCGGCGATGACGGTGAGCGTCCGCAGGCCGAGGAAGTCCATCTTCAGCAGGCCGAGGTCGGCGATGACCGTCCCCTCGTACTGCGTGACGATCGCGCCGCCCTTGGTGTCGCGCTTGATCGGCGTGTGGAAGTACAGCGGGTCGCGGCAGATGACCACGCCCGCCGCGTGCACGCCCTCGCCGCGCACGATGCCCTCGAGCGCGCGCGCCGCGTCCACGATACGCTTGGTGTCCTGGCTCGACTCGTAGTCGACCTTGAAGTCCGGGTTGCCCGCGAGCGACTTGTCGATCGTCGTGTCGAGGTCGTCCATGATGTGCTTGCTTATCTTGTCCGGCACCCCGTACGGATAGCCGAGGACGCGGCCGGCGTCGCGGATCGCCGCGCGCGCCTTCATCGTGCCGAACGTGATGATCTGCGCGACCTTGTCCTGCCCGTACTTGTCGCGGACGTACTCGATGACGTCGCCTCTTCGCTCGTCGTCGAAGTCCATATCGATATCGGGCATCTCGGTACGCTCGGGGTTGAGGAAGCGCTCGAACAGCAGGCCGTGCTCGAGCGGGTCCAGGTTCGTGATGCCGAGGGCGTAGCTGATGATCGAGCCGGCGGCCGATCCTCGGCCAGGACCGACGCCGATGTCGTTCTCCTTCGCCCACTTCGTGAAGTCGGCGACGATCAGAAAGTACGCGGGGAAGCCCTTGTCGTTGACGATGCCGAGTTCGTAGTCGAGCCGCTCGATCACCTCGGGCGGGATGGGATCGGCGTAGCGCTTCTTGAGGCCCTCGATGCAGCGTTCCCGCAGGTAGGTGGCCTCGGTGTGCGCTTCCGGCACGTCGAACTTCGGCAGAATGACGTTGCCGAACTCCATGGACACGTCGCAGCGCTCGGCGATCTCGAGCGTGTTGGCGAGCGCCTCGGGGTATGCCGAGAGTGCGTCGGCCATCTCGGCGTGGTCCTTCATGTAGAACTGGTCGCAGGAGAAGCGCATGCGGTTCGGGTCGTCGACGTTGCTGCCCGTCCCGATACACAGCAGCAAGTCCTGCGTGCGCGCGTCGTCCTGCACGAGGTAGTGGATGTCGTTCGTGGCTACGAGCGGCAGCGAAAGCTCGCGCGCCAGCTCGGCCAGCTGCGTGTTGAGCTGCGCTTGCGACGTGCCGTTGTCGGCCACAACGCCCTGGTCCTGCAGCTCGATGAAGAAGTCCCCGTCGCCGAAGATCTCGCGGTACGTCTCGGCCCACTTGAGGGCTTCGTCAGGGCGGCCCATCTCGAGGTTCTTGCTGACGATGCCGCTCATGCACGCGGAGGTGGCGATCAGGTCGCCCGAGTACTGTCGCAGGATCTCGAGGTCGACCTGCGGCTTGTAGTAGAAGCCGCCGACGGCGGCCTCGGACACGAGCGCCATGAGATTGCGGTAGCCCTCGTTGGACTTCGCGAGCAGCAGCAGGTGGTAGAGCTCCGGCTTGCCCTCGCGCTTCTTGCGAGAGTTCGGCGTGAAGTAGACCTCGCAGCCGATGATCGGCTTGATGCCGGCCTTGGTGGCCGTGCGCCAGAACTCGACGGCGCCGTACATGACGCCGTGGTCGGTGATCGCGAGCGCAGGCTGGCCGAGGTCTACGCAGCGCTGCACGAGGCCGGAGACGCGGGCCGCGCCGTCCAGCAGCGAATACTCGGAATGCGTGTGCAGGTGGACGAACGACATGCGGCTACTCGCCCGCCTTGGAGGTGGTGCCCTTCGCGCCGTCCTCGGCCGGAGCGAGCGGGCCGAGGAACTCCAGCGCGCGCTGGTAGCCGTCGGCGCCGTAGTTGAGGCAGCGGCTCACGCGCGAGATGGTCGTGGAGGATGCGCCGGTGGCGTGCTGGATGTCGGCGTAGTGGACGCCTGCGGCGAGCATGCGAGCGACCGCGAGGCGCTGCGCCATGTCCTGCAGCTCGCGGATGGTGGCGACGTCCTGGAGGAATGCGAACACCTCGTCGGGGGTGGTGAGCTCCGAGAACGCGCGCAGCAGCGCCTCCACGTCTGGCGTGCGCAAGCGATCTTCGGACACCTAAGACTCCCCGCTGCCGACCTACCAAATGCTGTGGTCAGTCTAGCATGGGGGTGCGACATCGTGGGGTGCGTGCGGTAAGAAGCCGGTAAGCGAATCTGAGTAGCGTTCGGAGCATGAGTCGACCTGAAACGACTGCTTGCTCGGCCCCCGCCAGTGGTTATACTCACGGTATGAAGACAGCCATCTCCATACCCGACGACGTCTTCCGCGACGCCGAAGAACTCGCCCGCCGGATGAAGAAGTCGCGGAGCGAGCTCTACAGCAACGCGGTACGGGAGTACGTCGCGCGCCACTCGCCCGACGCCGTCACCGAGAAGCTCGACTTGCTGTGCGCTGAGGGCGGCCCAGCGGACCAGTTCGCTCCCGAAGCGGGACGTCGGCGCCTCAGGGAGACCGAGTGGTGATCTCGCAAGGCGAGATCTGGTGGGCCGATATCCCCAACCCCACTGGGTCGGAGCCCGGTTTCCGGCGTCCGGTCGTGGTTGTGCAGGGCAATTCCTTCAACCGCAGCAAGATCGCGACGGTCGTCTGCGTGCCGCTGACCAGCAACCTGCGGTGGGGAGACGCCCCCGGTAACGTGCCACTCTCATCGGCTGAGTCGGGCCTACCCAAGGATTCGGTGGCGAACGTCTCGCGGGTTCTCACCCTCGACAAGAACGACCTCACCGAGAGAGCGGGTGTCCTGCCCGAGAGAAAGCTCGACCTTGTCCTCTTCGGCGTCGACGTCGTGCTCGCGCGCTAGCGTATCCCCGCCTAGTCGAGCACCAATCGCGAGTCCTTCGCGAGGGCGTCGCGCATGGCCTCGGCGAGGCGCTCGGCGTCGTCCTCGGCCAGGGCGATGCCCACCCGGTACGGGCGGCCCTCCACCTCGAACGCCACGTTCCCGCCCAGGCCGTAGCGCGCCTGCTGGTGGCGGAGCGTGAGGTTGCCGGGATCGTCGGGCTCGGTGCGGACGCGCACGTGCGAGACATCGAGCATGTCGAAGTCGAAGGCGAACTTCATATTGCGCAAGACGATGCGCTCGAAGCGCAGTCGTCCGTCGTAGGCGGTCACGAGTTCTCGCCCGTTCAGGTTCCACAGCCACGTGTAGACGAGCGGCGTCCAATACAGCGACACGAAGAACAGCAGCACGAACGGGATGACGGTCCCCGCGCCGAGCGGCGAATTGAGCGCGCGGTAGATGAGGAACGCGTCGGCGATGAGACCGGCGACCAGCACGGCCACGATCAGCGTACCGAGCCGCAGCGCTCGCGCATCGCGAATGCCCGCTACCAACGCTTCGAAGCCGTCGGGGGTTTCGGCGAGGGTGAGCCTATCAGTCATGGCCCGTAGATACCCCTCGGGGCGACGGGCATCATCAAGCGGTCGTGGCGGCCAGCCGGGACAGCAAGTTCTGGCATACTTGAACGCTCACGAGCGAACGGGAGAGGTGCGCATGCCGGATCGTGTCGACACGGATCGCGAGCAGGATCGCGGACAGGGTCGCGACTGCTCGGAGAACGGCCGCATCGACATCGCCACGTGTGAAGCCGATGTCGAGCAGCCGACCGCCGAGATCTCCCGCCGCGGCCGCACCTTCGAGGCCTTCCGCTACCGCGACTACTCGCTGTTCTGGAGTGGCGCGGTCGTGTCGAACACCGGTACCTGGATGCAGAACGCCGCGCTCGCCATCGTCGTGTACCAGTTCCGACGCAGCGAACTCGACATCGGCCTCGTGAACTTCCTCATCGGCGTCCCCGCGCTGTTCCTCGCACTGCCCGCGGGCGTCCTGGCCGACCGGATCGACAAGCGCAGGCTCATCATCTGGTCGCAGGCTGCGCTCATGCTGCAAGCGGCCGCGCTCGGCTTCCTGTATGCGTCGGGCCGGCTGTCCTCGGCGAATCTGTACGCGTCGCTGGCGTGGGTGGCGCTGCTGTCGGTGGTCGCCGGCGTGTTCTCAGCGCTCACGTTCCCGGCGTGGCAGGCGATGCTGCCGGAACTCGTGCCGAGGGAGACGCTTCTCAACGCCATCGCGCTGAACTCGGCGCAGTTCCAGTCCGCACGCATGATCGGGCCGCTGATCGCCGGCGTGGTCATCCTGGCGCTCGGCGCGGCGGCTGTCTTCTACATCAACGCGGTGAGCTTCCTGTTCGTCATCGGGGCGCTGTGGTTCGTGCACGCCAGCTTCAAAGCGCCCGCGCGGCCCAGCGGCGGCGAGCCCGAGAGCGCCTGGACGCGCTTGGCGGCCGGCCTGCGGTACGCGCGCGGCCATACCGCGACGCGCACGATCATCATCAGCACCGCGCTGCTCACGGTGTTCGCCTTCCCGTACGTCATCCTGATGCCGGCCATCGCCGACAAGGCCCTCGGCTTCCACACCGACAAGGCGAACAGCCTGGCGTACACCTACCTCCTGACCGCGAACGGCCTCGGCGCGCTGGTCGGCTCGCTGGCCGTCGCGAGTCTGCCTCACGGAGTCAAGCGCGAGCGGCTGATGAAGGCATCGCTGCTCGCGATGGCGCTGCTGCTCATCGCGTTCTCGTTCTCACGCTCGCTGGTGCTCAGTTGCATCCTGTCCGCGTGCGCGGGCGGCGCGTTGCTCACCACGAACTCGCTGGCGAACACGAGCATCCAAGCATCCGTGCCGGGCCACCTCCGCGGCCGCGTCATGTCCCTGTTCGTCATGGCGTTCCTCGGCATCATGCCGATCTCCGGCGCGGTGTTCGGGCCGATCGGCCAAGCCATAGGGCCGACGAACGCCGTGTTCGCCGGCGCCCTGCTGCTACTGGTGTGGGCGCTGGTGCTGTACGCACGGCCGCAGATGCTGCCGGACACGGAGCTGCCCCCGCGCGGGTAACGCCAGCGGCGGTGCGCTGCGGTACGATGGTCGCGGTCTGAATCGCCGCACGTAGAGCCGAGGAACCGGGACTGGCGCTTGAGCCGCTCCGCACTGTTCGTCACCACTGTCGACATCACGCTCGAGGCGTTCCTCGTGCCGTTCGCGGACCGCTTCCGCGCCGACGGCTGGCGGGTTGACGCGGCGTCGTGCGGCGCCACCGCCAACCCCCGCATCGCCGACCACTTCGACGCGCGCTTCGACATCGACTGGAGCCGCAACCCGCTCGACCCGCGCAACCTCTTGGTCGGCGCGCGACAGGTGCGCGAGATCGTCGAGCGCGGCGGCTACGACATCGTGCACGTGCACACGCCGATCGCGGCGTTCGCGACCCGCTTCGCGCTGCGAAAGCTGCGCCCGCGCCCAACCGTGATCTACACCGCGCACGGCTTCCACTTCTACGCCGGCCAGGACGCCCTCCCCCACGCGCTCTTCCGCACGATGGAGCGCCTCGCCGCGCCGTGGACCGACTTCCTCGTCACGGTGAACCGCGAGGACTTCGCCGCAGCGCAGGCGCTCGGCGGCCTCGCGCCCGACCGCATCCGCTACATCCCCGGCATCGGCGTCGACCCAGAACGCTTCTCGCCCACGGCCGCCTCCGCCGAGGACGTCGCCTGCCTCCGCGCCGGTATCGGCGTGCCGGACGACGCGTTCCTGCTGACGATGGTCGCTGAGTTCTCGCGGGTGAAGCGCCACGCGCACGCGCTCGACGCGCTGGCCCGCGTGCGCTCCTCGCGCGTGGAGCTCGCGCTCGTCGGCGACGGGCCGCTTGAGGCCGAGGTACGCGAGGCGGTCGCCGCCAAGCAGCTCGGCGAGCGCGTCGTGTTCGCGGGGTACCGGCGCGACCTGCCGGCGCTGCTCGTCGCGAGCGACGCGCTGCTGCTCGTCTCGGAGCGCGAGGGCCTCAACCGCTCGGTCCTCGAGGCGATGGCGGCGGCGCGCGCTGTGATCGGCACGAACACGCGCGGCATAGCCGACGCCGTGGATGGCGCCGGCTGGATCGTCGGCAAGAACGACGTCGTCGGCCTCGCGGCGGCCATCGACGGGGCCGCGGAGAACCCCGCGGGATGCGTCCGCCGAGGAGCGCTCGGGCGAGAGCGCGTGCTGGCCGAGTTCTCGCTCGAAGCGGTGCTGGAAGCGTACGAAAGGCTCTACGGTGAAGCGCTCGCGACGCACGTATGACGCGGTGAAGAGACTCCTCGACGTGATCGCCTCGGCGATCGCGCTGGTCGTGCTGTCGCCGGTGCTGCTCGTGGTTGCACTGCTCGTGCGCGTCAACCTCGGCTCGCCCGTGATCTTCCGACAGGAGCGGCCGGGCAAGGACGGCCGCGTCTTCGCGATCTACAAGTTCCGCTCGATGAAGCCCGCCTCGGCGAGCAGCGCGACCGCGGCAGTGGCCAACGACGCCGAACGCCTCACGCGATTCGGCCGCATCTTGCGCTCGACCTCGCTCGACGAGCTGCCCGAGTTCTTCAACGTGTTGCGCGGAGACATGAGCATCGTCGGCCCGCGACCGCTGCTCACCGAGTACCTGGAGCGCTACAGCCACGAGCAAGCGCGGCGGCACGAGGTGCGCCCCGGCATCACCGGGTGGGCGCAGGTGAACGGACGCAACGCGTCGAGCTGGGAGGGGCGGCTGCGGCAGGACGTGTGGTACGTCGACAACCGCTCGGCGGCGCTCGACCTGCGCATCCTGCTCATGACGCTCTCCACCGTGTTCGCGCGGCGCGGCATCTCAGCTGCGGGGCAGGCTACAATGGAGCCGTTCGATCCGACGCGGCAGGCGCCGTGCGACCGGGACGTCGACAAGGAGCGATCGTGAGGCTGCTGGTGATCGGGGCGGGCGGGCACGCGAAGGTCGTGACCGACACCGCGATGGCGGCAGGCTGGGAGATCGCGGGCGTCATCGGCGAGCGGGGTGGGCGGCGCGAGCTGCTCGGGCACCGCGTGACGTACGACGTGGGCGCGATCGACGCCGACGCGTTCATCGTCGCAATCGGCGACAACCGCAAGCGCGCGGACCTCTTCGACGAGTACCGCTTCGGCGGCCTGCAGCCCGCGCGCATCGTGCACCCCTCGGCGATCATCGGCACCAACGTGGAGCTGGGGGCGGGCGTGTTCGTCTCGGCGGGCGCGATCATCAACGCCGACACGGTGATCGGCGACAACGCCATCATCAACACCGGCTGCATCGTCGAGCACGACTGCAACATCGGGCCGCACACCCTCATCGGGCCGAACGCGAGCCTCTGCGGCGGCTGCACGGTGGGCGACGGCACGCTCGTCGGCGTCGGCGTGAGCGTGGCGCCCACGCGGCGCATCGGCGCGTGGAGCATCGTGGGCGCGGGCGCCGCGGTCGTCGACGACCTCCCGGCGCACGCCGTGTGCGTCGGCGTGCCTGCGAAGCCGCTGGAGCGGACCGCCGAGACGCGCGGCGAGGAGTAGCGGAATGCCCAAAGCGCTCGCCATCGACGGCGGTACGCCCGTGCGCTCGACGCCGCTGCCCGGCTGGCCGGCGAACGGCGAGGACGCCGCCGAGGCCGTAGTCCGCGTTGTGCGCTCCAACCGCACGAACTACTGGACCGGCGAGGAGGGCCGCGCCCTCGAAGCCGAATGGTCCGCGCTCACCGGCCGCGCGCACGCGCTCGCCGTCGCGAACGGCACGCTCGCGCTCGAGCTCGCACTGCGGGCGCTCGAGATCGGCCCCGGCGACGAGGTCGTCGTCCCCGCTCGCACGTTCTTCGCGACCGCCAGCGCGGTGGTCGCCGTCGGCGCCACTTCGGTCGTCGCCGACATCGATGTCGACTCCAACAACCTCACCGCGGCCACTGTAGCCGCCGTCCTCACCGACCGCACCCGAGCCGTCATCGCGGTCCACCTCGGCGGCTGGCCCGTGGAGATGGCGCCGCTGATGTCCCTGGCCGAGGAGCGCGGGCTGCTCGTCATCGAGGACTGTGCGCAGGCGCACGGCGGCGCGTACCAGGGACGGCCGCTCGGCTCGCTCGGGCATGCGGCGGCGTTCTCGTTCTGCCAGGACAAGATCGTGCCCGCCGGCGAAGGCGGGCTGCTCGTGCTCGACGACGACGCCGCCTACGAGCGCGCCTGGTCGTACCGCGACCACGGCAAGTCGCAGCGCACGCTCGCCGCGCGTGAGGGCGGGGCCGCGTGCTTCGCGTTCCTCGTCGAGTCGTTCGGGAGCAACTGGCGACTCGTCGAGATGGCCTCGGCGCTGGCTCGCGTCGGCACCGCCCACCTCGCCGAGTGGAGCGCGCTTCGGCGACGCAACGCGTTGCGCCTCGCCGACGGCCTCGCAGGCGTCGCCGGCCTCCGCGTGCCGCTGCCGCGGGAGGGCGTGACGCACGCGTTCTACCGCCTCTACGCCCGTGTCGTGCCCGCCGATCTCGCGCCCGACTGGAATCGCGCCCGGATCGCGGAAGCCATCCTCGCCGAGGGCGTCCCCGTGAGCTACGGCACCTGCGCCGAGATCTACCGTGAGGCCGCGTTCGGTGCGGCCGGCCTCGGCCCGGCGGAGCGCCTTCCCGGCGCGGCGCACGCGCACGAGACCTCGCTGGCGTTGTTCGTCCACCCCACGCTGACCGAGACGGACATCGACGACGTCGTCACGGCGGTTCGCAAGGTGATGGCGGTGGCGGCCCGATGAGCGCGCTCGACGCCATCCGCTCCTGGCGCGCCCGTGGCTTGTGGTGGGGACTTCTGCTCTACGCCCTCGACATCGCGGTCGTCGTGCTGGCCACCGCGATCGCCTACTACGCGCGCTTCGAGGGCGTCATCCCGCCCGAGTTCGCGCGCCTCGTGCCGTTCGCCGTCGTGAGCGCACTAATCGTGTATATCGCGCTGTTCACGGCGTTCGGCCTGTACCGGCTCGTCCTGCGCTATGTCGGTCTCGACACGATGCTCCGGCTGTCGGCCGCGACCTTCATCGGCTTCGCACTGCTGCTCGGCGCGGACTTCGCCGCGTCACGCGAGGGACTGCGCCTCGTCCCGATCGGCGTGCTGCTCGTCCAGGCCACGCTGATCCTCATGGGCGCAGCCGCCGTCCGCGCCGCCGTGCGTGTCGCGCTACTGCTGCGGCCGCGCAACGGCATCGGCCGACGCGTGCTGATCGTGGGCGCGGGCTCGGCCGGCTCGCTGCTGCTGCGTGAGATCCAGAACCGCCCCGACCTCGGCCTCACCGCTGTCGGCTTCCTCGACGACGCCCCGCAACTCCGAGGCCGGACGCTCGGCGGCATCCGCATCCTGGGCGCCACCCGCACGCTCGGCGAGATCGTCGCGAAGCGCGGCGTCGACGAGGTGATCGTCGCGATGCCGTCCGCGCCGAAGGAGACCGTGCGCCGCGTCCTCAACGAAGCCGCGGACGCGGGCGTGGAGACGCGCATCATCCCGTCACTGGTCATCGAGCGCGGCTCGGTCAGCGTGCACGACCTGCGGCGCGTCGACGTCGAAGACCTCCTCGGCAGGGAGCCGACGCCGATCGACGTCGGGCAGATCGCCAACACGATCGAGGGCAAGGTCGTGGCGGTCACGGGCGCGGCGGGCTCCATCGGCTCCGAACTATGCCGCCAGATCCTCACGCTCCACCCGAAGCAGCTGCTCCTCATCGAGATCGACGAGAGTCGCCTCTACGAGTTGTGGCTCGAGCTGAAGGCCCAGGCCGAGGACGTGCCGGTCATGTGCGTCTGCGACATCCGGGACGCACGCAAGCTCGACGAGGTCTTCGGCCTGTACCGGCCCGAGCTCGTGCTGCACGCAGCGGCCTACAAGCACGTGCCGGTGATGGAGCTGGCGCCCGAAGAGGCGATCAAGACGAACGTGCTCGGCACGCTGCAGGTGATCGGTGCGTGCGAGCACTTCGGCGTGCGGCGACTGGTGCACATCTCCACGGACAAGGCGGTGGCGCCGGTCAACATGATGGGCCTCACCAAGGCACTGGCCGAGCGCGCGATAATCGCAGCGGCGCGGCGAGGCATCGTGCAGCCGGTCGCGGTCCGCTTCGGCAACGTGCTCGCCAGCCGAGGATCGGTCGTGCCGATCTTCGAGGAGCAGCTCCGACACGGCGGGCCCCTGACGGTCACGCATCCCGACGTCACCCGCTACTTCATGACCATCCCCGAGGCCGCGCGGCTGGTTCTCCAAGCGCAGGCGATCGGCGAGAGCGGCGAGGTGTTCGTGCTCGACATGGGCGAGCCGGTGAGCATCGTGTCTCTGGCGCGGAAGATGATCGCGCTGTCCGGGGTTCCCGCGGATATCGAGTTCATCGGCCTGCGGCCCGGCGAGAAGCTGCACGAGTCGCTGGTGACCGAGACCGAGCGGCTCCTGCCGACGCGCTGCGAGAAGATCCTGCGCGTAGACCGCGTGCAGGTGGTGGACGACGCGTTCGACGCCGACATCGCGGAGCTCGTGGACTGCGCGGTGAACGCGCGCTACGAGTGCATCGCGGGCGTCATCTCCACGCTGGAGCCGAACTTCGGGCGCTGGGAGCGCGTGAGCTAGCGGCTACACCACGTGGTTCACGAGCGAGCCGACATCCTCGATCCGCACCTCGACCGTGTCGCCCGTCCGCATCGGCCCGACTCCCGACGGCGTCCCGGTGAGCACGATGTCGCCGGGCAGCAAGGTCATCACGTGGCTGATGAAGCTCACGAGTTCGGGCACCGGGAAGATCATGTCCGATGTACGCGCCGCCTGCCGGCGCTCGCCGTTCACGTAGGTCTCGATCGCGAGATCAGAGGGGTCGACATCGTTCTCGACCCACGGTCCCACCGGGCAGAAGCCGTCGAAGCCCTTCGCGCGCGTCCACTGCCCGTCCGCGCGCTGGTACTGCCGCGCGGTCACGTCGTTCCCGCATGAGTAGCCGAGGACGTGCGACATGGCGCTCGCGACGCTCACCGCTCTGGTCCGCCTGCCGATGATGACCGCCAACTCACCCTCGTAGTCGATCTCGTCGAGGCCGGCGGGAATGCGGACTTCTGCGTCTGGGCCGTTGAGGCTGGTGGGCGGCTTCAGGAAGATGAGCGGCCGTTCGGGCAGGGCCTCCCCCATCTCCTCGGCGTGCATTCGGTAGTTGAGGCCTACGGCGACGATCTTGGTGGGGATGACCGGCGCGAGCAGGCGTGCCTCACTCAGCACGAGCGTGCCGTCGAGCTCGTATGAAGCGAACGGTTCGTCCGAGATAAGTGTGATCGTGTCGTCGTCGGCGAGGCCGTAGCGGACGTCCTCGTCGGTCAGCACGCGCACGACTCTCAACTGATGCCTCCAAGCAGGCTGCGGACACTGGGTACGCGAAGGCTACGGTCGCGCCTGCGCGGCGATGTCGTACTGCTGGTGGAGATTTCGACGCGATCGCCCCTCGCACCTGCCGCCCGATGCACGCTGTTATCCGGGTCTCACGCGGGGTTTACCGCGCGTCCTCCGGCGGATGCGTGAGGCCGAACTCGACGGCGTCGACGAGTGCTTCCCACGAAGCCTCGATGATGTTCTCCGACACCCCGATCGTGCCCCACGTCTGCTCGCCGTTCGTGGACTCCACGAGAACGCGGGTGACCTTCCCCGTGCCGAGACGGTCTTCCAGCACGCGGACCTTGTAGTCGATGAGTTCGATGCGGTCGAGCCCCGGGAATCGGCCGTTGAGCGCGCGACGCAACGCCCAGTCGAGCGCGTTGACGGGACCGCCGGCCTCGGCCCACGCGACGAGCCGCTCGCCCTCCACCCAGATGCGGACGATGGCGTCGGTGGCCACGCGGCCGTCCTCGCGCTTGTTGAGCATCACGTCGAAGCTCTCGAGGCGGAAGAACGGCTCGTACATGCCCAGGCGGCGACGGAGCATCAGCTCGAGCGACCCGTCAGCGGTCTCGAAGGCGTAGCCCGCGTGCTCGAGGCGCTTGATCTCGTCGAGCAGCTGCCCGACGCGCTCCGGCTGGTCGGACAGGTCGATTCCCATCTCGGCGGCCTTCATGGTGAGGCTCGCGCGGCCCGCCAGCTCGCTCACCAGAACGCGCGTCTTGTTGCCGATGCTCGCCGGGTCAACGTGCTCGTACGCGGCGTCGAGGCGATCGACCGCCGAGGCGTGCATGCCGCCCTTGTGCGCGAAGGCGCTCGCGCCGACGTAGGGCTGGTGCGGGTCTGGCGCCAGGTTCGCCGTCTCGGCGACGAAGTGGCTGACCTCGGTGAGGAGCTTGAGCTGGTCGTCGGTGACGACGGGGATGCCGAGCTTGAGCTTGAGCGCCGGCAGCACGGCGATGAGGTCGGCGTTGCCCGCTCGCTCGCCGTAGCCGTTGATGGTGCCCTGGACCTGCCGAGCGCCGGCGCCGACAGCGATCAGGGAGTTGGCGACCGCGCAGCCTGCGTCGTCGTGGGCGTGGATGCCGATCTCGCATCGAACCTGCTCGACGACCACGGCGACAACGCGCTCGATGTCCTGTGGCAGCGTGCCGCCGTTCGTGTCGCACAGCACGACGCCGTCCGCGCCCGCGTCGGCGGCGGCGCGACACACCGCAAGCGCGTATCCCGCATTCGCCGCGTAGCCGTCGAAGAAGTGCTCGGCGTCGAAGTACACGACGCGCCCCGCGGCCTTGAGGTACGCCACCGAGTCCGACACCATCGCGAGGTTCTCCTCGAGGCTGGTGCGCAACGTCTCCGTCACGTGGATGTCCCACGCCTTGCCGACCAGCGTGATCGCGGGCGTGCCCGAGTCGAGCAACGCGCGCAGCCCCTCGTCCTCGGCGGCGGGGATGTCTTTGCGTCGCGTCTGGCCGAACGAGGCGATGACCGCGTTCTTCAGCTCCAGATCACGGACGCGCCCGAAGAATTCGATGTCCTTGGGGTTGGACGCCGGGAAGCCGCCCTCGATGACGTGGATGCCCAGGCCGTCCAGCCGCCGCACGATGCGCAGCTTGTCCTCGGCGGACAGCGAGAGGCCTTCGCGCTGCGTACCGTCCCGCAGCGTCGTGTCGTACAGCGTGACGCGGGAATTCCCCTCCGCTGACTGCCGGCTCGGCACCTAGACGCGCTCCAGCCAAGCCTCGTAGTCCGGCTCCTCGCCGCGCACCACGCGGAAGTACTTCGCCTGGATCGCTTCGGTCATAGGGCCGCGATCGCCGATGACGCGCCCGTCGACGGACCGCACCGGGACGATCTCGGCGGCGGTGCCGCACATGAAGATCTCCTCGGCGGTGTAGAGGTCCGTGCGGATCAGCGAGGCCTCGATGACCTCGTAGCCCATGTCCGAAGCGAGCGTCATGACGCAATCGCGGGTGATGCCCTCGAGGATGCCGTCGGAAACTGGCGGGGTGACCAGCTTGCCGCCCTTCACCACGAAGATGTTCTCGCCGGTACCCTCGCAGACGTTGCCGTCTTCGTTGAGGAGGATGGCCTCGTCGCAGCCGCGGTCGACGGCCTCGATCTTGGCGAGGGAGGAGTTGAGGTAGTTGCCGGTGGCCTTGATCGCCGGCGGCGTCGAGTTCACGCCGCGCTGGCGCCACGACGAGACGGCGACGTCCACGCCGGACAGCAGCGCCTCTTCGCCGAGGTAGCTGCCCCACGGCCACACTGCGATGATCGCCTGTTCCTCGGCGGGCAGCGGGTTGAGGCCCATGACGCCGTAGCCCTTGAACACGAGCGGGCGGATGTAGCACTCCTTGAGCCCGCTGGAGCGGACGACGTCTTTCGTGGCTTCGGCGAGCTGTGCGACCGTCCACGGCTGGCCCATGCGGAGCATGCGGGCCGAGCGGTCGAGCCGCTTCATGTGGTCGGTGAGGCGGAACACCGCGGGGCCGTTCGGGGTGTTGTAGCAGCGGATGCCCTCGAATACGCCGGACCCGTAGTGGAGCGCGTGGGTGAGTACGTGGACGTTGGCCTCGTCCCAGGGGACGAGCGTGCCATCCATCCAGATCTTCTCCACCTTCTCCAAGCCGGCCATCTTCGCATCCTTCCTCTGTGACGGGACTCGCCCGTCCTCGCTACCGTGCCACGCCGCCCGCGGCGACGGGACTTCCAAGCAAGATAGCACGCTCCGGCGGATGTTCCCCGGCGCGTCGCGCTTACAGCTTGCCGATCACCAGGTCGCCCATGGCCGACGTGCCCACGACCCGCTGCGGGAGCGTCGTCTCGTCGGCGATGTCGCGCGTGCGCCAGCCGTCGGCGAGCACGGCCTCGATCGCTGCTGCCAGGCGGTCGGCCGCGTCATTCATGCCGAAGGAGTAGCGCAGCATCATCTCAACCGACAGCAGCATGGCCAGCGGGTTCGCTATCCCCTGCCCCGCGATGTCCGGGGCGCTGCCGTGACTCGGCTCGTAGAGCGCGGTCCCGTCGCCGAGCGACGCCGACGCGAGCATGCCGAGCGAGCCGGTGAGCATGGACGCCTCGTCGGAGAGGATGTCGCCGAACATGTTCTCGGTGACGATCACGTCGAACTGAGCGGGGTTGCGGATGAGCTGCATCGCCGTGTTGTCGACGAGCTGGTCGATGAGGTCGACGTCGGGGAAGTCCACCGACACGCGGTGCACCACCTCGCGCCACAGGCGCGACGACTCGAGCACGTTCGCCTTGTCGACGGAGTGCACCCGGCCGCGCCTCCCGCGAGCGGCTTCGAACGCCGTTCGCGCGATGCGGTCGATCTCGAACTCGGTGTACTCGAGCGTGTCGTAGGCGCGCATGCCCTCGCAGCCCGCGCCGCCGGCTTCCGGCACGCAGTCCTCGCGCGCCCTCGCACCGAAGTACAGGCCGCCGGTGAGTTCGCGCACGATGAGCATGTCGACGCCCTCGAGTGCCTCTGGCTTCAGCGTGGACGCCGCCTCGAGCGCCGGGAACAGCTTGACGGGCCGCAGGTTCGCGAACAGGCCGAGCGCCTTGCGCATGCCGAGCAGTCCTTGCTCGGGCCGCGGCTTCTCGGGATCGGTGGTGTCCCACTTCGGCCCGCCGATGGCCGCGAGCAGCACGGCGTCGGCATTGTGCGCGGCCTCAAGGGTCGCGTCTGGCAGCGGCGAGCCGGTCGCGTCGATGGCCGCCCCGCCGAGGAGCGCCTCCTCGAACGTGAACCGGACGCGCTCGACCTTCGCGATGGCGTCGAGGACCTTGACCGCCTGGGCGGTGATCTCCGGCCCGATGCCGTCGCCGGGCAGCAGACAGATGCGGAAGTCGGCGACGCCTTGCGCGGACCCTTCGGCGCTCATCGGCCGGCCACCTTCTCGCGAACGGCGGCGATGAGGCCGCCTTTCTCGATGATCGCCTTGATCCCGGGAGGGAACGCCTGCGCGCGGAACTCGGCGCCGGTGGTGAGGTTACGGATGACGCCGTTGTCGGCGTCGACCTCGACCTTGTCGCCGTCCTTGATGCCGTCGACGGCCTCCGCCGACTCCATGATCGGCAGGCCGGTGTTGATGGCGTTGCGGTAGAAGATGCGCGCGAAGCTCTTGGCGATGACGACCGAGACGCCAGCGTGCTTGATCGCGATGGGCGCGTGCTCGCGCGACGAGCCGCAACCGAAGTTCTCCTCGGCCACGAGGATGTCGCCGGGCTCGACTTTCTCGACGAAGCCGGCGTCGAGGTCCTCCATGCAGTGGCGCGCGAGTTCCGACGGCTCCGAGGTGTTGAGGTAGCGGGCAGGGATGATGACGTCGGTGTCGATGTCGCGACCGTACCGGTGCGCCTTCCCCTGGAACTTCATGCTGACCGCCTCTCGCTGGTGCGCCGCCTCGGACCTGAGGTATTGGCCGACGATTATAGCAGAGGCATGGGGCGAGAACGGCGGGCCGGCGCGCATGACCGCACGGGCGCCGCGCTACCTCGCTCGCTGGGCGGCTTCGGCCTTTTGGATCTCCTCGGCGGCGGCCTTCTGGAGGGCCTGCCGCTCCGTGTCGCCGAGGTCGTAGGCCAGCTCCGCGATCGCGAGCTGTCGCTTCGCTTCTACGACGCGCCCCTGCTTGGCCAGCACGAAGGCGTACGCCGCGCGCGCGATGGGATGGATCGGGTAGCGCCGGAACACCTCGGCGAAGGCGGGGTCGAGCTGCTGCGGCGGCGCGCTGTAGTAGCTGAGGACGCGGGCCGCCTGATCGGCGTAGAGCGGGCTGCGGGTGTCGAGCTTCGCGGCGCGTGCCGAATCGCGCAGCGCGTCGTTCTGCGCCTCGGGCCGGTTCGTGAAGATCCAGTGCAGCGACGCCTCGTACGAGAGGTGCGGGTCGAAGGCGGCGAAGTCGGCCACCCGTTGCGCGGTGGGCGCGAGCGAGGGCGAGCGCTGCTCGTTGGCGTTCTCGAACGGCACGCGCGTGAGCGCGCTCAGTGTCAGCAGCAGCGCCACCGCACCGAGCACGCCGAGTCCCGCCGTCGCCCAGGAGCGCTCGGGGGCCTGCGCGCCCTTCGCGACCGCTACGGGTGCGGCGAGGGTCACGCCGAGGACCACCGCGAACAGCGGCAGCACCAGCAGCGAGGCCGGAGCGGTCAGGAAGACGAGGACCGTCCCCGCGACTCCCCACACGCCCGGCGCGACCGTCGCGTCCCCCCGGCGAGCGAGCAACGCGAGCACGACCTCGACCGCGAACCACAGGAACGCCGCCAGGCCGACGATGCCGGTGGAAACGGCGACCCACAGCAGCAGGTTGTGCGGGTCGAGCGTGCCGGGCTCGAGCATGAGCAGCCTCATACTTCGTGCGAGCGCCTCCGTCGACGCCGACGCGCCGCCGGCGAAGAAGCCGTCCGGTCCCCAGCCGAGGATGGGTCGCTGCGCGACCGCGCGCACGGCCATCGTGTACATCGCGGGGCGGTCGCCGAGCGCCGCGGTCAGTGCCGAGCCGGCGAACGCGATCGCCACCGCAGCGACCGCGGCGATCATGCCGACGATCACGAGTACACGGAGCCGCCGCGACAGGGACGAGCGACGCGCGATGACCCAGACGCCCCAGACGACCGCGACGGCGAGCGCCGCACGGGCACCAGACGCCGCGAGCGCCACGACGGCGACCAGCGCGACCACGGCCCGTGCCCGCTGCTCGCGCGCGCTCCAGGCATCCTCGGCGCCGGTGATCACCCACGGGAGCAGCAGCAGCACCAGGCAGCCGAAATAGGTCGAATTCGGCGCCGTCCCCGACCCCTGGTAGCCGAGGGACATCTGGCCGAACGCGATGAACGTCTCGATCGCGAGCACGAGCCAGCCGTAACGGACGAGGAGTTCGCGCAGCTGCGGCGCGAGCAGCGCGGCGGCCACGACGGTGAGCGTCAACGCCGCGAGCACGCCGAAGCCGAGCATGTTGGTCGGCTCGCCCATGAAGGCGGTCCATCCTCGGCCGGACACGAGCGCGCTCAGCGCAGCGACGCCGAGGAACGCCGTCCACGCGATGCCCAGCCTGCCGAAGCTCCTGCTGGGGCGCCGGAGCACGATGATGGCCGACGCCACGAGCGCCACGAGCCCCGCCATGGCGGCGGATACGTCGACCGCCTCGAACTGGCTCTTGGCCGGCAGCCACGTGATCATCGACAGCAGCACCACGAGCGCGAGCAGGATCGGCGCGAGGTCCAGGGACGTCGCGGTGCTCTTCGCGGTGTTCTTGGCGGTGCTCTTCGCCGTGTTCGCGCCTCGCTTGCCCTTGACGTTCTTCTTCACGCCGTCACGCCTCACGATTCGTCTTCGGCAGGACTTCCATCATCACTTCGCCCGCAAATCCACGCCCGGTCGGCGAGCGTAGATCGCGAAGTCGGCGTCGCGATAGGTCTCGACGTACTTCGCGTTGAACTCGCGCAGCCCCATCGGCGGCTTGAACGGCTCCGGAACGAGGCCGCCGTTCGGTCCCGGGATTCGAGTGGATACGATGTGGTCGGGGTAGTTGCCGGTGATGTCGAGGTACTTCTGCCAGCGCGGGCCGTGCGTGAAGTTCGACCACACGGAGTACGCACCGGGCAGCAAGCCCGTGGCGAGGTAGCCGGTCGGGAACGCCTCGACAAAGGCCACCCGACCGCCCGCTCGCTTGATCGGGCCGAAGAGCTGCATGTAGTGCGCCCAGAGCCGTGCGTTCTCGGGCGTCGTGTGGATGCCCGCGTAGGCGCCTTCCTGGATTGTCGCGGTCAGCTTCGGCAGGTCGCTGTCGACGCCATAGTGCAGTACGTCGGTCACGAGGAACATCAGGAACACGACGCCGATCGCCGACATCACGAGCGCCGCTGCGCCGCGCGACACCCGTTCGCCCGTGCGCCATCCGACCGCATGCGTGAGCGCGATGAACCCGGCTACCGCGGTGACGATGGCGGGCATGGTCGCGGTCTCGAATCCTTCGAGCGACGCAATGCCGGCGCCGAGGAACATGCCGATCGTGGGCAAGTAGAGCAGCCAGAAGAGCCGCCGGTAGAGGCGGTCCTTGCTGACGATCGTCAGCAGCAGCATCGCGGTTCCGATGCCGAGCGCACACGCCTCCGGGATGTCCATGTAGTAGAGCAGCGTGTGCGGGAGCCGCGGCGCGATCACGACCGTGGCGACCGAGGCGAAGATCCCGCCGGCGAGCGCGATCGCGTCCCGCCGAGGGTTCCCACGGAACACCACCGCGAGCGCGCCGAACACGAACGCGCTCACGACCGCCGCGCCGATCACGGCCCGCGTCCGGTTGAAGCGCTCGAAGATCGCGGCGAACGACATGTCGCGGTCCCCGGGATTCGCGAACCACGGCAGGACCTCGGTGAGATGCCTGGTTCCCGCCCACACGAGTGTCACCACCAGGAACACGCCGAGCATCGCTCCCAGTCCGCCGAGGAACCACAGGATCGGGCGGCGTGCCTCCCCGCGGCGTGCCTCCCCGCGCCGCGACATGAAGATGCCGAGCACGTAGAACGGCACCGCGACGATCATCGTCGGATAGGCGAAGGCCGCCACAGCTGTCGCGACACCCGCAGCGATCATCATCCAGCGGATCGGCTGCTCCTCGGACAGCGATCGGAGCAACAGCAAGCCGGTCAACGTGAAGACCGACCACATGATCGAGTTGTAGTTCAGCAGCAGGTAGTAGTACGGCAGGTACGCGAAGACGGTCCACGCGATAAGCATGGCGACCGGCGGCGGCAGCAGACCACGCAGCAGGCGCCACACGGCGAACGCGTACAGCAGTTGCAGCATCACGAACACGTAGCGGTAGTGGCGTACGAGCCCGGTACCGTCGGGCCGGAGCTGGTGGATCACCCACACGAACGGTGTGACCATCATGTCGCTTGAGAAGTGGGTCTCCCACGAGTCGACGATCGGCCGGTCGCCCAGCACGTAGCGGCTCGCGGTGCCGAGCGTGTACGCGTCGTCGCCGACCCACTCCATGCCGAACGACGCCCGGCCGAGCATGATCGCGCCGAGAATGGCCAAGCCGATGAGGAATACGGCCTCCGCCTGGAAGCGCCACAGCTTCCAGGGAGCGGGAGAGGTCAGGTCAGCCGAGGACATGCGCTCGCTTTCGTTCTTCTCGTGAGGTCGACCGTGACGCACGTGCTCTTCGAGTCCGCCACGACCGCGAATCATGCTACACCACCAGCGGGACAACGTGATTCAACCTTAACGCTAGCGCGCGGCATGCCGGATGCTGTGTATGGGACGAACGACTTCGCGACTTGTATCAGGATGCTACGCGTTGGCCGACGAGCCGTGTACGCGGAGGCACCCCGAATGCGAAGATGAGCAGTGAAGCAGGGCAATGCGCCCTCAGTCGTGAGTAAGAGGTCACTGTGTTCCTCGGCAAGACCGTCAGCCTCGTGCTGCCGACATACAACGAACGCGAAGCGATCCGCGGCGTGATCGAGGAATTCGAGGCGCTGGGAATCGTCGACGAGATCATCGTCGTCAATAACAACGCGGCGCCGGGCACCTCCGAGGAGGTCACGCCGACGTCGGCGCGCGAAGTGATCGAGCGCGAGCAGGGCTACGGCGCGGCGATCATGCGCGGTCTGAGTGAAGCCACGAGCGATCTGATCGCCGTGTGCGAGCCGGATGCGACCTTCGTCGCGACCGACCTCTTCAAGCTGCTCGAATTCAGCCGGGACTTCGACGTCGTGTACGGGTCTCGCACGATGAACGACCTGATCTGGGACGGCGCGAACATGGGTTGGTTCCTGCGCTTCGGGAACTGGTTCGTAGCCAAGCTCATGGAGGTCATCTACGGCACCGTGTCGTTGAGCGACGTCGGCTGCACCTACCGCCTGATGAACAGCGACACCCGCGACTTCGTCCTCGCCCACTGCCACGTGAAGGGCAACTTCTTCGGACCGGAGATGATGATCGCGACCGTGAAGGGCAAGCTGCGTATCGTCCAGATCCCGCTGAACTACAAGGAGCGGATCGGGATGTCGTCGGTGACCGGCGATCTGTTCGAAGCGTTCAAGCTCGGAATGCGCATGATCGTGCTGATCTTCGAGAAGCGCTTCGTCTCGCTCTAGCGAGCCGCCGCACGCTTAATGGCGGCCTCGACGACCTCGCGCCGCTGTCGCGACCGAGCCCGCCACGAGTAGCGCTCCTCGGCGGCACGCCGTCCTCGGCGGCCCATCTCGGCCGCGAGCTGCGGGTCGGCGAACAGTCGCGCGGTGGCGATCGCAAGCGCACGCGCGTCTCCTGCGGGGATGAGGATGCCGCAGTCCGCCTCCCGAACGACCTCCGATATGCCGATGACGTCCGTCGCCACGACCGGCACGCCGCACGCCATCGACTCGTAGAGCTTCAGCGGCGAGAACATGGTCTCGCGCTCCGGCGCGACCATCGGCACGAACGACACGCGTGCGTGCGCCGCGACCGTCGCTACCTGCTCGTACGGCAGCGCGCCGAGGTAGTGCACGCGCTCCGGCAGCTCGGCGACCGCCTCCTCGATCGCGGGACGCATCGCCCCGTCGCCGACGAACACGAGGCGCAACCCCGCCGGCCACTCGGGCAGTCGGACCGCGTCGAGCAGCGTCGGGATTCCCTGCCACGCCGGGAACTGCCCGAAGAACACCGCGAAGTCATCCGGCAGGCCGGGACGGCGCGGCGCGTCCGGGCGGAACACGTCGATGTTCGCGCCGTTGCCGTTGGTCACCACGTTCTGGTTGCCGGTGTCGCGCTTCAGCCACTCGGTCAGGCCCTGCGCGACCGACACGATCGCCGCCGCCCATCGATACTGCGCGCGCTGCATGCCGACGAACAGCGGTCGGCCCAACCGCAGGACGGGCCACGCGATGAACATGTCCTCGTACGGCCCATTGCACTCTTGGACGACGGGGATGCCGTGCCGTCGAGCGCGCCGTGCTGTCGGCCAGGCGAGCGGGTGGCTGCGCACGTAGAGCGCTTCGTATTCGGCCAGGTGTCGCGCCAGGCGCCGCTGCAGCCGGCGCATCTGCACGAGCCGCTGCCACCCGCCGCGCGCCGCTCCTCCGCCGTAGTCGGGGAAGTAGCAGTCCACCGTCCAGCCGTCGGCCTGCATGCCGCGCACGATCTCCATCACGGCAGCCCACGTGTCTTGACCCTCCACGACGGCCTGGAGGCTGACGTATGCGATTCGACGTGCGGGGGAAGCCATCGAGCGGCGTCCATTCATCGGCGGATTCACTCCCGACCATCGTACCTGACCGCGGCGAACGACACCGGCAAGCGGGCACCGTGCGGGGCGGATGCAATAGTATGGTGTCGCACCGTTCCTCGGCGCGCTGCTGGGTATAACGCCCACGCTCCGCGAGCGAGGGCACTCGGCGAAGGGACACGATGGCCTCCGGCATCCGCGCGGCGCTCTCGCGCCTGTACAGCAGTGTGGCTACCTCGGTCACGCGGCGTCGCCTCTCCCCTCGCGTCGGTGCGGTCGATTTCGGCGACCTGCGCCGCACCGCGCCGATCAGCCGCGTCTTCGGCTTCGATCGCGGCGTGCCGGTAGATCGCTACTACATCGAGCAGTTCCTGCAGGCGAACGCCTCCCTCGTGCGCGGCAGCGTCCTCGAGATCGGCGACTGCACGTACACCACCCGCTTCGGCGGACAGGCAGTGGAGCACAGCGACGTGCTGCACCTGACCGGCGACTCCCCCGAGGCCACGATCGTTGCGGACCTCACGAATGCGCCGAGCATCGAGAGCGAGCGATTCGACTGCATCATCCTCACGCAGACCCTACACTTCACCTATGACATGGCATCCGAGGTCTCGGAGCTGCACCGCATCCTCAAGCCGGGTGGCAGCGTCCTGTGCACCGTGCCGGGCATCAGCCAGATCAGCCGCTTCGACATGGACCGCTGGGGCGACTTCTGGCGCCTGACCTCGCGTTCTGCCCGCGACCTCTTCGCCACGGCCTTTGCCGACGAGAACATCGAGGTCGTCACGTACGGCAACGTGCTGTCTGCGGTCGCGCTGCTCCACGGGCTGGCCGTGAGCGAGCTCACCGCCGACGAGCTCGACGCGCACGACGACGACTACCAGGTGATCGTCGCGATCCGCGCCACGCGGGCGGCGAATTCGTGAGGCGTCTCGCCCGCCGGATACGTGACGTCGCGACCGCGCGAATCGGCTCGTCCGCCCTGATCCTCACCTACCACCGGGTCGCCGAACTCGGCACCGACCCGCAGCTCCTCGCCGTGCGGCCTGACAACTTCGCGTCGCAGCTGCGCGTGCTCGTCGAGCGCTACCAGCCGGTGCCGCTCGGCGAGATCGCCGCTCGCCCGGAACGCGGCAGCGCAGCGCCCATCGCGGTGACGTTCGATGACGGCTATGCGGACAACCTGTTCGCCGCCCGGCTGCTGCTCGAAGCGGCCCACGTCCCCGCCACCGTGTTCGTGGCGAGCGGGTGCGTCGCGAGCGGACGCGAGTTCTGGTGGGACGAGCTCGAGCGCATCATCCTCGGCGAGTTGCCGCTACCGGCCAACCTCGATGTCGAGGTGGAGGGCGCGCGCTTTTCGACCGCGATCGAGCGGACCGATGCTCCCGCCGACCCCTCGTGGAACGTCCTGCTGCCCGACACCAGCCCGCGGCACCGTCTCTATCGCGAGCTCTCCGCGTTCCTGCGCCCACTGCCGGCCGCGCAGCGCGAGGCGGCGCTCGAACAGGTGCGCGTCGCGTTCGGCACGACGGCCGTCACGCGCGAGTCGCATCGCCTGCTCACCGCCGAGGAGGTAGCCGTGCTCGACGCCTCGCCCGCGGTCGAGATCGGCGCGCACTCGGCCGACCACGACGTCCTCGCCCTGCGGACTCGCGTGACGCAGCGCGATTCTATCGCCCGCGACAAAGCGGCGCTCGAGGCGATCTGCGGTCGGCGCATCGAGTCGTTCTCGTATCCCTACGGCGGCCGCGACGACTACTCGGGAGCGACCGTTCGCACGGTCAACGACTTCGGCTTCCGCCTCGCGTGCGCCAACACGCCTGGCATCGTGAAGGCGTGGACGAACCGCTTTCGGCTGCCCCGTTTCGTCGTTCGCGATTGGGATGGCGACACCCTCGCGGCCAACATCGAGCGTTGGCTCGGGAGGCGTCCGTGACCTCGCCCGCCGAGGACAGCCGCCTCAGCGTCCTCACCGTCAACGCGTTCGGCCTGTTCGGCGGCGCCGAGAAGGTCGCCGTCGACCTCCATCAGGCATACCTGCAGCGCGACATCGACTCGTGGCTCCTCCTCGGCGCGAAGCTTCCGGACGTGCCGCACGTGCTCCAGCTGCCCAACGACGCGTACCGCAGCAGATGGGCGCGCGCGCTGCTCGCCGCGGCTCGGCAGGCGGAACACGGCAGTCGTCGGCGGAAGGACGCCGGTTGGCTCACCGCGCGCAGCCTGCGCGTTCTCGCCGAGCCTGCTCGCTACGCCGCGATGCTCGCAGGCCGCGAGGATTTCGAGTACCCGGCCACGGCGCACCTGCTCGATCTGCCGCCCACGCCGCCGGACGTCGTCCACCTGCACAACCTCCACGGCTCGTACTTCGACGTCCGCCAGCTCCCCGCGCTCACCAGCCGCGTGCCGGTGATCGCGACGCTCCACGACGCCTGGCTCCTCACCGGCCACTGCGCCCATCCGCTCGACTGCACGCGCTGGCAGACCGGCTGCGGGGACTGCCCGTACCCGGAGATGTACGTGGCGATCCCGCGAGACGCGAGCGCTGAGAACTGGCGCGTGAAGCGCGACGCCGTTCGCCGCAGCCACCTGCGCATCGCCACGCCCTCGCGCTGGCTGATGCGAATGGTCGAGGCGTCAGGCATCGCCGAGGCACTCCTCGACGCGCGCGTCATTCCCAACGGCATCGACACCACCGTCTTTTCGCCCGGCTCAAAGTCGGCGGCACGGGCGGCGCTCGGCCTGCCACAGGACCGCGAGATCGTGCTGTTCACGGCGCGCGCCCTCGCGGACAACCCGTTCAAGGACTACGCGACCCTCGCCCAGGCGCTCCCCCGCGTCGCCGAGGCGCGCCCTGACGTTCTGTTGGTCGCGATCGGCTCGGAGGGCGACAGCGCGCTCGTCGGCCACACGGAGCACCGCACGGTGCCGTTCGTGGAGGATCCGGCGGAGGTGGCGCAGTACTACCGCGCAGCCGATGTGTACGTGCACGCCGCACGCGCCGAGAACCTGCCGCTCGCGATTATCGAGGCGCTCGCGTGCGGCACCCCGGTGGTGGCGAGCGACGTCGGCGGCGTGCCGGAGCTCGTGACGGACGGCGAAACGGGACTGCTCGTCCCAGTGGGCGACGCCCAGCGGCTCGCCTCGGCGATCGTGCGCGTGCTCGACGACGAGAACCTGCGCGAGGCGATGTGCGCGGCGGGTGTGGAGCGGGTGGCCGGCGCGTTCACGCTCGAGCGCCAGGTGAACGCCTACCTCGACTGGTACGGCGAGCTGGTCTAGCCCGTCGCGCCCCGCTCGGCAGGTCCGCAGTCGCGCGTCCACTCGTCGATCGACTTCTTCGAGCGACCCCACGTGTAGAACTCCATCGAGTCCATGTCGCAGTTCGCGCACCATGGCACCGGCCGAAGCATGAAGTCGAGCACCGCGTTGCCGTCCTGCGCCGCTCGAATGTCCACCGAGTCGGCGGCGCTGACCTCGAGGCCGCGCTCGATACCGAAGCGGTCCCGGAAGACATCGGCGAACGCGATGTACGCGCACGGGTAGAGGCGACCGTCGCGGATGATGGGGCAGTTGTTGTAGCCGCGGCACGTGTGGAACGAAGCCGCCGCGTCGTGCCCGCCCGCCACGTCGATGGGAATCTTGAAGAACTCCTCGCGCGGCACCGTCCACTCGACCGTCACGCCGTACACCGCGCCCAGCCGGTCGATCTCTCCCACCGGCAACCCGATCGGGTACGAGTCGGCCAGCAGGATGACGTTCGCCTCGGCCAGCGCGCGCCAGAACTCGTCGGTCATCTTGGTCACGAGCGTGCCGTTGGTCATGAGGTAGATCCGCGTCTTCGGGAATGCGTCGCGGGCGACGCGCACGAACGACGCGACCTCCGGATGCAGCAGCGGCTCCCCACCCAGGAGGTAGATCTGCCGCACGTCGAACAGCGAGGACATCCGCTTCATGTCTGCCTCGAACTCGCTCACGTCGGCGAACGTCGGCTTGCAGAGGTTCGAGAAGTGCGCGCAGCCCTTGCAGTTGAGGTTGCAGTGGTCGGTGATGTGCACCTCGAAGTGGTACAGCACTGGCTTCATGCCCAGGGCGCGCCGCAGCGAGCGCACGAACGCGGGCTGCCGCGACACCATGCTCTTCACCGACAGCGGCGTGATCACGCGCTCGCGAAGCGCCTGGACCACGGGCGCCGGCAAGACGCGCCGCACGACCTCCCGGAGCGTCATGAGCGCACCGCCAATGGACGGCCGCATGGCCGAAGATATGCATGCACGAACACGGACACGGGCGCCCTCACAGCAACGACAGCGATTCTCTGCCGCTAATGCAGCAAACGAGCCTCCAAAACGAGCCACCAGAGTATACAGCGGTGCGGTTCCGTATTTGCTACCGTTACCGCTGGCGGCGCAAGTGCCGTCGCCCCTCCTTCGGCCGAAAATCGCAGTAGGAACGAGCGTGATGCATCCCGACTCCACGCCACACCCTCAGCCGACCGCGAGTGCCCCCGCTCCCACGGGCGGACCGCTCGTGTCGATCCTCACGCCATCGTTCAACCAGGCGGCGTGGCTGACCCACAACCTCGAGTCGGTGTCCTGCCAGACGTACGGCAACATCGAGCACATCGTCATGGACGGCGGCTCGACCGACGGCAGCGTCGAGATTCTGCAGGCAGCGTGCGACGCGGTCACCTGGCGCAGTGAGCCCGACCGCGGCCAGTCGCACGCCATCAACAAGGCGTTCGCGGCGTCGCGCGGCGAGATCATCGGCTGGGTCAACTCCGATGACGCGTACTTTGACTGCCGGGTGGTGGAGGACGTCGTCGCGCACTTCGTGGCGAATCCTGAGGTCGACGTCGTGTACGGCCACTGCGCGCAGGTCGACGAGGACGGTCGGATCATCTGGATGATCTGGGTCCCGCCGTTCGCGCGACGCGTCCTGAAGATCTGCAACTTCATCGGCCAGCCCGTCGCGTTCATTCGGCGCGCCGCGCTCACCGATCCGATGCTCGACGAGTCGTTCAACTTCTCGATGGACTACGAGCTGTGGCTGCGTCTCGACCTCGCTTCACGCAAGTTCCGGCGCATCGATCGGATCGTCGCGATCGACCGCCACCAGGCGAACCGCAAGTCGGTCACCATCGCGCAGGTGATGCACGCCGACATCGCCCGACTGGCCGACTCGCACGATCGCGGCTATCCGCCCGGCAAGCGCCTGCTGTCCTGGGGTTTCTACACGAGTCGGCGCCTGATGGGCGCCCTGCTCATCCCGAGGATTCCGCGCTCGCTGGCGTTCACCCGCGTGCACACGAGCAAGTGGGCGCTGCTGCGACGCCAGCTGTCGCGCAAGAAGTGGCCCGACGACTACACGCCGGAGTCCTGCCGGGCGTAGCGCGACCTACGCCGCGTCGCCGTCACCCTGCCCCAAGAACGAGCGCAGCACCCCCCGGAAGTCCTCCCGCTCGTCGGCGGTCAGCCCGAGCGCGTAGAACGCGAGCCAGTACGCGCCGAGCGCGATCACGACCGCCAGCGCGATTCCCAGAACGCTCGACGCCAGCGGGGACCGCGCCAGCAGCACGCCGAGCCCGACCGGCACGACCAGCAGCGGGTACACCGGCACCACCACCTCCCGAAGCCACGACGCGAACGTGACGTGCGTCTCGCGCAGCAGGAAGCGCACGTGTATCGGGAAGTCCACGAGGTGCGCGACCGCCGTCCCCACCGCAACGCCGAGCACGCCGATCCGCGGCACCAGCAGCACGCTCAGCACGACGTTCGCCACCGCCTGGCCGAGGATGTACGGGACTCTTCGGCCCATGCGGCCTCTGCTGATGACGATCGCGTCGCCCATGAGGCCGAGCGCCACGAGCACGTGTGGGAACACGAGCGTCTGCATCACGATACCCTGGCCGGCGAACCGCGGGCCGAGCCAGGCGACCAGCAGCGGCTCCGAGAACACGACCACCAGCGCGGCGACCGGCACGACGAACGCCGCGCCGTACTTCGTGCCGCGTATGAACAGCGAGCGCAGTGAAGCGTGGCGGCTCGCTGCGTCCATGCTCGACGCGAGCGGCATGACCGCGGACACCGTCAGCCCCGACAGGTAGGTCACCATGTTGTTGACCTTCGCCGACGCTTCGTACAACCCGACCGCGACCGCCCCGGCGAGCACGCCGAGGATGAGTCGGTCGGTCTGCTGGTAGAACAGCACGTCGGACAGCTGCACGACGAACACCGCCCAGCCGAAGCCCAGCATGCCGACCAGCCGTGTGTACGATGCGCCGGAGAGCGCGGCGACACCGGGGCCGAGCAGGGGCATCACCATCAACACCATCGTGCCTGCCGACACTACGGACGCGACGCCGGTGAGCGCGACCAGCGCGGCGGGACCGCTTCCGGTGGCGAGCACGTAGACGGTTGCCACCACGTTGAGCGCCGTGCCGAGCAGTGCCGCGCCCACGAGCAGGTCGTAGCGCTGCAGGCCGGCCAACGCGTAACGCGCGGTCGACGCCGGCCACGCGAAGAGCTGGAACGCGGCCGCGATCCACAGCATCGTGCGCAGAAGGGAGGCCTGTTGCGCACTGACGTGGAAGACCTCGCCGGCGAATGCGCCGACCAACACCATCACGAGCGCGACCAGCACGCCGACAACGGTGTAGAAGACGAGCGCGGTACTGACCGCCTGATGCGCAAGGCTCGGATCGCCGGTCGCGTCCGCCTCGGCCACATTGCGCGTAACCGCCGCACCGATGCCGAAGTCGAGCAGTGCCGCGTAGGCGGCAACGGCCGAGATGAGCACGTAGAGGCCGTAGTTCACGAGGCCGAACGACCGCACCAGCAGCGGCATGAAGATGAACGCCGCCAGCATCGCGGCGGACTGCGACAGGCCGTTGAGGAGCGTGTTTCTGACGAGGGTGCGCTTCTCGGTCAGCAAGCGTGTTCCTGTCGCGGATGGACAGCGTGGAGGAGCGGTGCGGGGGCCGGCGCGACACGCCCTGCCCGTAGCTACTCTAGGGTGTGTGGTGACGCGCCACAAGCCCGGCCGCAGGCGTTGCGAGCGGCAACGATGTCGGCCGAGGCAGGCTCGCGATTTGCTATTGTGGGGCGAACCTCGACCCCGTCTCGACAGCCACGGAGACCTCATGCCGCTGCGCCGCCGCATCGATCGCGTGCTCATCTATCTTCGACGTCACGGTCTGGCCGCGACTGTCGGGGAGATCGCGGCCCGCGTCGGCCGCCGCGCCACCGCAGGCGACCTCCCGGCCTCCGTGCACCTCGAGGTCTCGAACTGCTGCAACCTGCGCTGCGAGTACTGCGTACTCGACGAGAACGCGCAGGGCGACAAGATCATGAGCGAGCAGACGTTCAAAGCAGCGCTTCCCGCCCTCGCCCACGCTCGTCGTATCGACCTCTCGGGACTCGCCGAGCCGCTGATGCACAAGCGGTTCACCGCGATGCTCGCCGAAGTCAGGCGCGTCGCGCCCGACGCCCACATCGCGATGTGCACGAACGCCACGCTGCTCACGCCCGAGATCTCCGAGCAGCTGATCGACAACCGACTCGACGAGCTGGTCTTCAGCCTCGACGGCGTCGATCCTCGGCAGGTGGACGAGGTGCGAAAAGGCGGATCGCTGGACACGGTGCTGCGCAACATCGACGCCCTGCGGCGCGCCAAGGAAGCGCGCGGCGCGACGAAGCCGTCCGTGAGCGCAACGGTCGTGCTGCAGAAGGACAACGTCGGCCAGCTGCCTGGCATCGTCCGCCTCGCCGCAGAGCTCGGCTGCGACGGCGTGAGCGTGAACGGCCTCGAGCCGTACGGGTCGGAGCTCGTCGGTCACGTCATCTGGGTCGACCCGACCGCCGTCCCCTGGCTGACCGAGGCCCTCGCCGAGGCAGACGCGGCGGCGCGCGAAGTCGGCATCGAGCTGCGTCTCCCGGCCATGCGCCCGCAGGCGCCGTTGTGCCCGCAGGCCGCGCGTCCGATGATCCTCGCCGACGGCACCGTCGTCCCCTGCTCCGTCCTCGCCTACGAACGTCGTGCGCTCCTCGGCGTGGGCGATGACCGGCGAGTCGAAGCGCTGGACGGCACGACCGGTGCCCTGCGGTTCGGGAACGTGAAGGACGGCGGCCTCGAAGCCGTGTGGCGGAGCCCGGCGTACCGGGAGTTCCGGCGGGCGGTGGCCCGGGGCGACTTCCCCGAGACGTGCGCGACCTGCCTCATGAAGCACGGCATGATCTGCGCCACCCCGCCACTCTCGGCGAGCGAGAGCGCGGCGACGGTGCGCCGCCCCTAGAACCCCAGCAGGTACTGGTCGACGGGCGCGTAGTCGTCCGTGAAGAGACGCGTCCCCTTCGGCGGCTGGTAGCCCGAGTAGAGGTGCGACGCGAACTCCGGCGCGGACTTCTGCAGCGCGGCGGGGATGTTCGCGCCCGGGCGCTTCATCGCGATGATCGAGGTGTTCTTGATCCCGCCCTCCTCGGCGTCGCCCGCGGCGACCTGGAAGGCCTGGACCTCAGGGAAGACCGATCGGATCGTCGCCAACAGCGAGTTGAAGAACGCTCGACGGTTGTCCTGCGGCGATGCGATGACGTTCATTACGACCACGCCGTCGTCGGAGAGCACGTCGTACGCCCGCTGCCAGGTCTCTCGCGTGACCAACTGGTACGGCACGGTCTCCTGCGACTTGAACGCGTCCATGAACACGGCGTCGTACGGTCCCTTGGCGCGATTGAGGAACGTCCTGCCGTCCTCGAAGGCGAGGCGCAGCCGCGGGTCGTCCTTGTAGCCGAATCGCGACTTTGCGATTCCGTACAGCGCGGGGTCGATCTCCACCACGTCGAGTGTCGCCTGCGGATTCGCCGCGGCGAACAGACGCGGGTAGCTGAACGTTCCGCCGCCGATCAAAAGCGCGTTGCGCACCTTGCCGCCGCGCAGCGTCGTGGCGAGATCGTAGTAGCGGTAGTACTCGAAGCGGTACGGGTCGCCGTTGTCGGCGTACGACACGGACTCCGCGGATCGCTGATCGCGCGACAGACCGATGAGCGGACGCCCCGAAGCGGGGTCGGCGATCTCGCGAATCGTATAGCGGTCGTACTGCGTATCGATGGTGTCGTCGGCCACGGCCACGCGCACGTAGCCAAGGGTGGAGAGCACGAGCGCAAGCAGCGCGACTCCCTGCCACGGCACGCGTCGACCCATGACGAGCAGCGAGAGCGCGCCGAGCGAGATCGCGATCAGCATCACGAGGTTCAAGCTGCCGAACACCGAGATCAACCAGAAGCCCGCGGCAAACGTACCCGCGATGCTGCCCAGAGTCGACAGCGCGTAGAGTGAGCCGACCGTCGCGCCCGAGTCCTCAACGCTGTGCATCCGCAAGCGGATGCAGTACGGCGAGACCATGCCCAGCAGTGTGGACGGGATCGCAAAGAGCACCGCCGCCGAGAGCACCGAGAACAGACGCACCGACCCACTCTTCGCGAGCGCCGGCAGAACGGCCGCCTGTGTCACCGCGATGAGCGCGACGGATGCCGCGGCGCCCAGCAGGATCCAGAACAGGTACTTCGTATCGAGGTACTTGTCGGCCAGCCGGCCACCCAGGAAGTAGCCGAGGCTCATGAACCCCAGCATGACGCCGATGAGGCTCGTCCACACGAACAGCGAGTTGCCGAAGTACGGCGCGAGCAGGCGCGAGCCGACGAGTTCCAGCACCATGCCGATCGCGCCGCCGCCGAAGACCACGACGCCGATGACGGGCAGGCCCGGCAGCGACGGGGCCGCGGCGATCCTTTCGGATTTCGCAGGCGCCTTCGTCGGCATCGGTTGCTTCGCAGACTTCTTCACGGATTCCTACCTATCGAACTCGTTCGCGAGCTAGTCGTTGAGGTGCAGCGGCGGTCGCGTGACTGCCTTGGGACGCGCGAGTTCCTTCTGCTTCCGCCTGATCTCAGCCATGTCGTCGTGGCAGTTCGCGCACATGTTGCGCCCCACCATCCAGGCGCGGTAGCCGTGACAGTTGTCGCAGCCGTTGTTGTCCGGGTCTGCGTGCTGGTGCTGCTTGTCCCACGACCCGACACCGTGCGAGGGGAACTTGCCGACGTGGCACTTGCCGCACGAACGCACCTTGTCGGTGTGGCACCGCCGGCACGTGCGGCCGCCGTTGTACCAGAGGTCGAGCACGGCCTCGCGCGCATGACCCGAACCCTTGAACTGCTGCGTATGGGGCATGCGCATCTGGTGGCAGTTATCGCACGTCTTCTGGCTGTGGCAGCCACCGCAGTCGATGTTGCCGTCGTGGGCCGTCGCTTCCGGCACACCTCGCGATTGCATGGCGTAGCCGATGTCCTTCACGTGGCAGTACGAGCACTCCGCCGAGGCACGCTTCTGATCGTGGCAGCGCAGGCAGGGCTCCATGCCGACAGTGAAGCGGTCGACGACGCCGGTCGACGGACGCAGTGCATGGCAGTCGGTACACCGCGCCTTCGCGCGGAGGGGCTCCTTGTGCGACATCCGAATCCCGCGAGTCCCGTCTTTGAATGTGCCGACGAGGACGCTCTCGTGACAGCGGGTGCACGTCGAGTTCGCGACCGGCGTGCCGTACCCCTTGGCCAACGAGCCGTTCAAGAAACCGGCGACGAAGTGGACGGCGCGCCCCGGTACGCCGACAGTCACCGCCGCGAACGTATTCGACGACTCGTGGCATGACGAGCAGGAGACGTTCCCGTGGGGATCCTGTCCCGGGTCCTTCAGGCGCAAGGCGTGCGCCTTCTCGTTGATGTGGCAAGACACGCACACGGACTCCTGACGCGTGGCGATACCGCCGGCGACCCAGACTGCTGCGAATGCGAGCACCCACACGAGCGTGACGACCAGGCGCTCGCGTGGCGTGCGCTCGGCCGGCTCGTATTCGATCTCATCTTCGACTTCGGCGCGCGCGACAGCCGCGGCCCGGCCCTCGGTGGGAAGCTGGGGGGTCTCTCCCTCTTCGTCCTCGTACCCGTCTTCTTCCTCGTCTTCGGGCAACGACATGATCCCGACCGTCACCAAGAGGATGACGAGGATCACGAGGATCGAGATTCCCGCCAGGATGAGCGTGAACGCCCGCGTGTTCGTCGTCGGGTTGCGGAGGATGTCGGTGATGAACAGCCACAGCGCTTTGGGGTCGAGGCGTGTCAGCGCATCGATTAGCTTGTCCATTACTTCACCGCCCCACCCTTGTTGAGCAACTTGATGGCGCGAAGCTGGTCGAGCGTCACCGGGTGAGCGTGCTTGACGTGGCAGGTAGTGCAGTCATTCGGATCGTGGCAGCGCTTGCAGCGGTCGTCGCCGACCTTCTTGACCAATCCGGAATGCTGCGAGATGAACTGGCGCGGGTGCGGCATCTGCAGGCGGTGGCAGTCGGTGCAGAACGACGCGCGGTGGCACATCGTGCACTTCGCCTCGGCCGACTTGGCGATCTGCCCGTGCTGGTTGACGAAGCCGATCTGATGCGGGACGCCCGCGCCGTGGCAACGTCCGCATTTCGTATTTCCGTGGCACGGGACGCAGGTGCGCTGCGCGCCCATGCCATGAGTCTTCATGTGGTTGGGGCCGTGGGTGACGGCGAACACGCCGGTCTTGATCCGCGCCTCCGGCAGGCGGTCGACGTGGCACAGGTTGCACTTCGCCGAGACGGACGCCGTGCCGTGGCAGTCGAAGCACATATCCATCGTCGTCCGACGTGGCCAAGACGTCGCATCGCCGTGGGCGGTCGTCGAGTGGCAGTCCGAGCACTCGCGCGTGGTCGCGCAGCTGGAATGACGTATGCGAAGGCCGTTAGCCTCCTGGACGCGACCCTTGAGGTCTTTCGTGTGGCACCTCCGGCACGTCGCCGAAGGAACGTTGGCCAGTGTGGGATCGGGCTTCCCGATCGGGAGGTACATGTGGGCGAGCTTGTTGCCGATGAAGCTGAGCCGTCCACCGACGCTCCTGCCCCCGTGGCACGAGGTGCAGGCGAGGTCGCCATGCGCGCTTTCGGAGGTAGCGGCGGCGAAACGCCCGGTCATGTGACAGCGTGTGCAGTCAGGGAAGATGGTGGTGAACGCTCCGGTTCCTGCGAGCCACAGTGCGCCTACCGCTATAAGGAGCACGGTCACGATCACGACCGCGCGGCGGGAAACCTGGGGGGGCACACTCACCTCTTTCGGGGGCAGACGAAGCCACCTACTCCTATAGCAAACCGCTGACCGAACTGCGGCCTCCGGCCAACTCTCCATATTCTAAACATCGGGCAGGTAGAGGCATAGAAGCGATCGGCCGGGTGGTGGCATAGAAGTGGGGCCGATCCTTTCGGACCGGCCCCACCTTTCGAGCGACCGTCTGAATCGTTGTTAGACGATTGGCAGATACGGTTTAGTACGTGATACCAACACCAGCATCGCCGGCGCCATTGATGTGGCACTTGATGCAGAGGCCGTCCTCGGTGAGGGCGTTGTTGGTGGCGTTCTGGTTGGCGGTGCTGGTTCCACCAGCAGCGGTGCCCAGAACGGTGTGCGCATCGTCAGCGTCACCAGCGGTGGTCAGCCAGACGAGAGAGGCACCAGCGGTGCTCTTGGTCTGGTAGGCGCCAGCGGCGTCAACATAGCCGTGCGGGAACGCGTAGCTGCCGTCGGCCTTCTTGGCGTCGTGGCAGGTCTGGCAGCTGTTGGCCGGGGCCCAAGCGATCTGGGACTGCGCGCCAGCGGCGCCGCCACCGGTGTAGTACGCGTTGTAGTCGCCACCCGGAACCGTCTGGTTCCAGTTGGTGGTGGCAAGAGCGGTGACACGGTGACCAGTCGAACGACCGGCACGAACCGCGATACCCTCGCCGCCCCATGCGGGAGCAGCGCCAGCCTCGTTGACGGCGAACGTCAGGTCGAGGTCGCCACCGGCCTTCATGTGGCAGGTGTTGCAGAGGTAACCGGTGCCGAGGGTCTGACCGGTCTCAACGAGCGCCGGGTCGGTGCCGTCGAACATCGCGTCGGTCAGGCCGTTGTTGCCAGCGGCAAGGTCGAACTCGATCTTCTCGTCCGGCTCCTCGTTGATCATGAGGGCCTTGAGGTTGGCGAAGACAGAAGCGCCAGCGCCGTGCGGGCTCTCAATGTGGCAACGGTTGCAGTTGCTGTGCGGGCTGATCGAACCGTCGGCGCCCATACCGACCTGCTTCACAGAGAAGGTCGGGGTGTGGCCGTGGCAGAAACCGCAGCCCTTGGTGTAGCCGCTCGGGCTCGTGGAGCCGACACCATCAGCGTCGGTCGTGTACAGGGTGCGGTCGTTGATCGCCGTCAGAACGGCACCACCGGCGACAGCGCGGTGGGCAGAGTGACAAACGGCGCACTTGTTGGTGCTGGTCGCGTAGTTTCCGTGCGGCGACGTACCAGCGCCAGTGAGCGAGTTGACGGCGTAGCTCCAGCGGAGGTAGCCCGGGTAGTTCGCGTTAAACGCGGTCGAACCGGTGCCGGCAGTGTTGAAGAACGGGCCGACAGCCAGAGCAGCGGCGGAGAACGCAACAACGAACGCCATCGCCAGGGCAACAACGATCAGGGTCTTCTTCATGTTCCCTACTCCTTGGTTGGTCTTTACAGAACACATCTCATTCATCGAAACACCTCCTTTCCGAGATTGATTTTGAAACGGAGACAAACCGTCCCATCAAACAGCAGCATACACAGGTTTCTTAAGGTACACAAGAAATCCTGCTGCCGTTCACCAGAATTCTGGCACCAAAATCCACCTTCTCCCGCAATCTTAACGCAGGTGAAGCCGGTTGTGTCACGGCTCCTCGGGCGATTACCTCGTGTGTGGGAATTGTGAAGGCCTCCTTAAGGAGCGCCTGCCCGCTCGATGCCAGGACGTGCGGGACGAACGCGAGCGCTGCGGAGGCCGAGAGGACGTCATCGAGCTTGTCGGGGAGGTCCGAAAGACCTCGACCCGGGCGATCCGATTTGGCGGCGACACATGTCAGCACGGGGGGCAGCACCAGCTCGACAGAGGAACGAAGGGGCCGACCGAAGTCGACCCCTTCTCTATTTCCACATTCTTCATTGGTGAAGCAGCGCCAGCTAGACCTGTGCGTCGACCGCCGGAGCCTGCGCCTGGAGAGCGGCCTTCCGCGCGGCACGCTTGCGGCGGTTCCGCGATACGGCCAGCGCGAGGAGCGCGATCAACAGCAGCGCGAGCGGGAACAGGCACGCGCGCAGCGGGCCGGCCAGCGAGCGTCGAGCCGCCGAGAGAGCGTTCGGGTTACCCGAGCCGGGAATCCGCACGATCTGCACCCGGTTGTTGCCGGTGTCCGCGATGGCGAACCAGTCGCGGGCGGGATCGTACGCGATGCTCGACGGATAGCTGAGCTGGCCGTCGTCCGAACCGTACTCGCCGTACTTCGCGAGGAACTTGCCGTTCTTCGAGTTGAAGACGGCGATCGAGAAGTCGAAGGCGTCGATGACGACCAGTCGTCCCTTGCCGTCGATGCAGATGTCAGCGGGAAGGCCCATCTTCGCCGGTATCTTCGTCTGCAGCGACTTCACCTGGTAGTCGGCGCCTCGGATATCGACTTTGTTCGAGGGGGCCCCGGTGGCGACGCTCCACAGTCGCTTCCCGTTGGAGCTGAAGGCCTCGAGTCGGTTGTTGAACGAGTCCACGAGATAGATCGTGCCGTTCGGGCCGATCGTCAGGCCATTGACCGTGTCGAACTGATCCGCCTTGTGGCCGGCAGTACCGATGAGCTTCTTCAGCTTGCCGGTGTTCGGGTCGATGGTGGCGAAGCCGGCCTTCGATCCGACGGCCATGACCCCGCCGCGATACTCGATGTCGAGCGGGTTCGGGAACGGGATGTAGCCCTCGTCCTTGCCGTCGGCCTCGAACACGCGGATGCGGTCCATCTCGGGCTCACCGACGAAGATGGACTCGTCAGGGCCGCTGGAAATCGGGCCGAGACCGACGATTCGCTCCTTGGCAGCCTTGCCCACTGAGTTGATCAGTTTGCCCTCAGGGTTGAACGCGAGCGCTTCTTTGTACGCGCCGTCCGTGACCCAGATGGTGCCGTTGCTCGTGATGTTGAGCTCGCGGGGGAGCTTGAACTGCGTCTCGGGAGTCGAGCCCCAGCCATAGATGGAGCGGACCCAGGTGAGACCGCCGGCCTGTTCGCCCTTCGCGATATTGCCCTTGGGAAGGACGTAGCTCATGAGGAGCGTCGAGATTCCGGCCAGCGCCAGAAGCAGCACGATGATGATCGCCAGCAGAAGACGGCGGCCACGCCTCGACACCGTCTTCTTGGGTGCGGCGGGCGTCGGCTGCGGACTCACCGGCTGAACGTCGACAGATTCCACGGCGTCGCTCATTTACTTGGCTCCGATCTTCTTCAAACCTTCCGTGGCGACCTTGTCGCCCGGCAGGTACTTCAACACGTACTCGAAGTCGGCCTTCGCGCCCTTCTTATCGCCGAGCTCCAGCTTCAGGCTACCGCGGCGGTCGAAGACGTCCGCGTCGGCCGTGTTCGCCTTCAGGTACTCGTCGAAGCACTTCACAGCCTCGGCCTTGCGGTTCAACAGCGCGAGCGACTCGCCCTTGAGCAGCAGTGCGTTCCAGTAGTTGAAGTCGATCTCACGACCCATCGACTCCGGCGACCCCTTCTGCTTCTTCGCGAGCGCGTTGTACGTCTTGAGCTTCTTGCGGACTTCATCGCACACGGTCATGGCCTTCTTGTACTGCTTGGTCGCGAAGTACAGGCGGGCCTGCGTCATCAGAATGCCCTGCGTCGGCTTCTGATCGATCGCCTTCGACGCCTGGTCGATGACGTCCTGCGCCTTGCCGTACTGCCTCGAATCGATCAGGGCGCCGATGTAGCTCGCCCAGACGTTGACGTTCGTGGGCGTGCGCATGGCCATCTGCTCGTAGTACTGCAGATCGCGCTCGAGCTTGGTCCGCGGCTCGGTGGTGCCGAGCACGCCGGTCATCATCGCGGAGACGATCAGCACGAGATATAGGACCACCAGCCCGGCCGCGACGAGGGCCAAGCCCCGAACGACCGGGTCGCGGAACATCGACTTCTTCTTGGGCCGCTTGGGCTTCTTCGATTCCTGCTTTGGCGATTCAAGCCCGGGATCCGGCGCACTCTCTGGTCCGGTGAGCCCCATCTGGGCGAGATCCGAATCTGACATCCTGACCCTCCGAAGTAGCATTCTAGAAACGAACGGCGACTGCCGGTCGACAGTCTAGCATTCCTTACCGGACATTAACCCCGCACCTCACAAGTTCTCCATAACCAGTTTCAGGCGGCACGGCGGTTGCACAATGTTCGTCGCGTTACCAATCGCCGCACGGTATCCTGTACTGCGCACATCATGCCAAAGCGTCGCCCTCTCGCCGTTACTCCTAAGGACGCCCGAATGACGAGTATTTCCAAGTCCTCAGCCCCATCCGCCGCGGTCGAAACCCATCTCTCGGGCAGGATCGCGTGGGTCGCGCTCCTCGCCTCGGCGGCTCTCGTGCCGCTCACGACGTCGATCACCAGAGGCGCCATCGGCGGGACGTTCGGAGTGACCAACGAACTCTATCACGTACCGAAACTGCTGCTCCTCGCCGTTCTGGTCGCCGTCGCGACCGTTGCGTGGGGCGTGGACGTGGCACTCGGCGAGCGGCCGTTGAGAGTGGGGCTGCCGACGTGGATGATCGGCGGCTTCGCGGTACTCGTGCTGGTCTCGACTGCTGTCGCGCCCGAGGCGGCGAGTTCGTTCTTCGGTGCACGAGGTCTCATGACCGGTGCGACGACGTGGCTTCTGTCCATCTGGGCGGGCTTCCTCGTGACGCAGTATCTGACGGCCGCGCGCGTGCGCGAGGTGTCGTGGGCGCTCGTCGGCGGGAGCGTCCTCGTCGGGGCGATCGCGATACTCGAGGCGCTCGGCGCCGACCCACTGGGCACGCCGTTCGGGTACGGCTACGAGTGGGTCGTTCGCCGAGGGATATCCACGGTGGGCAACCCCGACTTCACCGGAATGCTCCTGGTCCTGCCGACGGTCCTCGCGCTGGCCCTCGCGTCCTCCACCAAGGACGACAGGGAGCGCTGGATCGGACGGGGCTGCGCGGTCGTTCTCGCGATTGCGACCATGATCACGCTCACCCGCGCCGCGTGGATCGGCGCTGCCGTCGGCATCGGCATCTTGGTCGTCCTCTCGTCCCCCGACCGCAGGACAGTCGTTCGTCGCGCGGTCAGCATCGCATCGGTCGCGGTAACCGCGGTCGTAGTCGCGCTCGCGTTCCAGGGCACCGAGCTCGTCCTGGGGCGCGTGACGGACGTCTCGAAGGGCCTCGACGCCTTCTCGTCTGGCCGCGTCAGCATGTGGGCCGACACCCTCCGCTCGATCGCGAAGTATCCCCTCTTCGGAACCGGCGCCGACCATCTCGCCATCGGGACCTACCAGGTACAGCAGAACGTGGTGGTGCAGGGCTTCCAGCGCCTCTCGCTGCAGGACCCCCACAGTCTGCCGCTGCTCGTCGCCGGCGTGTTCGGCATTCCGGCGCTCGTGGTATTCGCCGCGACGGTCGCGATCGTTGTCCGCTCGTCGTGGCGCTCGGTCAGACCGCAGGCCGGCCAGTCGGACCTCCGCGTGCTGTTCGCCGGCTGGTTCGCCGGATTCATCGGCGTCCTCATCGCCTCGCTGCTGTCGGTGTGGTCGCTCACCGCCGTGTTCGTGCTGTTCCTCGCGATGGGCGTGCTCGCCGCTCCCGCGGCCAAACCGCTGAGCGCGAAGGCCCCGGCGTTCGTCGCAGTGGGCCTCGGCGTCGTACTGGCCGCCGTCTCGGTATTCGGCGCGGGGCGCAGCTTCGCGGCGAGTCGCGAAGAGGCGCTGTCCACGGTCGTTGACCCGCCCACCCACCTCGCCCGAGCCATGAGCCTCGTCCCCTGGGACGCGGGAACGCGCGTCAACTACCTGTGGCGCAAGATTCAGGCGACCGCGCCGATCCTCACCAGCGACGATGCCCGTGCCGCCCGCAAGGCGACGGCTGCGCTCGACGCCGAGATCAGGCTCGACATCGCCCGCTTCCCGCACGAATTGCTGCTGTACCGCCTGCGCATCGACCTGTACACGGCGTCTCGGGGGTACGCGGGGTTCCAGCCTCAGGGGCTAGTCGGCGCAATCGACGACGCGATCGCCGCGTTCCCCGGAGATCGCGAGTTCACGGCGAAGCGGGCGGATGCGCTCAAGGCTGCGGGGAGCTCCTACTAGGACTAGTAGGTCTTGCCGACACCCGCACTCCGGTCGCCGCTCACGTGGCACTTCAGGCACAGCCCGTCGCCGGTCAATGCGTCGTTGTTCGCATTCTGGTTGCCGCTCGTGGTCCCGCCCGGCTGGGCAGGGAGGATCGTCCTGCTGTCGTCGGCATCCTCGCTGGTCGTCAGCCAGACAAGTGAGGCCCCCGCGGTCGTCTTGGTGGCGTAGGAGCCGGCCGAATCGACGTACCCGTGCGGGAACGCGTAAGTCCCGTCCGCCTTCCGAGCGTCGTGGCAGGTCTGGCAGCTGTTCGCGGGCGCCCAGGCGATCTGCGAAGTCGCGCCGGGCTCGCCGCCCCCGGTGTAGTAGGCGTTGTAGTCGCCGCCGGGGATCGTCTGGTTCCAGTCGGTCGTGACGACTGCGGTGACGCGGTGTCCGGTCGAAGTGCTCACCTCGGCGGTCCCGTCTCGTCCGATCGACGGCGCTGCGCCTGCCTGGTTGACCGGGAAGGCCAGGTCGATGCCTCCGCCGCCATCGTCGTGGCACGTGTTGCACAAGTAGCCCGTCCCGAGCGTCTGGCCGGTTTCGACCAACGCAGGGCTGGTACCGTCGAACATGTTGCCTGCTAGCCCATTCCGGTTCCCCGCGATGTCGGCGCCGATAGCGCTATCGGGCCTCGTGTTGAGTAGGAGCGCGGTGAGCACCGGATACGTCGACGCGCCCGCACCATGCGGGCTCTCGATGTGGCAGCGGCTGCAGTTGCCGTGCGGGCTGATCGACCCGTCGGACCCCATGCCAATCTGCTTGGTGCTGAAGGTCGGCGTCTGCCCGTGGCAGAAGCCGCAGCCTTTGGTGTAGCCGTTCGGCGAGCTGGATCCGACGCCGCTCGGGTCCGTGGTGTAGAGATTGCGGTCGTTGATCGCCGTGAGGACCGCGCCGCCCTTTACCGCGCGATGGGCTGCGTGACAGACGGCGCACTTGTTCGTGGTCGTGGCGTAGTTGCCGTGCGGCGACGTCCCGGCCTCGGCTCCGAATGTGTCCACCGCGTACGTCCAGCTCAGGTAGCCGAGATAGTTCGAGTTGTAGGAGTCGCTGGACAGGCCACCGTGGATGGCGCCGTGACAGTCCGTGCATTCCGCCCCACCGGCGTCGATCGCCCCCTGGACCTTCGGGTCTGAACTCTCGTGGCAAAGTGCGCAGTCGCTGCCGTGCTCGAGCGCCAAGTTGTCGTTGTGGCAGCCAGCGCAGGCCGCCTCCCCGCCCAGTCCGCCGACGTGCAGCGCCTCGTGGCCTCCGGCGAGGTCATGGCACGAACCGCAGGTGGCCCCGCCAGCTTCGATCGCGGCGACAACTCGAGGGTCGGCGCTGTCGTGACACAGCGAGCAGTTCTCGCTGTGCTCGAGGCTCAGATTGCTGTTGTGGCAGTCCTCGCACGTCGCCGACGGCGTGCCGTTGACGTGTTCGGCGACGTGACCAGCGCCGGCGTGACAGGCCGGACAGTTCGTGTTGCCCGCGGTGACTGCCGCCTTGACGTCCGCCCGAGCCGAGGTGGAGTGGCAGATGGAGCACTCGTACTTGAACTCGGACCCAGTGGGGTACTTCGCGTGTTCCGTGATGAGCCCGCTCGCGTGACAGTCTGTACACCCGGTCGTGGTCGTGATGTGCGCCGTGTCGATGGTCGCCTCGGCGTGACGAGGAATCGTCGGGTACGCCGAGGCATGGCACTCGGTGCACTCGTGCGCCGCGAGGTATGGAGTGTGGCTGTCGTGCGGATCGTGGCAGCCGAGGCACGGGCCGGCGGCGCTGGGCGAGGTTCCGACGATGTTGTGGTTGCCGTCGACGTCAGTACCGACGCCGTGGCAGGCGGTGCAGTTGCTCACAGGATGCGCGGCAGGATACGTCGTGTGGCAGCCGCCGCAACTCGTGTTGGGGTACATCGGTGGGAGTGCCTGGACGCGGAAGGTCCACGACCGGGTCGTCGTGAGGCCGACGCCGTCGGTGACCAGCACCGATGCCGTGTGGTTGGCGTTGTTGGCGAGGTCTGCGGGCGGAGTCCATCGGAACGGCGTGTACTGGGCACGGTCCGCGAGCTGCGAGATGCTCCCGTTGAACTTGACCTGCCCGTCGACGGTGAGCCGAACCGTCAGATTGCCGCCGGTGTTGTCCCACACGTCGCAGCCGATGGCAGGTCGGCCCTGGGTAACCGTCGCGCCGGAAGCAGGCACCGGGCTTTGCGTGCGCGGCGCGGCGGCCACCGTGTAGCTCCACTGCGTGTCGTTGACGGTACCGAGCGTGTCGGTGATCTCGGTCCTCACGGTGTGCACGCCGTCGTTCAGCACGCCGTCCGTAGCGCGGAAGTCGAGCGTCTTGGAGTTCACGACGGTCGTGGTCACCGTGTACGGGCTGCCGTCCATCCACAGCTTCGCACTCGATCGCACGAGGTCGTTCACACCGGTCGCGCGCACGGAGATGGTCTGACTGAAGCTTGGGACGGTCGCGTTGGGTGTCGGTGTCTGGTTCGACCACGTGACCGTGGGACTCGCGGCATTAGCTGCCGAGAGCGACGCGACGATCAGGACAACGGCCAGCGCAACGAGCAGCTTGAGCCGTGAGCCGCGCAGGACTAAGCGTCTCATGCGCATGACCGCGCGGCCGGCCGTGTGCAGCGACCGGGGAAGGCGTCGATCTGCCCTTCCGATGAGTCCGGCTCAGAGCCGAACACAAGTGCCGGCATGCTCGACGACCCCCTCCACGTGACCGGGCGACCACAGCTGGTCGCCCGATTCTCCGTCGTAAGATTCTTGCGGGTTCGATTCGCGTGTCAGAATCTGGCGTTCACCCTAATTAAGGTACCCGACTTGTGACGGGCGCGACAGACTCAGCAGGAAATATTCTGCTCGCGGTCCCTTCCACTCGGCTAGGTGAGATCAGTGGGAAGCGCGATGTGTCCCGCCACTGCTGTCGCGGCAGCCACAGCGGGAGACGCCAGGTAGACCTCGCTCTTCGGATCGCCCATCCTGCCGACGAAGTTGCGGTTCGTCGTGGCAACCGCGCGCTCCCCCGCCGCGAGGATGCCCATGTGCCCGCCGAGGCACGGACCGCACGTCGGCGTGGAGACCGCGGCGTTCGCGTCGAGGAAGACGTCCATCAGGCCCTCGGTGATGATGTCGCGATACACCTGCTGTGTCGCCGGGATGACGATCAGCCGCACGTTCGGGTTCACCTTGCGACCTCGCAAGACCTCAGCCGCGACGCGCATGTCCTCGAGGCGGCCGTTCGTGCATGAGCCGATGACGACCTGGTCGACCACGACTTCTCGACTGTCCGAGGCCTTGCGCACGTTGCTCGGGAGGTGCGGGAACGCGACGACGGGCTCGATAGCAGCGGCGTCGATCTCGTAAACGCGCGCGTAGGCGGCCTCCGGATCGCTCTGGTACTCCACCCACTCGCGCTCCGCTCGGCCGCGCACGTACTCGCGGGTGACGTCGTCGACGGCGATGATGCCGGACTTGCCCCCCGCCTCGATGGCCATGTTGCAGATGGTCATGCGGCCGTCCATGTCGAGCCCGCTGATCGTGTCGCCGGTGAACTCCATGGCCTCGTAGAGCGCCCCGTCCACGCCGATCATGCCGATGAGGTGCAAGATCACGTCCTTGGCAGAGACCCATTCGCCCAGGCTGCCCGTCACGTCGAACTTCAGGCTCGCCGGGATCTTGAACCAGGCCTCTCCCGTGGCCATGCCGGCCGCTGCATCGGTCGAGCCGACGCCCGTGGCGAACGCGCCGAGCGCGCCGTACGTACAGGTGTGTGAGTCCGCGCCGATGATGACGTCACCCGGCACGACAACGCCCTGCTCGGGAAGCAGCGCGTGCTCCACGCCCATGCAGCCGATCTCGTAGTAGTGCGTGATGTTCTGCTCGCGCGCGAACTCGCGGACCATCTTCGCCTGCTCGGCGGACTTGATGTCCTTGTTCGGCGTGTAGTGGTCGGGTACGAGCGCCACGCGCTTCGGATCCCAGACCGACGCGGCGCCGGTCTTGCGGAACTCCTTGATCGCGATGGGCGCGGTCACGTCGTTCGCGAGGACGATGTCGAGCTTGCAGTCGACGAGCTGCCCGGGTTCGACCTCGTGCAGGCCGGCATGAGCGGCGAATATCTTCTCGGTGATGGTCATCGGGCGGGGCATGGCTACAGCTCCTCGTGCGTAGTCGTTCTTTGGCTGACGATGAGGCGGTTGAGCGCGTTCGCGTAGGCCTTGGCCGAGGCGACGATGATGTCGGGATGTGCGCCGCGTCCGGTGAACACGCGGCCGTCCTCGGACTTCACGCGGATCGTCACCTCACCCATCGCGTCGATGCCCGCCGTGACCGACTGCACCGAGTACTCGATGAGATCGTTCGGGACGCCGACGAGCTTGGTTATCGCGCGGTACAGGGCGTCGACGGGTCCGGCCCCATCGCTCGCGCCGATGAGCTCGGTGCCGTCCTCGGTCACGAGCTTCACCACGGCTGCGGGGATCCCCGGGTCGCCACACACGACGTGTACCTGCTCGAGGCGGTAGGCCTGCTGTTCCTCGGCGCGCTCGCGGTCCGACATCATGGCCTCGAGGTCGCCGTCGAACACCTGCTTCTTGCGGTCGGCGATGTCCAGGAAGCTCGCGTACGCGCTCTCGAACTCCTCGTCGCGCAGGTCGTAGCCGAGCTCGGACAGCCGATGACGCAGCGCGTGGCGACCGCTTCGTGCGGTCAGCACGATCGAGCTCTCCAGTACGCCGACGTCCGCCGGGTCGATGATCTCGTAGGTGCTGCGCTCCTTCAGCACGCCGTCCTGATGGATGCCGGACGAGTGCGCGAAGGCGTTCGCGCCGACGATCGCCTTGTTCGGCTGCACGTTGATGCCGGTAACGGAGCTGACCAGCTTGCTCGTGCGTACGAACTCGCGCGTGTTGATGCGCGTGTCGACGCCGAAGTAGTCGCGGCGGCTCTTGAGCGCCATCACGACCTCCTCCATCGCCGTGTTGCCCGCCCGCTCGCCGAGGCCGTTGATCGTGCACTCGACCTGCCGAGCCCCCGCCTTCACGCCGGCCAGGGCATTGGCGGTGGCCATGCCCAGGTCGTTGTGGCAGTGCACGGAGACGATCACGTCTTCGATGCCATCCACGTGGTCCATCAGGCCGGCGATCAGCCCGCCCCACTCCTCGGGGTACGCGTAGCCGGTCGTGTCCGGGATGTTCACGACAGTCGCGCCCGCGTGGACGACGCGTTGGATCATCTCGTAGAGGAAGTCCGGGTGCGCACGCCCGGCGTCCTCCGCGTAGAACTCGACGTCGTCGACGAAGTTGCGCGCCAACTTCACCGCTGCCACAGCGCGTTCGAGCGCGATCTCGGGCGAGATCCGCAGCTTGTCGCGGAGGTGGGAGTCGGACACGCCGATGCCGGTGTGGATGCGCGGACGCGCGGCGGTCGACAGCGCGTCGGCGGCGACTTCGATGTCCTTGGCGATGGCGCGCGACAACGCGCACACGACCGCCTTGTCCCCCACCTCGGCGCCGATGCGTCGAACGCTCTCGAAATCGCCCGGGCTCGAGATGGGGAATCCGGCCTCGATGACGTCCACACCGAGCCGCACGAGCTGGCGAGCAATCTCCAGCTTCTCTGCAGTGTTCATAGAAGCGCCCGGCGACTGCTCGCCGTCACGCAGCGTTGTGTCGAAGATGAATACCTGGTCAGCCACTCTGTTTCTCCTTCGCGAATCGTCGCGAGAGACCCTGAAGGTCCGGTCGAGCCTGAACTTACAGCTCGACGCTCCAGGCGTCCTCGATGCCTGCCTCTTCGACGATTCGCGCGAGGACGCCGGCCGCGATCGGGCTGTCCACGTTGACACCCATCAGGGCCGAGCCTCCCATCTTCTCGCGGCCTACCTGCATCGCACCGATGTTGATACCTTCCACACCGAGGATCGTGCCCACCTTGCCGATCATGCCGGGCCGATCTTCGTAGCGGAAGAAGGCCATGAACTGCGACGGCTGCATGTCCAGGTCGAACCGGTAGAGGCTCACCAAACGCGGCTCGTTCTTCTTGCCGATGACGGCGCCCGCAACCCGAACGGGACCCTTCTCGGTCTCGGCCTCGACTTCGATGAGATTCACGTAGTCGCGGCTCTCGGCGGTCTTGGTCTCGGTCACATGCATGCCACGCTGCTCAGCGTAGTAGCCCGCGTTCACGAAGTTGATCGCCTCGGGCGTGACCTGCGAGAGCATGCCCTTGAGCACCGCGGTCTTGAGGATTCGCGTGTCCGTGTCGGCGAGGCCGCCCATGAAGGCGACGCGGAGCTCCGAGACGTGTCCGCGCACCAGCTGCGCCACCATCTTGCCGAGGTTCTCGGCGAGCGACAGGTAGGGCGACAGCTGCGCCATGACCTCGGGGGCCACTGGCGCGATGTTCACCGCGGTCGAGACGAACTCGCCTTTGAGACCCGCAGCCACGAGCTCCGCGATCTGCAGGCCGGCGCGGTCCTGCGCCTCCTCGGTGGAAGCGCCGAGGTGCGGGGTGAGGATGACGTTGGGCAACTCGTGCACTGGGGACTCGGTGCACGGCTCGACCTCGTAGACGTCGATCGCGGCCGAGGCGACCTTGCCCGACTTCAGCGCGTCGACAAGGGCGTCCATCCGATAGATGCCCCCGCGAGCGGTGTTCACGAGACGTACGCCGTCCTTCATCTTCGCGAACTGTTCCGGCCCGAACATACCGATGGTTTCCTTGGTCTTCGGCAGGTGAACGGTGATGAAGTCGGCGCGGGACAGGATGTCATCGACGTTCTCGATGAGTTCGATGCCGAGCTGCGCTGCCCGCTCCTCGGAGATGTATGGGTCGAAGCCGATCAGCTTCATGCCCAGCCCCTTGGCACGCTCCGCGACCAGCGTGCCGATCCGGCCGAGGCCGAAGATGGCGAGCGTCTTCTCGTAGACCTCGGTGCCCGTGAACTTCGAGCGCTCCCACTTGCCCGCCTTCATCGAGGCGTTCGCCTGCGGGATGTTGCGCGCCTCGGACAGCATGAGCGCGACCGTGTGCTCAGCAGCCGACACGATGTTCGAGGTCGGCGCGTTGCACACGACGATGCCGCGCTCGGTGGCGGCCGCGACGTCGACGTTGTCCACGCCCACGCCGGCGCGACCGATGATCTTGAGGTTCGTCCCGGCCTCGATGACCTCGCGCGTCGCCTTCGTCGCGGAGCGCACGATCAGCGCGTCGTACGCGCCGATCTTCTCGACGAGCTGCTCCGGCGTGAGGTCGGTGAGCACGTCCACATCGAATTCCCGCTTCAGCAGACTGATCCCGCCGTCGGCGATCTTCTCGGCAACCAGTACCTTAGCCATGCGCTACTCCCCCATGAAGACGGATTCGGCGGCCACGATGCCCGCGCCGCGCTCGAACTCGTAGCCCAGCTCCGCTAGCGTCATCTCGAGCGCTGCGAGCGTGGTGATGATGTCGAACTCGCCGAAGTAGCCGAGGTGCCCGACGCGGAAGATGCGACCCGCGTAGTCGTCCTGACCGCCGGCGATGGTGACGCCGTACTTGTCCTTCATGATCTTGACGATCTTCTTGCCGTCGACGCCCTCCGGCACCCACACCGGCGTCACGGCGCTGCCGCGGCCCTCGGCGGGTGCGAAGAGCTTCAGGCCGAGTGCCTCGCAGCCCTTCCGGGTGGCCTCGGCGAGACGGGAGTGGCGGGCGATCGTGTTCTCGATGCCCTCCTCGCGGATCATCTCGAGCGCGACCTTCAGGCCGATGATGAGCGACACGGGCGGCGTGAACGGCGTCGTGTCCTTCTCGAGGTTCTTCTTGTACTTCTTCCAGTCGAAGTAGAACTTCGGCAGACTCGAGCGCTCGTACGCACGCCACGCCTTCTCGGAGACGGTGACGGCGGCGAGGCCCGGCGGCAGCATGAGGCCCTTCTGCGAGCCGGTCATGACGACGTCGAGGCCCCACTCGTCGGTCTTGCACTCGACGGCGCCGATGCCGGTGATCGAGTCGACGATGAGCACGCAGTCGGGGTAGTCGCGGACGATCTCGCCGATCGCCTTGACGTCGTTCAGCACACCCGAGGAGGTCTCGGACTGCGTGACAACAACGCCGCGTGCTCCGGGGTTGTCCTTAAGCGCCTGCGCGATGTCGGCGGGCTTCACGACCTCGGTCCACTCGTACTGCAGATCGATCACGTTGAGGCCGTACGTCTCCGAGATGAGCTTCATGCGATCGCCGAACTTGCCGTTACGGGTGACGATGATCGTGTCGCCCGCCGAGAAGCAGTTCGCGATCGAGGACTCCATCACGCCCGTGCCGGAGCAGGCCATGATGAGCACGTCGGCCTTCTCGGTCTGGAACACGTACTTGAGTCCGGCGACGGCCTCCATTAGCGTCGCCGAGAAGTCCGGCGTGCGGTGGTGGATCATCGGCTCGGCCTGCGCGAGCAGCACGGACGCCGGAACGGGTGTCGGGCCCGGCGTCATCAGGTACTTCTTCTGCATCTTGCTGTCCCTTTCGTCGTACTCTGGGAGGCTCCGGGGATGAGCTGCAAAGTCAGCTCGATCCCCGGACGCACGCAACGCCTTGGTCGTTGCGTGCGCTACTTGCCACTGTCGATCCAGCTGAACATCGCCCGCAGGTCGGTGCCGACTTCCTCGATGAGCTGCTCGGCGTTGATGCGGCGCATCGCCTTGAAGTGCGGCGCCCCGGCCTTGTTCTCGAGGATCCAGTTGCGCGCGAACTCGCCGTTCTGGATCTCCCACAGCACCTGCCGCATGGTCTCGCGGGTCTCGTCGGTGATGATCCGCGGTCCGGTGACGTAGTCGCCGTACTCGGCCGTGTTCGAAATCGAGTGGCGCATCTTGGCCATGCCGCCCTCGTACATCAGGTCGACGATGAGCTTCAGCTCGTGCAGGCACTCGAAGTACGCGATCTCGGGCTGGTAGCCGGCCTCGACGAGCGTCTCGAAGCCCGCTTGCACGAGGTGCGTCGCGCCGCCGCACAGCACCGCCTGCTCACCGAAGAGGTCCGTCTCGGTCTCCTCGGCGAAGGTGGTCTCGATGACCGCGGCACGCGCGCCACCGATCCCGAGCGCCCACGCCAGGGCGATCTCCTTGGCGGTGCCCGACGCGTCCTGGTGCACGGCGATGAGGCACGGGACGCCGGAGCCCTCGGTGAACACGCGGCGCACCATGTGGCCGGGACCCTTGGGGGCGATCATCACGACGTCGACCTCGGGCGAGGGCTCGATGGCATCGAAGTGGATGTTGAAGCCGTGCGCGAATGCGAGCACGTTGCCCGGCTCCAGGTTGTCGTGGATCTCGGCGTAGTAGATGTGCGCGGCGAGCTCGTCGGGCACGAGCATCATGACGATCTCGGCCTCCTGAGCGGCCTCCCGCGGGGTCATGACGCGCAGGCCGGCTTCCTTCACCTTGTCCCAGCTCGACGAGCCGGCGCGCAGGCCGATCCGCACGTCGCAGCCCGAGTCGTGCAGGTTCAGCGCGTGGGCGTGCCCCTGGCTGCCGAAACCGATCACCGCGATCTTGCGGTCCTTGATGTAGGACAGATCGCAGTCACGCTCGTAGTAGACGTTCGCCATATCGCCGCATCCTCTCCGTTTTCTTGAAGCGCCGTTCCCCGACAAGCGGGTTCGACGCGTCGTCCCATGTCATCGTGCCTGGTCGGCCCCGAGTCCCGCTCGCGACCGATCTGCTGCTACCCCTCGCGGTTCCCTCGGCCGAGGGCGATCCTGCCGGTCCGCGCGATCTCCTTGATGCCGTACGCCCGCAGCAAATCTTCCATCGCCGCGAGTTTGTCCCCGGTGCCGGTGGCCTCGATCGTGAGCGCGTTCTTGCCGACGTCCACGATCTTGGCGCGGAACACGTTCGCCACCTCGATGATCTCGTGGCGGCGCTCCGGCGGCGCGTTGACCTTGAAGAGCACGAGCTCCCGGTCGACCATCTCGCCCGGGTGGAGGTCCTGGATCTTGATCACGTTGATCAGCTTGTGGAGCTGCTTCGTGACCTGCTCGATCGGCGTGTCTTCCCCGCCCACGACGATCGTGATGCGCGACAGCGTCGGGTCCTCGGTCACGCCGACTGCCAGCGAGTCGATGTTGAAGCCGCGGCGGGCGAACAGCGAAGCGACGCGCGTGAGCACGCCTGGCTTGTTCTCCACGAGCACGGAAAGCGTGTGCTGCATTACTCCCACACCTCCTCGAGGATCTCGCCATCGATCATTTCGGACACCGGAGCTCCCGGCACACCGCCGAGCATCTCCTCGATCGAGGCGCCCGGCGCGACCATCGGGTACACGCACTCTTCGGGAGCGACGCGGAAGTCGACTAGCGCCGGACCGTCGTGCGCGAAGGCCTTCGCGAGCACCTCGTCGACCTCGGAGGGGTTGGTCGCCCGCAGGCCGAGCCAGCCGTACGCTTCCGCGAGCTTCACGAAGTCCGGGCAGTTCTGGTCGAGTACGGACGATGCGTAGCGGCGGTCCCAGAACAGCTCCTGCCACTGGCGCACCATGCCGAGGAAGCCATTGTTGAGGACGACGACCTTGAGCGGCAGGTGGTTGATTGCGGCGGTCGCCATCTCCTGGCTGTTCATCTGAATAGAGCCGTCGCCGGCGATGTTCACCACGAGGTAGTCCGGGCGGCCGACTTGCGCGCCGAGCGCCGCCGGTAGACCGAAGCCCATCGTGCCGAGGCCGCCCGAGCTCACCCACGTCCTCGGTTCCTCGATCTTGAGGTACTGGCACGCCCACATCTGGTTCTGCCCGACCTCCGTGCAGTACACGGTCGGCCGATCCTTCGTGAGTTCCTGGACGCGCTGCACCACGTACTGGGGCTTGATGATCTCGTCGCTCGGCTCGTAGTGCAGCGGGAAGCGGGCACGCCAGTCGTCGATGATGCGCAGCCACGCGTCGGTCCTCGGCTGAGCGCCAGTCTTGCGGAGCTCGCCGACGACGGCGCCGAGCACGTTGCGCGCGTCGCCCACGATCGGCACGTCGGCGATCTTGTTCTTGCCGATCTCGGCGGGGTCGACATCCACGTGGATGATCTGCGCTTTGGTGGCGAACGCCTCGAGCTTGCCGGTCACCCGGTCGTCGAAGCGCACGCCCACGGCGATCAGCAGGTCGTTCTCGGTGATCGCGTAGTTCGTGTACTTCGCGCCATGCATACCCGGCATGCCGAGGAACAGGTGGTGGTCTTCGGGGAACGCGCCCTTGCCCATCAGCGTCGTCACCACCGGCAGCTGCATGAGCTCGGCGAGTTCCTTGAGCTCTTTCCATGCGCCCGACGCAAGCACGCCGCCGCCGCTGTACAGCAGCGGGCGTTTGGCCTGCGCGATGAGCTGTGCCGCCTGCTTGATCTGCTTCGCGTGGCCCTTGAGGTTGGGCTTGTAGCCCGGCAGATGCGTCTGTTCGGGGTGATGGTAGTTCAGCGGGCCGTTGCTGATGTCGACCGGCACGTCGACGAGCACCGGGCCCGGCCGACCGGTCGAAGCGATGTGAACGGCTTCCTTGATGACCTCGGGAATCTCGGCGGGATCCTTCACGAGGTAGTTGTGCTTGGTGATCGGGATCGTGATGCCGGTGATGTCGGACTCCTGGAATGCGTCAGTCCCGATGACCCGCGTGTTCACCTGCGCGGTGATGATGACCATAGGAATCGAGTCCATGTACGCGTTCGCGATGCCGGTCACCGTGTTGGTCGCGCCGGGGCCGCTCGTCACCACGACCGCCGCCGGCTTGCCGGTGACGCGAGCGTAGCCGTCGGCTGCGTGCACCGCGCCCTGCTCGTGCCGCGTCAGGAACTGCTGGATGCCCTTCGCCTCGTAGAGGGCGTCGAAGATGGGCAGCGCTACGCCGCCGGGATACCCGAACAGTACGTCGACGCCCTCCGCTTCCAAGGACTTGACCAGCGCTTCCGCGCCCGTGATCTTCATGCCCTCACCTCCCGCTCGCTCGATCGATCAGTACGATTCGTGCCGTCTCAGTCCAACACCGCGCCGCGATCCGCGCCCGATACCATCGCCGCGTAGCGCTTCAGGTAGCCGGCGTTCACCTTTGGCGACGGCGCCGTCCACGCCTCGCGACGTCGCGCGAGTTCGTCCTCGGCGACCTCAAGGGTGAGGCTGCCGGTATCGATGTTGATGGTGACCGTGTCGCCCTCGGCGACTAGCGCGATCGGCCCGCCGTCGGCGGCTTCCGGCGACACGTGACCGATCGCCGGGCCTTTGGTGGCGCCACTGAAGCGGCCGTCGGTGAGCAGCGCGACGGAGGTGGACAGGCCCATGCCCGCGATGCTCGCTGTGGGGGTGAGCATCTCGCGCATGCCGGGGCCGCCCTTCGGGCCTTCGTAGCGGATGACCACGACGTCGCCCGCCTTTATCCGCCCGCCGAGGATGGCCGCCGAGGCGTCCTCCTCGCCGTCGAACACGCGCGCCGGGCCACTGTGCTGCCGCATCTCCTTTGGCACCGCGGACTGCTTCACGACCGCGCCGTTCGGCGCGAGGTTGCCCCGCAACACGCGCAGCCCGCCCTCGGGGTAGTACGCCGCGGCGACGGGATGCACGACGTCCGTGTCGCGATTGCACGCTGACGCGGCGATCTCGCCGATGGTCGAGCCGGACACGGTCATCGCGTCGCGGTCCAGCAGTCCCGCCCCGTCGAGCTCCTTCAGGATGGCCGAGATGCCGCCCGCCGCGTAGAGATCCTGCATGTGGTGGGCCCCCGCCGGCGAAATGCGCACGAGGTTCGGCGTACGCGCTGACACGGCCGCCCAGTCGTCCAACGTGACGTCGGCCTTCGCCTCGTGGGCGATCGCCGTGAGGTGCAGCACGGTGTTGCTCGAGCCACCGAAGGCCATGTCGAGCGTCATCGCGTTGCGGATCGCCGCAGGCGTCATGATCGCGCGAGCCGTGATCCCCTCGGACAGGAGACGCATGACGGCGATTCCGGCCTTCTTGGCGAGTCGGATGCGCTCGGAGTACACGGCGGGGATCGTGCCGTTGCCGGGGAGTCCCATCCCGATCGCCTCGACCAGGCAGTTCATCGAGTTCGCGGTGAACAGGCCCGCGCAGCTGCCGCACGTGGGACAGGCGTTATCCTCGAGGTCGAGGAGCTCGGCCTCGGACATATCGCCGGCCGCCGTCTTGCCTACGCCGACGAACACGTTGTCGAGATCGACATCCGTGCCGCGCCAGCGTCCGGCTAGCATTGGGCCTCCTGAAATGACGACCGCAGGGATGTCGAGTCGCGCGGCTGCCATCAGCATGCCGGGGATGACCTTGTCGCAGTTCGGGATGAGGACCATCGCATCGAACGCGTGTGCTTGGACGCACAACTCGACCGAGTCGGCGATCACCTCGCGGGACGCCAACGAGTAGCGCATTCCGGCGTGATTCATGGCGATGCCGTCGCACACGCCGATGGTGGAGAACTCGATCGGCGTTCCGCCGGCCATGCGAACGCCGGCCTTCACGGCCTCGGCGATCTTGTCGAGCATCAGGTGCCCGGGGATGACTTCGTTGGCGGAGTTGACGACCGCGACGAGCGGCTGCGCGATCTCCTCGTCGATGAGGCCGTCGGCCTTGAGCAGACTCCGATGCGGGGCTCTGGCGAACCCTTGTTTGACCTCGTCGCTGCGCAGTCCCATACCCGCCACCTTCCGTAGTTGGGTCGGGTGCGCCGCGAGTGCCGTACGAACGATGTGGGGGTGACGCCGGGCGAGATAGACCGACGGCTTAGCCGAAGACGAAAAGGACCGCGTAAGCGCGCACACTCCCGCCCCGGCCAGGGACGAAAGTCACGTCGACTCCCGCGGTACCACCCCGATTGCCGCCGCACCTCCTCGGCCACGAGGAGTGGTGCGGCGACCGCTCGTACGGCAGGTAACGGATGCCACCGACCCGGCCTACTTGTCCCGTCGCTCCGCGAAGGTCATCCGCGAAAGTTGAGCGTGTCGGTCCGTTCTTCCGGGCGGCTCAGGGGCCAGTTTCGAAGCGTCCTGCGTCGGGTTCCCACCGTCCCCGACTCTCTGGAGCGAGGATTGACCTCTACTACTCCCCGTCGTCGCCATTCATCTATGCGATTAGGTGGGGAGTATAGGCGAAGCCTGCCAGGCGGGCAACCGCAGGTGGGTGGGGCGCACGGAACCCAGGCGCGAAGCGGCGAGCAGCCAGCCGCGAGCTAGTAGTCGAGCGACTGCCGGCCGAAGAACACCGCGCCGAGGAGCGAGCCGGAGAGCAGTGCGCCGTACAGGTACACGGAGCTCCACAGTCCAGCCGGGAGCGACTGTTGGGTGGCGACAGTACCCGCGGCGAGCAGCAGGGTCGGGATGAACATGACGAGCGAACCGACCGCGAGGCAGAGGAACAACTCGGTGAGGAGTCTACGCATGACCATCCCTTCTCGACTGTCAGCTAATGGTAGCTACTGTGACGGGGGTCACGCTATACGCCGGGAGTATGAATTCGCGTGAGCCCGCTCGTCGGCTACGGCTGGGCGCCCTCGATCAGCACACGCTTGCCCGTGCCGTCGCTGCGCGCGCTGACAAGGAGCGTCGGCTCGCCGAGGAGCGTGTTGCCCTCGACGAACAGGACGCGGCGCCCGTCCGCCGACCAGCCGACCGGATACGCGTCGCGGCGCGACGTGATCGGCGTGACGCGGCCGGTGAGGTCCACCACGAACAGCCGCGAGAAGCCGTCGTCGCCGAGAACCTGCACGAGCAGCTCCCGCTGCGTCGGCGAGGGCACGATCGCCTCCGGGGACGAGGGTCCCACGTCGGGGAGCACCGCGAGTCGGCGCATCGAGCCGCCGCCGTAGCCGACCGACCAGACCTCGCCTCCCGCGTAGCCGCCGTCTGCCGTCGCGAACCATATAGCGCTCGTGCCGCCAGTCAGGGCGGAGGCGAAGCTCTGCGTGTCGATCGTTGAGGCGGAACCCGAGCGGAAGACGCGAAGCAGCCCGCCCGTCCCGCCGGCCGTCGGCTCGCTCGCGATGACGACGCGGCCGTCGGGCGAGACGCCGGGATTCCCGCCCTGCAGGACCTCGACATCGCCGGTTCCGTTGCGGCGAACGCGGTGGATGCGCGGCGAGTGCGCGCCGAGCTGGTACACCAGCGATGCCGACGACGCCTCCCATGCAGGCGGGACCGGCTCGGCGGGGCCGACAACCGTCTGGGCACGCGTCGCGACATCGAGGAGCACGAGCCGGTGCTCGCCGTTGGACGCGTTCGTGACCACCGCGAGCGTCTTGCCATCCGGCGAGAGCGACATGGCAGCGACGTCGAGCGTGCCGACTTCGGTGGGCGCGCTTCCGTCGCCGTGCGCGACGAACAGCTGTGGGCCGACGTGGTACGCAAGCAGCGGGGCGCGGACGAGCGTCGGCACGGCCGGCGCCGGGGGCGGCTTCGTTGTACGCGGCTTCGTCCTCGGCTTGGTGCTGGATGTCGGCTCGTTCGCGCGGGTCGCCGGTTGGCTGCTCGACGTCTCAGCAGGTGGTGCGGGGCGCGGAGAGCGCGTCGAGCCGACCGGCGCTGACGTGGGCGACCGGCGTAGCGCCACGTACGCGCCCAGGCCGACGCCCGCCAGCACGACCACGCACGCGACCACGAGCGCGGCGAGCAGCACGGGGCGCTTGCGCAGCCGCTCCCACGCACTCTCCGGAAGCTCGACTCGGCGCTCTTCCACGCGCCCTCTCCCCTACTGCAGACCGCTCGGCTAGAGCTTCTCGATGATCGCGTCGGCGTAGGCCTGCGTACCGACGCTGCCCTCGGTCGAGCCGGTATTCGTGCGCTTGATGTCGTAGGTCACGCGCTCACCCTCGGCCAGAACGGCCATCACCGCGTTCAGGATGCGGTCGGCAGCGTCACGCTCGTCGAGGTGCTGCAGCATGAGCACGGCGGTGAGGATCTGCGCCGTCGGGTTCGCCATATCCTTGCCGGTGTACTTGGGTGCCGAGCCGTGGACGGGCTCGAAGACGGCTGCATCCGCGCCGATGTTGGCGCCGGGCGCGATACCGAGTCCGCCGATGAGACCCGCCGCGAGGTCGGAGACGATGTCGCCGTAGAGGTTCGGCAGCACGACGACGTCGAAGTTCTCGGGGTAGAGCACGAGGCCCATGCACGTCATGTCGACGATCTTGTCCTCGAACTCGATGCGGCCCTCGTACTCGGCAGCGACCTTGCGCGCGACATCGAGGTAGAGGCCGTCGGAGTACTTGAGGATGTTGGCCTTGTGCACCGCCGTGACCTTCTTGCGGCCGTTCGCGAGGGCGTACTCGAACGCCCAGCGCACGATTCGCTCCGAGCCGGTGATCGAGATCGGCTTGAGCGAGATCCCGGAGTCGGGGCGGATCGTGCCCGCGCCCTTCTCGGCGCAGAACTTTATGAGCTCGAGCGTCTCAGGCGCGCCTTCCTCGAACTCGACGCCCGCGTAGAGGTCCTCGGTGTTCTCGCGGACGATGACGATGTCGATGTCCTCATAGCGAGCGCCCGTACCCGGGATGGAGAACGCCGGGCGGAGGTTCGTGTAGAGGTCGAGCGCCTTGCGCAGCGCCACGTTCACCGAGCGGAACCCGGTGCCCACCGGCGTGGTGACCGGGCCCTTGATCGCGACCTTGTTCTTCTTGACCGACTCGATCACGTGATCCGGCAGCGGCGTGCCGTACTTCTCCATGACGTCGGCGCCGGCCTCGACGACCTCCCACTCGATGTCCACGCCGGTCGCGTCCACGACGCGCCGCATCGCCGAGGTGATCTCGGGGCCGATGCCATCGCCAGGAATGAGGGTCACGGTGTGCTTCGCCAAGGGGTTCCTCCTGTTGTCGGGGGTCGGGTCACAGCGCCCGGCCCGTCAGCCGCCCATTCTACGCGATGGCGGACGAGCCGCCATCGCGTGCGCGGGTTCGAGCTGACTCGCTTCGCTCGCAGCTCAACCCGCGTCGCGCGCCCGCCGTGGACTAGGCCGCCCCCGGGCGCACGAGGCCGCAGTGCTGCTCGTAGTCGATGAGCTTCGTGATGCTCGGCGACTCGCCGCAGACCGGGCACGCGGCGTTCCTCGGCAAGGTCATGTCTCGGGCCTCCAGGGTCAGGGCGTCGAGCATGAAGACGCGGCCTTTCAGGGTCGTCTCGACGCCGAGCAGCAACTTCAGCGCTTCGATCGCTTGCAGCGACCCAAGTGCGCCGGCGACGGGCCCGAGGATGCCGGCCTGCGAACAGTTCGGGACGCTGCCGGCCGGCGGTGGCTCGGGGAACAGGCAGCGGTAGCAGGGGCCCTCGTTCGGCACGATGGTCATGATCTGACCACTGAACTTGAGGATGGCTGCGGACACGAGCGGCTTGCCGAGCATCACGCAGGCGTCATTGATGAGGTAGCGCGTCGGGAAGTTGTCCGTACCATCGATGATGACGTCGTACCCGCCGAGCATCTCGAGTGCGTTCTCGGACGTGAGCCGCTCTTCGTGGGTGATCACCTCGATGTCCGGGTTGATGGCTCGCATCGTCTCCGCCGCGGACGCCGCCTTGTTCTTGCCGAGGTCGTCGGTCGTGTGCGCGATCTGCCGCTGTAGATTCGTGAGGTCCACCGCATCGGCGTCCACCACCCCGATCCGCCCGACGCCTGCGGCGGCGAGGTACAGCAGCGACGGCGAGCCGAGGCCGCCCGCGCCCACGGCGAGGATAGAGCTGCCGAGCAGGCGCTCCTGGCCCGTACCGCCGACCTCGGGGACGATGATCTGGCGGCTGTAGCGGAGGATCTGATCTTCGGAGAGGGCCACTGGTGAGCTCCTTCAGTCTCGTGCGGAGGGCCGGATGGGGCGACCGGGGGCGGTTACAGCAGGAAGTACGGCTCGAGGCTGGCGTAGCGGTCTCCGGCGTCGGGGAACAGCGTGAACACGCGGGCGTCTGCCGGCAGCGTGGCGGCGACGCGCACGGCCGCGGCGGCGGCTGCCCCAGCCGAGAGGCCGACCCACATGCCCTCCTCGGCCGCGAGGCGGTTGCGCATCTCGTACGCCTCCATGTCCTCGACGGTGAGGATGTCGTCGACGACCGAGCGGTCGAAGGTCGCGGGCACGAATCCCGCGCCGATGCCCTGAATCCTGTGCGGGCCGCACTCCCCGCCGGACAGCACGGGCGAGGCGGCTGGTTCGACGGCGATGATGCGCACGCCGGGGTCCTGGCGCTTGAGATAGCGACCGACCCCGCTGATCGTGCCGCCGGTGCCGACGGCAGCGACGAACACGTCGAGTCGACCCTCCGCGGCCTCCCAGATCTCAGGGCCCGTCGTGCGCTCGTGCGTTGCGGGGTTCGCCGGGTTCTCGAACTGCCGCGGCATGAACGCGCCCTTCGCGGCCGCGATCTCGGTCGCGAGATGGACCGAGCCTGCCATGCCGGCGGCCGCGGGCGAGGTCACGAGCTCCGCGCCGAGCTTCCGCACCGCGAACAGGCGCTCCTCGGACATCGATTCGGGAAGCACGAGCGTGAGCGGATAGCCCTTCACGCCGCAGACGACGGCGAGTCCGATGCCGGTATTGCCCGACGTCGCCTCGACCACCGCCTGGCCGGGTCGGAGCTCGCCAGTCGCCTCAGCGTGCTCGATCATGCCGAGCGCGATCCGGTCCTTCACGCTGCCCCCGGGGCTGAACGACTCGAGCTTCGCCCACACCTCGGCGGCCCCAGGCGCGGGAATCCGCTCGAGGCGCACGGCGGGCGTCCGCCCGATGAGGTCGAGCATGCTAGCGGTCATCGCTCCGCCAGTCGACGCCAGCGCCGCCCGCCATCTGCAGCATGATCTCGACCTCGTCGGTATCGCCGACGGTCGTCGCGGCGTACTCCTCGCGCGGCAGCACCGCGCGGTTGACGGCGACCGTGCACACCTCGGGGCGAATCTTCTTGCTGGCGAGCAGGTCGGTCACGCTGATGGGGCCCTCGGTCTCGTCCCGACGGCCATTGATGTAGACGCGCAACGCCATGTCAGTCCTCCGTATCTTCGTCGGTCGTCTCATGGATCGTCAGTTCGTGTGACGTGTCGTCACGGATGTGGAACGCGCGTATGTTCGGCTCCGGCCCGGAGAGCGACACGATGACGTACGCGACCTCGGGGTCGTTCGCGTTGGCGATGTCCTCGGCCGAAGGGCGCGCGGGCGTCGCCGGGTGCGAGTGGTAGACGGCGAGGCATTCCCTGTCCGCCTCGCGCATCGCCCGGTACGCCGCCATCTGTTCGAGCGGGTCGAGCGCAAAGAAGTCCTCGCGCGCGGCCGCGTTCGTGAGCGGGTACGAGCGCTCGACCCGCCCCTCACGTCCGGCGAGCAGGCCGCACACTTCGAGCGGTGCGCCGGATCGCGCGTGCGCCGTAAGCTCGCCGAGGATCGCCGCCGGGATTTCGAGCCGCTCGATCACGCTTCGGCCTTCCGCACCTGCAGCACCCAGGTCGCCGCATCCTCGCGTCGCTGCAACGAGACGACCGCGTGGCCTTCGTCGGCCAGGCTGCGCGGGACGTTCTGGACCGGCTCGCCGTCATCCAGCAGGATCTGCAGCTCGGCGCCGGGCTCGACCGCCTCGATGGCCAGCTTCGCCTTCACGAAGTTCAAGGGGCAGACGACGCCCCGCAGATCGACGGTGTCGCTCATGCCGCGTCTCCTTCCGTTGTCGGTACGGCGGCCTGTGCCTGCGCGAGCACCTGGTCCCGGAACGCCTCGTGGCCTATGCGGTCCATCGTGTTCCGGAGCCGTTCGCCCTTTCGGCCATTCGCCATGTAGGTCGCGAGCACCGCATCGGCGATCGCCTCCGCGCGTTCGGACGACACGAATCGCACGAGCTCCACGCCGAGAACGGGCTCGCGGCCGAACTTGCCGCCCGCGAAGACGCGCCAGCCGGTATCCTCGGCGCGAATCGCCTTCGTCGGGCACGCCGCCACGCACTTGCCGTCCGCCTCGCACCTCTCGTAGTCGATGACGGGGTGGCCCTCGTCGTCGAACGAAATCGCGCCGGTGGGGCACGCCTGGCCGCAGACGCCGCACGCGATGCACGCCCCGTCGCGCTCGTCGAAGAGCGGGCGGACCGCACCCATGAAGCCGAGGTCATTCTCCTGCGGTTTCGCGCACGCCGCGCCACAGCCCGTGACGCCGACCTTGAACTTGTGCGGCAGGATGCGGCTCCCGTCGTACATGCGCGCATCGAGCGTCCTGGCCAGTGCCTTCGTGTCGTTCAAGCCGCGCTTGCAGATCGCTGCGCCCGGGCAACAGACCGGCACTCGCACGCGCGGTCCGCACGCGCCCGGCCCGAGGCCGACTGCCGCTAGCTTCGCGGTGATCTCGTCGAAGTGCTCGATGCGCACCCACGGGATCTCGATGCACTGACGCACGGTGAAGTGCGTCTCGCCTCGGCCGTACTGCTCGGCGATGTCCGCGATCGTGCGCAGCTGCTCGACACTCGCGTCGCCGACCAGCACCTTCACCCGCACCACGAAGTAGTCGGGCTGGCGCTGCTTGATGAATCCGCCGCCTTTCAGCGTGCTCTCGTCCAACATCTCGTCCTTCTCTCGCTAGATCGAGTAGTCCTCGACGAAGATCGTCGCGGTCCGCGGGCTGACGAACACGGGCAGGTCCTTGGTGAGGCGGAGCGACTCGTAGCGCTCGCGAGTCAGCTCGACGAAGACCGTCTCACCGTCGGATGTCCGCAGCTCGACCTTCACGTTCGGGCCGACGGGATTCACGAAGGCCACCGTAGCGGGGAACGAGTTGTCCGCCTCGGCGCCCGACTCCGCGCGCTCGATGTCGAGTTCGTGCGGGCGGAAGTACGCCTTCGCCGCCGCCTGCTCGCGCCCCGCGTGCTGCTCGGGGGCGTCCATCACCATCCCGTGCGCGTGAACACGGCCACCCTCGATGCGTCCGTGGAACACGTTCACGTTGCCGAGGAACGTCATCACGAACTCGTTGGCTGGGTTCGCGAACACCTCCTCAGGCGTGCCGACCTGCTCGATGCGGCCGGCGTTCATGATCACGACGCGGTCCGCGACCTCGAGCGCTTCTTCCTGGTCGTGCGTGACGAACACGGTGGTGACGCCGATGTCGTCGTGGAGCCGCCGCAGCCAGCGCCGCAGCTCCTGACGGACGCGGGCGTCGAGCGCGCCGAACGGCTCGTCGAGGAGCAGGATCGACGGCGAGCTCGCCAGCGCCCGAGCGAGCGCGACGCGCTGCCGCTGCCCGCCGGAGAGTTCGTCGGGATAGCGCGCGGCGAGGCCGTCGAGGCGGAACAGCGAGAGCAGCTCGTGCGCGCGGGCCGCGATCTCCGCCTTCGGCGCCTTGCGCATCCGCATCGAGAAGCCGATGTTGTCGGCCACGGTCATGTGCTTGAACAGCGCGTAGTGCTGGAAGACGAACCCGATTCCGCGCGAGCGCACATCCGCGCCACTCATCTCTGCCTCGCCGATGCGGACGGACCCGGCGTCGGCCTGCTCGAGGCCGGCGATGATGCGCAGTAGCGTCGTCTTTCCCGACCCCGACGGGCCGAGGAGCGCGAGCAGCTCGCCGGGGCGAACGTCGAGGCTGACGTCGGCGAGCGCCTGGAAACCGCCGAAGCTGCAGGAGACGCCCTCGACGGCGATGTCGGTGCGCGGAAGGTCGGTGCGGGGGATGTGGTGGATCACGATGACTCCTCGGCGAGTGCGGCTCGGCCACGCCGTCGCGAGGCGAAGTGCGCGAGCAGCTTCTGGGCGACGATGGTGAGCACCGCGAGCACGGTCAGGGGCACGGCGGCGGCGAATGCGGCGGTAGTCTGGTAGCTCGCGTAGGCTCGCTCGATGTGCAGCGGCAGCGTCTGCGTCTTGCCGATGAGATTGCCGGACACGACCGACACAGCGCCGAACTCGCCCAGCGCGCGGGCGGCGGTGAGCACGAGGCCGTAGAAGACTGCCCAGCGGATGTTCGGCAGCACGATGTGCAGGAACGTCTGCACGCGGCTCGCGCCGAGGGTCGCGGCCGCTTCCTCCTCGGCGGGGCCGGTCTCCTGCAGCACGCCGATGACCTCCTTGGCCACGAACGGCAGCGTCACGAACACGGTGGCGATCAGGATGCCGGGCACCGCGAAGATGACCTTGACGTCGAGCGTGGAGAGGAGCGACCCGAACCACCCCTGTCGGCCGAAGAGCAGCACGAACATCAGGCCGGCGATGACCGGCGAGACCGCGATCGGCAGGTCGAGCAGCGCCGTGATCAGTCCTCGGCCAGGCAGCGTGGTGCGCGTGACGGCCCACGCGGCCAGGATGCCGAAGACGACGTTGAACGACACTGCCGCGAGCACCCCAAGGCCGGTGAGGTACGCCGCATGCACGGCGTCCGGCTGTACGAGCGCGGCGAAGAACGCCGGTACGCCCTCGGCGAACGCGGCCACGAAGACGCTCGCGAACGGCAGGGCGAGCGCGAGCAGCAGCCATCCGACGGCGATGCCGATCAGAACCCGGCGTGCGACGGGCGAACCCACCGGGCGATGCGCGCGCACCGGCACGGGGACGACGGTCGGTTCGACCGCGAGGATGTCTGCCGTGTCAGCCACGTCGCCTCCTCGCCCATGAGAACCGCCGCGACTGGAACGCGTTGATCGCGACAAGCGTCACGAGCGACGCGAGCAGCATCACGACCGCGATAGACGTCGCGCCCACGGTGTCGTACTGCTCGAGCCGCTGGAAGATCAGCACGGGTCCGGTGAGCGTGCGCATCGGGATGTTGCCGGAGATCACGACCACCGACCCGAACTCGCCGACCGACCGCGCGAAGCTGAGCGCGAGGCCGGTGAGCATCGCCGGCCGGATGGCCGGCAGGATGACGTGGGTGAACACCTGCCACCGCTTCGCGCCGAGTACCGCGGCAGCCTCTTCGACGTCGCACTCCAGCTCCTGAAGCACTGGCTGAACCGCGCGCACCACGAACGGGATCGACACGAAGGTCATCGCCACCATCACGCCCAGCGGCTGGTACGCCACCGAGAGGGCTGGATGGAGCGAGCCGATCCAACCCCTCGCGCCGAGGAGCTCGCTCAGCGTGATGCCCGCGACCGCGGTCGGCAGGGCGAACGGCAGGTCGACTACGGCGTTCGCGATCGTTCGTCCCGGGAACTCGTAGCGCACGAGCACCCACGCCACGATCGATCCCATTAACGTGTTGGCGAGCGCCGTGATGAACGCGCCGCCAAACGAGAGCGCGAGTGCGGCGCGAGCAATGGGGCTGGAGACGGTGCGGACGATGCCCGCAACTCCCGCACCCGACGACTTGAGCACGACCGCCGCGAGCGGCAGTATCACCAGCATGCCGAGGACTGCGAAGGTTGTCCCCCACGCGAGCATCTGGTCACCGCGCGGGAAGCCGGGGCGCGATGCGCCCCGGACTCCCGGAGTGGCAAGGGTCATGTTCTGGGGGTCGGACAAAGAATCCTACTTCCCGGCCGCCACAGCGGCCTCGACCTTCGGGTAGAGCGCGCCATCGTCGAAGAACGCGGCGTTGGCCTGCTTCCACCCGCCGAAGTCGGCAATCGTGAAGAGCTTGCCGGCCGGCTGAGGGTACTTGTCCGCGTACTGCGCGAGCACGTCCGGGTCGACGGGACGCAGGCCGGTCTCGGCGAACGCCTTCTGGGCCTCAGTGCCGAACAGGAAGTCCACGAACGCTTCGGCGACGTCCCGCGTACCCTTCTTGTCGACCGTCTCGTCCACCACCGTGGCCGCGGTCTCGGCGAGGATCGTCGACTTCGGGATGACGATATCGAACGTGCCGCCCTCGGCCTTGCCGATGTTGGCATCGCTCTCCCACAGCAGCGCGACGTCGCCCAGGCCCTTCTTGAGGAAGGTGTTCGAGGCGTCCCGCGCGCTCTTGTCGAGCACGACCGCGTTCTTGTACAGGCCGAGGACCTGATCCTCGGCCTGCTTGCCGGTGCCGCCGTTGAGGCTGACCGAACCGTACGAGGCGAGCAGGTTCCACTTCGCGCCGCCGCTGGTCTTCGGGTCGGGCGTGATGACGCCTACGCCGGCCCTCGACACGTCGGCCCAATCGGCGATGCCCTTCGGATTGCCGGGCCTCACGCCGAGGACGATCAGGCTGGTCGTCGGGATGCCCTTGCCCTTGGTCCGCTCCTGCCAGCCCTCTTTGATGAGCCCGGCCTTCGCGATCTTGTTCACGTCCGGCTCCATGGCGAGATGGACGACGTCGGCCTCGAGCCCGTCGGACACGGCACGCGCCTGCGCGCCGGAACCACCGTAGGACTCGGTGAACTTCACGTTCTCGCCGGTCTTGTTCTTCCAGTACGCCTGGAACGCGGGGATGATCTTCCGATAAGCGACCTCGGGGATCGAGTATGCGACCAGCGTGAGCTCACGAGTCTTGGTGGCCTTCTCGCCGCCACTATTGGCCGAAGACTTGTCCGCAGCGGTACAGCCGGTGAGCAGGAGTGCCGCCGCCATCATCATGGCGACCGCACCGATCACGAGTATCCGTCGTGTCGTCTGCGCTGCTGTCCTCATGGCTTCTCCCATTCGTTGCGCGGCATTCCTGCCGCCTCGTCCGCGTCACCCGGCAGTGACGCTCGCCCGCCGCTTCGGAGGTCGGGTAAGGCGATTATGGGAGGGATTCCGCCGGTTTCAACCCATTAAGACAGTGCGGATAGTAGAAAAGCCCAGGGAACTCGCATATTGCGCATTCTATTAGTGCGCTTCCCCCCGTTGACCGTCTCCCCCGCGGCCCATAACGTCCCTAGAACCGAGGCGCGCGCGAACGCGCTTGCCGCCGCACGACGTTAGGGACGAAATGCCGCAACACACCGACCGCGAACGCATCGCAGCGTGGCGAGACGCCCTCGGCGACCTTCCCGCCGAGGAGATCCTCGCCTGGGCAGCAGAGACCTTCCCGGGCAAGGTGGCGCTCGCCTCGTCGCTCGGCGTTGAAGACCAGGTGCTGATGCACCTGATCGCGGCGCGCCGCCTCCCGATCAGCGTCTTCACGCTCGATACCGGCCGCCTCTTCCCCGAGGCGTACGACCTCATCGCGGAGACCTCGTCGCGCTACGGCGTGCCCATCCGCGTATTCCTGCCGGAAGCCGAGGACGTAGAGTCGATGATCGCGATGCACGGCGTCAACCTCTTCCGCGAGAGTGTCGCCGCGAGAAAGCGCTGCTGTGAGGTGCGGAAACTGCGCCCCCTCCGCCGCGCGCTCGTCGATCTGCGTGCGTGGGTGTGCGGGCTGCGACGCGAGCAGTCGGTGACCCGTGCCGAGGTCGAGGCCGTCGAGTGGGACGAGACGAACGGCCTCGTGAAGATCAACCCGCTGCGCGCCTGGACCGAAGCCGACGTGTGGGCGTACGTGCGCGAGCACGACGTCGTCTACAACCCGCTCCACGACCGCGGCTTCCCGAGTGTCGGATGCGCGCCGTGCACACGAGCAGTGGAGCCGGGCGAGGACGTCCGCGCGGGTCGCTGGTGGTGGGAGTCCGCCGAGCACCGCGAGTGCGGGCTGCACGCGCACCGCGGGCACTCGCGCCCCGCGGCCGATGAATGCTACTCGGCTGAAGGCGGCGAGCGCTGATGGACCACCTCGACGCGCTCGAGGCCAAGAGCGTGCACATCCTTCGGGAGGCGTACCGCGAGTTCAAGAGCCTGTGCATGCTGTGGTCGATCGGCAAGGACTCGACCGTGCTGCTGTGGCTGGCGCGCAAGGCGTTCTTCGGCCATGTGCCGTTCCCGCTGGTGCATGTGGACACGGCGTACAAGGTGCCGGAGATGATCGCGTACCGCGACCGGCTCGCCCGCGAGTGGAAGCTCAACATGGTGGTGGGGCAGAACACTGCGGCGCTGGCGGCGAAGCAGACGTTCCCCGACGGCGCGGTCGATCGCATCCAGTGCTGCCGCAACCTCAAGAGCGAGGCGCTCAAGCACACGCTCTCAGGCGACTGGCCGAGGATGCGCATGAACCACGCGACCGGCGAGTACGAGCTCGACGCCGACCACGAGCCGTACACGGGCGTCATCGTGGGCGTGCGGGCCGATGAGGAAGGCTCGCGCAGCAAGGAGCGCTATTTCTCGCCACGCGACGCGGAGAACGACTGGAACGTCGACGATCAGCCGCCGGAGCTGTGGCGCTACTACAAGACGGACTTCGCACCCGGTACGCACTTGCGCGTGCACCCGCTGCTCGATTGGACCGAGCTCAACATCTGGGAGTACATCGAGCGCGAGAACATCCCGGTGACCTCGCTGTACTTCGACCAGGGCGAGGGCCGGCGGTACCGCTCGCTGGGCTGCTGGCCGTGCACGACACCGGTGGAGTCGGGCGCGACGAACGTCGCCGAGATCATCGCCGAGCTGCGCAGCGGCAAGTTCGCGAACATCGCGGAGCGGTCCGGCCGCGCCCAGGACAAGGACGACGGGGGCGGCCTCGAGACGCTGCGCCGGGAAGGCTACATGTGATGGGCGCCGAGGACATCCGCCATTCGCCCTCGCCCGCGGTCGACGCTCGCGAGCAGGCAGCCCGCGAGCGCATGGACATCGTGGTCGTCGGGCACGTCGACCACGGCAAGTCGACCGTCATCGGCAGGCTGCTCGCCGACACCGGGTCGCTGCCGGAGGGCAAGCTCGACCACGTCCGCGCGATGTGCGCAAAGAACGCGCGGCCGTTCGAGTACGCGTTCCTGCTGGACGCGCTGAAGGCCGAGCAGGCGCAGGGCATCACGATCGATACGGCGCGCTGCTTCTTCAAGACTCCCGCGCGCGACTACATCATCCACGACGCGCCAGGTCACGTGGAGTTCCTCAAGAACATGGTGACCGGGGCGTCGCGAGCCGAGGCGGCGCTGCTGCTGATCGACGCCCACGAGGGCGTCCAGGAGAACTCGAAGCGCCACGGCTACATCCTGTCGCTGCTCGGCATACGGCAGGTCGCGGTACTGCTGAACAAGATGGATCTGGTCGGCTGGCGGCAGGACGCGTTCGAGGCGGTGCGTGACGAGTACGCCGCGTTCCTTGCCCACCTCGGGGTACGACCCGCCACGTACATCCCGGTCTCGGCACGCGAGGGCGCGAACATCGCCGAACCGGCGGCGGAGATGCCGTGGTACGACGGCCCGACCGTCCTCGGCCAGCTCGACGCGTTCCGCCGACTCTCCCTGGCCGAGGACCGCCGGCCGTTCCGCATGCCCGTACAGGACGTCTACAAGTTCACGGCCGAGGGTGACGACCGCCGCATCGTGGCGGGGACCGTGGAGTCGGGACGGCTCTCGGTGGGTGACGAAGTGGTCTTCCTGCCCTCGGGGAAGCGCTCGCACGTACGCTCCCTCGAAGTACTGCAGGGCGAGCCGCCGACCTCGGTCGGAGCCGAGGAGGCGGTCGGCTTCACCCTCACGACCCAGATCTACGCGCGGTCGGGCGAGCTCGTGGTGCGCGCGGACGAGGCGCCGCCACGGATCGCGCGACGGTTCTCGGCGAACCTGTTCTGGCTGGGCCGGGCCCCGCTCGTGCGCGGCAAGCGCTACGGCCTGAAGCTCGGCGCCGCGCACGTGCCGGTGGAGCTCGTGCGCGTGACGAACGTGCTGGACGCGTCCGAGCTCACGAGTGTCGCCGGCGCGCAGCAGATCGAGCGGCACGAGGTCGGCGAGTGCGTGTTCGAGACGACACGCCCGATCGCTTTTGACCTCACCGACGAGCTCGAGAAGACGGCTCGGTTCGTCATCGTCGACGGCTTCGAGATCGCCGGGTGCGGAGTCATCCTGCGGGAGGCGGCCGAGGAGGCGTCGCTGCTGGAACAGCACGTGCAGCGCCGCGAGCGGACGTGGGAGCGCGGCGGCGTGACGGCCTACGAACGCCACGTGCGCTCCGGCCACGCGGGCAAGGCGGTCGTGTTCGTCGGCCCGACGGATGAGTGCGTGCCGCTCGCCCGCGCCCTCGAGCGCCGCCTGTTCGAGCGCGGCTTCCAGACCTATTACCTCGGGCCGAAGACGGCGGTCGGTGGGCTCGACGACGCAAGCGGGACGCGAGGTGCGCTCGAGCGCGAGGCGAACCTGCGCCACCTCGGCGAGCTGGCCCGCGTGATGACCGACGCCGGCCTGCTGTTCGTGACGGCGCTCGATGGCGTCGACGCCTACGACCTCGAGGCGCTGCGCATCCTGAACGCGCCGAACGAGCTGTTCGTGGTGGCGAGCGCCTCGGCGGACAACGCGCTGGAGGCGCACGTCGTCCTCGGCCACACCGGCGCGGACGAGTCGCTGGAACGCGTCATCGGCTCGCTCGGCGAGGCGGGCGTGATCGGCGACTACAGCATCTAGGCGCAGGAAGGGGACGCCGCGGCACCGCGTCGCCCCCTCCGTCGTGCCTCAGTAGCGGATGTACACCAGGTAGCCCGGATTCACGGTGCCGGCGAGGGCCCGGACGTTCGAGTTGTACATGCGGATGCAGCCGTGGCTTGCCCACGTGCCTATGCTGTCAGGCTGGTTCGTCCCGTGGATGTAGTAGCTCGTCGGATACGTCCCCGAGCTTGTGCGCCGCGACAAGCGCATACGCAGCACGCCCCACGCGCCGCTCGCCGCCCTCGGCGGGCCGAGCGTGAAGTACCCCTCGGGCGTCGGCGTGCCCGGCATGCCCACTGCGACCGGGTAGACACGGACGACGGTCCGGTACTTCACGTGGTAGAGGTAGCACGTCGACTTGTCGATCAGCAGGAACGTGCTCGCCGTCGGCACCTTCGCGCCGAGGTTGTACACCGGCGTGTCGGCGCTCCACCGCGTCCCCCACGCGTTGCCGATGCCCACTTGCACGCGGGGTCGGCCCCCGGGCAGCCGCACTGCAGGCAGGCGGAAGGAATCGCTCGCGAGGTGCACCAGCCCCCGCCACACGATCTGGCCGTTCACCCGAATGTAGAGTCGGGTCGACCTGACGGAGTCGACGCGCGCCACTGCCGAGAGCCGCGGCCCGGCGAGCCGGTTGGTGCGCAGCCCATTGGTCACCCAGCGCGGACGGTAGAGCGCGGGGTCGAGCCGCAAGGATGCCGATTGCGCGCTTTGCGTCGAACTGGAGGCGACGGCGCGGACCGTGATGACATCCTTCACCGCGAGGGGCACACTGAGCGTCCCCGCGGTTTCGGGCACCTCGGTGTGCGTGGCCTCGACGCCGTTCGCATACACCACAATCCGCTGGGCGCCCACCCCGTAGGAGACGGACACGTCCACGAGGCGACGGTCCCAATGCACCTTCGAGACGCGTATCGTCGGCGCGTCGACCGCGAGCGCGGGGCCGGCGGCGAACAGCGCGGCAGCCAGCAGCAGGGCAAAGGCCGCGAGGCGACGCACCGGGCGGCTCATCAGTACTTCCTCACAACGATCTGCTTCACTCGGCCGCCCCGTACCCAGAAGTCCGTTCCGCCGGAGCGCGTGCCCATGCTGTAGCGGATGTAGACCGAGGTCGGGTACCGGCGCAGGCTGCTGCCGTAGGCCCGGCGCAGCGCGTACTCGCTGCTGCCCACGCGGATCGCCTTGCGGTACGTCGCATACGCGTTCGTGTTCATGCTGAACGTGAACACCTTGTGATACTTGTTGCTGTAGATCTCAAGCGGGTAGTGGCCATTGCTCAGCCGGCTACCCCTCACGTACTTGTAGACGACCTGGTTGGCGTAGCTCCTGTCTCGCCCGGCGTACCGAGCGCCGAGGTACGACGCCGCGGTGCGGTCGTACATGTTCAGCCGAGCACGCCCGACGCCGGCGTTGCAGTAGATCGTGACGTACGCCATCGCGACGCTCGACACCACGAGCACGAGCAGTATCGCGAACGCCGTGACGCGCAACGAACGCTTCGCTCCGGTTCCCATCATATGGAGCCCCCCTTCTCCAATGACTGACTGGCGGTTGATTCCACCTCCACTTGCTCGCTAACCGGGGATAAGTGGATGGAATGAAATGCCGGGGAGGAGCGGAAAAGATGCAGGTAAACCCTGGTTTCCAGGACTTGGGGGGCCCGACGATCCAGGACCGTCACGCGCCGCGAGGGCTCGGGCTGCGCCGCGCGTCGGTACGGCTCGGCGTTTGCCTCGCTGTCTTGATCGCCGCGGAGCTGTGGGTCGGCCGGGCGCTCCCCGCGCCGGACTATGAGCGCGCGTTCCGCCTCCCGCTCGCAAGCCCGACCGCGTCGCTGTACGACTTCGTGCGACACATCGAGCACGCGCCCCCGACCGCCTCGCCGAAGATTGCGTTCCTCGGCGCATCACCCACGTACGGCTACCGGGTGAAGGATGCGCGGAGCACGTGGCCCGAGGCATTCGAGGCGGCCGCCCGCCGGGCGGGAACGTCCGTGCGCGCCTACAACGTCGCGTGCAACGGGCAGTTCCTCGGCGACGAGGCGGTGGTCGCGGAGCGGCTGGCGAGCAAAGCGGGCGTCCTGTACATCCAGCTGACGTACCACACGTTCAACCCGCGAGCCCGCAGCGGCCGCGCACTGCGATTCGCCGAACTCCCCCGTCTGCTCGCGGTCTCCCCTCCCGCCGACGAGGCGCGCGCGCTCGGCCTCGCGCAGGACGCGGTCGCGCCGCTGTCGGCGAGCGTCGACCGGACGCTTCGCGACGCGTGGGCGCTCTACCGCGAGCGCGAGGCGATCGACAAGCGACTCTTCGGCGGGACACCGCGAGGCGTACTGCAGGCGCTCGCGAGCGGCCGCAAGCCTGCGCGGCCTGACTCGGCGAGCGACACGTTCGACGACGGCTTCACGTCGTTCGACTCCCTCGATCCCGCGCAACAGATGGTCGTCGTCGCCCGCTACGCGGAGGACGCGTCGTTCGCCCTCACCGCCGAGGACAGCCAGGTGCGGCTGCTAGGGGCGTTGGCGCGCTCGCTCAAGCGGCGCGGCGTGAAGGCGGTCTTCTACATGTCGCCGCTCAACCGCGACCTGATCGACGCCTGGGAGCTGATCGACGCGCCGCAGTACCGCCGCAACGTCGGGCTGCTGCAAGGTGCGGTAACGGCGTCCGGCTTCCCGTTCATCGACTACAACACCGGCCCGCGCCGCTTCGGCGGGGAACTCTTCGCCGACGTCAGCCACACCACGGACGCCGGCGCCCAGGCCGTCGGTCGCGCCCTGTTCGCCGACACGCGGCGCTACCTCGTATCGCTGAAGGGAGCGGCGCGATGATCTTCGGCGAGGCGCTCTACTTCGTATTCCTCGCGGTCGCGGTGCTCGTGTTCCACGCGCTGCCCCGTGCGGTCAAACCGTGGTGGCTGTTCGCCTGTGGGCTCGCGCTCTACGCGTACTACTCGCCGGCGTTCGCGTGGCTGCTGCTGGCCGAGACCGGCGTCGTGTTCGCGCTCTCCCGCGGCTGCTGCCGGCGCGACGCGCTCGGCCGCTCGGCGTTCGGCCTCGGACTCGTCGTCACGCTCGGGCTGCTCGGCGCGTTCAAGTACGGCGCACTGCTCGATCGCACGCTGCACGCCGCTGTCGATCGCGCCGCCGCGCTCCTGCCCCACGTCGACTGGCTGCCGCGCGCGACCGCACTGCCGAGCTTCCCTCGGCTATACCTGCCGCTGGCGATCTCGTTCTTCACGTTCGAGTTCGTGCACTACGTCGTCGACGCGCGGAAGGGCAGCCTCCCCGAGCACAGGCTCCGCGACTTCCTCGCGTTCGCGATGTTCTTCCCGACGATGATCGCCGGTCCCATCAAGCGGTTCCAGCACTTCCAGCCACAGCTCGCCGAGACGCACCTCACCGCCGACGGGCTCGCGGTCGGCGTCCAGCGCATCGTCGTCGGCGTGGCGAAGAAGACGCTCGTCGCGGATACCGCCGCTCTGTGGACGACGCCGCTCCTCAGCACGAGCGCGATGCGAGCGGCCACCCGCCAGGAGCTGGTCGTGGCACTGCTCGCGTTCGCGCTGAAGATCTACTTCGACTTCTCCGGCTACTCCGACATCGCCATCGGCTCGGCGCGCCTCTTCGGCGTGCGCGTCCCCGAGAACTTCTCGTGGCCGTACCTGCGCACGAGCATCGCGTCGTTCTGGCGCCACTGGCACATGTCGCTCACATCGTGGATCACCGACTACGTCTACATCCCGCTCGGCGGCAATCGACTCGGCCTGCCGAGGACACTCGGCAATCTGGTCATCGCGATGGCGGTGTCCGGCCTGTGGCACGGCGCGGCGTGGCACTTCGCCGCCTGGGGCCTGTACCACGGGGTGCTGCTCGCCGGGCATCGTGCGTGGCGCCACTTCGTCGCCGAGCCCCTGTTGCGCCTCGCGCCGGAGCCGGCGGCCGCCCAGCCCGCCACGGCGCTCGGGATCACGGCCTTCCCCTCGGCGGGCGCGGCGGTTTGGGGTCTCGGACGGCTGGTTGCCGCAGTCGCCGGATGGGCGCTCACCTTCGCCGCGGTCACGGTGGGCTGGGGGCTGTTCGTGATGCCGCTCGGGCGGTTCGTCGAGATGCTGGGGAGGCTGCTGTGAACGACCGCTGGCAGCGTTGGCTCGCGGAGTACGCGGTCGACATCGGGATCGGCGTGCTCCTCGCCGCATTGGTGATCGCCGTGGTGCTCTTCGGCGGGGCGGTCTCGCAGTTCGTCTACATCGACTTCTGACACAACGCCGCTAGGACTCGCTGACGAGCTCCAAGAGCCGTCGCGCGATTCGCCGCACGGCCGGTCGCGAGTCGCCGACGTCGAGGGCGGCGAGCCGAGCGAGCCGCACGCGCGCCTCGTGGGGCGCGACGTCGAGCGCATCGCCGAGCGCGGCCTGCAAGAGCGCCGGGTACGCGTCATCGCCGTGATTTACGCGCAGTGCCTCGTCGAGCCACGGCCAAACGACCGGGGCGTTTTCGGGACACTCGCCGACGAGGGTCGCGAGCACACGGAACGCGCCACGACGGACGCGCGCGGAATACGGATCGTGGAGCGACACGGCGACTTCCCCCGCACCCGCGGCGAGCGCCTCGGGCACGATACAGACGAGACTCTCGAGCGACCGTACGGCGTCGAGACGAGTCCGACGTTCCGGCCGGTCGAGGGCCACCAGCAGGTCGCCGGCGTAGGGCACGAGCAGCTCGGGGCGCTTGCGCGAGACGAATCGCATGATGCGGGCTGCGCTCGCGCGCTCGAGGGCGGTGTCGGCGTACAGCTCGAAGGCGACGGCCGCCAGGCAGCCGGGGTCGTGCAGGGCGCGGTAGGCGAGCGCCTTGCCGGCCTGCCGGTTCGATCCGCCGTCCATCCGCACCTCCTCACGACTGCCTCTAGGGAGTTCGTTCCCCGAGCCTACGCCCCTCGGGACACGAGGTGAAGGCTTGACATCCTCCGACGAACGGTCGGCGTGACGAGGTGAGCGTGGGCGTGGCCCGACGACGGTCGGGCGAGATGACGGCCTAGGGCACCTGGGCCGAGGCGGGCAGCTGCGGCTCGAGCATCGAGATCCGGCCGCGCGTGCTGGTGCGTCGCTCCGATGTTTGCGGGGTGCGGCGCTGTGGCCGCTGCGAGGTCGTAGCGGGAGCGCGGGTGGGCCGATCGGAGCGCTCGTTGGTGGGCTTCCTCGGACGGGATGACGTGGCGTTCGTGGGTGAGGAAGGTCGCAGAACGAACTCGTGGTCGACGCGCTCGAGCTCGGCGACCAGCAGCGGATCGTCGGCCTGGTTCAGTCGCGGAAGGACCCACTTCGGGAACAGCTGGTTCATCGTGTGCCACGACGCCGCCCCGTCGCCCGGCCGCTCGAAGCCGACGACGACCAGGAAGCCGTTGCGCCGCAACATCCGGATCCGCACCGGCGATTCCCAGCCCGAGTACAGATCGCCGGGGCCGCGGTGCAGGCGCATGTCGGCGTAGATGTCGGCGCCTTCGCTATCTGAGCGGATGCCGCGCACGGCCAGCGCCGCGATGATCCGCTCCCGGGGCCAGATGTCGGCCGGCTCGGCGTCGATGAACGGGACCAAGCCGCTCTCGACCGCTTCGGCTACTTCAGCACGACCGGTGGTGGGCGAGCGCTTCTCGTACACCACGGGAACCGCCGGATCGAACAGCACGCCGAGGCGGACGCCGCCAGCGCGGTCGGGCCTTACGGCAGGTGCGGGCGGGAGCAGCACGGTACGCCACCGGTCGCAACCGGTGAGCGTCAGCGACAGCGCGCAGACGAGGATCGCCGCACCAAGGCAGCGGAGTGGAGGTGTGCCGGCACCCATACCTGCATCCTACAGACCAAGCGGCGGACATGGAAGGCGCGACCAGGGCAAGAAGCACAACTGGTTGATGTTGTCAGATTCTCGACCGCACTATCTTGCGGCTTCATCGACCGCGGCGAGCAGGATGCCCTCGACCTCTTGGGCCACGTCGTCGATGCCCGCGTGCGGATAGAACGAGCCGATGGCACTCGGCTTGAGCGACGAGATGAAGGTCTCGCCGTCCTTGTCGTAGACGGCGATCGGGCACGGCAGCATCAGCGCGATGGAGACGTCCGCCTCGAGCACCTGGTACGCGTACTTCGCGTTGCACGTCTCGACGATGCGGATGGGCTCGCGCTCGAACCCCTTCTCGGCGAGCGTGGCCTGCACGTCGTGCACCATCTGCACGCGGAAGTTGCGCGCGGTCAGCGCGGCCTCGACCGCCGCGGTCGCCTCGTCAACGCTCTTGGCTGTCCGCACCGTGTAGTCGAACTGTGGCATTGCGTCCGTCCGACCCGTCTCGTCCATCTCGCGCCTCCTCGATTCGCCGTCGACACTCGGCGAAGTATACCCCCGTCGGTATCCCCATGTCACCATCAGAACGCCGTTTGCGCCTGGTATACTCGCCAGTACGAGGGAGGAATGGATGCAGCTCACGACGTCGGTCTGGGCATGGCTCGCGTCCTCGGCGATTCTGTTCGTCGCCGAGATGCTAACCGGCGGGCTGTTCATGCTCCCCTTCGCCATCGGCGCGGCTGTGGCCGTCGGTCTCGCGGCCTCCGGTGTCCCCTCAATCTGGCAGTGGCTCGCCTTCTTCGGCGTGTCGATCGCGGCACTCGCGGCGCTCCATCCGCTGGCGCGCCGCACCGCCCGCATCCCCGCCTACCCCGCCGGCACGGACCGACTCCTCGGCCGAGAAGCCGTCGTCACCGAACCTATCTCTCCGAGCGGCAGCGGCTGCGTCCGCGTCGGCGGCGAGAGTTGGAGCGCGATCGCCCTCGGGATGCGCGACATCTCGACGGGATCGCACGTGGTGGTGGAGCGGGTGGAGGGAGCGCGCCTCGTCGTCCGACCGGCAAGCGGCGGCGAGCGCTAGGCAGACAAGTACGACCGACAAGGGGGTGGGCGGGATGATCTGGATCTACGCGCTCGTCGCAGCAGTCCTGTTCGTGTACGCGGCAGCCGCCGTGCGCATCGTGCGCCCGTTCGAAAAGGGCGTCGTCGAACGGCTCGGCCGGTACCACAAGACGCACGGCCCGGGCCTGCACATGATCGTCCCGTTCGTGGATCACCTCCGGAAGGTCGACATGCGCGAGGCGGTCGTGGACGTGCCGCCGCAGGAGGTCATCACCAAGGACAACGTCGTGGTTACCGTTGACGCGGTCGTGTACTACGAGGCAACCGACCCGGTGAAGCTGCTGTACGCGGTGCAGGACTTCTACCTGGCCGCGACCAAGCTCGCGCAGACGAACCTGCGCAATGTCGTCGGTGAGATGCAGCTCGACGAGAGCCTCTCGAGCCGCGAGCAGATCAATGCGGCGCTGCGCCGCATTCTCGACGAGGCGACCGACAAGTGGGGCGTGCGGGTCGTGCGCGTGGAACTCCAGCGCATCGAGCCGCCGAAGGACGTCACGCAGGCGATGCACACCCAGATGAAGGCCGAACGCGAGCGCCGCGCGAAAATCCTCGACGCCGAGGGTGACCGCGAGGCGGCGATCATGCGGGCGGAGGGCCACAAGCGAGCGGCGATCCTCGACGCCGAGGGCCGTGCCACCGCCATCCGCGAGGTCGCCTCGGCGGAGAAGTTCCAGGAGCAAACGCTTGCCGAGGGCGAAGCGCTCGCCGTGCGCTCGGTGTTCACCGCTATCCGCGAGAGCGAGCCCGACGAGCGCGTGATCGCACTGCGCTACCTCGAGGCGCTCAAGGAGATCGCCCACGGCGAGGCGAACAAGGTCTTCCTGCCGATGGAGGTCAGCGGCATCCTCGGATCGCTCGGTGGAATCGCCTCGCTGTTCACTGGCCACGAGGGAGCGAAGGTCGTGCCGCTGCCTGCGGCACCCGAGGCACCGGCCACCGATGCGGCCGAGGCCAGCGGGCCGGCAGGCGCGTAGGGACCGCGGCTACTGCGCGTTCAGCGGTGTGAGCACGACGTCGACGTTCGAGCGGTGCCCAGCATCCCGCAGCTCCGCCCGCAGCTGCTCTTCGGCGAGTTGTGGCGGGACAGCCACGAGCGCGCTGAGGCAGCCCAGTGGCGAGCCTGACATCGGCGCCTCGATGGTCTCGATCTCCATCGATTCGATGCTCACGCCACGGAGTGCGAGTTCGTGCGCGATCTCGTGCAGCACGCCCTCGCGGTCCGCGGCGCGCACGTCGAGGCGGTAGCGGGGCCAGTCGCGCAGGCTCGCGCGCTCCTCGGTCGCACGCGTCGTGATCGTATAGCCCTGGGACGTGAGCGGCACGAAGGCGGCTTCGAGGTCGTCCACGGCCTCGGCAGGCAGCGACACCAACATGAGCACGGCGAACTCGCCGCCAAGACGGACCATCCTGCTGGTGGCGATGTTGCCGCGCAGTGACAGCAGCGCCTCGCTCACGTCCTCGACGATGCCCACCCGGTCGGGGCCTGTCAGCGTGAACACGATCTCCGTGGGCATCCCACTCCCGCCCTTCTCGACGATTCCGTCGGCGCGTCGATGGTAGTACACCTTTTGGGGAATCCTCTAACTTCCAGCAGCAGGTAGGCCACGCCGGGGAGACGTGCGGCCTGCGACGCGCCGGTTCACGCCCTGGGCGAGGTCGGCCGAGGGGAGGTCTCTGAGTGATGGGCACGCGTTCGACCGCCGCTGCGCAGCAGGGGCGCGGAACGGGGTCCGACGTCCTGTTCTTGCAGCTGCCGAGCCCGCCACACCTGTCCGTGCTTCGCGACGTGGCCGGCGGGTACGGCGTGGGGATGCAGTCCGAGCGGCCCCGTTTCGGGCACGACCAGACCACCTTTCCGCACCTGGCGCTCGTCTACGCGTTCTCCTCGGCGCTCCGAGCCGGCGTGGCCGCCACCTTCCTCGACGCCCAGGTCGAGGACATGGACCTGCCCGAGCTGGCCGCGTTCCTGCGCAACCTGCGGCCGAAGGTCATCGTCACCTCGGTCGCTCTGCCGTCGCTCACCTCGGACCTCGAAATCATCTCGATGCTCAAGCGGGAATTCGACGTGCCGATCGCCGTCGCGGGCCTGCCGCCTCGAACGCTGACCAAGGAAGTGCTCGCCAGCGGGGCGGACATCGCAGTGAGCGGTGATATCGAGGCGATCGGCGTCGAGCTCATCGACCGCATGCTCGGCGGCCGATCGCTCCACGATCAGCCCGGCATCTCGCGGCTGTCGAGCGACGGGATCGAGACGAATCCGGGTGGCCGTCTCGAGACGCTCGACGACCTGCCCGCGCCCGCGTTCGACTACCTCCCGCTACCCGGCTATCGGAACTGGGAGTTCGGGCTCGCGAAGCACTTCCTCGGCAGGCAGTACGGTCCCTGCGCCAACTACTTCCCGATCTATCTGTCGCGCGGCTGCCCGTTCGCGTGCCACTACTGCGCCTATCCGATCGGACACGGAAAGCGGCACCTGATCAAGAATACCGAGCAAGTGCTCGACGAAGTCCAGCAGCTCGTAGCGAGGGGTGTGCGCAACGTCTCGCTGCGCGACCAGGTGCTCCCGGTGGAGCAGGGCGCGGTCGAGCAGTTCTGCCGAGGGTTGCAGCGGCGGAAACTCGACATCCGCTGGCAGTGCGAGGCTCGTGTGAACTCGGTCGATGCCGACCTGCTGCAGCTCATGGGCGCCATCGGGTGCTTCCGCATTCACTACGGAGTCGAGACGGGCGACCCCGAGCAGTTCAAGGCGGAGGCGAAGCGCGGTATCGGCCCGGACGCGGTGCGACCCTGTTTCGCGAACACGAGAGCCGCAGGGATCGAGCCTGCAGCGCACCTCCTCATCGGCTTCTCTCATGAGACGTGGCAGTCGATCCAGCGCACGGTGGATTTCGTCGGCGAGTTGAAGGTGACTGCGGGCGACTGCTCGATCCTCACCCCCTACCCTGGCACGCCGGGCTGGGACGACATCGTCGCCGAGGGTCGCCTGATGACCGACCGCTGGGAGGACTTCACCGGCTGCGACCCGGTCACGCGCCTCGACAACCTCTCGCCGGTCGAGGTACTTCTCGGCAGGTCGATGGTGCTGGAAGCACTGGTCGCGAACCGGCGGCTGGGCGCGGCTCGAGCCGTGTCCGTCATGCGCGCGGCGCTGCGGCAGCCGGCTCGGCTCGAGATGAACCCGTCTGTGTTCGTGCGGCCGTTCCTCCACGACCGTCTCTCCACCTGGACCGCCCTCCAGAAGGGCGAGCGGGTGGCGGTCGGTTCGGCGCCGCCAGCGCGAGAACCTGAGGCTGTCTCCTCCACCGCAGCGAATCGCTAGCGCAAGCGGTCTGCCCCCGCTACGGCTTCGGCGCGCCCCACCAGTCGACGCTGAATCCTCGGTGCCGCAGGCCGAAGACGGCGAACGCGAGCACGAGGGCGACCGATAGCGCGAGAAGCGCCTGCGTCGCCTGGATCACCGCCAATAGCACCGGCCAGCAGAGCAGGCCGCTGACCGCCCACCCCGGCGAGCGGAGCTTGGCGAGAATCAGCCACACCGGCAGGTAGGTCACGACGGCGAGCAGCAGTATGACCAGCGGCTGCGAGGCAGATCCGAAGCGGAACCGCTGCGCGAGTGACTGCAGCAGCAGCTCCACGGTGAGCAGCGGCAAGCCAGCGAAGAACCCTATGACCACCCAGTTGAAGCGCTCGACTACGCGGAGCAGCCGCTCGCTGGTGTCCTGCTCGGCCACGCTGCCCGCTCCCCTCGCGCTGATGCGCGGTCGTCTCCGCCGGCTCTCAGTCTAGCGCCAACCCGCCCCGGCCGCTCAGAGTGCAGGCTTGGGGGCAGCCGGCCGAGGTGATTCCCGGGCCTGGGGAACAGCTCGGTGCACAGCAGTGGGGATAACCAGCTCTACTGCACGAGAAGTCGCCGGCTCGGTCCGAGCGACTCGCCGGCCGAGAGGACGGGTCATGACAGCGGATGCAACGTCGACCACGACGGGCGAAGTAACGGTCGAACGATTCCTGGATGCGCCCAGGGAACTCGTCTGGCGAGCGTGGACCGAGCCGGCGCGATTCGCGCAGTGGTTCGGTACGCCGCCCTTCAGCACCCCGGAGTCGAGCGTCTTCATGGACGTGCGACCGGGCGGCGAGTGGCGGGCGACGCAGGTCTCGGCGGAGGACGGCACGCAGCTGCCGTTCGCCGGGCACTACCAGGAGGTAGCCGAACCGGAGCGCCTCATGTTCTCGTTTGAGAACCCGGAGAACCGCGGCGATCCGAACGTCGAGGTCGTCACGCTGACGCTTCGCGAACGCAACGGCGGCACCGAGATGGTCATGCGCCAGCAAGGGCACCTTCCCGAAGAGCAGTACCGGTTGTTGTACGAAGGCTACTCGCGCTTCTTCGACCGGCTCGAGGAGTACCTCGGACGCTCGCGCTAACGGGACTCGGTTACGCCAACGACTCGGTCACCCGGTCGATCTTGCGTTCGAGGTGCAGCATCACGAAGGACGCTTCGGTGAGAAGCGACTCGCCCGAGAACGTCCGCATGCGCTCGTCATGCCAGTAGTTCGGCCCCATGCCCACCAGATCCGCGACGGCGGCGGCCGGGAGTTCGAGCGCGTACTCGATCTGCTGCCGGTCCACGGCAGTGAAGTCCTCGGCGAGGCTGTCGAGCACCCGGCGCTCCTTGTGCGCCTCGATCTCCAGCAAGCCGAGTTCGGCTCGCACGCGTGCGAGGTGCTTCTCGGACGGCAGAACGACCAGCGCTGCGGCGCCGGGCCGAAGCACGCGGGCGAACTCGGCGGCATTACGCGGCGCGAAGACGTCGAGCAGCACATCGAGCATGGCGTCGGGGACGTAGAGCCGCCGATGGACATCAGAGACGAAGAACAGCACGTCGTGGTAGCGTTTGGCGCCGAGCTTGACCGCGGCTTTGGACAGGTCGGTGCCGAGGAACGCGGCCGCCGACCCGGTGCTCGCTGCGATGTTGCCGATGTAGTAGCCCTCGCCGCAGCCGACCTCTGCGACGACCGGCGTTCCCGGCGACGCGTCGAGGATTCCGCGCACCCTGGTGGCGAGCGCGTCGAGGAGCGGGCGGTAGTAGCCGGCGTCGAGGAAGCGCCGCCGTGCGTGCAGCATCTCGCCCACATCGCCCTCGACGCCGCGTCGCTTGTGCTGCTGCGGCAGGAGGTTCACGTATCCCTCCCGCGCAACGTCGAAGGAATGTCCCCGCTCACAGCGGTACGTCGATGCGTCTCTGCGCAGACACAGACCGCACACGGGGCAAGCCAGCAGGCACTCAGCGATCTTCGGCTCCCCTACTTCGCGGTCTTGCGTTCGACCTCGGACACACGGAACTCAACGATTCGGCGGATGAGATCGGTCGGCATCGGCTGGTCCAGCGGGAACTGGATCGAGCCCTTCGCACTCTTGTATGACGTGATCTCGTCCTTGAACGCGGCGGTCCCGCTGCCCGTCGGATAGAACCCGATGTGGTGCGCGAAGGCAGCGAAGTAAACGAGGTGCTTGCCCCTGAGGTCGAAGGTAGGCATGGCGTAGCTGATCGTCTCGACAGCCTCGGGCGCGGTGGCGTGGATGAGCGCGCGCACCTGCTCGAGCACCGCGCGAACCTCCGGCGGGAACTCGGCGATGTACTCGTCGATGAAACGCGCGGTAGATCGCTCAGCCATCATGCCTCCCCGGAATGTCTCGCGGCACGTCGGCCGCCGCTTGCCAGCTTAGCGCGACTTCCTCCATGGACACAGCTTTCCGCAAACGGCGGTTCGGCCCACGCCGTCCGGCGTCGAACACGGGCATAAGGCAACCGACGTCCGACGAGCGAGGAGGCAACAGATGTACGCGAGAGTGAGCCGGTACGAGGTCCCCGTCGACAACCTGGCCGAGGACATCCGCGGCGCGGCCGATACCGAGAAGCGCGTGTCCGATCTTCCGGGATCGCTCGGGTTGTACTACCTGGTGGACCGCGAGAGCGGGCGAACGATGTCGATCACGCTGTGGGAGAACGAGCAGGCGATGCTCGACAGCGAGGCGGCGTCAACGCAGATACGGCAAGACACGTCGTCTTCGGTCCAGGCAAAGATCGTTGGCATCGAGCGCTACGAGGTCGTTACGCAGCCGTCGAAGGTGGTGGTAGGTACGCGCTAGCCGCGGCCGCGTCGCCCTACGGCTGAAGCGACGCGATCGCAAGCACCGTGGCGAGGACAAAGACGAGTGTGAACACGGCGTGCTTGATCAGGACTGTGCGGTTCCTCGTCTTGACCATCGTCGGGGAAATGCCGTGGGTCCGGTAGTTCACGCGCAAGATGCCGGTGAGGACGAGCAGCGCCAGCGCGCCGATCATGACGACGAACACCGCCGAGAACGCCGGCGCCGACTCGGCGAACGTGCCCGGCGGGAGCGAGCGGTCTGCTCGGCTACGGACTAGCCACAGGGCGACGGCCACGCCCGGCCATGCGCCCGCGGCGAGGTCGTGGACGATGTCGTTGGGGATGCGGATCCACGGGTTGGTCAGCTGTTGCATGCGCGCTCCGCTCGGTTGGGACGTCTCAAGGTATCCTGCCCGAAAGTGCCGGGTAGTGCGCGCTCGGGCGCGGTGCGACGCCTTACAGACCGGCGCGTGCCAGCAGTTGCACGACGAGCCAAGCAGCCACCGCGAGCGAGGCGGCCACGGACGCGCCGAACACGATGCGGAATCGCAGCTGTTGGCGCTCTGAGGCTTCCGGCGCCTCGGCGCTGAGAGGCGCGAGCGGCGTCGTCAGCGTGACGAACAGGCCTCCGGTGCCGAAGAACGTCGCGATTTCGGCGACGGCCACGATCGTCGCGACGATGGGCGCGAAGACCAGGTCGAACGGGTCGCCGAAGTTGCGGAACGCCGACAGCATCAGCGCGAGCGATGCAGTCGGCAGGAGGATCGCGAACGCGGACACCGCCAAACCCGATGCGCGGAATTGCCTGGGCGTCAGGGGGAGGAGCAGGCGCCCGAGCACGGGCGACACCGACGTCGAATCGCCCACCATCGCACCTCCACCCTTCGGCCGTCGCGTACCTGCGCGTCACAGCTTACCGCGCGCGTAGCCCGGATGGGATGGGAATCGGGCCACGTCACTAGGCGGGCGCGCGCGGCGTCAGCGAACGTTCGCGAGCGAGCAGGCTCGGGCTACGCCCCCGTCAGCCCCTCGCCGACGAAGACCAGGATGAACATCAGGGCGAGCGGAATCGTCACCACCGCCGCGGCGATGCCGAGGATCGAGCGTTCGCGCAGCCGCCACATCACGAAGGCGTTCAGGATCGCGGCGATGCTGATGAGCACGGCTGCGATCGCCGGCATGACCCACGTATCGGTGATGGGATACGTGTCTCGATACGCGACGGTGAGCATCGGCAGGACGATCCACGCGCCCAGGCCGACCGCGGTGGCTCCGATTGCAGACCAGCCCGCCCGTGATCGTGGCGTGACGGGTCTTCGTCCGGCCGAACCTGGCGTACCGTCCCTTGCTGTCCGTCCCATCGCAGCGCACCTCCGCCGTTCGCTCGGATAGCCTGCGCGCCCTCAGCGTATCGCGACCCGGAAGCGGCTGCGCGATCGCTGTGCGACAGCTTCCTACTCGGTAGTCACGGAACGCACCCTCAGGCGCGGTATCAGGAACGGAGTGGTATCGCGGTAGCGGTCGTACGACTCTCCGTAGCGCAAGGACAGCTCGAACTCCTCGAATAGCTTCAGATTGAGCAGGTGGGCGGGAATCACGCCGAGAGCCGTGTACAGGAGCATGTACGTCGATCCGGCGAGTACCGCGCCGCCGAGACATCCCAGGTAGAAACCGAGGGCCATGGGGTTTCGCACGAGCGCGTAGACGCCGCGAACGGCGACGACCTGCGTGATCTTGAAGGCGGGCGCGCCTCGCCCCTGGTGCCGCAATGCGCCCATCGACAACTGCATGAACGCGACGCCGGCGACGAGCATCGCTCCGCCCAGCACCACACGCAGCGCCAGCGACAGCGGCAATGGCGGCAGTCCGGCGATCTTGTCGAGCGCGGCCGGGCCGGGGACGAGCATGCCGAGCGCCCACGGGGGCACTATCGCGGACCAGAACAGCACGTCGCTGACGCGTCTCGTCGCTGCCCCCACCGCGGGCTCCGGTCGACGTCGCACGAGAACGGCGATCACGAGCGTTCCGAGCACGAACGCCGCCACGCCCACCAGTTGCAGGATGAGCACGGTCATGGGGAGCCTCCCTCGTCGGCGAACAGTCTACGCAGCAGGGCCACGCCCGCGACGCCCAACACCACAAGGCCGGCGGCGTAGGCAACGAGCGTCGAAGCGACGAGCACGACCGGCCAGCCGGTCGGTTCGGCGGCGCCGGACGCGAGACCGGTCACGACAGCGATCACCATCCCGGCGAGCAGCAGTCCGACGGCTACGGCCAGGGATCCGCCGATGAGGGCGCGATGGGAATGCGCGAGGAGTGCGGCTGCGAGCAAAGCGACGCCGCCGACGAGCGCGACCGGGAAGAGCTCGGCGGGCATGAGGTAGTCGATGTGCAGCGCGCGGACCTGGGCGAGCCGCGACACGGAGAACACGAGCGGCGCGACGATCGGCAGCCACACGAGGACCGTCCCGGCCATCGCGAGACCTTTGGTGAGAACGCGGCGAGCGGCGGACTCCATCACGTCCTCCCCCGCGAATGGACTCACTACCTGCTCTAACAGTACATCAAGCAGTGCGAGATGCCGAGGCGTACTCCAACTGCACGATGCCGCTCGGGAACGCCTCCGACCTGATGCATTCCAGACGCTCCACGCCGCCCCCTGGCCCGATCATCGGCAGACCGCCGCCGAGGATCACCGGCACGACCGACACAACGTAGCGCGTGATCAGCCCGGCTGCGCGGAAGGATGCGGCCAGCCGCCCGCCGCCGACGAGGTAGACGTGGCGATAGCCGTGCGCACGAAGCCGTGCAGCGAACGCGACCGGCTCCTCGACCGTTGCCACAGCACGTCGCGGGAGTGCGCCCAGCGAAGCGTGCGAGAAGACCCACGTCGGCTTGTCCTCGTAAGGCCATTCGGGCATGTCGCGCACGAAGTCGAACGTAGACCGGCCGAGGACGACCGCGTCGACCGACTCGTAGAAAGCGGCGTAGCCGTAGTCGTCGCCGGTCTGCTCGAACGGGCGGAGCCAGTCGAGGCGGCCTTCGGCGTCGGCGATGAAGCCGTCGATGCTGCACGCGACGTAGTAGGTGATCTCGAAGTGCTCGCTCCCCCGCCCGCTACGGGTTGCGGTCACACCAGCATCAGCTGCCAGGAGACGCCGAACCGATCCTGCACCCACGCGTACTTGGTCGCGAACGCGTACTTGTCGAGCGGCATGAGGAAGCCGCCGCCTTCCGAGAGCGCCGCCGAGAGTCGATCGATCTCGGGCTCATCGGCACAGTTCACGAAGAACGATATCGACGGCGTGAACGTGAACGCCTGCTCGACTGCGCTGTCCATCGCCATGAACGACTGTCCGTTGAGCTTGAAGCGCGCGTGGACGACCTGGCCCACCGGGCCGGGATAGCCCGGTCCGTACCGCTCGAGGAACTCGATTCCCGAATCGCCGAACAGGCTCGCGTAGAAGGTCATCGCCTCTTCGGCCTGCCCTGCGAACATCAGCAATGTCGTGATCTTCTGGTTCTCGCTCAAGATCGCTCCCTCCGAACGGCCGCCCCGCCTTACTCGCTCGCGTGTTCAGTATCCCACTCGCTCTGACACTCACCACGATGAGCGCCATCGCAGCGGGAACGAGGAGCCTTCCGACACGCGGTGCGGCGATGCTGGTCGTCTCGCACGCGGGTACAAGCACCAGGGTAGACGCCTGCCGAGGGAGGATCTTCATGACTGCGACCGCTGGTGCGACCGTTCTGAGCACCCCGACCGATCGCGAGATACGCATCGAGCGCACCTTCGACGCCCCGCGCGAGCTCGTGTGGCGAGCGTTCACCGATCCGACGCTCGTCGCGCAGTGGTGGGGTCGCGGCAACCCGCTGGATGTGGAGCTGATGGAGGTGCAGCCGGGCGGTCACTGGCGGTTCGTGGAGCACGGCCCGGAGGGCGCGAGCGGGTTCGAGGGCCGCTACCGCGAGGTGAGCGCGCCCGAGCGCCTCGCACAGACCTTCGACTGGGACGGGATGCCCGGACATCCCTCGGTGGAAGTCGCGACGTTCGAGGACCTCGGCGACGGGCGAACGCGCCTCGTGGCGACCGTCCAGTTCCTCACCGCCGGCGAGCGCGACGGCATGCTGAACTCCGGCATGGAGCAGGGGATGGATCAGAGCTACGCCGCGCTCGACCGGCTGCTCGCCTCGATGCGCTGACGTCAGTCGCCCTGCGACTCGCGCAAGGGCGGGAGCGGATCGGGGCAATCGCCGACGACGCCGGACTACTTCTTCTTCCAGGGCACGGGCCGAACCGGAGCGGCGACGTGCGTGTCGCCCGCCGGACTCGCTAGCCGGCGCTCCAGCTGCGTGAACGCCGCGATCACTTCGTGCGCCTCGAACGCGCGGTTCCGCTTGCCGATCGACACTTGCCGCAGCACCTTCGCCTTGACCAGCTCGTCGATCGCAGCGTTCGCCGCCGTGAAGCTGCGGTCGAGAATCAAGGCGGCTTGGTTCACCGTGAGGATAGCCGTCCTCGGCAAGGTTTCGATGAGCAAGTCCACCGACGAACCGCGGCGGACAGGGGCCATGCGGTCGCGCCAGTCGGCCTGGAGGGCGTTCACGCGCTCTTCGAAGAGCTGCGCGTCCTGAACGGATCGAGTGCACGCGCGGGCGAAGAACGAGACCCACGAGTCGACACCGGCGACGGCCTCGGGACTGTCGGGTGCAGCGTGGGAGTGGAAGGCGTCGAGCGCCCGCATGTAGTCGTCCTTGAGGGTGGCGAGGACGAGCGAGACCGGGGGGCACCACGAGGGAGCGAGCCCACGCCGACGAAGCATCACGTGGATGATCGCGCGTCCCGTTCGGCCGTTGCCGTCGACGAACGGGTGGATGGTCTCGAACTGAGAGTGGATGATCGCGGCCTGCGCAACGGCAGGCAGGGACGTGTCGTTGCAGAAGGCGGCGAGGTCTTCGAGCAGGGCGGGCACTTCCTCGGGCGGCGGCGGGACGAAGCCCGCATCGCACGGGTCGTACGCGCTGCCGCCGATCCAACTCTGCCCCGTTCGCAACTTCCCGGCGTACGGCTTCAGATCCGACCCCTGCAACACGCGCTCGTGAATACGCAGGATCGTGTCGATGGTGACCGTCGGCTCGATGTCCGCCAGCTCCATCGCGAGGTCCATGGCGTCGATGTTCGCGAGCACCTCGTCGGCGACTGAGTCCCGATCGCCGCCCGTGTCGAGACCGCGTACCGCCTCAGCGTGGAGGAGCTTGTGTGCGCCGACGACGACCCCCTCGATCCGCGACGAGGCCTGGGCCTCCGCGCGGAGCAGCAGGCGTGCGAGACCGTCCGTGCGGTGAAGCACGACGGCATTCGAGTGGAGGCCGCGAATCGCCGTTTCGGCCTCGGCGACATCGGCCGCGCACGTTCCCGTGAAGGTGAAGTTCCGGCCGACGAGCAGGTCAGGGACATACGCCTGGTAGTCGCAGGTCCTGGTCTTGACCTTGCCCGTCAGCCCGATTTCCCTGGCCACCCATTGCTTCGTCACCATGCGCGGCATTGCGTCTCCCCCACGGATCCCAACGAGCAGCCGACTGGGTCCATTGCAGTTTACGCCCATAACCTTGAATAACGGCAGTCGCGGACAAACCTTCGTCGGCCAGCGGTCGCTCACGTGCGGCCAACGGTTGCCGGAGGTGCCGAGGGTACCCAGAGCCGCGCTTTCGGCGCTCCGAACGATGCCAGAGCCCTACCCGCAGACTCAGCGCAGCGGCCCCAGCACGAGGAACGCGGGTGCCGCGAGCAGCATCATCGACGCGATCCACCACCATCGCGACTGCGGATCGCGACGCCGTTCCTTGATGCCGACGAGCCCCACCGCTATCCCCGCGACCAGTGATGCGAGCACGACACCGAGCGCGAGCAGGCCGCGGTTCGCGCAACCGATCAGCGCGACGGGGGTGAAGTACAGCGCCACGACCACTGCGGGAGCGATCGCGGGGAGAAGGATGTGCTTCACGGCTCGGTCCACGATGCACGCCTAACGTCCACGGCCTCGTTTCGTGCTACTAGCTTATCGCGACTCTCGTTCAGACGTTGTATCAGCGTGACGTGCGGCACGGCGACGCGCGGCGGCGTCAGTGCCCCGCCGCTTCCCACGCCTCCTGCAGCCAGGAGCGCACGGCGTCGTCGAGATCCGATTCCGCGTGCAACTCGAGGTGATGCATGAATCGGCCCGGCGTGGGCTCCACGACCTGCTTCCACCGCGACGATCCGTCCCTGACAAGGGAGAGCCACCGACAGGACGAGCGGCGCGTGCCCGCCGTGCAGGTAGCGGTCGGGCACCCACGCCCAGGCGAATGCTCGCGTTCGGGCGAAAGCCACTTGGCTCTTGCTCACCCGAATCTCCGACTCCCCGACGGAATCCACGACCTGCCGAAGCGCGTCGAATAGCGGCCGCGACGCCTCGTAGCCCGCGAAGAACTCGTCGAGTGTCATGCCTGGTCTTTCGGGACGGATACTCGTCACCGCGACTCCACCGCAGGGGCGCTGGCCCTAGGCAGCCACCTTCTGCGCCCGCTCGCGTCTGCGCTTAACGGCGATTCCGATGGCCCCCACCACAAGGCCGGGAATGCAGAGGAACGCCGCAATGAGCAGGAACGCTGTGGAAGCGACCTCGAGCAAGCGATCGACCCAGGCGGGAGTCGCCGCAAGTGCCACCGAGGCCCCGCACGCGATTCCCAGGGCGAGAAGCGCGGCGAAGCCAACGACCGATGCATAGATGAGACGCCGGAACTGGGCCGAAGACCACGGATGCGCAATGGCCAGCACCAGGCTCGCGGCGGCGAGCATCGCGAGCGATATGCCGAGCGCGTTGTCGTCGATGCCGACGAGGCGCGCGGCTACGGCCAGCAGTGCGGCTGCGCCGAGCAAGACAGCGGTCCAGCTTCTTCGGCCGGGCGCGAACGACTCGAACATGTCGAGCCCCTTCCCGCGCAGGGACACCTTGAATGGCATCCAGCACACGAGCTGCGTCCCTCAGTCTTAGCGCGAACACCGGGGTCGCGGGTGGGGGGATCGGTGCGGCGAACGCAGTGCCTGTACCTGGCTCGCTAGGGACGGGGCTTCTTCCAGTAGTCGAACTCGACTTCGAACAGCACCCCGTCCAGGTCGGACACCTTCTCTCGCAGGAACACCTGGGCGTCTGCTATTGCCTGGTTGTAGATGCTCGGTCCGATCTCCTCGACGCAGAACTCGAGAACGCGCATCGCCTTCAGGTCACCGATGTCGTCTTCTAATTCCTCACGGAAGAAGCGCTTGATCGAGCCGAGAAGCTGCTCTTCGGTCTCCTTGTGTAGCTTGATGATCCTCGCCCCCTGGTCTTCGCGGTCATCTTAGCGGCCCCCTCGGGGTCACGTCAGCCACACGTGCCCGACGTATCTCGCCCGCGCGTCCCGCGGCTACCAGTCCTCCGGCGACTCCGAACCAACGCTGATGCCGGCGGCGTCAAGGAAGTCGCGGAGTCGATCGTCGCGCACCAGCACGACGCGTCGGTGCGGGATGAACGCGGCGATCCACGCCCGCTCTCTCGGGGCGTACACAGCGAGACTATCGCCCCAGTCCTCGAAGTCGCCGACGTGTCCTCGCAGCGCATCGAGCAGTTCGGTCGTGACTCGAATCCGAGCGCTGCACGCAGTCTCGCTCTCGTCGGGATACGTGACTACGCGCTCGAGCGGCTCTTCGACATTCGGCAGCGTGAACGGCTCGGGGAACGAGTCCTGCCCGGCGTCGGGGTAGAGGCACAGGACCATGTCCTGCGCCTCGCGTTCGGCCAGGGTGTCGACGACGCTCAGCCAGGCGCTGCCGTCCGTGTCATCTATGTAGAGCATCAGTCTCCTTCTCGATCCGATGGCGCGCGCCGAAGCGCAGCGAGTTTGACGTCTGGCGCTACTTCCCGAGCAGCGGACCGAGCTGGATCACCAGTCCGCCGGCCACGACAACCGCGAGGCCGACCCACGTGGACGCGGGCACGGTCTCGCGGAAGAAGAAGTATCCGAACAGTACCGCAGTCGTGGCGAACACGGCGACGTACACGCCGAGCAGTCGAGAGAAGTCCCAGGGAACGAGATTGACCACGACGCCATAGGCCCCGAGCATCACGACGCCGAGCGCGATGATGAGCAGCCCGGCCCCGCGCAGACCTTTGCGAATTACCGCATCACCCGCGACCTCGAGCACGGCCGCGGTCAGGAAGAACAGGGACGTCAGTACCGACCGCATTCACTCTCCGATCGAACGAGGGGAACCGGCGCCTACTCGCAGTACACGCGTACCTTCTCGCCCTTCGCGCCGTCGACGTTGACTTCCATCTCGCGCAAGGCGTCGATGAGCTCGTCGATGTCCTCCGGCTTGAAGTTGGAGAAGTCGATCGACATACCATTCTCGGACATCTGTCGGTTGATCTGATCCATCGCCTGCGGCGGGATGAGCGACGTCAGCTTCAGGCCCGAGCGCACCAGCGCGAGCGGGATCTTCACGTCGACCTTCTCGCCCTCCTCGCCGTCCACCTTCACGTGGAGGTACTTGGGCAGGGCGTTCAGCAACGGCGTGGGATCGCCCTTGATCATCGGGCCAGGGCCAGGAGTAGCACACTTCTCGGCCTGGCGCGACTCGAGCGCGTCGAGCAGGCGCTCCGCCTCGTCGGCGTTGATCTTCCCGTCGGCGAGCATTCGCAGGATTCTTGCGCGGTCCTCACTCATCTTCGTCACCTTTCTCTTACACGACGTTGATATCGATGTCGTTCTCGTTCGAACGGATGTGCACGGACATCCCGCGCGCCGCGCCGAGCACGCCGAAGCAGCGGAGCAGGAGCAGCGTGTAGTAGTGGTAGCTGGAGCCGACGAGGAACAACACGACGTCGGCCACGATCGTGAGCAACAGCACGAGCACCACGAGCGGCAGGAGTATCAGCCAGACGAGGAACAGTGGCAGCCACACGCCGGATCTGTTCCGCTCCGGCGCTGTGACGCGCACGTACAGCAGCATCGGCGGGAACATCAGGGCCTCAACCTCTGAGCAGCCTCGTCCGCCGAGATCTCACCGCGCTCCAGCATCGCGAGCACATCCTCCTCGGCGAGGGGTGCGGGCGCCTCCACCGCCACCTGCACCAAGCTCAACTGGTCGGCGATGCGGTTCAGGCGGTTCTTCACCGTCGGGTAGCTCACGCCGAAGGCCTTCTCCATGTCCTTGATCGAGCCGTGGCTGCGCACGAACTCGCTCACGAACACCTGGTCTTCGTAGCGCAATCTGGCGAGCGGCGGCAGCTCGAATTCGCCCTCGATCGCCACGCCGCTCTTCTCGAGCCGCACCCTCGTAATCACGAATGGCCGGTCCCCGGTCAGGTCCGTCAGCTCGTGCCACTCATTGCTCATCGCGTCCACCTCCTCCGTCGGTTTCGTTGGAGGCATCGTAGGGCGCGTGGTTGATAAAGTCAAGGCTGTACTTAAGAAAGTCAATGTTCCGCCTGACACTAAGTGCGAAAGCATGAGAAGCAACCCGAAGCGCTACGCGTAGACGATCACAAACGTGCGCTTGAACGGGAACAGGACGCGACCATCCGACCGCGGGGGGTACGACTCGACGACTCGGTCCGTGAGTTCGGCCACGAACCGCTCGGACTCCTGCTGCGACTCGAGCACGTCGAGGAAGGGCCGCAGACCCGTGCTAGACATCCACTCGACGATCGCCGTAGCCGACTCCATCACGTGGATGTACTCCGTTTCCCACATGTCGACCTTACGGGCCGACGACGCGAGACGGTCATAGTAGAAATCCACGGGCTCCATCGTCAGTGCGTGCAGCGGCCCCCTCATGCGTGGCGCCCATGCCCCCGCCCTCGCAACCTCGTGTATGAGCGCGCGCACGAGAGCGAAGTCGGCGCTGGGAATCTGGAAGGCTAGCGCGCCTCCCCTCGCCACGTAGCCGAAGAGGCGCGCAACGAGTGGGCCGTGGTCGGGAAGCCACTGCAGCGCCGCATTCGAGAACACCACATCGACAGGCTGCTCCGGACTCCACCCCTCGATCGTCGAGACGATCCACTCCTGGTGCGGATACTTCACGCGCGCGGCCTCGATCATCTGCTCCGAACTGTCGAGCCCGAGCACCCGCGCCTCCGGCCAACGACGAGTGAGGACCTGCGTACTGTTTCCCGGCCCACAGCCAAGGTCGATGACGACTTCGGGGCACTCGACTGCGATGTGCGACACCAGATCGAGCGACGGACGAGTCCGCTCGTCGCCGAACTTCAAGTAGTGGTCAGGATTCCAGGAGCCCATGATCCTCCTCGCGCTACGCAGGCTTCGTCCCCACCAGCAACGCCAATTCCCGCCACTTCCAGTAGCAGTCGACGTCGACATAGCCGAGGTCGCGGAGATACGCGAGCTGCGTCTCCACGTCAAGCAGCCTGTTCGACGGATCGTCGTCGTCCGCGTCGCGCCCGATCGCGGCCTGGAACTTGAGGTGCGCTCTCGGTGAGGGTGACGCGACATGATCGAGATTACAGAATGCGCCGCCGGGGCGCAGAGCCGCCAACGCCTCGCGGTAGAGCTGCCGCTTCCGCTCGTGCTCGAGATGGTGGATCGCGAGGCTGGAGACGATCGCGTCGAACTCGCCGAGGTCGCCGAGCGGCAGCCCGAGGTCATGCGCGACGATCTCGACCTTGCCGGTCGGCCCGAACCGCTCGCCCAACTTCTCGAGCATCGGCCGCGAGAAGTCCAGTGCGACGCCTTGCGCGTTTGGATGGGCGTCGAGGACAAGGCCGAGCAACCGGCCGTCCCCGGACCCGAGGTCGAGTACGCGACGTACGTCCGCCGGGAGCTCCTCGAGTAGGACGGCTTCGCCTTCCGCTCTGTGCGGCAGTGCATCGGCCCTGCCCAGGTACTTTGCGACGTGATCGCGCTCGCGCCACTCACTCATCCGCGAATCCTTTCGAGAGTCCTGCCCGCAGGTCTCGGCCTGCCCAACGCCCAGGCATGGCGACGCATCTCCACCTTATCGCGAGTCCGACGCCTGCGGGACGTTCGCGCTGCGCAGTTCCGGGGTAGCAGTGGACGAACTGTTCGGGCGCAGACGGAGGTGAGTGGGATGGCCGACCAGTCCCGAGACGAACGGACAACGGTTACCGCTACGCTCGAGCGACCCGCCACCCAAGTACCCGCGACGCCAATGCGTCTTGAGGCGCAGTGGCCTGGGGAAGCGCACGCACCGCAGCGAAAGAGCCCGGACGAGCGGAAGGCCGCGTTGGCCACGGCGGTAGCGAACTGGATCGCTTTGGGTATGCGGGTCGAGAGCCAGAGCGACTACCAGGCGGTGCTCGTACGAGGCAGGCGAGTGAACCACGTGCTGAACGCCATACTGACCATCTTCACCTTCGGCATGTGGGCGTTCGTCTGGCTCGCGCTCGCCGTGTTCGGCGGAGAGCACCGCAAGATCGTCGCGGTCGATGACTGGGGCAACATGACCGTCACGGACATCGGCAAGCGCGGCTTCTCGTAGGCGACGAACGGCGTGAGGGGGCGGCAGCCGCCCCGCTCGCTAGATTCTCGTCCAGATGAACTGCTCGAGCTCGATGGCGGACGCGAACGGGGCGTCCGGCTGCCGGCAGTAGTCGCGGAAACGCTGTTGGATCGCGAGGTAGTCGACGACCTCTGGGGCTGTCGGCCCCTGCGCCTCGACTTTCGACCAGGTGGCCCACGTCCGGGGGACCGAGGCCAACTTGGACAGAACCGGGCGGTCGAGCGGCGCGTGGAGCAGGGGCTCGACGCCCTCCGGAAGCCGGCGCAGCGCCCACTGGTCCTTCATGTAGAGGTTGACCAGCTTCTGACCGATGCCGAATCCGCCGCGCTTCAGCGGCAGCAACGACTCCTGAATCGCCAGTGCGTAGTCCACGACGAGATCGTCGTAGTCGCGCTGGTCCCTCGGCACGGCATCGTCGGCCACGGTCTGATGCAGGGGCTCGAGAACAGCCCAGAGACGTCGGCCGAGCCAGTCGTTGATGCTGCCCCGGCGCGCGCTCCGATACATGCCGCGCACTCGCACGACCGGGTTCCGCTCGTACACGTCGCGGGTGATCCGGGCGCCCTCGATGTACTGGTCGCGAAGATTCACGTGTTCCGATCCCCTGAGTTGTCGCTGCGTCCAGCGCACCGACGGTGCGCGCGGCAAGTCTATCGCGAGTGGGCGACCTTGGCGCAATCGGCCCCGTCCGGCGCCTCAGGCTGTCGCGCCAACCGCGGGCGGGCGCGTGAGCGTGACGAGCTGGAAACCGTCAGGACTGGTCCAGCGGCGCTGCTCACGGAAACCGAACGACGCGTACAGGCAGAGAGCGGGGGTGTTCGCGGTGGCGGTCGAGACATGAAGGCCGCGATCCCCGAACACCGTCGCTACGTGCCGAAGCAGGTCGCGCGCCATGCCCCTGCGGAAATGCGCGGGAGCGGTAACGAGACTGCAGATTTCCACGTCGCCCGAGCCGGACGCGTCGACCTCGACCACCGACGTGAGTTCGCCATCCAGTAGGAAGCCGAAGAACCGAGTGGAGGCGCCGGCGACGTCGGTCTCCGTCCGGCGCAGGGGCGGAAAGTCCTCCCGCCCTATCAGGCGCGCCTCGAGCGCGTAGGCCGACAGCGCGATGCGCGCCACCTCGGCAGCCACCCCAGGTCGGTGAATCAACAGCTCCTCGATCGACACGCCCGTCCCCCGCCAATCCACGAGACATTCGAGCGCACAGGCATGGACGCGCTTCAGTCCGAGTGTATCTCCCGACACTGTGCCCGGAAGGGAGTGGAATGACAGCCGGACAGGACTAGCTGTCCTGTCCGGCTAATCGATCCGTGCATCCCGCTACTTGTACTGCTCGCTCATCCTGCGCTGCATCTCGTCGCCCAGCAGCTTCGCGCGGGCCATGTGCGAGACAGCCGACGCGATCTTGGCGCTGCCGACAACCGGCGCGATGGCAACGAGCACGCCCGCGATCGTGTCCCGGTCGAAGCCCATCTCCATGCCCATCTTGAAGTGCAGCATGTAGGACGCAGGAGCCGCGTCGGACGCGACGAGCGCCGCGATCCGCGTCAGCAGGTACTCCCGCTCGCTGAGCCCTGAGCGTTCGTACGAGTCCATTTGCATCTGGAGCAGCGACTCGAGGACGGGGGCGTCGCCTGTCGCGATCGCGTCCAGAACCTGGTCCGCCCTAGCCTTCGTCATCGTATCCATGTTGTCCTCCGCTCGATCGTCCGACCTTCGGGCCACCGAGGCGCATTCGTGGTGACTGCCGCCCCCATGACCGGCCATGTTGGTGCCCGGGATGCCGACGGCGGAAACTCCGCGACGTCAGTTCGACGCGTGTGACGGAGGCCGGATGCGTCGGCCGCGAACGACGAATCCGATCAGGCTACCAGCGATGAGCGGGACGGCACCCAGAAGCAGCGGCCCCCAGATTCCCGGCAGGAACAGCCCGCCCAACAGGCTTCCGACGAACGCGAACGGAGCGGCCACGACGTAGCCGACGATCACGGCTCGCCGACCGTCTCGCGAATCGGCCAGAGCGTACAGCACGGCAGCGACGAGCCCGGCCGCGAAGCCCATCGGCGCGAACACGAGCGCATCGCGCCAACCGCCGGGCGGCAGCTTCTTGAAGCGGAGCAGGAAGACCGCGAGTTGGATCGTCGGCCAAGCCAGGGTCGAGGACAGCAGGATTGCGACTGGAGGCCACACATTCCGTCTCATTGTCACGCCCCAATCGCTCGAGCCTACGCCAGACGATCCGTACCTTCAGCTTACCGCTGTCTTGCGACGTGGAACTGCGACGCGACAAGACGCGGCGCGGCGCCGCGCCCCGGTTTGCTGCTCGAATCGCACGGCGGGGCGCCCCCAGGCTTAAGGACGAGTATTCTGCGCATATACTCGCCGACCATGCCCGACGAACGGGCGACGCCGCTGGTCGACGCGGCAGAAGGAAGGAGCGTTCGATGGGATCGGACGGACAGAGAGTGCGCGTCGATACCGGGATGGGGGTCATATGGGTCATCGGCTGGCTGTTCACGATTTCGTTCGCCAAGCTGAGCTTCTGGTCCGCCGTGCTCGGAATCTTCATCTGGCCGTACTATCTCGGCGTCGTGATCAGGTAGCGAGGTAGTCGATTCCGTCCGCCTGTGCGAGTGACCCGGCTGGCAACTACAGCGGACGGGTCGTCGCGTGCGGCCGCCCGTCCCCCCGCACGTACAGGACGCGGAAGCGCTCGCACACCAGCGGCATGTGCGGCGATGCAGCCAAGCCGAGACGCGCGAGGTCTCTCTCGAAGTAGGCCATATGTCCGCGTCGCCACGAGGCCAGCGATCGATCGCCCTCCCCCTCTTCGGCGGCGAACGCCTCGTCCACGTCCTCGAACGCGATGATGCGGACCGAGATCGTCTGGATGACGCAGCGGGCCTCACCCGCTCCATCGCATACGACGCTGTATTCGCCGGGCACAGGCACCGCCTCGCCGCGCGAGCGATAGGCGTCGAGCGAGCCGCACGTCGCACGCTTCACGCCCGTAATGACCAAGGCGAGGAGCCGATCAGCCATGTCTGGAGAATCGCCGAAAGCCCAGGTACTGTACGTCGTGTCGACTGCGGCCGAGGCGTCATTTGTACCGGTCGAGACGAACTCATCCCATAACGCCTGAGCTGACTTGGACATGGCAACCCCTTGGTCCGCCTCACGACACCTTCACTGCCGGCGCCAGGCCGAGCGACTGCAGCAGCACGGTGACCGCGACTGCGGCGACGACGGCCAGCCCCACGAGCAGCCAGATCCGCCGCAAACGGACACCTGCGGCACCGGCGCCGAGTACCGCCCCCGCCAGCGCCAATTCAGCCGACTGCCCGAGCCACCAGCCGACGAGCAACGCGGGGTCGCCGGTACTCACGGAGTACAAACCGAGCGCGACGACACCCCACACAGCCAGCCCGACGGCGCCACCGAGCCGCAGGCCGTCCCCCGCTCCACGAACATCGAGCCGACGGAACAGCCACAGCAGGCCGAGCACCGCGATCAGGAACGACGCGTAGCCGAGTGGGATGCGCCGAAAGGCCTCGATGGGCGGGAGCAGGAACGGGCTGCTCTGCGTATAGAGTCGCGCGAGCAGCCCCGCGTGCAAGAACAGGTCGAATCCCAACGACAGCGCCCACGCGGCAGCCACGAGGGATGCCTCGGCCATGGGGCCTGACGGTGGACGCGGGGCGGCGCTCGGCGTACTCATCCTAGTGTTGCGGCCCGACTACCTCGCCGACAGCGAAGGCGACCCAGAACAGCACCGGCGCCAGCGCCAGTGCGAGACCGAGCCAGGATGGCCACCGCCGGTCGCCCGAAACGACACGGGCCACTCCGAAGATCAGAGCCGCGAGCGGCAGGGCGATTCCGGAGATGGCCAGCACAGGACTGCCGAAACGGCCCGCGATCATGAGAGCGAAGACGGTGGCCGCCGCGATTCCCAGAGCGAGGGCCGTCCAACGAGGCCAGGCGACTTGCGACGATCGGCCCCCCGAGGCCCCGCCGAGACGCGACAGCGCCACAAGGGCTGATCCGACCAGAAGTCCGAGCGCCACAGCGACCGTGAACCGCACGGCATCCCCCTCCCAACGGGTGGCAGGTGCGCCTGGCAGCGGACACACTGCCAACGATGGCGCGCCTCCAGCTTATCGCGACTCCGACAGCTACGCCGCGCCAGTTCGCGTGGGCGCTTGCCGCCGCGACTCTAGCGCCGCTTCTCGCCGCGAGACGCGCCCTGCGAGGAGTCCGCGCTGGCGTGATCGCTCCGACATGAGGCCGCCGTGATCGCTACGCGACTCCCTCACGACCGAGGAAAGGCGCGTACGACGCGTCACTGCCGAGAATGTGATCGGTCAGCCAGTCGCCGAGGAAGCTCATGACGTCGAGCGTGAGCATTAGCCGACCCTCTTCGAACCCCCGCCTGAAGTCCGTCACCTTGGTGACGAAGTCCTGATGCTCGCGCTTGTGGGCCACGCAGTCCGGGTAGTCGCTCGCTTCGAAGTAGTGCTCTTCGGTCGCGAAGTGGTTGAGGGTGTACTCGATCAGCCCGTCGACGATCTTTCCGAGAACGCTCGCACCCTGCCCCTGAGTCATCGCGTCGTGGAGTTCATTGATGAGTCTCAGCAACCCCTGGTGCTGTCCGTCGATGATCGCGACTCGTACGCTCATGCCGTCGTTCCACTCAACGTAGGCCATGACCGCTCCCCCCCCTTTAGAGCCCAGTCTCCTGTGATTGCGGCGAGTGAACCACACTGAACATTAACAACGCATTGTTTCGGTCCAGTGAACGCTGCGGCCGGGCGCGGCAGCCCGCGCGCACTGGAGACTGCGCGCTAAGCGGCCGACCATCCGGCGTCGGCGGGAATGATGGCGCCGTTTATCATCTTCGACTCATCGGAGGCGAGAAAGAGAGCCAGCTGCGCGATGTCAGTGGCCTTGAGCTGTCCGGGAATCGCGGCATACCACGTGCCGTACCTGGCGGACGCCTTCGGATCCATCTTCGTGGGGTCGATGCTCGCCATGATGTTCGTCTCAACCGCACCGGCGGCGATGGCATTGCATCGCACACCCTCGGGGCCGTAGACGAACGCGGTGTTGCGAGTCAGACCGATCAGTCCATGCTTGGAGACCGTGTACGCCACTCCGGCGGCGCCCCCGCCGAGCCCAGCGAGAGAAGCCGTGTTCACGATTGAGCCGCTGCCCTGAGCGACCATGATCGGAACGGCCTTGCGCGATAGGAACATAGGGCCGTTGAGGTTGATGCCGAGGACACGCTCCCACATCTCGTTCGTGAGTTCGCCCACCGCCTGGTTGGTATCCATGACCCCTGCGTTGTTGCACAACACGTCGAGTCGCCCAAAGGCCTGAATGGCACTCTCGATGATTCGGTCACAGTCCGCCTCGATGGCGACGTTTCCCTCGACGCCGGTGATGACTCCGCCTGCGTAGGTGACCTCGTCCACGACCTGCTTCAGCGCTGCGGCGTTCCACTCCGCTGCGACCACACGCGCCCCCTCGGATGCGAAGAGAGCGGCGATCGCGCGTCCCATGCCAGAACCCGCACCTGTGACTACCGCGACCCTGTCCGCGAGCCTCATCTGGACCTCCCCCAGTCGTCCACCGATGAGTTCATCCTATCGGTGTCGAACGTCGAGCGCGAGTGCGCGTCTGGCGTTTGACCCTCCGCCGAGCGGGTAGCCAGACAGAACACGCATCCCCGATGGAGAGGACAGGGAAGATGGCAGCAACCGGTACGTCTTTGTACGATCGCTTGGGCGGCGTCTTCGCGATCGCCGCGGTCGTGGACAACTTCAGCGACAACGTCATAGAGAATCCCATCGCCGGCAAGCAGTCAGCGAACCCAGCATTGCGGGATTGGTCCAACAACCAGCTCGACAGACTGCCAGGCCTCAAGTTCATGCGGACGCTGTGGGTGTGCGCCGTGGCCGGCGGACCGTTCCCGTACGTCGCGACGAGGCCCGGACAAGGACCGATGGGACTCGAGAACGCCCATCGTAACCTCCATATCTCGCCCGAGGAATTCGACGCCGTCGCGGGTGAGCTCGAGAAGAGCCTGAACCACTTCGGCATACCGGAGCAGGAGAAGAGCGAGGTGCTCGCGGCCTTCTCGGCCCACAAGGACGAGGTGACGTTGGGCTACAAGCAGGCGATGGCCGCATCACCTTCTGGAATGTGACCTCCGTCTTGCGCTAGACCGCGCAAGCTCATCGCGAGCCTCTGCGGCTACATCGCATCAGCCTGATGCCCGCCGGCTCGGCGGCGCGTCAGGCTGATGCGCGCGTACGCCCGGCCGATGACGCAAGCCATACTTGTCGTTATGCCTAGTTTGCTTGACATCGGCAGACGTCGGGTCCAGGATCGTGGCGAAAGGCACAACGGGAGAGGCCACGCTTGGACGTCCGACTGACAAACCGCCTGAAGGTGGCCCGCGCGGAGCGGGGGCTCTCGCAGGCTGAGCTCGCCGCGATGGCCGGCGTGACTCGGCAGACGATCAGTTCGATCGAGACCGGCCAGTACTGCCCCTCGGCGTTGCTGGCCTTCGTGATCGCGAAACGCCTGGGCAAGCCCGTCGAGGGACTGTTCTCACTGGAAGGAGACGGCGATGAGTAGCCGAGGGGTGGTGTGCGACGAGCGCACCCGCGCTGTCGAGAACGCGAGCTACCGCGTGGCGTATCTCGTCTTGACCTACGGGCTCCTGGTGGCCGTCGCATACCGCGGTCTGGTGCTGGGACAGGCGAGCTGGGACCTGCTGGCGCTCGTCGTAGCAGGGGGAGCGATCACGGTCGGCTATCAAGCGTTCCACCGGACGGTGTCGCGAAGGATGCTGCTGGTGGGAGGCGCCTCGGCACTGCTCGCCGCTGCGGTCGCCATGCTCCTCGCCCGCACCCTGTTCGCAGGGTAGGCGAACCCGTAGCAGCCAGTGGCTGGACTAGGCGGGTAGCCGAGCGGCGTAGCGCTTCACGAGTACGATCGCCGGAACGACCGCAGGCAGTGGCACGATCAGGAATACCGGCGCCCAAAGACTCGCGGGTGAGGGCGCAATACCGCGACTGAGGAAGCCGAAGGCGATCAGGAAGAGACCGAATGCGAGGAATAGCTTGCCGCCGTACGCGTTGAGCGCGTACCAGTTCCGCTCCGACGCGAACGCCTCGGGAACGCGGATGCCGTAGGCACGGTTCATCTGGACCTTGCCGAGGACAAGCGGGAGGCACACCAAAACGACCGCGAGGCCGAGTCCGATGTGCACATACGGTATGGGCACACGCATGCTTCCTCCCGAACCGATCGAATCTCGCGCCATCGGCGCCGCTGACTAGACGGTCTCGACGAACGTCCCGCGCCTAAGCCGCGGGCACCTCCAGCTTATCGCGATTCCGTCGATTGAGGAGCGTCGCCCTTTGATGCGCGTGTCAGCAGCCGGCGAGGTCGACCAACGCGTAGTCGACCTCATCGATGCACTCGCCGTCCTTGAACACCGCTGCCCGGCTGACGCCCTCGCGAACAAAGCCACAGTGCTCCAAAACGCGCATGGAGGCAGGGTTCCAGGCGAATACGGCGGCTTCAAGACGGCATAGAGCGAAGTGCTTCATCGCGTATGAGGCCACGCTGCCTGCCGCATCGGTCATGATGCCCCTGCCCCAGTACGGCTCTCCCAGCCAGTAGCCCAAGTCCGCCTTCTTGCAGAAGACGCCCTTGCCGATCGATACGCCGATCGCGCCTACCGCGTGGCCATCGACCTCGATCGCCCAGTCGGTCGGCTCGGGAGTCGCCGCGAGCGTCGCGAACCATTCATCGGCGTCCACGTCCGTGTACGGATGCGGGAACGCATGTGTGAGGTTCCGCCAGATGCTGCGGTTGTTCGCGTAGCGAACCAAGTCGGGCTTGTCGGCTGGCGACCAGTCGCGAATGACGCACTTGGAGCATTCGAGTCTCACTGATCCTCCGAGGGGCGCGGCCAACGTCCTGTGCATTAGATGCGCGTCTCAAGCTTATCGCGAGTCGGCTAGACCGAGACGCGTCAGCTTGAATGCGTATTGGGGACGCGCAGAGGGCGCCGACCGATCAGCGGACGACCGGCTGACGGAGTGCCAGGGCCTCCGGCAACGAGTGCGCCCAGGCACTGATCGCGGGGGGATCGACCGCGTCGGTCGCCGGCACCTTTGCCAGCACGCGCGCGGCTCCCGGGAAGCGCAGCCGCGCCGGGTCGAAGCGGCCGCCGAAGACGGCCAGCGAGGCAGGTGATAGCCACTCCCAGCGTGACAAGATACGGTCAAGTTGCTCTCGTGCTGAATCGAACTCCTGCGGGTCATCGTTGACGGGGCCGACGGCGAAGATGGCGACCGGCACTCGAGACAACGCTGTCCGATGCTGGGAGATGAAGCGCACGGCGTCGTGGTGCCACCGATGGTTGTACAGCGCAGCGCCCACAACCACCGCCGAGTAGCCGTCGAGCGAAGCGACATCATGGGCGGGTCTGAGATCGGCTTCCACGCCCTGTTCAGCAAGGGTCGTGGCGACGACACCGGCCACCTCTTGCGTCGAACCGTACTTCGTCGCGTACGCCACAAGGACTGAGGCCATTGTGCATCCCTCCTCTGGCGGTACCGTATACCCGCGGTTCCTGCCCAACTCGCTCGGACGCTGTCATCGGAGGACATCGGCGAGGTCGAACTGGACAGGCTCCTCGAGTTGGCTGAAGTTGCACGAGCGCGGGTCTCGGTCGGGACGCCACCGAATGAACTGGGCCGTGTGACGGAAGCGATTCCCTTCCATATGGTCGTAGCGGACCTCTACGACGCGCTCCGGTCTGAGCGGCACGAACGTCAGGTCCTTGCCGGCGCTCCACCGGCTGGTTTCGGCGCTGCGAGGGGTACGGGTCGTCGGCTCCTCTTCGGCCCAGTTCCACGGATGACGCTCGAATGTGGTGACGAGCGGCTGGAGCTCCACGAACAGCGCGCGGCGCTGCTGAGCAGGGAACGCGCCGACGACACCGACGTTCACGAGTCCGCCGTTGTCGTCGTAGAGTCCGAGGAGCAGCGAGCCGACGGCGTGCGCATCGTTCTTGTACGTCCGGTAGCCGGCCACCACGCAGTCTGCGGTTCGGACGTGCTTGATCTTGAGCATCACCCGTTTGTCAGGTTGGTAGGTCTCTTCGAGCGGCTTGGCGACGATGCCGTCGAGTCCGGCGCCCTCGAACTCATCGAACCACCGTCGCGCTACCTCGGGATCGCGCGTCGCGGGGGTGAGGTGGATGGGCGGCTCTGCGGCGGCAAGGACCTGCTCGAGCAGGCGGCGGCGCTCCCTGAACGGCTCGCCGGCGAGGTCACGGTCGCCGAGGGCGAGCAGGTCGAACGCGACGAAGTGTGCGGGCGTGCGCTGCGCGAGGAGCCTCACGCGGCTCTCGGCGGGATGGATCCGCTGCTGCAGCGCCTCGAAGTCAAGGCGCCCGCGCGCGGGGTCAGGCACGACGATCTCTCCGTCGAGCACACAGCGCTCCGGCAGGCTCGACCTGATCGCCACTACGACCTCCGGGAAGTAGCGCGTCATCGGTCGCTCGTTGCGGCTGCCGATCTCGACTTCGTCGCGATCACGGAAGACGATCGCGCGGAACCCGTCCCACTTGGGCTCGTAGCTGTACCCGCCGAGGGGGATGTCCTCCACCGGCTTTGCGAGCATCGGTGCAACGTAGGGCATTATCGGCAGGTTCATGAGGGGCTAGTTCCCCCTTCGGCGCTGGCCGTCTCCCTGCGTTGGTCTGCTAGCCTCGGTGAGGACGGAAGGGGTGCTGGTGGAGACGACGACGTGTCCAGGGTGCGGCGTGCGGTTGGAGCGGATCGAGGGTGCGTTCGACGATCGCTCGATGAACGTATCGCCGGAGTGCCGACATCTGCTGGGACAGGTGACGGGCTTCGAGCTACAGCACATCTCGCTGGTGGGCCGCTGCCACCAGATGACGGTGGATGCCTACGGCGCCCAGCATCCCGGTCCGCCGACCCGGCCGATCCGCGTCGCGTACTCGCTCGTGGGACTGCACCTCGCGCTCGACCTCGGGTTCGCCGGATTCGAGGTGCGCGAGGCGCACGGCCGCGTGGGAAAGCCGGACCCGACGTGGCCGGGGTTCGAGCGCCCCCCAGGGTTGGCCGAGGCGACGATCCGCGACGTCGCCGAGGCGGGCGTGTGGGCAGCATCGATCGAAGGACACGCCGTCGGCGTGCAGCGATGGGCTGAGGCGGTTTGGCAGTGGTGGGAGGGCTCGCGAGCTGAGGTGGAGTCGTTGACCCGGAGGCTCCTGGCGGACTGGTTGGAGCGGCACGGCCGAAGCGTCTGACGGGTTGCAGGAGCGCCGGCCTAGAAGTGAACGTCCCCCGCCGCGACTTGCTCGAGTAGTCGGTGGAGTTCCTCACCGCGGAGATTGAGCGGCGGGTCGTGGGACTCGACCGTGGAATAGCTCTCGCCGCCCCCCGACACCACCAGCTCGCGGCCGGACTTGAAGAGCACCTCGATGCGAGCGGGAGGCGTGGTCCCGAAATCGCCGGGAATCGGACGCGCGGCCTCGTACGCCGCCATGAACTGCCGGACTTCATCGGGCGAAGCCACCCGCTTCTGTCCTCGCTGCAGCGAGAAGAACAGGACCTGCTCGATGTCGTCGGACCGGACAGGCGGCTTAGCGCTACACCCCGCGAGCAGGAGCGCGATTACAAGCGCGACCGGGACGATCAGTCGTTGCATCGGCGCACCCCCCTGAATCGAGTCGACCCCTCGAGATCCAGGCGCCAATCGCAACTGCGCATCATGTGGCCCTTGGGATACTCGACGTCCACCTCGCCCAGCAGCTCGAACCCGAGCCGCCGGCACAGCCCGTTCGAGGCCGCGTTGTCGACCGATGGGAACGCCTGCACGAAGCGATGGGCGTGCCGCCGGCGGGCGTCGTCGAGCATGAGTGCGACCCCCGCGCTCCCCACGCCGCAACCCTGCTGTTCGCGCAGCACGTGCCAGCCGCACTCCCAGACGCGCTCTCCGCGCCACGTCGACTCCCAGTATCCGGCCCAGCCAGCCGGAGTCACCTTCGGCCCGACGACGATCGTGAACAGCCCTCGAGCCGTCGCATTGTCGCGGAGGTAGCGGTCGTGTCGGCGTCCCAACGCCTCCGGCGACTCTGGACCTCCCAGGTGCAGCATCATCGATGGGTCACCGAGGAGCCGCACCAGCAAGGGCAGGTCGCCGTCTGCGTACGGCCGTATGCCGACGTCTGGGCGAAACGGCACCGTCACGGATCTCTCCACTGAATCACGCGGGCAAGGATTCGGCTTCGCGGCATGCGAGTAGCCGCGCGCCTCAATCGTATCGCGAGTCCAGCGGCTGTGGCGCGTTGGCTTGATTCGATTGCTGGCCTACCGCGGCGTTTCGCGACCGATCTCCCCGAGATGCGTGCTCCTGAACGAGTCGGTGTACTTAAGGCCGAATCCGAGTGCGCGGTCGACGCTGGCATGGAACAGGAGCAGGAGTCCCGCCGCTTCGACCAGCGGCTGTCCGAGCAGCGCGCCGAGCACGAAGATGAGCACGGCCAACCCGCGATGATGCAGGACGTTGTAGGTCACCGCCCCGAGCCGGGGGCCGAGCGCGTAGCCGGCGATACCGGCGTCAGGGACGAGGAATAGGACGAGCAGAAGCCACCAGGCGTATCCGAGCGCGAGAAACAGGTAGACCGCCAGGCCGGCGAGACCGATGTCTTCGAGTTGCAGGAGCGTCTTCACCGATCGATGCCCCCTCCGACCACTCGGCGTAGGTTTCGCCCAAGGTTCAGCGCTTCAGATATCCGCCGAAGACTCCCACTGGTGCACCTGCAGGGTGCACGAGCTCGATGCCCGTTCTCGCCGCGCCGCCCCGCTACTCATTGGACTTGGCTCGCGGGTCCTCCCGATACTGCATGAATGAGGTGATCCGGGCTGCGTTGATGAAGACAGTGGGCACGACCGCCCGGTCGTGCGCTGCCCACTCCGTCACCTCGTCCCCCTCGACGTGCAGCAGTTCGTCCAGCCGAATGAACTCGCCGCGTGCGGCGCGATTCGCTAGCGTCACGGGCGAGTCCTCCGACCACCCCACCCAAGTCCGACCCTTGCCATCCCCGTCCGACGCGTGGATCTTGTACCAGCTCATCTCGCACCCCCGGTGTCATCATCTGATGCGCTCGGGTTCTTCCCGCTACACCTCACGTCCAGCGCTTCGTCTGCACGGTTCAGTTCATCGGCGATCCTGCTGAAGCGATTCGCTGGCTAGGCTTGCTCCACGGCCTCAATCCCCGCGACCGGCTCGACCGCATCTGCATTCTCGCGTCCGCTCTCGCCCAACACGACCGCCCCCACGACCAAGGCGCAGGCGACGAGCTGCACGAGCGTGAGCGTCTCGCCGAGCGCGAGCCACCCCGTACCCATTGCTACGGCCGGCACCAGGTTGATCGCCAGTGCGGCGCGGTTCGACGGCATCATCGATAACGCCGTGTTGTACAGGCCAAAGGCGCCAAGGGTCACCGCCAACCCAAGGTAGACAACGCTTGCCCATGCAATCGGCGGGATGGCACCCAGGCCGATCGAGCCGAGCTGCCGCGCCCCCGGGAGGAAGAACGCAGTCCCCAGGGCCGCCTGCATACCTGTCAGGAGCCAAGGATTGTAGCGGGTGGAGAGGTGCTTGACCGCGAGCATGCTGCCTGCGGCACAGACCATCGCCAGGAACTCGAGTACGTTGCCGAGAACCGGATTGGGGGCCGCGGCCTGCGCAGCCCCGCCAAGCGACAGCGCCGTCACACCCCCGAGCGACACGACGATCGCTACGACTGAGCGCACGCCAAGCCGCTCACGCAGGAACACCCACGCGCCGGCCGCGACGAGCAGCGGCACAATCGCCGAGATCACGCCAGCCTGGCTGGATGTCGTGTAGAGCACTGCATAGCCCTCGAACAGGTAGTACAGACACGGCATGAGAAGGCCAATCAGCGCAAGCAGCATCCAGTCGCCCGCGCGATAGTCCGGCTTGGGGATGCGCCTCCAGAACGGCGTGAACGCCAGGCTGCCCACCATCATGCGAAGCCAGATCACGGCCATCGGCGACATACTAGCCAACGCAGTCTTGGTCGCGGCGAAACTAGTGCCCCAGAACAGGACCGCACCGACTAGACAGAGCAATGGGACCACCGGAGAAGATCTTTGGCCGTTCGAGCGCACGCTGTGCCTCCAGCAAGACGGGACGAATCACGACTCTATCTCATGCGGCCCCGTGCTGACCCTGCCACTCAAGACTCCATCTTCCACAGGCCCGGGTAGTCGCGGACGAAGCCGTCGCTGCGGACCTCGAGCAGCGCTGCGTAGTCGAACTGCGGCGCCTCGTACCAGTACGCGGTCGGGCTCCTTCGTTCGTATCGCTGCTCGAGGCGCTCCAGCCGCAGCGATGCTACATCGAACCAGGCGCTGGGCGCGTCTGCCACCGCACCGACGGCGAGCGCGGTGCGCCTCAGCTGGATCACGTTCGTCGCGGGCGTGAATCCGAGGTCGACGTCGAGGCAGTCGCGCAGATCGGACATCGGTCGCTCATCCAGCGTCCACTCGCCATCCGCCGAACGTTGGATCTCGACACGGACGTCGACGCTGCCGCGCCAGCCGCGGAGTCTCGCACTCCTGGTCACCCACGACGGGTCACAGACGACAGCGTAGTCGATCACCGAAGGGACGCCGTCGTGAAAGACGGCCGTGCCCGCGAGGCGCCAATCGCCTCCGGGCTCGCGCCACAGGCGACATGCGTCCTGGCCGGGGACGTCGATGCGACGCCAGAAGGCCCAGGATTCCAACAGGCTCTCCCTCCCCCGGTTCGCCTAACGTCCAGCGCACAAGCTGCGCGCCTCTAGCTTCTCGCGGCCTTAATACCTCCGCGAGCAGTTACGCGCTCAGTTGCGCCAAGTGATGCCTCATGTGCGCCAGGTACTGGCCGACCAACTCGCGGAGCGGGATCGCCTGCGACTCGCCCACCCGACATGGCGTGTCCAGCTTCGCGGCGGGCACGACCTCGAGCACGTGCGCCAGGTGCCGGTTGTAGGCGACCCACAGGTCGAGGAGCTGCGACCACTCGCGCGACCGGTAGTCCTGGCAGGCCACCCAGACCTCTTGCTTGTAGTCGGGGAAGGCCAACGCATTGCTGAACTGCACCCGCACGAAACGCTGGTGATTGTTCGACGCCGAGTCGATCAGGTGCCCGAGGATCTCCAGCTTCGACCAGCCCCCCGGCTTCCGCGGCTCGCTGACGTCGCGCGGCGACAGGCGACGCAGCCCGCCCTCGGCCGACTCGACCATCTGCCTAAGATCGTTCGCGAGTCCGTGCGACACGAGCCCCTCCTGCCTTTCGACGTTCAGCGCAGGAGCTGCGCGCCTCCAGCTTATCGCGAGTCCTGCGACTGCGGTGTGTCACCTCGCTGCGCGGGTTCGACAACACTCGGCCTGCTGTGTGACTGTCCCGGGATCATCAACAGGTGCCACCCCAGGATTGTTGCCGCAACGCTGAATGCCAGGGCGACGATCGCGGCGAGCATGGAGTGCGCCGGCTCATACAGGAATGCCGCGCTGCTTGCGCCTTCCGTCGATCCGAGCCCGACCAGGTACTTCACGCCGAGGTAGGCGCCCAGGAGACACAGCCCGGCGGACCCAAGGCGCGACCCCGTCTTGTCGCGCGAAGCGATGCACGAGCGTGTGGCGAACACGAGACCGAGGGCCGCCGCCAGCCACAAGACCACACCCGATCGAGACAGGAACACATTTACGGCTCGCCCGAGGCGGAACTCGACCGGCAGGTCGAGGAAGGCGGCAACGAGGCCGCCGAGCGACATGGCGATGAGCAGCGCACCTGTGCCTCGCCTACCAGTCACAAGACCCCCTCGTGTGTGTCGAACGTCCTGCGCACAACCTGCGCGCGTCCAGCTTATCGTGAGTCCTGTGATAGCGGCGCGTCAGCTTCATGCCGCGTGTTCTACGCCCGCGAGTCGGGGCGGGCCGGAGGACCTGCTCTCACTGTGGCCGGTTCGGCATCAGCTGTCAGCGGGTAGGGGCTACTCTAGTTCGTGAGGACTAGGGAGAAGGAGGGCGACGGATGTCCAAGATCGTCGATTTTGAGAACGTGTCTGTGGCTGGTCTGGAGTCTTCGCCTGTCGCGGACGCGCTTGCTGGCCTGCGGGCCAATGAGGCGCGGTACTACATGAACAAGTACAAGCATGAGTTCACGGTTGCTTCAGCCAGCGAAAGCCAGGACACACTAGATTACGTGAACCAAATCCTGAAGGAAGAGCGTGATATTGAGATTGCTGCCAAGCCTCTGGAGACGTCACGCTTTCAGGTGGAAGGTATCAGAATCGCCTACGTGTTCTATGAGAGCGGCCTGGCAATCAATGTCATGTATGCGATCGACGACCCCAAGAAGCGAGCTGTTGGCTTCAAGCTCTCGGACGGCATGGAAGTGCCGAGGGAGCTAGAAAGCAAATTCAAGTTCGCCAGACAGAAGTCCAAACTGGCCGGAACGATTCGCGGTTCGTTCTTTGTGATCAAAGGCGAATACTAGAGTGTACTAACCCCGAGATGTAGCGACACATCCTGTCTGCTACTTCCACATCTTAGCGGCACCGAGAACCTCAGCGGGCGTCCGGCCTTTGGTCAGGCGCCCGTTGTGCGCCCGGTCGTAGTTGTACT
>Ga0255338_1000162_pt1 | contig 273993 bp, 234 predicted proteins | sample MeOH1_35cm_T4_19_FD_203715 | JGI IMG/M metagenome (GOLD analysis project Ga0255338, IMG submission 203715) | Sandy soil microbial communities from University of British Columbia, Vancouver, Canada - MeOH1_35cm_T4_195 | ecosystem: Engineered > Artificial ecosystem > Sand microcosm >... | reverse complement strand
TTCCACGCTGCCGGGCGCCTACGTCGAGAAGTTCAATCCGACGCTCTGGAACAGCCCGGACCTCCTCGACGAAGTCGGCAAGCGCCCGTCGTACCGGCGCGGCCCCACGCAACTGCTGACCACGCTGCCGCTGTCGTTCCTGAACTCCTACCAGGAGATCTCGCGCGTGCTGCTGTTCGTCTACGCGGGACTGATCCTCGCGTCGGCGTTCCTGATGTGGCGCGCGTTCAGCGCGTCTCACGATCGCGAGTTGCTGGGACTGGTGCTCAGTAGCTCGTTGATCTTCTATCCGACACTACTGGCCTACAACGCTCGAGAGTTCGAAGTCGTGATGCTGTTCGCCACGGTGATGCTGTTCGCGGCGGCACGCGCAAAGCGCGAATGGGCGATCGGGGCCTGGACGGCGTACCTGTCGCTGTTCAAGTACCTGCCGCTGGGGCTGCTGCCGCTGATCGTCGCGCGCCGTTGGTGGAAGGCAATCGGCGGCTTCCTGATCACCGTCGGCGTGCTGCTGGCGGCCGCGCATGCGATGTTCGGCCTGCAGAATTTCAGCAGCGATGGATTTCTCGGCAACTTCATTTCGCACTTGCTGCCCGGCCAGACCGACAACTTCTGCCAGGCGTACCAAGGCTGGCACTACGAGAGCAACCAGCACGAGGTGAGCATCCGCTTTGCGCTGTGCAGCGTGTATGAGAAGGTCGCGCTGCCGATCGTGCCGATGTATCTCACCTTGATCGCCGCCACGCTGGCGGCGCTCGCGACCGGGTACTTCCGAGCCGAGCGCGCCACGTTATCGGAGGATGCGCAGCGCTGGCGATCGACGTGGGAACTGAGCGCGGTGATGATCGTCTACATGACCTACGTCTACGCGCACTACTACTTCCTCATCTTCATGATCGTGCCGCTGACGGCGGTGATGGTGCGGGCCTACGAGCAGCGCCGCGCCGGACTGTGGCTCGCATGGGGGATCTCGTACGTGCTGTTGTCCGGATTCCTGCTGCCGTTATCGCTGACGTCACGCCTGCTGGGCGTCGATGCGTTCACGCTCTACCTGCGCACCTTCGCTTACGTGCCCGGCATCCTGCTGCTGTTGGGCACGGTGCTGTACGAATACATCACAATCAGCAAGAACCGATCGGTTCCATTGGTTCCAAATGTTCCAGGGGTTCCAAAGGTCTAGTTCTGCTGCGGTTCCCGGTTCGAACTTGGTACCCAACAGAACGATGCCTATGGAACCCTTGGAACCGCTGGAACCTTTGGAACTGTGCGGTTCTTATCGCCTCGTCCCGTTCCACGTCCCGCTGCACGTCCCGCCTGAGAACGTTCCGGTCAGTGACCGGTGATCCGCGGCGAGCGTCGCGTTGAACGTGTAGAGCGTGTCGATGGGAACGAAGAACTGCAGGGCGTTGCCGGTGATCGTCAGCGCCAGCGCCTGGTTCACGACGCCGACCGACGGAATCGAAATCAGGAATTCATTGGTCGCGCCGCTGGTGCGGCGGATGGTGCCGGTATAGTCCACCGACGCGGGCAGGGTGGCCGGGCATCCGCTGCCCTTGACGATCGTGCCGCCCCAGTTGCCGTAGACCTGGTCGTTCGCGGACTGATTCACGGTCACCGTCTGGCCGGCGATGAGCAGCGTGCCGACGCGCGCGTCGACGGGATTTTCGGCCACCGTGAAGTTCACCGTGCCCGGACCGGTCTGGCTCGCCGCGCTTGAAACGGTGATGAACGACGAACTGGTGGAGACGGTCCATGCGCACCCAGCTGCCGTGATGACCGACAGTGACGCGCTTCCCCCCGCCCCGGCAATACTCAGCGTCGTGGTCGAGACCGTGTAAGTGCAAGCCGGCGTCGGGGCGGTGGGCGAGGTCGTCGAGGCCTTCTTCGAGCAAGCCGCGCCTGACAACGCCAGGCAGATCAGTATCAGTGCGAGTTTGGACACGCTGCTCTCCATTATCGGAGAAAGTGCAACGTTCGTGCCTTTAAGGGCTCAAAGGCTGAGGTTCACGCGCAGCGTGCCGACCACTTCGTTCCGCGTGTTCAGGATTTCTGGTGTCGCATACCTGGCAAGGCGATCGTGCTCAGCCGCGCTGATGGCGTCCGCCCACCGCAGCACGGCGAGCAGCGCCGGCTCGACGGCGCGTTTCGCGCCGTCCTCCACCTTCAACGCCATCCCGAGGCGGAGCGACGGCACGCCGGCGCAGTAATAACCTTCGGCGCCGAACTTGGCGAACAGCCGCTTGCCGGCCTCGCGCATCAGATCGGTGTCGAGCCGATCGGTGCCCGCCACGTATTCGGGATGGCCGACCATGGCGTTGAAGATCGTCGTTGGCGCCGGGTCGGCATCGGCGACGGCCGCGGAGAACTTCGCGCACCCTTCGGCGACGGCGTCGAGGGCGATCGCGAAGGTCGGCAGGCCGCAGCCGTCAATCCCCTGCGAGAGTTCGTCGCTGTCGATGCGCATCCACCGCGCGAGCGTCGAGATGACGCGCTGCTGCATCGGATGGCTCGCGCGGTGATAGCCGTTCGTGATCCACTGCTGCTGGACGCAGTGGGCGAGCATGCCGGCATGTTTACCGGAGCAGTTATTGTGAATACGGCCCGGCCGTTCGCCGCTCGCGAGCATCGCGTTCGCGGTCGGTTCATGCATCGGCGGGTAAGGGCCGCACGCCAGCGCCGCTTCCGTGACTTTCGCTTTTGCCAGGATCGATCGCGCCGCCGCCACATGAAACGGCTCGCCCCCGTGGGACGCGGTGCAGAGCGCCAGTTCTTCGCCGCTCAATTGAAAACGCTCGACGCCGCCGGCCTCGACGAATGGCAGCGCCTGGAACATCTTGATCGAGGAGCGGACGAAGCTGTGATGCGCGGGATTGCCGGCGCTGGCGATCAGGCCGTTCTCCGCGTGGGCAATCGCTACGTGGACGCGATGCACCGACTCCACGATGCCGCCCCTCAGGACCTCAACTTCGCAACGGCCGGTCTGCATCTACGCCGGAACCCAGACCAGCGACACTAACTGCACCGAGACCCCGCCGCGCTTCGGCTTGACCAGCACACGCTCGAACGGTTCGTTGGTCAGATCCCACTCCGCGCTGACCGCGGCGATGTCGGATTGCATGGACGACTCGAGCTCGCCCAGTTGGGATTTGAGCGCGCTGACGTTTTCGGACGCACGGGTCACGTCCTCCGATTCCTTGCCGACACGTGACATCCCGCGCGCGGCAGTGGTGGCGCGACCGAGGGTGCTGGCGCTGATCGCCTTGCGGCCCAGCAGGGCGCCGAAGATCGTCGCGCCGAACGACACCGCCGCACCGATCTTGGCGCCGGTGGCCTGCTCGCTCTGCACCTGCACGGCCTGCTCGGCGCGGCGGACGCGGTCCTGGATGGTCGCCATTTTCGACGCGTATTTCTCGCGGACCCTGGCGATCGCCGCATCACGCGCTTCGCGCGCGTCACCCTGCAGGCGGATCCGGAAGTCACGTTCCGATTCATCAGGGTTCGACAGCGCCTTGGTTCGCGCGCTCTTGAACAGCTCGATCGACTGCGACTGACCGGCCCAGGTCGCAAAATCCTTTTGCCAGGTCGCGTAGTTCTTGGCCTTCGACGCCGCTGCCGGTACCGCCGCAAAGGTCGCGCCGGCCGGAGCCGTCTTCGACAGCTCATTGACCTTGAAGTCAGCGGGCTCGGCTTGCTGCCAGTCTATCGCCAGCGCGCCATCGCCGACAGGGGTCACGACGGTGATGTCTCGAGTTTCGTCCAATCCAAGTTTCGCGTCGGAATAAGTAACCCGCGCCGCGCCCAGGATCATCGGGACGAAACTCTCACCACCCGCCACGAAGAACTGCTCGATGGTGGGATCCAAGACGGGAGTCGGACCGGTGCGTACGGTGCGTACGGTGCCTGGGGGTGCCAAGGGGGGAGTGCCGGTGCCTATCCTGACGGTGTCAGCGTTGGCACCATTGGCATCGCCCTTTGGCACATCAGGCACTGTACGCACTGTACGCACCGTGAGTCTCTTGATTTCGTCGCGCCCTAGCGGTCCGCGTAGATACGACAACGTCCACCGAGTTTCGAAAACGACAGGCTCTTGTTCGTGGACGTTGTGAAGGAGGAACTGGCGCTTGCCGAGCGACGAGAGGAGATGATCGAGCTTGCTGCGATCAAAGGAGGCGCCGCCGGCCGCGCCCTCCAGGCCGTCCAACACGCGCGCCTTGTCGCGATCCGTCTGCAATCGCCCCAACATCCAGGTGCCGGCATTGGAGAGCGCCTTGTAGTCGAGATCGACGGGATTCTGCGTGGCCACGACCAGGCCCAGTCCGAACGCGCGCGCCTGCTTGAGGATCGTCAGCAGCGGGCCCTTGGACGGCGGATTCGACACCGGCGGCATGAACCCGGAGATCTCATCGAAATAGATCAACGCGCGCAGGCTCGAGGTGCCGCGCTGGCTGCGCATCCAGCCGACCACTTCGTTGAGCAGCAGCGAGACGAAGAACATGCGTTCCTGGTCGTCGAGATGCGCAATCGAGATCACGCTGACGCGCGGGTGTCCGTTCTCGCCGTACAGCAGTCGATCGATATCGAGCGCCTCGCCTTCGAGCCAGGCGCTGAAGCCGGGGGCCGCGAGCAGTTGATTCAACTGCATCGCCAGCGCGAAACGATCCTTCGACGGATAAAACGATTCCAGGTCGACCACACCGACCTTGGTGATGGGAGGCGTCTGAATCTGGGTGATCAGGGTGGCGAGATCGAGGTCGCGGCCGGCACGCCAGCTCTCCGTGAAGAGCGACGACACCAGGGTGTGCTCGCGGCTGCGCATCGGCTCCGCATCGACGCCGGCCAGCGTCAGCACGCTCGTCGCCGCGGTGGCGACGCGATCGCGCAGCAGATCCGCGTCGTTCATGATGTCCGGTTCGGGCGCGGCGAACGACTTGACGATCGACAACGGCCGGCCAGACGTGCTGCCCGGCGTGTAGATGGCGAATTCAGCGGCGGCTCGCAGCCGTTCGATGCGAGCGGCGTCCTCACCCCAATCAGCGAGGCCCTTCGTCCATTTCGCCGCCTCGGCGGCCGCAAAGGCCTCGGGCGTCTGGCCGGCGCGGCGCGCTTCATCGCTGTCGACCCACGGAGCGAAGTCCGCGGGCGCCAGCTTCGGAAACGTCAGCAGCAGATTCCCCAGGTCGCCCTTCGGATCGATCGCGATGACGGGCACGCCATCGATGGCGGCTTCCTCGATCAACCCGATGCCCAGGCCGGTCTTGCCGCTGCCGGTCATGCCGGCGATCACGCCGTGCGTGACCAGGCCGGATGAGTCGTAAAGGAGCGGCGCGTCCTGTTTGACCTTGGTGTCCGGATCGATCGCCCGGCCGATGTAGAACATCCCGAGTTTTTCGAAACTTGCGCTGGGCGGAGTCGACGGGTCGCTCACTGGCGCACCTTGCCGTCCACTCGATACAGGTAGATCGTCCGCGTCCGGCCCTCGGCGTCCTTGAAGGTGTCGTACTTCTCCGGCGCCCAGTCACCCATGCTGAAGTTGTGCGTGATGATGCGCGAGCCGGGCTTCATCTGCCTGGTGAGGATCGGCCGCAGCTTCAGATTGGATGCCGACAGCAGGAACGTCGTCACGACCGTTGCCTGGGAGACGTCGGTCTTCATCGCGTCCTGCAGCTTGAAGGTCACCAGGCTCTCGACGCCGGCGGCTTTGGCGTTGGCGTTGGCTTCCGCGATGCGGATCGGGTCGATATCAACACCCAGGCCACGCGCGCCGTATTTTTTCGCGGCGGTGACCGGGATCCGGCCGTCGCCGCACCCCAAATCGACCACCAGGTCGTCTTTTTTGACGTTTGCCAGCGCCAGCATGCGATCGACGACGTCCTGGGGTGTGGGAACGTAGGGCGCCAGCTGGGGGGCATCGGAACGTTTCGGTGCCTGGGGTGCCTCGGTGCCTGAGGTGCCTAGGGGAAAGGCCACAATGGAGGCAAAAAGAGACAACCCAACAGCGAATCTGATCATGCGTTCGAGCATATCGAATCCCGCCTAACCGTGCGCGGAATCAGGGGTTACAAGTGGCGGAGGCGGCCATCCCGAATTTACGAAAATGCGTGTTTTCCGGCCATTTCCGTTGATTTTTGGCCATTCCTCGGCTATACTGGGTGGACCTGATAGAGCACTTCACTCCCGCCATTACCACCAGATCGAAACGAGGGGCACGTGGGATTTAAGATCGGTGACAAGGTCATATACCCGAATCATGGACTCGGGGTCGTCGAGAAGGTCGAAGAGAAGACCATTCTCGGTACTACTTGCGGTTTCTTCCATCTTCGAATTCTGTCGAACGAGACGACGGTGCTTGTCCCGGTCGCGAACGTCGACAACGTTGGCCTGCGTCGGGCCATCACGGACGAAGAAGTTGAACGCTTGTTCCAACTGCTGGGTGACGGCAAGATCGACAACCACCAGAACTGGAAAGGCCGCTTCAAGGATAACTCCGACAAGATGCGCACCGGCTCCATTTACGACATGGCCGATGTGCTCAAGAGCCTGACGTTCCTCGCCAAGTCGAAGAGCCTCTCATTCCGCGAGAAGCGCATGCTCGACCGCGCCAAGGCCCTGATCATCTCGGAGATATCCGAAGTGATGCAGACCACCGCGCAGGCCATCGAGGACCGCGTCAACGAAGCGCTCGAGAAGTGCTTCATGACGAAGGCCCGCAATGCGCAGCGTGCCGTGGCCCGTGCCGCGACCACGAAAGCAGCGCCCGCGAAGGCGGCTCCGCGCGCGGCAGCCGCAGCGGCGCCCGTTGCAAAGCAGCGCCAGGCTCGGGCTTCATAGAACATTCGTCGAACGAAAGTCGAACACACGTAAACTAACGGCGGTACATGACTAACCTCATTGCCGCCGTTCGTTCTGTACTGACCTACATCGTCGTCTCGATCTACGTCCTCATCGCCGGACCGATCGCGCTGGCGATCGGCATCGGCCTCAAGAACAAGACGGCGTTATACCTGCCCGGCCACATTGGCGTGGGCCTCGCGCTGGGCCTCAGCGGCATTCGCTACCGCGTCCGCGGCCGCGAACACATTCCGAAAGATACCGCGGTGGTGTTCTGCTCGAACCACGAGAGCAACGTCGATCCGCCGGTGTTGTTCCAGGCGCTGCATAAGCGATTGCACGTGTTGTTCAAGGCAGAGCTGACCAAGCTGCCCGTGCTTGGCGCCGTGATGGTAGCCGGCGGGTTCGTGCCGGTTGAACGCGATCGCCGCGAAGCCTCGATGGCGTCGATTGACAAGGCGGCGGAATCGATCCGCTCCGGCAATTCCTTCCTGATTTTTCCGGAAGGCACGCGCAGCCGCACTACCGAATTGTTGCCCTTCAAGAAGGGCGGCTTCATCATGGCAATCAAGGCGAAGGCGCCGATCGTGCCGGTGTCGGTGTCCGGCGGCCGCGCCGCGATGCAGAAGGGCAGCTGGTTCGTGCGGCCGGTGATGGTGGATGTGCGCATCGGCGAGCCGGTCGAGACGGCGGGATTTTCGCTTGACGATCGCGATGCGTTGATCGAGATCGTCCGTGAGAAGATCGAAGGACTTCGGAGGTCCTAGGGTCTTAGAGTCTTAGGGTCTTAGAGTCTTAGGGTCTTAACGACATGCTGGAGATGCTCGCCACGCTCGGCCGGACGATGGGGTTCTCGCTGGCGGCCGGCGTGAACCTGTATGCGACCGTCGCCATTCTCGGACTCGCGTCGCGCTACGGCTGGGTGCAGCTCCCCGAACAGTTCAAGGTCTTCGACAACCCGTGGATCATCGGCGCCGCCGCGGTGCTGTATGCGATCGAGTTTGTCGCGGACAAGATTCCGTGGGTCGATTCGATCTGGGATGCCGTCCACACGGTGATTCGTCCCGTTGGCGGCGCGCTGATCGCCGTGGCGTCAATGGGCGACCACTCGCCGGGCGTGACCGGGCTGATCGCGCTGCTCGGCGGCACGGTGGCCGCCGGGAGTCACGCGACCAAGGCCGGCACGCGGGTCGCCGCGAATACCAGCCCAGAACCGTTCAGCAACTGGTTCCTGAGCCTCGGCGAAGACCTGTTTGTGATCGGGTTGAGCTTTATCGCGCTGAAGTTCCCGCTGCTCGCCCTCGGCGTCAGCACGGTGATCGTGTTGCTGATCGTCCTGACGGCGCGATCGCTATGGAAGTGGCTTAGGCGGACAGAGCCGATCGCAGTTTCGAAATGATCTCCGGCGGGAGGTCCGCCGACTTCATGCCGCCGTCGCGATCCTTGGTGACATAGACCGCCGTCACGGAGCCCGTGCCAATCACCACGTCGCCCCGCATCACGGTGTGTGCCCACTTGATCGTACTGCGTGTGACCGCGGCGATTTCGGTGTGCACTTCAAATTCATCCTGGAACTTCAGCGGCGCCTTGAAGTCGAACTGGGTGGCGATCCTCGGCCAGCTCTGTTGTTCGTGGTCCGCGAAAATATCCAGGCCGGCCGCGCGCCACACGGCGTGCTCGGCTTCTTCCATGTAGCGGAAGAAAATCGAGAAGTGTACGATGCCGGCCGCATCAGTCTCGGCAAAGTGCACGCGCCGTTGGTACAGGGCTTTAGCTATGGCCGCCCTTCTTTCCACGTCTTCAGGCGCTGCTTGCCTGGAGGGTAGAGCGACTCCATCGGCTTCCACACCTTATCGACCTTGTCGGTGAAGAGGTCGCCAATCAGCAGGTCGGTGACGGTGTTGCGAAGGTCGGGATAATTCTTGACGAAGGCGCCGAAGCTGAAGCCGTCGTAGTACTCGCAGACCAGGCGGCGCATCCGGTCGACGCCGTGGTTGAAGGCCTCGCCCCACGCGCCGAGCTGCGCGGCGCCGGTGTCGCCCTTCTTCAGGCCGTCGATGATCGCATCCGCTGCCAGTTCGCCGGATTTCAACGCGAGAAGCACGCCGGAGGAATACAGCGGATCGAGGAAGCCAAACGCATCGCCGACCAGGACCCAGCCGTTGCCGGCGCACGCGGTCGACCGATACGAATAATCGCGCGTCGCAAAGTAACCGGTGGCCCGTTTCGCATGCTTGATGCGGTCCTTGACGGCGGGCGTCTTCTCGATCTCTTCCTGGTAGGTCTGTTCGTGGTCGCCCTGGCGGCCCTTGAACAGGTAATCGAACGGGGCGACGACGCCGAGCGACACGATGTTGTCGTGCAGCGGGATGTTCCAGAACCAGCCCTCCTTGCCGGGCGTCTGGATCACCATCGTCGCGCCCTCGTCCTTGCCGGTGTCGCGATAGGCGCCTTCCCAGTAGGTCCAGATGGCGCCCTTGTTCAGCACCGGGTCCCACAGGCGCAGCTTCATGCGGTTCATCAGCAGGGCAGCCTGGCCGCTGGCATCGACGACGACCCTGGCGCGGATCTCTTTGCGTTCGCCGCCTTGCTTGATGGCCACGCCAACGGCCTGGTCGCCCTCGAACAACACTTCAACCACGTGGACGCCGTCGTGGGCATCGACGCCGTGCTCGCGGGCGTTGTCGAGCATCATCTGGTCGAACTCGCTGCGCACCACCTGCCAGGTCTGCGAGCATTCGTGCGGCTTGTTGTCCCAGAAGTAAAACGGCGCCGACAGCTTGCCGTTCGAGTTGATGAACTGCACGCTGAACTTCTTGACGAAGTGGCTGCGCTGCATCTTCTCGAGCATGTTGAGGCGCTTGAGGACCCAGTAGGTTTCGGGGATCAGCGACTCGCCGATATGGAAACGAGGAAACTTCTCTCGTTCGAAGAGGCCGACCGTTGAGCCGCCTTGCGCGAGGAGCGTCGCCGTAGTGGAACCGGCGGGGCCGCCGCCGATGACGACTACGTCGTATTCAGAAGCGATCATGTGTACCGGATACCCGCGTGTTCGGGGAGGAAGAACCGAGGCAGCAACACGTCCACGCGCATCAGTCCTTCGCGCGTCAGGGCGATGCGTTCGCCGCTGGCTTCGGCGAGGTAGCCGTCGTCGCGTAAGGACGCAAGGCCTGGTGCGAAGCGCGCGAGGACGTCGACGCCATACTTCTGCGCGAAGTACGACGGGCGATTCGAGCCGCGCTTGAGTTGCAGGACGAATTCGCGAATCAGCCGCTCTTCATCGGTGGGGCGATAGGCGCGGCCGAGCGGAATCTCGCCCTGCTCGATCGCCGCCTGGTACTTCGGCCAGGTGTCGAGGTTCTGCACGTGCACGCCGTTGATGTGGCCGAACGAGGCGACGCCGAGGCCGAGGAGATCCGCGCCTTCCCACAAGCGATCGCGATACACAAACCTGGTGGTGGCGGGGTTCTTGACCGCCGTGTAGGCGCTGCCGATGTGATACCCGGCGCGCTCGAGCGCGCTGAAGGCGTCCTGCACCCAGCGGCGCTTGGTGGCCCACCCCGCGACCGGATCCGCGAACTGGCCGCTGCCCTTGATCAAGTCGCCGCTGATCGTCGTGTTGTAGGGCAGTTCCATCTGGTAGATGGTGACGCTGTCCGGATCGAGCGCCAGCGTGCGCTCGATGTTGGCCTGCCAGTTGGCGTCGGTCTCGCCGAGCATGCCCGCGATCAGGTCGATGTTGATCTGCGGAAAGCCGAGTGCGCGCGCGGCGGTGAAGGCGCGGCCGATTTCCGGCGAGCGGTGCGCGCGGCCGTTCAGCTCGAGGATGCGATCGTCAAAATTCTCGACGCCGAGGCTGAGGCGCGTCACGCCCATCGTGCGAATCGCCGCCAGCTTGGCTTCGGTCAGCGTGCCCGGCTCGCACTCGAAGGTGATCTCTTCAGCGCGGTTCCAGGCGCCGTTGGCGTTGAGGCGGGCGACGAGCCCTTGCAGTTGCTTCGTCGACAGGAACGACGGCGTGCCGCCGCCAAAGTAAATGAAGTTGAACGGGCGTCCTGCCACCGCCGGCTTCGCGGCGTAGAGCTCCCACTCGCGCGCCAGCAGGTCCAGATACTGCTCGACTTCACGCGCGTTCTTGTCGGTGTAGACCCGGAAATAGCAGAAGTGGCAGCGCTTCCGGCAAAAGGGGATGTGCAGGTACAGGCCGAGGGGCCGCCCTTCGATTCGCGGCCGATTGACTTCGTCAACCGGTCGCTCGCTCAGGGCCGCGTGGCCGTCAGCGACATATTCCGGTTTCCACGCGGAGAAGGGCGGATAGTTCGCGACAAAATAACTGCCGACGTCGGTCTGCTCGACGGCGGTTTCCCCGGCTCCGGACATTGGCTTCAACTAACTATACGTTGAACAGAATCAAAGGTTTACAATGGCCTTGCCAGCCTTCCCGAGAACGAAAAGTTATGCGTTACCGCGTGCTGTTGTTATGTCTCGCCCTGCCCGCGTGGCTGGCGGCCCAAGGCCAGCCGGAGCAGCCCATGCCGCGGTTCCGCGCCGGCGCGAACCTGGTCCGAGTCGATGCCTACGTGTCGAAAGACGATGTGGCGCTGACCGATCTCAAGGCGGAGGACTTCAGCCTCTTCGAGGACGACAAGCCGCAACAGGTCGAGAACTTCGAGCTGGTGCTCGCGCGCCGGCCGAACCCGCAGTCGGCGCGCACCGATCCCACCAACGTGCGCGACATGCAGCAGCAGGCCGCCGACTCCGCGCGGCTGTTCACGCTGTTCTTCGATAAATGGCACGTGCAACTCGCCGGCTCGTATCACGCGAAGAAGCCGATCATCGACACGCTCGATCGCATCATCGGCCCCGACGACCTGGTCGGCCTGATGACGCCGGAGATGTCGCCCTCGTCGGTCACGTACAGCCATCGCACCAGCAGCATCGAGCGCACCGTCACGGACACCTGGACCTGGGGCGCGAAGAACACCACCAAGGACATCACGCCGCAGGAAGAATCGATCATCAATTGCTACGGCGGCGGCGCCGACCGCGACATCGCCGGCAAGATGATCGCGCGGCTCCGCGAAGAGCAGACGCTGCACGCACTCGACGCGCTCGTCACGCACCTGGATGGCCTGCGGCCGGAGCGCAAGTTCGTGATGGTGTTCACCGAGGGGTGGTCGTTGTTCCGGCCGGACGAGAGCCTGTCGCGAAGCATTGACGGCAAGGTTCCCGGGCAGGACCCGACGCGCGTCAACCCGATCACCGGAGGCCTGGCACGGCAGGGCGATCCGGATCCGCGCAGCGGCACATCGCTGACCTACGAAGCGTGCGAGCGGCTGCGCACGATGCTCGCCTACTCCGATCACGAAACGGAATTCCGGCAACTGCTGCAGCGCGCCAATCGCGCCAACGTCAGCTTCTATCCGATCGACGCGCGCGGCCTCGTGGTCTTCGATACGCCGATCGAGCTTGGCGTGCCCGCCGACGTGGACGCGGCCTGGCTGCACGAGCGCTACAACGGCTTGCGCGACATGGCGTCGCAGACCGACGGCCAGGCCGTGCTCGACACCAACGACATCTCGGGCGCGATGAAGAAGGTGTTCCAGGACGTCGGCTCGTACTACCTGTTGAGTTATTACTCGACCAACCAGAAGCTCGATGGCCGCTTCCGGCGCATCCGCGTCGAGGTGAAGCGTCCTGGCGCGGATGTTCGCGCGCGGCCCGGGTATCTCGCCCCGACGGAATCGGAAGCGCGTGCCGCGGGCGCCGCGATCGATCGCGCCGGTGCGAAGAACAGCCCGCCCCCGACGGTGACGCGCGCGCTCGATGCGCTGGCGCCGGCACGCGGGAACCTGCCGGTGCGCGTGCAGGCCGTCGGCGGCCACAACACGATCCGCGCGATCGTCGAGCTCGATCCGATCACCGCCAAGCTGCCGGAGTGGCTCTCGGGTGGGACGCTGCGGCTGACGTTCGAGCCCGAGCGGATGCCCGGTTCTTCGGCCCCGTCGGTCCCCTCGCAGACGGTGACGGTTGCCGTCGATCCCGGACAACGCAGCATCGTCGTCGATGGCAGCGGTCAGCCGTTGCCCGCAGGGAGGTATTCGGTGCGCGCTGAGCTGACGGCTCGTAACGGCCGCTTGCCGATGCAGGTGACGACGTTTGCGACGGTGCCGGCCGATACGGCCGAAGTGGGCACCGGGGCGCTCGCAGCGAGACGCGGCCCGAGCACCGGACTCGCGTACGTAGCCACGGCGGATCCGCGTTTCCGGCGCACTGAGCGTCTTCGCCTCGAAGTGCCGCTGGCCGGTGATGGATTTACCGGCACCGGCCGCCTGCTGACTCGCGACGGTCAAGCCACCGCACTGGTCGTCGGGTTCACCACCCGGACCGACGAAGCGACCAAGCAGCAGTTTGGTGTGGCCGATGTGATGTTGGCGCCACTGGCCGAAGGCGAGTATGTGATCGAACTGTCGATCACCAAGAACGGCAAGACGGACGTCGTGTCGTACGGGTTCCGGCTGATTCCGTAGCGACGAGCGTTACGACCCGCCAGTCGTGAACGTCAGCGTGAATGGTTTCATCGGTCCGCCGTCCGGGCCTTTGACGCCGTCGAGAATCTCCATCTTCACCAACCGGAAGGGGAGGAGCGGTTCGGCGGGCTTGATCTCGAGCGCCCGGTTCTCCTTGGTGTAGGTGCTCGTCACCCCCACGACGGCCGTGTCAGCGGGCTTCGAATCGGTCGCGACGTAAGTGATCCGCACGCGATCCTTGAGCGTCGCCGGATCGAGATCGCGCGACAGTTGCATGCGGATGCGCGCGGTCGGGCTGACGTCCGCTTCGCCTTCCGCCGGCGCGGTGAACAGGATCTCGACCGGCGGTGGCGGCGGCAGATCGATCGCCACTTCGGTTGTCTCTTCCGGCGCGGGCGCGATCTCGATGCTGGTGCCTTCAATCCAGGTCAGGCCCTTCGCCGTCCTCACCGTGCCCTGGACCTTCACCCAGCGACCCGTATCGATGCGCTTGCTCGGATCGAAGCTGAACGTCTTGCCCTTCGGCTGCACGCCGGTGACCCACAGCGCGGCATCGCCCGATCGCAACACGAACTCGTAGCGGTTCGGTGACGGCGATTCCGGCAGCTCGCCGAACAGGTTGCGGCCGCGGAACTGCCCGGTGATCGTCACGCGCTGTCCCTCGAAGCGGTGCGGCTCCATGACGATCACGCGCAGTGGCGGCTCATTCACGTTGGCGGCGCCGGCCGCCGGCGCCGTGCTGCCCAGCATCAAGACCAGTTCCTCGCCCGGTTTCGGCCAGCGGCCTTGATAGGCGTTACGGGTGCGGTCGAGCAGGTTGAAAGGGATCAGCCGCGGATCGTCCTGAGACATGCGGCCGAGGTCGAGGAGTTGGCCGCGCGCTTCGACGCGGCCTTCCCGGGGCAGCTCGCGCGTCACCAGGCCGATGGCGCCTTCATCGGTGCCGATCGTGGCGCGTTCGACCGTGCCCTTGACTTCGCCGATTACGAGCACGGTTTGCTGGTGATAGAAACCCGGAAACGCGCGGATGGCGGCGATCGTCGTCGCGCGACGCGGTTGCGGCTGCGCCGACAAGGCTCCGCCAAGACAGAGCGCAGCAATGACGATTTGGCGAATCCTTGCTTGACGATTGTTGGGTGATTTAGCCAATGACAATCTCAAAATTATTGCCCAAATCCTCAATCGTCAATCACCCAACAATCACCCAATCAAGGAATCCTCAATCGGCCATTCTCTACACCTTGCGCTTCGCAAATTGCGTCAGAATGACGGCCAAAACGAAGAACATCAACGCACCCGCGATCTGACCGAAAGTGCCGTCGCGCAGGAACGGCATCGCGTTTCCAACCGATTGCAGGGCCGGCAGGATGGTGATGCCCTTCTGTTCGATGCCGACGAGCACCGCGAACAGGATGCCGGCGAGCGATCCGCCGGCGATTAATCCAGAGCTGAACAACGTGCCCGCGCTGAGATCCGACTCGGTGGTCTCACCGGTCTTGCGTTCCACCCACCAGCGCACGAGCCCGCCGATGAAGATCGGGGCGGTCGTGGCAATCGGCAGATAGGCGCCCACCGCGAACGACAACGAGTGAATGCCGCAGAGTTCCAGTGTCACCGCAATGAAGACGCCGACCAGCACGAGCCCCCACGGAAGATTCTGCGACAGCAGGCCCTTGATCAACGTGGCCATCAGGGTGGCTTGTGGCGCCGCGACGGCGGCCGACCCGATGCCGAAGACCTGGTGCATGTAGAGCACCGTCATGCCGATGATCAGCGACGACGTGACGACGCCAATCGCCAGGCCCATCTGCTGATAGATCGGCGTCGCGCCGACGATGTAGCCGGTCTTGAGGTCCTGCGAGGTGTTGCCGGCATTGGCGGCGCAGATGCAGACGATGGCGCCGACGGCAATCGCGACCGGCGCATAGACATCACCGGTCCAGCCAAGCGCGACGAAGATCACGCACGTGATGATCAACGTCGCGATGGTCATGCCGGAGATCGGGTTCGATGACGATCCGATCAATCCGGTGATGCGCGACGATACGGTGGCGAAGAAGAACCCGAACAGCACGATCAGGACCGACACCAGGATGTTGCCCTGCGTCGGCAGGCCCGGCATCACCGCGAGGAAGATCGCGAGTGCGAGCGAACCGCCGAGGACGATCTTCATCGACAGGTCGCGCTCGGTGCGGAGTTGACTGCCGCCGGCGCCGGTGCCGAATCCCTTGAGGCCGTCACGAGCCGACGAGATGATCGTCGGCAGCGTGCGCGCCAGCGTGATCAGGCCTGCCGCGAGCACCGCGCCCGCGCCGATGTAGCGGATGTAGGCGCTCCAGATCTGGCCCGGTCCCATTTCGGAGATCAGGAACGGCTGGCCCGTCGCCGGGTTGTTGGCGAAGGACGGATGGATGGGCGGGAATGGTGTCGGGATCGCCGCACCCAGCAACGACAGCAACGGCAACAACACCATCCACGACAACACCCCGCCCGCCACCATCGTCCCGGCGATGCGCGGGCCGATGACGTAGCCGACGCCCATGTACTCGGGAGACAGATCGACGTTGATCGTCGCGTTGGGGAATTGGCTGGTGCGCGGCGTGGTGTAGCCGACTTCCGTCAGGAAGACGTTGAAGATGTTCGGCAGCGCCTTGAAGAGCGCGCCGATGCCGAGGCCGCTGAACACCAGCGCGGCGAGCTGGCCGCCCCGCTCACCGGCGACCAGCACTTCCGCGCAGGCCGTGCCTTCGGGATAGGGCAGCACGCCGTGTTCCTTGACGATCAGCGCGCGCCGCAGCGGCACCATCATCAACACGCCGAGGATGCCGCCGGCAAACGCCAGCATCGTGATCTGGGTGTAGTTGAAGTACTTCGGCCCTTCCGGCAGCAGGAAGATCAGCGCCGGAATCGTGAAGACGACGCCGCCGGCGACCGATTCACCCGCGGAGCCGATCGTCTGGACGATGTTGTTCTCGAGGATCGTCGAGCCGCCGAGTTTCTTGAGGACCGAGATGGCGAGCACCGCGATCGGGATCGAGGCGCTGACGGTCAATCCGGCGCGCAGTCCGAGGTACACCGTTGAAGCCCCGAACAGCAGGCCGAACAGCACACCGAGGATGATGGCCTTGGCGGTAAATTCCGCCGGCGATTCACTTGCGGGAACGAAGGGCTGAAAACCTTTCGAGGTGTCTGCCATGGGCGGGATGATACTTCGGCCTGAAATTGCGGTATTCTGAAATCTGCTTGTGAATTCACCGAACAAGCGGAAGACGGCCGCCGAGCCGGTCTCCGAACTGACCACCAACCGGCTGTCCGTATACCTGCGCTGCCTGAACCAATTAGAGGCCGCAGGGGTCGAGACCATTTCGTCGCAGGCGCTGGCGGAGCAGTTCCACCTCAATGCCGCGCAGATCCGCAAGGACCTCGCCTACTTCGGCGAATTCGGCGTCCGCGGCGTCGGCTATTACGTCAAGGACCTGAAGCGCAATCTCCGCCAGATCCTCGGCCTCGATCGCAAGCTGCGCGTCGCCGTGATGGGCGCGGGCAACCTCGGCCTCGCGCTGGCGGACTACCCGGGCTTCAAGCGCGAAGGCTTCGAGATCGTCTCGATGTTCGACGTGGCCGACGCCAAGATCGGCGGCGATTCGCGCAGCGGCGTGCCGATTCACGATCTCAAGGACCTGAAGCGCATCGTCCGCAAGGAACACATCGACATTGCGGTGATCGCGGTGCCGGCGGAGTCCGCGCAGCACGTGCTCGACCAGGTCGTGGCGGCGGGGATCAAGGCGATCCTGAATTTTTCGCCCGGCGCGCTGAAGGTGCCGGACGGCGTGAAGATGAAGGGCGTGGATCTCACGGTCTCGCTCGAGAGCCTGTCGTTCTACCTCGCTCAGGGCATCGACGATGGCCACTAAACCGCCTGTGCGGAAAACCGCTACGGCGAGACAGCCCCGCAAAGCCCGGCTGGCCCTATCTCACGTCGATGCGAAGGGACGTATCCGCATGGTCGATGTTGGCGACAAGGACGTCACCGATCGCGAAGCGATCGCGCGCGGTTCGATCGCGATGTCGGCCACCGCCCGCAAGCTGATCAAGGGCGGCAACAACAAGAAGGGCGACCCGATCCAGGCGGCGCGCCTCGCCGGCATCATGGCGGCGAAGAAGACCAGCGAGCTGATCCCGCTCTGCCATCCGCTGACCTTGTCGCATGTCTCGGTGGACCTGACGCCGACGCGATCCGGCTACGCGATCGAATCGCGCGTGCGGATCTCGGGAAAGACCGGCGTCGAGATGGAAGCGCTCACCGCCGTGGCCGTCGCGGCGCTGACGTTGTACGACATGGTGAAAGCGGTCGACAAAGCGATGGTCATTGGCGACATCGAACTGGTCGAGAAGAAGGGCGGGCGGTCGGGACACTACCGGAAGTCAAAAGTCTAGAGTCGGCAGTTAAGAGTTGAGGTCGCCAGTCCTCAGTTCAGTCCTCAGTTCAGTCTTCAGGTCAGTCTTCAGGTCAGTCTTCAGTAGCCCAGTTCGGGTTCGATGCGGAACTTCAACGGTTCACCGCGCAGCCAACGATCGAGATTGTCTCCGAACAGTTCGATCACGTCCTCCCAATGGCCCTGCCGGAATCCCGAGGTGTGCGGCGTCAGGATCACATTCGGGGTTTTCCAGAGCGGGTGTTCCGGCGGGAGCGGCTCCTGTGGGAAAACGTCGAGCGAGGCGCCGGCAAGGTGCCCGTTCTTCAGCGCCTCAATCAACGCGTCGGTATCAACGATCTTCGCGCGGCCCACGTTGACGACGATGGCGCCTCTCGGCAGCGCGGCAAACTGTGGCGCGCCGAGCATCGAATGCGTGTCCGGTGTGAGGGGAGCGCAGATCACGAGCACCTGACATTGGCCGAGAAAGTCGTCGAGATCTTCCCTGCCGTACACACGCTCAACGTGGCCAATCGTGCCGTAGGCAGGCCGCCGCCGCAGCGCAATCACCCGCATGCCGAACGCTTCGGCGCGCCGCGCGATTTCGGATCCGATCGTGCCGACCCCGATCAGCCCGAGCGTTCGGCCCTTGAACAGCCACGGCAGCCGCGGGCCGACGAACTCATTTTGCGCCCAGCGCGCCTGTTGCTGGTTCGCGAGAGCGAACGGAATCTGTTTTGCGAGTGCGAGCGCGACCGCCATGGCATGCTCCGCCACCGGAACGGCCTGCACGCCCCGGGTGTTGCTGACGGCGACGCCGCGCGCGAACAACTCGGGCAGGCACAGTGTTTCGACCGCAACCGCGGAGGTATGAATCCAGCGCAGTTTGGGCGACTCCGCCAACTCCTGGTCCTTCAGTATCCAGGTGTAGGCCACGTCGCAACGGGCCAACCCATCGCGGCGCTCGGCCTCGGTCGTGGCGTGAATGAATTCAAGGTGAGGAAACCGGCGGCGAAGTGCATCGACGCCGTCGGCCGGGATCTGCCACTGTTGAATCGGCTGCTGAATGGAGATGAGGATTTTCATCCGGCACTGTCCACTGTGACTGCAGACTGCAAACTCAACTCTTAACTGTCGACTCTTGACTGCCGACTCTGCGGAGGTGGCTCGATGTGGATGATCGCGTCCTTGATCTGCGGAAACCGCTCCATCAGCCGGTCCTTGACGACATGCGAGATCGAGTGCGCCTTGTCGAGGCTCATGTCCGCGTCCATCCAGATGTGCAGGTCGAGGAACACGAAGTCATTCGAGCCGCGCGTCCGGATGTGATGCGAGCCGATCACCTCGGGCACCGCCTTGACGACGGCCTGGATGTCTTCCTCGGGAATCACGAAACGATCCGCCAGGATGCCTGACGTCGAGACGAAAATCTCCCAGCACGCGTAGCCGATGAACACCGCCACGACCAGCGCCGCCACCGGGTCCAGCCAGAGATAGCCGGCCTTGACGCCAATCAGCGCGACGATGACGGTGGCCGAGGTCATCAGGTCGCTGGTGGTGTGATGCGAGTCGGCCATCAGCACTTCGCTGTGCAACCGGCGGGCCGCGCGGCGCTCGTATAACACCACGCTGAGATTCACGAGGAACGTTCCACCCATCACGACGAAGGTCAGCGTGTCGATCTTCGGCGTGGCGCTCACGAACAGCCGGTCCCAGGCCGCCGACAGCACCGCGCGCAGCACCAGGATCAGGAAGATCAGGATGCCGAGCGACGCCATTGTCTCGAACTTGCGATGCCCGTACGGGTGATCGTCATCCGGCGGCGCGCCGGCCAGGCGCACGCCGATCAGGCCGACGATGTTCGAGGCGGTGTCGGTGAGGGAGTGATAGCCGTCGGACAGGATGGAGACCGCGCCGGTCGATAGCCCCAGCGCGATCTTCGCCGCGGCGACGATCAAGTTCAGGAAGAAGACGCGATAGAGAACGGTCGAGACTTCGGACGTGCGTGTCGTCAGAAGACTCTCGCGTGCGGCACGGGCCACCAGCGCACTTGCACCTTGCCGATGATGTACTTCTTCGGCACAAAGCCCCAGTGACGGCTGTCGGAGCTGTTATTCCGGTGATCGCCCATCACGAAGTAGTAGCCCTCGGGAATGACCTGCGGGCCCCAGTCGTCGTGGCTGCGATATTCCGCCGGCACGAAGTCATCGCGCATCGGCACGTCGTTGACGTAGACGCGGCCGTCGACGACGCGCACCGTGTCGCCTTCCTCGGCGATGACGCGCTTGACGAACGACTTGTCCGGGTTGAGCGGGTAATAGAGCATCACGATGTCGCCGCGCTGCGGCGCGGTGAGGCGATAGCGGAGCTTGTTGACGATCAGGCGATCCTGATCGGCGAGCGTCGGCGCCATGCTCTGGCCTTCGACGCGCGCCACCTGGAACCCGAACGTGACGATCAAGGTCGCATAGACCGCGGCCGAGGCGAGCGTCCGCACCCACGCGAAGAACTCGTCGCGCCACACCTCGAGGCGGCGCATCATTTGCGCCGAGTCGTGATCGACCTGCATCGGCAGCGGCGCCTGGCCGGGCTTGGCAAACGGATCCGAGGTGGTCTGAAAGGCCGAGTGCTCGACGGACGAGGGATTTTCGTCGCCCGGGTCCGCGAAGACTACAGCTTCAGGTACTCCCGAAGTCGTCGGGTCTGCGATCGGCTGACCGGGATTTCCGTCGCCTTCGCGTCTGTCATCCTGAGGATGTAATTCCGGCTGAACCAAGGAACGATCTCCTTCACCTTATTGATGTTCACCAGGTGCGAGCGGTGGACCCGCCAGAAGACCTCGGGATTGAGCCGCTCGTGCAGCTCTTCGAGGGTCCGGTCGTTCGATGTCCCCGAGACCTGATTGGTAACAATAGTAATCGAATCCTCGACGAGCGACGCATGGATGATGTCGTCCGCCTGAACGAGGACAAACCTGTCATTTACTTTGACGGCGACCTGGTCGCGGCGGTCTTTCTGGCCCGCCATCATCTTCACCAACCGGTCGAGCTGCCCGGCGAGCGGCTGGTCTTCGCCGCGCCGCTTGCGCGCCCGCGCCACCGCCGTCTCGAGGCGGCCCGAGTCGACCGGTTTCAGCACGTAATCGACCGCATTCACTTCAAACGCCTCGATCGCGCGCTGGTCGTAGGCTGTGACGAAGATCACACCGGGTCCGGTTCCCGCCGCCATCAGGCGCCGCGCGACTTCGAAGCCGGTCAGGCCCGGCATCTGGACGTCGAGGAACGCCACATCCGGCGTGTGCCGCGCGATTTCCTCGAGCGCCTCGACGCCGTTCGCCGCTTGTCCCACCACTTCGACCCCGTCCAATTGGCCGAGCAGGAAGCACAACTCCTCCCGCGCCAACTGTTCGTCGTCCGCGACCACGGCGGTCAGGGGTGCGCCGGTCATGCCGGGATCCTCCCGCGCCGCAGGCGCTCGGCCGTGGCCGGCTCTTCGACCATCGATAGCGGGATCTCCACGCGCGCGCACGCGCCGCGTCCGGGCAAGCCGGTCAGCGCGAGGCGGCCCGACGCGCCGTACAGCACCCGGAGCCGTTCGTTGACGTTCGCCAGCCCAATGCCGCTCGACAGCGCGTGCGGGAGACGCTCCTCCGAGATGCCGAGCCCATCGTCTTCCACCTCGATGACGGCCAGCGCGCCCTCGCGCCTGCAGCGGATCGTGATCGTGCCGGGGCCGACCTTTCGCGCGAAGCCGTGCTTGATGCAGTTTTCCACCAGCGGCTGCAGCAGCAGGCTGGGCACGACCATGTCGAGCGTGTCGGGCGCGATCGATTTCTTCACCGACAGCCGGGAGCCGAAGCGAATCACTTCGATGTCGAGGTACTCGTCGATCGCGGCGAGCTCGTCACGCAGCGACACGAACTGCTCCTGGCTCTGCATCAACTTCCGCAGCAGGCCGGAGAGTTTCTGGATCACGGCACGCGCGGTCTCGGGTTGCGAACGAATCAGCGACGAGACCGAGGTCAGCGTGTTGAAGAGGAAGTGCGGATTGATCTGGCTCTTGAGCGCTTCCACCTTCGCGGCCAGCAGCAGCTTTTCCTGCTCCTGCAGGCGATGCTCGATGCGCGCGTTGTTCCAGATCTTGATCGGCGTCGACACCGTCACGATGGTGGCGATGTAGGCGACCAGCGTGAGTCCGGCTTCGGGACTCGAGAGGTGGAACAGCCGGAGGGGATAGCGGGCGCCGACGGTCTGGCGGATCAATTCGAGCCCGACCGGCGCCAGCAGCAACATCACCTGCCAGTTCACCTTCATCGTGCGAATCATGCTCCACAGGTATTGCGGCACGCTGAAGATCACAAACGGCGAGAAGTCCCAGATGTCTTCCTTGGGGCACGCCTCGCGCAGGCCGCCGCCGGCAAAGCCGCAGCCGACCGCGAAGAACGGCGCGCCGTATTCGCCCGCCGCCAGGGCCGGCAGCGACATCGTGAGGCCGACGATGGCGCCGGTGTACGGGCCGGCGATCAGGCCGGCGAGGAACGCGCCTTCGAGCATCAAGTCGGCGGCGTCGTAATTGAGCAGGAGGCGGGCGGCCACGCCCGCGGTGAACGGCACCGCCAGGCCCAGCGCAAAGACCAGCCGATCGGGCCAGTTGCGTTGCTCGAAGATGAGGATGTGGCGAAAGCGGCGGTAACGGGCGAGCATCGTCGCGAGGGCGGCCATCGCCGCCAGTTTCACGACCAAGGTGGTCAGCAGGAACTGCCCTGCGGAAAGGAACTTAGGCTCTTGGAGCATTCGGGCCGGCAGGCAAGCAGGCTAGCAGGCTAGCAAGATCGACCAGGTTGTCTTTGCTCACCCGCTGGCCTGCTGGCCCGCTCGCCTGAAATGGTATCATTTCAGGACATATGATCGGTCCGCTCGCCAAAGGCTTCGCCCTCACCTTCAAGCACCTGTTCCGTAAACCGATCACGGTGAACTATCCCGATCAAAAGGTGCCGATGTTTCCGCGCTATCGCGGCAAGCAGGTGCTGATGCGGGACGAGAACGGCCTCGAGAAGTGCGTGGCGTGCGGCCTGTGCGCCGTAGCGTGCCCGGCGGACGCGATTTACCTGGAAGCGGCGGAGAACGACGGCACGGTGATGGCCGGCCCGCGCTACGCCTCCACATACCAGATTCACAAGACCCGCTGCATTTTCTGCGGCTACTGCGAAGAAGCCTGCCCGGTCTCGGCGATCTTCATGGGCAAGGACTACGAGCTGGCCGTCTACTCGAAAGACGACTTCATCTGGGACAAGACGGAGCTGCTCGTCCCGGCGGCGGCCGATCAAAAGGCGCCGATGACACCGCGCTAAGCCGAACCACGTGCGGAGAACGATCGTCTGAACGATCGTCGGGACGTACGTCTGAACCACTTCTGATCGATCTGTGAAACCGTTTCTTGCTGCGTTAGATGATCGTGTGCTCGTCTGTGACGGCGCCATGGGCACCATGCTGTACGGCAAGGGTGTCTTCATCAACCGCTGCTTCGAGTCGCTCAACCAGACGCAGCCCGATCTCGTCGTCGACGTGCACGGCCAGTACCTGAAGGCCGGCGCGGACGTGATCGAGACCAACACGTTCGGCGCCAATCGCATGAAGCTGCGCGGCTTCGGCCTGGGCGACCAGGTGCGCGACATCAACCTGGCGGGGGCGCGTCTGGCGCGCCAGGCGGTGGAGAAGTCCGGGTGCGAGGCCTACGTCGCCGGCGCGATCGGTCCGCTGGGCGTGCGCGTCGAGCCATGGGGCAAGACCGGTATCGACGAAGCGGAGGCGATGTTCCGCGATCAGGCCCAGGCGCTGCTCGACGGCAAGGTCGATCTGTTCATCCTCGAAACGTTTCGCGACCTCAATGAAATCGGTGCCGCGATCGCCGCGGTGCGCAGCATCTGCGATTTGCCGATCGTCGCGCAGATGACGACGGAAGAGGATGGCCTCAGCCTCGACGGTGCGCCGCCCGAGCAGTTCGCGCCCGAATTGATCAAGCGCGGCGCTAACCTGGTCGGCGTTAACTGCAGTGTTGGACCCGCGCCGATGCTTGAAACTGTCGAGCGCATCTCCGACATCGTAGATGTATGGCTCTCGGCGCAGCCGAACGCCGGTAAGCCGCGCGACATCGAGGGCCGCAACCTCTACCTTTGCTCGCCGGAATACATGGCGTCCTACGCGCGGCGCTTCATTGCGTCGGGTGTGCGCCTGGTGGGGGGCTGCTGCGGGACGACGCCGGAGCATATCCGGCAAATCGCGCTCGCGGCGAAATCGATGGCGCCGGGACTGGCGCGGCACGCGGATGCCGCGGCCGTGAAGAGCCCGGTGGCGAGCCAGCCGAACGCGCGGCCGCCGGTGTCGAGGGAATCGAAATCGGCGTTTGCGCGCAAGCTGGTGCACGGCGGATTCATCCGCGCCATCGAACTGGTGCCGCCCCGCGGGCACGCGCCGTCCCAGGCGCTGGCCGACGCGGCGCGACTCGCCGCGCGCGGCGTGGACGTGGTGACGATTCCCGACGGCTTGCGCAGCGGCGCACGGATGAGCGCGCTGTCGATGGCCGTGCTCGTGCAACAGCATGCGGCAGTGGAAGCGCTGCTGCAGTATTCCTGTCGCGATCGCAATCTCCTGGGCATCCAGTCGGATCTTCTGGGCGCGCATGCGATGGGCGTGCGCAACGTGCTCGGCATTACCGGTGATGTGCGCAGTCTCGGCGACATCCCGGACGCCACCGCTGTCTTCGACGTCGATTCGATCGGCTTGGTCAACGTGATCAACCGCCTGAATCACGGGCTCGACATCGGCGGCCAGTCGATTGGCGAGCCGACCGCGTTCCTGGCGGGCGTGATGGTGAACCCGTCGCGCGATCTCGACCAGGAACTGCGGCGTCTCGAGTTCAAGGTCGAGGCGGGTGCGGAATTCGCGGTGACGAGACCGGTGTTCGATGTGTCCGCGTTCGAACGGTTCCTGAAGCGGGTCGAGCCGTTGGGCCTGCCGATCATCGTCGGCATCTGGCCGTTTGAAAGCGCCCTGAACGCCGAGTTCATGGCGAATGAAGTGCCGGGCGTGACGGTGCCGGACGCGCTCGTGGAGCGCATGCGGCGCGCGCCCAACCCGGAGGCCGCCGCGGCCGAAGGGGTGCAAGTGGCGAGAGAAATTGTGAAAGCCATCTCGGGCATGGCCCGAGGCGTGCAGATCTCAACACCATCGGGCCGTCTGGACGCGGCCCTCGATGTGCTTGACGTGGTATAGTCCGCCCGATTCAGCGAAAGTACAAATATGGCCCTATTTGAAGAAAAGACATCTGGTTCTGGCGACGCGGCAACGCGCGCCCTGTCGGTCACGACGGTCGGGACGGATTTCGTCGAAAGGGTCTACCAGAACATCGCGCAGGTCTACGACTACACCTACGGTCCGACGCTGCATCCCGGCCGCCTCGAGGCGATCAAGAAGATGCGCATCCGCCCCGGCACGGAAGTGCTGGAGGTCGGTGTCGGCACCGGTATCAACCTGTCGCTCTATCCGAAGACCAGCCACGTCACCGGCATCGACCTGTCGAGCAAGATGCTGAAGAAGGCGCAGCAGCGCATCGACGAGAAGGGCCTCGAGAACTGCCAGGTCAAGGAAATGGACGCCACCAAGATGGCGTTCGCGGACAACTCCTACGACGTCGTCTACGCGCCGTACGTGATCAGCGTCGTGCCTGACCCGGTCGCCGTCGCGCGCGAGATGTATCGCGTGTGCCGCCCCGGCGGCCGCGTCGTGATCCTGAATCACTTCAAGAGCGCGAACCCGCTGATGTCGAGGATCGAAACCGCCATCTCGCCGATGACGGTGCACATCGGCTTCACCGCGGACCTCGACCTGCCGGCGTTCCTGAAGCAGGCGGAGCTGACGCCGGTGTCGATCGAGAAGGTCAACGTCCCGAAGATCTGGACGCTGATCACGGTCGTCAAAGACTAACGTTCAGACGGACGTTCGGACGGACGTTCAGACGGACGTTCGGACGGACGTTCGGACGGACGTTCGGACGGACGTTCAGACGGACGTTCAGACGGGCGTTCAGAAGAGCGTTCAGGCGGACGTTCTTACGGGCGTTCGAGCGCGCGCATCTGTTCTTCGCGCAGGACCACAAACAATCCAGACCCTTCGGCGACGACACGTCCCGAGGGGTCTTTCAGTTTTGAGCGCAGGTGTACCTTGCGTCCGTCGACGCGCTCGATCTCCGCTTCGGCGGTGGTTTCCGTTTCAATCGGCAACATGGCGATGAAAGAAATCGTGATGGTCGCGGCGACGCATTTGTAATCATTCATCCAGGCCGCGGCGCCCATGCATTCATCCAGGGTGGCGGCGATGGCGCCGCCGTGCACGTGCCCAGGCGGGCCCATGGTCTTGGTGCCGAACCAGGCCTTTGCGTACAACGTGGGGTCGCCGGGCTTGCGGAAGTACGCGAGACGGACATGGTTGCTTTCAGCGAGGAACGTTCCTTCCGGCGAAGGAAAAGGTTCGACGGGCTCCCAACCCGGCTCCGGTGTTGCGATCGGTGCAATCATTGAATGAATTCCAGGAGCATATCAGCGGCGACATCGGCGCCGTTGGTTGCCGGGTGCGACGGCGGTTCGGGCTGCGCCAGCAAGGCGTCAAGATGCGGTTGCCATTTGCCTGCGAACAGATCGGCGTGGTCGATGAATCCGCATCGCAGAAATGTCGGCATCGCATCGACGAGCACTTGATATTCGCGGAAGTCGCCGCGCGAGGTGTAGAGGAGCGCGGTGTTATTCGCCAGGCACTCGGAAATGATTCCGTATCCAGGCTTCGTGGCGACCACGTCGACGGCGTGCACGAGATCTTCGTAGCGAAAGCCGCGCTCATACATGGCGGTCTCGTCGATCGTGCCTGGCAATAGCACGGTGTAATCCGGCATCGCGCAGAGCGCTTCGGCGTTCAAGCCGTCCAGCCCATAACCGCCGAATGACGTGAGGACCACGCGGCGATCGCGTGGAATGCCGAGTGCGTCCCGGACTTCGTCTGGATCGCGTCGCGATCGTCGTGCCACGAATGGGATGTCGCAAACGGTGGGCATCGTCTCGAATCCGCCCCACATCGGCATGCGCAACGCGAGCGTCGTCTGGCGGTAAATGCCGGCGATCTGCCGAGCGACCTGCGCGCCGCCGGTGTAATGCTCGTAGATCCAGTCCCACGTGAAATTCCCTGATGCGATCGCCGGCAAGCCGGCATCGGCCGCGGCGGCGATTCCCAGAGCGGGGAGATCGGAAATCGTCAACTCCGCGTGCTGTTCGCGCAGAAACGCGACCTCGGTCGCGACCCGATTGCCGATCGTCGCCATGAAGCCTTCTGCGCGACGAATCGAACCGGCCGCATCCAGGTTGAGGCTGTCGAGTTGGAGGACGCCGGTGTCGACTTCGGCCTGGGAGAGTTCAACACCGGGGCGCGCAGTACGCGCGACCAGCCACGGCGCAACTGACGAGCGGACGATGACCCGGAGTTCAGGTCGCCGATCGATCAGCGCGTTGATGATTTCAATCGAGCGGGACGCATGACCGAATCCATGTCCGGAGACATAGAAGACAACTACTCGCCTCGCCATCCCTTGGTCGGTCTGGTGAAGCGCGCCGGTAGTTTCGAACGGTCGATCGGGGCCGCCGGTGGCTGCGCTGCTTCGAGCTCGTCGGCGTCTTCGTCTTTGGGCAGGCCTTCGAGCTGGTCGGTGAACATCATCGACTGATGGGAAGGCACCTCGAACTTCTTGCCGCAGGTCTTGCAGGTCACCTCGTCATCGAGACGGAGTAAATGATCGCGCAGCTTGTCGAACTTCGCGCGGTCCTCGCCCTGAGGCTGCCGGTCCTTGCGTTTGGTGCGTCGCATCCAGCGGAGGCTGTACTCGTTGACCCGTTTGCACCGCGGGCATGGAAGCTTGGAAGTGCGATTCTCCGGCTTCTCCTGAAAGTACGCTTTCTCGTCAAATGCCACGCTTCGATCTTACTGCGGCTGGCACGGCTCCTGCTCATGCATTCGACATGGGGGCGAAAAATCATCGAGAACTGGACGCTTGGCGCCTTGCGGACACGATTCGCTCAAAAGTGATCGCAGTTACAGCCAACCCACCGGCGTCTCGAGACTTCAAATACTGCAACCAGGTCCGCGACTCCGCGGCCTCGGTCTCCGCGAACATCGCTGAAGGCTTCGCCCGGCGCAGCCCGCGTGACTTCGCCAGGTTCCTGTCGATTGCGAAGGGGTCCCTATTGGAAACGCAGGATCGAATACTCGACGGCGCCGAGCGATGCTACATCGCCGAACAAGATGCGATCGAGCTGATGCAATTGACGGCGCGCTGCGATCGTGTGATCACGAGGCTCCGCGCCTATCTGTGGTCCTGTACCAAACAGAAATGAACGTCCGTCGGAACGTCCGCCTGAACGTCCGCCTGAACGTCCGCCTGAACGTCCGTCGGAACGTCCGTCGGAACGTCCGTCGGAACGCCCGTCGGAACGTCCGTCGGAACGTCCGTCGGAACGTCCGTCGGAACGTCCGTCGGAACGTCCGTCGGAACGTCCGTCGGAACGTCCGTCTGAACGTTCGTCAGAACGTCCCTCGGAACGTCCGTCTGAACGCCCGTCTGAACGCCCGTCTGAACGCTCGTGAACGTTCATCTGAACGATCACCAGACGAACGGGATCAACCTCCACTTCATCTGCCGCTGGTAGGCGCCGTACTGCTCCGGAAAACTCTCCAGCAACGAGCGCTCCTCGAACGGAATGGCGGCGATCAAATACGCCGTGCTGATCACCGCGAACACCAATCGACTCATCGTCATCACCGGCGTCGCGAAGACGAGCAACACCCATCCCAGGTAGATCGGGTGCCGGACGATCGCGAAAGGGCCGTCGGCCCTGAACTCGATCGGCTTCGATTGATCCGGCTGCGTCACCCCGGCCAGCTCCCAGATCCCGACGATGCGGGCGGCGGCGATGGTGAGGACGACGCCGAAGAGTTGCAGGACGATCAGCATGATGCCGGGGCCGATCGTGCGCCAGATGATGCCGGGCAACGGACGCCACAACCAGCAGACCGCAAGAAACAGCAGGCTGGCGATCCACACGTAGACGCTACGCTCGAGCTGCGGCGCGACGATCCGCGCGAGCCACGCCTTGGCGCCGGTGCGCGCCATCACGCTGTGGTGCAACGCGAAGATCGTGAACAGCATCACGTCGAAGCCGGCATCCTGCAGCGCGCGGTCGCTGGGCGGCGCCGGCACGCGCAGTTGCCATCCGTAGACGACCGCGAACGACAGCAGGGCCGCCACAAACAGCAAGGCGCCGGTCCAGCGGAACAGCTTCTCCACGGGCGCTATTATAGGAAACAGTGAAGCCACCGCGGGTTGCGATTACTGGCATCGGGGTCGTTTCGGCATTTGGCGCCGGCCGTGAAGCCTTCTGGGACGCGATCCGCAGCGGCCAGAGCGGCACGCGGGCCATTACCGAGTTCGATGTCTCGACCTATCCGTGCCAGGTCGCGGCACCGGTTCCCGCCATGGACATCTCGTCGGCGATGGCGCTCGAAGGGGAGCTCGGACCGCGCGAAACCCGCGCCGACCCCAGGCGCTATTCGCGCGCGGCGCTGTTCGGCGTGATTGCGGCGCGGGAGGCCTGGAACGATGCGGGCCTGGTCTTTGCCGAACCGAAAGCCGGCGTGATCATCGGCAGCGGTGGCGGCGGCATCGACATCGGCGAACAGCAGTACAAGGATTTTTTCCAGAACAACGGGCAACACGTCTCGCCGTATGCGATCGCCCTCGGCATCTGCGGCATGGTGTCGAGCGAGATTTCGATCGCGCTCGGCCTGCGCGGCATTAGCCACGTGCTCTCGACCGGCTGCACCAGTTCGACTGACGCCCTCGGCTACGCCTGCATGCTGTTGCGGCAGGGGGAGTTTGATGTGCTGCTGTCCGGCGGCACCGACGGCTGCGTGCTGCCCGGCATGATCTTCGGTTTCTCGCGCATGCGCGCGGTGTCCACGCACTACAACGATCGCGGCACTGAAGCCTCCCGCCCTTTCGACAAGGGCCGCGATGGTTTCGTGCTCGGCGAAGGCGCGTGGATGATGGCGCTCGAGCTCGAGGATCGCGCCCGGGCCCGCGGCGCGCAGGTCTACGCCACCATCGACGGCTACGCCTCGACCTGCGATGCCTATCACCGCGTGCAGATGGATCCCGACGGCGAGCAGATCGTGCGCTGCATGCATGATGCGATCGAGAAGTCAGGCCGCGCCCCTGAACAGATCGGCTACATCAACTACCACGGCACCTCGACCCAGTTGAACGACGCGATAGAATCGCGCTGCACGCGCCTGGCGTTCGGGGACCTGGCAGACCGGATTCCTGGATCGTCGACGAAGTCGATGATCGGTCACCCGCAGGGCGCGAGCGGTTCGGCCGGCGTCGTCGCGACGGCGCTGGCGATGTCGCGCGGGTTTCTGCCGCCGACCATCAACCAGGCCACGCCGGATCCGGCGTGCGATCTCGATTTCATTCCCAATGTCGGTCGAGAGGCGTCGCCCGAAGCGGCGCTCTGCAATTGCCTCGGCTTTGGATCCAAGAACAGCGCGCTCGTCCTCGGTCGTTCGGATGGATGACGTCGCGATCGCGGGAGCGGGGCCGGCCGGCGCGTTTGCGGCGGCGATCCTGGCCCGCGCCGGCCTGCGCGTGCGCGTCTTCGATCGCGCGCGCTTTCCCCGTCACAAGTTATGCGGCGACACGCTGAATCCCGGCGCGCTCGCGGTCCTGCGCCGGCATGCCGACGTCACCGCTCTGATCGAGCAGAGCGATCCCATTCACGGGATGTTGCTCACCGGCCCCGGCGGCGTGCGCGTGCGCGGCGAATACGGCGGCGGCGTGGCCGGCCGTTCGGTGACGCGCCAGGTGCTCGATCAATGGCTGATCGATCAGGCCGCCGCGGCCGGCGCCTCGGTCGAACAGGAGGTGGTGATTCGTGACGTGGCGATCACCGGCAATCGCGCCACTGGTGTCGTGGCCGGCGGACGTGACGGTCACGCGCTCACCCATCCCGCGCGTATCGTCATCGCCGCCGATGGCCGCCGCTCCGCGATTGCGATCGGCCGCGGACTCTCGCGCCAGCCGCAGACGCCGAGGCGATGGGCGATCGGCGCGTATTTCACCGGCGTGTCAGGCATGACCTCGCTCGGCGAGATGCACGTGCGTCGTGGTCATTACATTGGCGTCGCGCCGACGCCCGGCGGGCTGACCAACGCGTGCCTGGTGGTTCCCCATTCGCCGTCGCGCGGACGCTCCGGCCAGGCAGGTGCCGGCGAATTACCTCTCGCGCAGCCATTGGAGGCGCTGAATCACGCGCTGCAGGCCGACCCCGAACTGTCGTCGCGGTTTGCCAACGCCACCGCGGTCGGTCCGGCGGTGATGCTCGGCCCGATGGCGGTTGATGCGAGCGCTGCCGGTGAACCGGGATTGCTGCTCGCCGGCGATGCCGCCGGCTTCATCGATCCGATGACCGGTGATGGACTGCGCTTCGCGTTACTGGGCGCGGAACTCGCGGCGGCGGTCGTGACAGAAGTGTTCGCCGGATCGCTGTCAATCGATCGCGCCCACCTGGCGCTCGCCGATCGTCGTCAGCGCGCATTCCAAAACAAGTGGCGCTTCAACCGCACCATGCGGTCGTTGGTCGCGTCGCCGCTCAGTGTCAGCGCCGCTGCGGCGGGCGCGACGGTGCTGCCGTCGATCTTCTCGCGGATGATCCGCTATGCCGGAGACTGCAACTGATGGCCGGGGCTTGGGACCTGGGACTGGGGGCTTGAAGATGTCACCAGCAACTGCAATTGCGGGACTCACCACCCTCGCTGCGCTGCTGATCATGGGAGGGGAGCAGATCCTGTCGTCGTTCAACGAGAAACAACTGCGCGCGCGGGGCGCGGTTGAACCGGATGGTGACGTCATCAACCTGATGCGCCTCGCCTATCCCGGCGCGTTTATCGCCATGGCGATCGAGGGAGCGTTGAGCGGACCCGCGCCGCCGAACGTGTTGCTGGCCGGCCTCGCCCTGTTCGGCCTCGCGAAGGCGCTCAAGGTGTGGGCCATCTCGTCGCTCGGGTCGCGATGGAGCTACCGCGTGCTGGTGGTGCCTGGTGACAAGCTGGTGACCAGCGGCCCCTATCAATTCATCTCGCATCCTAACTACGTTGCCGTGGTCGGGGAGATCGCCAGCGTCGCGATGATCGTCTGGGCTCCGATCGCCGGGACGCTCGCGACGATCGGCTTTGGCTATTTGATGATCGCGCGGATCCGCGTCGAGGACCGAGCGCTAGGACGGGTAAGATAGCCGCTGTGAAGCTCCCCAGGTGGGCGACGGCGCTCGACGTGTTCGCCGTCGTGATGGCCCTCATCGCCATCTCCGTCGTCATTGGCGGCGGATTTCGGGTGTGGGTGTTCGAGAATCGCGTGTCGGTCACCGACTGGTGGCGGCCGGCGCTCTGGAGCGCGATCACGATCGCGATTCGCCACGCGATCGTGCGCACGCAACCGTTGCCGCAGCACGTCGCGGCCAGCCTGATCGGCTGGTGGCGGTCTGAAGATCGACGGGTGGTGTTGCCGATCCATCTCACGTCTCGCCTCGGCGTCCTGGCGGTCGGTTTCCTCGCCGTGTTGCTGATCGGATTCCCGCCTGAAGCTGCGAACCGCTGGCGAATCTATTCGAACGAATTGCTCGACCTGCCCGGACGATGGGATACGGGGTGGTACCTGACCATCGCGACCGAAGGCTATAAATACGTTCCGAACGCGGCGTCGGACTATCAACAGAACATTGCGTTCTTTCCCGCGTTCCCGATGGCGGTGCGCTATCTCTCGGTGGTCCTCGGCCGCCAACCGCTGTGGACGGGCGTCGGCATCTCGATTATCTCGTTCTATCTCGCGCTGACGTATTTCCTGCGGCTCTCGCGCAGCCTGCTCCGGGACGAAGAGCGCGCCACGACGGCGGTGGCGTTGCTGGCGGCGTATCCGTTCGCGGTGTTCTTCAGCGCGGCGTATACCGAAGGGCTGTTCCTGCTCACGTTGATGGGCGCGGTCTATCACTTCCACAAGAACCAATTGCTGCGCGCGGCGTTCTGGGGATTTCTCTGCGGGCTGTCGCGCCCGAACGGATCGCTGCTCTCCATCGTGCTGGCGATCATGGCAGTCGGCCCGATGTGGGACGCGGTGAAGTGGCGTCCGATCCTGCCGCCGCCTCCGGGCTGGCGCGCGATCGGGCAGCGAATCATCGCCGCCGGATCGCCGGGCTACGGGATGCTGGCGTTTTCGGCGTTCATCTACAAGATGACCGGCAACCCCTTCATGTGGACGGCGCAAAACGCCGCGTGGGGACGCACCTATCGCAGTCTGGATTCGATCGTGTCTGACCGCGTCGGCTTCATCGCCAACAACGGGTGGTATTCGTACGCCTCTACGCAAACCATCGACCTCTTCTATTTGACGGCGGTGCTGCTGGCGCTGGCGGCGATCTGGCCGGTGTATCGGCGGTTCGGCCTGGCGTTCGCGCTGTTCATCCCGATCACCATCCTGCCGCCGATGGCCGCGGGCGGGCTGTTATCGATGGGACGAGTCACGTCGATCCTGTTCCCGGTATTCCTGTGGCTGGGCGCCGCGGTGCCGCCGCGTCACCGCACCGCGTGGCTGATGACATTCGCCCTGCTGCAGGGATTTGTGGCGGTGATGTTTTTTACCTGGCGCCCGTTGTACTGACCGCCAATTGCGTCCGAGCCCGCGTCTAATCTTCAGGCGGGCGAAGCCCCGCCGAAGCCGCTCAATGTCGAGCGGCGTAGGCGGGTATAGTAGACACCAGATGGTCCGCCGGCTTTCTCTCCTCGTTCTCGCGCTGGTTTTGACTGCCGGCCTCACGCCGCGCGTCACGGCCGAGCAGGCCCAGAACGTCACCACCGCGCGCGCCAATGCCGACAAGTCGCTGCGAGCCGGCCGCTATGCCGAAGTCGATACCATCGCGCAGCAGTTTCCCAAGGATGAATTGATCGCGGTGTCGTCGGCGCTCGCCATCGCCGCGCGCGGCGACTACGCACGCGCCGAGTCGGTCCTGCAGCCGTTTGCCGCGGCGAACAGCGCCGGCGAAGCGGCGCTCGAGCTCGGCCGGCTGCAATATGGCATCGGCAAACGCACCGAAGGTCGCCGCGCACTGACGCTGGTCCTGGCCGGTGATTACGCCAACCCCAGCGCCCGCGATTTCCTGCGCCTGGCGCGAGCGGCGCGGGCGCTCAATCGCGTGGACGATGCGCAGGCATTTTTTCGGGAAGCGATTGGCCTGGCGCCAACCGATCCGCGCGTCAACACCGAATGGGGCGAACTGTTCCTCGAGAAGTACAGCAACGGTGACGCGGCCAAGTCGTTCCAAGAAGCGCTGAAGACCGACGCGGAGTACGGGCCGGCGCTGCTCGGCATGGCGAAGACGCTCGCCGACGAGAATCCGCCGCAGGCCGCCGCGTTCGCGCAGCGGGCGCTGAAGGTGAATCCCAATGACGCCGGCGCGCATCTCGTCCTGGCGCAGCTCGCCGTCTACCAGGACAAGAAAGCGGACGTGAAGGCCGAGATCGACAAGGTGCTCGAGGTCAATCCGAAGCACCTCGACGCGTTGTCGATGCGCGCCGCGATGGCTTACGTGGAAGGCCGCGACCAGGAGTACCAGGAGTCGGTGGCGGCGGTGCTGAAGATCAATCCGATCTACGGTGAAGTGCACCGCACGGTCGGATCGATCACCGCGCACTACTACCGGTTCGACGAAGCGGTCGAGCACACGCGAAAGGCGATCGCGCTCGATCGCGAGAACGTGCGCGCGGTCGCCGATCTCGGCCAGCAGTTGATGCGGACCGGCGACGAGCGCAACGCCCGGCGCAATCTCGAAACGGCGTTCCGCATCGACAAGTGGGACGTGCAGACCTACAACCTGCTGGAGTTGCTCGACAACCTCGAACCGTTCGACACCATTCCCGAAGGCGACATGGTGATCCGGCTCGCGCCGGATGAATCGCCGGTTCTCAAGAACTACGTCCCGGCGCTGGCCAGGGAAGCGCTCGCGGCGCTCAGCAAGGAATGGGAGTTCACCCCGAAGGGCCCAATCCTGGTCGAGATGTTCCCGCGTCACGACGACTTCGCGGTGCGCACGCTCGGCCTGCCGGGCATGCTCGGCGCACTCGGCGCCTGCTTCGGCCGCGTCGTCACGCTCGATTCGCCGACCGCCCGGGGGCCCGGCGAGTTCAACTGGGGCGAAACGCTGTGGCACGAACTGGCGCACGTCATCACGCTGCAGCTGTCCGGCAATCGCCTGCCGCGCTGGCTGAGTGAAGGCACGTCGGTCTTCGAGGAACGGCGCGCGCGTCCCGATTGGGGCCGCGACATGGAGATCCCGTTCGCGCGGGCGATCGATCGCGGGCAGGTCCTCAAGATTCGCGACCTGAATTCCGGATTCAGCAGTTCGCAGACGATCAACTTCGCCTATTACCAGGCGTCGCTGATCGTCGAATACATCCACGACACATACGGGCAACGGAAACTGCGCGGCTTGATTGCGGCCTATGCGGATGGCAGCGATACCGAAGAGGCGATCAAGAAGGGCCTCGGCGTCGACATCGACGAGCTGCAGAAGGGGTTCGATGCGTCGCTCGAGAAGCGTTATGCAAACCTGCGCCTGGCGTTAAAGGCGCCGGACGGCCTCAAGCCCGAGATGACCGTCGACCAGGCCAGGGTGGTTGCGGCCGCGCATCCCGAGAGCTTCGGCGCGCAGATGGCGCTCGGCGAAGCACTGGCGCCGACCAGTCCCGACGCGGCGATTGCGGCGTACGAAAAGGCCGCGGCGCTGGTGCCCAACGTGCCGGGCGAAGACAGTCCGTATTCAGCGATCGCCGACCTGGCGATCAAGAAGGGCGACAAGGCCCGCGCGATTCGCGCGCTCGAAACGCTGATTAGCTTCAGCCACACCGACGTCGTCTCGGCGCGCAAGCTGGTGTCGCTGCTCGATGCGAAGGAGCCGGCGAAGATGCAGGTGGCCTTGAAGCGCGTCGTCTCGGTCGATCCCTTCGATGGACAAGCGCACAGCGTGCTCGGACGGATGGCGCTGGCTGCCGGTGATACGCCGGAAGCAATCCGCCTGTTCCGCGTCGCGCTGGCGGCCAAGCCGCTCGACAAGGCCGGCGCGCACGCCGACCTTGCGGAAGCGTTGTTGAAGGCCGGGCAAAAGGACGAAGCGCGCAAGCAGGTGATGGAAGCGCTGATGATCGCGCCGACGTTCAGCCGCGCGCAGGACCTGCTGCTGAAGATCTCGGAGGGCAGTCGCTAGTGCGCACGCGCTGGGTAATGGCGGCATTACTCACGGGAATGGTGTTCCTTGTCAAAGACAGCGCCTTGTCCTCCGTCGCCTTGGCGAAGGAGGCACAGGTGCCCGTGGTGGACGGCAGCAAGTTCGCCGGCCTGAAGTGGACCTTCGTGCGCATCAAGTACAACTCCTACGACAACGAGGGCGGGCCGGCGTCGCGCCTCGCGTATTGGGACGAGCCGTGGGCCATCGATGGACCGGCGGCGGAGCAGAACCTGACGCGCCGCCTCAAGTCGGTCACGGCGATCGACGTCGGCGATCCGATCGTCATGACGCTCGAAGATCCGAAGCTGTGGGAGCATCCCTGGATCTACATGGTCGAGCCGAGCAACCTCGTGCTGAAAGACACCGAGGTGCCGATCCTGCGCGAGTTCCTGCTGCGCGGCGGTTCGTTGACGTTCGACGATTTCCACGGCCCCTACGAATGGCAGCTGACCGCGGCGCAATTGCAGCGCGTGTTTCCCGATCGCGAGATCGTCGAGATCGCGCCGCCGCATCCGATCTACACCTGCTTTTATCGCATCGACAAGTATCCGCAGATCCCCGGCCTCGGCTCGTTCCTGAGCGGCCGCACCTGGGAGAAGGGCGGCTTCACGCCGCACCTGCGCGGCATCCTCGACGACCGGGGCCGGCCGATGGTGCTGATCAACTGGAACACCGACATGGGCGACGGCGTCGAGTGGTCGAACGCCGCCGAGTATCCGGGTTACCTCAAGTGGACGGCCCAGGCCTACCAGATGCTGATCAACGAAGTGATTTACACGCTGACGCATTAGCGGCCACCGAATAACACCGATTAGACACAGACCAACATGCAAACTACGGGCGATGCGGTTGAAGGGCTGGCCGAAAAGGTAGCCGTCAGCCGCCAGAAAATTCTCTCCGAGCTACGCAAGGTCATCGTCGGGCAGGACGAAGTCGTCGACGAAGTGTTGATGGCGTTGTTCTGCGGCGGCCATTGCCTGATCACCGGCGTGCCGGGCCTGGCCAAGACGCTGCTGGTCAAGACGCTGTCGCAGATTCTCGACCTGAGTTTCAAGCGCATCCAGTTCACGCCCGACCTGATGCCGGCCGACATCACCGGCACGGAGATCCTCGACGAGGATCACGGATCGCGCGCGCTGCGCTTCGTGCAGGGGCCGATCTTCGCGCAGATCATCCTCGCCGACGAAATCAACCGCACACCCCCGAAGACGCAGGCCGCGTTGCTCGAAGCAATGCAGGAATATCACGTCACCGCGGCGGGACGGACGTATCCACTCGAACGTCCGTTCTTCGTGCTGGCCACGCAGAATCCGATCGAGCTCGAAGGCACGTATCCGCTACCCGAAGCGCAGCTCGATCGATTCCTCTTCAATGTCGTGATGACCTATCTCTCCGAAGACGATGAAGTGCGGGTGGTGACGGATACCACCAGCATGAAGAAGGCCGAACCGGCGCGCGTGTTGAGCGGCGCCGACATCCTGCAGATCCAGGATTACGTGCGCCAGGTGCTGGTCGCCGAAGAAGTGGTGCGGTATGCCGTGCGGCTGACCGACAGCTCGCGCCCCGGCCGCGGCGCCAAGCTGGATTTCATCGAGAAGTGGGTCAAGTGGGGCGCGGGACTGCGCGCGTCACACGCGCTCGTGATCGGCGCCAAGGCGCGCGCGTTGTTGCACGGCCGGCATCACGTGTCGGTGAAGGACATCCAGGCCCTCGCGAAACCGATCCTGCGTCACCGCGTGTTGCCGAACTTCTACGCCGAAGCCGAAGGCATTTCCTCCGATCGCATCGTCGATCAGCTGCTCGACGCGGTCCCGCTCCCGGCCAGCGGGTTGTAGGTCACCGATTAGGCACCGATCAAGATCATGGCGGGCGCGGCACGGTATCTCGATCCGGCGATCATCGCGCGGCTTGGCACGATCGATCTGAAGGCGAGAGCGATCGTCGAAGGGTTCCTGACCGGGCTGCATCGCAGTCCCTACAAGGGATTCAGCGTCGAGTTTGCGGAGTATCGCCAGTATCTGCCGGGCGACGATCTCGCCACCCTCGACTGGAAAGTCTTCGCGCGTTCTGACAGGCATTTCGTCAAGAAGTACGAAGAGGAAACCAACCTCACCTGTCACCTGTTGCTCGACGTCAGTCGATCGATGGGCTACGCGTCCGGCGAAATCACCAAGCTGCAATATGCGTCGTATCTCACCGGTGCCCTCGCGTACCTGATGCATCGGCAGCGCGACGCATTCGGCCTGATCGCGTTCGACGACAGCATCGCGGCCCTGCTGCCCGCCAGCGCCCGGTCCGGTCACCTCCATGCCGTGCTGCTGGCGCTGGAGCGGCTGCAAGTGGGGGCGGGCACCGACGTCGCCAAGCCTCTGCACGATCTCGCGGCGGCCGTGCGCAAGCGCGGCATGGTGGTGCTCGTGTCCGACCTGCTCGACGATCCGACGCGCGTCCTCGACGGCCTCAAGCATTTCCGCTATCGCGGCACCGACGTGATCGTGTTCCACATTCTCGATCCGTACGAACGGCGATTTCCGTTCGAGCAGGCCGCGCGCTTTCGCGACATGGAGAGCGGCGAAGAAGTGATGGCGGTTCCGGGATCGATCCGCGCGGACTATCTCGAACGGATGGAGGCGCGCATCGACTTCTATCGTCGCGAACTGGGACTGGCCGGCATCGACTATTGCCTGCTCGAGACTTCAGAGCCTCTCGAGCTTGGCTTGATGGCGTATCTGATGACGCGCCGCCGGGTGCTGTGATGCTGGGCGTGTCGTTTCTGTCTCCGCTCTTCCTGATCGCGGCCGCCGCCGCGGCCGTGCCGATCCTGCTGCACCTGTTTCATCGCAAGACAGAAGTGGTGATCGACTTTCCGGCCGTCAGCCTGCTGACGCGCGTGCCGGTGCAGCAGCACCGGCGTCGCCGGCTGCGTGAGTTGGTGTTGCTGGCGTTACGCGTGATCGCGCTGGTATTGCTGGCCATCTCGTTCGCCCGGCCCTATTTCAACGGGGGCGCCGCCCCGGACTCCGCGCCGCTCACCGTGATTGCCATCGACACGTCGATGAGCATGAGCGCGCCAGGACAATTCGATCGCGCGCGGGAGGCGGCGACCCGTGCGATCGGTGCGGCGCCGGCGGCGCATGCGCTGGCCCTGATGGGATTTGCGGATTCGGCCAACGTGCTGGTTGAGCCGACCACCAATCGGTCGGCAATCTCGAGTGTGCTGTCCGACATGCGTCCTGGCGATGGCGGAACGCGATTTCGAACGGCGCTCGGTCGCGCCAGCGAATTGATCGGCGCGCGTGACGGTCGAGTGGTCGTCATTACCGATCTGCAACAGGCAGGGTGGGATGCCAATGACGATGGTGGGCTGCCCGATGGGGTGGGCGTGGAGGTGGTGCGCATCGCGCCGCCCGCAGCCAACCTGGCGCTGACCTCCGCGGAGAAACGCGATCGCCGAATCGTCGCATCGATTCAGAACTTCGGCGCCGCCGAGGTCAGCGTCCCCGTCCACGTCATTGCGGATGGCAAGGAACTCGCGAAGGCCGCCGTCACGATTGGCGCCAATGGCGCCGCCAACGTGGAGATCCCGGCGGCGCTGCCTGACTCCGGTGATGCCGAGGTGCGTATCGATGACGCGACTGGCTACCAGCCGGACAACGTGCGGAGCGTTCGGCTCGAAGCGATGCCGGCCATCCCAATCGGCATCGTCGTCGCCGATCCGACCGGTGCGGTTGGGGGCCTGTATGTGGAGCGCGCCCTGTCCGTCGCGGGCAACGGCCGGGAATTCGACGTCGATGTCCGAGACGGGCGCGACGTCGCAGCGCGTAGCGGCGCAGATTTGTCCAAGGTCGCGGCGATGTATGTGCTCGGCACGCGCACACTCGATCGGCCGGGCCGCGAATTGATCAAGACCTATCTTGCCGGCGGCGGACAGGTGTTCCTGGCCATGGGGCCGGACGTCGATCCCGGCACGCTCGCCGATGTCCTGGGCGTCACGCTGTCGTTCGAAGATTCCGCCATCAAGACGCCCGGCGCGACGATGATCGCCAGCGATGGCCGTCATCCCATCTTTCGTCCGTTTCTCAGCCCGTCTGGCGCGTTGGGAGACGTCCAAGTCGAACAGCACCGGCGTCTAAACGATCAGGCGGACCGCACGGTGCTGGCGCGATTCTCCGGCGGCGACGCGGCGCTCACCGAGCAGGCGGTCGGGCAGGGACGGTTGCTGGTGTTTACGTCGGACCTCGATAACCAGTGGAGCCGGTTCCCCTTGAATCCGGCGTTCGTGCCGTTCTCGGTGGAGACGGCACGCTACCTGACGAAGGGGCGGCGTCCGGCGCCCGTCGTGGCGACGATGGATGTCCGAGAATCGAATCCGGCCGCCATTACCGTTGAGGAGTTTACGAATGCCATCGAGCGTACCAATCGAGCGGCAGTTCGCGCGGCAGGACACGCAGCTCGCGACATCGAGGATCGGCAGAGATGGTGGCAGGTCGGACTGATTGTGATGTTGCTCGCCCTCTCAGCTGAAGCGCTGATCGGGCGGCGAACAACCTAAGGGGTGTACGGTGCGTACGGTGCGTACGGTGCGTACGGTGCGTACGGTGCGTACGGTGCGTACGGTGCGTACGGTGCGTACGGGTGCCTGGGTGCCGAGAGGAAGAGGGTAATATCGCGTATGGCGGAGCGGTCGAGCGAACTGCGAGCGATTCTGGAAGGCGTGCGCGCGCGGTGGTCGCGGCGCGCGTTCCTGCGCGCGTGGATGCTCGGCGCTGCCACGGCCGGCGCGATGTTGATGCTCGGCCTGTTCGCGGTGTGGTTGCTCGCGCAGGACGGCATTCCGCTGGTCTTCGTCGTCCTCACCGTCGGCGTGCTGGCCGGCGTCTCGCTCTCCTTCGCCTTGCTGCCGCTGCGCCGGCCGCCGAGCGATCGTCAAATCGCGCGTTTCATCGAAGAGCAGGCCGGCGATCTCGACGAAGTCGTCGTGACGGCGGTGGACCAGAGCCAGACGCACGCTGGTCCGATCGTTGACGTGTTGATCGCTGACGCGATCCGTGCGGCCCGCCGCGTCGATCCGCATCGCATCGTGACGGCCGACAGCATGCAGCGCGCGGCCAGCGGCGCCGCCGCCGGCACGCTGGCTTTCGCGATGGCGTTCGTCTTCTTCGCGCCAGCGGCATCGCGCGCCATCAACGTGGCGGGCACGTATCTCTTTCCGCAGCACTACGCGATCCAGGTCACGCCCGGATCCGTGAAGGTGCGCGAGGGGCAGCCGGTGACGGTGACGGCACGGATCCCCGGCATCGGCGGCGGCCTCGTGCCGTCGATCAGCGTCGGCCACGGCGATGCGGCGCGGTCGGCGCGCATGACTCCCGGGTCCACGGGCGATGAGTTCACCATCACCTTGAATAACATCACCGCTTCGTTTCCCTACATGGTGACGGCGGGCGCCGCGAGCTCGAAGGAATTCAGTGTCGAGGTGATCCGGCCCGTACACGTCTCGCGTATTGACGTGAGATATCTCTACGCGGATGGTCTCGGCCTCGAGCCCCACACCGACGAAGACGGCGGCGACATCTACGCTCCGGCCGGCACCAGGGTTCAACTCACCATCACCACCGACAAGCCGGTGTCGAACGGCGAGCTGCGATTGGTTGACGGCACCGTCGTCCCGCTGGCCGCGGACAACTCGTCCCGCCGTAGCGCAGCGAAGGCGGACCGGGTGTTAACCGGCGATCTGCTGGTGTCGAAAGACGGATCGTATCGAGTGGCGATCAACGACATCGACGGCCTGTCGAACGACGGCGGCACCGAATACTTCATCCGGATGCTCAACGATCGCCCGCCCGAGGTGCGCATCCTGCGGCCGGCGGGAGACAAGAAGGTGTCGCCTCTCGAGGAGGTGCCGATCGAAGCGCGCGCGGATGATGACTACGGCGTGCGATCGCTGGAGCTGGTGCTCAAGTCGGCGGGCGGCAAGGAGAAAGTGGTTCCGGTCGGCGGCTCGATCAGCGGCTCCGTGGCGACCGGCCAGTACACCGTGTTCCTGGAAGATCTCAACGTCAAGCCCGGTGATGTCGTCACTTACTACGCTCGCGCCACCGATGTCGGGCGAGGGCGGCGATCGACGGAATCGCGGAGCGATATTTTCTTTCTCGAAGTGAAGCCGTACGAAGAAGAGTTCGTGGCGACCGAGGGCCAGGGCGGGTCGTCGCAGGGTGAACCGGAAACCGGCCTCGAAGAACTGATTGCGCAGCAGAAGGACATCATGTCGGCGACGTGGAAGCTCGATGCGCGCGCGCGTCGCGGCGGCGCCGGCGCGCAGTCGCCGCAGGACATTCGCGCCATCGCGCAGGCGCAGACCGGCCTCAAGAGCAAGACCGAGGAGGTCGCGGCGGGCCTGGCCGCGAACATGGCGGCCCAGCGCCGGCGGCCAGGACCACAAGTCCGCGGCTTGAATCGCCCCGGAGACGAGCCGCTGCCACGAGCGATCGACGCGATGGGCCGCGCCGCCGGTGAACTCGAGCGGCTGCGCATTGGACCCTCGTTACCCTTCGAAGAGCAGGCCCTCGCTGAATTGCTGAAGGCCGCCGCCGAGATTCGCCGCCGGCAGATCGCGCTCCAACAGGCGCGCAATGGCGGCGGCAACGGCAATCGCGACCAACCCGATCTCTCGACGCTGTTCGATCAGGAGCTGCGCAAGAAGCAGGAAACCAACTACGAGCAGCAGAGCACCTCGCAGGACACGTCCGCAAAAAATCAGGCGGACGAGGATCCGCTGGCCGCGATCCGCGAGCTCGCTCGCCGGCAGGAAGGGCTGTCGAAGCAGCAGCGCGACCTGGCGAAGAGCAAGGAGCAAATGACCGCTGAAGAAATGAAGCGGCAGCTCGAGCGCCTCACCCGCGATCAAGAAGAACTGCAGAAGCAGGCGGAGGCGCTCGCGCAGCAAATGCAGAGCTCGCGCGATTCCACCGGTTCCAAAGGTTCCAGTGGTTCCAAAGGGTCGAACAGTCAGCAGTTGAAAGACGCCACCGATCAGATGCGGCAGGCCGCCGGTGATCTCCGGCGCCAGGATCCGCAGCAAGCCAGCGCCAGCGGCGCGAAGGCCGGCGAGCAGTTGCGCAACCTCGAACAGGGCATGCAGGGGTCGCGGCCGGACGAACGCAAGCGCGCGGTTGGTGATCTGCAAGTTGAGGCGCGTCAGATTGCCGAGGCCGAACGGCGCTTGGGTAACGAGGCCTCGCAGACGAAATCCGGCAGCGGCGCTGAAGACGCGAGGCGTAAGTTGGCCGCCGAGCAGGAGCGGCTCGCCGATCGCACGCAGCGTCTCGGCGAATCGGTGAAGCAGCTGGCGGCCGCGGGCGAGCCTGGAGAGCGGCAGGCGATGGCGGATGCCGGGCGCGAACTCGATCAGCAAAAGATCCCCGGCCGCATGCGCGATTCCGCCCAGGCAATGCGGCAGGGCCAAGGCGGCGACGAGAAGTCCGCGTCGGCCGCGAACGACATTGCGAAGGCCCTCGACAAGGTCGGCGATCAACTCGGTTCCGCCGGCGGCGCACGCGATGCGGAATCCGCCAAGCTGTCCGATCAACTCTCGCGCGCACAGGAACTGCGCGATCGATTAGGGAAGCTGCAACGATCCATCGAGGCCGGGGCCGGCGACGTCGGTCAGCAGATGCAGGACGCGCAGCGGCTTGCCCAGGAGATGCAGCGCGACAATCCCGGCATGCCGAAAGGCGGGACGACGCCCGAGCAGTGGCAGCGCAGCTTGTCGGCGCCGGGCACCGAAGGCTTCAAGCAGGACTTTGCGAAGTGGGAAGAGTTGAAGAAGAACCTGCTGGTCGCGCTCGATCACACCGAATCGCAGTTGTCCGATCAACTGCGCGCGCGCGAGAATCGCGAACGGCTCAATGCCGGCCGTCATGACGCTGTGGCCGACACCTATCGCGAGCTCGTCGACCGCTATTACCAGTCGCTCGCGGTGCCGCGCCGGCCGAACAAGTAGATGAGATTCGCGGTCGTGCTGCCATGGTGGGGATACGCGCTGGCGTGTGGCGCGGCGGTGGTCCTCGGCTGGCTGGCGTACTCGCGAGTGCCGGTGAGGTTGACGGCGGGCCAGCGCATCGGCCTCAGTGCGCTGCGGGCCCTCACGCTGCTCCTGCTGATCGTCATCCTCCTGCGGCCGATCGTGATGGTGCCGCCGGCGGCCGCCAACAACAGCCTGCTGCCGGTCCTCGTCGATGTGTCTCGCAGCATGCGGCTACGCGACACAGGACGTCCCTCGCGCCTCGAACAGGCGCAGGCGATGGTTCGCGATCTGCAGGCACAGCTCGGCAAGGAATATCGGCTCGAGTTGCTCACGTTTGGCGAAACGTTGACGGCGGTGACGGACGTCGATGGTCTGGCCGCCACCGCGCGCCGCAGCGACCTCAGTGGGGCGGTGGCCGATGTCGCGGAACGATATAAGAGCGAACGGCTCGCCGGCGTGATCGTCTTGTCGGACGGCGGCGATACCGCCGCCCAGGAAGCGCACCAGGGCCGCGCCATCGGCGCGCCGGTGATGACGGTCGGCATCGGCAATCCGGAGACGCCGCGCGATCGCGAGGTCGTCAATCTGACGGCGGGTGAGCCGCTGCTGCCGGGCGCGTCGATCGATCTCAGCGTCTCGGCCACCAGCAACGGTTTCGGAAACGATCCGATCGAATTCCGCGTCAGCGCCAACGGCCGCCCGATCGAAGTGCGGCGCATCGCCCCGTCCGCGGACGGGGCGCCGGTGCATACGGTATTCACGGTCTCTCCAGAGCCAACGGTGCCGACCGTCTACACCGTGCAGATTCCCGACGCCACCGGCGAGGTCGCGACGGAAAACAACACCCGCAGCGTGCTCGTGCCGCCGCAAACCGGCAAGCGCCGATTGCTGGTCGTCGAAGGCGCGCCCGGCTTCGAGCACACCTTCCTGAAGCGCGCGCTCGCCGACGATCCCGGCCTCGAAGTCGATGCCGTCGTCCGCAAGGGCCAAAATGACGATGGGCGCGATACGTTTTATGTGCAGGCGGCGCCGTCGCGGATGGCGGCGCTATCGAGCGGGTATCCGTCGAAACGCTCCGAGCTGTTTGCCTACGACGGCGTCATCTTCGGCAACATCGAGGCCGATTTCTTCACGCGCGATCAACTCGAGCTCACCAACGAATTCGTGGCGACGCGTGGCGGCGGCCTGCTGGTGCTCGGCCAGCGATCGTTCGATCGCCAGGGCCTGGCCGGGACGGCGCTCGAGCAGGCGTTGCCGATCGACCTGACCGATCGCAATGCCAACATCACGCTCGCTTCGGCGCCCGTCTCGATCGTCGAACCGAACACGCCGGCCTTGACGGTGGACGGCGCGTCGCACCCGGCGACGCGCCTCGCGGTGACCGCGGAGGAAAATCGCGCGAAATGGGCGTCCTTGCCGCCGCTTGCGTCGGTGGCGCACGTCGGTGGATCGCGGCCGGGCGCGCAAGTGCTCGCCGTCGCGCTCACGGCCGGCGGCACGCCGCAACCGCTGATCGCCGCGCAACGCTACGGGCAGGGCCGTTCGGTGGTGTTTGCCGGCGAAGCGTCGTGGCGCTGGCGGATGCTCAAGCCGGCCGATGACACCAGCTACGAAACGATCTGGCGGCAACTGGCGAGGTGGGTGACAGCCGGCGCGCAGACGGCGGTGACCATCGCCCCGGTGAGTCCGTCCGCGGCCGGCATCACCGATCGCATCAGCGTGATCGTGCGTGACGAGGACTTTCGGCCGATCGCCAACGCCGAAGTGGCCATCCGGCTGACCGCACCGAATGGCGAGGCGCGCCAGATGACGGCGGCGTTATCGAGCCCGCAGGAAGGGCGCTATGCCGTCGCGACGCGGTTCGATCAACCAGGGGTTTATAGGATTGAAAGCGTTGCGACCCGCAGCGGCGTCAGGGTCGGCACGGCCTCCCGTCCCGTGTTGGTGGGCGGCGTCGATCTGGAAATGACGCAGCCGCGGCTGAACGAGGCGGTGCTCAAGCGTCTGGCCGCGGAGAGCAACGGCCGCTACCTGCGCGCGGACCAGGCGGGTCAGCTGCCGGCGCTGTTGCGTGAGTCGCGCGCCGACGCCGGCACGCCGGAGATGCGCGACCTCTGGCACAATGGATGGAGTTTGCTCGCGATTGTCGGCCTGCTGGCGGCGGAGTGGGTCGCGAGACGTCGAGTAGGATTAGCCTGATGAAGCCCTTGCGGTTCTTCGCGTGTTTCGTGATCTTCGTGGTGACCGTCGCAGACGCCCGCGCAGAGAATCGCTGGGCGCTGATCATCTCGGGCGCGTCCGGCGGCGAGAAGTACGCCGAACAGATGGCGGGCTGGCGCGCCGATCTGCAAAAAGCCCTGGTCGATCGCTACCAGTTCAAGCCGGAGTTCGTAAAGGTCCTGGTCGACGAAGCGGCGACATCGGGTGAGAAGGGTTCCGCCGAGAACGTGCGCAAGCTGTTTGCCGAGATCAAGAAGACGGCGACCAAGGACGATTTCATCTTCATCGTGCTGCTGGGCCACGGCACCTATGACGGCGACGTGGCGAAGTTCAACTTGATCGGCCCCGACCTCACCGCGAAAGAGTGGACCGACCTGCTGGCCGGCATCCAGGGACACATCTCGCTCGTCAACACCACCGAAGCGAGTTTTCCGTTTCTCGAATCGCTCACCGCGAAAGGCCGCGTCGTCATCACCGCGACGGATTCACCGGCGCAGAAATACGCGACCGTGTTCCCCGAGTACTTCGTCAAGGCGATCAAGGAAGCGTCGAGCGATCTCGACAAGAACGGCCGCACGTCGATTTACGAAGTGTTCGCGGCGGCAAGCGCGGCGGTCAAGCAGCATTACGAACAAAAGGGTCAGCTGACGACCGAGCGCGCCTTGCTGGATGACAACGGCGACGGCAAGGGCCGGGAAGCGACGGCCGAAGGCCCCGATGGCGGCATCGCGCGGATTTCGTATCTCGATTCGGAAGTGGTCGCCGCGAGCGCGAATCCGGAACTTGCGGGCCTGATCACGCGACGCCGTGAGCTGGAGCAGAAGGCCGAAGAGCACAAGCAGCTCAAGGGCGTGATGCCCGATGCAGAGTGGAATTCGCAGTTCGAGAAGTTGATGTTGGAGCTGGCGCAGGTCTCAGCGGAAATCCGCAAGAAGTCCTAGACCAATCTGCCATCATCAATTCTGCAATCTACGATCTAGCTCCGTCCCACCACTCGACGGTCGAGCGCTCCGGGCGCCTCATCACGAAGATCAGGATCACTCCGGCGACGAAGCCGACGACGTGAGCCCAGAAGGCGACGCCGCCTGAGATCGCGTTCTTCTCGAACACCGGCAGTTGGTTGATGCCGCTCAGGAACTGGATGAAGAACCACCCGCCGAGGAAAATCGTCGCCGGCAGCTCGAACACGAACAGCGGAAACGGGAACAGCATCAGCACGCGCGAGTGGGGGTAGAGCACCAGATACGCGCCCATCACGCCGGCAATGGCGCCGCTCGCGCCAACCATCGGGACCAGCGAATTCGGACTCATCATCGTCTGCGCCACTGCCGCGGCGACGCCGCAGGCGAGGTAGAAGAGGACAAAGCGGCCGTGGCCGACCCGGTCTTCGACGTTGTCGCCGAAGATCCACAGGAACAGCATGTTTCCGGCGAGGTGCGCGAAGCCGCCGTGGATGAACATCGCGGTAAAGACGTTGAGGACCGCAAAGTAAGCGGGCACCAGGCCGAATGCGTAGATGAACCAGCGGCGGCCGTCCTCCGGCAGCATCAATCCGAACAGGTAGACGAGGACGTTGAGGACGATCAGGCCGATCGTGACACCAGGTGTGGTGCGTGACGGGATGACGTCGCGGAGGGGGATCACGGGCAGGGATCAGGGATCGGGGATCAGGGATCAGGGAGTTGAGATCAGATCCATAATGATTAGCAGCTTAAACCAACTCACCCCATTCCCTGATCCCCGTTCCCTGATCCCTGATCCCTGCTATGAAATGCCGTTCGTGCGGAGCTGAGATTGCGGCCAACGCGCTGATTTGCTACAAGTGCGGGACCGCCACCACTGAACCAAGAATTCAACCGCCGTCGGCCCGTCCACGGACCGGCCGCGGCATGATCGCCGGCCTGATCCTCCTCGGGCTGGCGCTGGCCGCCGTCGCCAGGGAAGTGGCTTGCGGCACCCTGTTTCAGTAGCGCTCGCCCTGCTATGATGAGTCGGTTATGGCCACGCCTAACGCGCGCCTTGAAGTAAACGACGGCCTCGGCCAGCGCATCGTCCCCATCAACAAAGAGCTGCTGTGCATCGGTCGCCGCACCGAGAGCGATTTGCGGCTGGTGGGCAGTGACGTGTCGCGCGAGCATGCCGAGATCGTCCAACAGGACGGTGAGTGGCTCCTGCGCGACAAGGGCTCCCGCTACGGCACCTATGTGAACGGTGAAGCGGTCACCGAACACAAGCTGACGCACGGCGACAAGGTGCAGTTCGGCCGCGCGAGTGGTGCGGACGTCGTGTTCCTGACCGGCGATGGTCCCGCGCATACGGATCGATCGCACGCCAGCGCGGTCAATGATCTCCGGCAACTGGCGGCATTGCTCGAAGGCTTGCGCGCGCTTGGTTCGGGCCGCGTGCTCGATGAAGTGCTCGCGCTCGTGCTCGATGCGGCGATCGACGTGGCCGGCGCCGAACGCGGCTTCATCATGCTGGCGCCGAACGCCGGCGCCGCCGGCACCGAGCTCGAGATGAAACTGGCCCGCGCCAAGGGCCGCATCACGCTGCCGGGCACCGGGTTCAAGACCAGCCGCAAGATTCCCGAAGAAGTGTTCGCGACGGGCGAGTTGAAGATCGTCGCCGACCTCCTCGACGGCGATCTCGCGAACGTCCACCTCGGCACGGTGCAGCTCGGCATCCGTCACGTCGCGTGTATTCCGCTGCGCATGGTCCGCTATCTCGACCGCGCCGACATGAAGGCGGATACCAGGAACATCGGCGTGCTGTATCTCGACAGCCGCGAGAAGGGCAGCCTGCTGGCCCCCCACACCCGCACCGCGCTCGATACGCTCGCGACCGAAGCCGGCGTGGCGATTGAAAACGCGCGCCTGTATCGCGAAACGCTCGAGAAGGCGCGCATCGAGCACGAGCTGAAGATCGCGGCGGAAATCCAGCGCGCGCTGCTGCCCGAAGGCAACCACAGCGGCGCGTTCTTCGAATCGGCCGGCACGTCGGTGCAGGCGCGTTCGATCGGCGGCGACTTCTTCGACATGCAGGACATGCCGGACGGGCAGTTCGGCTTCCTGGTCGGCGACGTGGCCGGCAAGGGCCCGGCGGCCGCGCTGCTGACCTCGAAGATTCTCGGCATCTTCTCGGCGTTCGTGTCGGTCGGCGACGAACCGGCGCAGACCGTCGATCACATCAACAAGGTCCTGACGCGCCGGCAGATCGACGCCCGTTACGCGACGTTGTTCTACGGTCAGTTGTCCGCCGATGGGCAGATGCGGTTCTGCAACGGCGGGCACAATCCCGCGATCATCTTCGGCGTGGACGGCCTCCGCCGCATCGAGGTTGGCGGCATGCCGGTCGGCATGTTCGAAATGGCGCCGTACTCGGGCGACCAGATCGAGCTCAAGCCCGGCGACACGATGATCCTCTACAGCGACGGCGTCACCGAAGCGCACAACGTCGCCGGCGAAGAGTTCGGCGAAGACCGCATGGTGGCGGTGCTGATGCAGCATTACCAGGCCGAAGCGAAGGTCGTGCTCGAGAAACTGATCGACGAGGTCAAGACCTTCGCGCACGGCGCCGAGCAGTACGACGACGTCACGGCGCTGGTCGTGAAATACACCGGACCGAAATGAGCAAGCTGACGCCCGACGGCCATGCAGGCCGGCGCAAGAAACAATGGGCGATGGGGCTCTGGGTCCTGTTCGCTCTCGTGGTGTTCAACGTGACGTTCGACTGGGAGACCCGGGCCGCCGGATACGCCTTCGTCGCGTCACAGGTCGCCCGCCAACAGGCCGGGCAACCCACCATCACCATCAATGACGGCTTCCGCCCCATGGTGCGGGCGGCCGCCCGTCACTCCGCCGTGTGGCTCGTCGGTATCGCCGCATTCGGCATCGCCGCGACGACAGCTGCCGGCAAACAGTCCCGATAAATGCTTGAGTCTCTGATCTACGACTGGAACAAGATCGGCGCGCCGTCCCGGCCGCCGAAGGTGATGCTCGACGACGAGACGTTGCGCGATGGCTTGCAGTCGCCCTCGGTGCGCACGCCGACGATCGCCAGCAAGATCGAGATCCTGCACCTGATCGACAAGCTGGGCATCGATACCGCCGATGTCGGGTTGCCCGGTGCCGGTCCGCACGTCGTCAAGGACGTGGAGCGCCTGGTCCGGGAGATCGTCGAGGCCAAGTTGAAGGTGCGCGCGAACTGCGCGGCCCGTACCGCTATCGCCGACATTACGCCGATCGTCGAGATCATGCAGCGCACCGGCATGCAGCTCGAAGTCGGCACGTTCATCGGCTCGTCGCCGATCCGGCAGTACACCGAAGGGTGGACGATCGAGTGGCTGTTGCGCAGCACCGAGGACGCGATCAAGTTCGCGGTGGCCGAGGGGCTGCAGGTGATGTACGTCACCGAGGATACGACCCGCGCCGATCCGGCCACGCTGCGCCGCCTCTACGAGTGCGCGATCAATGCCGGCGCTCATCGCATCTGCCTGGCCGACACCGTCGGTCATGCCACGCCGTGGGGCGCCTCGGCGGTGGTGCGTTTCGCGATGCAGGTGATCAAGGACAGCGGCGCCGATGTCGGCCTCGACTGGCACGGCCATCGCGACCGCGACCTGGCGATCATCAACAGCATCGCCGCGCTCGAAGCCGGCGCGACGCGCGTTCACGCCGCGGCCCTCGGCATCGGCGAGCGGGTCGGCAACACGCCGATGGAACTGCTGCTGGTGAATCTCGTGGTGATGGGGTTCCTCGAGCGCGATCTGGCGCCGCTGATGGCGTACGTCGAAACCGTCTCGGAAGCCTGCGCCGTCCCGATCCCCGACAACTATCCGGTCGTCGGCAAGGACGCCTTCCGCACCGCCACCGGCGTGCACGCCGCCGCCGTCGTCAAGGCGTGGAAGAAGGGCGATCGCGACCTGATGGACGCGGTCTACTCGGCGATCCCGGCCAGCCTCGTCGGCCGGCACCAGATGATCGAGGTCGGGCCGATGTCAGGGAAGTCGAACGTGGTGTTCTGGCTGGAGCAGCACGGCATCCCGTGCAGCGATCCGATCGTCGAACGCGTGTTCGCGAAGGCGAAGAGTTCGACGACGGTTCTGACCGAAGCTGAGATTCTTGCGGAAGTGTATCGGTAGGACCTTCAATGTTTCAGCAGTCTTGCTTCGATTTCCGGCAGCGCCGCCATCAACACATCACCGACCGTCTGCAAGCTTCGCGCGGCGACGGCTTCGATGGTGTCCTGCGCGGTATGCCACTGCTGGTAATCGAGGTCGATGATGTCGAGCGACGCGACGCCGGCCTTCAGGAACGGCAGGTGATCGTCCTCGACCGTGGTTTCTTCATCCATGAAGGCGGGCTGCTTCAGGCGCTTCGCCGCGCCCCACACGATCTCGGTCAACCAGCGCGTCGAGTTCGATTCGCGGCGGATGGTCAGGTTGCGATCGCCGATCATGTCGAGCAGGATGAAGGCGCGCAGCGACTTGAGCGTGCCTGACTTGCGGGCCGCATCGACGTAATAGCGGCTGCCGTAGGTGTTGTCGGTGCCCTGCCACTCGCCGGTCGCTTCCTCGCCGTCCAGGAACAATAACTCGATCGTAAAGGGCAGCGTGCCGCGCGCCTTGATCACCCGCGCCAGTTCGAGCAGCGCCGCGGTGCTCGAGGCGCCATCGCTGGCGCCAACGAAGCGCATGTTGCGGAACAACTTGGTGTCGAAGTGGCTGCCGATGACGATGCGATCGGCGCTCTTGCCGGGGATGGTGCCGATCAGGTTGACCATCTTGATCGGGCCGAGCGGCGTCTGGCCGTCAAACGGCTGCTCGACGGTCTTGATGCCGAGCGTGGCGAGCTGGGCTTTGATGTAGTCCCGCGTCTTGACGTTGGCGGGGGAGCCGGACGGCCGCGGACCGATGGCGACCTGCTGCCGGAGATGTTCCCAGGCCCTTGAACTATCAAAGGCCGCAGCGCCGGACTGCGCGCTCGCGGGTTGACCCGCGAGCGCCAGCAGGACGGCAATGGCCAGAGGCCATACAGCGAAACAGCGACTAGCGCTTAGAAAGCGGGACGTATTCACGCGTGTGAGCTCCCTCGTACAACTGTTTCGGGCGAGCGATCTTGGTGTCGGGGTCGAGCAGCATCTCTTCCCACTGCGCGACCCAGCCCACCGTGCGGGCAATCGCGAACAGCACCGCGAACATCTCCACCGGGAACCCCATCGCCTGGTAGATCAGGCCGGAGTAGAAGTCGACGTTCGGATAGAGCTTGCGGCTGATGAAGTATTCGTCCTCGAGCGCGATGCGTTCGAGCTCGAGCGCGATGTCGAGCAGCGGATTCTTGCCCGTCACCTCGAACACTTCGTAGGCGGTCTTCTTGATGATCTTGGCGCGCGGGTCGTACGACTTGTAGACGCGGTGACCGAAGCCCATCAGGCGGCCTTCGCCGGCCTTGACCTTCTTGATGAAGGCGGGGATGTGATCGACGGTGCCGATCTCCTTCAGCATGCGCAGCACCGCTTCGTTGGCGCCGCCGTGCAGCGGGCCATAGAGCGCCGCCGCCGCGCCGGCCAGGGCCGAGAACGGATCGACGTTCGAGCTGCCGATCGCGCGCATCGTGCTGGTCGAGCAGTTCTGCTCGTGGTCGGCGTGCAGGATGAACAGCACGTCGAGCGCGCGTTCGAGCTTGGGATTCGGCGTGTACTTCACCTCGGTCATCTTGAACAGCATGTTCAGGAAGTTGCCGGTGAAGCTGAGGTCGTTGTCGGGATAGACGTAGGGACGGCCGATGCTGTGGCGATAGGCGTAGGCGGCAATGGTCGGCGTCTTCGCGATCAGCCGGTGGATCTGCTTGCGGCGCGAATCGGCGTTGAAGATCTGCTTGCCGTCCGGATAGAAGGTCGACATCGCGCCGACGGTGCTGATGAACACCCCCATCGGATGCGCGTCGTAGGTGAAGCCTTCCATGAACTTCTTGATGTTCTCGTGCACCATCGTGTGCATGGTGATCGAGTGGATCCAGCCGTTCAGCTGCTCCTTGGTCGGCAGTTCACCGAACAGGATCAGGTAGGCCGTTTCCAGGTAGGTGCTGTGCTCGGCGAGCTGTTCGATCGGGTATCCGCGGTACATCAGGATGCCCTTGTCGCCGTCGATGTAGGTGATCTTGCTCTTGCACGCGGCGGTGTTCATGAACGCGGGGTCGTAGGTGCAGAGCCCCGGGTCGTCGCCGCCGGTGGTGATCTTCTTGAGGTCGGTGGCGCGAATGGCGCCCTCCGCGATCGGAACCTCGTAGGTCTTGCCAGTGCGGTTGTCGGTAATGCTGAGCGTATCGGCCATATGGTGATCCCACTAATTCTAGATCATCATTGGCCTCGCGGCGATAACGGAACGAGATGGATTCAATGCGGGTGGTAACTAGGTGTCTCCGGACCCCCGGTCCGACCCGTGATGCCGGACGTCCTTGGCCGAGAGGATGAAGATCACGTCCTCGGCGACGTTCGTCGCATGGTCGCCAATCCGTTCGAGGTGGCGGGAAATCAGGATCAGGTCCAGGGCCGGTTCAATGGTGTCTGGCGCCTGGAGCATGTAGGTCAGCAGTTCCCGGAAAATCTGGGTTTTGAGCGCATCCAGCGTATCGTCGGCCGCCAGCACCGCCTCGGCCAGGACGATGTCGCGGCGGACGAAGGCGTCGAGGCTGTCGCGCAACATCTTCTGGGCCAGCTCGCCCATCCGCGGAATGTCGATCAGCGGCTTGACGGGGGCGTGCTGCAGGTAGCGCTTGCCGGCCTCCGCGATATTCACGGCGAGGTCGCCGACGCGTTCGAGGTCGGTGTTGATCTTGACGGCCGCGACGATCACGCGCAGGTCGGCGGCCATCGGCTGGTGCAGCGCCAGCAGCTTGAAGCAGCGATCGTCCATCTCGATGTGGAGATCGTTGATCGGCTGATCGCCGGTGAGGACCGCATCGAGGGCGGCGCCGTCCCGGTCCATCAGGCCGCGCACGGATTCGCGGACCCGCTCCTCGGCCAGCCCGCCCATGGCCAGCAGCCGCTCCTTCAGTGCATCGAGGTCCTGCTGGAAATGCCGGAACACCTTTTCCATTACCCACACCGTCCTGTGACGTAGTCTTCCGTCAGTTTTTCCTGCGGCGCCGTGAAGATCTTGTCCGTGCGACCGAACTCGACCAGCCGCCCCAGCCAGAAGAACGCGGTGAAGTCCGACACCCGGGCCGCCTGCTGCATGTTATGCGTCACGATGACGATCGTGTAGTTCTTCTTCAGTTCGTAGACCAGTTCCTCGATGCGCTGCGTGGCGATCGGATCGAGCGCCGACGCGGGTTCGTCCATCAGCAGGATTTCCGGCTTGATCGCCAGCGCCCGCGCGATGCACAGCCGCTGCTGCTGGCCGCCCGACAAGGCCAGCGCGGATTCGTGGAGGCGGTCCTTGACCTCGTCCCAGATCGCCGCCTGCCGCAGGCTCTCTTCGACGCGATCCGCCATCTCCGCCTTCGACGTGGTCAGGCCGTTGATGCGCAGGCCGTAGGCGATGTTCTCGAAGATCGACTTCGGAAACGGATTCGATTTCTGGAACACCATGCCGACCTTGCGGCGCAGCTGCACCACGTCCACGCCGGGGTCGTAGATCGACTCGCCGTCGATGCGCACGGTGCCTTCGACGCGCGTCCCCGGGATGATGTCGTTCATCCGGTTCAGCGTGCGCAGGAACGTGCTCTTGCCGCACCCCGACGGGCCGATGAACGCGGTGACGAGGTTGGCGCGAATCTGGATCGAGATGCCGTCCAGCGCGCGCTTCTCGCCGTAATAGAAGTTCATGGCATCGACGCCGATCTTCACCGGCGCGTCGAGCGCCGACGGCGACGGCCCGGATCGACTGGCAATGCCCGACAGGCTGGGAATCTTGGAGCTGGCTGCGGTCATGCGCGTCCCTGACGTTGGTAGCGATCCCTGACGATGATCGCGATGGCGTTCATGCTCAATAGTAGTGCGAGCAGCACGAGGATGCCCGCCGCGGCGTTGGCCTTGAAGTCGGTCTGCGGCCTCGACACCCAGTTGAACACCTGGATCGGCAGCACCGTGAACTTCGACCACACGCTGTCGGGCGCGAAGGGGATATAGGTGAGCGCGCCGATGGTGATGAGCGGCGCGGTTTCGCCGATCGATCGCGACAGCGCCAGGATCAAGCCGGTCAACACGCCCGGCATGGCCATCGGCAGCACCTGGTGCCAGATCGTCTGCCATTTCGTGGCGCCGAGCGCGTAGGAGCCCTCGCGAATCGACTTCGGCACCGTGCGCAGCGCCTCGCGCGTCGAGAGAATCACGACCGGCAGCGCGAGCAAGGCGAGCGTCGCGGCGCCGGCGAGCACGCTCTGGCCCATGCCCATCAGGCGGACGAACAGGCCGAGGCCGAGCAGGCCGTAAATGATCGACGGCACGGCGGCGAGGTTGGCGATATTGAGCTCGATGAACCGCGCCAGGCGGCTGCGCGATCCGTATTCCTCGAGATAGATCGCCGCCGCCACGCCGACCGGCAAGGCCAGCGCCCCGGTGAGCGCGATCACCCAGATCGAGCCCATCAGCGCGTGATACACGCCGGCTTCGTTGGCGTTACGTGACGCGATATTGGTGATGAACGGCCAGCTCAGGCGCGACGCGCCGTCCTTGACGATGTCGTAGATCAACGCGGCCAGCGCCGACAACGCGATGACCAGCGTCGACAGCGAAACGATCTGGAAGATCAGGTCGGCGCGCTTCCTCATGCGTACTCCTCGCGGAAGCGTTCGCGCAGCCACGTGCTGATCAAGTTCAGGCCGAAGGTCATGAGGAACAACAGCATGCCGACCGCGAAAATGGTGCGGTATTCAATCGTGCCTTGCGGCGTGTCGCCGAGGCTCACTTGCACGATGTAGGCGGTCATCGTCTCAATGGGCACGAACGGATTGCCGGTCAGGCGCGGCTGCTGTCCCGCGGCAATCGCGACGATCATCGTCTCGCCAATCGCGCGCGACGCCGCGAGGATGAACGCCGCCGTGATGCCCGAGAATGCCGCCGGCACGACGACCCGCAAGGCCGTCTGCATCCGCGTGGCGCCGAGCGCATACGAACCTTCACGGAGTCCGCGCGGCACCGCGCGCATCGCATCCTCCGACAGGGAAGACACGAGCGGCAGGATCATCAGCCCCATCACCAGGCCGGGGCTGAGCGCGTTGAACCCCGACAGGGTGGGCAGGAAGGTCTGCAAGAGCGGCGTCACGAACGTCAGCGCGAAGTAGCCGTAGACGACGGTCGGCACACCCGCGAGCAGTTCGAGAATCGGTTTGACAATGCGACGGACGCCGTCGGGCGAGTATTCACTGAGATACACCGCGGTCAGCACGCCCATCGGCAGCGCCACGACCAGCGCGATCACCGACACCAGCATCGTGCCGGCGACGAGCGGCAGGACGCCGAAGTGCCGATCCGAGAACAGCGGTGTCCATTGGGTGCCGGTCAGGAACTCGACGATCGAGACTTCGCCGAGGAACTGGTACGTTTCGACGGCGAGGACCATGATGATCCCCGCCGTCGTCAAGATCGATAACGCTGCGCAGAGAAACAGCAGCCGCTCGATGATCCATTCGAGCGCGCGGGTGCTCATGCGCCGCTACTTTCCGCTTTCTTTCGCCAGCAGCTGATCGAGCGTCACGCCGATAGTGTTGGCGCCGGTGAAGGCCGAGCCGAGCATCTTGTTGGCGTAGCGATCGTTGACCATGCCGTAGATCTTGTCGCCGAGGCCGACATAGCCGACCTCGCGCGCCAGCTTGTCGGCGTTGGCCAGGTAATAGGCGACGAACTTCTTCACCTCGGGCCGCTCGTTGGCCTTGTTCGAGACGTAGAGGAAGACGGGACGCGACAACGGCTCGTAGGTGCCGTTGCGGATGGTGTCGGCCCCCGGCGTAATGGCGCCATCGCCGTTCTCCTTCTTGCCATCGTCCACGGGGACGAGCTTGAGCCTGGCCTTGTTGCCTTCGTAATAGGCGAAGGGGATGAAGCCGAGCGCGAGCTCGTCGTTGCTGATGCCCTGCACCAGGACGTTGTCGTCTTCGCTCGAGGTGAAGTCGCCGCGGCTGGCCTTGGCCTTGCCGTTGATCGCCTCGGTGAAGTAGTCGAAGGTGCCCGAGTCGACGCCGGCGCCGAACAGGTGCACTTCGCGATCCGGCCAGCCCTTGCGGACCTGGCTCCACTTGGTGATCTTGCCCTGGGCCTCCGGCGCGAACAGCGTCTTCAGCTCCGCGGTGGTGATCGTGTCGAGCCACGCCGCCTTCGGGTTCACCACGATGGCGATGCCGTCGTAGGCAATCGGCAGCTCGATGTACTGGACGCCGGCCTTCTCGCACGCGGCGACCTCGGTGGCGCTGATCGGCCTCGAGGCATCGCTGATGTCGGTCTCGGCGCGGCAGAATTTCTGGAAGCCGCCACCCGTGCCGGAGATGCCCACGGTCACGCGAATGGCCTTTTCCACTTTCTGAAATTCTTCGGCGACGGCTTCGCTGATCGGGAAGACGGTGCTCGAGCCGTCAAGGCTCACGAGGGTCGGGCCGGAAGAGGCGGGAGCCGCACCACCGGTGCGCGCATCCTGGGCGCTCTTGCTGCAGCCGGCCAGCGCGACTACGACGGCCAGCGCGGCGATATGACGAATATCTAATCTCATGCCGCTAGCGTACGCGGCGGGGATTTCGCGGTAGTTTCTGGCGTGTTAATTCGGTGTTAACGGCCGCCGAGTTGTTCACCAGGGCCACGGAGGGCGCCGAGGCTCGTCTGTAGGGCACCTTCTCGATACGCACCTTCCGACTGAGCGCCTCTTCCAGCGCCTTGGCCTGTTTGTGCGCCGCCCAGACTTCCAGTTCGGCGTCGCCGACGGCCTGGACGTTGATGCGAATCTCGCCCAGCCGCTCGCGGACTTCGATCCCGCGGATCACGCCGTGACGGCTGCGATCCAGCGTTTCGGCCAGGCGCAGAAACGCGGCCAGGATCGTGACGATGCGGCGGTTCTCCTTGCTGAGATCGATGAAGCCGATGTGCTCGCGCTTCGGGGTGGCGCGGCGGTGGTAGCGCGTGACCAGCGCGATCACGTCGATCTCTTCCGGCTCGAAGCCGCGCAGGTCGCCGTTCTTGGTCAGGTAGTACGAATGGCGGTGATGCTTTTCGTAGCTGATGTGATTGCCGATGTCGTGCAGGAACGCGGCGTATTCCAGCCACTCGCGCTCGCGATCGCCGAGCCCGTGGATCCGCTTGGTGTAATCGAACAACGTCAGCGCAATGGCCGCGACTTGCTTCGAGTGCTCGGCTTCCCAGGCGCAGCGTTCGGCCAGCTCGATGACCGATCGGCGGCGCACGTCGGGGTAGCTGTCGACGCGGGCGATGTCCTGGCGATGCCCGTGGATGTAGTCGAGCAGCACGCCTTCGCGCAGCGCCAGGTCGCACAGCGTGATCTCCTCGGCGCCGAGCTTCTTCAGCAGCGTGTCCAGCAGGATGGCGCCCGCGACCATCAGGTCGGCGCGCCGCGGATCGAGGCCGGGGAGGTGCATGCGCTCCTCGAGATCCATCTCGACGGCGGTCTTGCGCAGCCGCCGGATCGACTTCGCCGGCACGCGCAGGTTGCGCACCTCCTGCGGCACCGCTTCACGATCGATCGCCGTCGCCACCGTGCCGAGGGACAGGATCGTCCCCGAGGTGCCGATCACGCGATCGAAACCCTGTTCGGCAATGTGCTCGATGTAGCGATCGACTTCCTCGCGAATGAACTCGACCATCTTGCGTTCATCACGGCTGGAGATCGGATCCGAATCGACGAAGCGTTCGGTCAGGCGGATGACGCCGATCTTGAAGCTCTTCGCCAGCGCCACTTCGCGTCCGGTGCCGCGGGTGATCTCGACGCTGCCGCCGCCGATGTCGATCACCACCGCCGGCTTGGGCGTATCGACACCGTAGACCGCCGCGAGATGGATCAGCCGGGCTTCTTCGACGCCGGTAATGATGCGCGCGCGAATGCCGGTGCGCCGTTCGATGGCGCGCAGGAAGGCGCCGCCGTTCTCGGCTTCGCGCGTCGCGCTGGTGGCGACGGCGAGGATTTCATCAACCTCGTGCGATTTGGCGAGCCGCGCAAACTTGGAGAGCGCTTGCAGCGCCGCGGTCATCGCCTCGGGCGTGAGCTTCTTGCCGTCGAGCCCGCCGGCGCCCAGCCGGACCATTTCTTTTTCGCGATCGACAATTTCAAATGAGAAGTCCGGTCTGACCCGGACCACGATCATGTGGACGGAGTTCGTCCCGATGTCGATCGATGCAAGTCTCATTGAATGTCCGACGCCTGCCCTGGGCGAGTCATTGGTTGCGCTCGCGCAACCGATGGCGAGTCGAAGGGTATACTTGGAAAGTCATCCTAGCATGGAGCATTCGGCCCTCTCGGTAGCGCTACTGCGGCAACGTCTGGTGTCACTGCTCACCGCCATGCCGGCGGCGCAGGCCGGCGACGAAATCTCCGTGCACCAGGCCCGGGTCGCCTCTCGTCGTCTGCGTGAAGCGCTGCCGGTGCTGGGCGCGCGTGCCGACGACGATGCGCTGGATCGCGCCGAGAAGCGGGTGCGCCGGATTACCCGCGCGCTCGGTCCCGTTCGCGAGCTCGACGTGACCTTGCTGTTACTGGCCGAGCTCGAAGGCAAGGGCGCGGCGCCGGTGCGCGCGATTGCGCGCGTGCGCAAGGCGGTGACCGAAGAGCGGCAGCAGCGTCGATCCGAAATGCTCGAAGAGATCACGCCGACGCGCCTCGACAAGCTGCGCAAGCGGCTGGTGAAGGTCGCGGCGCCGAATCCGCAGTCAGCGTTGGTGCGGAGCGCGAAAGCCGAGGCGGCCGCGCAGGCGTCGCTGCGTGCGCGCCGGCTGAAGGCGGCGATCGATCGCGCCGGCGGCATGTATCTCGCCGATCGGCTGCATCGCGTCCGCATCGAAGCCAAGAAGCTGCGCTATGCGCTCGAGATCCAACGCGAGTTGTCGCGGTCGCGATCGATGACCGGTCTGATGCGGCTCAAGCATCAACAAGACCTGCTCGGCCGCGTGCACGACCTGGAGATCCTGATCGATCGCGCGCGCGGCGTGCAGAGCAAGTTGTCCCCGCGGGACCGCATCGGCATGGCCGAGTTGAACAAGCTGATTCGCGTGCTCGAAGACGAGTGCCGTGAAGGCCACGCTTCGTACATGCATTCACGTCCTTCGCTGTTGAAACTGTGTGACGCGATCATCGCCGCCGATCGCACCCGTCCAAACGCCGCATAGCCCACATCCATGGCCGCCACTATCGAGCTGTACCTGGTTCGTCACGCGATCGCTGCCGAGCGCGGACCGAAATATCCGGACGATCGCCTCCGCCCATTGACACCGGCGGGCGCCAAGAAGTTTGCCCAGTCCGTCCCCGGGCTGCTCGCACTCGACGTCGTCATCGACTTCGTATTGACGAGCCCGTTGGTGCGCGCGCGCGAGACCGCCCAGCTGCTGGCTGCCGGTCTGAAGCCGAAGCCGGCGATCACCGAGGTCGACGCGCTGGCCCCCGGCGGACGTCACCCCGCGATCATCGAAGCCATCAAGACCCACAGCAAGCGTCATCGCCGACTCGCGCTGGTGGGACACGAGCCGGATCTCGGGGAGTTCGCCGCGCGATTGCTCGGTGCCCGCGGCATGGTGGAGTTCAAGAAGGGCGGCGCGTGCCTGATCGAAGTGGACGGCGCCACGCCAGGCGGCCCGGGCACGCTGCGCTGGATGATGACGCCCAAAGCCATGCGCGCACTCGCGCCGTAGATGAATCCCAAGGCGCTGGTCGTCATCAATCCGATCGCTGGTCCGGGACGGACGCGGACGATCGGTGCGTGCGTCGACCTCGCCAGGACCGTGCTCTCCGCCCATCGCTACGATGCGGACGTCCGTGTCACCACCGGCCCCAACGACGCCGCTCGATTCTCGCGCGACGCGGTCGAAAACAAGTCCGCTCTCGTGATCGCCTGGGGCGGCGACGGCACGGTGAATGGTGCCGCCGCTGAAGTGGCCGGCACGGGGATTCCGTTCGCGATCATTCCGGGCGGCTCCGGGAATGGTCTCGCCCGCGACCTGCGGATTCCGTTGAACGCGCGCCGCGCGTTTGAAATTGCGGCGGGGGGCGCCACGCGCGCGATCGACGCGGGTGATCTGCACGGCTCCCTGTTTTTCAACGTCGCCGGCATCGGCTTCGATGCGCGCATTGCGGCACGACTGGCGCAACCCGGTGCGCGTCGAGGATTGCTGGGTTACGTTCTCGCGACCCTCGGCGAGCTGCGCAGCTACGAGCCCGGCCGCTACTCCATCCACGAGGCCCTTGATGCCAACGGCGCCGCGATCGCTTGCGACATCATCGACCGGCCGGCCTTGTTCATCGCGCTCGCCAACTCACGGCAGTACGGCAACGGCGCCCAGATCGCACCGGCAGCGCTCCTGGACGACGGGATGATCGAGATCGTGGTGGTGGAGCCGCTGTCGGGCTTCAGCATCATCAGGCACGTGCCGGCGTTCTTTCGCGGCACCCTCTGCGAAGGTCCGGGCGTGTTGATGAGATCCGCCTCGGCGATGGAAGTGTCGTCTCCGCATCCGATCAGATTCCATGTGGACGGAGAGCCGCGAGAAGGCCCCCATCGCATCGCGCTGCGCACGCGCCGCGGCGCTCTGTTGGTGAGAGTCGGCCGCCCGGACGTCAGGAACTAGCGTTGTTCGTTTCGATGAACCGGTAGCCCAATCCCACCACCGTTTCGATCTGTTTGCCGGCGGCGCCGAGCTTGCCGCGCAGCCGGCCGACGTGCACGTCCACCGAGCGCGTTTCGATCAGGCGATCGTAGCCCCACACGCGTTCGAGCAGCCGGTCGCGCGACAGCACGCGATTGCGATTCTCGACGAGATACTTCAGCAGCTCGAATTCACGGCGGGTGAGGCGAATCGACTGGCCGTCCACGGCAATCGACACCGCATCGAAATCCGCGACCAGGTGTTCGCCGCGATAAATCGGCGGCGGCCCCGGATCCTCAGCGCGGCCGCGGCGCATCACCGCACGGACACGCGCCGCCAGCTCCCTCGGACTGAACGGCTTGCTGATGTAGTCGTCGGCTCCGGCATCCAGTCCCTGGACACGGTCGCCTTCGGTGGTGCGCGCGGTCAGCATGATGATGGGGGTTTTGGCCGTGCCAGGGCGGGTACGAAGCAATCGACAGACTTCGAGGCCGCCGAGCACGGGCAAATTGAGGTCGAGGATGATCAGGTCGGGCGGCTGCTCGCTGGCAAGCTTCAGCGCCTGGTCGCCGCTGGCGGCGATTTCAACAACCGCATCTCCGCTCCGCTCGAGGGTGTGCTTCACCAGCCCGGCAATGTCGCTTTCGTCCTCGACGACGAGCACGCGGGTCTTTCCGGGTCCACGCTGCGCGTGGGCGCCTCGCAAAGGTGACGGCATGGTGGTGGCTTGCATCCACCCACACGGTAGCCGCCGCAGATTTCTGGCGAATGACGGGAGGGTTAATTCTGGGTAACGGATATTGCCGATTGCAGAATCCTTGATTGGAAATTGTTGGGCGATTGGTGATTTGGCGATTGGGGATCTAGTGATTGTGCTGCTTGAGGCGACTTCTTGCCGTCTTTCTCGACGCCGAGAGGATGGCGACCAGTTCAGATGCTTCTTGCTGCAGCCATGCGAGCGCCTCGCCCGAAGCCAGGCCCGTTACGGCAAGTTTGTGTAGCCAGCCGACACATTCGTCAGCTTCCTCGAGCGCGATGGAGAGCTTGGAAACGAACATTGCGCGACTCTGCGCACGGCAGGCGGCGTGGTAGTTGGATGCGACCGAGGTCCCCGCATCGTACAACTGCAACGCGATTCGACGAGTAAACGGATCGGGCGGAAGGCTCTTGCAGAAGTTGATGATCTGAACGGAGAAGTGATCCGTGCGAGCACGCATTTGGTCGGCGGTCATGCATCTCCCCAATGCATGGCCAATGCCCCAGGCCCGAAAGAGGGTTGAAGCTGCTAAGCAGCTATCTATCAATCAATTACCAATCGCCAGTTCGCAGTCACCCAATTTCAAATCGCAGAATCTTCAACAGTCAAGGAATCAAGGATTCGCGAAATCTGCCATGCATCCTTGTTTCCTGTCGCATCGATGTCGCCAGCCTGTAGCGGGGCGGTCAAACGCGGCGCCTAAGTTCACTTCGAGGAAAAAATACGAATGAAACGGATTGCGTTTGTCCTGATTGCGTCTCTGCTCCTGTGGGCCCCAGCCGGAGCCGTTGCCGGCCAGTTCGAAACCGGCAACGTCATCGGCACCATTAAAGACTCGACTGGCGCCGTGGTGCCAGGCGCCAAAGTCACCTTAACCAATACGCAAACCGGCGTCAGCAGCGAGAAGACCAGCGACGCCAACGGCCTCTACGAGTTCTTTACCGTTCGTCCCGGCAGCTACGTGGTCACGGCGGAGAAGGCCGGTTTCTCAATCGCCCTGGTCGATAACGTGCAGGTCACGGTTGGCGCGCGCCAGCGCGTGGACCTCAGCATGGCAATCGGTCAGTTGAGCGAGAAGGTCGAGGTCAGTGCCAGGGCGGTGTTGCTGCAGACGGACTCGAGCGATCGCAGCCAGATCATCAGCGGCGCCCAGGCACGGGCGTTGCCGCTCAACGGCCGCGAATACTCGGCCCTGACGCTGCTCTCTCCCGGTGCGCGCCAGTCGGCGATTGGCTCGTCGCGTGAAGCGTCGTTCAACATCAACGGCCTGCGCTCGACGTTCAATAATTTCCTGATCGATGGTGTGGACAACAACGCCTACGGCACCAGCAACCAGGGCTACTCGAACCAGGTGATGCAGCCGGCGCCGGATGCGGTCGGCGAGTTCAAGGTCGTCACCAATAACATGAGCGCCGAGTACGGACGCTCGGCCGGCGCCACCGTGAACGTCGCGTACGCCAGCGGCACCAACACCCTGCGTGGCTCGCTGTGGGAGTACGCGCGCCGCACGGAGTTCAATGCCATCGGCGCGTTTCGTCCGGCCAACGGCATCAAGCCCGCCTTCGATCGCGACCAGTTCGGCGGCGTGCTCGGCGGCCCGATCCTGAAGAATCGCGTGTTCTTCTTCTCGGACTTCGAGATGCTGAAGCAGACGCGCGGTGGCAACGTGTTCTCGACCCTGCCGACGACGTCGCAGCGAGCCGGGATCCTGGCGGTCGATGTGCGCAATCCGCTTACCGGCGAGACGTATGCGGCCGGCACGCCGATCCCGATGAGCAACTTCGCGCGCCGGGTGTTGAACGATCTGCCGGCGCCGACCAACTCGGCCACCGCCAACAACTTCATGTTGCTCGGCAATCAGACCAACGACACGCCCAAGGCCGGCGGCAAGGTCGACCTGCAGATCAATCCCCGGCTGTCGGCCTTTGGCCGCGTCGGCTGGCGCGAAGTGGACATCTTCGACACGCCGTCGATTGCGGGCCCGTCTGGCGGCGGCGGCAACTCGCAGACCTACGTCCGCAACAAGCAGTTCTCCGGCGGTGTGACATATCAGCCGGGCGGCACGTCGCTGCTCGAGATTCGCATGGGCTGGTCGAACACCGAGGCCGGCAAGGATCCCAACGCGCTGGTGAACGGCGAACCGGGAGCGCTCGATGCGTATGGCATCAGCGGCCTGCCGACCGATCCGCGCGTGTCGGGCGGCCTGATGACGCAGCAGATCACCGGCTTCACCGAACTGGGACGGCAGGCGACCAATCCGCAGTGGCAGTATCCGACGGTGCTCAATCCGAAGATCAACTACTCGTGGCTGAGCGGACGGCATTCACTGAAGACCGGGTATGAGTTCCAGAACATCAAGACGCAGGTGCAGGACGTTAATCCGCTCTACGGCCGTGATTCATACGCGGGTCAGTTCAGCCGGCCCGCCGGCGCAGCGTCGAGCAACCTTTATAACCTCGCGGATTTCATGTTCGGCCTGCGCTCGACCTATGCCCTCAGTAACATCCTGGTCGCCGACCTCGTGCAGAACATGCAGTTCGCGTATCTGCAGGACGACTGGCGCGTCAACGATCGCCTGACCGTGAACGCGGGCGTGCGCTACGAGTACGCGACGCCGTGGGTGGAAGAGAACAACGTGCTCTCGAATTACGATCCCGTCGCGAAGAAGATGATCCTCGCGAAGGATGGCTCGGTGAAGGAGCGCTCGACGATCAATCCCGATCGCAACAACTTCGCGCCGCGGCTCGGTGTCGCGTTCACGCTGTCGCCGAAGACGGTCGTCCGTAGCGGCTGGGGTGTCAGCTACGTGCATTTCCACCGCGCCGGCGGCGGCAACGTGCTGCCGATCAACGGGCCGCAGGTGATCAACGCCGTGGTCGTGCAGACCGCGACGCAGTCGGACTTCCGGACCACGCAGCAGGGCTATCCCGCCGGCCTCACGGATCCCTCGCAATTCAATCCGCTCACGGCGAACATCACCTACATGCCGCAGGATTATCAGTCGAGCCGCGTGCAGAGCTGGTTCGCCTCGGTGCAGCGCGAATTGTGGCCCGGTGCGCTGTTGGACCTGGCGTATGTCGGCAACAAGGCCGACGGCCTGTTGCTGTTCGCCAACTACAACCAGGCCGCGCCGAATAACGCGGCTGGCACGCTGACGCTGCAACAGCGCCGTCCGATCCAGGAGTTCGCCGACATCACTTATGCATTCAACGGCGGCAAGTCGCGATACCAGGCGTTCCAGGCGAAATTCGATTGGCGTCTCGGCAGCAGTGTCTCGATCCTCAGCTCGCTGACGCTCTCGGAAGCCAAAGACAACGGTGCCGGCTCGCTCGAAAACTCCAACGGCAATTTCCCCGCGCCGCAGGACATCAACAACCTCGACGCCGACTTCGGCCTGTCCGCGTATCACCAGCCCTACAACACCACCACCAGCTTCGTCGTCGATCTGCCGTTCGGTCGCGGCCGCCGCTACGGGAACAACCGGAACGCGGTGGTCGACACGCTGCTTGGTGGCTGGCAGCTCGCCGGCATCAACACCGTGATTCCCGGCGAACAGGTCACGCTGACCTACACGCCCACCGCGGCACAGCAGGTGTCCGGCATTCAGCAGGACTTCCGCGGCGCGAACAACTATCGGCCGAATGTCAGCGGCGAGGTGTTGGTGCCGGAGAGCGAGCGCAGCATCAATAACTGGCTGAGCAAGACCAACGTGACGATCCCCACCGATCCGAGCCAGCCGTTCGGCAACGCCCCGCGTAACAGCGTGCGCGGTCCGCTGACGTGGACGGTGGATATGGTGCTTTCGAAGAAGGTGTCGCTGCCGTGGCGCTCGAGCGCGCTCGAGTTCCGCGGGGAGTTCTTCAACCTGCTGAACCGTGTCAACTTCCGCGCCCCGAACGGCAACCGCAGCAGCGGCGCCTTCGGAACGATCACGTCGACCTACGATCCGAGAGTGATTCAGCTGGCGATGAAGGCGAGCTTCTAATTGAAGAACGGGTGAGTCCTTGATTGCTTGATTGTCGGGCGAATGTCGATGGCCAAATCAATTGACATTCGAAAATCGTCAACTCGCCCAACAATCCTCAATCAAGGAATCGCCCAATCGACATTTCCGACCTACCAGAACCCCAGAAACTTCCACCAGGCGAAGCCGGCGGTGAGCCAGATGAGCACGTTGGCGAGCGAGACGTAGAAGCCGACACGCCACCATTCGACGCGGGTCACATAGCCGGTGCCGAACAGGATCGGCCCGGTCGTCGTCCCGTAATGCGTGAGGCCCGCGGTGAGATTCGCGAGACACATCAGCGAATACACCGCGAGCTTGGCGGGCACGCCGATCCCAATCAACACCGCGACGAACGGCGGGAACATCGCCAGCACGTGCGCCGTGATGCTGGCGAAGAAGTAGTGCGTGTAGAAGAAGATGATCAGGATCGCGATCAGCACGACGATCCACGGAATGCCGACGAACATCGCGGCGACGTGTTCCGCGAGCACGCGGGTCGAGCCGGTGTCGTTCAGCAGCTCGCCCATGCGCAGCATGCCGCCGTACCACACGAACACATCCCACGCCGAGCGCTCACTCGAGGCGGACTGCCACGTCATGGTGCCGGTCGCGAGCAGCACCCCCAGTCCGATCAGCGCCACCATCGTCACATCGAGGCCGTGCCACACCGTCGTCAACCAGGTGAGGCCGACGCCGGCGAAGACCAGCAAGGTGATCCACTCGCTGCGGCTGAGCGGCCCCATCTTGACGAGCTCGCTGCGCGCGAAGGTCGGCGCTTCCGGGGTGTGCGTGACTTCGGGACGCAGCACGCGGAAGGTGATCCACGGCACGACCAGGCACGACAGCAGTCCGGGCACGATCGCCGCCATGAACCAGCTCGGCGCGGTCACCTGCACGCCGGTCAGCTTCATCGCCAGACTGGCGCCAAGGAGATTACTCGCCTGGCCGGTGATGAACATCGCGCAGGCCACCGCTGATCCCTGATACATGGCCGCGACCAGGAACGCCCCGAGCCGATGCCGCGTGCCATCGTCCGGGCGCGACTGGAATAATTCCGCGATGCTTCGGCCGACGGGTAACACCATCCCGGCGCTGCGCGCGGTGATCGACGGGACGCCGGACGCGAGGGTCACGTCGGTCATCTGCAGCGCATAAGCGATGCCGAGCGAGGTCTTGCCGACGGCGCGCACGAACAACAGCGCGATGCGGCGCGCGAGGCCGCAGTCGAGCATCATTTTGGCGATCAGCATCGCCACCAGGACCAGCCATACCGATGGTTCCGCGTAGCCGCCGAGGACCGCGCGCATCGCCGTGCCGTTGGCCGCCATCGCGGTGAGGCCCATCAACACCAGCGCGGAGGCTGGAATGGGATCGGTCACCATGCCGGCAATCACGCAGATGAAGATCGCGGTCTGCCGCCAGCCCTGTGGCGTAATGGTGGCCGGCGCCGGAATGAGGTACGCGATGACCAGATAGAGGACGAGGAGCGCGGCAAGGCCACGAGTGCGCGACATGGGCGGGCCGATTGTATCCCCGCCTTCGCTTAAGCGCGACCCTTTCGCTTAAGCTACGGCGCGGCAGGCTGGTTCCATGAATTTGTTGAGCGCGTGTCTCGCATCGGCGGCGATCGTCCTGGGCTCGCCCTTCATGGGGCAGTTGCAGTCGTTCCTGCGCCGCTCCCTCTCGACACAGAACTACGTCCTGCTGTTTGGCGTCGGGGTCCTGGCGGCCGTGGGCCTGGCCATGGTCGTCGCGTTCTTTCGTATCCGCGAGCGCCGCGCGTCACGGTTTGCGCTTCTGGTGATCGCGCTGTTGATCGGCGGCGGGTATATGTGGGCGAACGGCACGCCGTATCCCGAAGTGAATGCGGTGGAGCGGGTGCACTTCGTTGAGTACGGCCTGATCGGGTTCTTGTTCTATCGGGCTGGCTTGCCCCGCCGAAGCCTTGGCGAAGGCGGGCAGACAGAAGGCGATCCGTCGATCGTGGTGTTGCCGCTCCTCGCCGGATTCCTGGTCGGCACGCTCGACGAATGGCTGCAGTGGTTCATCCCGGTCCGGGTCGGCGAAGCGCACGACGTGTTCCTCAACCTGGTGTCGATCGCGTGCGGATTGTTCTTTGCGATTGCATTGGTGCCACCCCGGTCGTTCACGTGGCGCATCAGGGCCGCGTCTCGGCGGCGGATGTGCGGGATGGCGGTGTTCGTGTGGATCGTCTTCGCGATGTTCGTCAGCCAGGTTCACCTCGGCTACACGATCGATCAGGCCGGCATCGGACAGTTCCACTCGCACTACACGTCCGCCACACTCGATGCGCTGCAGCAGGAGAGAGCGGCGCGCTGGACATCCGATCCGCCGCTGACGTTGCGGCGATTGTCGCAGGAGGATCAGTACCTCGACGAAGGCTTGTGGCACGTGCGGCGGCGCAATCTCACGTCCGAAGGGGAGCAGTGGGGGGAGAACCTGATCCTCGAGCGGTATTTCGCGCCGGTGCTGGACATTCCGACCTATGCCTCGCCGAAGGGCAATCGCTGGTCGCCGGAGCAGCGCGCCGATTTGGAGCAGCGCGCCGCGCATGCGCCGATGCTGTTCGTCAGCGCCGCTGAACCCTATCCGATTGTCAACTGGTCGAAGGCGACGTACCGAACAACCGTGTTGCTGGTCGCGGCGGTGTTGGTGAGTGGAGTATTCTTTTCGTCGAAGGGCAGCCGATGAAACCTGCAAAGTCTCCAAATCCGATTCGGCCGCAGTTGTGTCTGTGGTGCAAGCAGCCGCTGACCTACGTGCGTGAGTCGTCCGCAGCCGAAACCAAAGCAGGGCGTGATGACTCCGGCGTCACGTCATGGGAGTGCGTGAATCCCGCTTGCGTGTCCAACCGCGCAAAGGCCCCTGCCACTTGACGCTGGTCCTGGGACGGAGTTCCGTCCGCAGCGTAAGAGAAGAAGTTACCGCCAGCCTTCGCTGGTGATGAGTTGCTGTACTCGCCGATCGACGTCGTTGATGATGGCGTCGACGACGGCGGGCGGCTGCCCCTTGGGATCCTGAATTGGCCAATCGTCTCGCCGGGTGCCGGGCACGACCGGGCACGCGTCGCCGCATCCCATCGTGATCAACCACTGCACGCCGGTCGCGAGTTCCGGCGTCAACTTCTGCGGCACCTGGCCGGTCAAATCGATGCCGCGGTGAGCCATCGTCGCCACGACTTCAGGATGCACGTGTGTGGCGGGTTGGGTGCCGGCGGAAATCGCCCGCGCCTTTGCGGGATCCGCGTTTCGATTGAAGAGGGCTGCGGCGATCTGCGATCGCCCGGCGTTATGGACGCAGGCGAACAGCACCGTGATCACGACTAACTCGCCTTCAGCGCGATCTGCAGCCGGCGCTCGTCCTTCGCGCTGATCGCGGCATGCGTGAGCGCGTGCCGCGCGGCTTTGACCACCGACGCAATCACCGGATTGTCGACGCGGGCGAGGCGATAGTGCATCCAGATGCCGTCGCGGCGGACCTCCACCAGGCCCGCTTTGCGCAAATACGCCAGGTGGCGCGAGGCCGTCGGCTGTGGCACATCAAGGCTCGCATGGATGTGGCAGACGCAGATCTCGTCGTCGCTCAGCAGCGACAGGATTCTCAGCCGGGTCGGATCGGCCAGCGCGGCGTAGATGTCCGTCAGGGCGTCGAGGTCCCTGATTTGCGGCGCCGGCTTGCTCGAGCAACAAGCAGTTGACATATTCGCTAAAGCGAATATAGCATGACTCCAGCATATTCGCCAAAGCGAATATATACCAGGTCCAAGAGGTTCAAGAATGGGTTTAACGAGTGCGCAAGTGGTGGCCGTCCTTGGTGCGGGTCCCGTGGGCCTGGCCGCGGCCGCGCACCTGCGGAAATACCAGTTGCCGTTCGTCGTGCTCGAAGCGGGCGCCGGGGCCGGCGCCGCGGTTCAAGAGTGGGGTCACGTGCGGACCTTTTCGCCGTGGCGCTACATGGTGGACGCCGCGGCCCGCGAGTTGCTCGAAGGCAACGGGTGGCAGTCGCCGAACGATGCTGCGCTGCCGACGGGACGCGAGTTAGTGGAGCAATACGTGCGGCCCCTGGCTGCGCATCCGGCCATTGCGCCACACGTCCGCTATGGTGCGCGCGTCGTGTCGGTGGGCCGGAAGGACTTTGACAAGGTCCGCACCAAGGGCCGCGATCAGCAGCCGTTCGAAATCCGGCTGGCGTCGGGAGAGACGATTGAAGCGCGCGCCGTGATCGATGCGAGCGGCACCTGGCGGCGCCCGAATCCAGCCGGCTCCGGCGGACTGGCCGCAGCCGGCGAGCGCGCGCATGACGATCGCATCGCCTACGGCATTCCCGACGTGCTGGACCGCGATCGATCGCGCTACGCCGGCCAGCGCGTGATGGTCGTGGGCAGCGGACACTCGGCATTCAACGTGATCCTCGAACTCCTGACGCTCGCTGATGCCGAACCCGCGACGCGCATCACCTGGGCGATGCGCCGCGACGACCTCGCGAGTGTCTGGGGCGGCGGTTCCGCGGATGCGCTCGAGGCGCGAGGCGAGCTGGGCCAGCGGGCCCGCCGCGCCGTGGAAAGCGGCCGCATCGAGGTGATGACCCCGTTCCGCATTCGCTCGTTCGAGGACGCGAGCCACGGCATTCGCGTGAGCGGATCGATCCGCGAGCGATCGATCGGCGTCGAAGTCGATCAAGTGATTGTCTGCACCGGCTTCCGGCCCGATCTCGAGATGCTGTCGGAAATCCGGCTCGGCCTCGACCCCTGGCTCGAGTGCCCGACGACCCTCGGGCCGCTGATCGATCCCAACGAACACAGCTGCGGCACCGTGCGTCCGCACGGCGCGCGCGAGCTCGCGCATCCCGAGAAAGACTTCTTCATCGTCGGGATGAAGAGTTACGGCCGGGCGCCAACCTTTCTGCTCGCCACCGGCTACGAGCAGGCGCGATCGGTGGTCGCCCTGCTCGCCGGTGACGTGGCGGCGGCCGAGCGCGTCGAGCTGGTGCTGCCTGAGACAGGCGTATGTTCGACGACCAATGTCGGTGGAGTCACCGGCTGCTGCGGCGGGCCCGCGCCGGCCGATGCGGTGGGTGCGTGCTGCGTCGACGATGCGGTGGCCAAGACGGAAGGGAAGAGTGGCTGCGGATGCGGCACCAGCGCGCCCCCGTTGATCCAGATCGGAGTACGCTCTAAGGCGTGAACGTCTCCCCGGTTCGAACCATGCCCACCAAAGCGGTGTGGGCCATCGGCTTCAGTCAGTTGGTCAACTGGGGCGTCCTGTTCTTCGCGTTCAGCGTGCTGCTGGTGCCCCTGCAGAACGCGTTCGCAGCACCGCGCTGGTTGATGACCGGGGCGTTCTCCCTCGGCCTGCTCGTCTCCGCCATCGCCGCCCCGGCGGTGGGACGCCTCAACGATCAAGGCCAGGGGCCCGCGGTGATGCAAGCCGGCGGCTTCCTCGCCGCCGGACTCTTGATCATGTGGGTGCTCGTGCCGACGATCTGGATGACCTACGTCGCGTGGGCGGCGCTCGGTCTCTGCATGGCCTCGATCCTCTACGAGCCGGTGTTTGCGATTGTCGGCCGCGCGTTTTCGGATCCCGAAGCGCGCCTGCGTGCGATCGCGACCGTGACGGTGACCGGCGGACTGGCCAGCACCGTGTTCCTGCCCGGCACGTCGATGTTGATCACGCGCTACGGCTGGCGGGGCGCCGTCGCCATCCTCGCCGCGATCATCGCGGTGACCACGCTCGTGTTTGGCCGCATCGCCTTTCGCGACGTGCCGTGGTCGACACGCACCATGCGTGATGCCATCGCCGGTGGCGCCGCGTTTGCGAAAGACCCCGCACCGCTGTTCGACATCGTGCGCCTGGTCGTGGTGTTTGCGATCTCCATCGCACTCAATGCCGCGATCGCCGCCAACCTGGTCGCCTCATTCATCGATCGGGGCCTGACCCCGGCGTACGCCGCCACGGTGGCCGGCGCGTTCGGCATCATGCAGTTGCCTGGCCGGCTGTTGCTCAGCAACGCGAAGGTGTCGCCGCACCCGATCCCGCTGCTGATCGCGAGCTTCGCCGCGCAGATCGTCGGGTTGCTGGCGCTGATGCTGCCTGGAACGGTCGCGATGTGGGCCGGCGTGATCGTGTTTGCGGCCGGCACGGGTCTGACGACGCTCGGCAGGCCCTACATGGTGCTGCATCGCTACGGTCCGCAACGGGCCGGGTATGCGAACGGCGTCATTGCGCGCGGCCAGCAGATTGCGCGGGCGATTGGGCCGGTCGCCGCCACGGCACTGGCCGGCGTGACCAGCTACGGGGTGGTCTTCGGGGTGTTGGCCGGCATGGCGCTGCTCGCCATTGTTCTGTTGTCTGGTGCTCCGCGTGGGTCGGCTTAAGTGACGGCCGACTTCGTCACACTTGTAAATTTTCGGCCGGCCGCTTGAAGTAACACACATTTAACAATACCGTTGCATGGTCGTTGCCCCGCCATGGAACGCAGAGTCCGGATCATCGGCCTGTTGGTGACGGCGGCGCTGGTCGCCGCCGCGCCGCTGCCGGTGTGGGCGCAAGACAAGACGGGCGGCCCGGTGGTGGTCTCGCACGCCGTGCTCGCATCCAGCATCCAGCGGCTCACGGCGCAAAGCCCCTCGTGGCGTGAGGCGACCGCCGCGGTCGCCGCGACCGGCCGGCGCGCCCTGGTCATCACCCCGGATCAAGTCAAGACGCCGATCGATCCCGACACGCTGGCGCAGGTCTTTCCAATAGCCGACGACCAGTCGCGCGTCGAGACCGTGCTCGTCGTCGTCAACCTTGATCTGTTGCGCAAGCTGTCCGGCCTGCCGGTCACCGCGGTGGATTTCGAAGACGACGTCGATCGATTGATCGCGCACGAAGTCTACGGGCACGCGATTCCGTTTCTCTTGTCGGGAAGCCTGGCGGGGAAGTGCGCCGATCCGGTCGCGGGACAGAGCGCCGTCGCGTCGTGCGTGATTCAGCGCGAGAATGTGATTCGGCGGGAGATGCGGCTGGGCCTTCGTTCAGAATGCGGCCGCGAGAGCCTGGCGATCGCGCGTCGCGATCGCCAGTAACCCTTTTACAAACTACTTCGCAATCATTCCGCAGACGATGCGATCGCCGGCGTTGCCCGAGGGGTCGGTCTTCATGTCGTCGGCCGCGGCGTGAATCATCAGCGCCGTGCCGCCGTTGGCATACAGCGAGTTGGCGTCGCTGCCCATCGTCACGTTCTTGTTGGTGATGGTGGTCTTGGCGTTGCCCTTGGCGTCCACGGTGAAGTTCATCATGTCGCCGGCGTGCGGACCGTCAGGATTCTGCATGCCGTGCTTCTTCATCCCGGGGTTGAAGTGTCCGCCGGCGGTCGTGAACGGCGCCTCGCACTTCGGCACCGCGTGGAAGTGAATCGCGTGTTCACCAGGTGTCAGGCCGTGGACATCGAGATCGATCGAGACGCCGCCGTCCTTGGCGGGTGAAATCATTGCCATGCCGACCGAGGCGCCTTTGGCGTCCTTCAGATCGACGTGCTTCATCTGGGCCGAAACGCCGGCCGTTCCCACGATCACTGCCAAGGCCATTACCGAAAAAATGCGGGTCATAGGGCTCCTTCTGCCTCCAATAATCGCACAAATCACGACGTAACACGGCGTTAACGCAGCCGTCACGGCACGGTGACGGCGCCCGGATAATTTCCTTCCCCATGAAGCACATGTTTTCGTGGGGACGCATTATTGCCGCGCTTGCGGTGATGCTATCGATGACGGCGTCGATGCAGGCACAGAGCGACGGCCGCTTTTCAGGCGCCGTGATTGACCCGTCCGGCGCGGTGATTGCCGGCGCACCGGTGATCGTGAAGAACGAACGCACCGGCGCCACGCGCACGGCGACCACCGACGCGCAAGGCCGATTCACCGTCACCGGCCTGGCGCCGTCCACCTATACGTTGTCGGTGAAGGTCGGCAACTTCGCGCCGCTCGAATACACCGGCTTGCAACTGGTCGCGGCGCAGGAGTTTTCGCTGGACCTGAACCTGCAGGCGGCGGGCGTGCAGGAAATGGTCACCGTCGTCGGCACCGCCGCCGCGCTCGACATCAGCTCGGCGCGCATTGGTGTCAACGTCAGCGAGCGTGAAGTGCAGAACCTGCCGGTCAACGGGCGGCAGATGTCGCAGTTGATGCTGCAGGCGCCCGGTTCACAGAACGCCGGCACCGGCACCTGGAACGACGTGCGCTTCAGCGGCCGCGCCAACCAGCAGAACGTCATCCGTTACGACGGCGTCGAAGGTTCGGCGATCATCGACTCGGCACCCGGGAACATCAACGGCGAGATCCCGTCGCCGTTCAAGCTGCAGTCAAGCCTCGAGAACGTGCAGGAGTTCCGCGTCGAATCGAACAACTATCCCGCCGAGTTCGGCACCGGTACTGGCGGCCAGGTCAACGTCGTCACCAAGTCGGGCAGCAACCAGATCCGCGGCTCGGTATTCGAGTACTACCGCGACGACAAGTTCGACGCACCCAACTATTTCGATTCGACACGCACGCTGAATGGCAGCGTCATCGACAAGCTGCCGAAGTCGGCCCTGACCCAGCACCAGTTTGGCGGATCCGTCGGCGGCCCGTTGCTGAGGGACCGCGCGTTCTTCTTCGGCAGCTTCGAGGGGTATCGCCTCGACGCCGGCGTGAACTTCGTCGAGGCGGCGCCGAGCGCATCGGCCTGGTCGCGCGCGGTGCCGGAGATTGCGCGGCTGCGCGCCGGCTTCACGGCCGCGGACGCGGTGCTGCTCGCCGGCACGTCAACCAGCGCCGACTTCGACATCTACCAATTGCAGGGCCTCGAGAAAGTGCAGGAGAACGCGTTCAGCGGGCGCCTCGATTGGCGGCTCACCGATCGATGGACCTCCTACGCGCGCGTGTTTCACGATCAGGGCACGGACAACCGGCCCGAAGGTGTCAGCGGCCGCGTCGTCCGGATCACCGACAACCCGAGCAACGCCGTCTTCAATCTGCAGGGTACCTTCGGCAACGGCATGACCAACGAAACCAAGGTCGGCTACAACGCCGCGCCGTCGCGCATCAACGGCGTGGCGCCGACCATCAACGGCGTCGACTTCAGCAACATCGTCCTGAACCTGAGCGGTTCCGTCGCCAACACCGGTATTGCCGGGCAGGGCGGTTCGTCGGGGATCACGGTACCCGGCGGCCTGGTGCGCGCCAACAGCGCGACCAACGGCCGCGGCCAGCCCTATGATCCGTATTCGTTGAGCTTTGCCAACACGCTGTCGCGGATCGCCGGCAGCCATTTGATGAAGATCGGCGCCGACGTGCGGATGATTCGCATGGCGACCGATCGCCAGGGGGGCACCACCTACACCTTCCCGAACGTCACGGCATTCCTGGCCAACCAGCCGTCGGCGATTCAATATCTCGGCGACGTGAGTGCGGCCAGCCCGTTCAACAACGGCGCGACCGGCCTGCGCCACACGCGACAGGAATATGTCGTCGCCTACGCGCAGGATGAATGGCACGCCGGCTCGGACCTGACGTTCAACTACGGCGTGCGCTACGACTACTACACGCCGCTGCGCGAGCGCGACAACCTGCTGGTCAAGTTCAACATCGACACCGGCACGCTCGACGATCCGTCGAAGCCGCTGTATCACTCGAAGAAGAACAATTTCCAGCCGCGCCTGTCGATGACCTATGCGCCGGGCAAGACGGTGTTCCGAACCGGATTCGGCATCTTCGTTGGCCCCGGCCAGACCGAAGACCAGATCCAGCCGGTCGAGAGCGATCGTGTCAGCTCGACGCTGAGCAGCGGCGCGCTGGCGTTCCCGATCGACCAGGCGCTGCTGGTGGCGAACTTCGTCAATAACCCGAACAACCGGCAGTATCAGCCGCGCGCGTATGCCAACGACTACACGATTCCGGAGCGCATCTACCAGTACACCGCGTCGGTGCAGCACGAGTTGCCCGGCCGCATGACCGCCAGTGCCGCGTATGTCGGCAGCCAGGGCCGGAACCTGTTCCTGCGCAGCGTCGCCAACCAGGTCACCGCGGTGGTCACGAACCCGAATCCGGCGAGCGCCGCATTCGTGATCCGCGAGTTCTCGATCGTTCAACGCGATGCATCCGGCAACATTACCGGCGTGCAGAACCCGTTCGCCGAAGTCGACTACAAGACCAGCGGCGGCCACGACGCCTACAACGCGATGATGCTGTCGCTCAACCGGCGTTCGGCCGCAGGCCTGTCGATGAACGCGCAGTACACGCTCGGCCGCAGCAAGGGCAACACCGGCGGTTCGAACGAGGCGACGACCGCGGCCAACAACGCCCGCGCGATGTCGGAGTTCGAGTACGACAACGGCTACAACAACTTCGACGTGCGGCACACGTTCAACCTCAGCCTGTTGTATTCATTGCCCTACGGCAAGGGCCGCAAGTTCGGTAATAACGCCGGCATGGCCACGCAAGCGCTGCTCGGCGGCTGGGACATCGGCGGCATCATCAACGCCCGCAGCGGCCTGCCGGTGCCGGTGCAGATTGTCCGCCCCGACATCGTCTATCGCGACGGTAGTGGCGCGATCTTCGCGAATCCGGCGGCGGATCGTACCGCCATCGTCAACGTCCCGGGTGGCGGCGCGTCGCGTAACGTGCGCCGGCCGGACCTGCTGCCCGGCGTGGAACCGTTCATCAAGGACGGCGGGTTGCTGTTCCTGAACCCCGCGGCCTTTGCCACTCCGCAGCCCGGTACGTTCGGCAACCTCGAGCGCAACTCGCTGCACGGGCCGTCGTTCCGGCAGGCGGACTTCTTCTTCGCCAAGCACTTCAACGTCGGCGGCCGCAACGATCTCGAGTTCCGCGGCGAGATCTTCAACTTGCTCAACACGGTGAACTTCGGCCTGCCGGTCGGCACGTTGCCTCAAGCCATTCCGACGGCGGCGTTGAGCGAGGCGAACCGCGTTCAGCCCGGGCAGGCGTACACGTCCGCCGCGGCCGGCACGTTCGGGCGCCTGACCAGCACGGTGGGCCGCACCGTCGGCCTCGGCACGCCGCGCCAGATGCAATTCGCCCTGCGGTTTTCCTTCTAAATACCCATCGGTCGGTCCGCCTTCAGGCGGACCGCCGCCTTCAGGGCGGGCCTCCTCCGGGGCCCGCCTTTTTTTTGTACGAACCAGGGGCATGTAACAAGGATGTAACGTGCCTATGACATACTTTGCCTCGTGCGATTCCGCCTGATTCCCAAAGAAGAAAAGTTCTTCGCCGACTTCATCACCCTGGCCGACCGGATCGTCTCCGGCGCCACGCTGCTCGAGCGCATGCTGGCGTCCGATCCCCCGGCCTGGGACACCGCATTACAGATCAAGCAGGTTGAATCTGAATGCGACTCGCTCACGCACAACATCATCCAGCGCCTCAATTCGACCTTCGTCACGCCGATCGATCGCGAAGACATTCACGCGCTGGCCAAGTCGCTGGACGATGTGATGGATGCGATTGACGCGGCGGCCGCGGTGACGCGCCGCTATCGCATGTCGCAGTTGCGCTACGGCGCGCGCGAGCTCGCGTCGCTGACGTGGCAGTCGGCGATGCAGGTCAAGGTCGCCGTCGAAGCGCTCGAGCGCAAGGTCGGCGTGCACCAGCTCGCGGTCGAGGTCAACCGCCTCGAGAACGCAGCGGACGACATTCATGACGAGGCGTTGCGCCGGCTGTTCGAAGAAGAGAAGGACGCCATCACCATCATCAAGTGGAAAGAGGTCCTCGACCTGCTGGAAGAAGCCACCGACCGCTGCGAAGACTGCGCCAACGTGCTCGAGAGCGTTGTCGTCAAGCACGGATAGCGCCGGGTGGTTCTCACACTCCTCATCATCGTCATAGTCGTCGCGCTCGTCTTCGACTACATCAACGGGTTCCACGACGCGGCCAATTCGATCGCGACCGTGGTGTCGACGCGCGTCCTGTCGCCCGGGCAGGCCGTGATCTGGGCGGCGTTCTTCAATTTCGCCGCCGCCTTCATCTTCGGCACGGCGGTCGCCAAGACCGTCGGCTCCGGCATGATCGACATCAAGGTCGTCACGCAGTCGGTGATTCTCGCCGGCTTGATCGGCGCCATCGTCTGGGACCTGATCACCTGGTATTACGGCTTGCCGACCAGTTCGTCGCATGCGCTGATTGGCGCCTACGCCGGGGCGGCGATTGCCAAGGCCGGCTACGCGGCGATCGTGCCGTCAGGCTGGACCAAGACGCTGCTGTTCATCGTGCTGGCGCCGCTGATCGGCTTTGCGCTCGGCTTCGTGCTGATGGTCGCGATCCTGTGGATCATGAAGCCGTTCGCGCCGTCACGGGTCGATCGCTACTTCCGCAAGCTGCAGCTGTTGTCGGCCGCGGCATACAGCCTCGGCCACGGGTCGAACGACGCGCAGAAGACCATGGGCATCATCGCCGGCGCGCTGTTCGCCGCCGGTTACCTCACCGAATTCCGCATTCCGTTCTGGGTGGAGATGGCCGCGTATTCGGCGATCTCGCTCGGGACGTTGTCGGGCGGCTGGCGCATCATCCACACGATGGGATCGAAGATCACGCGCCTGCAACCGGTCGGCGGCTTTGCCGCCGAGACCGCGGGCGCGATCTCGCTCTTCACCGCGACGGCGCTCGGTGTGCCGGTCAGCACGACGCACACCATCACCGGCGCGATCATCGGCGTCGGCTCGACCAGGCGCCTCTCGGCGGTGCGCTGGGGCATCGCCGGCCAGATCGTGTGGGCGTGGGTCCTGACGATTCCGATCTCGGCCGTCATCGCCGCCGGGATGTTCTACGTCCTCTCGTTCGCCGGCCTTCCCTAGCCGGTTGCCGGGTTTGCCGCGGTGTGGCGGCAGGGTTACGCTTAGGGCGTGACCCTCATTGCAGCGTTCGTCGTCCTCGGCCTCGCGGCCGGTGTTCTCAGCGGACTGATTGGCATCGGCGGGGGAGTGATGATTGTCCCCGCCCTCGTCTTCCTGTTTCACTTCTCACAACATCGCGCGGAAGGCACCACGCTCGCGTTGATGATTCCGCCGATCGGCATCCTCGCGGTGATGCCGTATTACCGCAACGGCCACGTCGACGTACAGGCGGCGGCGTTGATTTGCCTCGGGTTTGTGTTGGGCGGATGGATCGGCGGGCACTGGGCGAACTCGTTGTCGACAACCACGCTGCAGCGCGTGTTCGGCGTGACGCTGTTGATCCTCGGCGCCCGCATGCTGTGGACCCGCTGAGATTATTCATCCGCGAACCGGTAGCCGACCCACGGCTCGGTCAGGATGTACTTCGGCGCCGAGGGGTTGGCCTCAATCTTCTTCCGGAGTGCGCCGATCAGGACGCGCAGATGTTCGGGCTGATCGATCGCATGCGGTCCCCAGATCGCCCGGAGGATCGCGCGATGCGTCAACACGCGGCCCGGATGTTGAGCGAGATACGTCAGCAGTTCGAATTCCTTCGGCGTCAGGCGCAGTTCTTCGCCGTCTCGGACCACCCTAAACCGCTCGCGATCGATGACCAGCCCGCCGCGCACGATCGGACCGGACGAGGCGGTCGCGTCGGAGCGGCGTAGTGCGGCGCGGATGCGTGCCAGCAGTTCTTCCGCGCCGAACGGCTTGGTGACGTAGTCGTCCGCGCCGACATCAAGGGCGCGGACCTTGTCGCCCTCGGCGCCACGCGCCGACAAGACGACGATCGGCGACCCGCTGCTGGCGCGGATGTCGCGGCACAGATCCACGCCGTCGATATCGGGCAGGCCAAGGTCGAGAATGATCAACTCCGGCCGCTCGCGCTCCACCGCGTCCATCGCCGCCCGGCCGTCCATGGCGGTGAACACCTCGTAGCCGTGCGCGCGCAGCAACGGCGCCAGCGTGCCGAGAATGTTCGGCTCATCGTCCACGATCAGAATGCGCGACGGCATCAGGCCTCCGCCTCGGCGGGCCGGGTCGCGCCGGGCACCGTCATCGAAAACCGGGCGCCGGCGCCGGCCACGTTCTCGGCCCAGATCCGTCCGGCGATGGCGTTGAGCAAGCCGCGCGCAATCGCCAGCCCCATGCCGGTGCCCTGGGCCGACTGGTGCGCGCCGCGCCCGCGATAAAAGCGCTCGAACAACTTGTCGATCTCCGCGGCGTCGAGTCCGGCGCCGTGGTCGGTGACACTGACGGTAATGCCGTCGGGCTGCACGTGCGCATCGACGACGATCTCCTGGTCGGCGGGCGAGTAGCGCGCCGCGTTCTCGAGCAGGTGCGACAGCGCCACCGACGCCAGGCGCGCGTCGATGTGGACCAGCCGATCGGAATCGGCGTCAACCCGGATCCGATGGCCGTCGACGGCGTGACGCACGTGCGCCAGGGCGGCATCCACCACGTCGGCCGGCGTGACCCATTCGCGCTGGATCGGAATGGCGGCGGCGTCGATGCGCGCGATGTCGAGGATGTCGGCGAAGAGGCGCGTCAGCCGGTTCAGTTCCGCCGCCGCCGCGTCGGCCTGCGCGCGCCGCGCGTCGGCGGGCAAGTCGCCGCGCAGGTTCTCGACGGCCATTTGAATCACGGTCAGCGGCGTCTTGAGATCGTGGCTGAGCGAGGCCAGCAGCGTCGACGCCAGTTCCCCGCGCTGCCGCTGCAGTTCGGCCGCTTCGCGCTCCTCGAGAAAGTGCGCGCGTTCGACGGCGATGCGGGCCCGCTCCTTGTTCGCCGCCGACAGGTTGCTGCCGACGATCGCCGCGACCAGGAACGCAGCCAGCGACACCCAGTTGTGCGGCTCGGCGATCGTGAACGTCCCGACCGGCGGAAAGAAGAAGTAGTTGAACGACAGCGTGGACGCGACCGCCACGGTGACCGCGATCCACAGCGGGCCGAGCGTCGCCGAGAGCAGGACCAGGATCAGCAGGACGAAGCCCGCCGTGGTCGGGTTGATGCCGGGAATCAACTGCAGGAGGGCGACCGTCGCCGCGACCGAGCCGAGGGCCACGGCGATCAGCACGCCGTCCGCGCGTCGAGGAGGAGTAGGCACTGGCGGTTCTTCACGCATTGTGACACCAGGATCGCCAGCGCGAGGATGCCAGACGTTCTTTTACGGAGTCTTTATGACCTTCTTATGATGGCGGGCCCTAATCTGGGAATCGGAGCGATCATGTTCACCCTCGTTCAGATCCCATCCTCGCGAAGTTCAGCGGCCGATTCGGCGTCGTTGATGGCTGATTACCTGGCGTTCGATCGTCAGCGCAGCTCCCGGCGCCAATACATGAAAGCCTTTGGCGGAATGGCGGTGGTGGTGCTGTTAGGCGCCCTGTTCAATCGCGTGCCTGCCAATGAAGCGGTGATCGTGGTCGGCCTCCTGGTAGCGCCGCCGCTGATGATGGCGGCGGTCGAAGCCGTCCAGCGATATCGCCTCGTTCGCCGGCTGAATCGCCTGCGCGCGGAGGTGCGGGAGGTCAAAAAGTCGTAAAAAACTCGTAAGTACGCCGTTTCGCCGTCCGCCGCCCGGCGGTTGCCCTGATAATTGAATGGTCAGTGAGCACCGCCCACCGCAGCCGTTTACTCCCACTTACCCTTACCGCTCTAGGCGTCGTCTACGGCGACATCGGCACGAGTCCGCTCTACGCGATGCGGGAGTGCTTCTTCGGCACGCACTCCGTGCCGCCGACGCACGAGAACGTGCTCGGCGTGCTGTCGCTGATCATCTGGTCGCTGCTGCTCGTGGTATCGGTCAAATACGTCGCGCTGGTGTTGCGCGCGGACAACCAGGGCGAGGGCGGCATCCTGGCCCTGACGGCGTTGGTGCCAGCGAAGGGCGGCACGCCGGAATCGTCGGGATCGCGCCTCGCGATGGGCCGGCCGATACTGATTGCACTCGGCATCTTCGGCACCGCGTTGTTATACGGCGACGGCATGATCACGCCGGCGATCTCGGTGCTGGGCGCTGTCGAGGGCCTGGAAGTGGCGACGCCGGTGCTCCAGCCGTTTGTCGTGCCGATCACGGTAGGGATTCTGGTCGCGCTGTTCGCCATTCAACGCTTCGGCACGCATCGCGTCGGCGCGTTGTTCGGCCCGATCGTCATCGTGTGGTTCGCCACCATCGCGGTCCTTGGCTTGACGTGGATCGTGCATGCCCCGCAGGTCTGGGCGGCCTTCAACCCCTGGCATGCGGTCAGGTTTTTTCAACTGAACGGATTTACCGGCTTTACGGTCCTCGGCTCCGTGGTGTTGGCGGTCACCGGTGGTGAGGCGCTCTACGCCGACATGGGACACTTCGGGCGGCGGCCGATCCGGCTCGCCTGGTACGGCCTCGTGCTGCCGTCGTTGCTGCTGAATTACCTCGGACAGGGCGCGTTGTTGCTCGCGGATCCGACCGCGACGCACCCGTTCTTCGACCTCGCGCCCGATTGGGCGCTCTACCCGCTGGTCGCGATCGCCACGGCCGCGGCGATCATTGCGTCGCAGGCGCTGATCTCGGGCGCCTTCTCGATCACGCGCCAGGCGGTACAGCTCGGCCTCGCGCCGCGGCTTGACGTCGAACACACCTCCGCCCGCGAGATGGGGCAGGTCTACGTCCCGCGCGTCAACTGGGCGTTGATGGTCGCGACGGTGCTGATCGTGCTCGGCTTCCGCAGCTCAGGCGCCATCGCCGCGGCCTACGGCATCGCCGTGACGCTGACGATGGTGATCACGGTGTTGCTGCTGTACGTCGTGATGACCGAGCGGTGGCACTGGCCGAAACCGGCGGCGATCGCGGTGATGTCGGCGTTCCTCGTCGTCGACCTGGCGTTCTTCGGCGCCAATGCGCTGAAGATCATCCAGGGCGGCTGGCTGCCGCTGGTCGTGGCAATCGGGATCTTCACGCTGATGACGACGTGGCGCACCGGACGCCAGATCGTGGCCGCACGGTTGGCGAGCCGCGCGGTGATGATCAGCGACTTCTTCACGAGCATCGAGTACCTGAAGCCGGCGCGCGTGCCGGGCACGGCGGTCTACATGTCGGCGCAGACCACCGGCGTGCCGTCCGCGCTGGTCCATAACCTGCAATACAACAAGGTGCTGCACGAACGCGTCGTCTTGCTGAGCATCGTCACCGCGCAACAACCGCATTGCGATCCCGAGAATCGCGTCACCGTCGAAGAGCTGGGCCACGGACTGTTCAACGTCCGCCTGCAATACGGCTTCATGGAAGATCCCGACGTGCCGCACGCCCTGATGGCCGCGGCGCGCGCGCGCGGCATGAAGTTCGATTTCCAGGACGTGGTGTATTTCCTCGGCCGGCAGACGATCCTCGTCACCGATCGCAAGGGGATGGCGATCTGGCGCGAGAAACTGTTCGTGCTGATGTCCCGTAACGCCGTCCGCGCCACCGCCTACTTCCGTCTGCCGACAGAGCGTGTCGTGGAACTCGGAGTGCAGGTGGAGATGTGATCGAACCGTGGAACCGGGCTAGAACGCTGCCTTTGGAACCTCTGGAACCGGGAGTGTCACCGTAAAGAGCGCTCCGCCGCCATCCTGGTTCGACGCGGTCACGTCACCGTCGAGGACATGCACCAGGTGCTTGACGATCGATAGTCCGAGACCGGTCCCGCCCGGCCGCGTTCTCGACTTATCGACGCGATAGAAGCGTTCGAACACGCGCCCGAGATCGTCGGGCGCGATCCCGTGACCGGTATCGGCGACGGTGAGTTGAAAGCGCCCTTCGAGCACCGACGCCCGGACGTCGATCGTGCCGCCGTCGGGTGTGTAGTTCACCGCGTTTTCGATCAGGTTGCGCGCGATGTCGTGCAGCTTCGTCGCATCCGTCATCAACGTTCGCGCATCGGCCGTCACCACCACCTCGATCGTCTGTTGCTTTTGCGCCGCGATCGGCTCGAAGTCATTGGCAATGCCACGCAACAGTCCCTCGATATCGGTCGGCATGACTTCGACGGTTTCCTGTCCGGCATCGAGTCGCGCGAGACGCAACAGGTCCTTGACCAGCCGCTCCATCCGCGTCGCGTGGCGGTGAATGATGTCGAGGAAGCGCTCCCGCTGGTCGGCATCGCCCGGATCGTCGAGCAGCGCTTCCGCATACCCCTTGATTGCCGTGAGCGGCGTGCGCAGCTCGTGCGACACGTTGGCGACGAAATCGCGGCGGATCAGGTCGGCGCGCCTGAGCTCGGTGATGTCGTGCAGGACCATCACGGCGCCGCGCCCGGCCGTGATCACCGGCGATACGCGCGCCACCAGGGTGCGCGTCGTGTCGCGTGTCACGGACAGCTCGAGGCCTTCGGGGTGTTCCCCGGCGAGCGCCTTGCCAATCTGTTCGACAATGCCCGGGTGGCGGATGGCTTCGACGTAGGAATGATCGATCGAGCCCTGTTCGAGCTTGAGCAGCCGGCGGGCCGCCTCGTTGACGAGTTGCAGACGGCCCTGCTCGTTCACCACCAGCACGCCTTCGACCATGCTGGCGAGAATCGCTTCCATGCGCGCGCGGTCCCGCTCGAGGCTGTCGACCCGCCGACCGAGCTCGTGCACTGCCTGGTCCATCGCCCGCGCCACGTGGCCGAGATCGTCATCTTCGTAGTCGGGGGAGGGACGCGAAAGGTCGCCGAGACTGTAGCGCTTCGCCGCCGACATGATGGTCATGGCGCGGCCGCGGTCGCGGACCGCGAGGGCGTGGCGCCGCGCGGCCATCACCGCGGCCGCCGCGGCGCCGCCGGCGATGAACGCGAGCGCAATCAGGACGAAAGTCGACACAAGGGTTACGCGGGAGCGGGGTCGAGCAGCTTATATCCGAATTGTTTGACGGTCACAATCGCGTCCGCCAGCATCGGGACTTTTTCACGCAGCCGGCGCACGTGCACATCGACCGTGCGTGTCCCGCCGGTGTAGGAATAACTCCACACGTCCGACAGCAGCAGGTCGCGCGACAACACGCGGCCGCGATGCTGCATCAGGTACTGCAGCAGCAGGAATTCCTTCGCCGTCAGCTTGACCTCTTCGCCGTTCACCTTGACGACGTGGCGATCGACGTCCACGGTCAGCGTGCCGTACGAAAGGCGGCTGTCGGCCGGCGCGGCGCGTTGCGCGCGCCGCAGCAGCGCCTTGATGCGCGCGATCACTTCGTTGGGGCTGAACGGCTTGGTGATGTAGTCGTCGGCGCCCAGCTCGAGGCCGACGATACGATCGGATTCCTCCCCCTTGGCGGTCAGCATGATGATCGGGATTGCGGCGGTGTTCGCGTCCGCGCGGATGGCGCGGCACAACTGCAGGCCGTCAAGGCCCGGCAGCATCAGATCCAGGACCACGAGATCGGGCGTGTCCCGCTTGATCTGCGGCATCACGTCCCGCCCGGAGGCGATCAGCGTCGGGAGGAACCCCGCCTTCTTGAGGTAGTGCTCGAGCAGGTTTGCGATGTCCGGGTCGTCCTCGGCGACGAGGACCCGTGTGGGAGGCCGAACTGCCATGGGGTCCCCGGATCTTAGCAGCTAAGGTATCGTTCCCGCGCCCGCCGGCATCAGAATCGGGCAGATGCAGCTCAGGTCTATCCTCCTCGCCGCGCTGATCCTGTCAGCGCCGATCGCCGCCCAGGTCCCCGTCGATACCTCGAAGATCGGCCCGCCAGTCGGGGCCACGGCGCCGCCATTCAGCGGCGTCGATCAGGACGGCACGCCACGCACCCTCGCCGCCGCGGCGGGGCGCAAGGGGACCATGCTGGTCTTCTTTCGCTCCGCTGATTGGTGACCGTACTGCAAGACGCAGCTCGTGGAGCTGCAAAGCCGCTACGACGATCTCAGGAAGCAGGGCCTCGGCCTGATCGCGGTCAGCTACGATCCGCCGGCCACGTTGAAACAGTTTGCGCTGTCACGACACATCACGTTCCCGATGGTCTCGGATCCGGGGTCGGTGATTATCAAGCGCTATGGCCTGTTGAACGAGACGCTTGATCCGAAGACCCGCTTCTACGGCGTGCCGCATCCCGGCACGTTCATGCTGGATGCGAAGGGCGTCATCGTCGCGCGATTCTTCGAGGACGCGTATCAGGAGCGCAACACGGTGAACAGCATCCTGCTGAAGCAGTCGGATCCCAAGGCGCTGCCGAACGCGATGCGATCCGAGACCGCGCATCTCACCGTGCAGACGTCGATCAGCGACACGACCGTCGCGCCGGGCAAGCGCGTGTCGCTGGTGTTTGACGTGACGCCGAAGCGGCACATGCATGTCTATGCGCCGGGAAGACACAGCTACCAGGTGATTGCCGTGAAGATCGATCCGCAGCCGTGGCTGAAAGCGTCGCCACCGTCGTATCCGCCGTCCGAGATTTTCCTGTTCAAGGAATTGAACGAGAAGGTCGAAACCTACAGCAAGCCCTTCCGCCTGGTGCAGGATGTCACCATCCTCGCCACGCCGGAGGCGATGAAGCAACTGGGCGCGGCGGCGTCCGTGAGCGTGCGCGCCCGCCTCGAGTATCAGGCGTGTGACGACAAGGTCTGCTACGCCCCGACAACCATCCCCGTCAATTTCACGTTGAGCTTGTCGGCCCTGGATCGCAAGCCTGCTGGCGGCGGCTTATAATCGGCGGTATGCGACGTTTGTTGTTCCTGCCGCTCTGCGTGGTTTCCATCGCCATGGTGTCTGCCCAGGTGGTGGGCCCGCTGCGGTCCGACACGATGCACCTGACGGTGAATACCTCGCTCAGCGGCGCCACCGCGACGCCCGGCGAGAAGTTGTCGGTGACGTTCGACATCACCCCGAAGCGCGGCATGCACGTCTACGCCCCTGGGAAGCACGACTACCAGGTGATTGCCGTGAAGATCGATCCGCAGCCGTGGCTGAAGATCGCGCCGACCACGTATCCGCCGTCCGAGATCTATTACTTCAAGGAGCTCGACGAGAAGGTCGAGACCTACGGCAAGCCCTTCAAGCTGGTGCAGGACGTGACCGTCCTCAATACCGCCGCCGCGAAGAAGGCGCTCGCGGCCGGGCCGATCAAGTTGAGCGGCAAGCTCGAGTACCAGGCCTGCGACGACAAGGTCTGCTACGCGCCGGCGAAGATCCCGGTGAGCTTCGAGCTCAGCGCTAAGTAGATAACGCCGGGCGGGTATAATCCGGGCGTGCGCGCCCGCCTCGCGACCTCACTGGCTCTCATCGCGTTCAGCGTGAGCCTGTCCGCGCAACCATCCCAGTCATTTGATCTTGCGGGCGTGCTCGAGCGCGCCAGCCAGCGCGTCACCGAATATTTCGCGCGCGCGCAAAGCATTGTCTGCATCGAGAAGGTGGCGATGCAAAAGCTGGCGTCGGGACTGAGCGCCGAAGGATCGGCGCGCGTCGTCGAATCCGAATTGCGCCTGTCGTGGGAGCCGTCGCCGGACAATCCGATCCCGAAAGAAGCGAAGACGGTCCGCCAGGTGATGAAGGTCAACGGCGGCAAGCCGAGCAAGAAAGACTGGAACAACTGCACGACGCCCGAGCAGAACGTCGAAGAAGAGCAGCCGCTCTCGATCCTCCTGCCGCAGCAGCGCGGTGACTACGCGTTTACCGCCAGCGGCCGCGAGCGGATCGACGGCCGCGAGGCGATGGTGATCGCGTTCCGCGAGGTTCAGAAATCGACCGTGGACGTCTCGCTGGTGGATGGCAAGGAAGACTGCGTCAGCTTCGATATCGAAGGCGGCATGCGGGGCAAGATCTGGATCGACGCCGAGACCCACGACGTGTTGCGTCTCGATCGCTTCCTCACCGGCCTGGTCGAGATCCCGCTGCCGAAGAAGGTTACGCGTCACGGCGGCAACATCTACTGGACGATGGAGCGGTGGGATTCATCGATCCGCTTCAAGCGCGTGACGTTCGACGATCCGGAAGAGACCCTGGTCCTGCCGGTGTCGGCATCCTCGCTGCAGATCACGCGGGGCAGCGGCACGCCCCGCCTCCGCACCAACACGCAATACCTGTCCTACCGCCGCTTCATGACCGGCGCCCGCATCGTCCCCGAGCAGTAGTTTGTAACCGGGTCTGACACCTTAACAATTGACATCGATCGCCGCGTCGAGTATTTTGAGGAATCAAAATTAAAGTTTCGATGAGCCGATTACAAAGTTTTGTGCTGTGGAATCTACTTGGCCTCCTTGCGATTCCCGGGGCTTCGTTCGCCCAAGGTGTTCCGACGCTGTCCGGCTATATGGAGGTCCACCTGAACAAGGAGGAACACCGTCCGGCAGTGGCCGACCTGCATCGATTCGTCCTGATGGTGGGCCATTCATTTTCGCCCCGGCTCAAGTTCTGGTCGGAAGTCGAGGTCGAACACGCATTTGTTGAGGGGGAAGAGGAGTCCGGCGAGGTCGCCGTCGAACAGGCGTATCTCGACTTCTCGGTGACGCGTCGGTTCAACATTCGCGCCGGCATGGTCCTCACGCCAATCGGCATCCTCAACGAGCGTCACGAACCGGCGACCTTCCATGGCGTCGAGCGAACGTTCGTGGGCACCGTCATCATCCCGACGACGTGGCGCGACATTGGCGTGGGCGCGTTTGGTGATCTCGGTCACGGCCTTTCCTACAAGGCCTACGTGATGCCGGGGTTGAACGCGACTGGCTTCAGCGCGGAAGAGGGCATTGCCGAAGGCCGCCAGCAAGGCAGCAATGCCGACGCGAGCGATCCGGCGATCACCGGGCGATTGGAGTATCGCGGCAGCGGTCTCACCGCCGGCGGCAGTTTCTGGTACGGCGGCAGCGGCTTTGGTTTGACGCGCCTCGACCTCGACCCGCCAACAGTCGGCATCGGCTCGATCGATGCGCGCTATCGTCGCGGACGCCACGAGCTGCGCGGTCAATGGTCGATGGTATCGATCGAGGGCGCCGGCGATGCCAATCGCGCGATTCAAGCGCGCTCCGGCCTTTCCCCGAACATCGCCAGCCGCCTGCTCGGCGCTTATGGAGAAGCGGCAACGCGCGTCTCGCCAGATGCGTGGGCGCATGAACTGATGGTGTTCGGCCGTTACGAGATCGTCGACACGCAGAACAAGATGCCGAACGGATTCCTGCCGCTCGATCACCTCCGCCGATCGGCGATCACTGGCGGCGTCACGTATTACCCGGATCCCGATGTCGCCTTCAAGATGGACGTCAGCCAGGAACGCAACAAGAGCCACGTCGTCAACGCCCCGTGGCGGATGAATTTCGGAGTGGGTTGGTGGTTTTGAATATGGTGATGCTCCTCCTGATGTCGTTGATGCTGATTGGGAATCCCCAAGCCCCAAGTCCCACGCCCCAGGCCCCGCGGGTGATCCGCGTCTCCGCCGAGCGCTTTGCCTATAGCCCGTCCGAGATCGTCGTCGAGCAGGGCACGACGATCGAGTTTCACCTGACCAGCGACGACACCGATCACGGCTTCCATATCGTCGGTACCCCCATCGACGTGCAGATTCCAAAACGCCGCCGCGGCGAGACGGTGGTTACGTATGTGGCCGACACTGCCGGAGAATTCGTGATCGAGTGTTCGCATCCGTGCGGCGCCGGTCATACCTCGATGCACGCGTTGCTGGTCGTCAAATGAAGAAGGCGCTGGCCCTGTCGGCGCTCGTGTGGATCTTCACGGTGCTGAGCGTGGCAGGCCAGGCCCCCGCCTCTCCCGGTGAAGTGCTGCCAGGCGTGACGCCGCGTGAGTTCGAAGAATTCCGGATCGGTCTCGAGGACTTCCGCGAGATCGAAGAGGCGAGCGAAGGTCTTGGCCCGTTATTCAACGGGACCGGATGCGCGTCCTGCCACAACGTTCCCGTGATTGGCGGCGGCAGCCCGATGACCGAGATGCGGGCCGGCACGCGCGACGCCGATGGCACCTTCCGCGTCGTCGGCGGCACGACGCTCTATCAGTTGTTCTCGATTCCCGATCATCGCTGCCAGGCTGCCGTGCCATCCGAGGCCACCGTCGTCGCCCGCCGCATGTCGATTCCGCTCTTCGGCGCGGGATTGATCGAGGCGATTCCCGACGAGACGCTGCTGGCGATGGAGGATCCGTTCGATCGCGATGGCGACGGCATCAGCGGGCGCGCGGCGGTGATCACGGACGTGGCGACGAAGCAGCGGCGCGTCGGCCGATTCGGCTGGAAGGCGCAGGTTGCGACGCTGTTGACGTTCTCCGGTGATGCCTACACGAACGAGATGGGCATCACCAATGATCTGTTTCCGCAGGAACCGTACGGCGGCATTTCCGAAGAGCGGATGCGCGAATGCGATCGCGTCAAGGATCCGGAGGACGTGGTGGATCCGCGGACCGGCAAGCGCGCGATCGACAACTTCGAGTCGTTCATGAAGTTCCTCGCGCCGCTGTCGCGCGGACCGATCACGGACACCGCGCGAACCGGCGAGCAGGTGTTCAACGCCATCGGCTGTTCGTCCTGCCACGTGCCCGCGTTGACGACGGGCGCGAACGCGTCGGCGGCGCTCAATCGCAAGACCGTGCCGCTCTATTCGGATTTGCTGCTGCACGATATCGGCACGGGTGACGGCATCGCCCAGGAAGCGGCGCAGCCGGCGGAGATCAGGACGCCGGCCCTGTGGGGACTGCGCGTCCGCCGGCCGCTGATGCACGACGGCAGCGCGATGACGGTGACGGAAGCGCTACGGCAACACGGCGGGGAAGCGTCGGGGGTGATGGAACGGTATCGCCGGGCGACGGATGATCTGCGCCGCGCGCTAATGGCGTTCCTGGATTCCCTTTAGACGTCTTTGAGTCCGTGGCCTCTGATCAAGAAGAAGAGGGCAACGATCGTCAGCGTGATCCCGTTCACCATCAGCACCGTTGGCGCCGATCCCACTTGGGTGACCAACCAGCCGCTCGCCAGTCCGCCGAGCGGTGACCCGCCGCGAAACGCCAGCATGTAGATGCTGACGACGCGTCCGCGCAGCTCGGCGGGCGCCAGCAACTGCGCGAGGGACGTCGTCAGCGACGTACACATCACCAGCAGCGATCCGGCGAGGAACAACAACGCCGCGGTCAGGATCGGCGTGCGCGACAGCGAGAACATCGCCATCGCCGCTCCGAACAGCGCCAGTGAGATCAGCAGGATCCGGCCGATGTGGCGGTGCTTGCCGACGTAAGCCACGATCAGCGCGCCGGTCACGGCGCCGCCGCCGGCGCACGTCATCAGCCGCGAGTAGAAGGCGACGTCGCCGCCGAACACGTCCTTGGTGATGACCGGCAGGAACGTCAGGATCGGAAATCCGAGGAACGCGACGATGAATCCGAGCACCATGGTCGCGATCAGGCTGCGCGAGTCGCGCACGTAGCGCAGCCCCCCTTTCATCTGGGTGACGATGCTTTCCGTGGCGACCGGCGGCACATGCACGTCGCGCAGCGCGAGGATCGCCGCAATCACGAACAGGAACGAGATGCCGTTGAGGCCGAAGCACGCCACCATGCCGAAGCTGGCGAGCGCCACGCCGGCCACCACCGGCCCAATCACGCGCGCCAGGTTGAACTGGATGGAATTAAGCGCCACCGCGTTCGGCAGGTGCTCCTTGCCGACCAGCGTCGGGATCAGCGATTGATACGCCGGCCCGCCGAACGCCTGGCCGCAGCCGGAAATGAACGACAGCGTCACGATCATCCAGACCTGGACCACGCCGCTCAGCACCAGGCCCGCGAGGATGAACGCCACCGTCATCTGGACGACCTGCGACGTCAGCATCATGTGCCGGCGATCGCGGCGATCGGCGACGACGCCGCCGAGCAGCGTGAAGAGCAGGATGGGAAATTCGCCGGCGAAACTGTCCAGGCCCAGGTAGAACGCGGACGAGGAGTTGGTCATCGTGACGATGAGCCACGCCTGCGCGACCTTCTGCATCCAGGTGCCGATGCTGGAGGTCAGCGCGCCGAGCCAGAGCAATCGGAAATTGCGATGGGTGAGCGCGACCGCGATTCTTGACGCGGCCGTATTGATTCGATGGCCCAAAGAGATTCGATTTTATGCGATATTTGCACCCCATGAAGAACATCCACCTTCGCCGGGGCTCCGGCGGACAAGTCGATCAGACCCGCCGCCGATTCATGGCGACCTTTGCCGGCACCAGCCTCGGGACCACGCTGGTCCCCGGCGTCCTCTGGGCGCGCGTGCAGGACGCCGGCGCCAGCAAGGTCAGCCTCGCGATGGTGACCGACGCCTTGAAGCTCTCCGGGATCGACCTGCCCGAAGAAGAAAAGGCCAACATCGTCGACGCCGCGAATCGCAATTTGACCTCGGTCGAGGCGATCCGCAAGATTCACATCCCCAACGACGTTTCGCCGCCGTTTCATGTCAGCTCGATCACGCCGGGCATGACGGTCAACCGGGCCAGGCAGCCGTGGGTGCTGAGCAAGGCGCCGTCGGTGAAGCGTCCCGCGAATCTCGAGGACGCGGCGTTCTGGCCGGTGCGGCACCTCGCCGAATTGATCCGCACCAAGCAGGTCACCTCGCTCGAACTGACCGAGATGTACCTGGCGCGGCTGCACCGCTACAACGGCCTGCTGAACAACGTCGTCACGTTCCTCGACGATCACGGCCGCGCCGAGGCGAAGCGCGCCGACGCGGAGATCGCCGCGGGCAAATACAAGGGACCGCTGCACGGCATTCCGTGGGGCGCCAAGGACATCATCTCCGTCAAGGGCTTCAAGACGACGTGGGGATCGCCGGCGTTCAAGGACCAGGAGTTCGACTACGACGCCGCGGTCGTCGAGATGCTGCGCGACGCGGGCGCGGTGCTGATCGCGAAGGTCACGACCGGTGAGCTGGCGAGCGGGGACCAGTGGTTTGGCGGGCAGACGAAGAGCCCGTGGGACCCGACGCAAGGCTCGAGCGGTTCGTCCGCCGGTCCCTCGTCGGCGACCGCGGCCGGATGCATCGCGTTCGGCATCGGGTCGGAAACGAGCGGATCGATCCTGAGTCCCGCCGCGCGCTGCGGCATCGCCAGCCTGCGCCCGACGTTCGGACGCGTCAGCCGCTACGGCGTCATGGCGCTGTCGTGGACACAGGATCGCCTCGGGCCGATGGTGCGCTATGCCGAAGATGCGGCGATCGTCATGCAGGCGATCACCAAGCCGGACGGGCGCGACATGCACGTCACCGACATTCCGTTCAACTGGAACGCGAATCTCGATCTCAAGAAGCTGCGCGTCGGCTACATCAAGGATTCCGTCGATACCCTGACCAATGCGACGGCGAAGGCGAACTTCGACAAGTCGCTCGCGGTGCTGAAGCAGCTTGGCGTCACCAACCTGATCGAGGTCAACATCCCCGAGATGGAGACCAACGTCTCGGCGATCAACGTCGAGGCCGGCGCGTTCTTCGATGAGGCCGCGCGCAGCGGCCGGATGAAAGTGGCGCGCGGCAGCTTCGGCAACCAGAGCAATCGCCTGGTCTCCGCCGTGGACTACATCCAGGCGCAGCGCGTCCGCATGATGAGCATGCAGAAGCTCGAGGAAGCGACGCGCCACGTCGACGTCTACATCGTGGCGTCGAATTCGAGCGGTGCGCCCGCGCCGCCCCGGCCGGCCGCCGGCGCCGCCGATGCCCCGCGCCGCAATTTCAACAACGGTCCGCAGGGGCCGACCCAGCGCCACTCCAGCATCGCGAACGTGGGCGGCTTCCCGGCGATGAACGTGCCGAACGGTTTCGGTGAATCCGGCTCGCCGACCAACTTCACGGTGTTCGCACAGCCGTTCCGCGAGGCGGAGATCATCGCGCTCGTCAAGGCCTACCAGGACGTCGCCGGCTTCCACTTGATCAAGCCGACGAAGCTGGATCAGAAGCCGACGACAAGCGCGTAGACCGTTACTTCAGACGTGACGCCCATTCAGCCAGGCTGGTGGGCTTCACGCCGTACTCCTTCGCATTCGCCGCAATGTCCACGTCGTAGCCGACGCGATCGAACCATTCCAGCATCAACGCGAAGTCGTCGCTGTTCTTGCGGACTTCGCTGATCGGGATCTGCAGATAGTCGATCGGCTTGCCCATCGCCTTGCTCAATGTCGCGGCGGCCTGGGGCAGCGTCATTTCATCGCCGGCGATATCGAGCTCGAGATTCTTGAATCGCGCATCGGTGAACGCCAGCGCGCCGTACTGGCCGATGTCCGGCACGGCGATCATCTGCAGCACCGTCTTCGGGTTGAGCGCCGACACCAGCTTGTCGCCGTTGAGGAACCACGGGCTCGGCAGGTTCTCCATGAAGAACACCGGGCGAATGATCGCGTAGGAAGGGAAGTTCAAGCCGCGAACGGTGCCTTCGACGCGCGCCTTGTTGTCGAAGTGCGGAATGCCGGTGTGCCGATCGGCCGAGGCCACCGAGGCATAGACGTAATGCTGGACGCCGGCTTCTTTGGCGAGCTTCGCAAAGCGATGTCCCTGCGCTTCTTCACCGTCGACACCGGCCGTCCAGGTGTTCTGCACGCCGTAGGCGCCCCACGCGCCTTTCAACGCCGCGCGGATCGACGCTTCGTCGTCGAGTTCCGCCTGGACCAGTTCGGCGCCGGTCGCGGCCGCGAGGGCCTTGGCCTTGTCGCTGTTGGGGTCGCGGGTCAGTGCGCGGATCTTGAAGCCTTTGCCTGCCAGGGCCCTTGCCGTTGAACCGCCCTGCTGCCCGGTCGCGCCGCTAATCGCAATCACACGTTCGCTCATCTAACGCTCCTGACCGGGTTAGATGCGGCGAGCCGCTAATCGTTTCGCAGCGCCGCCATCGGCATGACGTTGGCCGCGCGTCGAGCGGGCACCACTGATGCGGCGATCGAGGCCACGGCGAGCACGCCGGTGGCGCCGGCCAGCGTCACCGGATCAAACGGACTGACCTGGTAGATGAGGAAGCTCAATCCCCATCCGAGCATGACACCCAGTCCCAGCCCGATCGTCAGTCCCACGGCCGTCGTCGCCAGCGCTTCGCGCAACACCAGCGTCAACACGTCGAGGGGGGATGCGCCGACGGCCATGCGCACGCCGAATTCACGCGTGCGCCGCGTCACGAGATAGCTGCGGACGCCGTAGAGGCCGATCACCGCGACGAATGCGGCCGCGAGCCCCAGGGTCAGGAACATCTTGGCGGCGGCGCGGAGGATCCACACCTGCGCGCTGGATTCGTGCTGCGCGCGGAAGGTCTTGACGAACATCACCGGCAGGTTCGCATCGACGGAGCGCAGTTGCGTGCGGACGGTGTCAACGATCGAATCCGCCGTCTGCGGACCCGCCGCGCGCGCATAGAGAAACAGGCGCGTCGAATGATCGCCTCCGGTGGGCCGATAGAGGTGCGCTTCCGGTGTTGTTTCGAACAGATCGTGACGCAGCGTCGGCGCGACGCCGACGATCAGCATGGGTGTCGAATCCGCCGTGCCGGAGTCCGCCCCGAATTGCAGCAACTGACCCACCGGATCTTCGGTGGCGAACAATTTGTCGGCGAGCGCCTGGTCGATGATCGCCGGCGGGGTGCCGCCCGAATCGGCTTCTTCCGCCGCGGTAAATTCGCGGCCTCGCAACATCGTCAGGCCGAGCGTACGGAAATAGTCCGAGGTGACCACGTACTCGAGCACGCTCGCGGTCTTGCCGCCCGCATTCGGATCTTCATTCTTCAAGCGCGGGCCTTCGCGTTGCACGGTGGCGCCGATCGTGTAGTCCCCAAAGGGCACGATCGTTGATGCTGCCGCGGCTTCGACACCCGGTGTCGCGCGCAGACGCTCCAGCACGGAGCGGCGCGATTCGCGACTCTGCACGTCGTCGTAACCGCCCAGTCGGGGATCGAGCTGCGACACCACCAACGGATCGAGCGCGAATCCGGGATCCGCCGACGCGCCGGCCGCGGCGCCCCGAACGAACAGGCCGCTCAAGACCAGCAGCGCCAGCGACAGCGCCAATTGTGCCGTGACGAGCGCGCCGCGGACCGTGATGCGCTTCGTCAATCGACCGGACACTTCGCCGGCTTGATCCTTCAACGAGGTCAACAGATCCGGCCGCGACAGGCGCAGTGCCGGCCACAATCCAAACCCGATCGTGGCGAGCCCGCAGAAGAGCAACGTGGCGAACAGGACCGTGCGATCGGGCGTGAGATCGAGCACCAGCGTGATCGGCAACACCGTTGCCATCGAGGACACCAGCAACTGCGCCGCCCAGGTGGCGGCGATCAACCCGAAGGCACCGCCGGCCAGCGACAACATCAACCCCTGCACGAGCAGTTGCCGGACGATGCGTGAGCGTGCGCCGCCGACCGCCAGGCGAATGGCGATCTCCTTCTGCCGGGCCGAGCCGAAGGCGAGCATCATGTTCGCGAGATTCAGGCACGAGGTGAGCAGCACCGCCGCGGCGAGGCCTTGCAGCGACGCGATCGGCCCCCATGGCAGGCTGTCGCTCTGGGGGTTGGTGCTGATGCCGAGCCGGCCAAGCGACCCGATGATCAGATCCTGGTTCTTGTTCTCATCCGGATACGCCTTCTCGTGAGCCGCGGCGATCACCTTGAGTTGTTCGTTGGCCTGCGGGCGGCTGATGCCGGGCTTCAACCGGCCCACGACGATCAACGAGTGGTTGCGGCGATCAGACAGCGCGAACGAGTCGTGAGCATCGAAATCGCTTTCGATCGCATCATGCACGCCCAGCGGCAGGAAGTAATCGGTGCCGATGATGGCCGTCGTGCCGCCGAAGCCTTTCGGCGCAATGCCGACGATCGCGTAGTCGTCGCCGTTGATGCGAACGGTCTGCTTGAGGATGTTGCGATCGAACTGCGCGCGTTCCCACAGCCGGTAGCTGATGATCAGCGATCGAGCCGAGGTGCCGGGCCGTTCGTCTTCCAGCGTGAAGTCACGGCCATGCACCGGTGCGACGCCCAGTGACGCGAAATACCCTGTGCTGACGATGTCCACGAACACCTGGCGCGTGGTGTTGCCTTCGGTGATGCCGGCAAGCGCGGCGTTGTGCGCAGCCAGGTGGAGGAACGGTCCGTCTGCGTCACGCACGTCGACAAATTCGGGATAGGAAAAGGCGCGATACCCGTGCTGCGTGGTGCGGTCGTGGCTGAACACGCCGATCAGCTCACCGGGGGCCGAGGCGCCCGTCAGCGGGCGCAGCATCAAGCCATTGATGATCCCGAAAATGCCGGCGTTGACGCCGATGCCAAGGGTCAGGACCCCGATCGCGGTCAGCGTGAAACCGGGGTGTTTGGCGAGGAGTCGCGCGCTATAGCGAAGGTCTTGCCACAGGGTCCACATCTACCCACTAGACGGGCGATGCCGGTCGATTGTTTCAGCTATTCTTGAGCGGTCATGAAACATGTCATCGCCCTCCTGTTGCTCTCGTCCGTCGTCTTTGCCCAGCAGGCGCCCCAGCCGGCTACGCTGGTCCTTCATAACGGCAAGATCGTCACCGTTGACGCCGCCGTTCCCGAGGCGCAGGCGATCGCCGTGCGCGGCGATCGCATCGTCGCCGTTGGTAGCAACGCCGCGATTCAGCCGCTGATCGGACCGTCGACGCAGGTCATCGATCTCAAGGGGCAGCTGGCGATTCCCGGTCTGATCGAAAGCCACGGTCACTTCATGGGCCTCGGCCAGTCGAAGATGACGCTCGACCTGATGGACGTGAAGGACTGGGACGAGATCGTCTCAATGGTGGCGGCGGCCGCGAAGCAGGCGCAGCCGGGCGAATGGATCATCGGTCGCGGCTGGCACCAGGAAAAGTGGGCGAGTGTGCCGAAGCCGAACGTCGAGGGCTTTCCGTATCACGATGCCCTCAGCAAGGTGTCGCCGAACAATCCGGTCATACTGACGCACGCCAGCGGCCATGCGTCGTTCGTCAATGCGAAGGCGATGGAAGAGGCGGGCATCACGGCGGCGACGCAGAATCCGTCGGGCGGCGAGATTCTCAAGGATCCGAAAGGGCAGCCGATCGGCCTGCTGCGCGAAACCGCGTCCGGCATTGCCGGCCGCGCGCTCGATGCGTGGCGCGCGAAGAAGACGGCGGCCGAGCGCGACAGCGATGCGCGCCGCCAGATCCAGCTGTCGTCGCAGGCGGCGCTCGAAAAAGGCGTCACCTCCTTTCACGATGCGGGCGAACCGTTCACCACCATCGACACATTGAAAAAGGTGTCCGCGGAGGGCGGCCTCGGCATCCGCCTCTGGGTGATGGCGCGCGATAGCGTCGAGAACCTGCGCGCGAAGTTGCCGCAGTACAAGGCCGTCGGCCTCGACAACAATCACCTCAGCATCGCGGCGATCAAGGTGGTCGCCGACGGCGCGCTCGGTTCCCGCGGTGCGTGGATGCTCGAGCCGTACACCGATTCACCGTCGAGCGTCGGGTTGCCGACGACGCCCACCGAGACGATTGCGGAGATTTCCCGCCTCGCGCTCGATAACGGCGTCCAGCTGTGCGTGCACGCGATCGGCGATCGCGCCAACCGCGAAGTGTTGAATATCTACGAACGCGCGTTCAAGTCGCGCCCGGATCTGAAGGACTTCCGGTGGCGCATCGAGCACGCGCAGCATTTGAGCGCCGCGGACATTCCGCGCTTCGGTCAACTTGGCGTGATTGCGGCGATGCAGGGCATCCACGCCACGTCCGACGCGCCGTACGTGCTGGCGCGTCTCGGCCCGAAGCGCGCCGAAGAAGGCGCGTATGTGTGGCAAAAGCTGATGAAGAGCGGCGCGCTGATCGCCAACGGCACCGACGTGCCGGTGGAGCGCATCGATCCGATGGCAAATTTCTACGCTACGGTGACGCGCAAGACCAAGGACGGCACGGTGTTCTTCGGCGACCAGAAGATGTCGCGCGCGGAAGCGCTGAAGTCGTACACCTGGAATGGCGCCTATGCGGCCAAGGAAGATCACCTCAAGGGATCGCTGACCGTCGGCAAGCTCGCCGACATCACGGTGTTGTCGAAGGACATCATGACCATTCCGGAAGATCAGATTGCCTCGACGCAGGCGGTTTACACGATCGTCGGTGGGAAAGTCGCGTACCAGCGGCCGTAAGTGTCGCGCCCAGCGCGGCGCGCTTGGTCGCCGGACGCCATTCGCTCCTCCGGCTGCTCGAGAGGGCTGGGCAAGTCTCGCTCTCGCAGCCTCCGGATCGAACGTCGTCCAGCTTGCGTGCCGCCTGCGCCGCGTATAATCGCGCGCATGTCTTACTTTCGTCTGATTCCCAGCACTCTCGTCATCGCGCTCATCCTTTCCAGTTCTGCGTTCGCGCAGGACACGCCGACCGAGCGCGAGGCCGCCAAGGACGTCCTCAAGAAGATGGCCGACCTCGAGAAGTCGCTCGACGTCCCGGCCATGGTCGCCAAGCTGACCGGCCCTAACGCCGCTCGAGACGCCGTGGTCGCGCGCGCGGAGGAGTTGATGAAGACCGAGCTGCTGGCGATGGCCGACGACATTGCCACGCATCCGGAGATCGGCTTCGTCGAAGAGCGGTCGGTCGCGAAGCTCACCGACTACCTGCGCAAGCACGACTTCAGCGTCGAGAAGGGCATCGGCGGACTCGATACCGCCTTCGTCGCCAAGTTCCGCCGCAATAACGGCAAGCCGATCCTCGGCGTGATTCTCGAATACGACGCGCTGCGCGGTTCCAAGGGCGCGTATCACGGCGATCAGCACAGCGCGCAAGGTCCGGTCGGCATGGCCGCGGCGATCGCGATGGCGGAGTATCTCGATCGCACGCACACGCCCGGCAGCGTCGTGGTTTACGGCACGCCCGGCGAAGAGATGATGCCGCCCAACGCCAAGACGGTGATGCACACCGCGCACGCATTCGATGGCGCGGACGTGATCCTGCGGAGCCACGCGTCAGCAGCGACTTCGCGGCCGGCATTTGGCTTCGGCACGTGCTGCCTCAACATCATCGGCGCCAAGTACACCTTCACCGGCGCGCCGACGCACCAGATGACGCCGTGGAACGGCCGCAACGCGCTGTCGGCAGTGATCCAGTTCTTCACCAACGTCGATGGCATGCGCATCAGCATGCGCCCCGAAGCGCGCGTCCAAGGCATCATCGTCGAAGGCGGCACCGCGCCGAACGTGGTGCCGGATCGCACCGTCGCCGATTTCTACATCCGCTATCCGGATGAGGTCTACCTCGCGCAGGTGGTGGAGTTCGTCGACAACGCGGCCAAGGCTGCGGCACTGGCGACGGGGACCAAGGTCGCGATCGATCACTACGGCAAGGACGTCGACGGCATCAGCGTCGCGACGCTTGGCGAAGTCGGCTTCGCCTACATGAAACAGTTCGGCGCCACCGCGATCAGCGAGACGCCCGGCAAGCCGCAGGGCTTCGAGGAAACCGGCAGCGTGTCGCGCGACATTCCCGGTCTCGGCATCACCGCGCAGTCATCGACGTGGTCGAATCACACCTACGAGATGGATGCCGACAACCTCAAGCCGGTCGGCCACAACGGCTTCACCGTGGATGCCAAAACGATGGCGGCGGTGTTGTTTGACTTTGCGACGCACGACGACTATCGCGCCGCGGTGAAGCGGGAATTCGACGGCATCAAGCTGCTGTTCGGCGAGTATCAAGAAGCGCTGAAGAAGACCTACACGGTGCCAGTCGTGCCCGAACCGAAGGGGAAACAGTGATGCGGTCCAGGCACGCCGCCGTGATCGTCGCCGTCCTGGCGCTGACCGTTCCGGTGGTCGCGCAGGATCGCACGATCGATCTGCTTCGCCTGCTGTCGAACACCGCCGGTCCGCCGGGATTTGAAGAGCCGATTCGCAAGGTGATGGTGGACGCGATGAAGCCGTTCGCCTCGTCCATCACGTTCGACGGCATGGGCTCGATCATTGCGACCCAGGGCACCACCGGACCCAAGGTGATGGTCGACGCGCACATGGACGAACTGGGCGGCATGGTCCGTCGCATCACTCCGAAAGGTCTGTTGACGATGCAGATGCTGGGAGGGTGGCTGGATCAAGCGTTGGTCGATCAGCGCTGGACCATCATCGGGTCCAAGGGACCCGTCAAGGCGGTGACCGGCATTCGCGACGTCCACGTCGTCCCCGCCGAAGAGCGCACGCGGGTCTATTCGCGCGACAGCTTGTTCCTCGACGTCGGCGCCACCTCGGAAGCCGACGTGCGCGCGATGGGGATTTCGGTCGGCGATCCGATCGTGCCCGACTCGCCGTTCGAAGTCATGAACGGCACCAATAACTACCTCGGCAAGGCGTGGGACGACCGCGTCGGCTGCGCCGTCGTTGTCGAAGCGATGCGCCGGCTGCAGTCAACGCCGCATCCGAATCAGATCGTCTGGGCGATCACCACGCAGGAAGAGATCGGCCTTCGCGGCGCGCACACCGCGGCCGACGTCATCAAACCGGAGCTCGCGATTGCGATCGAAGGCGGCATCACCGGCGACGTCTATGGCGGGCATCCGGAAGAAACGCAGGCGGTGCTCGGCGCCGGGCCGGTGCTGTTCGTCTATGACTCGTCGGCGCTGCCGAACCGGAAGTTCAGCCAGTTCGTGAAGCAGACCGCCGCCGAGAAGAAGTTACCGTTGCAGCTCGATCTCGTTCAAGGTTACGGAGACGACTCCGCGGAGCTGCAGAAGAGCAACGGCGGCGTGCCGACAGTCAACCTGCTCGTGGCCGCCCGGTATACGCACGCGCATAACGGCATCATCAATCGCCGCGACTTCGATCAGATGGTGGAGCTGGTGGTGACGATGCTGCAGAAGCTCGACGGCCCGATGGTCGCATCGATCCGCGACTTCACACCCTGAGATTCAGCCCGGTTGTTGCGAGTGCCTGCGGCGAGCGACCATCGCCAGCCCAAGTCCGAGCAATGTGAAGGTCGCGGGTTCCGGCACTGCGGCCGGCTGCTCGATCTCGCGAAAGGTGAGGCCGCTGCTGAATGTCCACGGTGAAAATCCCGTGAGCCCGGTGTAGAAGAGGCTTGAGTTAATACCGTCCCGAACGGTGGGCTGGTTCGGAAACGCGTCCTGGACCAGTAGGTCGCGGTAATCAAAAATCAGCACGCCTCCGCTCAGGGGACTCCACGACGACTCAGCCGGTTGCTGCAGATTGTGCAGCGAGAACTGGGTAATGCCGCTGCCAGGGGAACAGTTGCTGCCTGGCAGCATGGCCTGCGTGAATCCCAGTCCGGTAGCGGTGTAGTCAACGTCGCCGATCGACAGCGACGCCGACACCGGAAGCACCATGCACCTGGTGCTACCGCCGTTAGGGGTCGTGGTCGCTTGCGCCGGATTGAACATCAGCGTTACCGACACTGGCGTGCCCACGGGCGCGGCTGTAAACCTGATGTCTTGGATGTGATTGGAGGTAATTTGGCCGTCCGCCTGCCACGTGACCATCGTATCTGCCCACGCGGGACCCGCCATGAGCAGGCATGCGCAGAAAAGGCCAAGTCGTTTCCTCATTTTCAAGACACCTCGATCCATCTGCCGACAGTGCAAAGACGCCGCCATAGCGGCTCTCAACAATGCGCCTGAATTCGATGAGCAGCAGATGAGGTGTGGCGAGATGTCGGCGCTGAGCCCGACTTAAATCTACGACTCCGCGGCGGCCCTCTTCGACAGCATCAGTCCCGCGCCCATGACGATCAAGGCCAGCATCGGCTTCGCGATCTGCGCGACGAGGTGTTCGTCGAACGGAATGTAGTTGTGCACCACCGGGTCGCTGACGATGATCTCGCCGGCGATCCAGCCGAGCAGCCCGCCGCCGAACATCACCAGCACCGGGTACTTGTTGAGCACGCGCAGCATCACCTGGCTGCCGAACACGATCAGCGGGATGCTGATCAACAATCCCAGCGAGATCAGCAGCACGCTGTTGTGCGCCGCGGCCGCAATCGCCACCACGTTGTCCAGCGACATCACCGCATCGGCGATCAGGATCGTGCGAATCGCATCCCACAAGTTTGATTTCGCGTTGACACCCTCGCCGTCGGACTCCTCCGCGATCACCAGCTTCACGCCGATGTAGAGCAGCAGCAATCCGCCGATCAGCTTCAGGTATCGAATCTGCAGCAACGACGCGATGATCAGGCAGAGGGCGATACGCAGGACGACGGCCGCGCCGCTGCCGCCGATGATGGCCATGCGGCGCTGCGTGGCGGGGAGCGAGCGGCTGGCGAGGGCGATCACGACCGCGTTGTCGCCCGACAACAGGATGTTGATGCCGATGATCTCCAGCAGGTCGAACCAGAACCGCGCGGTGTTTAACTCATCCAGCATCAGCGTCTTTTGATTGTACTTCGTGTTTCTGCGCCTTCTGCGGTCCCCTTCGACTCCGCTCAGGGCACGCTGGTGCCTGCGGTCTTTTTCATCCACACACTCCACGTCAGCGGCCCAATCGCATCGTCGGCGAGCGGCTGTCCCGCCAGCTTGAGCGTGAGTTTGATCTGGCCGTGGTGGTAGCCCTCGTGCCAGATCAAGTGCTGGAGCATGAGCAGGGGATGGTCGTAATGGCGTTGCATCTCGCCGTCGGTCTCGATGCGATGCCGGACCGCGTCGCGCACCGCCTTCGCGCTGCCGTTCAGCATCTGCGCGAGCCGATCGCGATCGCGCTCGGCGGTCCACGTGGGTTTCTCGCGCTGGAACTCCGGCGCGTCTTCGTAGACGAAGATCCGCCGCACGTAGTCCATGTGCGTGAACAATCGCGCGATCGAGGAGCTGCCGTCCGCCGGCGTGAGATCCATCGCCTTGTCAGGAATGGAGCGGAGCAAGTTAGTGGTGATGGTGTTGTTGCGGTCCCAGGAGTTGAGTAGTTGGTCGAGTATCGGGAGCATACGAGTCAGCACGCGCCAGTCTATCCATAGGGGTCGCTGACTATCTATCTACGCTATCTGGGGCCTTGATCTTCGCTTTTCATTCGCTATAATAGCGAAAGTTTAGCGAATAGGGGTGAGTATGGCTGCCAGAGCCGCTGTCGAAGCTCTTCTCCGGGAACGAAAACTCGATCGCACGCTCACCTCGACCTTGCCCGAACGTCTGGGCGAAGACGCGGTTGCTCCACTCGATACCGAAGCCCTCGATCGTGGGCTAGCCGGTGGCTTGCCACGAGGCCAGGTCTCGGAAGTGGTGGGACCCTCCTCGTCCGGGCGCACGAGCGTGGCATGGGCCGCGCTCGCCGCCGCGTCGCGCCGAGGTGAATCGATGGCGCTCATTGATACCTTTGATCGCTTCGATCCGCCGACGGCGCAGGCGTGCGGGATCAATCTTTCGAAACTGCTGTGGGTCCGCGGCCAGGCGATCTCCAAGACTTCGGCGGCGATTGATCCGACGTGGTTGCCTGGCGTCCGCGCGGTGAACGGTCCTGGGACTTTCGTCGAGCGCGTCATCGATCGCGCGATCAAGGCGCTCAACCTCGTCGTCCAGTCCGGCGTGTGCACGCTGGTGGTGCTCGACTTCATCGATGTGCCGGCCAGCGCGGTCCGGCGACTGCCCGCGTCCACCTGGTTCCGCATCGAGCGCGCCATCGAAGGCAGCGACACCGCGGTCCTGATCCTCGGCGCGCAACCGATCTCGCGCAGCGCCGGCGGCCGCTCGATCGTGATGGGCGGCGATCAACGCGTTCTGTGGAAGGGCGATCACGATCGCTCGCGCCGCGTCGCCGGCGTCCGTTCGCGTGCGAGCGTGTCGGCTGCGCGCTGGTCGCACGGCCAGACGGTCGACACCGAAACCACCCTCGTCAACGCAGTTTAGACATCTTGAAGGGCCGGAATCCCGTTATGCGCAAGGACCTTCAAGATGTCTCGCCCCGCGGAGCGGGGCAAGACGACATAGCGTTAGCGAGGCGGAGCGGCTCGCGCTTGTCATACGCGGAGCCTCGCTAACCTCATGTTTGCTGCGTTGTATGCGCCGGCCTTGCCGGCAGCGGCGCTCGTGGACGTGGCGCGCGCGTTTACGCCGCGCTTCGAACAACTGGGATCGGTCGTCCTGCTGGATGCCAGCGGCTTGTCGCGCCTGTTCGGCAGCGCGCAGGAATTAGGGGAGCACTTACGCGATGCGCTATCGAAACTCTCACCTGGTGATTCGGTACCTCGTATTGCGATTGCCTCTACGCAAACGGCAGCGACCTTACTAGCGCTCGGCAGTCCAGGCCTCACCGTCGTGATGCCCGGCAAGGAGGCGATCGCGCTCGCGCCACTAGGCGTCAGTGTGCTCGATCAATTCGAGAAATTATCCGAGCACCCCCGCACCCCGTCCCCGGCACCCCAGGCACCGTACGCACCGTACGCACCGGTAGGAAAGCATCCCCGCGCCACTCATCAGGCGAGCAATCCGAAGAAGCGAGCCCCGGAGAACCGGTTGCTCGAGATCTTCTCCAAGTGGGGCATTCGCACGCTGGGCGCCTTGAGCGCGCTGTCGGGCCCGGAGATCCACGAGCGCTTCGGCGAGCGCGGCGCGTTGTGGCAGACGCTGGCGCGCGGCGGCGAGCTCCGCCCGATGGTGCCGTGGGTGGACGAGGTGCCGTTCGAGGCGGCGCTGGAATTGGAATGGCCGATCGAAGGATTGGAGCCGCTGTCGTTCGTGCTGGCGCGGCTGCTCGAGCCGTTGGCCGATCGCCTCGAGCGCGCCGATCGCGGCGCCGCGATGATCTACACGTCGCTGCGGCTGACCTCGCGCTCGGTGTTCACGCGCACGCTGCAACTGCCGGCGCCGATGCGCGATCCCAAAACGCTGCGCACGCTGATCCTGCTCGATCTCGAATCGCATCCCCCCGACGCGCCGATCGACATCGTCCGCGTCTTCATCGAACCGACGCCGGCGAAGGTGCTGCAGTGGACTCTCTTGGAGAGAGCCCAACCGGCGCCTGAACAGGTGTCGACATTACTGGCCAGGCTGACGGCGCTGATGGGCGCAAACCACGTCGGCTCGGCCGCCCTTGTTGACAGTTGGCGGCCTGGCGCTTTTGAAATGCGTGAATTTAGATCGACGATCGACGATCAATCGAAGATTGACGTTCGACCATCGCCAAACAATCCGGCGATTGCCAATTTGCAATCGGCATTGCGCCGTTTCAGATTTCCGATCCCCACTCGCGTCGTCGTCAGCGAGGGCCGTCCCGTCCGCGTCCAGACCGATCGACAAGGCTTCAGCAGCGGCGCGATCGTCGAAGCGGCCGGCCCGTGGAGAACCTCTGGCGAATGGTGGTCCGCCTCCGCTCGCGACCAATCAGGCGAGCTACGGCGCGACCATCACGCCGTAGCGGCCTCCGGCCGCGAAGGCGGATGGGACAAAGACGAGTGGGATGTGGCCATGACAGATGGAACGGTTTACCGGTTGGTGGTCGAACGTGAAGTGGGCCAGTGGTTCCTTGAAGGCGTGATCGATTAAAGGACGTCGCCACGGAGACACGGAGGCACGGAGAAATCTTTTGTAAACGCCAGTGCTGCTAAGCGGCAATGGCCTTTTGATAGTTAGCTCCGTGATTCCGTGTCTCCGTGGCCCGTACGTGGCCCGTGTACATCGAGCTTCATACTTCCTCAGCTTTTAGTTTTTTACGGGCCGCGTCGTTACCCGAGGTCCTGATCGATCGGGCGGCGATGCTCGGCTATCCGGCGGTCGCGCTGCTCGATCGCGACGGCGTCTCCGGCGCCCCGCGCTTTCATAAGGCCGCACTCGCCGCCGGCATCCGCCCGCTGATCGGTTGCGAGATCAGCATCGAAGTCGTGGCCGAAGGCCGAAGGCCGAAGGCTGAAGGCTTCTCCCTTCCCGTCCTCTGCGCCTCGCAGGAAGGCTGGCGCAATCTCTGCCGCCTGCTGTCGCGCATGAAGCTGCGGGCGCCGAAAGGTGAGGGCGCGTTGCACCTCCAGGAGCTCGACGGCTTCACCACCGGCTTGATCGCCATGCCGGGCCGCTCGCTCCTGTCCGCGGAACGGTTCGGCGTCGGCGGCCTTCTCGATCGCATCGTCGGCATCTTCGGCCGCGGCAACACCTACGTGGAACTGCAGCGCCACCTGCAGCGCGATCAGGAGGACGACAACGACGCGCTGGTCTGCCTGGCCGAGGCGTATCGCGTGCCGCTTGTCGCTACCGGCGGCATCGGCTTCGCGACGCCGGAGGAGCGTCCGCTGTTCGACGTGCTGACGTCGATTCGCGAGCACGTGCCGTTGCACCGCGCCGGCCGGCGCCTGGCCGCGAATGCCGAACGCTACTTCAAGCCGCCGGCGCAGATGGCGCGGTTGTTTGCGGATCGCCCCGCGGCCATTCATGCGACGCGCGATCTCGCCGATCGCCTGCAGTTCAGCATGACCGACCTCGGGTATCGCTTCCCGACATACCCGGTCCCCGACGGCGACACCGAGATCTCGTTCCTGCGTAAGATCACCGAGGTCGGCGCCCGCCATCGCTACCGGCCGTTCCACGACAAGGCCCGCGCGCAGGTGACGCGCGAGCTCGATCTGATCGAAAAGCTCCAGCTCGCCGGCTACTTCCTGATCGTCTGGGACATCGTCAATTTCTGCCGGCAGGCGGACATCCTCGTGCAGGGCCGCGGCTCGGCGGCGAACAGCGCGGTGTGTTACAGCCTCGGCATCACCGCGGTGGATCCGGTCGGCATGGAGCTGCTGTTCGAGCGATTCCTCTCCGAGGAGCGCGGCGAGTGGCCCGACATCGACCTGGACCTGCCGAGCGGCGATCGCCGCGAAGCGGTGATTCAACACGTCTACAAGAAATACGGCCAGCACGGCGCGGCCATGACCGCCAACGTGATCACCTATCGCGGCAAGAGCGCGGCGCGCGAAGTGGGGAAGGCCCTCGATCTCGATGAAGGCCAGATCGATCGCCTCGCCAAGGTGATGCACCAGTTCGAGTACATCGACCCGGACGAGACGCTCTCGGCCAAGCTCGCGGAAGTCGGGATGGCCGCGAACGAACCGCGGGTGAAGCACTTCGCGGAGTTGTGGCGAAAAATGCAGGACCTGCCGCGCCATCTCGGGCAACATTCCGGCGGCATGGTGGTGTGCCAGGGCGACCTGTCGTCGGTGGTGCCGCTCGAAAACGCCAGCATGCCCGGCCGCGTCGTTGTGCAGTGGGACAAGGAAGACTGCGCCGACATGGGCATCATCAAGGTCGATCTGCTCGGCCTCGGGATGATGGCGGTCCTTCAAGATACGTTGACGCTGATCAATACAGGCCAGCAGGCCAGCGGGCCAGCAGGCCAACAGGAAGTCACCCTTGCATCACTTCCTCCTGACGATCCGGAGGTCTACGCCATGCTGCGCGCCGCCGACACTATCGGCGTCTTCCAGGTGGAATCGCGCGCGCAGATGGCGACGCTGCCGCGGCTGCGTCCAGAAAAATTCTACGATCTCGTCGTCGAAGTGGCGTTGATCCGCCCGGGGCCGATCGTCGGGCAGATGGTGCATCCCTACCTGAATCGCCGCGCCGGCCGCGAGCCGGTGGTCTACGATCACCCGCTGCTCGAGCCGATCCTGAAACGCACGCTCGGCGTGCCGCTGTTCCAGGAGCAGTTGCTGCGCATGGCGATGGCCGTGGCCGGCTTCACCGGCGGCCAGGCGGAGGACCTGCGCCGCGCCATGGGCTTCAAGCGATCCGAAAAGCGCATGAAGCAGCTCGAAGTCCAGATGCGCGAAGGCATGGCCAGGCACGGCATCGTCGGCGACGTCGCCGATCGCATCGTGCTGTCGATCACGTCGTTCGCGCTGTATGGTTTTCCGGAATCACACGCCGCCAGCTTCGCGTTGATCGCGTATGCGAGCGCGTATTTCAAGATGCATTACCCGGCGGCATTCTTCACCGCGCTCCTCAACAACCAGCCGATGGGGTTCTATCATCCGGCGACGCTGGTCAAGGACGCGCAGCGCCGCGGCGTGCGCTTCAACCCGATCGACGTGCAGATGTCGGGATGGGATTGCGCGGTCGAAGAAGATGGCGCCGTCCGCCTCGGGCTTCGCTACGTGCGAGGCTTGCGATCGGAGATCGGGCAGAAGATTGCCCTGGCGGAAGGCGGCAGGCTGAAGGCCGAAGGCGACGAACGTTGCCCGAAATGCGGCTGCGACGACCCATCGATGATTGAGGTAGTGCCCCAGGCCCCAAGCCCCAAGTCCCAAACCCTGTTCTGCAACATCTGCTCGCACGAGTGGAGCGACGCGCCACGGGTGCAGCAGCGTTTCCGTTCCATCGATGATTTGGTCAGGCGCGTCAACCTACGCCGGGACGAGATTGCGATGTTGGCGGAAATCGGCGCCTTGAACTCGCTCGGCCACGATCGCCGATCGGCCATGTGGCAAGTCGAGCGCGCGATTCGTCCTGCAGGAGAGATGTTCGAGCGTTCAGACGAACGTTCAGACGACCGTTCGGACGGACGTTCAGACGACCGATCACCGCTCGACGAGATGACGATCTCTGAGCGGCTCATCGCCGATTACACTGGCACAGGCCTGACCGTAGGACCTCATCCTCTAACGTTCCGCCGCAAGGAACTTGCGATGCGAGGCGTCGTCCCGGCGATCGATCTGCCGCGCCAGAAGGCCGGCCGCCGCGTGCGCACCGCGGGCATGGTCATCACGCGGCAGCGGCCGGGCACGGCGAAGGGCTTCGTCTTCCTCACGCTCGAAGATGAAACCGGGATCTCGAACATCATCATCCGCCCCGATCTCTATGCCACCGATCGGCTGACGGTCGTCGAGTCGTCTTTCCTGCTCGTCGAAGGCCTGCTGCAGAACCAGGACGGCGTGACCTCGATCAAAGCGGAACGGATGTCGAAGCTCAGTGGCATGCCCGATGAAGCCGCGATCGATTCGCACGACTTTCACTGAGCCTCTGTGGCAGTAACATATGCTCGTGCGGCAGCTCATCCTTATCGCCATCGTTGCCGGCGCGGTAGTCGCGATTCTGTGGACGCGGCCTACGGCACCGGCGTCTGCGGATCCGGTCCAACTCACTTACATCACCACCGCGCATCAGCTCGGCGTTGTCGGCTATCGCGACCCTGCCGGCGCGATCTCTCCGGACGGCCAGCACTTCGCATATTCGGAGGGCCGATTCATCCGCGTCATTCCGATCGGCGGCGGCGCACCGATCACCCTGCCGCCGGCCGACGCGCAAGTCCGCAATCTCGCCTGGACCTCCAACGACACGGTGGTCGCCGTTCCGCGCCCGCCGTCTTCATTTCCGATGGCCGATGGCAAGAGCGCGTGTATCGCCGATCGGCGCCTGGTGATTCCATGCGACGGGGCGAAGCTGGCGCTCGATCCCGATGTTGACGTGATCGGGCCGATCGCCTTCACCGCCGATCGCGTCTACTTCGCATCGCCGGATGACACCGGCATGGTCGTCGCGTTATGGACCGCCGATCTGCGAACCAAGCAGGCGCATCGCATCGCTTCGTTCGCCCGCGATGCGTACGCGCCATCGATTGCGGCCGATGGCACGGTCGTGTTCAAAGTGCAATCGTATCGAACGAATGTTGCGGACGTCGACGCGAACGGCGGCGTTACGCGGCAACTTGCGACCTTCCAATCAGAAACGCCGTCCTATCATCCGACCAAGCCGTTGCTGTCATTCACGTACGGCACGTGGCGCCGTGTACTTGACGATGGCAAGTATCCGGATATTGCGCAGGAGATCGGCACGATCGACGTGAGCAAGACCATTCCCGCCGACCGGCCGCTCGAGGTGATCGCCCGTTCGGAATCCGAAGACCAGGCGATGACCTGGTCGCCGAACGGCAAGTGGATCGCGTTTCACTCGCATCGAGAGATGTCGGACGATGTGTGGTTGAGGCCGGCAGATGGGAAGCAGCCGGATAAGCGAATCACCTTTCTCGGTCGAGGAGCGGAGGTCGGGTGGCCGCGCTGGTCGCCGGATGGCAAGCTGGTGTTGCTTGACGGCGCACGAAAACGCGACGGGCGATCGGTTCTTTATACGATCGGCGTCGATCAGGACAGCGGCGCCGTCACATCGGATCTGAAAGAAATCCCCGCTGAAGGCATGACCGGCGACATCACGCACGCGGAGTGGCGAGGCAACGACGCGGTCGTAGCGCTCGTGAAAGTCGCGCCGGGACAGCACGACATCGTTTCGCTGCCGCTCACGGGCGGCAAAGCGCGCGTGATTCATCACTTTGCGACCGAACATGATTTCTCGGGTCTGGGAATTTCCCCAGATGGGAAATATCTCTCGTTTACGGCGCCGGCACCCGATGGCTACTATCAGATCTACAAGGTCAGCATCGACGGCCATGCCGCACCGATCCAACTGACCACCGATCCCTCGAATAAAACCCAACCGGCGTGGTCGCCTGACGGCGCGCGCGTCGCGTTCACTATCTGGAGTTACGACGCCACGTTCTGGTCGTTCAAGCTGAAATGAGTGTTCCGGTGCCGGAATGGATGCCGCGTTCGATCCAGACGTTCGCTGGGGGGTATGACGCGCGCACGTTTACCTCCGATCTGATCGCCGGCGTCACCGTCGGCCTCGTCGCGTTGCCGCTGGCGATGGCGTTTGCCATCGCCTCAGGCCTGACGCCGCAGGCCGGCATCTACTGCGCCATCATCACCGGCTTTTTGATCTCGGCGCTCGGCGGATCGCGCTTCCAGATCGGCGGGCCGACCGGCGCCTTCGTGGTCGTGGTCGCCGGCATCATCGCGCGCTACGGCGTCGACGGCCTGTTCATGTGCACGATGATGGCCGGCGTGATCCTCGTGATCATGGGCCTGACCGGCACGGGCTCGGCGGTGAAATACATTCCGCGTTCGGTCATCATCGGCTTCACCAACGGCATCGCGATCGTCATCGCCAGCACGCAGCTCAAGGATTTTCTCGGCCTGGCCGTCGCCGTGCCGGGCGAATTCATCGGCCGCATCGAGACGATTGCGACACACGCCGCCGAATCGTCACGCGACAGCCTGGTCCTCGGCGTCGCCACGCTGATCCTGTTGATTGCCTGGAACCGCTATGTGAAGCGCGTGCCGGGGTACATCGTGGCGCTCTTTGCGGGCACCGGCGCCGCCGTGGTGTTCGGCCTCAACGTCGAGACGATCGGATCGAGATTTGGCGGCATTCCATCCGGCCTGCCGGATTTCCAGGTGCCGATGTTCCGGCCGGGTTTGATCCTGACGCTGATCTCGCCGGCCTTTACCGTCGCGATGCTTGGCGCGATCGAGTCGCTGCTCTCGGCGGTCGTCGCGGATCGCATCGGCGGCGATCGGCACAATCCCAACACCGAGCTGTTCGCACAGGGTGTCGCCAATATCATCTCGCCGTTGTTCGGCGGACTGCCGGCCACGGGCGCGCTGGCTCGCACCGCGACCAACATCCGATCTGGTGCGCGCTCGCCGGTGGCGGGCATGGTCCACGCGCTGACGCTGCTCGGCGTGTTGCTCTTCGGCGCGAAGCTCGCGGCGTTCGTGCCGCTGCCGGTACTGGCCTCCATCCTGTTCGTGGTCGCGTGGAACATGGGGGAGTGGGGCGAGATCGGGGAGATCTGGAAGCACACCTACGCCGATGTCCTGGTGTGGCTCGTGACGTTCCTGCTCACCGTGCTGGCGGACCTGACGGTCGCGGTGGAAGTCGGCATGGTGATGGCCGCGCTTCTGTTCATTCATCGCATCAGCCAGACCACCACGGTGTCGCGCGTGACCAGCGACTACATCGAGTCGGGACGGCCGCACGTGCTGCAGGACAAGATCATTCCCGACTACGTCGCGATCTTTCGCATCCATGGGCCGTTCCTGTTTGGCTCGACCGACAAGCTCCATGACATCGCGCGGCATGCCGACACGCTGCCGCCGGTCGTGATCCTGCGCTTGCGGAACATGACGGCGGTGGATGGAACTGGGCTTGGCGCGATCGAAGAATTAGCGGCGGACTTGCGCGCGAAGGGGAGGACGCTGGTGATTTGCGGAGCGCCGGCCCAGCCGGCCGGCGCCCTGCGAAAAGCGGAATTTCACGAACGGCTCGGCGAAGCGAACATCTGCCACAGCTTTCAGGCCGCGCTCGATCGCGCGGCCGCCATCGTCCAGGCCAGCCCGCCGGCCCGCTAGCCTGCTGGCCTATTTCGACGCCACGAACATGATCTCGACGAGGCCATCCGCGCCGACGAGTCCGGTCTTGACCGTCGCGCGCGCGGGGAAATCCTTGACCAGCACCGGACGATAGCCGTTGTTCATGTTCTGGAAGTTCGCAATGTCGGTGATGTAAACGGTGCCGTCCACCACGTCGGTCCACTCGAAGCCGCCCGCCTTCAGCGTGCGCTCGATGCGCGCCATCGCTTCCTTGGTCTGCGCTTCGATGTTGCCCTTGTTGTCGTTGTTGTTGCCGAGCAAGCCGGACAGATACAGCCGCTTGCCGACCTTGATGGCGCTGCTCAGCGTGGCGCTGGGCCTGCCGGGCGTGCCGTCAGCGTTCGGCGTGGTGATCGCGGTCTTGGGGCCTTTCACGGCGGTCATCGTCACTTCGGCCTTGTAGGTCGGGCCGGGCAGCCCGACGATCACCGTGGCGCGGGCCGGCGGATTCGACGGGTAGTGCGGCACGTAGGCCTTGTTCATCTCGGCAAAGGCGTTGACGTCGGTCAGGTAAACGCGATTCGCCACCACGTCCGACATCGCGAAGCCCGCTGCCTTCAGCAGCTCGTCCGCGTTGGCGAAGATGGTGTTCATCTGCGTGGTGACGTCGCCTTCGACGGGCTGATTGTCCTTGGCGCCGCGTGACACCAGGCCGGACATGAACAGCGTGTCGCCGCTCTTGATGGCGTAGCTGTAGGGATTGGCGGTGGACCACCCGGCCGGGGTGATGATGGTGCGCTCGCCGCCGTTAGGGACGGCGACCACGGCAATCTCAATCAACGCATCGGCCGACACCAGTCCCGCGGACACGGTCGTGCGCGTCGGCGCGTCTTTCGGCCAGACGGTGCGCCAGACCTCGGTCATGGCCGCGGCATCAGCCGGATCTTTCAGGTAAACAGTCGCGGCGACGACGTTCGGCAGGCTTGAACCGGCCGCCTTGAGCGTCGCGCCGATGGTGTCGAGCACGCCCATCGTCTGCTGCTTGATGTCGCCCTTCGCCGCCAGCGTCCCCGACACGTAGATCAGGCCATCGGCCTTGGTGGCGGCGCTGAACGGCAGCGTGCCGGCTCCCGGAAAGACTTGACGCTGACCCTGCACGGTCACCCCCAAACACGCAACTGCCAGAAGTAGAGCTGTGAAATAGCCTCGCACGGTGCACCTCTCAACGCGACAATGTATCATTTCCCCAGATGCCTAAAGCGGTTACCCTCCCGAAGATCGAACGCAAGAAGTCCAAGTTGCACGGCTACGGCGTGTTCGCGCTCGAAACGATTAACAAGAACAAGCGGATCATCGACTACGCCGGCGAGCTCATCTCCAACAAGCAAAGCGAATCACGCGAAGACAAATACCTGTCGAAGGGCTGTATCTGGGTCTTCCGCGTCAACCGGAACTGGAGCCGCGACGCCATGGTCGGCGGCAACATCGCGCGCTTCATCAACCACGCGTGCGTGCCGAATTGCTGGATCGAAGTCGACGCCAAGACCAAGACCATCTGGGTGCGCGCCGCCAAGAAGATCCGCAAGGGCCAGGAACTGGTCTACGACTACAACACCGAAGGCGACAAGGTGATCCCCTGCAAGTGCCGGCCGAATTGTAAGACCAAGCTATGAAGTGGATCGGCGCTGCGGCCTTTGCGCTGTTATGCGTCGCGGCGGTTTCGATCCGCGCCCAGGATGCGGGCCGTTTACCACCCGAAGCGTCTTCGCGAAGGGTGGCGTTTTTCTCGCGTGGCCTTGACGATCCGCGCGATCGCCGCGAAGCCCGCGCCGACATTCTCGACACGCCCGTCTTCCCGGGATCGATCGTCAAGACGGTGGCGCTCGTCGCCGCCCTCGAGCGCGGCATCATCACGGCGGACTCGACGCACATGTGCCGCCGGGTCGTGAAGGCGGACGGGCAGACGTTCGTCTGTTCGCATCCGGACTTGAAGCGGCCGCTCACGCCGGCGGAAGCGCTCGCGTATTCCTGCAACGACTTTTTCGTGTCGCTCGCCCCGCGGCTGCCGCGCGAAGCGCTCAACGCCACGCGCATGGCTGCGGGCTTGCCGCCGGTTGCCTCGACGGTGCCGATGGCATCCGCGATCGTCGGCCTCGCGGGCCCGAAGACCTCGCCGCGCGCCTTGGTCGATGTGCTGGCGCGCCTGGTCGGTGTTGATAAGGACAAGCCGGTCGCCATCAAGCCCGCGACCCGCGCGGTGTTGCTCGAAGGCCTGCGCGGTGCGGCGGACTACGGCACTGCCTCCGCATTCAAATCGGCCGGCATCTCCGCGTTGGCGAAGACCGGAACGGTGCTGATGCCGAGCGGCGCCGCCCTTGGTCTCGTGGTCGCGCTGACGCCCGCCGACAAACCGACGCGCGGTATCGTCGTGGCCGCCCCAGGCGGCGCCGGCCTCGACGCCGCCGCGATCGCCGCCGAGCAGATCGCCAGTGAAATGGGCCGGGGATCTTTTTCGCCCTCGGACCCCAATCCCCGGCATGCCACCGGTCCTTCGCGCTCACCCGCCCAACCCGCCCAACCCGCCCAGTTCATCCGCCTCGGCCGGACGCTGCCAAACGGCAAGACCAAGGTCGAGACCATCGCAATGGATGAGTACATTGCGCAGGTTTTAGCAGGTGAGGGACAGCCGAAAGCGGGGGATGCGGCTCAGCAGGCCTTGGCGATTACCGCGCGGACGTTCGCGCTCGCGAATCGCAATCGCCATCGCAAGGAAGGCTTCGATCTCTGCGACACAACGCACTGCCAGGTAGTGAAACCTGCCACGCCGGTGACCAAGCGCGCGGCCGAAACGACCAGCGGGCGCATGCTGCTGTATCAGGGGCAGCCGGCGTTCGTGTTTTATTCCGCGTGGTGCGGCGGCAAGTCGGAGCTCGCGTCGCAGGTGTGGCCGGGCGCGATTGATTATCCCTACGAGCCGTCGGTGCATGACGATGCATGTGAGGACGAGCCGGGGTGGGCGAGCGAAGTGCGTGTCGAACAGATCGAGCAGGCGTTACGCGCCGCCGGTCTTCGCGGATCGCGCTTGCGCGATCTCAAGGTCCTGGCGCGCAACGCGTCGGATCGTGTGGCACGCGTCCGCGTCCAGGGCTTCACGCCGTCCGACATGAGCGGCCACGAATTCCGCATGGCGGTCGGCCGCATCGCGGGCTGGCAGTCGATCAAGAGCACGGCCTTCGACATCGAGCGCACCGGCGCCGGCTATCGATTCAAGGGCCGCGGCTTCGGCCATGGCGTCGGCCTGTGCGTGATCGGCGCGGGCAAGCGCGCCTTGAACGGCGCGAGTGTCGATCAGATCCTGAAGTTCTACTTCCCGGGACTGACGATTGGAAACTTGTCGGCCGCGCTCACAAGTGCCAGCCCCGTGTCACCAGCCTTACCGGCCCCACCCGCCCTACCAGCCCCACTCGCGCCGAAAGGCGCTGTGGTCGATATCGCGTTGGCGCTTCCAGGCGCCGAGGAAGGCGAGCGGTCCGTGGTGTTGTCGCTGATTCGCCGCAGCCGCGATGAAGTGGCGAAGCAAACCGGTGCGCTCGCGCCGGCGCGGCTGCGCGTCACGGTGCATCCGTCGGTCGATAGCTTCGGGCGCGCGACCGGGCAACCGTGGTGGGTGTCCGGCGCCACCGATGGCGCGTCGATCGATCTGCTGCCGATTAGCGTCTTGAAACAGCAGGGGCAACTCGATCGCACCATCCGCCACGAGGTGACGCACGCGCTGCTCGATGCCGCGCTCGAGAAGCGGCCGATGTGGGTCAGGGAAGGCGCCGCGGCGTATTACGCGAATCCGGCCAACCAGAAGCGGCCGAAGCCCGATCGCGTGGCGTGTCCCACCGACGCCGAGCTGCTGCGGCCCTTGTCAGCCGGCGCGCAGCGTGACGCCTATGCGCGATCCGAAGCGTGCTTCGCGCGCGCCATCGCCGACGGCAAGACCTGGGATCAAGTCCGCTAAGCCGCCGCCACCGCGGGTGACGGATCGCCTGGGCGGGGCTTCACGCGCGCCGCTTCATAAGCGATCAACGCCGCGCCGATCGCAAACAGGATCGCGGTGATCGACAGCTTCGCGACAATGAACGCGAATTCGACTGAGGAGGCGGGCAACCCCTTCGGCCGCCAGGGCACGAGATACAGCCACGGCAGCGCGATCAACACCACAAACCACAACGTCGCCATGACGATTGCCCGCGGATGCAGCGCGCGGCGGAGCCACGCCGCCTGGCCGAGCGCCGCCCAGCCGGCCGCCGCGATTCCCGCCATCAGCGACAGCGCCATCAGCGGCGAGATGACCCAGCGGAAACAGTTCGCGATGGAGTGCGTCGCCGTGAACAGCCGGGTCACGTCGGCGATTCCAAAGCGCGCGATGAAAATTGCGCTGATCTGTCCGCTGCGTAACGCCAGCCACGTCTCGGCGCGTCCCGCCAGCCACCAGATCAACAGGATGATCAGCGCGGCTGGAATGACGCCGGCGGTCGATCGCATCGCGCGGCCCATGCCGGACAGCGAGGCGCCATGCGACCAGATCGCGATCGCGCCGCTCGCCGTGACGCCCGCCATCGCGAGCGCGATCACCGCGAGGATCGCCGAGACGATCAGCATCCAGACCGTTGATTCTGGCGTGCTCAGGAAGGCCCAGTAGATGCCGGCGGTCAGCACACTGCCGGCCAGGATCCATAACGTGGCGAGGGCCAGTCTCATCGCACACCCCCCGCCTTCGCTGAAGCTACGGCGGGCAAGCCCGTCGGGACGGCGATCGTAAATGCCTGCGGCTCCGACGAGGCGTGCACGCCCGGAACATACATCGGCGAGATTTGTGCGGGCACGGCGCGGAACTGACCGGGCGCGATCACTTTCACGAGATACGCATACTCATAGCGCCCCTGTTCGAAGGATTCCTGGAAGAACACCGTGCGTGAATCGCGATACTCGACCCGCGAGCCGTACCACCACTCTTGGGGCTTGGGCCGCTCGAGCGGATACGCGGACGTATCCTGGATCGCCTCGACGCCTGCGGGCAGCGGATCCTCGAGCGCGAGATACCGCCACTCCGGCGATCCGGCCGCCGTCAGTCTCACGGTCAGCACGTCACCGGGATTGGCCGTGCCGGTGAACGGCGTCTCTCGATACACGATGCGCCCCTTGATGGTGACCGGCGTGAGCAGCGCATACTTGCGCGTCAGCGCGAGTTGACGCGATCCACTCCGCGCGTCCGTCGATGCGGTGTCGTAATACTCGGCGGCGGCCGACCAATAGACCGTCCCACCCTCGCGCTTCACGATCCGCACTTGATTCGCTCCGGCGTTGGCGGTGGCCGAGATGACGATCGGATCCGGCGCGGTCATCGACGCGGCCGTGAAGGCATGCCGGCCGGCGGCTTGACCGTTGACGAACACGTCCACCGAGAACGGCTGCCCCGTCTCGCCCCGCGCCTGCATGAAGGAGAGCAGGCCGTAGATCGCCATCGCGGTTTGCTTGGTCGATGACCAGTAGCCGGCGGTGCGATTGAGCATCATCCAGCGGACCGCGCGCTCGATCACCGGATTCTTCGGATCGCGCTTGACCAGCGCCTGCACGGCAAACGCCGTCGCTTCGACGCTGGTCTCGGCGTAGTCGAAGATCAGCGGATCGTTCGCCACGGTCCACCACGAGACGTCGCCGCGCGTCTGCACTTCACCGAGCAGCGTCGCGGCCAGGCCGTTGGCGCGCGCATCCCTGGTCTCGTCGAACAACAGCAGCAACAGCGAGCGGCCGTAAGCGCTCATGCGGCTGCGCATGTCCCACAATTCGGTCCGCGCGAGCTCATGCGAGTAGACGCCCTGCGCACCGTCGGCGAACCACGCGATCGTCGGCTCCGTGCCGGCGGCGTGCTGCAGCACATACGCTTCATACGCCTTCAAATCCGGCTCGACGCGCGGATACTGCGCGTAGAGATGCGCGAGCTGCCGCGCGCCGTTGGCGATGCGGCCGGTGTCAACCTTGATGCCGGCGCGCCGCGCTTCATCGAGGCCCCACAACGCATACGCGGTCATGAACGGGTGGTTGCCGTCACCCTTCCACCATCCCCATCCACCATCGTCATGCTGGAAGTCGTAGAGACGCAGCAGGCCGGCGGAGACCTGCTTGTCGAGCGCCGAGAGGCGCTCGGTCGGCGCCAGCTTCAATTCGGTCAGCGAACGCGTCACCAGCAGGTTGGGCAGGAAACTCGACAGCGTCTGCTCGGTGCAGCCGTAAGGATACTCGGTCAGGAAATCGAGTGCGCCGAGGAGCGACCCGGCCAGTGATGGCGCGAGCGAAATCTTGATCGAGCGCGCGACGGGATTCGAGCCGTCGGGCATCGTCACCGCGGCGGTCGCTTCGCCCGCACCCACCACCGATCCGCTGATGCCGACTTCTCGATGGATGCCGAACGGCACGATCGGAATCGGCAACTCGACGGCATCCACATCGCTCTCGGTCCTCGCCGTCGCGGTCACGGTGGCCGATCCCGGCGTCCTGGCGGCAAACCGCCAATCGTCGCGGCGTTCGGCGCCGCTATTCAACGCGCCGCTGGTCGCGGCTTGCGCGCCGACGGCATCGAGGCCCTTCGACTCGATCGAGACCGATGCGGTCCGCGATTCCGCCTTGTAGTTGTGGACCATCGTCGGCACCACGACCTCATCGCCTTCGGTCAGGAACCGCGGCGTGATCACGCGCACGATCAGATCCTTGGTCGTCGTGGTCCGCGCGATCGTCGAGCCCGCCTTGGTGTCTTCCGTGATGGCGCGCGCGGTCAGCCGCCACGTGGTGAGCGCATCCGGATAGGTGATCGAGACGCGGCCGTGTCCCTGGGCATCGGTGACCAGGTCGCCGACCCAGTGAATCGCGTCGGGGAAGTCCTTGCGCACCTGCGCCTGCGCCGGCTGATCGCCCTTGAAGTCCGCGAGCGTGAACGTGCGTCGGCCACGACGCGCGAGCTGGAGGCGCTCGCGACCCGAGTAGCCCGTGAAGTAATACGAGCTGGAGAACGTCGTCGCGACGCGCGAGTATTCGCGGCGATAGAAAAAGCGGATCGGATCGGGCGTGTCGTCGGTCTTCACCGCATACACCGCTTCATCGATCACGCCGAGACTGACCTGGGCGCGCACCGGTTGTCCCGCCGCATCGGTCACCGCGACTTCAAACACGCCCGGCTCGCGCGGCCGCGACACGGCCTGCTGCGCGGTGACGGCCACTTGCAGCGTCCGCGAAGTTGCGGCGACGCCCAGTCGTCGTTCAGCCCGATACAGACGGCCTTCACGCAGGTAGACGATGTTCACGAATACATCGCCGACGTCGCCGGCATCGATTGGCACCTGGAGGGTGTCGGTGGCGGCCGGCCGCAGCAGGCGGAACCACGACACGTGCTGGCCTTCCTTCGAAACCAGCACTGGGCCGGTGACCGTTTCGCCGCGCACGATCAACGTCGCCGACTCGCCCGGCTGATAGTTCTTCTTGTCCGACAGCAGCTCCAGATAGCGGTCGCCGGTGTCCTCCGTGGTCTCGCCCGGCCCGGCGATCCAGAGAAACATCAGGTCCTGCACGGTGCGGCCGGCGCTCGGCGCCGAGGCGCGCACGCGAAAGTTGCCCGAGCGGTTGGGGAGGGTAAACGTGGCGCTCGCCCGGCCGGCGGCATCGGTCGTGGCCTGTTGCGTGGCCAGCGTCGTGATTTCGGGATCGTTGTAATAGCCGGATCGATACTGCAGCTGCTCCAGCTCCAATGTCAGCGGCACGTTCGGTTGCACGGCGCCGAGATAATCCACCGCGCGGACCGACACCTGCACCGGACTGCCGGCGCGGTGAATGACCTGTCCGCTCTCGGCCGACAGCAGGAATGTGCCGTAGGTTGCGTGCACGACGGCGCGGCCCGAGACCTCGCGGCTGGCGGCGTCGGTCACTTGCGCTTCGACACGTGCGCTGAAGTCGCGGCCGTTGTCGTCCACACTGAGTGGCACGCGAATCTGCGCCTTGCCGTCCGCATCGAGCCGCACATCGCCATCGGCGGTTTGATCGTCGCCGTAGAAATAATCGCTGCCGCCGCCCTCGACGTCGTCATCCCATCGCAGCGGCGAGTAATACGGCTGCTGATTCACGACCCAGTGCAGCTTGCCGTTGGCGACCGGCTGCCCGAAGTAGTAGCGCGCCTGGATGGAGATGACCGCGTCGTTGCCCTGCACGACAAACCGCGACTGCGGCGTCACAATCACTTCGAATTCCGGCTTGCGATATTCCTGGACCTCGAAGCCGCCGCTGCCTTGCGCGTCGCCGCTCTGGATGCGGATCGTGTAGCTGCCGAGGGCCGCGGTCGCCGGCACGGGGAACGCGGCCTGGATCGATCCGAAACCATCGAGCTTCACCTGCTTGCGGAACACGACCTTGTCGTTGGTGTCGGAAACGGCGATCTCGGCATCGGGGCGATCGAACGGCACGAGCGCGTCCATCTGCCGCCAGCGGAGGATCGCTTTGAGATGCACGGTGTGACCGGGGCGATAGATCGGCTTGTCGGTGTAGACGTAGGCCGCGAGCTCGCGTGCCGGTTGTTCAAGCGTCCACGAGCCGGGATCGGTCGCCGCATGCTGCGTGCCGCACTGCGCGACGCCGATGATGTTCTCCATCTTCTCGTCGGGCAGCTTGGCTTCGAACAGTCCATCCGCGTTGGTCTGGCCTTCGGCGATCGTCTGCTTCGCAAACACGACGTGGATGCTGCAGTCGGCAACAGGCTCGCCGGTGAATCGATTCGCCGCGAAGAACACCATCTGCCCGGGCGAGGTCTTCGTCACCAGGCCGATGTCCGAGACGATCACGATGGTATAGGCGCGCAGCAGATCATTGACCGCTTCGACGACGTAGATGCCCGGCTGCTTGATCTCGACTGGCACGCGCCGCACTTCGGCATCACGCCGATTCGGCAGCAGCTCGCGCCACGTCGTCACCACCTGATCCGCATTCAGCAACGGCACTTGCGCGAAGGTGCTCGCGTTCAAGACGACGCGTTGGGCGACTTCGACCTTGTCGCTGTCGGCGCGCCGGGCCGCGCGGTAGTCGTGACTGGCCTGCGCGCGCGCAAACTGGCGCACGTATTGGCGCTGGCCGCGCTTCCAATTGGCGATGCGCTCGATCCAGGTGGGTTCCTGCTCGACGTCGGCTTCGGTCGTGCCGAGTTGGTGCGGATCGTTCAATCCCTTGAAGAACGCGAAGGGATCCCTGACCTTGTAGACGCGGAAGTCGAGATGCTCGACGCGGCGGAAGGTGAGGTAGAAGTTCGGCGCATCACGGGTGGTGAAGACTTCACTGGTGGACAGCGAAAAGGCCGGCTGCTCTTCGTTCTGCGCCCACACGGGCGACGCGAAATAACCAATAACGAAGAACAAATAACAAACGGAAACGCGGATCTTCATAGCATCCCCAGACGGAATACACCCACGAAATTCGGATTCGACATCTGCGGACGCCACCGCGCCGCGGGATGCTGCATCAACGTCACGAGCCTGACCTTGCGCACTTCTCCAGGACCACCATCGAGTGGGCCGGTGTGGTACACGACCCAGTCGTCACCTTCCGGATCGAAATGCGATCGGCCGACGAAGACCATCAGGTGATCGGGCTCCCGCTGGCCGGGCTGCCGGAAATACAGCAGGTCTCCGGCGCGCAGCGCGCGCGTGTCACGGCCCAGGGGGTGCGTGTTGAATCGAATCAGCGTCTTCGCGTCGGCGAACTCCGCGTATTTCGGTGCCCGGTCGTCGCTGACTCGAAACAGCAGCAGGCCCGCAGAACCGGCGCGCGGCGCGGATCGAATCTCGGCAAAGTGCGGCGTGAAGGGCAGGCCCGATCGACGGACCCATTCGGGCGTGTGCGCCCGCAGCGCTTCGCGCACCGCGTGGCGAATCAGCGCGGCGCAATCGGTCACATCGCCGGTGGCGCGCTCGAACTGCGCATCGGCGAGCAGGACAAACCACGCGCGAAACGCCGCCCGGTCGGACTCGTCGGCGAGCCGGACCTGGGCGGAAAGGCCGGTGGGGAGGGCACAGGCCAGTAGGACCACGGCGGCAAACTGGCGCATGACGCATCTTGCCCTGAAACCGATCGGTTCGGGAAGGCGTCTGAGTCTTTGTGGCCGCGCTCTGCGCGGCGGGGGTATTATCAAGCCATGCTGATTAAGAAGCCTCAGGACCTCCGTGAATCGGACGTGACTCCGAAGGAACTGTATGTACGGCGTCGCGAGTTCATGGCGGCTGCTGGTGTGACCGCCGCGGCGGTGGCCACGGGCGGCTTTGGCCTGGTGGGGGACGGCGAGGTTTCTGCACAGAATCCGAACGCGCAGAAGCTCACCAACCTCAAGAAGAGCCCGTTCAGCACCGACGAAAAACAGAACTCCTATAAGGACGTCACGACCTACAACAACTTCTACGAGTTCGGTCTCGATAAGGCTGACCCATCGAAGTACGCGAGCACCCTGCGCACGAGACCGTGGAGCGTGGTGGTTGACGGGCAGTGCGGCAAGCCCGGCACCTACAACATCGAAGACATCATGAAGTATGCGCCGCTCGAGGAGCGCATCTACCGCCATCGCTGCGTTGAAGCGTGGTCGATCGTCGTGCCGTGGGTCGGCTACTCGCTGAGCGAGTTCGTCAAGCGCTTCGAGCCGACGTCCAAGGCCAAGTACGTCGTGTTCAAGACGCTGGTCGATCCGAAGCAGATGCCCGGCCAGACCGAGCCCGCGCTGAATTGGCCCTATGTCGAAGGCCTGCGCATGGACGAAGCGATGCATCCGCTCGCGATGCTCGGCCTCGGTCTCTACGGCGAAGTGCTGCCGAACCAGAACGGCGCGCCGATTCGCCTGGTGATTCCGTGGAAGTACGGCTTCAAGAGCATCAAGTCGATCGTCCGCGTGTCGTTCAGCGAAACCGAACCGCTCAACACCTGGAAGCAGCAGCAGGCGTCGGAGTACGGCTTCTACGCCAACGTCAACCCGCAGGTCGATCATCCACGCTGGTCGCAGGGCAGCGAGCGCCGGCTCGGCGAGTTCTTCCGCCGCAAGACGCTGATGTTCAACGGCTACGGCGACCAGGTCGCATCCCTCTACAACGGGATGGACCTCCGCAAGTTCTACTGACCCTTCGACTGCGCTCAGGGCCAACGGTTGACAGCAAATAACTGGAGGCGATGGGTCTTCAAGCCCATCGTCTGGATCCTCTGCCTCGCGCCGCTCGCCCTCCTGGTCTACGACGGGTTCACGGATAACCTCACCGCGAACCCGATCGAGAAGATCACCAACACCACCGGCATCTGGACGCTGCGGCTGATCGTAGCGACCCTCGCCATCACGCCGCTGCGGTGGGCGACCGGCCTCAACAAGCTGATTAACTATCGCCGCGTGATCGGGTTGTTCGCGTTCTTCTACGGCACGATCCACTTCACGGTGTTCTTCTTCCTCGATCACCAGTTTGATTTCGGCGCAATGTGGACCGACGTGTTGAAGCGGCCCTACATCGCCGCCGGCTTCGCGGCGTTCGTGCTGATGATCCCGCTGGCCATCACCTCGACCACCGGCTGGATCCGCCGGCTGGGCGGGCGGAACTGGAACCTGCTGCACAAGCTGATTTACATCACGGCTCTGTCGGCTGTCCTGCACTACTACTTGAAGGTGAAGCTGGATGGCAGTTATCCCGTGTATTACGGGATCGGGGTGGTGTTCCTGCTGGGCTTCCGGGCCTGGCGACACTTTGCGAAGCGGGCGGCATCTGAGGTATAAGTTGCCGAACATGAAGAATGCGTGGGCGTGCGTGTGTTGTTGCGTCGGGGGATCCTCCGACGCCTGTCGCGCTGTGTCCGTGTAAACCGCACTTCAAACGGTTTCAAGTTCCAGAACGATTCAAGGCCCGGAGGTGAAAACCTCCGGGCCTTTTGCTTTGTAGAGGCGGGTCTTCAGACCCGCCTGGGGTTGTAGAGGCGGGTCTTTAGACCCGCCTGATCGAGGAGACCAAAATGAAACGCTTGCTGATTGCCATCTTCGCGTTAACGGTTGCGGCACCTGCTCTCACGCGCGCGCAAGCGCCGCCTCCACTCGCCGGCCTCTGGGACGCCGCCGTCGTCGTCAACGGTCTCGAAATCCCATTTCGATTCGAGATCGCCGGCGCCGGCGCATCGGTCAGCGGATCATTCTTCAACGGCGACGAAAAAGTGACGTCGACGGGCGGGAAGTTCGAGAACGGCGCGCTGACCCTGAACTTCGATCACTACGCCACCTCCGTCGAAGCCACGCTCAGGGATGGACGGCTTGCCGGCATCTACAACCGCACCACCGGTTACTATCCGTTCTACGCGAAGCCGTTCGCGCCGCCGGCGGCGTTCCCGAATGAAGTGCCGAAGATCGACGGGCTCTGGCAGATCGGCAACGTCGTCAGCAACAAGGGCGAGCAGGCGTGGCACTTCATCGTTCGCCAGTCGGGCGCGGAAGTCACTGCCGCGATCCTGCGCGTGGATGGAGACACCGGCGCGCTCGCCGGCACATTCCGCAACGGCAAGTTCATCGTCAGCCACTTCTCCGGTGCGCGCCCGCTGCTGCTCGAACTGACGCCGCAACAAGATGGCACGCTCGAAATCGTCCGCAACCGCACCGAGAGGATGGTCGCCGTCAAGGCCGAAAACGCGAAGCTGACCGGCGTGCCCGAGCCCACCGATCCCTCGCGTCACTCGAGCGTGAAGAATCCGACCGAGCCCTTCAAGTTTGCGTTCCCCGACATCACCGGCAAGCTGGTGTCGAGCACCGACGAGCGCTTCCGCGGCAAAGTGGTGATTGTCGGCATCGGCGGTAGCTGGTGCCCGAATTGCCACGACGAGGCGCCGTTCCTGTCGGAGTTGTCGAAGAAGTACAAGGCGAAGGGGCTCGAGATCGTCGAGCTGTCATTCGAAGAGGATGCGCAGAAGGCGAAGGGCTATCCGCGCCTGCTCGCGTTCAACAAGCGCTACGGCGTGGACTACACCGTGTTGCTCGCGGGCGACCAGGCGGACGTGGCGGAGAAGGTGCCGCAGATCCACAACCTCAACTCGTTCCCGACGACGATCTTCATCGGCCGGGATGGGTTGGTGCGCGGCGTGCACGCAGGATTCGCCGGCGCGGCGAGCGGCGCGTTCCACGAGACCGCGAAGGAAGAGATCACCGCGACCGTCGAGCGCCTGCTGGCGGAGACGCGCAAGACCAACGAGCAATAGCGTGAGCCGCGCCCCGGATGGGCGCAAGATAACACTGTGCTATAGTGAAGGCTCGGATCTTGCCTACGTGCTGTGCCGCCTGATGGCGGAACGAGCCTTCACTGACTCGCTTCTCCTGACTTCCTGCTAGCGACGAGACGAAATCCCAGGTGCCGATCCCTGGAAGGGCCGCGCTTTCGCGGTGCCTCTTGACGGCGTTAGCAATGGAGTTAGTTGAATATGGGTAGAAAACTTTACGTCGGAAACCTGCCGTACGACACGGCGGAAAATCAGTTGCAGGATCTCTTCGCGCAGGCCGGTTCGGTCGAGAGCGTGAAGGTGATGCGCGACATGGCCACTGGCCGCGCCCGCGGCTTCGCGTTCGTCGAAATGGCGAGCGATGACGAAGCCCAGGCGGCGATCACCCAGTTGAACGGCCAGGACATGGGCGGCCGCGCCTTGACGGTCAACGAGGCGCGTCCCAAGACCGAGGGTTCGTTCGGTGGTGGTTACGGCGGCGGCGAAGGCCGCGGCGGCAACGGCCGTCGTTCCGAGCCGCGCTGGTAGCAGCGGGCTGAGGTAAGCTTTCGGCGTGTCACACACGCCGAAGCCCCTCAACACGCCGAGCCAGGTGCTCTTCGCGAGCTTGATCGGAACCACGATCGAGTTCTTCGATTTTTATATCTACGCCACAGCCGCGGTGCTTGTCTTTCCGCGGCTGTTCTTTCCTGCATCAGACCCCGCCACCGCCACGCTTGCCTCGCTCGCCACGTTCGCGATCGCGTTCATTGCGCGTCCGATCGGCTCGGTGCTGTTCGGGCACTTCGGCGATCGCGTCGGCCGCAAGACCACGCTGGTCGCGGCGCTGTTGACGATGGGCGTGTCGACGGTGATGATTGGCATCCTGCCGACCTACGCGACGATCGGCATCGCGGCGCCGTTGCTGCTGGCGCTGTGCCGCTTCGGGCAGGGCCTCGGCCTCGGCGGTGAGTGGGGCGGAGCGGTGCTGCTGGCGACGGAGAATGCGCCTCCCGGCAAGCGCGCGTGGTACGGCATGTTCCCGCAACTCGGCGCGCCGATTGGCTTTGTCTTTTCCGGCGGCGTGTTCCTGCTGCTGTCGAACTATCTCACCGATGATCAGTTCTTCGCGTTCGGCTGGCGCATTCCGTTCCTGGCCAGCGCCACGCTGGTCGCGATCGGCCTGTACGTGCGACTGACGATCACCGAAACGCCGATCTTCGCGGAGGCATTGAAAAAGGAAGAATCGCGCGTCAAGGTGCCGGCCTTCGAGGTGTTCAAGGAACACACCGGCACGCTGATCCTGGGCACGATGATCTCGATCATCGCCTACACGCTGTTCTACATGCACTCAGTGTTCACCCTGTCGTGGGGCACCAGCCACCTGGGCTACACGCGCAACGAGTTCCTGGTGATGCAGTTGATCGCCATCCTGTTCTTCGCCGCGACGATTCCCCTGGCGGGATTGATGGCCGAGAGCGGCCGCCGCCGCGCGATGATCTGGATGACGATTGCGGCCGTGGTCTACGGCGTGGTGTTTGCGCCGTTGTTTACGTCGGGCACGGTGGGCGCCGTGGTGACGATGTGCCTGGGCTTTGGTTTGACGGGGCTCGTTTACGGACCTCTCGGCACCGTGCTGTCTGAGCTGTTCCCAACGTCGGTGCGGTATACCGGCAGCTCGATCGCCTTCAACGTGGCGGGCATTTTCGGCGCGTCGCTGGCGCCGTATGCGGCGACCTACCTGGCGACCAACTATGGCCTGCAGTACGTCGGCTATTACATATCGGGCGTGGCATTGCTGTCGCTGGTGGGGTTGATCCTGACGAAGGAAACGAAGGATACCGACTTGCGGCATTGATGAAGGCAGAAGTCAGATTTCTGATTTGGTGATGCCAGCTTAATCTGATACGATTAATCTCTTCTCGACGTGTCGCGGGGTGGAGCAGTCCGGTAGCTCGTTGGGCTCATAACCCAAAGGTCGGGGGTTCAAATCCCCCCCCCGCAACCAACTAACCTCCCATAGGGAACCGTTACCGGCCGGCGCTGGCTTTTCCCTTTTTCTGCACTCATTCTGTTGGATCAGATTGGTATATCTCCGCTCCGTTCCGAATATACCGCATGCGCATTTTCGCGTGGGTATAGCGTGGGGCATCGATGTCTCTTGGAACTCAGATCCATTGAATCGGGCGTTATTTCGCCAAACAACTTCTGAGGTAGATTCCTTGTCCACTGAGACCTGGCGAACACCGAACGACGAGGGAACCCACGGATGGATAAACGGTATCAAGTGTTCGTTAGTTCGACATTTCAAGATCTTCAAGAGGAGCGCCAGGAAGTAATACAAGCGCTGCTTGAGCTTGACTGCATTCCCGCAGGAATGGAGCTATTTCCCGCAGCCAATCAGGATCAATGGACGCTGATTAAAAAAGTGGTTGACGATTGCGACTACTACATCCTCATCTCAGCTGGGCGTTATGGGTCACTGGGACCCGATGGCGTCGGCTTTACCGAAATGGAGTACCGGTACGCTCTCGAGACTGGAAAGCCGATAATCGCCTTCCTGCATAGATCGCCCGCCGACATCATCGCATCGAAATGCGAGGCGACTGACGATGGGAAAGCGAAGTTGAACTCTTTTCGAGAGTTGGTGCGCGCCAAGATGGTGCGGTTTTGGGATTCTCCAGCAGACTTGGGATCACAAGTGAGCAGGAGCTTGGTCAAACTAATCAAATCCGATCCGGGCGTGGGATGGATAAAGGCGGATTCCCCTCCCGCGGAGGCCACCACCCGAGAGTTGCTTCAATTGCGAAAGCAGATTGAAGAGCTGGAGGGGGAACTTCAACGCGTTCGCTTGAGGGCGCCGGCCGGGTCTGAGGGATTGGCCCAAGGCGACGATTCGTTCAACATCGAGGTAACCATTCCGTTCAAGGGAATTGGCGACGACGAGGCGGAAAAGCGCGGATACGGGTTTGAGTCCACGTGGAACAAGATTTTTGCAGCCCTCGCGCCAGTGATGATCGATGAAGTATCGGACTATCAATTGCGTTCTGCATTGACCGGTTATGTTCATTCAATTGGGCTCGAGATTCTCGATACCGATGACGAGGTCGTTGAGTACGACACCCGTCTCGCCTACTGGAAGGTTGATGACGCGGACTTCCAGACCATCAAGGTTCAGCTTCGCGCCTTAGGCCTCATTGTGAAGAGCACTAAGCCGAGAAGCTTGCGAGACACAGGAACGTACTGGACGTTGACGCCACTTGGGGACGACATCATGACCAAACTGCGCGCGGTCCGGAAAATGAACGCCGCGACCTGATCTGGGCGCGCTTCTGTGCGCATGGAAGTTGCGCAAACGAGTCGGACGATTTGCTGCCCAACTCCGAAGTGCAGAGTGTCGGCATTCGGCTGAAAGTTTCGGAAGGCTGGTAGTTTAAATCGTTTGGCCAAGCTGAGCCGATAACCATTTGACACTCACGACCGGCGTCTGTCAGGATTTGCCTCCCTCAGTGCGAACCCTGTTTTGGAACCTCAATTCGAACGTCGCGTCGCAGGTCGTCGCCAGCGCAGCGAGGTCGATGGATATCGATCTTCTGGTCCTAGCAGAAAACGCGAACTCTCTGGCGGATCTGGCGATTGCGTTAAATGACGGCCAAGATCGACTGTTTCTGACGTCTACTAAGGGGCTGCCAGCTCTGAGGCGTTCGTTAACCGTGTTCTTTCGGTATTCGGTTGATTCAGTGCGTCCAGTCACCGACGGTCCTGGTGTCGCAATCTTTGAGTTGAGTCCGCCCAGTTCCTTGTCGATCAACGTCGTCGCAGTGCATTTGCGTAGCAAGCTGCATTCTGACGGCGACAACCAACTGCTGGCCGCCGTGGAGGTGCGTGAACTCATCGAGGATGCGGAAGAGCTAACAGGGCACCGGCGGACGGTTGTTGTCGGCGATCTGAACATGGATCCTTTCGAACCTGGGGTGGTCGCGGCCAATGCTTTGCACGGAGTCATGTCTCGCGCTGTCGCGGCAACCGGGAGCCGTACGGTGAATGACAAGGAACGTCGCTATTTTTACAATCCTATGTGGAACCAATTCGGCGATCATGCACCTGGGCCACCTGGAACTTATTATCGGTCGCCATCGGGGTTCAAGGCTCACTTCTGGCATGTCCTGGACCAAATATTGATTCGTCCGGAGTTGCTTGAGCGTGTGATTGATGAAGATATTCGGGTAGTGACTAGTATCGATGGCATTTCATTGCTTGATGCCGGTGGACGCCCCAATTCAGGGGCTTATTCGGATCATCTTCCAATATTCGCAGAGATCGACCTTAAGCTCGATTTTCAGAACGGAGTAGTTCTCGATGGCGAAAACAAACCCATGGGCGCAGATCAAAGAGAAGGCTAGCGCGATTGTTCCGCCGGTCACCGTCCTGCGAGAACAGGCGCAGTTGTTGTCCGAGGCGACAAACGCTGTAATTCAAGGAACGGTTATCGTAGAGAGCTCAGGCGGCGACACAGTGACTCATAAGTTGCGAGCCTATGTGCCGGCACTCGATAACTATTCGGTCGACCTCTTAACGGTTCAGCACTCGATGCTCATCTATCCATGTAGTTTGTGGTGTTCGTTCGACGACAGGCGGAAGTGGGTAGAGTGCGAAAACAAGGATCAACTTGAAGCGGCGGTTCAATTCGCGTTAGAGCTAGACGCCGTTCAGAAGGTCGTCGTCTCCCTGATGTCGCAAGCGACACAGTGAGAGTTGCAATTCGCTGCGTGATCGCGTGGGGTATGTACGTGGGGTAGTTGGCGAACTGTATTTGAATCAGTTGTTTAGGGTGATCGCTTAGAGGCTCATAAGCCAAAGGTCCGGGTTCAAATCCCCCGCAACCAACAAATTCAAGGGGTTACGGTAATTATGCCGTAACCCCTTTTCGTTTTCATCTAACACCTATCTAACGACTCGATGTCGTCACCCTCGGTGCCCGTAACACGCCTCTACATCTGACCTGCCCCCTGTGAATCGCTACACGTAGAATGTGGGTCCTCCGCAATCGAGGGGGGACCGATGAAACGGAGCAAGTTCAGCGACGAGCAGATTCTGGCGATCGTGAAGGGAGGCGAGGCCGGTAGAAAACTCAACGACCTGTGTCGCACTTGCGGGATCACCGAGCAGACCTACTACCGCTGGAAGGCGAAGCACGGCGCGATGGAGCTCAGCGAGATGCAGCGGCTCAAGCAGCTCGAGGACGAGAATCGGCGACTGAAGCAGATCGTGGCCGGACAGACGCTCGACATCCCAGCGCTGATGGCGGTGGTCGCCAAAAAAATGGTGAGCCCTATCGCGCGGCGCGACGCGGTGGGGTGGCAGCTCACGGCCGGCACGAGCCTCCGTCGAGCGTGTCGCGTCACCGGCCTCAGCACCGCGACGTGGCGCTACCAGCGCCGCCCGAACGCGATCAACGCGGCCGAGCGGGCTCGCTTCGGCTATCGTTGCTCAGCTCACGAGGGGGGCTCGACGGCTGTCGCCGTCTCGCCCAGAGGATGTTTCACATCTGGACTGACTCACATTATCCGTGTAGCGGATGCAGGGGGCAGGTCAGAATCACCTGAAGTGAGAATTTCGTGACATCAGTCAGTCTATAACTAGATCGGGTTGATTCTCGTTCCGTGCAGTGTCCCCATTGAGGCAAGCACGCGGACTCCCTTAGTTACAGAATCCGCGTGACTCCGCCAACAAAGCTCAGCAATATTACGCATTATGAGTCCGAGCAAAGACCAAGGATTATTCGTGGTTGTCCGATCCGAGTTGGATCGGTACTGGTCCGAAGTCAGTGGTCAGGCTGAACGGAATGTTCTCCGATTCCCACCAAGCCATGCCGACCGCCTCGGGCAGACCCTCTTTGCGAACCTCCGCGTTGGAGGACTCTCGACGTTGTTGGTGTCCGGCAACAGTGCCTGGGATCCATCATCTCAGTACTACGAGTCGTGTCGTGAGGCCGTCAGGCAGCGTGCGTTGAACGTGGAACGGATGTTCCTGCTCCCGCATCGGCACTGCCGGCACGACCCAAGCCTTCGTCGTCACCTAGAGCTTGATCAGGCCGCTGGGATTCGCACTTCGACGCTTTACGTCGGCGACCTCATATCGTCGTTCGCGCTGCCATTGACCGAAAGCCTCGAAATTGGGCTCTGGGATGACGCCGTCGCATGTGTCGCCCTCTACGGCGCCTCTGGCGCCATGGCCGCACCGGTGGAGTGGCGTGTATCTCAACGACCTGAGGACATCGAAAGGCATCGCGACGTCTTCTCAGCCTTGACCACGCGAGCGGATGCAATAGATCTGGAGGCGACATCAGACTCTCTTCAACTCGAAGAGCCAATGGTGACGACGGCGCCAGTCGTGCAAACGCTCGCGCCGATCCTCTGCCAAGGAGACCATGTATCACCAGAGGACTGCTCCTGGTATCACGGTATTTGGCAGTACTTGCGTATCTTCAACATGGTTTCAACGCCAACTTGGCATAGCGACTTCTACACGAGCGAACTAGGAAGCCTTGCCTCGGCAAAAGAATCAGGTCGTGTCCTGATTTCTGGCACCGCGGACTACTCGATGCTGGCGTACGTTCTGTGGGCGTACCGCCAAAAGGGATCGGCCGTTGATGTTACCGTTTTGGATCTCTGCGAGACCCCGCTCTTTTTGTGCAAGTGGTACGCCAAGTTGGTCGGTACACGCGTGGCAACCGTCTCCGCGGACATTTTCAAGTACATCCCGGAATCGCCGTTCGATTTGATCGCGACGGACGCTTTTCTAACTCGATTCAACCCCACTGCGCGACCAGCCCTAATGGATAGGTGGAGGCAGTTGCTGCGAGTCGGCGGCCATGTCGTCACGACCGTTCGAATTGAAGAAGGACTCGCAGGCGATATTGTGAACAGTACGCCACAGCAAGTGACAGCCTTCCGGAAAAAGGCCCTTCAGGAGGCAAGGAGATGGCGCGGCTTTCTCGGCCTGAGCCCAGAGGAGACGGCATCTCAAGCCGCTAGATATGCAGAACGAATGGTGAGCTACTCGTTCCGCTCGGCTGACGAAGTGTCGAGGCTGTTCAGCGACGCAGGATTCGAGATCGTTCGCCTCGTCAAGAACGAGGTTCCTGGTGAGATGGCGAGCACCACTTACTGCGACATCGTCGCGACACGCAGACATTAGCCCGAGCAAACAACCATGTCCGAACCACCACAGAACTTACCGACCACCAGGGACGCTGCCGCCGCTCAATTCGTCGAGGCAGGGGTTCGATGCCTCGGAGAGCATCTGAGCGAGGCGTCTGAGACCCCTCCAACAGTACACGGCGATGGACCGTTGCTGTCCACATCCACCGTGATATGGCGAAATCGACTCCGGACCGTAGTAATCGGTCTTCATTGGGACTCTCAGGAGGGTCGAGCAGCACTTGCCGCAATGGTTGCCGACCGAACGAGAGAGTCGCTATGCCTTTGCGTGCTTCCGAACGGAGATCTTGGCGTCTGGCCTGTACTGAATTCTCCAGCAAATCATGGCGCTGCGTCGGCGATCCCTTTCTATCGCGAGGATATCGAGGCTCTAGAACGCAGGCGAGTCGATCTGACGACGCTGTTGGAGTTCAAACTGTACAGACGATTTGTGCTCGACAAGCCGGATGTCGCCCTGCGCTTCCATGAGCGCTCGTTTACCGAGTATGAACAGGCTCTTCGTGATTTTGCGCGTCGTGGATTTCAGCCCCTTGAAGACGTTCTTCGCGACATTGTTGATGCTGACGAATGGGTGACTCATCCGCACGTCCAACGTATTACGCGTGCACTCGACCAGGGTCGAGGAGCGTTGGTCGTTGGAGTGAGCTCGGCCGGCAAGAGCGTATTGTGTTTTCAGACTGGACGCGATCGCGTCCTGAGTGGTGCGCGAGTCCTATACATCAATCTAGGTGCCACTAGGGCAGAGCCGATCCAGCCGCTGTTGGCATTCCTTGGCCACTCTGACGTGCCTCCAGATCTGCTCGTCATCGACGACCTCCAGAGCAATCCTGGCTTGGCGAAATGTTTATTGGCTCTTAGTAATCTCTTTCGCAGGGCCTCGTCGTCGTCTACGTCGGTGTTAGCAACGTCCTGGCCTGATTTTGCGCTCGAAGCATCTGTTTGGCACGAGCAATGCCTTCCAGTGTCAGTACAGCCCACGATTATCAGGGAGGCAATTCTAAGCCACTACGGCGGTGGGCTCAGTAGCGACATTATCCAACTCATTTCCCAAAGGTTTGGTGATGACCTCCTTCTGCTACGTCTGGCCTTAGAGCAGGCAACTCGAGTCGGCGCGAATCCTCTGATGGCGACCGTCGCCGAGGAGTTATGGAGGCAGCGCACAAGTCACGCCCAAGTCGAGGACGCGACGATGCGCAGGGTGGCACTCGTCGCAGGTTCACTCGGACGTTATGACATAAGCACGCCCAGTCGATTCCTCAAGCATGAAGCTCGCGCCGAAGAGGCGGAGCTCCAAAGTCTGATTGAATCGCGGCTCCTACGTAAGAACGGCGCCTACATCTCAATGGGGCACCGATCGTTGTGCGCGCTGATTTGCGATTGGCTTGCATCTAAGAATGCTTGGCGGTTGCTCGGAGACAATGGCGGCCCCAAAGATGGCAGAACTGTTGTCCTCGACTATCTCAAGTCCCTTGGCTCTGGCCTCACAGTCGATTCGCTCCGATCCCTGCACGCCCGAGCCGGCCTAAAGGATCGACCACAACTGAATCGAAGAGCAATCGCCGTCATCGAGGTCTGGCAGGCATTCGATGCGATTGTCGAGCGAATCGAAAGGCAACAAGAAAGAGACCCGACCTGGAACGCCGTTCCCTCGTCGGCTATGTTTGCGATTCAGGCCCTGGGGGAAGTCGGAAAGCCTGTTCAAGCTATCGGTAGCATCCAGTTTCTGCGAGAACACTGGAAAATCGAGAGCGGTCAGTTGGAGGTGTCGCTTGTAGACCTCACGACAAGATCGGATTTCGAGGGTATCCGCGCCGCGATGGTGAGGGAGGACAAGAAGACGCCGCCATTAGAAAACGGCTGGGCGGCGGCCAACGAGATCGACCTTGACCGATTCCACCAGACTTGGTTTGCAGGTCTCGTACTGTGCGCAGAAGCAGTCGGACACCAACCAATAGTGAGCGTGGTATCGCTTGCCGAAGCGGTCGAACGCCTTCAGTGCGAAAGCGGGGCGTTCTACCCTGAGAGGGTTCCTTGGAGTACCGCGAGAGTCTTGCAGGGGCTGGCGGCGTGCGGCAGAACAATTGACACTAGCCGCGCAGTTCAGAAAGCAGTGTCTTGGTTGCTCAAACCCCATACTGAGGGCGGTGCCTTGCGAAATGGCGTGTGGCACAGCGGGACCGGAGACTGGAACCCGACGCTGGAAACCACCTCACAGGTTCTTCTGGCGCTTGCAGCTGTCGGATTTGACATGTCTGACAAGCGGCTCGGCAGAGCTAAGGGATTGGTTGTTTCTGAGAAGCCGCGATGGACAGCGGCCGGTAGCGAACTGGCTGGAGCGTTGGCGATTCAGGCTTTTCTCGAAACCGGTGGCGCATGGGAAGATGTCGCCGACGAGACGCAAAGATTGTCGCAGTGGGCAAAAGGGAAGGCATTCTGGGAAGGCGCGACTACCACGGAGAAGCTGCAATTTGAGCAGACCTGTACTGTCGCCCAGATTGCGTGGCACCTAGTCGCAATCGGTTGGGTTGCCATCAAAGCGGACCTTCCCGCATTTCTAGATGCCCTAACGACACCACACCAGTTTCGCGATGATCTGGATTCCGCTGTGACGACGGTGCCCTCAGCTAATCTGGAGAAATCGCCGCCTGAAATCAGTGTTACTACTGCCGCTGTCTCAGATTTCGTTCTTGACGGCCTTCGCGAGATGAAGCAACTTTCTCTGCGCTCCTCAGTCGTTGTGGGAAAGTACATGCGCCACGACGAGCGCGTGAGAAATGCGCTAAAGGATTGGTGCGGCCGGATGTCTGGTCCTTTGACTACCGCGCCAACAAATATTCACGAGAACTTCCTGGTTTGGGCAGCACCAGGGAGCGGCAAGAGTTTCTTGGTCCAACAACTTGCCGAACAACTGCCGCCGCCAATCCAATATATTGAGCTGAATCTAGCGGCAATGAAACAAACTGACATCGCAACTGGGCTGGCGGGCGTTGCGGCGAGCAAGAGCCCCGTACTCTGCCTACTCGATGAGATCGACGCTCGCGTCGACGAAGATTGGCCGTACGAGGAAATCTTTCCCTCGTTGGATTTGAACCGTGAATCGTCTCACAACGTGGTGTTCGTATTGATCGGTAGTCGCGGAGAAGGGCGTGAAGGCATGATCGCGCGAATAAAGGAAAGACCGAACGGGGCCGAGAGACCGAAGGGAAAAGATCTCATCGATAGAGTTCCCGCTGATCGACGTTTCGAAATACCTCCTCCGACGCTCGAGGACAAAGCGATGATTGTCGCAGGACATGTAACTGAGGCGGCTAAGTTGCGTGGGGCTCAGGTCAAAGAAATTGAGAAAATGCTTCTGTACTATATTTTGTGCAATGAGGATCTCAAAAGTCCCAGGCAGTTATCGGACCTTGCTCGAGACACAGTTCGTCGCCTGTCCATCAAGGAAGATCGTCTGAGATATGACAACCTATTTGAAGACGGAGACACCAGAAATCAACGGTTCTTTGCAGCGCACCTCGACGCAGCGAACGAACTGTCTGGCACGTTTGTGCGGGTCGAAGAGTAGGGGAGAACTGCCATGAAGGGAATCATTCGAGTCGTGCTGATCCACGGAACGTACGGCTCACCGCAAGAAAACTGGATTCCGTGGCTCCTAGCCGAGTTGAAGCAGCAGGGGCTGGAGGTTTCCGCCCCTTCCTTTCCGACTCCCGAGGGACAGAGTCTGGACACTTGGCGGAGTACTTTTGAGCGAGAAGTTGGCCAAGTAGACGAAGCGACGATTCTGGTTGCGCATAGCCTAGGCGCCGGATTTGTGTTGAATCTTCTTGAGGGCGCGAAGCATCAAGTACTCGGAACGTTTCTTGTGAGTGGCTTTGTGGGTTCTTTAGGACTGTCTGATTTTGATCCGCTGAACGCGTCATTCGTTGAAAAGTACTTCGATTGGCAAAAGATTCAACGCGATGCGGGATTTGTCCGAATCTACAACGGCAGCAACGATCCCTACGTTCCATTGGAACGCGGCCAATTCATAGCAGATCGGCTCAAGGTGCCCCTGCAAGTGATCAAAAACGGCGGACACATCAACAGCGCTGCCGGCTACAACACGTTTCCGCTGTTGCGTGACGATGTTCTCGGATTGGTGCGACAGCAACAACGAGAACATCGGTAGGGCCGTGTTCTTGCTGCTGATCGTTCGGCACGGACGCTCTACGACCCCGAGTCAGCAACCATCGCGCTCCTGAACCGTTGTTTCGTCCGCGACTTAGCCGCTTCACGTTCGCGACGAATGATATCGTCCAACGTCCCTCTGCGTTCAATTAGCTCTGTGCTTAGGTCGGACCTGACAAGAACTGAGGCCGGAGCGTTCATTGAGTTGTACTCGCTTTTCATCGCATGCGAATAGGCGCCGACGCAACCCATGACCATGATGTCGCCCACCGCAATGGTTTCGAAGGCCCGCGGAGCGAGAACACCTGAGCCTTGAGACTTCGTGCTTCGTACTGTAAACACGTCGCCAGACTCGCACAAGTATCCCGCGATTACGTATCGAAGCTTTCTTCGTGTGGGATCTGGGCTTCTTCTGATAAATCGAATGGGATGATAAGAACCGTACATCGCAGGGCGGACGTTATGATTCAGACCGGTATTGACGATTGCAAAGCGATAGCGCGGTGTCGACTTAACCGCTTGAACCTCCGCCAACAGCGAGCCGGAATGTGCCACGATATAGCGACCGGGCTCCACGTGAAGCGAAATGGTCCGGCCCATCGTTTTGGAAAACGTTCGCATGGCGCGAGATATCTCGCGACCCCATTCACGAACTGGCATTTTCTTATCTGTTTCCTCGTTGTAAACCACTGGCAATCCGCCACCCAGGTTTACGAATCGCAAATCAGGAAAGCCCTTGGCAATTTTCAGCGTTAGCTCCTTGATTCGCAGCCAAGGCCTTATCGTGGGGCTTCCGGAGCCAATGTGTGCATGGACTCCAATAACCCTGATTCCAGCTTCCGCAGCTACGTGCCTCGCTACTTCAAGCTGATCGAAGTAGATGCCATGCTTACTGCTCGGTCCGCCGGTATTGGTTTTGTGCGTCTCGCCGTCGCCGGCTCCAGGATTGACGCGGAGCGAGCAGGCGCGCCCGCCCGCGCGTTCTAGCAGGCGGATGTGATCTATCGAAGTGCAGTTAATTAGGATGTTCGCAGTGATCAATTCTCGATATACAGAAAGTGTCGCGCCTTCGCCGGTGTAGTAGATCTCTTCCGGCTTAAAGCCGGCATAAAGACAACGTTTCACCTCATTAAGAGAAGAGGCGTCTATCCAAAGACCCTCCTCCCGCACGATGTTCAGCACTGCTTGCAGCGTAAGCGCTTTACACGCGTAGCGAATGACTGAATGAGGATACGTAATTGCTGAGCGCAATTCCCGACATCGATCTCTGATTACTTGTTCCTCGAATACGTACAACGGCGAACCAAAATGGTCCGTTAGTTCCAGGAGTAGTTCGTTGGATAACGCTGTCATTGCTTTCCCCACGCGCCCCTCGCAATCGATGGCGCATCTTACCTTGTAGCCACGGTGAAAGGCGCCCGCCTGTCATCCGATCGGCTATTACCCGAGACTCGTTCGTGTCCCCCGTGCCCGCACCGGTGGTCGTCGGATGCCGTTACTCGCACACGGAGCGCGAGGCCAAGCTGTGATGTCTTGCTGATTGAAGTCACAGAAGACGTCCACTGAATCGGATCAAGCTCAGCCTACCGAACGGGAGACTCGGCTTTGTTCAGCACAGGTCGCTTTCCGTCATGGAGCTCCCGGTACTCACTCAACCACGATCGTTCGATTAGGCGTAGGTCGCTCTCCTTAGCGCATTCGAGGAAGTAGAACCAAAAAGCCATGCCTTGCGCCGTTGGCTCCCGTTTCTCTGCTGTCTCGCGATGTTCAGAAAACCGTCGATGCAGATTGTCGGTGAGGCCAACGTAGAGCACGTCACCCTCGAACGTACAGAGAGCATAGCAACCGGCAACCTGCGGAATAAACTTACGGTTCTTCAGGCTGAATTCGAAGCGAGTCTCAACCGCAGGAACGAGTTGATCGACTTTCACAGCTGAAGGTCTGCCGCAGGCCCAGAACCGGAACGATGCAAGGCCCTAATGAGTTCGTTGTTTACTCTCGCCAGAGCGGCGGCGTTGTATTCGCCGACCGGGCCAGTCCCACTCAGCCACCAATCAGGATGCCCGACACCTGCGAATTCACCCTCACAGTTGTCGAACGTCTCCTTCAAGAGCTTTTGAATGGTCTCGGGTCTAAAGTCGCCGGCGTTCTGCAACTTGTTAAACATCGGAGTCGAAAACCGGCAAAACAATTCCACGCCGTTGTACTTGAAAAGCACCGTCGGTTTGCCGACATCGAGCAGCTTGGCGATTGCTCGCCAATAGTTGAGAAACATTCTCTGCTGCTCGTCCGACGTTCTCGCCGACATCGGATTGTTCACTGTGAGGACGTATTTCTTGATCGCCTTCACAAACGTCTTCTGATTGACAGTCCCACCTTTAACGTCTTGGATGGGTAGCTTGATCTTATTGAACCAAGGGGAGTCGGGTGTGCCGTTTAGGTGGTCGACTATTCTCAGCGCCTGCCGGTCCTCGCCGCTTTCGACAATGCGCTGGATCCATCGGGGCAAGCTTGGTACATCTTCGAACCCAACCGCTGCGGTCAGTCGCGCGAAGATTCGCTGTTCAACGCCACGGTCGAGGCCTTTCTGCGTCGCATTGACGATGAGAAAGTGGCACATCTGGGCGATGAGCGGGAGATTAACGGCTATGTTCACAGGCACTTCAAAAGCGCCCATGTCTGGCACTTTCGCGGCTGCTAATCGCAGCCCCTCGAGCCGATGTTGGCCATCTACTACGCTGAATGGGCCTACGGCATCGACATCGATGGTGATCGAGTTTGTTGCGGCGTCGAACTGAATGTCTTTGTCAGTGGCAAGAAAGATGCTTGTGGGCAGAAACGCGTCATGGCTTTTCTGCCCCTCGATCAGATAATCGGCCAGCTTCTTGGCTCGGCCCTTGTCCAAGACCCGCTGAAACCCGGTGCCTTCGGGATCTTCCGGATCGAGTCTCTCAATCGTGTAAAAGTTATCGATCAACAAGTCCGTGACCCGGAGCGAGGTCGAATAGAGCTGCAAGTTCCCCTGTCGGACAAGGGCGGCTGGGCGGACGATTAACTTCGACATGCCCAGTATTTTCCTCTACGGGCGACAGAACGGATCGCGGAAAACAAAGGCCCCACGGAACCCCGTATGCTGTCCTCGCGATGTTGCAGGCACGCAGCCGCGCGGGTTGCCGTAGCTTATCGGGTCAAACTCGGCATCATTTGGTGATACTCAGCGAGACGAGATGTCTCAACTTGCTTAGGAAAAACGCGAATTCGCACGTGTATTACGGCGTCGATTTGAGTCTGCAAGACCTCCATCCCCGTCAGACCACGAGGGTCGACTGGAAGTCTGAGGTGGCAAGAAAGCTTCACTAGGCTCCGAAGACATTCTGAAGATACTCGCGCGCAGTTTCGGGTTGGCGGGGGTTGCCCCCCGCCTCCGAAATCTCCAGCAAAATCAGCGATTGTTGCTTCGAGAGGTCTACAGTAGGGTGATGATCACGGGCTCATAACCCAAAGGTCGGGGGTTCAAATCCCCCCCGCAACCAACTTCCTAGCTCAATCATTCTCATCAACCGCGCTCGCGACCGCGTTGGGACGCTGGGGCAGGATAATTTCCCCTGACCGCTGCGAAATTCTCCGCGCCGGCGCGCGTGATGGTCAGCGCGCGTCCAACATCGCCAGCCACTCCGTTTCGAGCGCCTCGAGCGGGACCCCGTACGCCGTTTCGATGTTGCGGCGTGTCACCTCCGGGGCATCCTGCTGCGTGGAGAGGCCGAGCAGCAGGCGGAAAGGCCCGATGCCGCCGTGAGCGTCGAGCAGGAAGCGGACGAACGAACCGGCTTCCGGATACGACACCTGGCTGTCGATCGCCCGCCACTGATCAAACGTGAGCATCTGGTTGAGCGCGACCAGCCGGCCCTGGCGGCGCCAACCGGCGGAAACGTCGTGGACGTGACGGTTGTTCCACCGCGGCGTCATGTCGCCTCGAATCGGATCGACCTGGAACGCGACGGCGATGCCCTCGTTCAGCAACGACGTGGCGCGGCCAATCGTCGACGTATAGAGGTGAATCACCTCGTGATTGTCGAAGCCCCAGATGGTGTGCAGCGTAAACAGATCGGGATCGGCCCAGGCGTTGACGTTGCCGGGCCCGTAATGCAGCGCCAGCATATGCATCGGTGACAGGTATTTGCTGTAGGAGATCCGGCGCGTGATCGTGACCTGCAGCTCGCGCGTCGCCCACTCGTGAAAGGCTTCCTGCCACGCCGTATCGACGCGATCGCCGGCCGACCACGCAAAGTCGAAGTGTGCGGTGGCCACGTGCTCGGACAGGGCCGGGCCGCCGGCCGACGGTGCGGTGGGGGATTCTCCGCACCCGATCAGGCAGAGCGGGATGAACGCGGTGACGAACAGCCGGCACGCACGGCGCATACCCGTGGCACAGCAAGTCGTGTGCCTGTTAATATCGCCCCGTCCCACCATGCATCCCGACACCGCGCCGCACTACGTGACGTCGGGCCTGCTGCGCCTGACACGGCCGCAGCTGATCGGCACCATGCTGGGGATGCTCCTCGCGGCGCTGCTCGCCGCCATCGATCAAACCATCGTCGGCACCGCGGAGCCCCGCATCATCGCCTCGCTCGCCGGATTCGATCGCTATCCGTGGGTGGCGACGCTTTACCTGCTGTCGTCGACGGTGGCGGTGCCGATCTTCGCCAGCCTGTCGGATCGATTCGGCCGCAAGCCCTTCATGATGGGCGGCGTGATCCTGTTCGTGCTGTCATCGGCGTTATGCGGCGCCGCCGGCGACATCACGTTCCTGCCGTTCGACGGCATGGGGCAGTTGATCGTCTTCCGCGGCGTGCAAGGCATCGGCGCCGGCATCATCACCGGCGTATTGTTCACCATCGTCGGCGACATCTTCTCGCCGCAGGAACGCGGCAAGTACCAGGGGCTGTTTGCGGCGGTGTTCGGGCTCGCATCGATCTTCGGACCGACGCTCGGCGGATGGTTGACCGATCACTGGTCGTGGCGCGCATGTTTCTACGTGAATCTTCCGGTCGGCATCATTGCCACGGCCGCATTGCATTTCGAATTTCCAAACATGAAGCCGCGCCCGTCAGACAAGCACATCGACTGGGGCGGGTTCGCGACGCTGATCGGGACGGTCGTCCCGCTGTTGCTCGCGCTGACCTGGGTGCCTCAGCACGGATGGGCGTCGTTGCGCGTGTGGCCGTTGCTGGTGATGTCCGCGATCATGCTGGCTGCATTTCTCGTGAACGAATCGCGCGCCAGCGAACCGATCATCCCGTTGTCGTTGTTTCGCAATTCGATCATCGCGCTGTGTTCGTTATGCTCGTTCCTCCTCGGCGCGGGCATGTTTGGCGCGGTGATCTACCTGCCGCTGTTCATGCAGGGCGTGCTGGGCACCTCGGCGACGCAATCGGGCAACCTGCTGACGCCACTGCTGATCGGCGCGGTGATCGGCGCCATCATCGGCGGCCAGACGGTGTCGCGCACCGGCGAATACAAGGCGCTTGGCATCACCGGCTCGCTGCTGTTGGCGATCGGCATGGTGTTGTTCGCGCAAATGACCGACGCCACCGTTCACAGTTACGTCGTCTGGGCGATGGTCGTGACCGGCATCGGCATGGGGTTCCTGCAGCCGGTGTACACCATCGCGGTCCAGAATGTGGCGCCGCGCGAACGCATGGGCACGGCGACCTCGTCGACGATCTTCTTTCGACAGATCGGCAGCACGGTGGGCGTGGCGGCGTTCGGCTCGGTGATGCTGACGCGGTATCACGATGAATTCCTGCGCGTCGCACCGGCGGGTTTGCCGGCCGAAGCGATGCCGTACTTGATGAACCCGATCCTGCTGGCGCAATCGCGCCCGCAACTCGCCGCGATCTTCACCAAGACGCCCGGTGGCCTGGCCTTGATTCAACCGCTCGTCGCCAGCGTGAAGGCGGCGCTCCTGCACGGACTCCAGGAAGTGTTCTTCTTCGGCGCCGTGCTGATGGTCTTCGCGGTGCTGCCGCACCTGTTCCTGAAGCGGGAACCGCTACGGACGCGAACGGCAACTCCGGACGCATCCGCCGCCGCGGCCGCTCACTAGGCTCGGCCTAGGGAATCTTTAGCACCACGCCAAGGCCAACACGGGGGCCGCCCGCTCGGATTTGCGTTGTCGATTCGCCCGACGGGAGATCCACTGTCGCGCGCGAGAATTGAGCGGTGGCGGCGACCCCGAAACGTTTGCTTAGGTAAATGCTCAGGTCAGCGCCCGCCCCGAACGCAACCTTCGACGCTGAATTCTGTTTCGTCGTGACTGGCCCCAGCGCGATGCTGTCGTACGGATAAGTGTCCGAGTATGCGACCGCTGTGACGGTGCCTTGGCTGATTTGCAGCCACGACGGACCCGCGAACAATGAGATGACCATCCTCCTGCCGAGAGCCATCGTGCCGGCTGCGCTAAGCGTCACCGACAATTCCTCCCGAGAAAGACCCTCGACCGATCCCGATGTCGTTCGCGGCCTGTTGAAGAAGAACGGGTGAGGCACCGAGAGCTCCAATGCGGCGGGCGTCGAGAGCGAGAAGCGACTGATTCCCACCCGCATCCCGAGTTGTTTCCAGAGGCGAACTCCTGAGCCCACCGTGAAACCGGGTCCACCGGCCACCGAATACTCGACGCGACGCGAACCGTCTTCAGCATTCGCTCGCGACGATGTCTGCTCCGTGAAATCGTTTGCTCCGATCGAATATCCACCGCCCAGGAACACATAGCCGCGTTGCGCGGCTGGAACCTTCTGAGGTGCGGCAGGCCTGACCGGAGGCTGCTTCTCGGCGGGCGCGGATTGAGCTGACAGGTCGTGAGTACTCACGAGGGCGAGGACAGCGATCGCGATAATCGTCGATCTCATTGCGTCACCACGTGCTCGATCGTGAACGTGGAAGCCCTGGCTCCAAGATTGTCCACCCAAATGCGATATGACTCTCCAGTTCGAACCGGCCATTTGACGGATTCAACCGCGTCCGGAGTAATTGACCGTGAGAGGACACATGAAGTGGGCAGGGGCCAACGAGAGCAGGCGCTGGTATTCGGCGACAGGTACAAATCCAGGTCCAGGGTCGCGTCGTTGCCTCGCAGATTGATCTGATAAGTGCCCGTGGCGGTCATGGAAAATGCGAACGACGTTTGCGTGCTGGCGGGTACTGACGAATTGATTATGGAAATCTCGCGCGGGTCCGGTACTCCGACGGCGCTCCACGCCAGATCGATCATCTGCTCGGCCCGGCTTCCCGCGCCGTACAGATCCCGGGCGGCCTGGGTCGTCGCGCTTCGAGCGGTGACGAACGTGGCGTTCGACGGCAGCAGCAACGTGAACGCGCGGAAAAAGCTTTTCTCGATCTGCTCTCGATTGGCTGCGCCCACGCCCGGCACGTTAATGCCCGAGGTGCGGTTCGTCCCGCCCTCGATGGCGAGATAGAACGCGTGATTTGGGATCCCCACATTGAAATGCACTCCGCCATCGTCGCTGGGTCCCACGTACCGATTTCGGTAATGATCGGGATGGCCAAATAGCGCCGGATTTGACATCGAGCGAATGCCATCCGACCCGCCCGCACGGCCGGCGCGGAACGCGTCCTCGCCGAGAAGATAATCAGCCGGAGCACTGTTGGGGATCAGGTCGTGATAGAAGAACTCGGCGCTCGTCCCCATCATGTCGGAGAACGATTCGTTCAGCGCCCCCGATTCATTGGCGCCGATGAGATTGGATGAGGACGTGGTCACGCCGTGAGTGAGCTCGTGGGCCACGACGTCGAGCGCTGCCGCGAGATTACTGACGGTCTGACCATTGGCGGCAAGGACAACGTTCGACGGCAGGCCGCTTCCGAACATCATCAATCCCACCCGCCCGGGCCCACAGACGTCACACCAGAACGCATTCGCCGCAAACACCCCAAAGTCCGACAGCGGCAGGCTCAACGCGCCCTGTTGCGTGACCGGATTGGTGATCGCGACGATGGGCCGATCCCGATCGTCCAGACCATGGCGGCCAAATCGCTTGAAGAAGAAATCGTACGTCCAGGCGATGTGGGCGTGGGCATCGACGACGGCACCATCGGTCCAGTCGTTGTCGGTATCGTGAGCCAGGTCCCCGCTGACAAACGCGGCGCCGTTGAGGATCAGTTTCGTGCGGGCGAGGTTACCGGCCATGTCGTAGGTATTGATCGCCGGCGGACGATGTGAATCCGTGGCGACAAAGACGCCCTGCTGTTGGATGACGCTGAGTTTCTTTACGTCACCCCGAATTCCGTGACCCGTTCCGACGGCCGACTGAAAGTGCAGTTCGCTGAATCGCCACAGCTCCCGGCCAGTGTGCGCGTCGATGAACACTCGTGCCACGTCGTCGGTCGCAACCACCGCATCGTAGGCGAGCGCAAAGCCGCCCGTTGGTAGCGGCAGGACCACGAGTTCCGGATCGGTCATAAGGTGGCTGCCGGCAATCTCGTTAAGTCGACTCGCCGCCTGGGCAGTCGTGAGTGTTGGAGTTACTGAGAGTTGAAGGTCGGGTGCGACTGCGCCGTGGATTGAAACAGGAACGCCGCGCTCGGCATTTTGAGCGATGTCTCCGCCCCAGATCCTGACGCCCTCGTGAAATTGGTCGAGGCGCATGATCGTGCGGGCGGGCAGGTCGGGGTCCTGGGCCGAACTACGGACCCGTAGGTTCCCGGATCGTTCGTGTTGAACGATGTAGCGTTGCCAGGCCTGCAGATCGTTCTCGCCCGTCGCATTGATGGCGAGGACGGTTGATGCGGGATGCTCCTGGGCTGACGTCACAAGAGGCGCAAATTCGGCGACCGAGATCGCAATCGCCACAGACAGCACGGAGCGCGCAACACCAAATCTCATTCAATTCCTTTGGATAGACGAAGCAACGATATAGACGGACGAGGTGGGCATGGTCTCACATCTCGCGCTCGGGTCTATAATCCTGTTTCCCCTCGGAGAACCGCGATGCTTCCTTTAATGCTGACTCTCGCGCTGTCGACGCTGCTCACCCAGACGCCATCCGCAAATACGGCTTGCGCCGCGCTGACGCCCGCGCAGGTGACGTCGTTGATCGGCGCCGCCAGGACCATGCCGCTGACCAGTGCCGCGAACGGATCCACCTGCATGTTTCAGAACGGCGACCGGGTGTTGACCGTCCTGACGGCGACGGTCTCGTCGGCCGACGCCGCGAAGGGCCTCTTCAATTCCAAGAAGGCGGTGGCTGCGGGCACCGACATCGCAGGATGGGGTGTGCCGGCCTACTACGGGACCGGCAAGGACTACGCCGCCTGCGGCATCATGAAACAGCAGACGCTGACCGAGCTGAAGATCATCGACAAGACGCAGACCTCTGCCGTGATGGTGCAGAAGCTGCAGACGGTGATGAAAGAGTTCGCGGCCCGCAAGTAATGCGCGCGACGGCAGAGCTTCGCATATCGGGTACGCTAATAGGAGCATGTCGCCCCGTTTTGTCGAACGGTGGGCCTGGCTCCGCGGCTTAGCGTCAGACACTGAGTCCCTGCGCCTCTCGGACGAAAGTCGCTGGTACACCGAGCACACGGCCCTTCTGATCAGCACGCTCAAGTGGGCATTGCTGGGGGCCGCGGCGGGAATCAGCGTCGGCCTCGGCACGCGCGTCTTCCTGTGGGCCATCGACCTTTCGGGTGGCTGGGCGCGCGCGCTCGCGCAGGGCCGCTTCCCGCCGTACTTCCTCCTGCCGATCGCCCTTCCGCTGTGCGTCTGGTTCATCCGCACGTTTTCTCCTGATGCCAGGGGACACGGCACCGAAGCCGTCATCGCCGCGGTGCACCAGCGATCGGGACGCGTCGACTGGATGGTGGCGCCGATCAAGCTCGCCGCGACCGTGGTCACGCTCGCGTTCGGCGGATCGGTCGGCAAGGAAGGCCCGGCCGCGCAGATTGGCGCCGCCCTGACGAGTCTCTCCGCTGACATGCTGCGCCTGCGCGACGAGGATCGACGCCGGCTGGTGATCTGCGGCATCAGCGCCGGGTTCGCGGCGGTCTTCGGGACGCCGGTCTCGGGCGCGCTGTTCGGCATCGAAGTGCTGTACCTCGGGCAGATCGATTACACGGTGATCTTCCCCGCGCTGATCGCCGGTATCGTGGCGCATCTCACCTGCGGAGTCCGGCCTCCTTTTCCCGCGCTGCAAACCGCCTTTGCCGACACGCGCCAGGTGGAGACGATCCTGGTGATGCTGGTGTGCGGCGCGTTGCTGGGCCTGATCGCGCTGCTGCTGATCGAGTCGCTGCGCTTCGTCGAGCGGACCCTGCGCCCGTTCGAGCATCGTCCGTACCTGCTGGCGGCATCCGGCGGCATCGCCCTGGTCGTGTTGTACCTGGCCGCCGGCGATTCGTACGCGGGGCTCGGCACCGACACGATTAACGGCGCGCTGGCGGGCACGATCGGCGTGGCCCCCTGGGCCTTTCTGCTCAAGATCCTGGCCACCTCGATCACGCTTGAAGTGGGCGGCAGCGGCGGTATTGTCACGCCGATCTTCTTTGTCGGCGCCACCAGCGGCGCCGCCCTCGCGCCGATCTTCGGCCAGTCGCCAACGTTCCTGGCGGCGGTGGGACTCGTCGCGATGCTGGCCGCCGCCGCCAACACGCCGATCGCCGCGGCGGTGATGGCGATGGAGCTCCTGCCAGGGCCCGAAGGGGTGTATGCCGCACTGGCGGCAGCCACCGCGTTCCTCATGGTCGGACACCGCAGCGTCTATGCCAGTCAGAAGCTGGGCTTCTCCAAGTCAGGGGGTCTGGATCTGGCCCTCGGCGGTCCGATCGGCGACGTGGATCGCGCGTCGGTCCGGATTCGCAAGGGCAGCTTGACGGAGCGCGTGCATCAGTTCGGCCGATCCGCCAACCCCGACGAGGACCATCCCGTCTAAGTCCTGCAGGTCCCATGAGCCTGCTCCGCGACGACATTCGCTTCGCCTTCCGACGCTGCCGCCGCCAACCCGGATTCACGCTCGTCGCCGTGTTGACGCTGGCCCTCGGTCTCGGCGCCAACACCGCGATCTTCGCGCTGGTGGACTCGCTGCTGCTGCGAGCGCTGCCGGTTGAACGGCCGCAGGAGTTGTATCGCCTCGGCGACACCAACGCCTGTTGCGTCAACTCCGGGTTGATGACCAGCTTCTCCCTGTTTTCGTCCCAGCTGGTCGATCACCTGCGTGAGAGCGCGCCGGAATTTTCCTCGCTCGCTGCCTTTCAAGCCGGCTCGATGTCGGTCGGCGTGCGTCGCAGCGGATCGGCAGTGCCGGAGTCCCTCGTCGGAAAATTCGTCACGGCAAACTACTTCGACATGTTCGGGGTGAAGCCGGCCGCCGGCCGCTTGCTGCAACGCGCCGACGACGATCCCGGTGCGCCGACGGTCGCGGTGTTGAGCTATCGCGGCTGGATGCGTTTCGGACTCGATCCTGCTGTAATTGGCGGATCGTTCCTGATCAACGGGACGCCGACGACGATCGTTGGCGTGACGGAGGCGTCGTTCTTCGGCGACACCATCCAGCCCGATCCGGCGGGCGTCTGGATCCCAATGGGGCAGGAGCCGCCGATGCGCGGCGCCGGCTCGCTGATCGACAAGCCGGATCAGCATTGGCTCTACGCGATCGGCCGCCTCCCGCCCGGATCGAATCCGGTCCAGGTGGGATCGCGCGTCACGACGGCGCTGCAGCAATGGCTGTCGGCGCAATCCTTCCTGACCGACGAAGATCGCCAACAGATTCCCCGGCAATATGTGGTGGTGGCACCCGCCGGCGGCGGCGTGCCGCTGATGCAGGCGCAGTTTGCGCGATCGTTGACGTTCCTGTTCGCGACCTCCGCCGTGTTGTTGTTGATCGCCTCCGCGAACCTGGCGAACTTGCTGCTGGCACGCGCCGATCGCGGACAGGCGGCGATTCGCGCCGCCCTCGGCGCTTCTGCCGCACGGTTGATTCGACAGTCGCTCACCGAAGGCGTGTTGCTGGCGCTGATCGGCGGTGCGCTCGGCATCGTGATCGCGATGGCGGGGACGCGTGCGCTGATTGCGCTCGCATTCCCCGGCGCGCTCTACGTGCCGGTCTCGACCACTCCATCCATCTCGGTTCTGTTGTTTTCGACCGCGCTGGCGATCGTGACCGGCATGCTGTTCACCGGCGCACCCGCGTGGGCGATGTCCCGGACGGCGCCGCTCGACGCGCTCGCCGGCATCGGCCGCGGCGGGCAAGGAAAGTCGTTCGTGCCGCGGCGTTCGCTGGTGATCGCGCAGGTCGCGATGTCGTTCGTGATGCTGACGAGCGCCGGCCTGCTGGCCAGCAGCCTCGGCAATCTCGAGGGCCAGCGCCTCGGCTTCGACCCGGCCGGCCGCTTCGTGGCGCGGATCGACGTCCCGCCGCAGGGCCAGACGCCCGAGCGGTTATCGCTGCTGTTCTCGAGATTAGGCGAGCATGCGTCGCGAGTCGCCGGCGTACAGAGCGTCAGCTATGCGCTGAGCAGTCCCATGGACGGCAACAACTGGCAATCATCGGTCGCAATCGGCGGTCGGTCGCTCGACCGGGCGCAATCCCAGGGAACAAGTTGGGACCGCGTCGGCCCGCGATATTTCGAAACCGTCGGCACGCGGATCCTGCGCGGCCGCGGGTTCGACGATCGCGATGTGCCCGGCGCCCGCCGTGTGGCGGTCATCAACCAGGCGTTCGCCAGGAAGTTCTTCGATGCGGATGATGCGATCGGCCACACCGTCGGCATTGGCGGCGCTGGTCACGGTGGTGATTTCGAGATCGTCGGCGTGGTCGATGATGTGAAGCATACGCAGGCGAATCAGCCGGTGCGGCCGCTGTTGTACGTGCCGGCGTTCCAGGTGGGCGACTTCAGCGACGCGTCGGGGATCAACGTCCAGAGCCGCTCGATGCTGTTGAGAACGCTGATCGTTCATGCAGCGCCCGGCACCCACGATCTCGAACGGGCGTTGCGCAGCGCAATCGCCGAAATCGATCCCAACATCACGGTGACGCGCGTCACGTCGCTGGCCGATCAGGTCAACACTAACTTCCGCATCGAGCGGCTGATGGCAAGGCTGACGACGATTTACGGCGCGCTTGCGTTGGTCCTGGCGTCCCTGGGTCTGTATGGCGTGACGTCTTACGCCGTGGCGCAACGCACGCGTGAGATCGGTGTACGCATGGCGCTCGGCGCCGATCGCGTTCGCATCATGCGGACGGTGGTCGGTGGGCCGCTGATTGAAACGCTCTGTGGCCTCGGCATCGGCATTCCGCTCGCCGTGCTCGCCGGGCGCTCGATCAAGGCGCAACTCTACGGCGTGGGAGGGCAGGACCCGGTCGTGATTGGCACGGCGGTCACCGTTCTCATCGTGACGGCCGTGCTTGCCGCGACGATTCCCGCGCGTCGCGCGGCATCGATCGATCCCGCACGCGCGCTTCGCGGTCAGTGATTGGGTAAAAAGGCGACTCAGCGGCGCCGACTCATCCGCGCATTCGTTGGGGTTTCCAGCATGTGCGGCTGGTATCGACATTGCAACCGACTGGCTCATGCGATCAACAGTACTGCTGGCTCTCTTCGTCACGTTGCTCGTCACCGCCGGATGCAATAAGGACAAGTCGCCGACCGGGCCCACGCCCACGTCATCCATTGCGCTCAGCGGCAACATGAACTTCGGCAGCGTGACGGTCGGTCAGACCTTCGCGGCCACGCTGACCATCGCCAATAGCGGCACCGCCGATCTGGCCGTGACCAGCGTTACGTATCCAGCCGGCTTCAGCGGCACCTTCGCGAGCGGCACCATTCCCGCGAACGGTTCGCAGGCCGTGACCGTCACGTTTGCGCCAACGGCAGCGCAGTCGTACAGCGGCAACATCACCGTGACCGGCAATCAATCGAGCGGCACGAACAGCATCGCGGTGTCGGGCACCGGCATTGCGACGCCGACGTTCACGCTGTCAGGCCTCGTCACCGAGACGCCGCCGACGACGAGCACCGTGCTCGCAGGCGTGCGCGTGACGATCATCGACGGACCGAATCAAGGCAAGACGGCCACCACCGGCGCCGACGGGCGCTACGCGATCACCGGCGTCGTCAATGGTGGTTACACCGTCACGGCCGTCCTCGCTGGCTTCACGACCGTCGCGTTGCCGGTCGGCATCACCGGCAACACCACGCTCGACTTCCGTCTCGATCCGCTGTCGCCGCGCATGACGTTCGGGCCGGGACAGTACCGCGTGCCGGTGGATATGCCCGTCGGGCGCTACTACGTCGATCCACCCAGCGGCTGTCACTTCCAGCGCGTGCGAGGCTTCGGCGGCACGCCGGCCGAGAACATCGCCGATACGGTGGTCGACTACGACGCCGGCCAATGGATCGTCGATCTGATTGCCGGGGACGCCGGGTTTGTGACCGATGCGAATTGCGGCTTCTGGACGACGACGCCGCGCCGCGGTCTGCTGACGAGCATCACGCAGGGCATGTGGATCGTCGGCGCGCAGGTCACGCCGGGGACGTATCGCGCGGAGAACAGCGTGGCCGGCTGCTTCTGGCAGCGGGTCAGCAGCTTCTCGAACAGCATCGATGCGGTGATCGCCAGCCAGTTCGCATCGAGCAATGGCGTCCAACTCGTCACGATCGCCAACACCGACGTGGGATTCAGCACCAACGACAAGTGCGGCACGTGGACCAGGACGCCCTGAGGTACGCTACGGGTTCATGCGATCCCCATTTCGAGCGATCGCGGGGGTCTTTGGATTCCTCGCCGGTTTCGTCGCGGCGCTCCTCCTGGCGACCGTCGCCGCCGGCGTCTGGTATTTCCGAGGCCCCCCGCGGATCGACGTCAGTAGTCCGGCTGTCGTTCAGCACATCCAGCAGCTGCAGCGATTGGAGACGGTCGTCTACAACATGGAGAAGATCGTCACCGGCAACCAGGACAGCCGGTTTCTGCCGCGCATGTTGGCCGGCGATCGCCTCCTCTTGATCGTTCATGGTGATGTGACCGCGGGCGTCGATCTCGGCATGCTCGACCCGTCGAAGTTGAGCATCGATGGGCGAGTGGTATCGATTGGGCTGCCGGAAGCGACGATCTTTGCGACGCGCGTCGACAACGGCCAGACACGCGTCTACGCGCGCGAGACCGGCCTGTTCATCAGCCCGGATCCCAATCTCGAGTCCGACGTCCGCCGCGAGGCCGAGCGCCAGTTGACGCAGGCGGCTCTCGACGGAGGCATCCTCAAGACGGCAGCGGCCAACGCGCGGATCACGCTGACGAGCCTGTTGCAGGGATTGGGCTTCGACGCGGTCAATTTCCGATAGGGACATCCGCCTATCGGCACCCGCTCGCATGACCGATAGAGGAATTGTGTTGGCCTGGCTATTAGCACTGACGATCGGGCTGGGCGCGCAGCCCGCGCAGTCCCGGTTGATGGGTGTCGTCCTCGACGAGTCCGGCGGCGCCTTGCCGGGCGTGACGGTGACGATCCGCGCCGGCACTGCGCCACCGATGTCGGTGTTCACCGACGGCAACGGCCGATACCTGACCGCATCCATCGCGCCAGGCAGCTACACCATCACCTTTGTGCTGTCGGGTTTCGAGACGCGCACCGCCAACAACATCGAAGTCCGGTCCGGCGACACCGTCGTCCTCGATCAGAAGTTGCCGCTCGAAAAACTGACCGAGCGGGTCGAGGTCACCGCGCCGGCGCCCGCGCCTCCTGCGCCGCGAGTTCGTCCCGTGACGCCACGACCCGTCGCCAAGCCGGTCGACAAGGAGATCCTCGCGTCGGTCTGCGGTCCGCGGCAGGCGCCCGAGTACAGCCTCGCGATCGGCAAGATCGTCTCGCACCGTGATTCCGATCGACAACTGCTCGGCCCGGGTGACGTCGTGCGCATCGACGTCGGCGACAAGCAGGGCCTCACCGCCGGACAGAACTTCGTCGTGCGCCGGCGATTCCAGACCGGCGATCTCGCGGCGTCGAAGAAGCTATCGACGTTTGCCGAGCAGACCGCGGGCCTCATCCAGATCCTCGACACGCAGGCGGATTCTTCATCCGCCCTGGTGGTGTATGCCTGCGGGGAGCTGTTCGCCGGCGATTCCGTGGAGCGATACGTGCCGCAGCCGGCCTTCTTCTCCGTCACTGCGGGAACGCCGCGCTTTGACGATGCGGCGCGCGTCACGGCGGGGGAGAGCGGCCGCGAAGTCTCGGCGCCGGGCCAGATGGTGGTGATCGATCGCGGCATCATGCAGAACGCGCAGCGCGGACAGCTGGTGACGTTCTTCCGGCTTCCGTCGGGCATCGATGGTCCGCCGGCCCCACATGCCGACGGGGTGATCGTGGCGGTGCGCGCCGATTCCGCGACGGTCCGCATCGAACGCTCCACTGACGCGGTCCTCGTCGGCGACCTCGTCGCGCTGCATCGCTGAGCGAGGCTGCGATCAAGGCGATCCTGATCCACGGCAATGGCGGCTGCACGGCCGCGGACATCTGGCTGCCGTGGCTCGAGCGCGAGCTCACCGCGCTCGGCCTCGATGTCATCAATCACACCTTTCCCGACAACGTCAAAGCGCGCGCGAAGTTCTGGCTGCCGCATCTCGAAGCGCTCGATGCCGACGAAGACACGATCCTGATCGGTCACTCGTCAGGCGCGGTCGCGGCCATGCGCTACGCGGAGACGCACCGGCTGCTCGGATCGATCCTGGTGGGCGTGTGTTACACGGATCTGGGTGACAGCTTCGAAGCGGCGAGCGGCTACTACGAGAAGAAGTGGGACTGGCAACGCATCCGCGACAACCAGCAGTGGATTGGGATCTTCAACTCCGTCGACGACCCGCACATTCCGGTCGCCGAGTCGCGCTTCATCGCTGCGCAGTTGAAGTGCAGCTACTTTGAGTTCAGCGACCGCGGTCACTTCACGGACACGCGCGAGTTTCCCGAAGTGCTCGATTTCGTGCGCAAAAAACTGATAATGAAGTCGTGACGATGGATGCGGCCCGCGTCGCGCTCGACACGCTCGACGCGCGGCTTCGAATTCTCCTGCCGGAGCAGTACCAGGACACCTACGAACGCGTGCAGCCGATCTCGATGGGGTCGGCGGGACTGCAATACGACAGTGCCGGCCAGGTTGCCTGGGATCGCATCTGGCAAAGCTTCTGCGACCTGGCGATGGCCGGTGGTCCGCCGCACAAGGGCGCATGGCTCGGCCCGGGCGCAGCGGCAGACATCGAGGCCAATCGCGAGCAGTACGACACCGTTACCACCGAAATCTGCCGGGGCATCTGGATGGCCGCGGATCTGCTGGCGTTCGTTGACGATCGTCCCGGCTGGGTCCGGGTCAAGTGCCACAGCGTGGCGATGGCCGGATGGTTGACGCGGGCGATCGTAATGGAGAATGTCGCCGCGCGATGCGACGGCGTGATGCTGTTCCTGCCGGCGGCGCCGCTGTTCCGCATCGACAAGGAAATCAAGAACGTCGTCACTGTGATCGCCAAGACGTCGCATTACTGGCTGGGCCACATGACCGGCTCGCAACGCGCCTTGATCGCGGACCTGTTCGGGAAGATGGCGGTCGAGTCGCCGCTGATCGAGCCGGAGATCGAGCGTCAGGGCTGGCGTGGCGTGGAGTGCGCGACCGTCACCGAAGCGGTGTGGATGATGCGAGCGCTCGTCGCGTACAACATCCTCGCCAGGCGTGAGCAGCAGACGCTGTTGGTGCCGATCGATCCGCTCCACGACCCCGACGGGGCCTACGTCGAGTCGAAATTGAAACTCGTGCGACGCCTGTCCGTTCTGCGCGGCGTCAGCGCAACCTAGGCATATAATTCGGCGCTGATGAGTCTGTCGAGCGGCGATCGCCTGGGCCCGTACGAGATTCTTGGCCCGTTGGGCCGCGGCGGCATGGGCGAAGTCTTTCGCGCCCGCGACACGCGGCTGGGTCGTGAGGTCGCGATCAAGGTCCTGCCCAAGGGCATGGCGTCGGATCCCGCTGCCGAGGCGCGATTCGATCAGGAAGCGCGCGCGGTGGCGGCGCTCTCACATCCCCACATTCTTGCGATTCATGACTTCGGTCACCAGGACGGCGTGACCTATGCCGTCGCTGAGTTGCTCGAAGGCGAGACGCTCCGCGATCGCCTGAGCAGCGGGCGGCTGCCAGTGAGGAAGGCCGTCGACCTCGCCGGCCAGATCGCGCAGGGCCTCGCGGCGGCGCACGCGAAGGGCATCATCCACCGCGATCTCAAGCCCGACAACATTTTCATCAGCAGCGATGGCCACGCCAAGATTCTTGATTTCGGATTGGCCAAGGTGCAGGCATTCAACGCATCCGATCAGACCAAGACCGCTGCGCCAACGGATCCCGGGACCGTGCTCGGCACCACTGGATACCTCTCGCCGGAGCAGGCGCAGGCCAAGCCCGTGGACACGCGCTCCGACATTTTTTCGTTCGGCGCGATGTTTTACGAACTGCTGACCGGGAGGCGCGCCTTCAAGGGCGATTCGGCGATCGACACGCTGCATAGCATCGTCCACGACGATCCGCCGGCGATCGAGACGGTGTCGCCCGATCTGCCGCGCGAATTGCGCTGGGTGCTCGATAAGTGCCTGGCCAAGGATCCCGAGGATCGCTACCAATCGACACGCGATCTGGTGGTCGATCTGAAGAGCGTGGCTCGTTCGCTCGATTCATCCCCGAAGTTGCCCGTGACACCGCCGCCGGCCGCGGCACGCGCGCGCAACTGGTGGCCGATCGCGATGGCGGTCATCGTCGTTGCCGTCGCGGCCGCGTATGTCGCGACTCGTGGACGTGCGCCCGCCGCCGAACCACATCAAGACACAGCGAAGTTGGCGATCGAGCGTGTCACGACGCTCGGCACGGTGATCGACGCTGCCGTCTCGCCTGATGGAAAGTACATCGCCTACGTCACATCGGAGAATACCCGGCAGGGGTTGTGGCTGCGCCAATTGGCAACGGCCAGCACGATCTCGTTGGTCCCACCGAGCCCCGGCGTTGGGTACTGGGGCGCCACGTTCGCGCCGGATGGCAGTGCCGTCTACTACGCGATGTTCAACAGCGACGAACCCACGCGGGCGATTTATCGCATTCCCATTCTTGGCGGCACGCCGCGCAAGCTGGTGTCGGGCGTCGACAGTTTCCCGACGTTCTCTCCGGATGCCAAGCAGATGGCCTGGGTGCGGGCGGACTTCCCTGAACAAGGGTCCAGTGCCTTAATGGTGGCGGACAGCGACGGCCAAAATGTCCGCACGCTGGCCACCCGCAAGCCGCCGGAGTTTTTTGCGCCGGTGTTCTTCACCGCACCGGCGTGGTCCCCCGACGGGTCGTTCATCATTTGTCCGATGGAACGTCGTGAGCAAAAGGTCGTGGGTACGTTACAGGCGATCAGCGTCGTCGATGGCTCGCTCAAGCCGTTTCCTCACTATGAATGGCCCGCCGTTGGCCAACCAGCGTGGCTGCCCGACGGCAGTGGCCTGATCCTGCCTGCCGCTGAGGCGACACGGGGCCGCCGCAACCAGTTGTGGCGCATCAGCGCCAAGACGGACGATCGTCGAATGCTGACCAACGATCAGTCCGACTATCGAAAAGTGTCGTTGACTTCGGATGCCCAGACCCTGGTCGCCGTGGGCGCCGAATCAGCCGCGAGCACCTGGGCGGCGCCGATCAACGGCTCGAGTGAGGCGCGACGACTGAGCGCCGGCCGCTACGACGGCATCAGCGGGATTGCGGCGATGCCGGACGGACGCGTCTTGTTCCGTGCCGTCGATAACGGCGCCAATATCTGGATCACCAATGCCGATGGCGGCGAGCGCACCCAGTTGACGACCGACGGGCCGGTGGCCTGGCCCGTGGCGACACCTGACGGAAAGTCGGTGATCTATGCGCGCGAAGGTTCCGGCCTGTGGAGAATCGGCATCGACGGCCAGGGCGCCCGCGCGATTCCCGGCACCACAACGGCGCTGTATCCGGACGTCACGCCCGACGGCAAGACGATCATCTTCGTGTCGCAGTCATCAGGCTTCGAGCAACTGTCGCGCATTCCTATCGATGGCGGGACCGCGGTGCCGATCATCAATACATTTTCGACCCGGCCATCCGTTTCGCCCGATGGCAAGCAGGTCGCGTTCTACTTCCGGAAGGATCCATCGTCGCCGTATGTGATCGGGATCATGCCGATCGAGGCCGCGGCCCCGACGCGCGTGTTCAACGTGGCGCCCGGCGTCGCGTATTCAGCGGTTCGGTGGACGGCCGATGGCCGCGCCCTGCTCCACAACGCCGGCCTCGGCGATCGTGCGAACATCTGGTTGCAGCCGATCGACGGCGGGTCGCCCCGCATGATCACGCACTTTCCGGATCAGAACGTCATGGCCTTCGATCGCACGCGCGATGGCAAGGACGTGCTGGTGTCGCGCGGCATCATCGTGCGCGACGCGTTCCTGATGAAAGGCTTCCAGTAGCGTTACTTCTTCTTCGCCAGGATCGCTTCCATCTCGTCCATCACGCGATTCATTTCCTTCAGCGTCAGCTGCAGCGGCTCGTCGGTGGTCATGTCGACGCCCGCATCCTTCAACAGATCGATCGCGTATTTCGATCCGCCTGATGACAGGAAGGTCAGGTACTTCTTCACCGCCACCGGGTCGCCGGTCTTGACTTTCTGCGCGAGGGCTTCCGAGGCGGTGAACGACGTCGCGTACTGGAACACGTAGAAATCGCGATAGAAGTGAGGGATGTAGCTCCACTCGTTTGCGATGTAGTCGTCGACGATGCAGATCTTCTGGTCGTGACCGTAATACTTGCGCGTGATGTCGAGATACAGCCTGGCCATCGCGGCGCCGGTGATCGGCTCGCCCTTCGCCGCCATCTCGTGCATCTTCATTTCGAATTCGGCGAACTGCACCTGGCGGAACACCGTGCCCTTGGCGTTCTCCAGGTAGCTGCCGAGCAGCGCCAGCCGCGCATCGTCGTTGGTGATCGTCTTCAGCATGTGCGCGTTCAACAGTGATTCGTTGAACGTCGACGCGACCTCGGCGACGAACGTTGGATAGTCGGCCGTCGGATACGGCTGCGCCTTGTTCGAGAAGTAGCTCTGCATCGTGTGGCCGAGCTCGTGGGCCATCGTCGTCATGTCCTCGTACTTGCCGTTGTAGTTGATCAGCATGTACGGATGGACGTCGTAGGCGCCGCCGTTGGAGTACGCGCCCGACCGCTTGCCCGGCGTCGGGAACAGATCGATCCAGCGCTCGGCGAAGGCGCGCTTGATCGTCGCCTGGTATTCCGCGCCGAGCGGCGCGACCGCCTCGAGCACGTTCTGCTGCGCCTGCTCGGGCGTGTAGGAGAGATTCACGGAGCCGACCAGCGGCGCGTAGAGATCGTAGTAATGCAGGTCGGTCAGCCCCATCATCTTCTTACGCAGATTCAGGTAGCGATGAAACGTTGCGAGGTTCTTGTTCACGCCCTCGACGAGCCGCGTGTAGACCGAGACCGGCAGGTTCGGACCGTCGAGCGCGAATTCGAGCGACGAGTTGTACTTCCGCGCCTTGGCGTAGAACGCCACCTTCTGGACTTCGCCGTCCATGGTGGTGCCGTAGGTCCGGCTGAACTTGCCGAGGGCGTTGAAGAACGCGGCCATCACCGTCTCGCGATCCTGGCGATTCGGTCCGCCGCGATAGGCGCCGAAGTTCGCCTGGTTGACGATGATCTGCTGGCCGTCGCTGAGGGTGACGGTGGGGTAGGGGAAGTCCGCGTTGGCGAGAATGCCGTAGACGCTCGAGGGCGTGTTGCCGAGAGGGCCCGCGATCGCGAGCAACGCTTCTTCCTTGTCGCTCAGCGTGTGCTGTGCTCGGCGTTCGATATCGGCGAGATAGAACTCGTACTTCTTGAGTCGCGGTTCGTTCGCCGTGAAGCGCGTCGTCGTCCCCTTTTCCAACTTGAGGATTTCCGGCTCCATGAACGACGTCGCCGCGCCGAAGTTGGCATAGAGCTGCACCATTTCCTGCTGCATGCCCTGGTGCACGGCGTCTCTCGTGTCCTGGTCGGCGAGCATGCTCGCGTAGACGTAGGCCCGTGAAATGTCCCGGTTGATCGCGTAAGCGCGTTCAAGTGCATCGGCGAGCGTCGCGGCGCTCGAACCGAGCTTGCCTTGAAACTGCTTGAGCGACGGCAGGTCGGCGGCGGCCTTGTCCTTTGCCGCGCGCCAGGCGGCGTCCGTGGGATAGATGTCCGTGAGGTTCCACTTGAACTGATCGGGGACCTGGCCCCGATCGCGTTCCTGCCCGGCGAGCGGAAAACTCAGCAGGAGAACAAAGACGGCCAAAAACGCGACATTGCGCGACAACTTCATGACAAAAGAATATCCCTTTCATGACGCCGATTGATAGGATGCGGCCGTCTTGTCTTGCGGTTTGCGTTTCCGGAGGCCTCCATGTCCAGAGCTCGCGTAGTCGAACGGTGCGTCGTCGTGCTGATCCTGATCCTGGGATTGGCTGCTCCCCACAGCGCCCTGGCGCAATCCTCGCAGGGCGGTCTTCGCGGCGTCGTCAAAGACGCCCAGGGTGTGATTCCCGGTGTCACCGTCATTCTCTTGAATGACGCCAACGGCGTCTCGCGTGAAGCCGTGACCAACGAGCGTGGTGACTATTCATTCCCGGCCGTCGAACCCGGCACCTACACCGTCAAGGTCGCGGTGCAGGGATTCCGATCGTTTGAACGCCAGGGCGTGCGGATCAGCACGCAGCAGTTCGTGGGCCTCGACGTCGTGCTCGAAGTCGGCACGCTGGCGGAGACCATCACGGTCACGGCGGATGCGCCGCTGATCGAATCGACCAACGCGTCAGTGGGCGGCGTGATCGATGCCAAGGCGCTCGAAGCGATCCCGACCGCGGGCCGCAGCGTGTTCCTGATGGCGACCCTCGAACCAACCGTCCAGGCCAGCGGCAACGCGCACTGGAACCGCATGCAGGACCAGGTCGGCAACTCGGCAATCTCGATGGGCGGCGGTCCGGTCCGCGCCAACAATTTCCTCGTCGATGGGTTCCCGGTGACCGACCTCCAGAATCGCGCTTCGACGAACCCGTCGATGGAAGCGATCCAGGAAATGAAGGTCCAGGTCCACACCTACGATTCAGAAATGGGCCGCACGGGCGGCGGCGTGATGAACATGTCGGCGCGCTCGGGCTCGAACGAATTCAAGGGCTCCGGCTACACCGTGTATCGCCCGACGGGCCTGGCCAACCAACTGTTGATTCCGAAACTGCGGAACCAGCCCAACGTGCCGGAAGAGTGGAAGAACGGCGGCGGCGGCTTCGGCGGCCCGATCATGAAGAACAAGACGTTCTTCTGGAGCGCCGGCGAAAAGTACGTCAACAACCAGCCGCAGCAGAACTCGTTCCTGGTGCCGACCGACGCGGAGCGGCACGGCGACTTCTCGGGTCTGAGCCGCAACGGCGTGCCGACCGTGATTCGTGACCCGCTGACCGGCCAGCCGTTCCCGGGCAACATCATCCCGGCCAGCCGTATCAATCCCGTCGGCCAGAAGTTGATCAACTACTTCCCGACGGCCGACAGCCAGGTGGACACCGGCGCGAGCAACTTCAGCATGACCGACTTGCTGCCGAATGCCGCCTATCAGTTCACCACCAAGGCCGATCATCACTTCAACGATTCGATCGCCTTGAGCGCCTTCGTGCTGCGCCAAGTCACCCACGAAGCGAACTCGAACTACAACCCGACCAACAAGTTCGTCGGCGGCAGCTACCAGCTGGATCGCACTATCAACACCTTCGTCGTCAACAACACCTACGTCCTCAACGGCTCGACGGTGTTGACGTTGCGCGGCGGCTACAACAAGTTCAACGACAACTACAACCTGCCGTATGAATTCGACGCGGGCGCGCTGTTCAATAACGCGCCCTTCACGAAGCAGATGTCGGACCTCAATCGTTTTCCGTCGCTGTCGATCACCGGTTACAAGGCGGCCGGCTTTACCGCCCGCCAGGCCAACGGCTACTACCAGTACGGCGGCAACGGCACGCTCAGCAAGCTGATGGGCTCGCACAACTTGAAACTCGGTGGTGACTACCGCATCATCGGCGTCAACTCGCTGAACTACGGCACCTCCACGGGTACCTATACGTTCACCGGCCTTTACAGCAACAACGCCGCCGCCGACCTGCTGCTCGGCTACCCGCAGTCCGGTAGTGTGCCGCTCAACACCAACGTTGACGGCTACGTGCGCTACGCCGCGGGCTACCTGCAGGACGACTGGCGCGTCAACGACAAGTTCACCGTCAACTACGGCGTGCGCCTCGAAAGCGAGACGGGCCTGATCGAGCGCGATAACCTGGCGACGGTCGGTTTCGACCGCACGACGGCCAGCCCGCTCAATTCCAAGGTCAACGTGATCGATCCGCTCACCGGCGCGCGCCGCGACATCGTCGGCGGCTTGATCTACGCCGGTGTCAATGGCGCGCCGACGGAGCAGGGCAACCAGCCCAAGGTGAAAGCCGCGCCTCGCGTCGGCATGGTCTACAGCTTCTCGCCAAAGACGGTGCTGCGTGGCGGATGGGGCTTGTACTATTCGCCGTGGAATTATGCGGCGGCCGGTACCGACGGCTGGGGCCAGATCGGCTACTCGGCGACCACACAGATCAGCAACCCGCAGACCGCGGGATCGATCCCGACGACGACCATGGACAACCCCTTCCCCAACGGTCTCGTGCAGCCGAGCGGCAACTCGCTTGGCTTGCTGACCGGCGCCGGCACCGAGATTCGCTTCGTCGACGAGACGAAAGGCGCGCCGCACGTGCAGCAGTACTCGATGGACCTGCAGCGCGAACTGCCGTACGGCATGAGCGTGTCGCTCGGTTACACCGGCCTGACCGGCTCGAACCTGAGCTGGGGCGGATCGGGGAACGCACTGATCAACATCAACCAGCTCGATCCGAAGTACCAGGCCATGGGCGGCAATTACACCCTCGAGCTGGTGCCCAATCCGTTCTTTGGTGTGGCGGAGGCCGGCCAGTTCGCGACCCGCGCCACGATCGAGCGCGGCCAGTTGCTGCGCCCGTATCCGCAGTTCGGCAACATCCAGATGTTGCAGTCCACCGGCGCCCACTCGCAGTACCACGCCGGAATCATCCAGTTGCGCAAGCGCCCGACTGGCATCTGGGGCGGCAACTTCAGCTACACCTACAGCCAGTTGAAGGACAACCAGTTCGGCGAGGGTAACTACTACACGAGCGCGCCCGGCCTCCAGAACAACTACACGGTGGTCCCGGGCTCGACGTACTACAACCCCGATCAGGAATACGGCCGCAGCCTGCTGGATTCGCCGCACAAGATCGTCATCTCGCCGATGATCCAGTTGCCGTTCGGTGAAGGAAAGAAGTTCCTCTCGAACAGCCGCGTCGCCGACATCCTGCTCGGCGGATGGCAGGTCACCCCGGTGATCACGTTCTCCAGCGGCTTCCCGATGGGCGTCAGCCAGAACCTCACCGGCACCGCGTACCTGCTCGGCGGTTCGCCCCGCCCGAACGTCGTCGAGGGCGTGGACTTCCTGGTGCCCGGTGACATCACCGATCGCATCAAGGCGAACACCAGCGACAACCTGTATCTGAACAAGGCCGCATTCCAGACCGCCGCCTCGAATCAGTTCGGGAATGCGCCGCGCACGCTCCCCGGCGTCTACTCGCCGTGGCGCAACAACGTCGATCTGTCGGTGTCGAAGGCCTTCCAGACCGGCAAGGGGACGACGCTGAACGCGAGAATGGAAGTGTTGAACATGCTGAACCTGGTCCAGTGGGCCGCCCCTGCCAGCTCCGCGTTCAACAACTCGTCGTTCGGACAGATCACCAATCAGGCGAACAACATGCGCCTGATCCAGTTCACGGCGCGCTTCCAGTTCTAATGTTGCAGGTGGGGCCAGCCCCCACATACAACATCCGCTTTCCTCGCACGCAGGTGGGTCCGCACGACTCACCTGCGTCTTTTTTCGTACCCGGTATACTCGGAGACTCATGACGCTTCCCTGGAAACGCACCGTCTTCGCCATCGCCGGTGTGCTGGCGACCTCCGTGGCCATCGCGATGGCCGCGGATCGCGACCGTTACTCAGCGTTGTGGACCGACGCGACTGCCGCGATGCGCTGGGAGAACGAGCTCTGTACGCCGGTGTCCGCGCTGCAGGGGTTGATGAAATCGCGGATGGTGAAGCTGCGCACCGAGGCGATTCGAAAAGACCTTCGCCTGATTCGACAGGACGCCGACGGCCTGTTCCTGTATCACACCCCCGGTGGACCGGTCTGGATGCCGCAGGCGGATGACCTGAACAGCCTCGCGGTGGTGATCGCCGAACAAGAAGCGGCGATGTACGGCAATTCGTCAGCCGGCGTTCACCCCGGCGACGTGGTGATTGACGCCGGCGCACATGTCGGTCTGTTCGCGCGAACGGCGTTGGCCGCCGGCGCCAGCAAAGTCATCACCTTTGAAGTGACGCCGTCGTCGAACCGCGCCTTGCGCCGGAATCTTGCGGCGGAGATTGCCGATGGCCGCGTCGTCGTGGTGGAGAAGGGCGTGTGGTTCGAGGAAGGGGTGTTGCCGCTGACCATCATCGAGGGCTGTTCGATCTGTAACAGCGTCTCGCATCCGTGGATGGGCCGATCGATCGACGTGCCGTTGACGACGATCGATCTCGCGGTCGCGGAATTGAAGCTGGCTCGCGTCGACTTCATCAAGCTCGATATCGAGAATGCGGAAGCCAACGCGCTGCGTGGCGCGAGGCAGACCATCGCGACGCATCGACCGCGCGTGGCGGTGGCCCTGGAGAACTCCAAGACGCGACTCGCCTACGGGCGGGAAGTCACTGCGGTGATGCAGGACGCATTCGCCGGCTACAGCTACGTGTGTGGTGCGGTCACCAACCCGGAAGCCACCGAACGCATCCTGCCCGAAATCCTGCACTTCTCGCCGAACTAGCGCGCCGGCAGCGTGCCGCCTTCGGCGAGGATCTTCATGTTGTTGACGGCGCGCTGGAACGTGGCGGTGCGCGACGCCTTGTCCTTCTCGCGCGCCGCATCGTCGGCCATCATCGAGTTGTCGTAGATCAGCGTGTAATACAGGCGCGACGTCTTGTCGGTGACCGGGCGGATCTCCAGCGTGCCGTGATAGAGGTTGTAAGGCCGGCCGGCGCGCACCGTCTGCGTGTAGGTATACGACAGGGCGGTCTTGCCGACGAGAACTTCGTTGGCCACCGACCGCACCGCGCCGACTTCGTTATCGGTGCCCGACAGGATCTTGCAGCCGGTCGGAATCTGCAGCCACTCGCCAATGTCGCAGTACTTCCCGATGCGCTTCCAGGCTTCAGCGGCCGGCCGGTTGATGTCGATCTCGAGCGGGATGGACACGTACGTCGGGTTGTCGACGACGATGTTCGCGTTCGCGGGTGGCGTGGCCTGCGCGGGTGCCGGGGGTTGCGCCGAGGCGGGAATGCCGGCCAGCAACAGCGCCGCCGCGCCCAGGGCCGTCGTGAATCGAGTCGTCATCAAATCCTCCAGCGCGGAAGCTTAGATCAAGCCGGCGGAAGTGGCTAATCGATTCGCGGCAGCACCACGACGAACTCGCTGCCCTTGCCGAGGCCGTCGCTGTGCGCCTCGATCAGGCCGGAATGGAGCGTGATGATTTCACGAACCACGTTCAGCCCGATGCCGAGGCCCGACGCCGCCGGCTGGATCTGGGCAAACAGGTCGAAGATGCGTTCGAGACCGGGCGCGCCGATGCCGAGGCCGGTATCGAGCACGCGTGCGATGACGGTCAGCGGGCCGCCGGTGACGCTCAGCATCACCTGGCCGCCGGGCTCGGTGTATTTGAGCGCGTTCTGGAGCAGGTTCGCGAACACCTGGTGCAGGCGCTGCGCGTCCCCCCGAATCCAGAGCGGCTCCGACCCGCAATGAATCTCGAAGCTATGCCCCCGTGCCGCCATCGCCGGCGCCACATCGGATCCGGCGTCGGTGATCAAGGCGCAAAGATCGAGCCGCTCCAGTTGCAGCGACAGCTTGCCGTTGGTCAATCGGGCGGCATCGACCAGGTCTTCGATCATCCGCGACATCTGGCGGATCTGGCGTGCCATCACATCGGCGGCCTGCGTGGTCGCCTCGGTCGGCGAGTCTTGCCGGATCAGGGCCACCGCGGTTGAGAGCACCGACAACGGCTGGCGGAGCTCGTGCGCCATCGTCCAGACAAACGTCTCGCGCATGGTGCGTTCGGTGGCGGCCGCGACGACGGCGAGTGGCGTCTGCACCACGACGGGGACGCTGTGCAGGAAGATGGCCGGCGGCGAGGTGAGCGAGCCGAAGCCCAATTTCGAATCCATAGGCGTCTTTACCAGATCATTTGCGCGACGAGACGGGCACCGGGAAACAACAGCGCGGGAATGGTTAGCGGCGAGAGCCGGCAATGACCAGCGCCACGCCGGCCAGGACGGCGACGCCCCCGACAATCGGCGGCAGCGGGACGGTCCGTTCACGTTCGGCGGTGGCGTGGATTGGGCCGATGTCGATCACCGTTTCGCGCGAGCGATACGTGATGCCCTGATAGGCGAGGGCGGCGATGCCCAGGACGATCAGGACCAGGCCGGCGATGGCGACGGGTTTCATTGGCAGTCTCTCAATCGTGTAAGACGACGCTCAGGAGCGAGCTGTTGATCTGGATGCCGGCATCGAGGTTGCCGTCGTACTCGATGAAGCCGAGTTTCTTGAACTTGTTCATGAAGAAGTTGACGCGCGATCGCGTCGTGCCGACCATTTCCGACAGCGTCTCCTGCGAGATCTTGGCGACGACCTGGCGCGGCTTGGTCTGCGTGCCGTAGCGCGCGAGCAGCAGCAGCGCGCGCGCCAGCCGCTTCTCGCTCGAGTTGAACAACTGATCGATCAAGTCCTGTTCGATGCGCACGTTGCGCGACACCATGTGCGCGATGAACCGGTCCGAGAGGGTGTTCTGCTCGTGGAGCACCCTGGCCATCTGTCTTCGGGGAATCGCCAGCACGCTCGTCGGGGTGATCGCGGTGGCGCTGCTGATGCGCAGTGTCTGTCCGGCCAGGCACCCTTCACCAAAGAAGTCCTTGGGGCCGAGCATGGCGACGACAGCCTCCTTGCCGGTCTTCGAGACGACCGATAACTTGACCCCGCCGCTCTGGATATAGAGAACGCTGTCGGCCTTCTCGCCCTGCGCGAAGATCGACTGATCCCGGTCATATGCCAGGACGCGTTTGGTCAGGCCCGTCGAGTCGAGAAATGCCTGCGCATTGAACCTGTTCGTAGCCCTCGCCATACAGTCTTGAGAGTAGCTGATGGGGGAATCCCCGCATGTTCAATTGTGCACACCACCTCCCGATCGGCGGGGGGCTAAAATTTGAAGATGCGCGGGCGAATCCAGCTCATCGGTATAACGGCGATCCTTTCCGTGATCCTCGTGACCCCTGCGCCGGCCTATTCGGTGCTCACCCACGAAGCCTCGATCGATGCACAGTGGGATACGGCCATCAAGCCGCTGCTGCTGGCGAAGTATCCGCGCACCAGCGAAGCGGCGCTCGAAGACGCGCGCGCCTATGCCTACGGCGGCTGCGTCATTCACGACCTTGGCTACTATCCGTTCGGCAGCCGGTTCTTCAGCAACCTGCTGCACTACGTCCGTGCCGGCGATTTCGTCGAGTCGTTGATTCGCAACGCGTCCGACGTCAACGAATACGCGTTCGCGCTCGGCGCGCTGGCGCACTATGCCTCGGACAACAACGGCCATCCGATCGCCACCAATCGCGCCGTGCCGTCCGTCTATCCGAAACTGCGCGCCAAGTTCGGCAACACGGTTACCTACGGCGACGCGCCCAAGCAGCACATCCTCGTCGAATTCTCGTTCGACGTCCTGCAGGTGGCAGCGGGGGCCTACGCGCCGCAGAACTTTCACCAGTTCATCGGCTTCAAGGTTGCGGAGCCGGCGCTGGAGCGCGCGTTCCTCGAGACCTATGGTCTCGACATGGGCGATCAGTTCTTCGATCGCAGCCTCGCCATCGGCACCTTTCGCCACGCCGTGAGCGCGACCATTCCTGAAATGACCAAGGCGGCGTGGAAGCAGAAGCGCGACGAGATCGCGAAGCGGAAACCGGGCGTGACGCGCACGGCGTTTGTCTTCAACCTGTCGCGCCGCGAATATGAACAGCAGTTCGGCCGCGACTACGCCAAGCCGAAGGGCATCGCGCGCGTGATTGGCGTGCTGTATCACCTGGTGCCGAAGATTGGCCCGTTCCGCGCGCTCGCCTTCAAGGTTCCCACGCCCGAAGCGGAGAGGATGTTCCTCGATTCCTTTGCGCAGACCAAGGAGCGCTACGCCCAGGAACTCGCCGCCGTCCGGGCCGGGCGCCTATCCCTGCCGAATACCAACTTCGATGTGGGGCACGCGACCGCGAGAGGGGAGTATCGGCTCCAGGACGACACCTACGACGAGTTGATCGACAAGCTCGCCGCGCGAAAGACGGCCGTGGTCTCAGCCGGCCTGCAGGCCGCTCTCGCCAGCCAATTTGGCGACCGTGACCCGCGGGTGCTGGCGCTGATTCACTAGCGAATCGATCCGGCCCTCACAGGTCGGGAAACTGGTGTGTCGCGTCCGGCCCGAGCGGCAGTGGCTTGACCCACGACGCGAGGTTCACGCCGAGCGGCGCATAGAGATGCGGAAACAGCGCGCCGCCGCGTGAAGGTTCCCATTCGAGCGCGGTGCCGAGCACGTCTTCGTCCACCGCGACCAGCACGAGATCCGGGATGCCGGCGAAATGCCTCGCCGCGGTCTCGCGGACCTGCGCGGCGGTGGAGAAGTGGATGAACCCGTCGTGCAGATCGAGCGGTGAACCGCGAAACGAGCCACGCGCCACCGCGTCCGACCACATGGCGCCTGGAAGAATCTTGTAGATCACCCTCTCACTATACCCCCGGCGCTTGACAGGCCATGGCCGGATCGTGTATTTAACTAATTAGTTAATTAACTCAATGGTTTAATATGACTGACCCACTCAGCGTCACCTTTGCGGCCCTGGCCGATCCCACGCGACGGGCGATCCTCTCCCGGCTGGCGTCGGGCGAATGCTCGGTGACCGAACTGGCCGAGCCGTTCCAGATCAGCCTGCCGGCGGTGTCGAAGCACCTGCGCGTCCTCGAGCGCGCCGGCCTGATCGCCCGTGGGCGGGAGGCGCAGTGGCGCCCGTGCCGCATCGCGGCGGCGCCGATCAAGCAGGTCGCCGACTGGACCGAGCAGTACCGGCGGATCTGGGAAACGAAGTTCGACAACCTCGAGTTGTACCTGCAGCAACTGCAAGCGAAGGAGAAGAAGCATGGCAAGCGGCGTGACAAATAGCGAGACCTTCATGGTGACCACCCCGTCGGACACCGAGATCCATTTCACGCGGCTGTTCGATGCGCCGCGCCACCTCGTGTTCGAGGCGATGAGCAAACCGGAACACATCAAGCAATGGTGGGGCAACCTGGGCGACGGCTATTCGGTGCCGGTGTGCGAGGTGGACCTGCGTGTCGGCGGCAAGTGGCGTTTCGTCAATCGGCATCCGCAGGGAGACGCCGAGTTCTACGGCGTGTATCGCGAGATCGATCCGCCCGGACGCATCGTGTTCACGGAGATCTACGCCCCGTTCCCGGATGCGGAATCGGTGATGACCGCGTCATTGACGGACGAAGGCGGCAAGACGCGGCTGCATGCCACGGCGAAGTATCCATCGAAGCAAATCCGCGACATGGTGCTGAGTACCGGCATGGCGAAGGGCGCCGGACTCAGCTACGACCACCTGGACGAGGTCGCGCGCGCGCTCGCTCAATTACACTGAGGAGGATGCGAACGGTGTTCCTGCTGTCGCCCGCCTACTGTGGCGGGCGGCGCGCCACGCTCCTGCTGAATCCTAAATCCGAGGCGGTCACGGTCCGCGAATTCCGTTCGGGGACGATGACGCTGGGCCGCGCGTTCGCATTCATGAGCGGCCTGTACTTTCGCGGCAAGCTGAGCTACGCGGAACGCTTCGGCGAGGCGCTGGTGATCACGCCGACGCGCGGCTTGCAGCCCACCTCACTGCCGTTCGACGAATCATTGTTGCGCGAGTTCGCTGTCGGCGACGTCAGCGTCGACAACCTCGAATATCGCTCAGCGCTGGAACGCGATGTGTCGGCGCTTGCCGCGCGGTTGGGCCGTGGCTCCCAGGTCGTGCTGCTCGGCAGTGTGGCCAGCGGCAAGTACGTCGACGTGTTGCTGCCGATCCTTGGCCAGCGGCTCCGCTATCCCACCGCGTTCATCGGTCGCGGCGACATGAGCCGGGGCGGCTTGATGTTGCGGAGCGCCGCGAGCGGCCTCGAGCTCGACTACGATCCGCTGACAGCCGGTGTCCGGCCGCGGGGGCCGCGGCCGCCGAAGCTCGATCCGCTGACGCGCGTCCCCCCCGCGGTGGCGGTAAGCTTGGGAAATGAGACCACCGGTCATCGTCGCTCTTCTGATTGCGGCATCCTCGAGCCTGCTCTGGGTTCACCCCGCCGTAGCGCTGCGCGAAGACCGGGCGCAAGAACGCCCGGTGCCGAAGGACTCGGTGCGGTTGTCGACTGCCGGCTGCGCGCGCGGCCGCGTCTTCACCGTCGGCCGCGATCCTGAACATGAATCGCGCGGCTTCATGCTCGAAGAGGGCATGAAGGTGCGCCTCGAAGGGCAGAAGGCCGTCCTCAACGACATCAAGGCGCATGAAGGCGCGATGGTCGAGCTCACCGGATTGATGAAGCAATCGGATACCGTCCAACCCGGCGTCGGCCTCGCCGGCGGGCGCGTGCGGATCGCGCCCGTGATGCCGACGGGCCGCGGTCTTGCGGCCGCGACGCCGATCATCGACGTCGAATCGTTCCGCCCCCTCAACTCGTCATGCCCAAAGCGCTGAGCCCGACCCTCAAAGGCCGGCGCGTCATCGTCGTCGGCGGCGGCCTGGCGGGATTGGTCGCGGCGCGCGATTTGATCGCGCGTGGCGCCGGCGTGCAGCTGCTCGAAGCCCGCAGTCGCCTCGGTGGCCGCGTGTGGAGTGTCAGCGATCGCGAGTTTTCGGACGCGCCGATCGAAATCGGGGGCGAGTTCATCGACGGCAACCAGGACGCCATCCGCGAGCTGTGCCGGGAATTCAAGCTCACGCTGCAGCCGGTGCTGAAGGAAGGCTTCGGCTTGGCGCTCGATGCCAACGGGCGCGTGCAAGTGTTCAATAGCCTGCGAACGATCTGGAGTGATTTCAAGCAGACCGTCGCGACAGAGGCGGAGGCGTTCAGGAAAGTTGACTGCGACTGGAATTCAACCATCGCGCAGACGCTGGGCCGCCATTCGCTGCAGTCGCTGCTCGCCGCGCGGGGCGCGTCGCGCGAAGTGGTCGCGATGGCGCAGGGCCTGCGCGGGTTCTACCTGGCCGATCCGGATCAGTTGTCGGCACTCGTCGGCATCGAGCAGGCGCTGCAGCCGAAGGATCCGGGCCACATGAGCGTGTCGCGGATCAAGGGCGGGAACGATCGCCTCGTCCAGGCGCTGGCGAAACAACCGAAATTGACGATCGCGCTGAAATCGATCGTCCACACGATTGAGCACGACGATCGCGAAGTGCGCGTGATCGTGGCCGACGGCAGCAAGCGCGGTGCGATGCTGAAGGCGGACTATCTAGTGGTGACGGCGCCGGCGACGGTGAGCCGGACGTGGGAGTTTGCGCCGGCGTTGCCGACGACATTGCGCCGCGCCTGGCAGGCACTGCAGGGCGGCCCCGCCACCAAGGCGCACGTGCGATTTGATACGCATTGGTGGCGCAAGCACGGGCGGCCGCGTGCGTTTGGCTCGAATCTCGATACCGGCGCGGTCTGGGAGACCGCGGGCACGGGACCGGCGAGCCTGACGCTGCTGGCCGGCGGTCGCGCCAGCGCCGGGTTGCTCGGCCTGCTTGAAGAGGGCGGACCACAGCGCGTCGTCCGCCGCTTGTCATGGCTCGGTGAGCCTGGAGAGGCGCGCGATTTCCGCAGCATGAGTTGGGAGCTCGATCCATTTGCGCGGGGCGGATACGCGGCGTTCGGGCCGGAGTTTCGTCCGGAATGGCGATCGGAATTGTCGCGCGCGGTCGGGCGCATCGCCTTCGCCGGTGAACATACCAGCCGCGAGTGGCAGGGCTACATGAACGGCGCGGTCGAAAGCGGTCACCGCGCCGCGCGCGAGATCGAGATGATGCAGCTGATGGAGTTGCCGTCAGCGCCAGCCTAGCCGCACCACTTCGAAGTCGCCGGCCGTCAATCCGCGAAACGCCGGGTTCAGTTCGTCGTTATTCCATCGCGCATCCATCGTGCCGCTGATGTACATGTCGCTGCCGTTGTCGGCGACGATCAAGCCGTATGTCTGCATCCCCCGAAACATATTCTGGATGTAGGCCGGGTAGCGCGACACGTTGGTCGCGGCCTTCAGCCGCAGCCGCGCACCCATCGGCAAGGCGCCGGAACTGTTGCCGGCGCGATGCGAAGCCGGCCACACGACTCCATTGGTGCGGCTGACGGTGACGCGCAGCGCGTGAGTGACGGTGCCGCGTTGCGATTCGTCGTAGCGGACCAGGCCCGGCAGGATCGCGAGCCCGGCCGCATCGGCGGACGTCCAGCCCTCTGGCCGACGGGTGTTGGCGGCAAGATCGAAGATCGCGCCCGAACCGGCTTCCCATCGCTGGCCGGTCCATCGCGCCGCGAACAATTCGAACAACAGCCATCGATCGCGATCGACGATCAGCAGGTGGCGATCGCCATCACTGCCGCCTCCGGGCCGTCCGCCTTCGATGAAGTTGGCCTGTGTCTTCGCGGATTCCGGGATGGGATATCCGCGCTCGCTGCCGACACCGTTGTCGCTCTCGTCGCCGTAATCCACGAACGCAACCTGGGTGCGCGGTTCATTGCCGCCGACACCGACGTACGGAATGCCGTACGGCGGAGGCCCGAAGTCCGGATGCAACGCGCGTGTGCGGCCGATGGTGTTGATGAAGGCGTCGGATTGCGCATCGACCGGCGCGGCGCTGATGTCCTGGTTCCACCAGTTGTCGGACGGAAACAAACGGCGGCCATTGAGATCGTCGTTGAGCGTGATCGCTGATGTGGCTGTGGGCGCAGGCGTTGGAACCGGCGCAGGTGTCGGCGCCGGAGCGGGCGATGCGACCACAGGTGTCAGCGGCGTGGGGCTGGTCGGCGCTTGGCGACTGCACGCCAGCGAGCCGATGACCGTTGCGAAGAAGAACGCACGAACGAAATCCCGCATCATCACCCTGAGCGGGGGGAGTTCGTATTCTAAACCGTTAACTGGCCTTTGCCATCGGCGCGTCGAAGTTCCACACGAGGCGTGGTGCCTTGGGGACCAGGCTGAACCACCGCTTCGCCGGTGCGGCGTTGCGGATCAGGTGCGGAGTGACCGTCGCCTCGTAGCCGCGCAGCAGCCCGTCTTCGAGAATCGGCTCCAGCGTGTGCTTGAACCATCCCTCCTCACCGCAGGGGGCAACCATCGGCACCGTCACATCGTGTTCGCCGATACCGACGAGTGCGCGCGCCACGTACGAGCGGAAATCCAGCCGCCAGTCTTCGCGCAGCAGGTCGCGGATGTCGCGGCCGACGATGGCTTGTTCGGAGCAGCGAAACGCACGGCAGAACGCGTCGTTGGCGCGGACGATCAGCCATGTCGCATCGATTTGATAAGTCGCGATCGAAGCCGTCATGCCCGGCGGTAGAGCATCGACCGTGCCAGCTCAGGACGCGAGGAAACCGCCGGGATTCCGGGAGTTCCGGCGGCGTGCGGGGCTGTGCGGTGTGCGCCCGCACACGCGCATCAGTCCTCGCGCAGCGCGGTCATCGGATCGATCCGCGCCGCCCTTCGAGCCGGGAGATAGCCGGCGATGGCGGCGGCGGCCGCGAGCGTAATTGCGGTCACCGCAATCATCGCGCGATCGGTGGTGGCGAGGTTGAAGAGCAGGCTGTTGATGAACCGGCCAGCGCCGATCGATGCGGCCGCGCCGACCAGCAAGCCCGCCACCGTGATCAGCGACACATTCCGCAGGACCAGTCTGACGACGGCGCGCGGCTCGGCGCCCAGGGCCATGCGGATACCAATCTCGCTGCGCCGCCGCGTGACGCTGTACGACATCACCCCGTAAAGCCCCAGCGCCGCCAGTAGCAGCGCGAGTCCGCCAAAGAATCCTGACAAGGTGGCGACGAGGCGTTCCTGTAACACGTTCGCGCCGAGATCTTCGTCGAAGCGCTTGAGATCAACGAAGATGTCCTTGTGCACGCTGATGATCGCCTGCAGGATCGCGTTCTTCGAGTCCATCGGCGGTCCGGTGGTGCGAATCGCGAGCCGCGCGCCGGAGAAGAGTTCTCTCTCCTGCGCGAACGCGACGTAGATGATCGGCTGTGCCGCTTCACGTAGCCGCTGGTACTTGGCGTTGGCCACCAGCCCGACAATCTCCGTGACACGATCGGGATTCTTCGGTCCAAATCCCACGATGGTGAACGTCTTGCCCAGCGGGCTTTCGCCGCTGAAGTATTTCTTCGCGAAAGCCTCGTTCACGATGGCGACGTTCGGAGACCCTGGCCGGTCGGTGTCGGCCAGGTCGCGGCCGGCCAGCACGGCCGTGCCCATCGCGCGGAAGTAATCCGGTGAAATGCCGTTGAACAGAACGCCCTTGCGATCGTTCGACGCGTAACTGGGGACGTTGATCTCCTCGGTCCACGACGACCCGCTGACCGGGGTCACAAAAGAGGTCGCCGCCGCTTCGACGCCCGCCACCGCCGACACCGCTTCGCGCACGCGCGCATACATCTGCAGGCGGTTCTCGGCGGTCGCGCCGGTCGCGCGAAGATCGAGAGTGCCCACGATCACGTGAGACGATTCGAACCCCAGGTCTTGCGAGGTGAGTGCCACCAGCGTGCGCACGAATAACGTGGACCCGAAGACGAGCACGAACGACAGCGCGACCTGCAGCGACACCAGCGCATGTCCGAGTTGGAAGCGACCGCCGCCGGCGACCACGCCGCGGGAGTGATTGCTCAAGGCGTCCGCCGGTGTCAGTCTGGTGCCGCGTAACGCCGGTGCGACGCCGAACAGCAGGCCGGTGAACACGCCGACAGCGCTGGTAAACGCAAACACGCGCCAGTCCATCGACAGGTTAATGTCGACGACCTGCGTGCGCGTCGACAGCAGCCCCACGATCGCGCGGCTGCCCCATTGCGCAATCGCCAGTCCGGCGATCGATCCAATCGTCGACAGCATGATGCTCTCGACCAGTAACTGCCGCACGAGGCGGCCGCGTCCTGCGCCGAGTGACAGGCGCACGGCGAACTCCTTGCGGCGCGACGCCGATTGCGCCAGCAGCAGATTGGCCATGTTCGCGCACGCGATCGCCAACACCAGGCCGACGATGCCGAGCAGGACGTAGAGTGGGCGCGAATAGCGATCGCGCAGGTTGGAGATGCCGGTACTGCCCGGCAGCAGCGTGACCGGCTCAGTGAAATATTCCTTGAGATCGTCGGTGCGATAGTCTGGCGGCAACGTGGCTTCGCGCACCTGCGTTTGGAACGCGCGCAGGCGCGATTGGGCGTGTTCCATGGTCTGGCCGGGCGCCATGCGCCCGACAATCGTCAGCCACCAACTGCTGCGTCTATCGAGTTGCGTCTCTGTGCCGCGGATGATGGGCTCGGTGCCGAGCGGCGTGGCGATGTCGAATGCGCGGCCGATCTGCACGCCGCGGAACTCTCGTTGCGACACGCCGATGATCGTGAAGGGATGGCCGTCGAGGTCGATCGACTTGCCGATCACGTCTGCGGCGCCGCCGTATTCGCGCTTCCAGAATCCATCGCTGATCACGGCGACCGCACCATCCGGTCCGCCGCCGCGACGGTCATCGTCGACCGTGAAGAGTCGCCCGATCTGTGCGGTGACGCCGAGTGTCTCAAAGAAATGGCCGCTGACGAACAACCCCTGTGCGTTGCGTGTCTCGCCGCGCTGATTCAGGTTGAAGCGCGGATTGCCATACGCCGCCACCGCGAGCAGCGAGTCCTGGTGATCGCGAATGAACTCCCATTGCGGATTGGTGAGCGACGTTTGCGGCCCGCGTGTGTCTTCGAGGCCGAGGATGACCAGCCGATCGGGCTCGTAGACCGGGAGTGGTTTCAGCAGCAGGGCGTTGACGAGCGAGAAGATCGCCACGTTGGCGCCGATGCCCAGGGCGAGGGAGAGGAGTGCGACCCCGCTGACGATCGGCGTCTGCCGCATTTGCCGAATCGCGAAGCGCAGGTCACGAACGAGCGAAGACACCAAACCCATGGCCCTTGGACGCGCAGTATCTTCCAACGGTTGGCAGGATGTGCCTTTCGCAGTCGCGGTTGGTGCCAGGCACCAACCGCAGCGGTTCTTGGTTCGGGCGGTTGTTTGTTGGTGCCTGGCACCAACCGCGACTTATTTTCGGCGCTTGAAGGCGAGGCCGGACCAGGTGGCGTCCACGCTGCAAACCTTGAAATCGACCCACCCGGCGGCAAGGCCGGTTTGGCGCACGACGTTGCCATCAAGGTCGGATTTCACACCCGACGCTTTCTTCGGCCAGATCAGCCACGCGGTTTGGCGTTCGGCGATCTTCACCGCCAGCAGGTGGGCGTGTAATTCGCGCCCGCTGCGCGCAAAACACAGGAACAGATCGACGTTCGCACCAGCGCGCGCCGTCAGCGTGACCTTGGCCGGCCACGGCTTGAGCGTGTCGGCGAATCCTTTCGGCGATGCGAGGAGCGCCACCGTGAACCCTGGCTTCACGCCCAGCTTTTCAACCGTCGGCGTGCCCCATGCGGCGTGGTGATCGGGAACGACGGGGTTTGTCGGCGGCTTGGCGATCGCCTTCGGCAGCGCGGTCTTGATGCGCCCCCACGTCGTATAGACGGCATCGGGCAGCAGTTGCCGCGTGCGCTCGACTTTTTCGGGCTCGCCGCCGACAAAGACGATTGGCAGCAGGCGAGTGGACTTCCTGGTGCGGAGACCGTGCGCCACCTCACGGCCATGTGACGGCAGGCGCGACAGGTCGATGATGACCGCATCCGGCGGACTCGCGTTCATCAGCCGCACCGAGGACAGCCCGTCTCCGAAGTCGAACTGCGCATCAAAACCAAGAGCCTCGAGCAACTGTTGCCGCTCGAGGCCCTCGTCTTCGTTCCAATGAATCAGTCGAACCGTTTTCACAGATCCCTGATCCCTGATCCCTACTTCTTCAGCGTCGCCTTCACCGTGATGCTCGGCACCGCGGCCAGCGAGCGCTTGATGATGCAGCCGACGTTGGTCTTCTCGACGTGCTGCTGGAACGTGGCCTCGTCAACGTTCGGCACCACCGCGGTCACGGTCAGCTCGATCAAGTTGATCAGGAAGCCGGTGTCGTCCTTGCCAAGGTGGACGTCGGCGCTGCTGTGCACACTCGTGGCGGTAAAGCCGGCCTGCGCGAGTGAGTTGGCCAGGGCCATGGAGTAACAGCCGGCCAGCGCCGCGCCGATCAACTCTTCAGGATTGGCGCCGCTCCCGTTTTCAAAACGCGTCGCGAAGGAATAGGTCCCCTCGTACGCGCCGCTGCCAAGCTTGACGCGGCCGCTGCCGCCCTTGAGATCGCCCTTCCATTCCGCTTCTGCCTGACGTGCCATCTGTCCTCCTCCTATGAGTGCTGAGAAAGACAAGAGTATCAGACGGAGACTACGGCTGTTTCTTTTCGATGTCCTTGACGATGAAGAGCATTTCGCCGGGCTTGATCAGTCCGAGCTCGCGGCGTGCCTGTTCTTCGATGGCCGTGGGATCTTCACGCAGGCGACGCGCCATCTCGCGAAGCTCGGCGTTTTCGGTGCGGGCCCGTTCGAGAGAGCGCTCGAGCGCCGAGTATTCGCGACGGGCCTGGAGCAGGGCGAGCAGGCCCTTTTCTCCGGCGATCGCGTCGATGACGATGACGAGGGTGACGAAGACCAGGGCGTGGCGGAGGAGCCGCCGGCCGCGGCTGGCGAGGGTCGGCTTCGGCGTGATGGCGGCCGGTCGATCGTCGAGTTGTTCGTCGCTCTCAGTCATGGCGTCGTCGAACTGCGCGCAGGCCCGTCTGGTTCGCCCCGAAGGTAATCCTCGAGAGCGCGAATCAGCACTGTTCGAAGATCGGCCCGTTCGTCCATGGCCCGGATCTTCGCGGCCCGCCAAAGCTCCCCTGGGAGCTCGACGGTTGTTTTCACCGTATCGCTGTCAGTCCGTTTTGCCGCCAATACGCTGAGCAGTGTATCCAGTCATACGGCAGAACGGCAAGCCAGTAATGCGGTGACCCGCGTGCACACTTTTACACCAACACTTTTTAACATGCAAGCGTAAAAACGGTTTTACGGGTTTACGGGTCAAAGTAGCGGTTGGTGCCAAGCACCAACGAGGAGTAACGGTTGGTGCCAGGCACCAACGAGGAGTAGCGGTTGGTGCCAGGCACCAATTGAGGTGTTGGTTGGTGCCAGGCACCGAATTGGCGGTTAGTTGGTGGAGGCGGAGAGCCAGGAGAGGTAGGCGGCGCTGCCGGAATCGATTGGCAGGACCACGAATTCGGGGACGTCGTAAGGATGCAGCTCGCGGATGCGCGATTCGAGCGCGGCGAGGCGCGCCCTGGTGGTCTTGATCACCAACTGGCGCTCCTTGGCGCGCTCAACCGCGTCCTTCCAGCGATACACCGATCGCATCGCCGGCAGGACGTTCACGCACGCGGCCAGTTTCTCCTCGACGAGGTGCGACGCGAATTTCTCCGCGTCGCCCTCGACCGGAAGGGTGGTGAGGACGATGACGAAATCGTCTTTCAAGACCTCAGGACCTCAAGACCTCACAGCGCCGACAGTGCTTGCGCGAGATCCGCCTGCAGATCCTCGACATCCTCGATGCCGACCGAGATCCGGATCAAGCCATCGGTAATGCCGAGCATGTCGCGACGCTCTTTCGGCACCGAGGCGTGCGTCATGATCGCCGGATGCGAAATCAGCGTTTCCACGCCGCCGAGACTCTCGGCGAGCGCCATCAGCCGGAGGCGATTGAGCACCGTCTTCGCCGCATCAAGTGAGCCGACGTCAAACGAGATCAACCCGCCGTAGCCGCGCATCTGCTTGCGCGCCAGCGCGTGATGCGGGTGCGACTTCAGGCCCGGATAGATCGTGCGCGTCACCTTCGGATGCGCCTCGAGATAGTCGGCGATGACCTGGGCGTTCTGGTTGGTGCGCTCCATGCGGACCGTCAACGTCTTGGTGCCGCGCAAGATCAGCCACGAATCCATCGGTCCGAGGATCGCGCCGGCCGCGTTCTGCACGAACTTCATCCAGTCCACATCGTCCTGGTGCTTCAGAATGACGACGCCGCCAACGCTGTCGCTGTGGCCGTTCAGGAACTTGGTCGTGCTGTGCAGCACGATGTCGGCGCCGAGCGTCAGCGGCCGCTGCAGGTACGGGCTGGCGAACGTGTTGTCGACCACCACCTTGACATTCTTCTTGTGCGCGATCGAACTGGCGCACTGGATATCGGTGATCTGCAGCATCGGGTTGGTCGGCGTCTCGATGAACAGGTACTTGGTGTTCGGCTTGATCGCGGGTTCGATCAACTCCGGTTTCGAGGTGTCCACGTAGGTGAAGTCGAGGCCGAACTTGCGGCGGACCTTCTCGAACAGGCGGAACGTGCCGCCATAGGTGTTGTCGCTGACCAGCACGTGATCGCCGGACTCGAGACGGGTCAGCAGCGTATCGATCGCCGCCATGCCGGAGGCAAACGCGAACGCCGCGGTGCCCGCTTCGATCGCCGCGATGTTGCGCTCGAGCGCCATGCGCGTGGGGTTCTGGGTCCGGCCGTATTCGAAGCCGGCGTGCGGCTGGCCGAGGCCGTCCTGCACGTAGGTAGAAGTCTGATAAATCGGCGTGATGATCGCGCCGGTCGCCGGGTCGGGCTCTTGACCGGCGTGAATGCAAATCGTACTGAACTGCGCGTGGTCTGGGATTTTCATAGGGCCGTTGAAAAGGATACTCTGGTAGCCGCCCGATGAGCGACCCCGTACGTCCCGTAGCGTTGCTGCCCGGCGATGCGCCGTCGCGCTGGCACGCATGGCGGTCGTGGCTGTTGCGCACGTTTCCCGGGCGCGCGCTGGTGCTCGGCCTCGCGATCAAAGTCATTACCTGGCCGCTCGGATTCGCGATTACCCTGCCGCCGGCGGTCGATGCGATCGACATGGTCGGCAGCCTCGCCGTGCTGTTCGCGCTCGCCTATGGCGTGACGCGGTTTGCGGTCTGGTCGAAGCGGCGGTTGCTGTGGCGTGTCCGCCGCAAACTGATCCTCTCCTATGTCTTCGTCGGCGTCCTGCCGGCGCTGCTGGTGATCACGTTCTTCCTGCTCGCGGGCTTGATCGTCGCCTTTAACGTCAGCTCCTACCTGGTCCAGTCGCGGGTGAAGAACCTGACCGACCAGGCGCGCTTCCTGGCGCAGACCGTGCAGCTCGAAGTGCAGCGCGCCGGGAGCGCCGACGCCGTCGCGGAAGTGCTCGAGCGCCGGCAGTCGAGCACCGAGGCGCGATACCCGTTCGTGTCGATCGCGGTGGTGCCGGTCTCGAACCTGGCGTGCAAGGTCGCGCCCGCCCAAACGGCGCGCATGCCGAGGACGCTGCCCGCGCAGCTCCCGGTGGCCGCCGGCGCGTGGGGACATCTGCCCCCGCCGGCGACGTTGCCGAAGTGGGTGGGATGCGACGGTTTCAGCGGACTGGTGGCCTATACCGCCACGCCGAGCGCGAGCCGAACGGATCAACCCGCGCAAACCCGATTGGTGATGCGCGCGGTCGCGTTGCCGGAAGTCCCGAATCCGACGTGGGCCGTCGTCCTCGACATGCCGATGTCGACGACCATCGAGCAGCGCATCCAGCAGGAGACCGGGATCAGCATGGGCGAGATCACCGCGTTCCTGGCGCGCGGCGTTCAGCCCGTCGTTGGACATCCGATCGAAGAGCGGCCGGCCGAACATGAGGAGGGACCCGCGCTCTCGCTGCGACAGGCGCGCTGGGTGGTGTTCCTGGATCACGTCGATTGGGACACCGGAGAGCCGGAGAGCGCCTCCGTCGCGATCCTCATCAACACGTTCGAGATCTACGACCGCATCTCGGTCGTCTCGCCGGTGGGTTTTGGCCAGATGAACTTCGGGCAGCTGTTGCTGCTGGTGCTGGCGCTGCTTGGCGGCCTGTTCCTGATCATCCAGTCCGTGGCGCTGGTCATCGGCGTCGTGCTCGCCCGGCAGATCACCGGCGCCGTCCACGATCTCTTCACCGGCACGCAGCACGTCCGCGCCGGCGACTTCGGCCACCAGATTCCGGTGCGCGCGCGCGATCAACTCGGCGAGCTCGCCGAATCGTTCAACCTGATGACCGGTGAAGTGACGACGCTGCTGGGCGAGATGGCGGAGAAGGGCCGTCTCGAGCAGGAAATGTTCGCGGCCCGCGAGATTCAGCAGAAGCTGCTGCCGACCGGTCCGTTGCGCGTCACCGGCCTCGCCGTCTCCGCATTTTGTGAACCGGCGCGCGAAGTGGCCGGGGACTACTACGACTTCCTGCCGATCACCGACTCGATGCTGGGTGTGCTGATCGCCGACGTCGCGGGCAAGGGCCTCGCCGCCGGGCTGTACATGGCGCAGTTGAAGGTGATCGTGCAGTCGCTGTCGCGACTGCATCACGAGCCGAAGGAATTCCTGTCCGCGGTCAACAAGGTGGTGTCCGCGAATCTCGACGGCAAGAGTTTCATCACCATGACCTACGGCGTCATCGACATCGAGCGCCGCGAAATGACGTTCGCGCGCGCCGGGCATTGCCCCTTGATTCACGTGCCCGCGAATCAGCCGGCCGGCATGCGCAAGGCGCGCATGCTCGTGCCCGACGGCCTCGTCGTCGGCCTGCAAATCGACGACGGCACGATGTTCGATTCACTGTTGCAGGAGCAGACCATCGCGCTGGCGCCCGGTGACCTGGTGGTCTGGTTCACCGACGGCATTTCCGAAACGATGAACGAGGCGTTCGACTGCTTCGGCGAGGACCGGCTGGCGCAGGTCGTCGAGCAGTATGCGCACCTGCCGTTCGATCAGTTACGCTCGTACATCCTGGCCGAACTGCGCGCCTTTGCCGGCGCCGCCGACCAGCACGACGATATGACGATGATCCTGATGAAGATCGAGCCGTCGACTCCAGCTTCGACGCTCGCGTCGAAGCTGCCGCTCGGGCCGGGGGGCCGCGGGTGACCGACGCCGGCTTGACCGTGATTTTCCGGACCCAGTCCGACATCGAGGCCAACGTGGTCGAGGCGTTGCTCGACAGCCACGGCGTGGAAACGCTGCGGACCTCGGGCCCCAGTCCCGGGCTGTTTCCGTTTTCCCTCAACCAGTTTGGCGAAATGGCGATTTCGGTGCGTGACGAAGACGCCGCCAATGCCGTCCGGATCATCGACAGCCATCGCGAACAGGTGGGCGGCGGCATCGTCGTGCCGCTGTCGCAGGAGTTCGACGCGCTCGAATCGCGCATCAGCTATCGCTTCAAGGATCGCGGCCTGCTCGAGCACGCGCTGACGCACAAGTCCAAGGCGCACGAGGATCCGAGCGGCGGCGTGGCCGACAACGAGTCCCTCGAGTTCCTGGGCGATGCGGTGCTGGGACTGGTCGTCGCCGAGACGTTGTTCCGGGTGTTCCCGAATTACAACGAAGGCCAGAAGTCGAAGATCAAGGCGAACCTGGTGTCGACCGCCACGCTTGCTGAAATGGCGGAGCAGCTCGGCCTCGGCGATCACATGATCCTCGGGCGCGGCGAGGAAAAAACCGGCGGCCGCCAGAAGCAGGCGCTGCTCGCCGACACCTGCGAGGCGTTGATCGCGGCGATCTATCTCGACGGCGGACTCGAACCGGCGCGCAACTTCCTGATGCGGGAGTTCGCCTCGGGCATCGAGGATGCCAAGCAGCCCGAGTACTTCGGCCGCGATCACAAATCGCGGTTGCAGGAGCGATTGCAGGCGCAAGGCCGGCCGTTGCCGTCGTATCGCGTGTCAGGCGAGATTGGTCCAGACCACCGCAAGCTGTTTCACGTCGAAGTGTTCGTGGGCCCCGACATGATCGCGCAAGGCGTCGGCCGCACGAAGAAGGACGCTGAACAAGAGGGCGCGAAACTCGCGCTCGAAGCCCTCAACAAGCCGTAAGACCTTCCCTAAGACCCTAAGACCCTAAGACCCTAAGACCCTAAGACCCTAAGACCCTAAGACCCTAAGACCCTAAGACCACAAGGATCTTTCCATGTGCAGAAACATCAAGACGCTGTTCAACTTCGAGCCGCCGGCCAGCGATGACGAAGTGCGCGCGGCCGCGGTGCAGTTCATCCGCAAGCTGAGCGGATTTACCGCCCCGTCGAAGGCCAACGAGGCGGTCTTCAACCGCGCGATCGACGAATGTTTTGAAGTGGCGCGCCGGCTGGTGGACGATCTCGAGACGCAGGCGTCGCCGAAGAACAGGGAAGAGGAGGCCGCGAAAGCGAAAGCCCGCGCGGCCGAGCGATATGGAACCCTAAGACCCTAAGACCCTAAGACCCTAAGACCCTAAGACCTCTCAATCAATTTCGATCAGCCCTGATTCTTTTCGATACGGCCCGGCACCAGCCGTGGCCATGGCCATGGTCGGCTCGGCGTGCGGCAGGCGCGCCATGGCGTAGCCCTGCACTTCGCGCGCGACTTCGTCCACCGAGGGCGGGACGGGCCGGCAGTGCAGGCGCACCCACAACCGCGTCAGCGGATCGGCAAAGCTGTAGCGCTTCTGCCGGGACACGATCAGATCGACGTCCTCGAGCCACGACAGGTAATCCTTCGTCGAGCCGGGCGTGCGATGCAGGCGCTGCGCGACTTCGGTCAGCGTCAGCGGTTCTTCTTCCGCGAGGATTTCGAGAATCGCCTTGAGCGCGCCGTAGCCGCGCGCCTTGTGGAGGCGCAACTCGTAGCGATGCGAGCACCAGCTGGCGAGCGCGCCTTCCCCGGTGAGTAACGCGGTCAGCGCGCTGATCGGGTCGCCGCCGCGGCCGCTCATCGATCCGGTGGCATCACCGAGCGCGCGCACGTAGGCGGCGCGGCCGTCGGCCAGCACCTGGATGGTGCGGCCGAGGAATTCGCGATCTTCCGCAGCCGTCGCGCCCATCGGCGGCAGCATCGCGGTGACCTCGCTCGCGTTCAACTGCGGGAGGTGGATGACTTCGAAGCGCGCGTGGCCGTCGCGCAGCAGGCGATGCGCGCGCGCCACGTAGCGGCTGGTCAGCACGAAGCGATTGCCGCTCTCGGCCATCTCGTGCAGCATCTCGCGCAGCACATGACGCAGGCCGGGGAAGCTTTCGAAGGTGCGCAGCTCGAGGACCTCGTCGAACAGGAAGGTCGCCGGCGTGTCGCCGGTGGTGCGCGCGCGCGTCACCAGGCCGAGCGTGCGATCGAACGCGGCGCGGGCGGACGGCGCCTGGTCCTGCGTGGCCACGCCCTGGCCGTTGATGGTGAACGGCGACGCCGCGGCGACCGCCTGGTGGAAGCGCTCGGGGGTACTCGCGGCGCGCTCGACATCGATGTACTGGCACTGGTCGCGGCCCATCCGATCGGCCAGCGCGTGCAGCAACGTGGTGCGGCCGCTTCCGCAGCCGCCGATCACGACGGGAATGCGCGGCGGGTTCGCCTCGAGGGCGGCCAGCACCCGACGTTCGAGACCGGCGTGGGGAGCCATCATCGGCTCGTCTCCTGCATGGGGATCCGTACTCCGTGTTGACGCGCGGTACTGAGCGCTTCGGGATAGCCAGCATCGGCGTGCCGCACCACGCCTGTGCCTGGATCGCAGGTCAGGACGCGCGCCAGCCGTTCGTCGGCCTCGCGCGTGCCATCCGCCACGATCACCATGCCCGCATGAATCGAATAACCAATGCCGACGCCGCCGCCGTGATGCACCGAGACCCAGGTCGCGCCCGCGGAGGCATTGAGCAGGGCGTTCAAGATCGGCCAGTCGGCGATCGCGTCGCTGCCGTCACGCATGCCTTCCGTTTCGCGATTCGGTGACGCGACCGATCCGGTGTCGAGATGATCGCGGCCGATCACGATCGGCGCCTTGACCGCGCCGTCGCGCACCAGTTGATTGAGGCGCAGGCCGAACCTGGCGCGATCGCCGTAACCCAGCCAGCAGATCCGCGCCGGCAGCCCCTGGAACTGCACGCGCTCACCGGCGAGCGTGATCCAGCGTTGCAGCGACGCGTCGTTCGGGAACATCTCGAGGACCGCGCGATCGGTGACGCGGATGTCTTCCGGATCGCCGGACAGCGCGACCCAGCGGAACGGCCCCTTGCCTTCGCAGAACAGCGGGCGGATGTACTCCGGCACAAAGCCGGGAATCTCGAACGCGTCCGCGACGCCGGCGCTCACCGCGTGGGCGCGGATGTTGTTGCCGTAATCGAACGCGATCGCGCCGCGCTTCTGCATCTCGCGCATCGCCGCGACGTGACGGCCCATGGCGGCGATCGAACGGCGCTGATACTCGTCGGGGTCCGCGGTCCGCAGGCGCGCCGCTTCGGTGAGCGACAGGCCATCGGGGATGTAGCCGACCAGCGGGTCATGCGCCGACGTTTGATCGGTGACGACGTCGGGTGTAAAACCGCGCGCGACGAGCGCGGGCAGAATCTCCGCCGCGTTGCCGAGCAGGCCGATCGACCGCGCCACCCCGTCCATCGCGTAACGCCGGGCGGTTTCCACCGCCTCGTCGACGTCCGCCGTGCTCTCGTCGAGGTATTTAGTAGAGAGACGCTTCTCGATCCGCGACGGATCGACTTCGATGACGAGCGCCACGCCGCCGTTCATGGTCACGGCGAGCGGCTGCGCGCCGCCCATGCCCCCCAGGCCGGCGGTCGCCACGATCTTGCCGCTCAACGTGCCGTTGAAATGACGCCGCGCCACTTCGGCGAGCGTTTCGTAGGTGCCCTGCAGGATGCCTTGCGAGCCGATATAGATCCAGCTGCCCGCCGTCATCTGCCCGTACATCGTCAGGCCGCGTTCTTCGAGATCGCGGAACGTCTCCCAGGTCGCCCACTTCGGGACCAGGTTGGCGTTGGCGATCAGCACGCGCGGCGCGCCGGGATGGGTCTTGAAGATGCCGACCGGCTTGCCGGACTGCACCAGCAGCGTCTCGTCGTGCGCCAGCGACTTCAGCGATCGGACGATCGCGTCATACGCGTCCCACGATCGCGCCGCCTTGCCGGTGCCGCCGTAGACGATCAAGTCCTCGGGACGCTCCGCCACCTCGGGATCGAGGTTGTTCATCAACATCCGCAGCGCGGCTTCCTGTGGCCACCCCTGGCACGTCAGCGACGTGCCGCGCGGCGCGCGGAGTGAACGAGCGATCATGGTCATCAGTACAGTTGATCCGAGGGGGCGGATGCGAAGATAAGAAACTAAGCAGTGGTGCTTCGCTTGTCAAACTGAAAGTACAAACTATCTTTTTTGAAAATCAGTTGACAACGATGCCGGTGGCGTACTCAAGTTGCCCGCCGCGAATCATTTGTGAAATTGCGTCGAGATCCGGCGCCGGCGCGCGGTCGTTGACGAGTGTTGGCACGCGTTCGCGTACAGTTTTGTGCGCGCGGACGAGGGGCGGCGAACTTTCAAGCGGCTTTCGCAGGTCGATCGCCTGGCAGGCGCACAATAACTCGACAGAAATCACGTGTGTCGCGAGTTGCAAGGCGCGTTCCGCCTTCAGCGCGGCGTGCATGCTCATGCTGACGTGATCTTCCTTGTTCGCCGACGTCGGGATCGTATCCACCGAGGCCGGATGCGACAGTGTCTTAATCTCGGACGTCAGCGCCGCGGCCGTGACTTGCGCGATCATCAGGCCGGACTGCAGTCCGCCATGCTGAGTCAGGAATGCCGGCAGCCCGCTGAGCGCCGGATTCACCAGGCGTTCCGAACGCCGCTCGCTGATCGTCGCCAGTTGCGCGACGGCCATCACCAGCAGATCCGCGGCCATCGCCAGCGGCGCGCCATGGAAGTTGCCGCCGGAGACGATCTCATTGGTCTCGGTGAACACCATCGGGTTGTCGGTCGCGGCGTTCATTTCGATCTCGACGATGTGACGGATCCAGCTGAGCGCCTCGCGCGCCGCGCCGTGTACCTGCGGCGCGCAGCGCATCGAATACGCATCCTGCACGCGGCCGCAGTTGATGTGCGAGGCGTTGATGCCGCTGTGATCGAGGAGCCGTAGCAGGTTGTCGGCCGTGGTGGCCTGTCCCGCGAACGGCCGCGGTTCATGAATGCGCGGTTCGAACGGGTGCAGCGACCCCATCAATGCATCGATCGACATCGCCGCGGTAATGTCTGCGGCGCGGCTCAGTCGTTCAGCGCCGGCGAGTGCCAGCGCCAGCACGGCGGTCGAGACTTGGGTACCGTTGATCAGCGCCAGGCCTTCCTTGGCTTCGAGGGTCACCGCGCCCAGTCCCGCGGCCGCCAGCGCCTCGGCTCCGCCGACGCCGTCCACCGTCTCACCCTCGCCGACGAGCACCAGCGCGAGGTGCGCCAGCGGCGCCAGATCACCACTGGCGCCGACCGACCCGCGGCTCGGCACCTTCGGATGCACGCCGCGATTGAGCATCGCGATCAAGGTGTCGAGTGTCGCGACGCGAATGCCGGAGTAGCCCTTGGCCAGCACGTTGGCGCGCAGCGCCATCGCGGCGCGCACGGCGCGGACCGGCAGCGGCGTATCGACGCCGGCGGCGTGGCTGCGCAGCAAGTTGAGTTGCAGCGCGGCGAGATCCGCCGTGTCGATGCGGGTCTCGGCAAAATTGCCGAAGCCGGTGTTGACGCCGTAGACCGCGGCGTCACCGCTGGCCCTGGCGTCGACGACGGCGCGCGACGCCGCGACCCGCGTCCGCGCTTCGGGCGCGAGGCCGACCTCGGCGCGATCGTCGGCAATGGCGAGCAGGTCGGCGAGTGAAAGATGAGAGCCGTCTAGAAAGATCATGCGAGTCGACTAGAATACTAGCAGTATGAACATCGTCGTTCTCGGCGCCCAGTTTGGCGACGAAGGTAAAGGCAAGATCGTCGACCTGATGACGCCGCGCTTTTCGTGGGTGGCCCGCTACCAGGGCGGCCACAACGCCGGCCATACCGTGTATGTCAGCGGCAAGAAATTCGTCCTGCACCTGATCCCGTCGGGGATCCTGCACGACGGCGTGTTGTGCATCATCGGCAACGGCGTCGTCGTCGATCCGCAGGCGCTGTTCAAGGAGATCGAGGAGCTGGCCGGGCTCGGCATCGACGTCGGCGACCGCCTGCTGATCAGCGACAAGGCGCACCTGATCCTGCCGTATCACCGCGAGCTCGACGTGTTGAGCGAAGCGCGCCGCGGCGAGCGCAAGATCGGCACGACGTCGCGCGGCATCGGGCCCGCGTACGAAGACAAGATCGGCCGCCGCGGCATCCGCGTCTGCGACCTGGTGGATACCCAGGCGCTGGCCGATGAAGTCCGCGAGAACGTCAACGCGCGCAACCAGATCATCAAGGACTCGACGCTCGACTGGAAGCAGGTCTACGACCAGCTGCTGGCGTTCGGCGATCGCATGCGCCGCTGGACGGGCGACGTGTCGCTGGCCCTCGACCAGGCGATGCGCCGCGGCGAGAACGGATTGATCGAGGGCGCGCAGGGCGCGATGCTCGACATCGATCACGGCACCTATCCCTACGTCACGTCGTCGAACGCCACGATCGGCGGCGCGTGCACCGGTCTCGGCATTCCGCCGCGCGCCATCAATGGCGTGCTCGGCGTCGCCAAGGCCTACCTGACGCGCGTCGGTGAAGGCCCGTTCCCGACGGAATTGTTCGGGCCGATCGGCGATCGCCTGCGCGAGACGGGCATGGAGTACGGCGCGTCGACCGGCCGGCCGCGCCGGTGCGGTTGGTACGACGCGGTGGCCGTGCGTTATGCGGTGCGCGTCAACGGCATCGACAGCATCGCGCTGACCAAGCTCGACGTGCTCGACGACCTCGACACCATCGAGATCTGCACCGGTTACCGGATCGGCGATCGCACCGTCACCGAATTCCCCTCGGACCTGAATTCGTGCGGGCCGATCACGCCGATCTACGAATCGTGGCCGGGCTGGACCGCGCCGACCAAGGGCGCGAAGTCGTACGCGCAGCTGCCGGTTGAGGCGCAGCGCTACATCAAGCGATTGGAAGAAGTGAGTGGCGTGCCGGTTGGATTGATCTCCACCGGCTCCGATCGGAACGAAACGATCATTCGCGACGACAGTGTCGTTGCGAAGTGGCTGCGCTAGTCCTTCTTGTTCTTGTTCGCGAACAGTTCGACGTTGGCGCCTTCCGGCGTCACGCCCCAGTCAATGCCGGCGCGGTAACGCGTCGGCATGCCTTTCGGCATCTCGAACGCGGCCCAGGCAATGGCCCCCGCGCACTTGACTGGCGATTTCCCATCGCCCATCGTCACCCGCACGCGCTGATTCGGTTTCAACACGGTGGGCGAGACCACTTGCGCGCCGACGGCGGACAGGTCGACCAGCGCTGCCGGGTTGCCGTCCACCGCGACTTCGACGCCGTCCTTGATGCGGATGCGCGGCGCGCGGCGGGTGCCTTTTTGATCGAGGGCGGGCTTGGGCGGTTCATCGACCGCCACCGCCGGACCGCTGGCGTGACTGCCGCGCTTCACGGCGACGCGGTTCTGCGCCGCGTTCTTCGCCATCACCCGCACTTCCACCGCGCTGAGCGTCGCGTCGTCCTTGATGCGATTGATCAGCGCGACGCCGCGCGTGCTGTCGGCGAACTCATCCTGCATGGCGACCAGCGCCGGCTGCATGCGGATGATGTGATCGAGGGCTTCGAGGGCCTCGCTGTCGGTGAAGGTCTGGATCTCCGCGCTGGGGTCGAGCCGTTCCTGCAGGCCGGGCAGCGCGTCTGACGGTCCAATGAGTACGATACGCGACGACACAGAACGGCGAGTGTACCCCTATTTATCCGTGACCTGCAACGCCGCGGCGACGGCGCGCAGCAGCGCATCCGGCGAAAACGGCTTCAGTAACACGGTGGTGCCGGCGGCCGATTCGTGGAGCGCGTCGCTTTGTTCCACGTAGCCGGTGACGAACAGGATCGGCAACTCGGGTTTGGCCAGCCGCAAGCGCTTCGACAGCTCGATGCCGCCCATGCGCGGCATCACGACATCGGTCACGACCATCACGATGCTGCGCGAGTGGACCGTGAACATGTCGAGCGCCTGCTGGCCGTCACTGGCTTCCAGCGTGCGATAGCCGGCTTGGCCGAGGACCGTCGCCGCCAGGCGGCGCAGCGCGCGCTCATCCTCGGCAATCAGGATCGTGCCGGTCCCGCGCGCGGTGGGCACCAGCTGCTTTGGCGTCGGCGTGCGATCGCCGATCGCTTCGGTGCGCGGCAACAGCAGCGAGAACGTGCTGCCTTTCCCCGGCGCGCTGTCGACCGAGATCGTGCCGCCGCTCTGCCGCACGAAGCCATAGACCATCGACAAGCCCAGGCCGGTGCCGGCTCCCTTTGGTTTGGTGGTGAAGAACGGCTCGAAGATGCGGCCCAGCACCTCGTGCGGGATGCCGACGCCGGTGTCCCGCACCCGGAGTTCGACGAACGGGCCGGCGGTGATCTCGAGCGATTGCGCGTCCCTGGCGTTGACGTTGCGATTCGATGTTTCGATCGCGAGGCGCCCGCCGTCAGGCATGGCGTCGCGCGCGTTGAGCACGAGATTCACGATCACTTGTTCGAGCTGCGCGGCATCGGCGCGCACCGACCACAAATCCGACGCCAGCAGGAGATCGATCGCGATGTGCTCGCCGATCAGGCGATCGAGCATCCGGCTCATGTCCATCACGCGCTGGTTGAGCACGACGATTTCCGGCGACAGGATCTGGCGGCGGCTGAACGCCAGCAACTGTCCGGTCAGCGTCGCCGCGCGATCGGCGGCGTTGAAGATCTCTTCGACGTCGGCGCGCAACGGCGACCCGGCCAGCTCCTTCAACAGCAATTCGGAGTAGCCGCGAATCGCGGTGAGAAGGTTGTTGAAGTCGTGCGCGATGCCGCCGGACAGCCGGCCGATCGCTTCCATCTTCTGCGCGTGGCGCAGCTGCTCTTCGAGTTGCGTCCTGGCGGATTCCGCCGCCTGGCGCTCCGAAATCTCGCGCCGCAGTTCGTCGTTGGCGCGGCCGAGGGCGGCGGTGCGTTCCTCGACGCGGCGCTCGAGGTCGCGATGCGCTTCGTGCAGCGCGATCTGGCTCGCCCGCAATTGCTTCTCGGCGTAATGACGCTCCGTCACGTCGCGGAGGATCATCAGCACCTCCGCCTTGTCGAGCGGCAGGAGGCGCGCTTCGTAGAATCGCGGCGACGCCGAATCGGCGCCGGCTTCGAGCTCGACGCTGACGCCGGCCTGCTCGGCGACCACGCGGGCCAGCGCGGCCACCACCGGCGCGCGCCCCTTGGCATCGATCGATTCGAGGAAGTCGTGCCCGGGCAGCCACCGGCGCGACTGCTCGGACGGCGCGCCCTTGATGTCGAGAATCGTGCCGTCCGGGCGCATCCGGATGATGTGATCGGGGAAGGCGCTGACCAGCGCGCGCAGTTCGCCGTTGGCCTGCAGCAGTTCCTGCGAGCTCAGGTCCAGCGATCGCTCGAGCATCGATCGATCGTCATCGAATTGCTGATAGGCGGCGTCGACCACGTCGAGCAGGGGCTGCAGCTCGGCGGGGATCCGGTCGTCGGCAAAGAACCGCTTCAGTTGGCGGCGCAACAGGCTATGCACGTCGCCTCAGCGCTCTGAAAAAGTCGTCACGGTCATCGTTTGGTTGTGCAACTCGCACCGCGCCTTGGGGGTGAAGGGCGAAATCTCTCCATATGAGTAGAACCCGGTGATGGCCGCGGCCGGACCGACGATGTCGCGGACGCCTTCGACTTCTTCTTCGACCCGCTGCCGCAGCACCATGCGGCGGCCGACGCAACTGATCAGCAGCGCGAGGTCCACGGGGATCCCGAGCGCTTCGGTGCTGACGCGGCCCGCACCGACGGCGCCATCGATCAGGCGATCGAAATTCGCCTTCATCAATCGCACATAGCCGCCCACCGGGACATCCCCCGCAAAGGTCAGGCTCTGGTCGGCCTCGTTGACCGAGAGGATGGTCCGCACCACCGGCGCGCTGACGTCGCGGCGGCGCAGCGATAACGGGAACAGCAGGCCCGAAGCGGGGAGGTCCGCCGCATGATCGCCGAGGTAGCGTTTGTAGAGCGCCAGGGCCGACTGGCCGTCGAGCTCGTAGAGCACGTTGCCTTCGGACTTGGTGATCTGCCGCTCGGGCCCGAAGGGATCCCAGCCGCCGAGCGATCCGCAGCCCACCCTGAGACGATCGCCGTACAGTCCGATGGCCGCGACGATGTTCTTGCGCGCTTCGCCGTTCACCGATACGAGCGTCTCGTGAAAATGTTCGCCATCGGCAGACAGACCGCCGGATACCGACACCGAGGCGCTGAGCGTTTCACCCAGGCCGCGGACCAGCGCTTCGCCGTTGATATCGAGGCCTTCGGAAATGACCAGCACGTGGACCAGGTCGGGCGCCGCGAGTTGCGCACCGAGCGACGACCCCGCCGACGCGCTCTCCGCCGCGGTCACCGTCGTCGTCGCGACGCGGACGCGGGTGTGATCGAACCGCACGGCGGTCGCCACCGCGCCATCGTCAAAGACTGCTGTCCCGTGGATCTGCCCGGCGGTCGAGCAGCCAATGCGAGCGGCCAGCGGCCAGCGTTCCGCCGCGCCCGAGGTGAGTTGCGTGTTGGCGAGCGTGGCGCGCGCGCCGAAGATCAAGACCAGCTGGGCGTCGCCGAGGACCGCCGGCTGTGGCCAGCCATCGCGGTCAGACCAGGCGATCTGTTCGACTTTCATCGGGCAGCCACACTATGAACCCGAAAGGGGGGCACCGTCTACACCCGTCTACTGCTCGTGTTGGGCCGCGTACCACTCGAGCAGGAAGCGCTGCGAGTTCAGCGGCGGCACGCCCTCGGGGGCGACGGCCCGCTGATACACGCCGTCGGTCCGGAGCATCCACGCGCGATCGGTGTCGCTCAACAACACTTCGAGCACGGCGTCGCGGAGCATCTGGCGCATCGCCGGATCGTTGATCGGGCAGAGCACCTCGACGCGGCGATCCAGATTGCGCTCCATCAGGTCGGCGCTGCCGATGTAGACCTCGGGCGCGCCGCCGTTCTCGAAGTAGTAGATGCGCGAGTGCTCGAGGAACTGTCCGACGATCGATCGCACGGTGATGCGGTCGCTGATGCCGGGAATGCCGGGCCGCAGGCAGCAGACGCCGCGCACGATCATGTCGACCTGCACGCCGGCCTGCGACGCGCGATACAGGATCTTGATGATGCCGTGATCGGCGACCGCGTTGTTCTTGATGATCAGGCGCGCCGGACGGCCCGCCTTGGCATGCTCGATCTCGCGTTCGACCAGCGCGCGAATGCCCTGGCGCAACCCGACCGGCGCGACCAGCAGCGCATTGTGCGAGCGGCGGTTGGAATAGCCGGTCAGCGAGTTGAACACCTCGGTGATGTCGTCGAGCACGGCTTCGTCCGCGGTGAACAACCCGAGGTCGGTGTAGACCTGCGAGGTGTTGCGATTGTAGTTGCCGGTCGAGACGTGCGCGTAGCGATGAATGCCGTCGGCTTCCTGCCGGACCACCAGGCACAGCTTGCAGTGCACCTTGAGGTTCATCAGGCCGTAGACGACGTGGATGCCGGCCGCTTCCAGCCGCGTCGCCCACGCAATGTTGTTGCGTTCGTCGAACCGCGCCTTGAGCTCGACCAGCACGGCCACCTGCTTGCCGCGTTCGGCCGCCTCGATCAACAGGTCGACCAGCGGCGAATTCGCCCCGATGCGATACAGCGTGATCTTGATCGTCACGACATGCGGGTCTTCGACCGCGGCGCGCAGGAACGTTTCGATCGACGTGAACGAGTCGAACGGGTGGTGGATCAGGAAATCCTGGTCCGCGATCTGATCGAACACCTTGTCCGCATCATCCGGCGGCCACAACACCCGTGGGGTGAACGCCGGGTACTTCAGCGCCGGCCGGTGCAGCTGGCTGAGCGCATGCCAGTCGCCATAGCCCAGGCGATCGGCGGTGCGGACGACGACGTCTTCGTCGACTTCGAAGTTCTCGATCAGGATGCTCAACACGCGCTTCGGCATGTCGGCTTCCACCTGCAGCAGCGACAGCGCGCCGTAGCGTAGCTGCTTCAGCCCGCGATCGACGGTTTCCAGCAGGTCGTCCGCTTCGTCTTCCTGGATCACCATGTCGGTGTCGCGGATGATGCGGAACAAGTGCGCGCCCTCGACCTGCGTGCCGGGGAACAACTGCTGGATGTTGCGGCGAATCACGTCTTCGAGGAAGACGTGCGACGACCCGGTTTGCGGCGACAGGCTGTCGGGCAACGCGATGAAGCGCGGCAGCATGCTCGGCACCTTGACGCGCGCGAACTTGGTGCGCCCGGAATGCCGGACGCGCACCGCGAGGTTCATGCTGAGGTTCGAGATGTACGGAAACGGATGGCCGGGATCGAACGCCAGCGGCGTCAGCACCGGGAAGATGTGATCCTTGAAGTGCTGCGTCAGCCAGGCCTCGATCGCCGGCGTGTACTCCGCGGGCTCGAGGAAGTGAATGCCTTCGGCGGCGAGCAGCGGCCGTAACGACTGGCTCCAGCACGCCGTTTGCTCGTCAATCTGCGCCAGCGCCCGCGCGCGGATCGCCGTCAACTGCTGTTCGGTGGTTTGTCCGTCGATCGAGACGTCCTCGATGCCGGCGCGGAACTTCTTCAGGATCGTCGCCACGCGGACCATGAAGAATTCGTCGAGGTTGGTGCCGGTGATGGCCAGGAATTTGACGCGTTCGAGCAGGGGATGCGAGCCGTCCTGCGCCTGCGCCAGCACGCGCTCGTTGAACGACAGCCAGCTCAACTCGCGGTTGATATAGAGCGCGGGGCTGCTGAGGTCGTTGGGATCGAGATTCGACCAGTCCTGCTGGACCGGGGCGGGCGCCGCGAGGGCTTCGGCCGCTCGTCGCTTGCGGGGGCGGCGGCTTACGGCGGCGGTCGGCGGCGTCATTATCGAATCAGTCTACCTTAGGGGTGTAAACGGGCAGGGGCCAGAGGATAGGGACGCAGAAACGCTCCAGAAACCCCGGATCCCCGATCCCCGATCCCTGATCCCTGATCCCCGCAATCAGACCGGATAGAATCCCCGTACTCGATGAATGGGTTGAAGCGGGCGATCGGGCTGCCGTCGGCCACCGCGCTGGTGGTGGGCACCATCATTGGCTCGTCGATCTTCGTGCAGGCCTCGGAGCTGACGCGGCTCGTGCCGTCGCCGGTGATGGTCATGCTGGCGTGGACGGTGGCCGGCGCGATCACGCTGGTCGGCGCGCTGGTGTGCGCCGAGCTGTCCTCCGCCTATCCGCAAACCGGCGGCGTCTACATCTTCTTCCGCGAGATCTACGGCAAGCCGTTCGGCTTCATCTGGGGCTGGGCGATGTTCTGGACGATGCACAGCGGGATCCTCGCGGCGATCGCGATGGTGTTTGCGAACTACGCCGGATTTTTCGTCACGCTGGGGGTGACGGGCTCGAAGCTCGTCGCCATCTCGGCGATCGTGGTGCTCTCGGCCGTCAACTATCTGGGCGTGACGTTCGGCGGGCGCGTCCAGTCGGCGTTCACGCTGGTCAAGGTGCTGGCGGTCTTCACCATCATCCTGCTGGGCTTTGCCCTGGGCGTCCCGGCGGGCCCGGCGAGCGCGGCCGCGGCACCGATCGATCCGGCCAACTTCCTGCTCGCGGTCGGCGCCGGCCTGTTCGCGTTCGGCGGCTGGCACATGGTCACCTATACCGCCGAGGAAACGATCAACCCGACGCAGACGATTCCGCGATCGTTGTTGATCGGCGTGATCCTCGTCACCATTTCCTACGTCGGCCTCAACGCGGTCTACCTGCGCGTGCTGCCGATCGACAGCGTCATCGCCTCGAAGCGCGTCGCCGCGGACACCTTCGATGCGCTGATCGGCCCCGGCGCCGCCGGCCTCATTTCCGCGCTGGTGATGTTCAGCGCGTTCGGCGCCTTGAACGGCATCGTGCTGGTGGGGCCGCGCGTGTATTACCAGATGTCGCAGGATGGGCTGTGGTTCCGGATGACCGCGCACCTGCATCCCAAGTTCCAGACGCCCGATCGCGCCATCGTCCTGCAGGCCTTCTGGGCGTCGGTGCTGGTCTGGACCGGTACCTACCGCGACCTGTTCACGCGCGTCATTTATACCGAGTGGATCTTCTTCGCGATGCTGGCGCTCGGCCTGGTGTTGATGCGCCGGCGTCCGGACTATCGTCCGGCGTGGCGCATGCCGCTCGTGCCGCTCGCGCCGATCGCGTTCGTGCTGATCTCCATCATGATCGTCGTCGATCAGATCCGCGTCGACTGGCAGCGGGCGGCGGTGGGATTGGCGATTGTTGCGTCGGGGTTCCCGGCATATTATTTCTGGAAACGTAAATGAAGATTGATTTCCACAATCATTACTACCCGCCGGAGTACCTCGCGGCGGTGAAGCAGGGCCCCACCAGGGTCCGGATGGACTACGACGCCGAGGGCAACCCGCGGCTCCACTATCCCGGCGACTACAACATCCTCGTGCCCGGTCATCGCGACCTCGATTACCGCGAAGGCGTGTTGAAGAAACACGGCGTCGACAAACAGGTCATCACGTTCACGACACCCGGAACACACTACGAAGAGCCGGCCACCGCGGTGACGATGGCGCGGCACATCAACGATGCGTTCGCGACCGCGGTCAAGACGCGGAAGCATTTCCTGTCGCTGGCGACGCTGCCGCTGAACGATCCGGCGGCGTCGGTCATCGAACTCGAGCGCGCGATGAAGACGCTCGGCTTGCCGGGCGCCATGGTCTTCAGCAACGTCAACGGCGTGGCGCTGGCCGACAAGGTCTACGAGCCGTTGTGGGCGAAGGCCAACGAACTGGGCGCGGTGATCTACATCCATCCGGCGCATCCGCTCGGCGTCGAGGCGATGGAGCAGTATTGGCTGATGCCGCTGGTCGGTTTCCTGATGGACACGACGCTGGCGGCCGCGCACCTGGTGTTCGCCGGCATCCCCGAGCGGTATCCCAAGATCAAGTTCGTGCTGTGCCACATGGGCGGCGCGGTGCCGTACCTGGCCGAGCGATTCGATCGCGGATACGAAGCGTTCGCCGAGTGCCGCGCCAACATCAGCCGCGCGCCGAGCAGCTACTTGAAGCAGTTCTATTACGACACGGTGAACTTCGATCAGAACTGCATCGAGCTGGCGATCAAGTTTGCCGGCGTGGATCACATCCTCGCCGGCAGTGATTACCCGCACCAGATCGGCAGCATTCCGAAGATGCTCGATGCGGTCAGCCGCCTGCCGGTGTCGCCGGCCGAACGTGAAGGTATTGCCGGCCGCAACGCGGCCAATCTGTTAGGAGCCTGAAGATGAGACTGAAATCGATCGCGTTGGTGGGCGTGATGGCCACGGTATTTGCCGCCGGCGTCGCCGTCGGACAGCAGAATGCGGCGAGCCGCCGCGAGCCGCAGTTCGAGAACAGCGAAGTGATGGTGTGGAAGTCGATCGTGATGCCCAACCAGCCGCTCTCGCTGCATCGTCATGATCACGGCCGCGCGCTGATCTCGCTCAACGGCGGCACCCTCAATGTCGTGGATGGCGCGAACAAGGTGATGGACACCTACAAGCTCGAAGCCGGCAAGGCGATGTGGCTCGAAGCCGACAAGGCCGGCACCCAGCACGCCGACGTCAATCCCGGCAAGACGCCGGTCGAAGTGATCGTCGTGCAACTGAAGAACGACAAGCCGAAGATGTAGGTGTAGAGGCGGGCCTTTCTTGTCCACCGTAGCCTTGGCGAAGGTGGAAGACCCGCCTTCTTTTATCGCGCTTCGGAATCGTAGGTGCGCTTCGAGCCGGGCAGCTCGCGTGGCGCGGCGCCGCCGCGCGCCTCCAGCCGCTCGCGGCCCGCGCCCCGCATGTGGTCCGTCTTCAACGTCACTTCCAGGCGCGCGATCTCACCACCTTCGAGCATCGGGGTATAGGTCGTCGTCAGTTTCGGTCCGCCGAAATCTTCTTCCACCACCAGTTTCGCGCCGTCAAATCGCGTCTTCGACGTGAACTCGCCATCGCCGGTGACGCGCTCCTGTTTCTTGCCGTCGGCCTTGAGCGCCTGGCTGCGGCCGATTTCATCGACGATGGTGACGGTGTCGCCGCTGCGCGTGATCACCAGGCGCAGCGGTATCTCGGTGAAGCGCCGTCGAATCACTTCGGCCTTGTGCATCTCGTCTTCGTTGGGGCCGTTGCCGCCGCCGAGTCCACCGCGGCCACCAATGCCACCGAAGCCGCCACGCCCGCCAGGGGCGCCGCCGCGTCCGCCGAAGCCGCCACGCCGGCCGCCTTCGGGTTGACGACGCGCATCACCGTCGGGCATCGGCGTCAGTTCTTTGTTGAGCGCCCACGCGCCAAGGACCGTGAGCTCGGCGCCGTGAGGAAGAGCGGGGAATGACAGTGCGACGATGCTGAGGAGTAGAGCGAAGGAGCGCATGATCGTCTCCGGGCGCTGGCGACGCCTGAGCCCCGAGTATACTCCCGCGATGCGCGTACTCATGGCGATGGCGGCATTGACGGGATTGCTGCAAACACCGGCCGCTCAACCGGCCGCGCCGCCGGCGCCGCTGCCGGGCACCGACATCTATCTCGTGCCGCTCACGGCCGGCCTGGCGTCGATGAAGATGGCCACGCCGACGCCGGTATCGATCGCGCCCGGCTACGACAATCAGCCGAACTTCACTCCCGACGGCAGCAAAATCCTGTTCGCCGTGAATCGCGACGGCAGGCAGACCGACGTCTACGTGTTTGATCGCGCGACCCGTCGCGCCACGCAGCTGACACACACCGCGGAAAACGAAAACTCGCCGACGAACGTCCCCCCGGGCGCGGGTCCCGCCGGCAGCTTCACCGTCGTCCAGTCGGAGTTCGACAAGGCGGGCGCGAAGCCGGCCAGTCCGATTCAGCGGCTGTGGCGATTCAATGCCGACGGCACGGCGCCGTCGCTGATCTTCGCCGACATCAACCCGGTGGGCTATCACGCATGGATCGATGCGGATCGGCTGGTGCTGTACGTCCTCGGGCAGCCGGCGACGCTGCAAATTGCCAGCGTCAAGACGGGTAAGGCCGAAGTCGCTGCCGGCAATGTCGGCCGCTCGCTTCACAGGATTCCGGGGACGACGCTCGCCAGCTTTGTGCAGAAGGAAGCGTCGGGTGAGTACTGGGTCAAGCAGATCGACATCGCCACGAAGGAGATCGAGCCGCTTGTGAAAGCGGTCGACGGCAGCAGCGATCGCGACATGGCGTGGATGCCCGACGGCAGGACCATCGTGATGTCGAGCGGCACGAAAGTGTGGTCGTGGACGAAGGGCGCCGCCGCGTGGAGCGAGGTGTTTGACGGCGCGGCGAGTCAGCTCGGCGCGATCTCGCGCCTCAGCGTCTCGCCGAAGGGTGACGCCATCGCTATTGTCGTGGCCGAGAAGAAATAGGCGTCAGTCGTCGCCGCCAGCCCAGGAAGGTGGCGATCATCGCGACGACGAACACCGCCACGCCGCCGTAGAACCAGGGCGGCGTGAAGGTGAAGGCGTAGCGCCCGCCGCGCCCGGCCGGAATGGCCACTGTCGAGAGTTCCGTCAAGCGGCCCACCGTGATCGGTCCCGCATCCGTCGTCCAACCCGGCGCCCAGTTCTGGTTCAGCACTACGCGCGCTTCGTCGCCGCGATCGGTCACCGCAAACGTCAATCGATTCGGAGAGAAGTCGAGATCGGTGACCCGCGCGGACGGATTGGCGTCGAACACTTGCGGCTTGCCGGGACCGGCGCCGCGCGCCAGTTGCAGTGACTCGTAGCAGTTGAAGAACGATCGATCCGACATCAGCGCGCGCAGCATCGGCGAGCCGGCCGTGTATGGGCTGCTGTCGGCATCACTCGCCACTTGCCGCGGACCGCTCCTCCAGTGGAATGCGGTATCGAATGGCGTCTCGGTGAACACGTTCTTCAAGTTCCATTGATTGACGTAGATCAACTGTGCGCTGGCCGCGAGACAGGCGATGGCCACCACCGCCCGTGCGCGCGTCGGAAAGCCGTAGCGCGTGACGATCGATCGAAACGACCATCCCAGCGCGAGCGCAGCGAACTGCAGGAACGGGATCGAGTAGCGGCTCGGGATCCTGAAGCTCGAGAACAGCGGCACGTGATGCGCCAACTCCGCCGGCGCCATCGCACTGAACTCGCCGAGTGACAACAGGAACAACACCACCGCGGTCACGGCGATCGAGACGCCAAAGCCGCCTTCGCGCCCTGCGCCACGGCGGGCCAGGCCGTCGAAGACGAAGACCCAGATCAAACCGCACACGATCGCGATCGCCGAGAACAGGCCGATGTAATTGCCGTACTCATGCCAGCCGTGCCGCTGCATGGGCAGGCGCGCGCCGACGTCCTGTGTCGGCACCAGGTATGTCTGCCGCAGCATTTCCAGCGTGACCCGATCCGGTTTCTCGGTCGGATTGCGCGTGTCCCAGAACTGCTCGCCGCTGACGTACTGCACCACCGGCAACAGCTTGGGTGCGGAGTACATCAAGCCGGCGATGCCGAACACCGCCACCAGCGCCAGCGGCCGCCAGTCACGCCGCGCGAGGGCGGCGCAGAGCGAAAACGTCCCCAGCGCCGCGATCGACATCGGCAGGATGTGCGTGCCGCCGTTGAACACCATCAACGCGAGCGTCATCGCCGCCGCAAAGACGAACTTCCATTGGCCGGTCTGGTAGGCGGTAAAGAAGAAGAACAACTGCAGCGGCAAGTAGAAGCCGGGCAGGAACACGCTGTGGCCGACGCGGAGGTGGATCGCCGGGGCGCCGGAGGCGGTGACGAGTGTGGCCAGGTAGATCACCGCCGGCAGGAACGTCACCCCGATCACCCGCGTGATCAGCAGGTGCATGCCGATGAACCCGAGCCAGTAGTGCAGGACGATGTTGACCTTCATCGCCAGTTGCAGGGACATGAAGGCGGTCAGTGGATAGACCGGACTCAGGATCGCGATCTGCGGGTTCTGCCACATCACGTCGCCGCCGCAGTACCACGGATTCCAGAACGGCATCTGGCCGTACTCGACGACGTTCTTGAGGACGACGCCGTAGTAAAAGAGGTGTTGATCCCAGTCGTTGGTGCCGAGCGCCTGGGGATGCGCGAAGAGCGGCGCGCAAAACGCGACGCTCAGGATGCCGTAGAGCACGACGAGCGTCACCCGTCGATGCCGTTCGAGGAGAAAGCGGACTGCGGCTTGCAAGGTCCCTATTCTAGATGCAGCTCGAGTGTCATGTCGCCGTCGCCGGCCCCGTGGCGAGCGAGCCACCTCAACTACAGGGCGCTGATCTTCACCTTATGATGTGGGCTGATGTCGTCGCCCGAATCCCAGGAACTCCTCCAGGTTCTCGAGACACTCCGCACCGAGCACGATCGACAGCGCCGCGCCATCGAAGCCGGCGGTCTCGGCATCTGGGAATGGGACGTCGTCACCGACCGCGTCACGTGGAGCGACAACGTTTACGTGCTGCATGGCGTGCCAAAGGGTGAATTTGGCGGCCGCGTTGCTGACTTCGCGGCGTTGGTGCATCCCGATGATGCGCCGATGGTCTCCAGCTTGATCCACGACGCACTGGCCGCCGGGGACAGCTTTGCCGCCGAGTTCCGAGTCCCGCTTCCGAACGGCGCCATCCGCTGGTTGTCGACGCGCGCCGAGGTGATTCGCGACCCCGACGGGCGTCCGATCCGGATGGTGGGCTCCACCTTTGATGTGACGTCGCGTGTCGAACTGCTGGCGGCCGAGCGGCGATCGCGTGCCGCCGCTGAACAGGCGCGCAAGCAACTCGAGCTGCTGGCCACCGCGGGCGCGGTGTTGTCACGGTCGCTCGAGCCCGACGCCACGTTGCAGGCCATTGCCTCGGTGCTCGTCCCCGAAGTGGCCGACTGGTGCCGCATCGACTTGATGGACGGCGAAGGCGTGATGCACCGCGCGCTGACGTATCACTCGGATCCGGCGCGCGCGAAATTTGGCGCCGACCTGGTCGCGACGTTGCACGCCTCACCGGAGACGCGTGGTTCGATGGCGTGGGTCGCCAGGCACGCGCAGCCGCACCTCGCCACCTTCGTGCGTCGCGATGACTTCGATCCGGTCCGCGATCGCGATCTGCTGGCGTTCGCGGACGCGATCGGACTGCGGACCTTGTATGTGGTGCCGTTAATCGCGCGCGGACGCACGCTGGGCGCGCTCGGCGCGCTGCAGGCGGAATCCGGGCGCCCGATCACGGATGCCGACCGATCGCTGATCGGCGAGATCGCGCAGCGCGCGGCGCTGGCGATCGACAATGCGCGATTGTTTGCCGATGCAGAGCGCGCGCTGAAGGACGCGGAAACCGCGAACCGATCGAAGGATGAATTCCTCGCCATGCTGGGGCACGAGCTGCGCAATCCGCTGGCGCCGATCGTCACCGCGCTGCACGTCATGAATCTACGCGAGCCCGGGCAGAACGCTGCTGAGCGCAGCATCATCGAACGCCAGGTCGGACACCTGTCGCGGCTGGTGGACGATCTGCTCGACGTGTCACGGATCACCAAGGGCAAGATCCAGCTCGAGCGCGGCCTGGTCAACGTCAAGGCGGTCATCGCGCGGGCCATCGAACTGACGCAACCGGCGCTCGACAGTCGTGCGCGGCCTATCGAGCAGTCCCTCACGCCGGAGCCGGTGTTCGTGGCCGGCGACTCGGTGCGGCTGGTGCAGGTGCTCTGCAACCTGTTGACGAACGCGGCGAAGTTCACGCCTCGCGACGGCCGGCTCGCGATCAGCCTGGCGGTGGACAACGGCGATGCCGTGATTGCCGTCGAGGACAGCGGCAAGGGCATTTCACCGGAGTTGCTGCCGCGGATCTTCAATTTGTTCGTGCAAGGGGAACAGCAGCTCGATCGCCGCGCCGGCGGCCTGGGCCTCGGGCTGGCGATTGTCGAGACGCTGGTTCACATGCATCGCGGCACGATCACGGCGTCGAGCGAGGGCATCGGCCGCGGCTCGACCTTTGTCGTGCGCCTGCCGGCCGTCGCCGGTGCGTCAGACGCCGTCAGTGACGCGCCCGTGCCGGAGCCGCATCGCCAGGCCAGTGGCCGCATCCTGATCGTCGACGACAACGCCGACGCGGCGCAAACGCTCGACTTGCTGCTCGGCAACTGCGGCTACGACGTCCGGACGGCGATGGATGCGGAGCACGCCTTCCAGCTCCTCGAGAGCTTCTGTCCCGAGGTGGCCATCCTCGACATCGGGTTGCCGCGGATGGATGGCTATGAGCTGGCCGGGCGCTTGCGCGCCGACCCGCGCCTGGGCGGGATCCGGCTCGTGGCGCTCACGGGCTATGGCCGCGATCGCGATCGCGAGCAGGCCCTGTCGTCGCAGTTCGACGAACATCTCGTCAAGCCGATCGCGCCGGCGCGTTTGCTCGAGGTGATCGAAAGTCTGATGCCGGCTGGCGCGCAATCGTCCAAACGTTGATACTCTTTCGGCATCATGTCCGAGTTTCGGGTCGAGAAGCGGCGGGAAGCCGCGGAGCTCACGCTCGTTACGGGCGCCATCGTGACCGGCGTCTTCTTCCTGGCCGGGTCCAGCCATTTGCACACCGGCCCCGAGCGCGTCAGCGACGTGATGAACCTCGAACCCGGATTCTTTCCGTTCGAGACCGGCGCCGAAACCATGCTCGTGAATCGCGCCCACGTCCTGAAGGTGGCCCTGCCGCCACAGATGATCGAGGCGCAACTGGATGCCGGCTACGACGTCGCCACGCGCCGCACCGTGCGCGTGCTGCTCACCACCGGCGAAACGGTCACCGGCAACGTCGTCGTCTTTCGCCCGCCCGGCCGCGATCGGCTGAGCGACTATGCACACATCGATGAAAAATTCCGGTACGTTGAACTCGAGGATCGGACGTTGCTGATCAATTCCGCGCACATCGTGGCGCTGACCGAGGTGACGGCGTGAGCGCGGTCGACGGCATGCTCCAGATCATGGCCGAGAGCGCGGGCAAGAGCCTGCGCCTGGCCGCCGGCGTTCCGGCCCGCATCCTCGACGCGTCCGGCAACATGCACGAAGCGTCCTCGCAGGCCCTGACGCGCCAGGAGATCCTGCAACTGATCGGCCCGATCATTCCTGAACAGGCGCGCCGCCGCTTGCCGCAAGAGACCTCGGTGGATTTCGATTACACCTCGCCGAGCGGGCCGTTCAAGGTCACGATCCTGCGCAACGGGTCTGAAATCGTGGTGAGCTTTGTGCCGGACACCGACGCTGCACCCGCGCCACCGCCGCGAGCCGTCGCCGCACCACCGGCGCCGGCGCTGGCCCCGAGCGCCCCGCCGCCGCGCAGCGCCCCCGCGGCCGGCGCGAACGCGATCGATCGGCTGTTCCATTTGATGGTCGAGGCCAAGTCGTCCGACCTGCATTTGTCCTCGGGGGTGCCGCCGCTCATCCGCAAGGACGGGCACATGCAGCCGCTCGAGGAGGGCGCACCGGCGCTCAGCAACGACGACGTGGTGGCGTTGATGGATCCCATCACCCCCTCGGTCAACCGCACCGAGTTCGCCGAGCGCAACGACACCGACTTCGCCTACGAGATCAAGGGCCTGGCGCGCTTCCGCGCCAACATGTTCCTGGACCGGAAGGGGAGGGGCGCCGTGTTCCGCGTGATCCCGTCCAAGATCCTGAGCGCCGAAGATCTTGGGCTGTCGCCGCACATCCTCAAGCTCTGCAAATTGCACAAGGGCCTGGTGCTGGTCACCGGTCCCACCGGATCCGGCAAGTCGACGACGTTGTGCGCGATGATCGACTACATCAATCGCACCCGCACCGATCACATCATCACCATCGAGGACCCGATCGAGTTCGTCCACGAGAACAAGGGCTGCCTGATCAACCAGCGCGAAGTCGGCACGCACACCGGCGGATTCAAGGCGGCGCTGCGCGCGGCGATGCGCGAGGATCCGGACATCATCCTGGTCGGCGAGCTGCGCGACCTGGAAACCGTGGCAATCGCGATTGAAACCGCGGAGACCGGGCACTTGGTGTTCGGGACGTTGCACACGACGACCGCGGCGTCGACGGTCGATCGCGTGATCGATCAGTTCCCGAGCGATCAGCAGGCGCAGATTCGGATCATGTTGTCGGAGTCATTGAAGGGCGTGATCGCGCAGAATCTCTGCCGCAAGATCGGCGGCGGCCGGGTCGCGGCGCTCGAAGTGCTGCTGATCAACAGTGCCATCTCGAACCTGATTCGCGAGGGCAAGACGTTCCAGATCCCGTCGATGATGCAGGTCGGCCGCGCGCAGGGCATGGTCGCGCTGAACGACGCGCTGATGGACATGGTGACGAAGAAGCTGGTCGAGCCTGAAGAGGCCTATCTGAAAGCCGTCGACAAGGCGGCGTTCGAAGGTCTGTTGAAGCGGGCGAACATCGACACCAAGTTCGTGCAGGCGGCCGCGTCCTAGAGGGAAGCCGGACCGGCATCCACGAACGTGGGCATATGTTACAATCGATTGTTTCTCACCTACGCGTCCCCGTCGTCCAGAGGCCTAGGACGTGGCCCTTTCAAGGCTAAAACACGGGTTCGAATCCCGTCGGGGACGCCAATCAATCAAGGTCTATACCGGAGACACTTCTTTCGTCGAGGTGAGGGCTTCCAATGAAGACGCGTACGACAACTAAAGCCGTGCGTAATCACAGCGAGCTGTTCAAGCTGCGTATGCGGCTCAAGGCGGAGCCTCGCCATCATTGGGTGCTAACCCGGATTTCGGCCGAGTATCACGAACAAAGAAAGTATGGGCTAGCGTTGAAGTACGCCGAAAAGGCATTCGCGGAGGTTCCAACGTGTCCTCTCGTATTGTGGGATTACGCCGGCACTCTACAGGCGTTGGGTCGTCACAACGAGGCGCTTGACCTCTATGCGCGTATCGTTACTCGCGGCATCAATCGTCTCGCGAACGGCGAATGCGGCGAAGGGAAAGGTTGGGCCAGGGGACTAGTTTCCGATTCGCACTATCGGGCATCGCTGTCACTGAAGGCGATTGGCAATGAAGAGGCGAGCCTGTCTGCATTCGGGCAGTGCCTCGATCTGCGTGGCCCAGGTTGCCGTTCGATCTATCGACTCAATGAACTCGGGACTACGGATGCCGCGACACAGCCCAAGAGGACCGTGCGGCGGTCGAAACCGCCGTCCGAATAGCAACAAAGGAAGAGGGGCGAGGAATTGACCGTCCTGGGTAGAACGCGACGCGTACCGGGAATTGGCGATTGTTGATAGAGCCTGCCGAGATACGGCGCGTCGCCGACTGTATCGAACGCCGCCGCCAGTTCCTGGAGGAACAGATTCGGCGACGCGTCGCGATTGCTGCGCCACCAGCTGTCGATTTCGAGAATCTGTACATCAGCTTCGGGTGTGGTTCGGACTGGAAGGGTCACCGGTTGCGGCGCAGTTGGTCGAGAATCTCGGAAGCTGGCCGAAGACGACCCGACTCCGCGGACTTCCAGGAGGCCGAGAGAGCCTCGTGCAGCGCGCGACGCTCCTCGTCTGTGAGGTCGTCCCCCTCGTCGTCCGCAACCAGGTCGACAAGCGTTCCCTCGGGCAGTGTTGTCGGCTCGTCGAGCACGAGCCGGCCGTTCTCGACGCGGGCTTGAAGAGGGCTCATGGGCCTACTGTAAGGGTTTCCTAGAGGGCCAGCAAGGGGGTCAGGCTGCACGCCGAAGCCCGTCGATTTGTTGAAGCCACGCAGCCACTCGGTTCCAACTGGCCGGCGCTAGGGACGCCAAATTCTCGCGCTTCGCGCGCGAATTTGGACGTCCCCAACGTATTCCTGTAAGCGTCGCCCGGCTTCGCCGTGCGCCAGCAGTACCGAATCCCGTTGGTGTCTCCTCCTCTAGCAAATTTATCGGACCGTGATTTCCACCAAGGTCCCGTCGCTGTGTGACACGCGGGGCGTCGATGATACGTAGAGCGTCAAGTCAGCATCAACAGGGCCGTCGGTTGCGTACCGCATCAGGATCGTTGATCCCGCGGACTCTGGGCCGCCGCTTCGCGGGGAGAGAATCTGCCCGGACGGATGCAACCCTCCCGCCCTCGTCTCGAACCTCGTATCCCCATAAGAGTCCGCCTCGCTGTTGTCACTCATTACGATTCGCGCGGTGACGGTGACCATTTCTCCGGACCGCGCGACCGCAGGTGTTACGGTGAAATCGCGAACTCGAGGTAGGGAGCAACAGGACCCGCAGGCAGAGGAGTCGCGCGCGGGGAACCTGTCGGCTCTGTCGGGGAACTGCAGCCAGAACCTAAGAGCATCGTCGACAGCATTAGGACGAGAATCTTCCGCATCTGCGCAGGTGCTTCGTGACCAGACTCAGATAAGCTGCCGTCGTTGTCCTTACGACTACGGCGTGACGGTGATCACGCCGCTCGTCGCAAGCCGATCCCAATGGCCGTCGGCGAGGAATCGCACTTCGTAATTCCCGGGCGTGATCGGTGTGGGGATTGAGAAGCTCGCGCTCGAGACCCCCGACTCCGGCGGCATCGACGTCCCGGTCAGGAACCAGATGCCGGTGTACGTGGTCGAGCTGCTGCCGGCCGGCACGATCGTCACCCAGTCGGTGCGGTTGGCCGGTCCATTCGCGACGGCGATCGTCAAGCGTGATCCAACCGCGGCTGACACGGCACCGGAGCTTCCATTGACCATGAGACTGGTGCCCACCACCGCCAATGACAGTGTCGATGAGCCGCCGCCGCCGGGAGCCGGCGTGAGGACCATGATCGATCGCGTCCCGATCGCGGTCAGTTCACTGGCAGCGATGGCGACGCGCAATGTCGTGCTCGACACAAATGTCGTCGTGCGCGCGGCGCCTTCAACCACGACACGCGAGTTGGCCGCGAATGCACTGCCCGTCACCGTGAGCGTCAGCCCCTGGGTGCCGGCGGCGACCGACGTCGGACTGATGCCTGTGAGGATCGGCACCGGAGGTACCGCAAAGACGGTGAACGTCGCGCCGCCGGAAGTACCGCCACCGGGCGCCGGAGTGTTCACGGTCATGGTGTGCGTGGCCACCGCGGCCAGATCGCCGGAGGGCAGCGTCACCGTCAACTGATTCGAGGCGTTGAACGTCGTCGGTCTCGCGGCGCCATCGAACAGCACTTGCGAACTCGTGTGGAAGCCGCTGCCGTTAATCACGACGGTGGCCGACGAACTCCCTTCGACGATCCCGGCCGGCGAGACCGACGACAGTTGCGGCGCGGGTCGCGGCGCCGAAACAGTGATGACACCGCTCGTCGCCAGGCGATCCCAATGTCCATCGGCGAGGAAGCGGACCTCGTAGTTGCCGTCCGTGGCGGGGGTGGGAATCGTGAACGTCGCGCCCGTGACGCCGGTGTCCGGCGGGATCGACGTGCCCGACAAGAAATAGATTCCGCTGTAGGTGGTGGCGCTGCTGCCGACCGGCGCGATCGTCACCCAATCAGTGCGATTGGCCGGGCCATTCGCGACAGCGATCGTCAAGCGCGATCCCGCTGCCGCCGTCACCGCGCCGAAACTGCCGTTGACCGAGAGGGTCGGTCCCACCAGCGTCAATGACAACGACGACGACACGCCACCGCCGGGCGCCGGCGTCAGCACCATGATCGAGCGCGTGCCGGTCGTCGTCAGATCTGCCGCCGGGATCGCCACGCGCAGAGTCGTGCTCGACACAAACGTCGTCGGCCGCGCGGTGCTTTCGACCACGACACGCGAATTCGCGGTGAAGGCGCTGCCGGTCACCGTTAACGTCAGTCCTGCTGAGCCGGCGCCGGCCGTGGTCGGACTGATGCTCGACAGCACCGGAGCGGGCGGGATCGGAAACACGGTGAACGTCGCGCCGCCGGAGGTGCCGCCACCCGGCGCCGGCGTCGTCACGGTCAGCGTGTGCGTGGCAGCCGTTAACAGGTCCGCGGAAGACAGCGCCACGGTCAACTGATTCGACGCGTTGAACGTCGTGGAACGCGCCGCGCCGTCAAACAGGACTTGCGAGGCGACGTGGAAGCCACTGCCGGCCAGCACCACCGATGTGGAGGGGCTGCCTTCGACGATTCCCGCAGGCGTGATCGCGGAAAGCTGCGGCACGGGCCGCGGTGCGGTGATCGTGATCACGCCACTCGTCGCCAGGCGATCCCAATGTCCATCGGCGAGGAAGCGGACCTCGTAGTTGCCGTCGGTGGCGGGTGTGGGGATCGTGAACGTCGCGCCTGTGACTCCCGTATCTGGCGGCGTCGAGGTGCCTGACAGGAAATAAATTCCGCTGTAGGTGGTCGCGCTGCTGCCGACCGGTGCGATCGTCACCCAGTCGGTACGATTAGCTGGGCCATTCGCGACGGCGATCGTCAAGCGCGATCCCGCCGCCGCCGTCACCGCGCCGTAACTGCCGTTGACGGAGATCGTCGGTCCCACCAGTGTCAAGGACAGCGACGCCGACACACCGCCGCCGGGCGCCGGCGTCAGCACCATGATCGAACGCGTGCCCGTCGTCGTCAGGTCGGCCGCCGGGATCGCCACGCGCAGCGTGGTGCTCGACACGAACGTGGTCGGCCGCGCGGTCCCTTCAACCACCACCCTCGAGTTGTACGCGAAGGCGCTGCCTGTCACCGTCAGCGTCACGCCTGCTGAACCGGCGCCGGCCGACGTGGGGCTGATGCTCGTCAGCACCGGGCTCGCCGGCATCGGGATGACGTTGAACGCCTGGGCGTTGGAGACACCACCGCCGGGTCCGGGTGTGGTGATGGTGATGGTGTGTGCGCCGACCGTCGAGAGATCGGTAGAGGACAGCGTTGCCGTCAACGATCCCGCGTTGACAAAAGTCGTCGGGCGATCGGCGCCGTCGAACAACACCCGTGAGTTGGAATAGAACGACGCACCGGTCATGGTGATGTCGGTCGCGGGCGAGGATGCGATGAGCGCGATCGGCGTGACCGCGGAGGTCGTCGGCACGGGCCGGGGCACCGTCACGGTGACGGCGCCGCTGGTGGCCAGGCGATCCCAATGTCCATCGGCGAGGAAGCGGACTTCGTAACTGCCTTCGGTGGCCGGCGCGGGGATCGCGAACGTGGCGCTCGTGACGCCGGTCGCCGGCGGGATCGACGTGCCCGACAGGAAATAGATGCCGTTGTAAGTCTGCGCGCCGCTGCCGACCGGCGCGATCGTCACCCAGTCCGTGCGACTTGCGGGACCATTCGCGACGGCAATCGTCAGAGCGCTACTCGCGGCCACGGTCACCGCGCCGGCAGTCCCGTTCACGGTGACGCTCGGGCCCACCACCGCGAGGGAAAGGGACGACGAGGCGCCGCCGCCCGGAGCCGGCGTCAGGACCATGATCGATCGATTTCCGATCGTCGTGAGATCGCTTGCGGGAATCGCCACACGCAACGTGGTGCTCGAGACGAAGGTGGTCGTTCGCGCGGTCCCCTCAACCACCACACGCGAGTTGTATGCGAATGCGCTGCCGGTCACCGTCAGCGTCGTGCCCGGAGTGCCGGCGCCGATTGATGTGGGACTGATGCTCGTCAGCACCGGCGTCACCGGCATCGGGATGACGTTGAACGCCTGCGCGTTGGAGACACCGCCCCCGGGCGCCGGAGTCGTGACGGTGATGGTATGTGCGCCGACCGTCGAGAGATCGGACGAGGACAGAGTTGCGGTCAACGATCCCGCGTTGATGTAGGTGGTCGGGCGATCGGCGCCGTCGAACTGCACGCGAGAATTCGAGTAGAACGATCCGCCGGTCACGGTGATGTCGGTCGCGGGCGACGACGCGACGAGCGCGACCGGCGTGACGGCGGTCGTCGTCGGCACCGGCCGCGGCGATGCGACGGTGATCACTCCACTCGTGGCGAGCCGATCCCAGTGACCATCCGCCAGGAACCGCACTTCGTAGCTGCCTTCGGTGACCGGTGCGGGAATGGCGAAGCTCGCGCTGCTCACACCGGCCGCCGGCGGGATGGACGTGCCCGACAGGAACCAGATTCCGGAGTAGGCCTGCGCGCCGCTGCCGACCGGCGCAATCGTTACCCAGTCAGTGCGATTGGCGGGACCACCCGCAACGGCGACCGTCAGGGAGTTGCCGGGCGACACCGTCAGTGCACCTGCGTTGCCGTTGACGGTGATGGTCGGCGGCGGCGTGAGCAAGAGCGTCACCGCGCCTGATGTGCCACCACCCGGCGCCGGTGAAACAACACTGATCGACCGCGGTCCGAGTGCCGGCAGCTCGGACGCCGCGATACTGGTCTGCAAGGCCGTCGACGAGAGGTAGGTCGTCGTCCGAGCCGTTCCGTCGAGGCGGACCTGCGAGGTCCTGGCGAAACCCCTGCCGTTCACTGTCAGGGTGAGGTCGCGATTCGCGTAACCCGTGGGCGGCGACAGCGAGGTGACCACCGGCACTGGATTCGTCAGCGGCGGACACGCGCGAATCGCCCGGTTGACGTTCAGCCGTCCGCCGGTCACGGTGATCCCCGTCATCGAGGCGATCGGATCGACGGCAGACATCAGCGTCGACTTCAACTCGGCCGTCGTCAGCGAACAGGCCGACAGCAGCAGTTGCGCCGCGCCCGACACGTGCGGCGTCGCCATCGACGTGCCGCTGAAGTAGGCGTAGTTGTTGGCAGGCGTCGTCGAGAGAATATTCGTGCCCGGCGCACCCAGGTCCACCGTGACGGCGCCGTAGTTTGAAAACGACGATCGTTCATCGCGATTGGTCGTCGACGCGACCGCCAGCACATTGGGCGCCGTGTAATTCGACGGGTAGTTCGGATAGACGTCGTTGTTCAGCGAGCTGTTGCCCGCGGCTGCGACGAACAGCATGTTCGCGGCGTTCGCGCGGTTGATCGCATCCAGCAGCGCTTGCGAAAAGCCGCCGCCGCCCCAACTGTTCGACAGCACGCGCACGTCGGCGGCGCCGCCGGTGGAGCCAAAGTACGCCTTAGTCTGGATCGCAAAGTCGATCGCCTTGACCGCATCGGAAGTGCTGCCAGAGCCGGTCGAGCCGAGGAACTTCAGGCCCATGATGCTGGCGACCCAGTTCACGCCGACGACACCGGTGCCGTTGTTGCCGACGGCGCCGATCGTCCCGGACACGTGCGTGCCGTGCGAGTGATCGTCCATCGGGTTGCAGGTGTTGGTGATGGCGTTGAAGCCGTGCGTGCCGGCCGCGCAATTGATCACGACGCCGCCGACCGTCACCGAGAAGGCCGTCGGCGCCGACCACACATTCGCGGCGAGATCGGGGTGGGTGTAGTCGATGCCGGTGTCGATGACGCCGACGACCCTGTCGCGCGAACCGGTGCTGACGTCCCAGGCCAGCGGCGCACTGATGTCGGCGCCGGCAATGCCCGCACCGCCGATGTCCTGGCCCGAATTGAAGAGGCCCCACAAGGTGTAGAACCACGGCTCGTTCGGGACCGCATCGACGCGGAGGACGTAATTCGGTTCGACGAACTCGACGTCCGGATTGGCGCGCAGGCGGGTGATCAGCGCGCGGGTGCTGAGCCGGCGCGCGCGCCAGCGGCGCAAGCCGTTGCGCGCAATGGTTTCCGATTCGGCCGTCTCCACATCGGCCGCGGCGCGTGCTTCCTCGGATCCGCCCGGCGGGGTGCGGAAACGGACCAGCACTTCGCCTTCGATGGCTTCGCGACCATCGACGAGAACAGTTCGCCACGCACGGCTGCCCGCCTCCTGGGTCAGGAGCCGGCCGGAGGACAGCACGACGAGAGCCAATGTCGCCGTGACAGCGACCCGGAGCAGGCGTGGCATCAAGGTTTGAGTGCACCCAGTCTGAGGGCGTTTACGGTGGTGATCAAGCCTGATTCCGGCGCGGTCTAAGATAGCGCTGCTAATGTTGCGCCGATTCCTTCGGATTACAATTCTGGTCGTCCTGCCGGTCCTGATTTTCGGCCTCGGGTATGCCGGTGTTCAATACTCCCGGGCGCGGCAGATTCGCCACGCCCTCTACGACGCGTTCGAGCCGGTCGCGGTGACCAACTGCGAGCTCAAACGCTTCGGCGATCCCAACGACGGCGGCTACCTGCTGTGCGGCAATCTGCTCGGCGGTGCACAGGTCGCGTATTCGTACGGCATCAACGGCACCGATAACTGGGGCTGCCAGATGGCGACAACCCTGAAGGTCGCCGTTCACCAATACGACTGCTTCAACCCGGTGGTCCCGTATTGCGCGGGCGCGGAGACGCACTTTCATCCCGAGTGCGTGGGCCCGGAGCCGTCGTCGTTCGAGGGCCGGCCCTTCGATAGCGTCGGCAACCAGGTGCTGAAGAACGGCGATGCCGGCAAACGCATCGTCATGAAGATGGATGTCGAGGGCTCGGAGTGGGAATCGCTCGTCAAGACGCCGGACGAGGTGTTAAACGCGATCGATCAGGTGGCGATTGAATTCCACGAGGTGGAGAAGCCCACGTTCCTCGCGACGGTCGAGCGCCTCAAGAAGTTCTTCTACGTGGCTCATCTGCACGTCAACAACTTCAAGTGCGAGCCGGGCTTCGAGCCGTTCTCGGGACAGGTCTTCGAAGCGTTGCTGGTCAGCAAGCGGCTGGGGCAGATCGATCTGGCGATCAACGCCCGCGGACCGTCGCCGCTCGACGCGCCCAACACGCCGACGGTTCCCGATTGCCAGGCGTCGCCCTCCGGATCGGAGGTCACGAATGTCGCGCGCTGGAGCGAGCGGCACCTGGGGGCCTGGTTCCGCGACGAATACTCGACGTGGAAAGATCGGCTGCTGCCTCCGTACTGACGCATCCCGCCGCCTCCATATGCCTTGACGTGTATATTCCATTAGGAGTATATAAGGAGCGTGGAATCCGTCTTTGAAATCATCGCCGAGCCCAACCGGCGCGCGATCCTGAGCCTGCTGGTCTCGTCCGAACAGTCGGTGGGCGACATCGAGAGGCGGCTGCGCATGCCGCAGCCAACCGTCTCGAAGCACCTGCGTGTCCTGCGCGAGGCCGGCGTCGTGGAAGCGACCATCGACGCGCAGCGCCGCCTGTATCGCCTTACCCCGAAGCCGCTTCAAGAGGTCGCCGAATGGCTCGCGCCATTCCGGCGGTTCTGGACGGCCCATGTCGACGCGCTCGAGCGCCACCTCGATCGCCTCGACCAACCAGCGCCGACGAAAAAGAAGAAGAGGACGAGAAGATGATCAGCCGCGATCAATACGTGCCCGGTCCCGCCAGCGGAGCCGAGGTCCGAAAGAATGGAGACCAGTGGACGCTCGTGCTGATCAGGGATCTGCGTCACGCGCCGGAAAAAGTCTGGCAGGCGCTGACCGATCCCGCGCAGTTGCGCGAGTGGGCGCCGTTTGACGCCGATCGGAATCTCGGCCGCGCCGGCACCGCGGTGAAACTCACCACGGTGGGCGCGCCGCAGCCGATGGTGTCCGAAACCACGGTGACGCGCGCCGACGCCCCCAGGCTCCTCGAGTACAGCTGGGGCGCGCAGGAGATTCGATGGGAGCTTGAAGCGCAGGGCAGTGGCACGCGCCTGACGCTGTGGCACAACATCGATCGCCGATTCATTTCCATGGGCGCGGCCGGCTGGCACATCTGCTTCGACGTGATGGATCACCTTCTCGGCGGAACTCCCATCGGCCGCCTGGTCGCCGGCGACGCACTGAAGTTCGGCGGCTGGCAGCGATTGAACGCGGAGTATGCCGCGCAGTTTGGCGTCACCGCGCCACGGGCCATGCCGCAAGGCAGCGAGAGGAGTGCGGAGTGAAGAGCATCAAGAAGTCAGCGAGAGACGACAAGTCGCCATCGGCGTTGATCTCCAGACGGATCGCCGATCTCGGCGATTGGCGCGGCGATACGCTCAGCCGGATGCGCAAGCTGATCAAGGACGCCGACCCGGATGTGGTCGAGGAGTGGAAGTGGATGGGCACGCCGGTCTGGTCGCACGACGGCATCATCTGCACCGGCGAATCCTACAAGGACATCGTCAAGCTGACTTTCGCGAAAGGCGCGTTCCTGAAAGACCCGTCGCGCCTGTTCAATTCGAGCCTCGAAGGCAACCTGCGCCGCGCCATCGATATCCATGAAGGCGAGACCGTGAAAGAAGCGCCCTTCAAGGCGCTGGTGCGCCAGGCCATTGCGCTCAACACCGCCAGCAAGACGAAGAAACCCTCGAAGAAAAAGAAATCTTAAGGGACACTGCTAACACAGCATGAAGAGGCCCCTGCGCAGACCCGTCGACGATACGCCGGCGGTGAAGCTGAAGAACTACATCACGCCGAGCGGCCTGCAGCGGCTCAAGGACGAACATCGCTTTCTGCTGATGCGCGAACGCCCGGCGGTGACGCAAGTGGTCGCGTGGGCGGCCGGCAACGGCGATCGCAGTGAAAACGCCGACTATCAATACGGCAAGCGCCGGTTGCGCGAGATCGATCGCCGCATTCGGTTCCTCACCAAGCGCATCGACGCCGCGGAGGTTGTGGATCCTGAGGCCCCGCGCAGCGGACGGGCGGCGACGATGGTGTTCTTCGGCGCGACCGTGCGATACCTCACCGGCTCCGGCTCCGAACGGGTCGTCAGCATTGTCGGCACCGACGAAGTCGATGTCCATCGCAACTACATCAGTTTTGTGTCGCCGCTCGCGCGCGCGTTGATGAAGTCCGGCCCGGGCGACAAGGTGGTGCTGCGCGCTCCCGGCAGCACGGAGAAGCTGGAAATCCTGGAAGTGCGGTACGAACGCATCCCGGTCGATCCGTTCATCGAACCGCCAGGCGCCCAGTCGGCTCCCAAAGCGCCGGCGGTCAGTGAAGGCTAGGCATGCTGGCGCGCCTGACGTCCGCTGAGCGCTGGGCGCCATTGGCGGCCGCCGTCGCGTGGTGGGCCACCTTCCATCCCGGCTTCATCAGCGAAGACTCTCTCATCACCCTGACCGACATTCGGAGCGGCGCCATTTCGGTGTGGCTGACCGCCTGGTGGGCGTACGTTGTCAAAGCGCTCACGCTCGATCTGCATCTCATTCCGTTGATGACGTTGGTCAGCGTACTCACGCTCGAGTACGCGGTCTACTTCTGGATCGTCACGGTGTTTCCCAGGACGCGCGCGCGTGCCGTCGCCGTCCTGTTGATGGCGCTCAGTCCGATCGTCGGCGGCATGGGCATCCAGATTCGACACGACGTGGCGCTCGGTGCCGGCTTGCTGGTGTGCGCCGCGGTGCTGACCCGCACCTGGTCGGCGACCAACTTCGGCCTCCGCGAGGCGTGGCCGCTGTTGTTGACCGCGCCGCTATTGGCGACGCGACACAACGGCGTCCCGACGATCGCCGCCGCCGCGATCCTCGTGCTGATCGCCAGGCGATGGCGCCATGCCGTCGCATTGCTGGCGGTGGCGGCGGTGGGCAGCGCCATTACACTTGCCGCCACGCGAATGTCCGGGAACACCTCGACGATGGATCCCATCCAGACGGTGGAGTGGTTGATGGGTGACATCTCGTGTGTGCTGAGCCACGGTGCGCAACCGACGGAAGACGAGTGGGCGACGCTGACCCGCATCGCCGCACGCGACGCGTGGCCGCAACAGCGCGCGTGCCGCGTGATGAATCCGATCTTCCTCGAGCGAAAGGCGAACGCGACGGCGATCGTCAACAACTACGGGGACCTGGTCGGCGTGTGGCGGTCGTTGGCGCTCCGTTACCCGGCCGAGATGATCGCCGCGCACGCCGAGCGCGTGCGCCTGTTCCTGCCGCCGTTCCCACCCTTCGACATGCCGTCGTTCCTGCACTCGACGATCGTCCCGAACGATTTCGGTCTCGCGTGGACCTTCCCGGCGCTGGCCGAACGCGCGCGGGTGGTGGTGCGCGCCTGGAACGCGATGGGCGTGGTGCTGGCGAACTCGATGATCTGGTTGCTGGTGTTGATCGTGACGGCGTGGCGCCGGCCGGCATGGCGCGATCGCCTGGTGCCGACGATCGCCATCACGGTCGCGTTGACGCTGGGGCTGCTGATCGGCGCGCCGATTTCGGAAGGGCGTTACGGGCTCGTGATCTTGATTTGCGGCCAGGTCACGGCGCTTTACCTCGTGCTCGAGCGGGCGCTGTCAGTGCGTCATCGAGTAGAGCAGGATGTCGATGCCGGCGGCGTACGCGTCGGGTGAGAAGCGGTAGAAGTAGTCCTTGTCCTCGCCCTCGCGTTCCCAGGGATCCGGCAGGTCGGTGTTGTGAATCATCACCACCATCAGCCGGCCTTGCGCATCGGCGATGCCGCGCGCATCGGGCGGCGCGCCGTCTTCATTCCATCGCTCGATCACGTCACCGGTGCGGCGCCACGTGTTGATCGACGCCATCTGCGGGAGCTTGGTGACCTTGAACATCGTGCTCCACATCGCATGATCTGGCGGATCGATGTTGATGATCGGATATTGCGCGGCGGGTAAGGCGCGATGAATCTCTTCATCGAACTGTTCCTGGCCGTAGCTGCCGTGGTAGTCGGCCACCAGCAGGAACCCGCCCTTGAGCAGGTACTCGCGCAGCCGCTCGACTTCAGCGTTGTTGAAGCGCGCCGTCCCTGCATCTTCCATCAACAAGAAGGGACATTTGAACAGGGCCTCGTCCGTGAGGCGCACGACCACGGCGTCGGGGTAGTCGTCGGTCTCGCCGTCGCTGGTGCGCGTGACCGTGACCTTGGTCAGCTCCGCCAGACGGACGCTGAAGTTGAGATCGGCGCCCGGATAGTCGGTGCTCCAGCCCTGCTTCTCGCGGTGATCGCTGGTGAACATCGCGCGGCAGAAGTTGAAGCCGCCGGAAAAGCTCGTCGGGGTGGGGAAGCGCGGCGGTGTGCGTCCGTAGCCGCCTGCCCAGATTTGTCTCGCGTAGACGCCCGTGACGCTGAGCGCCACGACCGTCACGATGCCGAGCACTGCCCAAACCTGCCGCTTGACGCCCGTCGTCATGGGACCACTCCGTTCGTGATCCCGAGCGTAGCATGGGTAAGAGGCCCGGGCACGGCCCGGGCCATCTCAGCCTGACTTAGTAGCGGACGTTGCTGCCGCCGTAGGACGTGAAATCCTTTTCCAGTTCCCTGGCATGATCGGCGTCGCGATAGCGCGTGCCGATCAGGATGCCGCCGTCGTTGATGCCGCGCTCGTATTCGCGGGCGCGATCTTCGGGAATGCCGGCGCCGATCAGCGCGCCGATGAGTCCGCCGGTAGCGCCGCCGGCGCCGGCGCCGGCCAGGGCCGCCGCGATCGGGCCCGCGACCACGAGGCCGAGGCCGGGGATCGCGATGGACGTGCCAATCGCAAAGATGGCCGCCAACGCCGCGCCCACACCGCCGCCGATGGCCGCGCCCTTGCCCAGGCCTTCAGCGGCCTTCGTTCCGCCACTGAGCTCGGTGCCAGGCTTCACGTCGCCGAAATGCTTCCGGCGCGTGTCGTCGGACATCATCACGTTGATGTCGTCGGCCTTGTAACCGTGCTTCGAGGTCAGTCCCTCGTAGGCGCGGTTCGCCGCCTCGGGCGTGTACAGGCCCGTGACGTAGCCGGAGTTGACGCTAGCGCCGCGCACGCCATCGGTCTTGTCCATGACGTTGTTGGTCGCCTGCCGGGCGCGGCCTTCCGCGTTTTCGCGCCGGCCTTCCGCCTCCATCTCTTCGTCGTCGATCAGATCGCCGGCGAGATTCTTGGTTGCGCCCTTGGTGCGTTCACCCAATGCGGAGACTTCTTCGCCGAGCGTGTCATCGTTCTTGCCACGAGTTTCCACGGAAACCTCTTTTCTAAGTAAGTGCATCGCGCAATCGTGCGCGTGACCCCTCCAGTTGCAAGGGGTGTTCCGCCTGCGGCTGAACTATGATCGCGTTCGCCACATGCGACTGGCTGTCTTCCTGCTCGTGCTGACCGCGCTCATCGGCGCCAAGCCACTACACGCGCAACACGTGATGCGGTGGGGCGGTGACGCGGAAGGCGGCGCGCCGTTCGTCGAGGCCGATGCGCGCGATCCCTCGAAGCTGGTCGGGTTCGACGTGGAAATCGCGGAGCTGATCGCGAAACGCCTGGGGCGCACGCCGCAGTTTCTCCAGGTGCAGTTCACGTCGCTCGATCAATCCGCGAAGCGGGGCGATTTCGAGATTGGCCTGAGCGGCATCGAGGACATTCCCGCGCGTCGCCAGTCACTGGCCGCCAGCATTCCGTATTACGAGTTCCGCGAGGTCATGACCGTGCGCGCCGGCGACCGCGATCGCTTTCGCTCGCTCGACGACCTCAAAGGCAAGCGTGTCGCGACGCTTGGCGGCACGATGGCCTACGACTTGTTGCTGGATGCGGAACGCACGCACGGCATCACGGCTGTGTCGTACGACGATGACGTGCATCCGTATTCGGATTTGGTGCTGGGCCGCGTGGATGCGGTGGTGCTGGACAACGTCCTGGCCGACCGGGCCATGCGGCGCAACCAGGGTCTCGTCACGCACGCCGATGCCCTGGCCGTTGGCCACTACATTGTGATCACCGCGCCGGAGAACACCGCGCTCCGCGATCAAGTCGACACGATCCTGCGCGACGCGATGCGCGACGGCACGCTCGAATCGATCTTCAAGAAATGGCGCGTCTGGAATGAAGATCAGCCGGCGCTCTACGCTCGGCAACTCGAAACTGTCGCACCCGGCACCCCTGGCACCCCTGGCACCCAACCCCTAGGCACCCCAGGCACCGTACGCACCGTACGCACCAGCGTCGGTGCCTATCTACCCTCGCTCTTGAGAGCGGCGGTGATCACGCTGGTCTTGTCATGTGCGGCGATGGCGTTAGCCGTGTCGCTGGGCATGATGATCGCGATCGGCCGCGTCTATGGCGATCCACTGTCGCGCCTCATCTTGACCGTGTACGTCGAAGTGATGCGCGGCACGCCCGTGCTGCTGCAGTTGTTTGTGATCTATTACGGCCTGGCAGCGGTGATTCGACTGCCCGCGTTTATCGCGGCGCTGCTCGGGCTCGGTCTGAATTACGCGGCTTATGAGAGTGAGATCTATCGCAGTGCGCTCGAGGCCGTGCCTCGCGGGCAACTCGATGCGGCGCGGATCCTCGGCTTCACGCGCCTGCAGACGCTGCGCTTGATTCGCGCGCCGCAGGCATTTCGACTGGCGCTCGCGCCGATGACCAACGACTTCGTCGCCCTCTTGAAGGATTCATCGCTGGTCTCGATGCTCACGGTCGTGGAGTTGACCAAGCAGACGCAGATCTTCGCGACCAACATCGGCAGTTGGGTCATTCCCGGCGTGCTGTGCGCGCTGTTGTATCTGGCGATGTCGCTGCCGCTCGGATTCCTGGCGCGCCGGCTCGAACAGCGATGGAGGATGCCGACGCCATGAGCCATGTCCTCGAGGCCCGCGGCGTGCACCTCAGGCGCGGCTCGCGCGAAATCCTCCGCGGCGTGAATCTGCGCGCCGACGCCGGCGAGATCGTGGCGTTGATGGGGCTCTCCGGCTCCGGCAAGACGACGATGCTGCGTTGTATCGCCGGTCTCGAAGCGCGCGATGCGGGCGAGGTGACGGCCGCGAAGGTCGGCATGGTGTTCCAGTTCCACTACCTCTTCGAACACCTCAGTGCCATCGACAACGTCACGCTCGCCCCCACTCACGTCCAGCACGTGCCGCTCGCCGATGCGCGGAAGCGCGCGCACGCACTGCTCGAGCAACTCGGTGTCGGTCATCGCGCCGAGGCGCTGCCACGCGAGTTGTCGGGCGGCGAGGCGCAGCGCGTGGCGATCGCCCGGGCGCTGGCGGTCGACCCGCCGCTTCTGCTGCTCGACGAGCCGACGGCCTCGCTGGATCCGGCGCGACGCAACGACCTTGGCGATGCGCTGGTGCAGTTGGCGACATCCGGCCGCGCGCTGGTCATGACCTCGCACGACGATGATTTCGTGCGTGATTTCGCGACGCGCGTCGTGGTGTTGGCGAACGGGGAAGTGGTGGAGGAGGGCGATCCGCAGACGGTGCTGACATCTCCTTCGCATCCCTCGACGAAAGAGCTCCTGCAGATCGGGCGGGCCCGCCGTGTACAATAGGGAGTTCGGGCCGGTAGCTCAGTGGTAGAGCATCTGACTTTTAATCAGGTGGTCGTGGGTTCGATCCCCACCCGGCTCACCATTCGACTCGCAACCGGTCGGCATATTCCGACCGGTTGCTCGCTCATGGCAAGCCATTGAATTCACATCTCGAAAGTTGCCTTGCGATCGTCTTGGACGCCACCAGGGGCGCGGGTGATGAGTCGCGGACGCGACGTGACCCCAGCCAGTGGTCGGTCGTCGAAATCGTGGAGCACCTGACGCGCGCGTATTCCGGAACCGCGAAGGGGTTCGAACGCTGCGTCGAAAAAGGCGCGTCGCTCTCCACCGGTGTCACGCTGAAACAACGCATTCAACAATTCGCGTTGATCGAACTCGGATTGTTTCCCGAGGGGCGCGAAGCGCCGAAGCACATTCTCCCGACCGGCGAACTCGATCTCGGCGCCGTGCTCGATGCGACACGGCGCGACCTGGCGCGGCTCGACGTGTCCGCCGCCAGCGCCCGCAGCGCCGTCGGCACCGGCAAGATGCTCGATCATCCGATCCTCGGCGCCCTGACCGTCGACCAGTGGTTGAAATTCCACGTCGTCCACACACGCCACCACGCCAAGCAGATCCAGGCCCGGCGCGCCTGATTCCTGAATATCGTCAAAAATGTCGGAGGAGTCAGTTGGACGCACATCGCGACCGGCGATGTCCTACAGTTCAGCTATATCTTTGTGCAGCTGTTAGGACGATAATTCCGCCGTGGTCAGCGAAATCTCTCCCGTCGTTTTGGTGGTTGAAGACGACAGCGCCGTCCGGCAGCCGCTCGTGAAATTCCTGCAGATGCGGCAGTTCACGGTGGTCACGGCCGAAACGGCCGACGAGGGACTCGACGCGCTCAAGACCCACCGGCCAGCGGCCGCCATCATCGACCTGCGCCTGCGCCGCGGCTCCGGCCGCGAAGTGGTCGTCTCCGCGCCGCCCGAAATTCCCGTGATCATCTTCTCGGGGCTGCGCTCCGAGTCGGCCGATCTCGAAACGATCCGCCCGAACACACGCCTCGTCGAAAAGCCGTATTCGCTGGTGATGCTGATGGACACGCTCGAAGACATGCTCGAGCAGTCAAAGGGCAACTCGAGCGGCTTCGGTCGTATCGCCGCCTCGTAACCCCCTAAGCCCCTAAGACCCTAAGACCCTAAGACCCTAAGACCCTAGGTCCCTAAGACCCTAAAGAATGCTCTTTCCTAGCGCACTCAGCGCGAGCTCCGTACCGAACTCCGCCGTCGTGTTCTTGATATCCAGCGTCGGATTCACTTCGACGAGATCGAATGACGTGAGCTTGCCGGATTCCGCGACGCTCTCCATCACGACGTGCGCCTCGCGATAACTGAGGCCGCCCTTGACCGGTGTGCCCACGCCGGGGGCCACCGCCGGATCGCACGCATCGAGATCGTACGAGACGTGGAATCCACCGGTGCCTTTCGAAGCGATCGCGATCGCGCGCGCCATTACTTCCGCGATGCCGAGCCGATCGATGTCCTTCATCGTAAACACGTTGACGTTCGATCCGCGGACGATGCCCTTTTCGACTTCGTCGAGATTGCGGATGCCGACGAGCACCGTGTGCCTGGCGAGAATGGCCGGCGTGTTCGGTCCGAGCTGCGCGAGTTCCGCCGGCTCCGATCCCAGCAGGGCCGCGAGCGGCATGCCATGCACGTTGCCTGACTCGCTGGACGAGGGGTTGTTCATGTCGGCGTGGGCATCCACCCAGATCAGGCCCAGTGCCTTGCCGCTCTTGCGCAGGTGCGCCGCCGCGGCCGCGACCGACCCCGCGCCGAGGCTGTGATCGCCGCCGAGGACGATCGGCATCGCGCCTTCTTCGAACGACGCCAGGGCCGCCTGGTAGACGCGCTGGCAGACCTTGGCGATCTCCTTCACGTAGCGCTTGTGCGGATCGCCGGGGCCTTTCTTCTCGGGGATCGGGGAGTCGATGTTGCCCTTGTCGGTCACCTGGAGGCCGAGCGCCGACAGTTTTTCGGCGATGCCGGCGATGCGAAACGCCGACGGCCCCATGTCGGTGCCGCGACGATTGCCGCCAAGGTCGAGCGGCACGCCAATGATGTGAACGGATCGCATTTCAAGTCCCACGTCCCAGGCCCAAGCCCTAACGTTTCTTGTACGTGATCGAAATTCCTTCGAACCCCGGCGACACGGTGGTGGTCAACGCTTGCGGATGCGCTTCGATCGCCGACAGGAAATCGAGCATGTCGTTCTTCTTGTTGATCACGTTGTGCGCCAGGAACACTCCGCCCGGCGTGACGCGCGGGAAGACCATCTCGAAGTATTTCTTGTAATCGGCCTTCCAGGCATCGCAGAAAACCAGGTCGAAGTTGCCGGGGACCTTGGGAATCTCCTTCAACGCGTCTCCGGCCACGACCCGAACGATGTCGGTCAGGCCGGCCGCCTGGATGTTGGCCGCCAGTTCCCTGGCACGGACCGGGTCGTACTCGATCGTCACCATCTTGCCGCCGGTCTGGCGCAGTCCCATCCCGATCCAGATCGCCGAATAGCCGCTGGCGCCACCGATTTCGAGGACAGATTTGGCATTGGTGGCGCCGACGAGCACGCGCAGAAAGCGTCCATCTTCTTCCGAAACGGCCAGTTGACCCTTGTCCGCGGCCCGGATTCCCGCCAAAAGCTTCGCAATTACGGGATCCACCGACGGATTGGGCGCGGCCGCTCGGGCCTGTGCGCCTAGTGTGGCGGCGGCGAGAGCCAGGCCGGCCACCACCGCACATGGGAGGACATATCCGCGCAGTAACATCCCATCAGCATGCTATAGTTTCGCGTTTATTCAAATTCCGGAGGCATAGTGAGCCCGATTCTCACCCGGCCGGTCCGCGAGCAACTCGAGCATGACCGTGTCATCCGCCAGTTGCAGGGCCGCTACAACCGTAAGAACGACGTCGTCATCAATCCGGGCAACGAACAGAATCAGTCGATCACGGTGGGCGAGCTGACGGTGTTTCCCGATTTGCTGGTGCTGGAAAAAGGCGGCCGGCGGCTGATGGCGACCGTGGAAGTCGAGACGGGCGAATCAGTTAACGCGATCGAAGCGCGCGCCGAGTGGGGCGTGTACAGCAAGATCCGGGTGCCGCTGCACCTCTACGTGCCGCCGTCGAGCGTGGATGCCGCCAAGCGGCTGTGCGCCGAATATCAAATCGTCGTGTCCGAAATCTGGACCTACACGACCACCTTCGACCAGGTGAGATTCACGCAGGTCCACAAGGGCCCCGAAGTCTCCATGGCCCGCGTGGTCCTGCCCAAGCCGATCCCGAAGCCTGTCGTCGAGAAGCCCGTTGAGAAACCGGCGGAGAATCTGGTCGAGAAGTTGACCGCGAAGCTGGCTCCGGCCAAACCTGCGCCCGTCGCCGTGGCGAAACCCGCTGCAACACTGATGAAGCCCGCATCGGCGGTTAAGCCGGTCGAGAAGGCGAAAGCCGTCGAAAAGGCCAAGCCGGTCGAAAAGGCCAAGCCGGTCGTGAAGGCGGTCGCGGCCAAGCCGGCGCCTAAAGCGAAGCCGGTCGTCAAAGCCAAACCGGTGCCCAAATCGAAACCCAAGCCGGCGCCCAAAGCCAAGGCCAAAGCCAAGCCCGCTGCCAAAGCGAAGGCCAAGCCCGCGGCAAAGAAGGGCGCCAAGAAGCGCTGATAGGCCATCTCGTGCCGTTCCTCCGTTTGACCCGCGACCGTCGCGGCTTTGAAAACACATTTCTGATGCATGCCGATCGCCCGGGCGATCGGCCGCGCCTGCTGTACTGGTATCGCACCGCCCCAGGCATTGCGCTCGGGCGTTCACCGCTCGACGAAGACGCCATCCGCACGATCGAAGAACAGCATCCCGATATTGATTTCGATTGGCCGGCGATCCTCGCGCTGAACGAGGTGATGACGCCGGAGGATGAAGCGCCGGCGCGTCCGCCGCAGCGCGATCAACAACGGCAGCAGGGCAGACGGCAGAAGCCGCCTCGCGATCAGCGTCCACGGGAGTCGCAGCAAGAGGCGGCCGCAGACGATGTCGTCGAGGCGATGGAGTCGAATCCCGCCGAAGAGACTCCGGCGGCCGATGCGATCACGCCGCAAGCAGAGGCGGCGCCCCGCGCGGAATCGCCGAGGCCTTCCGGCCTGGTCGAACAACTGGCCGGCCGCGAAATCGCGTCACGTTTGCGATCGCGCTATGACGAGATCGTGTCGAGGATCCAGGATGCGGACGCCGCGTCTCGAGAGGCGCTGCTGAAACGCGCCGAGTCAATGGATCCGGATCGGTGGGACACGCCCGAAGCCGTGCTGCAGGGTGTGACCAATGCCGATGCGCAGTTCGAGCAACTGCGCGCCGCGATCGCGTCGCAGGATTCGTAACGCGCCGCGCCGCAGCCTTGGCGAAGGCGGGTCACTCTTCGCGCGAGTAGCGCGATTCGATCGCATCGATCTTCGCGATGCGATGCATGTGACGCTCTTCGCCGCTGAACGTCGCGGCGAGAAACGCGTCGCAGAGCGTGCGTGCCAGCGATAAGCCGATCACCCGCGCGCCCAGGCACAGCACGTTCAGGTCGTCGTGTTCCACGGCCTGACGGGCGGAGTAGGTGTCGTGGCAGACCGAGGCACGAATCCCCGGAAACTTGCACGCCGCCACCGCCGCGCCCGCCCCGCTCCCGCAAATGACGATGCCGCGATCGGCCTGGCCATTGCGGACCGCCTGGGCGACAGCTTCTGAGATATCGGGATAGTCCACCGCGGCCGTGGTGTGGGTGCCGAGATCGGTCACCTCGTGGCCGCACTTCGCCAGGTAGCCGGCGAGGTCGCGTTTCATCTCGAAACCGGCGTGATCGGCGCCAATCGCAATGCGCATGAAGGCGATTTTACAGGTCTTAGGGTCCTAGGGTCCTATGGTCTTAGAAATCCCTAAGACCCTAAGCCCCTAAGCCCCTAAGCCCCTAAGACCCTAAGCCCCTAAGACCCGTCTTATACTGTCAGCATGAAGTCGACATTCCTTCGCCTGGTCGGATTGGCCCTGCTTGCCCTGTCAACCGGCCTCGGGGCCCAGGCGCCGGCACCGCAGGCACCTAAGGCACCCCAGGCACCTGGTTCTGCGGCGACTTTCCGGGTTGCCATCGACTACGTCACCACGGACGTCATTGCCCGGAACGGAGAAGACCAGTTCGTCGCCGACCTGACCAAGGACCAGTTCGAAATTTACGAAGACGGCGTCAAGCAGTCGATCACGTCGCTGACCCTGGTGCACGGCGGCCGCGTTCACAACCTGGCGACGCCGCCGGCGCCGGTCGCCACCGAAGGCCTGATCCTCCCGGTGTCGCGCCCGCGCAACGACACCGCCGGCCGCATCTTCCTGATCATCGTCGACGACCTGCATCTCGACTTCCGCAACACCGGCCGTATTCGCGACCTGTTCAAGCGCATCTCGAAGACGCTGGTGCACGAAGGCGACATGTTCTCGATCGTCTCGACCGGCCCATCGTCGCTCGCCATCGATCCGACCTACGACCGCAAGGTGCTGGATGAATCGATCAAGAAGATCACCGGCAACGGCTTGAAGCCGGCCGACATCATCCAGGGCGCGGAGGGCAGCGACGGCCCGAGCGAGGTGCGCTACCGCGCGCACGTCGCGTTCTCGACCGCCTTCGACATGCTCACGCAGATGGAGAAGATCAACAACCGCCGCAAGGCCGTGATCTGGGTCAGCAACGGCTACGACTTCAACCCGTTCGCCGAATCACGCCTCGGCGAGGATCCGGTGTTCGGCGGCCGCTTCGGCCAGACGCGCGAAGAAGGCAAGGATCAGCAGGGCATGACCGGGCAGAACCAGTTCGCGGACGCCGACCTGGCGCGCGAGCTGTCGGAGATCACCCGCACGGCGAACCGCGCCAACGCCACGCTCTACACGATCGACCCGCGCGGCCTGGTGGCCGGCACCGACCTCGACGAGCAGCTCGACCCGAATGAATACAGCGAGTACGTGCGCAAGAGCCAGGACAGCCTGCGCGTGCTGGCGGAGCAGACCGGCGGCATTGCGGTGGTCAACCAGAATAATTTCGAGAAGGCGCTGAAGCGGATCGATGCCGAGACGAGCGACTACTACATGCTCGGCTACTCGTCGACCAACCCTGACCCGTTGAAGCGGACCCGGAAGATCGAGGTGAAACTCGTCAACCGGCCGGGCGTTAACGTGTGGTCGCGGACGTCGTATTCGTTGCGGCAGACGCCGAAAGCGGAGAAATAGGCGCTTCGTTGCTAATCGTTTCCTGAATCCGCTCGCGCAGCCAGGTGACCGGCTGCGGATGCAGGCGCATCAACGCCTGCCATTCGGATTCATTCAGCGAAATTGAGATGACACGCTCACGGGGTGTTTCCATGTGGCCTCGCGTCTCCGATCCTACGACCGGCGAACCCTTCGAAAAATAGAATGATCAAATCAAAGCCATGCGTCTTTCGCATGACTTACTGCCGGCCTGCCGGCCTGCTGGCCTGTTAGCCCGCTGGCCTGTTTCAAGGCGCCAGTTTCAGCTTGGGCCGGACGCGCTCAAAGGCCTTGATGACTTCCTGGACGGCGCGCGGTGTCCGGCTCATCTTTGGATAGACCCAGCCGGTTTCGCGCACCAGCGAGCGGCCCTCGATGCGGGCGCAATGCATCTGTCCCGCGGCCACGTCGCGCGCCACCGCCTGATACGGGATGATGGTGATGCCGATGCCGTTTCGGACCATCGCCTTGATGATCTCGACGTTCTCGGTCTCCATCACGATTTGCGGCTCGATGCGGGCGGTCATGAAGAATTCGTCGACCGCGCGTCGGGTGTTCGAGCCGGATTCAAACAGCACGAACGGCTGGCCCACCAAATCCTGAGGCAGCACCTTGCGCTTCCGCGAGAGGGGATGCTTGGCCGCGGTCACCACCAGCAGCTCTTCCTGCAGGACGGGCACCGTGACCAGGTCAGGCTGATCGACCGGCAAGGTCAGCAGCGCCAGGTCTCCGGCGCCGGCGCGCAGTTGCGCGAGACACCGCTCGGAGCTGCCGGTCACCAGCTTCAGGTCGATTTCGGGATGCTGCCGCTTCAGTTCCTGCAGCAACGGGGGAAACACGTAGAGGCAGACCGTCATGCCGCCGAGCAGCCGCACCGTGCCGCGCAACGACTCCTGGCTGTCGGTGATGCCGGCGATCGTGTCCTTCAGGTCCTGGAAGACGCGGTGGCTCAGTTGCAGCAGCGATTCGCCCGCCGGGGTGATGCGGATGCGACGTCCGACGCGCAGGAACACCGGCTCTTTCAGTTCATCTTCGAGTAACAGGATTTGCCGGCTGATCGCCGACTGCGACACGTGCAGCTTCTGCCCGGCGGCGGTGAATGAACCAGTTTCCGCGATGGCTCGTATGATTTCTAGTTGTCGAAGGTCCATGAAGCTCCCCAAAACTAGATGAGAGCTTATATCTCAGGACGAGATGGATACAAGGGGAACTATTTCGCGGCCTTCTTGAGCGCCGCCTTCGTCCTCGACACCGCTTCCTTCAGGTAATGCTCGTCGAGCTCAATGCCGGCAAAGCCAACCCCCAGCGTGGCGCATGCGACGGCCGAACTGCCCAATCCCAGGAATGGATCGGCGGCGACGCGGACGCGCGACAAGCCATGCAGCTTGAGGCAGTAGGCCGGCAGCCGCCACGGGAAGGTGGCCGGGTGCGGGCGTTCCTTGTCGCGGCTTTGAATCGTGTCGTAGGGCAGGAACCAGGTGTTGCCGCGGCACCGCAGCCCCGAGCCGGCGGTCTGCCAGCGGGTGACGTTCGACTGGTCCTGGTACTTCACGCCGACCGCCCGCCGATCGATCGGCGTCACGCCGCCGGGTGAGAAGTGAAAGACAAACTCGTGGCAGTCGTTGAGGAATCGCTGGCTGTTGATGGGTTTGTAATGACCCACCGCCAGATCGTCCGTGAGTCCGGACCGCGAGCCGGCGAGCGCCTTTTCGATGGCGATCGACTTCACCCAGTGAATGATGTTCTGCAGTTCGAGGTGCGGGCGCACCGCCTGCGCCACGTCCAGGGCCGTCCACGGATCCTTCGGCTTGGCGCCGACGTTCAGGAACAGCGACCCCTCCGCCGACAGCGCCCGCTTGGCCGCCGACACCCAGGCGCCCGTCCACTCCAGGTACTCCGCCCGCGGCAGGCCATCGTCGTAGGAGCGATATTGAATGCCGAGGTTGTAGGGCGGGGAGGTGACGATGGTGTCGATGGAGCCGGCACCGAGCGCGTTCAGGATTTCAATGGCGTCGCCGTGGAAGAAGCGCAGCCGGGTGCGGCCGCGTCCGAGTTCGGCGTAAGGTTTGGGAAGCGCACGCGGCACAGGCGAGATTGTACCAAGCCGGCGGCGCGCCGACGATTTCGTAATTTACGACGCTCGGGCGGTCAACGTGGTGAGCGAGACAGCGGCAAACCGTTCGCGCTCCGCCGATACCGTGTGGTTGCGGCGATGCGCGTGGCTTTCACAGCCGACGCCTTTTTCTTCCACGTAAGTGACCTCGCGCGTGCTGGCGATGTCGCGGTAACGTCCCACCACGCATCCGCACGTCAGCGTCGAGAACCCCAGAATGCGAACGACGCTCATCGACAGACTCCCCTCTGTTTCAAGACTTAGCAAGTCCCGTGCCGCTCGACCGGAGGACATCTCAGCTGGGGGAATCGACGATCGCGAACGCGCCGCTCACTATGAGCGTGGCACTTCTTACACACCGGGATGAGGTCTTGCACCCACACTCAGCGCGATCGCAATCAAGCCGGTTGGATTTGATGTTCAGCGGATTGAATTCATCCCATCGCGCGCCGCTTGCGACGAGGGGTCGATCGTCAGCGCTTCGGCGAAATACTTCCTGGCCCGATCGCGATTTCCCGCTTGTAGCTCCAGCGTCGCGAGGTTGGTGTATGTCCCCGGCTCTTTCGGATCCGCCTTGAGGGAGGTTTCGAAGGATGAACGGGCGGCATCGGTCTGGCCCATCGAGGCCAGGCATGCCCCGATCAGGTTATGGGCCTTGGCGTTGGCGGGGTCGATTGCCACTGCATTCCGGGCGGCCTGGAGCGCCAGGTCGAGCCGGTTCTGGACGAAGAACAGCGACGCCGCGTAGTAGTGGGCCCAGGAATTCCTGGGCGCTTCCTTGACCAGTCGCTGCACGACCGGCTGCAGCCGGTCCGCATCGCCGAGGTCGGACAGGATGGACGCCAGTTGCTCGAGCGCCGGCACATCCGCGGGACTCGACTCCAGCATGTCCATGGGAATGCGGGTCGCCGCTTCGAAGTTTCCCTGTGAGGCCAGCAGGCGAGAGAGCGCCAGCCTGGCGGGGCGGTGCGAGGGATCCTCGGAGAATCGGCGGAGGAGATGCTCCACTTCGATCACCTTGTTCAGCGAGACGGCCGAACGCAGCAGGCCATCGAGGGCCGCGGTGTCGCTGACGTCCAGCTCGAGACTCCGGCTGAAGTCCTCGTAAGCCGGCCGGAACGCTTCGGCCTTGAGCAGCATCAAGCCGCGATTGCGCCACTCGGCGGCCGATGCGGCTGCCAGCGCTCGCGCGACGGACGGCGGCTTCGGGCTGGTGCCGGCGAGTTCGCGCAAGGCCGCTGCGTTGTCGTCGCGACTGGCGCCAAAGATGCTGCGCGGCCCCGAGAATTCGAGCGCATTGCGGTCGTCGGTCTGCAGCGGCTCACCGGCCGCCCACGCCTTGAGCGCCTCGCCCTCCGACACGAACAACGACGTCACCGAAAACGGATCCTGCACGCCGACCGTCGCGAGATCGGCGGCGACCCCGGGTCGCTGCATCGCGGCGGCGATGCCGTCGATGCGCGCATCGATCGGATCGGCGGAGCCGACCAACAGCACGTCGGCATCGCCGACCAGCCACAACGTGCCGTTGGGAAACACCGACAGGAAAGTGGCGACGATCGACTTCAGGTCGCGATTGCTGATGTCGTAGGTGTGCGCCCACTGGCAAAGCACGCCGCCCGGCGCGAGTCGATCGCGCGCGCCTTCGAAGAACTCGCGCGTGAACAGGGATGCGATGCCGGCCATCCACGGATTCGACGGCTCCGAGACGATCACATCGTAGGCCTGGTGGCCGAGCATCAAGTGCGTGCGGCCGTCGCCGACGATCAGCCGCGTCCGCCTGTCGGCGAGCGCCTTGTGATTCTCGTTTTCGAAATACTTTGAGGCCTCGACGACTTCGGGTGAGATCTCGAGCACCGTGGCGTCGCTGAGCGGGTGAGTCAGGGCCGAGCCCAGGGTCACGCCGCTACCGAGGCCGATGATCGCCGCGCGTTTCGGATTGGGATGCAGCAGCAGCGGCACGTGCGCGAGCATCCGCTGCGTCAGCATGTCGCCGGCATTCGACGCATCCACCTTGCCGTCGATGGCCAGTGACATCGTGCCGGTGAGTTCCCGCACCGTGACCGTACCGGTCGACCCTTCACGATAGGAAATCAGGTCGCCCGCGGTCAGCGCGGTCTCGAGATTCGAACCGCGCATCGCAATGGCGTACTTGTAGGCGCCGCTTGACAGCAGCGCTCGATCCCATTCCGGCAGGAGCGCCGAACCGATCAGGACGACGATCGCCAGGGCGAATCCGGCGATCCGGGTGAGACGACGCGGCGCCGCGATCAGGATCGCGATCGCCGTCACGGCGGTGATCGCGCCGACCAGGCGAATGGTGAGATGCAGGCCGATCAACGGCACGAGGACGAAGCCGGCCAGGAGCGAACCGAGGATCGCGCCGATGGTGTTCACGGCGTAGATCACGCCGATGTGTTCGGTCACCGTTTCGTCACGTCCGCTCGCCAGCGCGACGGCAAAGGGGAAGGCCGCGCCGAAGGCGATGGTCATCGGCAGCAACAGCCCCGACACCAGCAACACTTCGCCTCTCAGCACATCCGAGAACTGGTACTCCGGATGCGCGACGATCGAGGCGAGCGTCAATAACGACCAGTCCACTGCCGATGCGGCCGCCAGCGCGAAACCCGCGCTCAATAACATCGACCAGGCGAGTCCGATCGCGGGGCTGGCGATGCGATTGGCCAGCCGCGATCCGAGCGCGGCGCCAATCGCAATCCCGATGATGAAGATCGCCACCACCGTGCTGAACGCGTAGGTGGTCGGTCCGAGGATCTGGACGAGCAGCCGCGTCCACACCACCTGCAGCGTCAGCGAGGCAAACCCGCTGACGCCGAGCGCTGCCGCCGCGATTCCCGGCCGCGAGTCCGTCACCTTCGTTTGGAGAGCGGCCGCTTTAGCGGCCGCTGTTCCGGCACTCCGGCGGGGACCAGAGTCCCCGCCCTCCAAACGATAGTTGCGCGCGATCATCCACGCGCCGCCGGCGGCGATCACATTGAGCGCGACGCCGACGAACGTCGTGCCGCGCAGTCCGATCGCTGGAATCAACGCGAAGCCGGCGAGCACCGCGCCCGCAGCGGCACCCAGCGTGTTCGAGGCATACAACCCGCCGGCATCCTGCGCGGCCGTGGACGCCATGCGCACCATCCACCGCGACGCGATCGGAAACGTCGCACCCATGCAGGCGGCGGGCACGCTGAGGAGCAACACACTCGTGGAGAGCCGCACAAAGGCGAACAGGCTTCCGCCGTCGCCGTCGGCGTAGGCCGCCGCGAGGAGCGGCCGCACCGCGACTAACGCCAGCGGCATCAGGATCGCAAGCACGCCAACGGCGATCTCGAGTGCGGCGTAAATCTGGAGCGCCCGCCGCGGCGGCAGCTTGCCCGCGAACCGCCCGGCGGCGCCCGCACCCGCGGCGAGGCCGCCCATGAAGGCCGCCAGGACGGCGCTGGCCGCGGCAATGCCGTGGCCCATGTGCAGCGTGAGCAGGCGCGTCCAGACGACTTCGTAGATGAGGGCCGCGGCGCCGGAAACCGCGAACAGGATCAGAAACGGGCCACGCCGCATTGGTGACAGATTATCAGTCGGCGCCGGCGAATGGGCAGGGAACTACGGCAAGTTGGCGGCTGGCACGTACAGCGTCAGGTGGCGATCGCGCTGCACTTCCCGCAACTTCAGCGCATCGATGACCAATTGTGCGCGTGCGGCCGGAATGAAGCGCTGGTCGATGACCACGTAGCCCACGTCGCCTTGCGCAATCAGCCGGTCGCCTCGATCGTCGAGGACCTGCTTGACCTCCGGGCCGATCGGCGCCGTGTCACTCAGCTTGATCAGCGCGTCGAGCGTTGGGTACTCAACGCGCATCCGTTCGACGCGGCGCTGTGAGACCCGGGACAGGTAACCGCCGATCAGCGCCTTGCCGTGGCGCGTCTGATTGAACTGCGTTCGCGGCCGGAAGTTGCCCGTCTCCCACGTCCCGTCACGCACGCCGAACGGGAGCGACAGCACGCGCACCGGCCTGGGATCGGCAGCGATGCGATCGTAGATTGGAGAAATCTCCGCGGAGTACAGCGGCCTCGGCGCGGGGCAGAGCTCAAAAAGGAGCAGCAGCCCGACGACGGCCCCGATCTGCCGGCGGCGGTGCGGCCACCGCTCGCCGAGCGATGCCAGCCCGCCTGCCATCAGGATCGAGAGGCCCATCGACGCCACCACGACAAACCGCGTCGGGGTCCTGGCCAGTGCAAATCCCGGCACATAGCGCAGCAGGGCCCACGGTCCCGGCACGTGCGTGTTGGCGCCGCCGATGATCAGGAAGGGTCCAAGGGCCAGCAACGCAAAGCCGAGTGTCACGGCGATCCAGGCGGGTCGCGGACGGAAGCCGGCGCGCCACATCGCGATGATGATGATCGCGACCGCCACCAGACTCAGCGACGCGGTGTATTCCACGAACACCGTGGGTTGCAGCACCAGCGGATCCACCGTCAGCCATCGAACCAGGGGATGTTGGGGGTTCGGGTGAACGAAGGCCAGCAGATCGACGCCGCGCGGGCTGCTGCGCCAGAAGATGTCGGGGTTGACGAATCGTCCTTCAGCGACCCGTTCACCCAATCCGTACAACACTGGCGCGAGCGGGCCGGCGCAGGCCAGCGCTGCGATCAGCAGCATCTTGACGGGGAGGGCCCGCCATGACGGCACTTCGAACTGCGGCCGCCACCAGAGGATGGCACGGACGATGACGAGGATGGTCAGCAGGAGAACCGGCGTGTAGAGGCTGCGAACGTGCACCGGCACCCCGAACAGCGAGAAGTCGCCACCGTGGCCAAGCACGAGGCCGGCGATCAATCCGCCGACGCAGACCAGCAGGACATCCACCACCCACACGCAGCACACCCGTGGCGCGTGGCGGTCGCCCGCCGTGACGCGAAACGCAGACGCGGTCACGTAGACCACGCCGATCATCAGGCAATAGATGCCGTAGTACGCGTCCGACAGCCCGGCCCACGCCATGCACAACCCGACCAATACCGCATCGCGTGTCGATCGCGATCGCTCGGCATTGATCAGCGCCCACATGAATGCCGGGATCGCCGCCGCCGCGGCGAGGCTGAAGTGACCCGTGGTGCGCGCCACCATCGCCGGTGACCACGCGAAGGCCAGGCCCGCCAGCCAGGCTTCCCACCGCGTCGCCGCCGTCACTCGCCGGATCAGGCCGTAGATCATGATGGAATTGAGCACGCAGATGATCAGGAAGACCACGTTGAAGGTGGCGACCACGCCCAGCCAGTTCATGAACGGCAGCGCGAGGACGTTTGAGAACGTCGTGTAGTTGTGTTGCGTGAGATCAACCGCCGGCGTCGACAGCGCCAGGATTTTTTCGGTATGCAGCGGGTTATGCCCGGCGATCAATTCCTGGTAGAACACCCACTGGTTCCACACGTACACGCCGGTGTCGCCGCCAGGGTCGCCCGTGAAATGGGTACCCAGGTGCAGCGGCAGCGGCCACGAGAAGGCGATGGTCGCCAACACGTAGCCCAGGACAACGGCGAGCCGGGGGGCGAACGCTCGCGGCATTCGAGGCGAAGTCTATTACACAACTGGCGTACGCAAGAAGGGCGAGTGGTTGACCCACCCGCCCTCTGAGAAGTTCGTCGGCCACTCAGTTCGAGTGGCCGACGCTCATCTGTCGGCCGTCACGACGGCCGTCAGAAGTTGAAGCGGAAGCCGAAACGGATGACGCGCGGGTTGAGAATCGCGGTCACGTCGTTGAACGGCGCCGTCGCCGTGTTGGTCGTGCGCACCGTCGTCGGCACGCCCGAGTTCAGGATGTTGAAGACGTCCAGCATCGGCGTCACCTTGCCGAACTTGCCGAACTTGACCGTCTTGTCGAGACGGAAGTCGAGGATGCCGACCGTCGGGTAGCGATTCGAGTCGATCGGCTGGACGCGGATGGTGCGCGCGCCTTCGACCGGCATCGTCACGCTGATGGTGCGGGCGTAGTTGAAGCCGCTCTGCACCTTCCACGATCCGGAGAACCCGATGTCGAACGGCATCACGTACCGGCCGACGACCTTGTAGTTCCACAACGTATCGGTTTCCTTGCCGCCGTCGCCCCACATCATGTCGAACGGACGGTAGACGAAGGTGCGCGCGCCGGACGCGGCGTGCTGCATCGTCGACCAGGTGTAGCCGAACGAGCCCAGCATCATCCACTTGCCCGAGAAGCGGCGGTTGAGTGCGAACTCCATGGTGTGGAAGTCCGCGTTGTTGCGCTTGTCGTTGGTGTAGACGCGATCGCTGCCCGTGCCGGCGGCCAGGGCCTTGGTCTGGAACGTCTGGTCGTCGGCGGTGCCCACGACGCGGTCGACGCCGGGGTCGGTGATCGTGAACGGCACGGTGTACCCGGCCTCGCGCACGACGTCCACTTCACCCCACACGTTGCGCATGTTCTTGTAGACCCACGATGCGCGGCCGGAGAGGCCGGTCATGATTTCACGTTCGAGATTCAAGGAAATCTCGTTGCTCTTCGGGCGCGTCAGGTTGCGGTCGACGCGAACGAAGCCGCCGCCACCCTGCGTGGACTGGAACGCGCCGAGTTCGTCGCCGCTGCTGACCAGGCGGTCGCCATTGAGGTCGCAACCCGTGGTCTGGCCCGCAGCGCACGACACGAACGCGTAGCGCAGCTGCGCGAGACCGACCGGGTTTTCCTGGTCAGCCAGGGTATCCGCCGAGTTCCATCGCGACTGGCCGATGAAGCCCTTGATGACCGTGCGGTTGTCGCCGGTCACGTCGTAGGCGAAGCCGACCTTGGGCGCGATCGTGTCGCTGTGATTCACGGTCGTCGCCTTGATCTCGCGCGCCTGGACGAACGAGCGATAGCGCGTGTCAGTCCAGCTGGCAAGCGCCGGAATGCCGTTGGGCGCGAGCGATTGGTCCGGCCACTGGTCCTTGTAATCCTCGAGGCGGATGCCCCAATTCAGGGTCAACTTGCTCGACACCTTGAAGCTGTCGTTGATCCAGCCCGCCGTATAGACCACATCATTGATGCCGGTCACCGACGAGTTGAAGATGTCGACCTGCGCGAGCGCGCCGTTGTTGTCGCGATACCAGATGTCGAACGGCTGATCGTTGAACAGGCTGCGGCGATCGCGTTTCCAGTCGAAGCCCATGCGCAAGTCATGCGAGCCTCCCCAGCCGTCCTTGAAGTACGACAGGGTGGTGTAGAACTGCGGCTTATAGCGCTTCTGGTCCTGGTAACCGTTGTTGCCGCCGGTAGCCGACCACTGACCGGTCGCGGTGTCCTGGCGGGGCGGCGTCCACGGACCGTCATACAGGCCGAAGTCGCGGACCGGGCGCAGGGGGAAGAAGTTGTACCAGTTGCCGTAGAGAATATCGAGGAAGGCGCGGCTGCCGAGCACGCGCGTGCCTTCGAACTTCCACGGATAGTTGCGCGAGCTCTGGTAGTAGGCCGCCGACAGCGGCGTCGTCAAGCTGATGCCGCGCTTGTCCTGCAGCTTTTCGCGCTTGTTCTGATACGCGATCAACTGGGTGTTCTTGCCGAGCTGGAACGTGCCCTTGACCGTGTACTTGTTGCCGAGCTTCGAGCGCTGCGTCGTGTCGCCGAGGCCGGTGATGTACTCGTACTTGTCGTTGAGGCGCCAGCTGCCGAAGAACCACGCCTTCTGCTTCCACAACGGACCGCCGATGTCGCCGTTGAGGTCGTACTGCTTCTTGGTCGCGTTGCCCTTGCAAATGGTTTCGCCGCTGCGCTGGAAGCACAGGCCGCCGCGCGAGAACATGCCGTCTTCGTTGGGCGTGTTCACCGTCTTCAGGTAATCGGGCACGTTATCGGACAGGTACTTCTCGCCGACGTAGTCGCTGTACCACGTGCCGGTGAACTTGTCGCCGCCCGACTTGACGCTGATGCTCAGCACCGCGCCGCCCGCGAATGCGCCGGAGTCCGCGCCCGCGCCGCCGACCTGGAATTCTTCAAACGATCCGAAGTCGAAGTAGCCGGCGTTGGCCGCGGTGCCTTCAGTGGTGTCGATGCCTTCGACGCGCGTCTGGTTCTGCGTGTCGAACCCGTACGAGCGATAGCCCGACTGGTTACCGGTGTTCGAGCCGCCGACGTCGAATGAGGTCATCTGGATGCCGGGCGCCTGCGCCATGGCGGCCCAGACGTCGCGCGCGTTCGGGATTTCCGTCAGCAGTTCCTTGGTGAAGTTGGTGCCCATCGCGGTCGTCGACGTGTCGACGATCGGCGAGGCGCCGGTCACGGTCACGGTCTCCTGGAGGGTCGCAACCTGCATCTGCATGTCGACGGTCATCGTCTGGTTGATGACGACGCGCACATTTTCGCGCTTGACGGTATTGAATCCGGTCAGCTCGAAATCGATGTTGTAGACGCCGGGGGGCAGCGCGAGGAAACGAAACCCACCGTCTCCGCCCGACACCTGCACCTGCGGTTGAATCAACGCAGGACTGGACGCGGTCACGGTTACACCCGGCAACACCGCCCCGGTGTTGTCGGTCACGACGCCGTTGATACGGCCTCGGAATTCCTGTGCGAAGGTGGGCGCTGCGATTGCGAGCAGCGTTACGCACAGGCAAAGCACGGTCAGCCTGTTCAGCCTCATTCGATCTCCTCCAACAAAACAACGTGAGTTACGGCAAAGCGACGCGAATTACCCGAACAAAGAGAACAGACGGCCGAATATGTAAAGAGTTGTAAACGTTGAGACGGGACGGATGGTAGTTCGGAGGGGGGCAGAAAGCAAGCAACGGGGCCCGATTGCTGGGAAATTAGCCCGTAATGAGAAAGGCCGGAAGGGTCACCCCTCCCGGCCTTTTTGGTGGAATCGTTACGGTCGAGCTAGAAGTCGAACCGGAGACCGAAACGGACGATGCGCGGATCGAGGATGCCGATCACTTCCTTGAAGGTCGGACCGCTCAACGAACGGAAAGTCGTCACGGTACCGGCGTTGGTCAGATTGAACATGTCCATCTGCGCCGTCACCTTCCCCAGCTTGCCGAAGCTGAACGACTTGTCGAGCCGCGCGTCCATGATCGCCACGTTCGGCGCACGGTTGCTGGTGACCGGCTCCATGCGAATCGTCTGCGCGCCGTCGCCGGGGAAGCTCACGCTGGTGGCGCGACCCCACTGGTAGCCGCTCTGCACCTTCCACGAACCCGACAGGCCAATGGTGTAGGGCAGCACGTAGCGGCCGATCACCTTGTAGTTCCACGTCGTCGTCTTCTCGTAGCCGTTGTCGCCGAACATCAACTGCGACGGACGGTAATAGAAGTTGCGCAGGTTGCCGGCGACGCCGGTGGTGCTGGTCGAAGACGTCATCGAGTGAATCTGGTTCAGCCAGGTGTAGCCGAACGAGGTGAGCAGCAGCCACTTGCCGGCGAAGCGGCGGTTGATCGCGGCCTCCACGGTGTGAAAGTCCGACTTGCCGGCGTCAGCAGGGTTGGTCCACACGCGGTTCGACGGCGCGGTGGCCGGGCGGTCCAGCAGGTTGACGACCTTGTCGTCGGCCGTGCCGGCGACGCCGTCGTTGCCGATGTCGTTGAACGCGAACGGCACGGTGTACTGGCTCACGCGCGCGACGTCCACCTCGTTCCATTCGTCACGGATGTTCTTGTAGACATACGAGACGCGGCCCGACAGGCCCTGGCGGATTTCACGCTCGACGCTCGTCGAGACTTCCGTTGACGAGGGGCGAACGAGGTTCGGATCCACCGTCACGAAGCCCGCGCCGCCGACCGTCTGCACGAGGCCGTTCAGCTCTTGCGGTCCATCGAGCAGGCGATTGCCGTTGAGGTCGTTGAAGCGGTAGCGCAGCTGCGCCTTGCCGACCGGGTTCTGCTGGTCCGCAACCGTGTCCGCCGAGTTGAAGCGGAACTGGCCGAAGAACGCCTTGAACACGGTGCGGTTGTCGCCCGTGAGGTCGTAGGCCATGCCGATGCGCGGCGAGAACGTGTTGCTGCGCGACACTTCGAGCGCGCTGACGGTCTTCGGTGCGATGAACGCCTGGTAGACCGGATCGTTCCAGCCGGCGAGCACCGGAATGCCGTTCGGCGCCACCGTCTGGTCGGGCCAGCCGTCGGTGTAGTGTTCGAAGCGGCCGCCGTAGTTGATGGTCAGGCGGTTGGTGAGCTTCCACGTGTCGCTCAGCCACACCGACTGGTACTTGACGTCGTTGTACGGCGACACCGGCGTGTTGTAGATGTCCACCTGGTTCACCGCGCCGGCCTGATCGCGATAGAAGATGTCGAACGGCTGGTCCTGGATGAAGTTGCGGCGATCGAGCTTGTTGTCGTAACCGAACTTGAAGTCGTGGCTCCCGCTCCAGCCTTCCTTGAAGTACGACAGGTTGGCGTAGAACTGCGGCTTGAAGCGCCGCTGGTTCTGGTAGGCGCTGTTGCCGCCGCCGTCAAAGAACTGGCTGGTGGCCAGATCCTGCCGGCCTGGTCCGATCGGTCCGTCGTAGACGCCGACCTCCGCCGTCGGTCGCAGCGGGAAGAAGTTGCCCCAATAGCCGTAAAGCACGTCGAGGAACATCTTGTTGTTGAGGACGCTGGTCCACTCGACCTTGCCCGGATAATTGGTCGACGCCTGATAGCGCGCGGCGCTGAGCGGGGTGGTTGGACCGAAGTCGCGGCGATCCTGGAGCTTGTTGCGCTTGTTGTAGAAGCCGATGATCTGGTTGTTCTGATTCAGCTGGAACGTGCCCTTGAGCGTGTAGTCGTTGGTCAGCTTCGAGCGCGACAGCGCGTCCGAACCGATGATGAACTTGTACTGGTCGTCGAGGCGGTAGCTGTAGAACCACCACGCCTTCTTCTTCCAGAGCGGCCCGCCGACGTTGAAGTTGATGTCGTACTGCTTCTGAATCGGGTTGCCGCGAGTGATTGGCGTGCGCGAGAAGAAGCCGTTGTCGTCCTTGGTATTCGCGGTCTTCAAGTTGGACGGGACGTTGTCGCTGATCGTCGCGTCGCCTTCCCAGTCGCTGTACCAGTTGCCGGTGAACTTGTCGGCACCGGACTTGACGCTGATCGAAATCGACGCGCCGGGCGCGAAGCTTTCGGCGTTGCTGCCCGCGCCACCGAGCTGGAACTCTTCGAACGAACCGAAGTCGAAGTAGCCGGCGTTGCCGCTGACGCCTTCGGTCGTGTCCACGCCTTCGATGCGCGTCTGGTTCTGCACGTCGAGACCGTAGGTCACGTAGCCGGTTGACGTGCCGGCGTGTGAGCCGCCGACGTCAAAGCCCTGCATCTGGATGCCGGGCGCCTGTGACATCGCCGCCCAGATGTCCCGGGCGTTCGGGATTTCGGTCAGCAGTTCCTTGGTGAAGTTGGTGCCCATCGTCGTCGTCGAGCTATCGACGACGGGGGAGGCGCCGGTGACGGTCACCGTCTCCTGCAGCGTCGCGACCTGCAACTGTTGATCGACGGTCAGGGTCTGGCCGATGACGACGCGAATGCCTTCGCGCTTGACGTTCTGGAACCCGGACAGTTCGAAGGCCAGCTCGTAGACGCCCGGCGGCAGCGCCAGGAATCGGAAACTGCCGTCCGCGGCTGCCACTTGCACCTGGGGTTGAATCAGCGCCGGGCTCGACGCCGTTACGGTCACACCAGGCAACACCGCACCGGTGTTGTCAGTCACGGTCCCGTTGATACGGCCCCGGAAATCTTGCGCCATGGCCGGGCTGGCAGCCGCCAATAACGCGACCAGCACCAGACACCACGAAATCGCTCTACTCATTTTTTATCCTCCGCCGACGAATTCCAGATCAAACGTGGGGTTTCTTCCGAATTATTCAATTCAGCAAACGGAGTACCAGCTGGGCGGAGGCGAGTGATGCGTTTCGCATGGTAGAAATCGCCATTCGTCTCCTGAATCTGCTGCTTCGGCCCCGATCAGAAAAAGACATACGCTGACGATTCGGATTTCCGAATCCACCAGTGACGAAATTTTGGTTTTTTGAAAGGCGGCTTGTCGTTAGTCTTGTCGTAACGCCGTGAGCGGATCGACGCGTGAGGCGCGCCACGCCGGGAGATAACTGGCTGACGCGCCGACCGCCAACAGCACCGCCATGGCGCCGGCGACGATCCACGGATCGTTCGGACTGACGTCAAACAGCATCGTGCCGACCATCCGCGCGGCGGCGACGACCACCGGCACGCCGATCGCGAGTCCAGCGATCATCAGCAGCAGCGATTCCCGGAACACCATCCACAACACGCGCGGCCGGGGCGCGCCGAGCGCGAAGCGGAGGCCGAGCTCCGCGGTGCGTTGCTTGACCGCGTACGACATCAGTCCATACAACCCGAGGCACGCCAGCGCCAGCGCCAACACGCCCAGCACCGTCGTCAGGCGCGCGACGAGGCGTTCCTGGCGGAGCGAGTCGAAGGCGAGCTCGGCGATCGCGGCGACCCGTGCCACCGGGAGCTTCGGTTCGCCATCCCGCATTGTTGTTCGCAGCGCGTCGGCGATGGTTTTGGGATCGCCGGTGGTGCGCAGATGGAGGGTGCCGACGTAGATTGGCTTCTGGTTGAACGGATAGAACACCATCGGCGACGCGGCCTCGCGCACGCTATTGACCCGCGCGTCGCGGACCACGCCGATGATCTCGGTATCGGGTTTGTCGTACCCGAATCGCTCGCCAATCGGATTGCGATCCTTGAAATACGCCCGCGCCATGGCTTCATTGATGACGGCGACGGCCGCGCCGCTCGTGGTGTCGAGCGGATCGAAGTCCCGGCCGGCGACGATCGTCATACCGACGACTTCGAAATACCTGGGGCCGACGCGATTCTCCTGAGTCACCACCTGTTCGCCCTGTTGAGGCGTGTAACCGGCAATCGTGATGTCGGAACTGGATCGGCAGCCGGTCATCAAGCCGCACATGGCAACGGTCGCGGACTCCACACCCGGAATCGCCTCGGCGCGTTCGATGATGCGCTGATACAGCGCCGCCAACTCGCCGGCCTGGTAGCCGCCGACACTCGGATTGATCGCGGCGCCCAGCACTTTCGGCTCGTAACCGAGCGGAAGCGACGTGAGGTTGCCGAAGCTGCGCAGGAACAGGCCCGCGCCGACCGCGAGCAACAACGACAGCGCGACCTGCGCCACCACCAGCATTTTCGCGAGGCTGAGCCGGGCGCCGTGATGCGTGCCGCGGCCGCTGGCCTTGAGCGCGGCACTCAGTGACAGGTCGGTCGCGCGCCACGCGGGCGCGAAGCCAAACAGCACGCTGGTCAACAAGGTGACGAGCGCCGTGAAAATCAGGACCGTCCGATCGATGCCGACCGGGAAGGGAAGCGGCCCGGTGGCCACGCCCATGGTCATGCGGACCAGCAACTCGCTCGCCAGTGGCGCAATCGCCAGGCCGACGATCGCGGCGACGATGCCGAGCAGCAGGCTTTCGATCAGCAACTGTGTCATGACGCGCGCGCGGCTGGCGCCGATCGACAGCCGCACCGCCATCTCGCGTTGACGGCTGGTGGCACGCGCCAGCAGCAGGTTCGCGGTGTTGGCGCACGCGATCAGCAACAGCAGCGCGACCATCGCCATCAACGCCACCAATGGCGTGCGGAATTGCGTTCGCAGCGTGGACGAGCCATGCGCGAAGGATTCGAGGATCAACGATCGATCGAGCGCCAGCTTGCGCTGTTCCCGATCGCCGATCTGATCGACCTCCTTCAGCAGGAGCGGCCGATGCACGGCGTTGAGGGCCGCGGCTTCCTGACCATCGGCCCGATCCGCGCGCACCAGCAGATCGAGCCAGCGCACGCCGTCCTGCGGGATCCACGGCTGCGTGGGGTCGGCGTTGTTGGCGCTGAAGTTCTGCGTGTATTTGATGTCCGCCTGCATCATCAGCGGCACCCAGGCATCGACGGGGGACTCGAGCCACACGCCGGAGAATCCCGGCGGCGCGACCCCGACGATCGTGAATCGCGCGCCGTTGAACGTCAGGTCGCGCCCGAGTACGCCGGCGTCGCCGTTGAACCGGCGATGCCAGTAGGCGTCGCTGATCACGGTCACCGGATGCCCGCCGATGTTCCGGTTGTCGCCGGGCTCCAGGAACCGGCCGAGCGCCGGCACGACCTTCAGTACTTCGAAGAACTCGCCCGAGACGAGTTGCAGCCGCGCGGTTTCAGGTTCGCCCGACGGCAGCTGCGCGCGAACGCCGGTGACACGGCTCATCGCGGCCAGGCCGTTCGGGACCGGGAACCCGGCCCGCAGATGATCGAACAGGGGATACGAGATGCGCTGCGAGATTGGCAGCCGCGATTGATAACGCACCGCATGCAGCTGTTCAGGCTGCGGGACCGGCAAGGTGCGGAACAGGAGCGCGTTGGCGACGGAAAAGATCGCGCTGTTCGCGCCGATGCCGGCGGCGAGCGAGAGCACGACGACCAGCGTGAATCCGGGGTTCGCGCGCAACATGCGCGCGCCGTAGCGCACGTCCTTGAGCACGGCGTCGATGCTGGACCCGGTGCGCTCTTCGCGCACGCGTTGCATGATGCCATGCACCTGTCCGAGCTCCAGGGTGGCGGCGCGCCGCGCCTGTTCGACGGAGAGGCCGGACGTGATCTTCTCGTCGACGAGGATGTCGAACACGGCGCGGACTTCGCGATCGAGCTCGCGGTCGACGCGATCGGTGTGCCGCAGGTTACGCCAGAGACTCAGCAGGCGAGCAAGCATGGATAGTCCTATCGGATGTCGATACGAGCAAAGTCTAATACAGGTTCCGGGGGGCGGTCCTAGTTCTTGATGAGTTCGCGGAGGCGGGCGAGCTCGATGCTGCGCTGATGCCGCATCGCGCGATCCGTGGCCACGAGCCACGCGATGAAGGCGAGGTGGGGGACCGCCATCATGCTGAACTCGATCGCGATCGGACGCGGCAACAGGACGGCCAGGTAGTTGATGACGGTCGCCAGCAAAAACACTGGGACGAATAACGGATGTCCACCGACGCCGGGGACCGCGCCAAAGCTCATCGCGACGCGCTCCCAGGACGGCGTCTCGCGGAGCGGACGGCCCGGCTCCGCGTCTTCCTCGTAGAACACCTGCAGATACCGCCCGATGCGCTCGGCGCCGAAGTGTAAAGGCCTGATGACTTCGAAGGTTACGAGGAGAATCAGCAGCGGAATGGTTGCGGCGACCGGATAGGGCAGCAGCACCAGCACGGCCGTCAGGATGACGGCCCAGATCCCGAGCCCTGCCAGCGTAAGGACGGGCCTGAGGGCGCCGCGTTGGGCGATGGTCCGCCGAAGCACGAGGTACTCGGATCGTCGCGGCCGTTTCATTAGGCCAGCAGTGTAATCCATACCCGCTAAACCCTATTGCTTATTGGAGATAGTCTCGTTACAATCCGGCTTAACTTTCGATGGCGAAGCCCAATTACCTCAAGCAAATAGCCGTGTCGCTGGCGCTCGCCGCCATGACATTGAGTTCTGCGCAAACGACGTTTGCTGCGCAGACGGCTGCGGCCTCGCCCACCAAGAAGACGCCGGCTCGCGCGTCGGCAAAGCGTCCTGCCGCCGCGAAAGCTGCCGCCGCGAAACCCGCCGCCAGAAAGAAAGCCGCCTATTCGCCGGCCACCGCGCGTGCCCGTCGCGTGCAACTCGCGCGCGCCCGTGAATCCGCCCGAGCGCGCGAGCTGCGCGAAGTGCAGACGCCGCGCTTCCGCGTCGACGAGTACGGCCGCGAAGTGCCCGACGTGCGCGCCGAAGCCGCGATCATCTACAACCCGGAAACGGGCGAAGTGCTCTGGGAAAACCACTCGAAGGATCAGCGCTCGATGGCCAGCATCACCAAGGTGATGACCGCGCTGGTGTTCCTCGAGAGCAACACGCCGTTGTCGACCATGGTGACGGTGCAGACCGCGGATGTGTCGCACGCCTCGACCACCTATCTTCGGAAGGGCTACGTGCTGCCCGCGGAAGACCTGCTCAACTTCCTGCTGGTCGGCTCCGACAACGCGGCGGCGCGCGCGCTCGCCCGTAACTCGGTGCTCGGCTACGACGCGTTCATTCAGCGCATGAACGCGAAGGCCAAGGAACTCGGCCTCGAGAACACGGTCTACGCGGACCCGTCGGGGCTGCTCGCGGAAAACATGTCGTCGGCATACGACCTGGCGCGCTTGATCGCGTATGCGGCCGCCGATGAGCGCATCGGCGCCATCATGCGCAAGAGCTCGTTCACCACGCACATCGGCAAGAGCGACATCACCGCGCACAGCACCAATCAGATCGTGCGCGCCGGCGACATCGACGTCGTCGGTGGCAAGACCGGTTTCATCGGCCGTTCGGGTTACTGCCTCGCCACCTTGTTGCGCTTGCCGCAGTCCGGCCAGCAGGTCGCGTTCGTGGTGCTCGGCGCCAAGACCAACGCCAGCCGCTTCTGGGAAACGCGTCACCTCTTCAACTGGATGACGACCCGCACCAAGGCGCTGCTCGAAGGCGACTTCCAGCAGCACCAGGACCAGCAGCACCAGCAGTAGTCAGCTCTGGGACTTCATCACCGCCGCGTCCAGCGGCAGTGTCGCAATCACGTCAGCGTAGGGCAGTAACGGACGGGTCGCTTTGCGCGTATCGAGCGCCTTGATGTAGCGCCCGCATGGCGAACAGATCGCCACGCGATACATGCCATCGGGCGTCGCCATGGACTTGATGCGGGTGCGATCGTCGTTGCCGCAGTACGGACACGCGATCGGATTGAAGGCCCAGCGCACGTGGCAGCGGCCGCACACCAACTGGCGATCGCCGCCCATTGTGATCACCGAGAATTCCGGTTCGGCCGCGCAGACCGGGCAGATGCGGCGGCCCCAGCCATCGAGGCTGACGCGTTGCTGCAATACTTCGGCGGTGCGCTGCAAATACGGCCGCGCCGCCCACCCGAGCACTTCATCGAGCATTTCTATCTCGAGCGCCGGCCGTTGCTCGAACCAGCCGCGCATCACGTCGGGCAGCGTCGGGCTCCGGCCGACCGAATGCAGCGCGGCGGCCGCGGCTGCATCGATCACCTCGTGCCGGCGCAAGACGTCGGTGACCTGGCGGATCAACAGCCGCACATCATTCCAGTCGAACGCAATCTGCTGAAAGTCGAGGAGCGGCTGGCCGCTGGAGAGGCGTGCGGCCAGCGATTCGGCCGACGTGTCAATCCACGGCGTCGTCAGGCGCCCCTGGACGCGCCGCACGGATTCAATCAGGTCGATTTGCAGCGTCGCGGCCGGCGCCAGGGCCGGCTGTTTCTCCGCGAGCGCCTTGAGCTCGATGACATCCCGGGGAAGGACGCGCGACCCGCTTGATGGAGGTCCGGACACGAGAGGATCATACAGCCTTCGGCCGTCAGGCTTCAGCCTTCAGCCGTCGGCCTTCAGCCACTGCGCGGTGCATTAAGCTAGTTCCGCATGCCCCGTCGAGCCCAGAAACCTCCCAAGAAAGTTGTGCGGCCGAAGGCGGAAGCCCAAAGGCCGAAGGCGACGGGCCTTCGCATCCTGATGATCGCATCGGAGGCGCAGCCGTTTTCGAAGACCGGTGGCCTCGCCGACGTAGCCTCGGCCCTGCCGAAGGCGCTCGGCGCACTCGGCCATGACGTCACGCTGATTACGCCGCGGTATCGCGGGATCGCCGACGGACCCGTCGTCGGGCGCGTCTCGATCGAGATCGCGGCGCATCGCTTTCACGCCAGCCTGATCGAAGGCTCAGCGGAAGGCGCTGGGCCCGCCGAAGCTGCCGAGCGAAGGCGGCCGCGCGTGCTGTTGCTGGATTGTCCGGAGCTCTACGATCGCGCGGGCATCTACTACGACGCGCAAGGTGACTTCGCCGATAACGCCGTGCGCTATGCGTTTCTTTCGGCTGCCGCGATCGACTGGGCCTCGCAGCAGCCCGACCCGTTCGACGTGATCCACGGTCATGACTGGCAGGCCGGACTCGCGCCCGTTTACGCTCGCCCCTTAGGCACCCCAGGCACCGTACGCACTGTACGCACGTTACGCACCCCCACGGTGTTTACGGTTCACAACCTGGCGTATCAAGGCGTGTTTGAAAAGAGTTGGGTGCCGCGGCTAGGTTTGCGATGGGACGACTTCACGATGCAGGGCTTCGAATTTTTCGATCGCCTGAGTTTCATGAAGGCGGGGCTCAACTTCGCCGATGCGATCACCACCGTCAGCCCGACTTACGCGCAGGAGATTCAGCGTCCGGAGTACGGGTACTCGCTTGACGGCGTCATCGGTGCGCGTCGCGATCGACTGGTCGGCATCCTCAACGGCATCGATGACGACGAGTGGAATCCGGCCGCGGACCGGTTGCTGCCCGCGTCGTTCGATGCGGATCGCCTCGACGGCAAGGCCGCGTCGAAGCGCGCGCTGCTTGAAACGTTTGGTTTTACCGTCACCGATGAATTGATGGCGCGGCCGATCATCGGGATGGTGTCGCGGATGGTCGATCAGAAGGGGCTGGATCTGATTGCCACCGTCGCCGGCGATCTGGTGGCGCTCGACGCGACGTTCGTCATCGTCGGCACGGGCGAGCGGCGCTACCAGGACATGTGGGCGGGCCTGTCGCGATGGCGTCCCGATCGCGTCGGCGTGTTCGTCGGCTTCGACGAGCGTCGCGCGCACCTCGTTGAAGGCGGCGCCGACATCTTCCTGATGCCGTCGCGCTTCGAGCCGTGCGGATTGAACCAGATGTACAGCCTGCGGTATGGCACCGTGCCGGTGGTTCGCGCCGTCGGCGGCCTGGTCGATACGGTGAAGCCGTACAACCCGCGTAACGGCCAGGGCAACGGCTTCATGTTTGCCGACTACCACCCGGCGGCGATGATGCAGGCGCTCAACGCCGCGCTGGCCGCGTTCCCGAACAAGAAAATCTGGACGCGCCTCCAGAAGAACGGCATGAAGGCCGACTTCTCGTGGGGCCGTTCGGCGGCTGAATATGTCAAAATGTACAGGCAATTAGGGCGGCGGAACGCGTCCGGTCGCGCGGCATCAAAGACACAGAGGTAGGACAAGCATTCATGGCATCTGAGAAGGTCAAGACGTTTACGGACGCAAATTTTGGCGATGAAGTGAAGAACGGCGTCGTCCTCGTGGATTTCTGGGCAACCTGGTGCGCACCGTGCCGCCGCATTGCGCCGCTCGTCGACCAGCTGGCCGAGGAATACGCCGGCAAGCTGACCGTCGCGAAGGTCGACATCGATGAAAACCCCATGACGCCGAGCAAGTTCATGGTGCGCGGCATTCCGACGTTGCTGCTCTTCAAGGATGGCGAATTGAAGGAAACGATCGTCGGTCTGGAAACCAAGGATCGCCTGACGCAGGTCATCAGCAAGCATCTGTGAATACCCAACAGCAGGTCATCATCATCGGATCCGGCCCCGCCGGACTGACGGCGGGACTCTACGCGGCGCGCGCCAACCTCAAGCCGCTGATCATCGAGGGCATCGAGGCCGGCGGTCAGTTGATGCTGACCACGATGGTCGAGAACTGGCCGGGCTATCGCGACGGCATCATGGGCCCCGACCTGATGACCGAGCTGCGCGCCCAGGCCGAACGCTTCGGCGCGGAGATCATCCAGGGCGACGTCTCGTCAGTGGACTTGTCGAAGCGGCCGTTCACGGTCAACGTCGACAGCACCAAGTACACCGCCGAGGCGCTGATCGTCGCGACCGGCGCGTCAGCGAAGTGGCTGGATCTCGGCGTCGACAAGAAGTTGTCGGGCCGCGGCGTGTCGACGTGCGCGACCTGCGACGGATTTTTCTTCAAGGGCCTGCCCGTGGCCGTGATCGGCGGCGGCGACACCGCGATGGAAGAGGCGATCTACCTGTCGAAGCTCGCGACCAGGGTCACGGTGATTCATCGCCGCGACACGCTGCGCGCGTCAAAGGTGATGCAGGACAAGGCAATGGCCTCGCCGAACATCTCGTTCATCTGGAACAGTGAAGTCGTCGACATCAAGGACCTCGACCAGGGCAAGGTGACGTCGCTCGTGCTGCGCGATACGCAGAACGGCGCGATCAGCGAGCTGGCCGTGGACGGCGTGTTCATCGGCATCGGCCACGTGCCGAACACGGCGCTCTTCAAGGGGCAGTTGGCGATGCACGACAACGGCTACCTGAAGACGCACAGCGGATCCCGCACGAGCGTGCGCGGCGTGTTTGCCGCCGGCGACGTGCAGGATCACGTCTATCGACAGGCGGTCACCGCCGCCGGCTCCGGCTGCATGGCCGCGATCGATGCGGAAAGATTCTTGTCGGGAACGCTACACGAGAGTCACGAGACCGTCGAGGCGAGCCTCTAGGCAACCGTAGAGGCGAGCCTTTAGGCTCGCCTGCGCAGGCGGGTCTGAAGACCCGCCTCTACGTCAATCAATCCAGCCGCCGCCAAGGACTTCTTCGCCTTCGTAGAAGACCACGGCCTGGCCGGGCGTAATCGCACTCTGGGGCGCATCGAATTCCAACTCGATGCGCCCTTCGTCCGTACCGCGGACTCGCGCCGGCGCCGCAGCGTGACGATGCCGGATCTGCGCGCTGGCGCGCAGCCAATCGGAGGGAGCATCGCCGCCAATCCAATTCACGCCTGAGGCCGTCAACTGCGTGCGGCCGAGCGCCTCGCGCGATCCGACGACGACCTGCGCCGCGTCCGGCTTGATCTCGAGCACATACAACGGCTCGGTCGACGACAACCCGAGGCCCTTGCGCTGGCCGATGGTGAAGCGATGCACGCCGCCGTGGGTGCCGAGCACGCGGCCGCCGGGATCGATCACCGTGCCCGGCCTCGCGGCGTCCGGCGCCCGGCGTTCGATGAACGCCGCGTAGTCGCCGTCGGGGATGAAACAAATCTCCTGGCTGTCGGGCTTCGACGTGACGTGCAGGTTGAGGCGCTGCGCGTGCTCGCGGACGCTGTCCTTGTCGAGATGCCCGACGGGAAACGCCGCGCGCGACAACTGTTCCTGCGTCAACGAAAACAGGAAGTAGGTCTGGTCCTTCGAATTATCCGCGCCGCGATGCAGGTGATAGCGGCCGCCGGCATCGCGCGTAATGCGCGCATAGTGGCCCGTCGCCAACTGCTCCGCGTCGTAGGCCCTGGCGCGATCGAGCAACTCCGCGAACTTCAAGTCGCTGTTGCAGTGCGAGCACGGGATCGGCGTGCGCCCCGCCACGTACTCGCGCACGAAGTTGGCGATGACGTGCTCGCCAAACTGCGATTCGAAATTGACGATGTAGTGGGGGATGCCGATGGTGGCGGCGACGCGCCGGGCATCGTAGAGATCGTCGATCGTGCAGCAGGTGCCGAACGCCCGCTGGCCGGAGTCGGTGACCTGGCTGTTGTCGTAGAGCTGCATCGACACACCGATGACGTCATGACCCTGCTCGGCGAGCAGGGCCGCGGCCACGGATGAATCCACGCCGCCGGACATGGCGACCACGATGCGCATTACAAAGGTCTTAGGGTCCTAGAGTCCCAGGGTCTTAACTATTTTCTTCCGCCGACGGTCGTCAGGCTTCTCAGCTTCTCGACGAGCGGCGGCAACACCGCCAGCACGCGGTCGACATCGGCGTCCGTGTTGCTGGTGCCAAAGCTGAAACGAATCGATCCCAACGTGCGATGGTGGGGAAGACCCATCGCCTTCAACACGTGGGACGGTTCGAGGGTGCCCGATGAGCACGCCGATCCCGACGACACGGCAATGCCCGCGAGGTCGAGGCCGATCAGGATCGACTCCGCCTCAATGCGATCGATGCTGATGTTCGTCGTATTGGCGACGCGCGGCGCCGCCGCGCCGTTTCGTTCGGTGCCGCTGACCGAGGCGAGAATGCCGGCTTCCAGCCGATCGCGCAAGGCCGCGAGGCGTGGCTGGTCGTCGATCGTCTTGCGCGCCGTAAGTTCCGCGGCCACGCCGAATCCCACCAGTGCCGGCACGTTCTCCGTGCCCGCGCGCCGGCTGCGCTCCTGCCTGCCGCCGGTGATCGGCGTGATCAGGCGCACGCCGCGCCTGACCCAGAGGGCGCCGGTGCCTTTCGGTCCGTAGAATTTATGGCCGGCGATCGTCAGCAGGTCGACGCCGAGCGCGCGCACGTCGATACCGATCTTCCCGGCGCTCTGCACCGCATCGGTGTGGAACAACGCGCCGCGCTCATGCGCGATCGCCGCGAGCGCCGCGATCGGTTGAATGGTGCCGATCTCGTTATTGGCGTGCATCACCGAGACGAGCGCGGTGTCGTCGGTGACCGCATCGCGGAGCCGATCGATCGACACGATGCCGCTCGCATCAACCGGCACCAAGGTCACGCGCCATCCGCGTTTCGCAAGCGCCTTCGCGGTATTAAGCACGGCCTCGTGCTCGATCGCGCTGACGACGAGATGTGTGCGTCCGGAAACTTCGAGCGCATCGGCAGCGCCGCGAATCGCGATGTTGTCGCTCTCCGTTCCGCCGGCGGTGAAGACCACTTCGGAGGCATCGGCACCGATCAATGAGGCGACTTGGCCCCTGGCCTGGTCGAGAGCGGCTTTGGCCTGTTGACCGAAATGATGCACGCTGGACGCGTTCCCCCACACGTCGCGCATGGCCTGGACCATCCGATCCGCGGCCAGCGGGTCGAGCGGTGTGGTCGCGTTATGGTCCAGATAGATGCGCATGGGGTTGAATTCTCGATCGTAACATTCCTGCTAACCCTCAGCAATAAAAGGAGTAGACAACCGTTTGCAGGGGCTTCTATACTGGCCAGACTCAACACCGAAGCCCCCTTCCCCGGGTTTCAAAACAGTAAGTTTTTGTAGGCACCCTCGAGCGGGATTTCCAGTAACGAGGGGGAGGTTTTCAGCGATGTGGAAGCGTGACGAGTCGGTAAAACCGGCTGCAGCTCCGGCGCCAACTCCGGCGGCTGCGCCTTCGGCGCCTGCTGCCGCTGCGCCGGGCGCGGAGCCGCGTGCTCAGCTTGCTCAACTTGGGAGGGACATGGTGAATATCGGGAAGTCAGTCGTGATCAAAGGCGAGCTGAGCGGCAGTGAAGATCTCACCATTGAGGGACACGTCGAAGGACGTATCGATCTGAAGGACAACGTCCTGACGATCGGACCGAATGGCAAGATCAAGGCTGAAGTGTTCGCCAAGGCCGTGGTGGTGCTCGGGGAAGTGACCGGCAACGTCACGGCGTCTGAAAAGGTTGATATTCGCGACAACGGATCGGTGGACGGTGACATTGCGTCGCCGCGCGTCGCCATTGCCGAGGGCGCCCACTTCCGTGGCAGTGTCGACATGCAGCGCGCCGGCCAGCAGAAGGCGCAGCAGCCGCAACAGCAGCAGGCCAAGCCCGCGAATCCGCAGCAGGGTGGCCAGCCGCAGCAACAGCCGCAGGGACAACCCGTTCGCGCCTGATAGCCGATGGCCGACAACTCGCGTTCGTTGACGGATTTGTTCGGGATGTTCGGGCCGCGCCGGGTCACCGATGCGGCCGCGACCCCGGACACATCCGTCACGAACGTGGCCGAGTCGGCGTACCCCACCAAGGCGCTGCACAAGTTCCTGGCCAGCCTCCAGGCCACCGAAGGCCCGCTGCTCCTCGACCTCGGCCCCGTCGTCGGCAGCAACGTCGCGTTTTTCGGCGAACAGCTTGGTTGCCGCTTGCGCGTCGAGGACGTGGCCAAGGATATCGATCAGCACGTCAAGGAGAACAAGCTCGAGCAACTGCCCGAGTTCTTCGCCACCCGGTTCAAGGAAGCGCCGGGAACGGTGGATGGCATCCTCTGCTGGGACGTGCTCGACTATCTCGATCGCCCCGCGGCGCAGGCACTTGCGACGGCCCTGTCGTCGTTGTTGCGGCCGGATGGATGCCTGCTCGGGTTCTTCAGCACCGCGGAGCAGCGCGATCCGGTCTACACCAAGTACGTGGTCGTCGATGACGCGACCCTGAAGTACCGCACCTATCCGGCTCCCCGCCCGCGCCAGCGCAACCTGCTCAATGGCGACATCATCAAGTTGTTCAAGGACCTGCGCGTCACCGATTCGTTCCTGATGAAGAGCAAAGTGCGAGAGATGCTCTTCCGCAAGCCGGCCGCCCGCACGTAACAGTTGTAAGATCGGGCGTGCCTCGTCCGATCGTCGCCCTCCTTACCGATTTCGGCACCAAGGATCATTACGCCGGCACGCTCAAAGGCGTGGTCCTCGGCGTGTGTCCCGACGCCACCCTGGTCGATATTGGCCACGACATTCCCGCGCACGACGTCATGGCGGGCGCGCTCGAGCTGGCCGCCTGCTATCGATACTTTCCGCACGGCACGATCTTCCTGGTCGTCGTCGACCCCGGCGTCGGATCGTCGCGGCGCGGCATTGCCGCGGACCTCGGGGACTACAAGTTCGTCGCACCCGATAACGGGGTGTTGTCGGCGGTGTTTCGCGAAGCGCCGCCGAAGAAGGTCGTGGAACTGAGCGAACGCAAATACGCGCTCCCGACCGTCAGCCGCACGTTCGAGGGGCGCGATCGCTTCGCGCCGGCGGCGGGCTTCCTGGCGAAGGGCCTCGCCCTGGTGTCGCTCGGCAAGGGCCTGTCGAACTATCAATCGATCGAGCTGCCGCAGCCGCGGATCAACGGCGCGGAACTGGGTGGGGAGGTGGTCCGGGTCGATCGATTCGGGAACCTGATCACCAATATCGATCGCCGGACGTTCGAGCAGTTTGCCGGCGGCGGATCGATCGCGGTCGTGGTGGGCGGCCGCGAGATCCCGCGGGTGGTCGCGACCTATACGGACGCGCCGGCTGGTGAATTGTGCGCATTGTTCGGCAGCACTGATCACCTCGAGATTGCGATTAACGCCGGTGATGCCGCAACGACCCTGGCTCTCGGCCGGGGCGCCGCGGCAATTGTGCGTCTCGTGAGATAATCAACCGTTTTGTCCAATCAGCAATCGGCCATCTGACATCTAAAATGGAATCAGATCTCTCGCTAGAGTTCCTTCGCGTCACCGAACAAGCCGCCGTGGCCTGCGCCCACACCATGGGGCAGGGCGATCGCCACGGCTCCGACCAGGTCGCGGTCGAAGCGATGCGCCGCGAAATGGACACCGTGCCGATCGACGGCACGATCGTCATCGGCGAAGGCGAGCGCGATGAAGCGCCGATGCTGTTCATCGGCGAGAAGGTCGGCATGGCGCAGAAAGACAACGCCAACCGCCGCAAGTGGGATGAGGTCGACATCGCGGTCGATCCCCTCGAAGGCACGAACCTGTGCGCGACCGGCGCCGCGAACGCGATCGCCGTGCTGGCCGCCTCGGAGAAAGGCGGGCTGTTGCATGCCCCCGATCTCTACATGGAAAAGCTCGTCGTCGGTCCGACCTCGAAGCACCTGGTCGATATCGATGCGCCGGTCCGCGAGAACCTGCGCGCGATTGCGCGCAGCCTCGGCCGCCAGGTCGATGAGTTGACGATCGTGGTCCTCGACCGGCCGCGGCATGAAAAGTTGATCGCCGATATTCGCGCCACCGGCGCCCGCATCCGCCTGATTGGCGACGGCGACTTGTCGGCCGGCATTTCCGCGGCCGTGTCGGGCACCGGCGTGCATGCGTTGATGGGCACGGGCGGCGCGCCCGAAGGCGTGCTGACCGCCGCGGCGATGCGCTGCCTGAACGGCGAAATCTTCGCGCGCCTCGTGGTGCAGAAGCCCGAGGATGAAGAACGCTGCCGCCAGATGGGCATCAAGGACTTCAAGAAGATCTACAAGTCCGAGGATCTGGCGTGCGGCAAGGACATCGTGTTCGCCGCCACCGGCGTGACCGACGGCTCGTTGCTGAAGGGCGTGCAGTTTTTCGGCGCCGGCATCCGCACCAGTTCAGTCGTGATGCAGACCAACCCGCATCGCGTGCGCTTCATCGACAGCATCCAGGTCTACCCGGGGCCATCGGTGAAGATTCGCTTCTGATTTGGACGAGCGTCAGAGTCGACGGAATATCTTCGCGGTCGCTGCCGCCGGCATGATCGGCTTCACCGGCTTTACGCTGGTGATGCCGTTTCTCCCGCTCTACATCGCGGAGCTCGGAACCACCGACCTGCGCGAGATCGCGATGTGGACCGGCCTGACGCTGGGCGCCACACCCACCGTGACCGCCATCAGCGCTCCGCTCTGGGGCCGTGTCGGCGATCGTTACGGCAGTAAAGTCCTCGTCATTCGATCGCTCATCGCCTTCATTCTCACGAAGGCCGCGATGGGGCTTGTCACGGCGCCGTGGCAGCTGTTCGCGTTGCGCGCGTTGCTGGGCGTGTTCGCCGGATACGGCGCGCTGACGATTTCGATGGCCGCGGAATCGGCGCCGAAGGGCAAGCTGGCGCAGGCCATCGGCATGGTGCAGACCGGCCATCGTCTTGGCCCTGCCGTTGGTCCGGTGATTGGTGGATTGCTGGCGCCGATTGTCGGTCTCCGCAATTCGTTCTTCGTGGCAGCGGCGTTTTACGCCATCGCGCTCGTGGCGGTGATCGTCTTCTACAAGGAGCCGCGCGAGCACAACGCGCCTCGCAAGGTCCGTGGCGGCAAGGCGGTGCTGAAGCATCTCATCGAGCTGCCGGGATTCTTGTTGGCGCTCGTCGTGATCTTCGGATTGCAGACCGTCGATCGCAGCTTTGGCCCGGTGTTGCCGCTGTATGTCGCGCAGGTCGGCATCCCGGTGGCTCGCATTCCTATCGTCACCGGCATCCTGTTCTCACTCGGTGCGCTGTCGGCCGCGTTTGGTCATCACCTCGCGGGCGCGCTGATGCGCAAGCATCCCGCCCGACGGATCATCGTCACGGGCACGCTTCTCGCGGCCGCCGCTGTTGGCGTGATCGTGGTCGCCCCGTCGTTGTATTTCGTCGGCGCGGCGATGTTGCTGTTCGGCATCTCGGTTGGGTTCGCAACGACCACCGTTTATGCGGTGGCCGGGTCGTCGTTGCCGGCCGACGCGCACGCCACCGGATTTGGCGTGATGACGACCGCGTCGCTGCTGGGCCTGGCCGTCAGCCCGGTCATCGCCGGCTTCATCGGCGGCAGCGGCCTGCAACTGGTCTTCATGGCGGACGTGGTGTTGCTGGTCGTCGTGGCGGCGCTGGTGCTGCGCGGCTTGAAGCTGCAGCCGACGACGAAGGACGACTCCGGCGACGCGGCTCTGACCGACCCCTGATCCCTGATTAGATCATCCGAAACATCGCCGCCGCGATCAGTGTCGGCGGAATGGCGGCGAGCAGCAATTTCAGTGGATTCACGGTCCCGCCGAAGAATCGGCCGAGCAGCGCCTGTCCCGCTGGATTCGGCGCGTTGGCAATCACGGTCAACCCTCCGCCGGTCACCGCACCTTCGACGACGGCGATCTTGAACGTGTCGGCAAAGTCAGGGACCAGGGTGGCGAGTTTCGTGATTAACGCGTTGTCATTGAAGGCCGTCAGTACCGTCGCTGCCCAGAACAATCCCGTCTGCGTCAGGCTCGACAGCACCGGCGCAATCCACCAGCCCTGCACGCCGCCGTGGACGACGATCCCGGCCAGGAAGAATCCGACGAGCAGCGGGGTCTTGATGTCTGTTTGCGTCTGGTAGGCAGCGGTGGCGCGAGCGAAGCCCAGGAAGAATAAGAATCCGGAAATAAACAGCGCCGGGTAGTGTGAATTGAACACCGTCCACGCCATAAATCCGAGATGCACGATGGTCACCCAGGCCGGGACTGGCAACAAGCCCTGGCCCGCAACGGCATCCTCGGACGGTTGCTCGATGTCGGCCGCCGGGGTCCGGCGTGACAGTGCGTTGAGCTCCGTCCTGAAGAGAAGGAAGTACATCGAGGTCGAAATCGCGATGGCGAGCGCCGATCGCCAGCCGAAGTGGCCGAGCATGAATGCCGTCGTCCATTCCCACTCACGCGCCACGATCAGCACCGGCGGCGCCGCAAAATGGGTCAGCGTCCCGCCAATCGACACGTTGACGAACAGCAGGCCGAGGGTGGCATACCTGAGGCGCGGTGACGGCTCGAGGTCGAAAAACTGCCTCGACAACAGCAGCGCCGAGATGGTCATCGCGGCCGGCTCGGTGATGAACGACCCGAGGAGCGGTCCAACCGTCAGGATGACGATCCACCAGGCGCCCGGCGTGCCGCGGCCCACCATGGCGAGCCTGCGCAGCGCTATCTCGGCCAGGTTGATGATCGGCCGCGTCGAGGCCAGCGCCATGATCACGATGACGAAGAGCGGCTCGGTGTAGTTGACGGTGCCGTTCACGTAGTGCACGGCCGTGTCCCAGCCGTGCGCGAGGATGATGGTGATCATCAGCGGCACGGTCCATAACCCGAACACGACCTCGATTTCGCCGAGAAAATGCAGCACCTCGGCGGCGACGCTCGGATGGGACGGCTGTCCAGCCGCGAGAAGCTGGGCGTCGTGACGATGCTGAACGCGATGCGCCGCAGCCGTGAACCATGAGGCGAAGAACGTATGCAGGACTGCCAGGGCGAAGATGGCCGTCGCGGCGGCATTGAATGGCTCAGTTGCGATTCGCGACTGCAGGACGGCGAGCAATGATTGTCCCGGGAGGGCCGCATAAGCGTCGAGGCTGCGCGGGAACTCCATCAAGGCGTCGTGCATAAGGCTCGACGATTATAGGCCTGAATGTCGATGCTAGAATCGAAGAGGCAATGAGTACACGCCGTCCTGCGCTCGTGGAACGAGCAGCGCTTGTTGGTTTGGTCACCGGCGGAGCGCGGCGTATCGACGCCGAACATTCCCTCGAAGAACTTGGCGGGCTGGCGGAAGCCGCGGGCGCGCGCGTCGTCTTGCGCGTGCTGCAGGATCGACCACGGCCCGATTCGGCGACGTTTCTGGGCAGCGGCAAGGTGGACGTGCTCGCCCAGGCGGCCGCCGAGGCCGACGCCGATCTGATCATCTTCGACAACGAGCTGTCGCCGGCGCAGTTGCGCGAGCTCGGCAAGCGGCTCGATCGCAAGGTCGTCGATCGCACGCAACTGATTCTCGACATCTTCGCCCGCCGCGCCCGGACGCGCGAAGGCAAGCTGCAGGTGGAACTCGCGCAGCTGAAGTACATGCTGCCGCGGCTGGTCGGATCGAGCGAGGCGCTGTCGCGGCTGGGCGGCGGCATCGGCACCAGGGGGCCCGGCGAAACGAAACTCGAAGCCGATCGCCGGCGCATCCGCGTCCGCATGAAAGTCCTCCAGGACGAAATCGACATCGTCCGCCGCCGTCGAACGCAATTGCGCGAGCGGCGACACAAGGTGGACGTGCCGACCGTGGCGTTGGTCGGCTACACCAACGCCGGCAAGACGACGCTCTTCAATCGGTTGACGAACGCCAACGCCGAGGCCTCGAATGCGTTGTTCGTGACGCTCGATCCGCTCGTGCGCCGCGTGGATCTGCCGGATCGCCGGGAGCTCTTGCTGAGCGACACCGTCGGATTCATCGATCGCCTGCCGCACACGCTGGTGGCGGCGTTCCGCGCCACGCTCGAAGAGACGGCCGATGCGGACCTGGTCCTTCACGTCATCGATGCCGCTAATCCCGAACGCGAGCGGCACCTGGCCGCGGTCACGCGCGTGCTCGAAGAAGTCGGCGCGATCGAAGTGCCGCGGGTCGAGGTCTACAACAAGATCGACATGCTCTCGCCCGACGAGCGTCGTCGCGTGCAGGAAGCGGACCCCTCGGCGCTGTTGATTTCCGCGAACAGCGGCGCGGGCTGCGACGAGCTGCTCGAAAGCGTCGCCTCGCGGCTGGCGCTCGATCAGGAGCGCGTGACGATCGAGCTCGATCTGGAGAATCCGGTGCATGCCGACCGCCTGGCCTGGTTGTATCGCCACGCCACGGTACACAGCCACGCGACGATGGGGGCGCGGGCGACGATTGAAGCGGACGTGCCTCGCCGCTTGTTGCCGATGGTCGGCCTTGCCACACCGGAAGTGAAGAAGGCAGGTGGCCGCCGTGGGTAAGTGGAGAGGGCTCGCGTTCGGGCTGGTGTGGCTGGTTACGGCGTGCGCGCCGAAGGCGCCCCCGGTGGTGGCGGGGGCACCGAAGCATCCTGATTTCGTGTTTCCTGTGGCTCCCGCGAACACCGTGCCGGCGTTGACCGCGCGCCTCGATCGCGGCTGGCAGTATTTGCAGCTCGACGATCATCGCAGTGCCGAGAAGGAATTTACCGAGGCATTGAAACAGCAACCGTCGTTCTATCCCGCTGAGACGGCATTGGCGTATCTGGCCATGGCCCGCGGCAACGAGAAGGACGCGGCCGCGCGATTCGAACGAGCGCTCCAGGCCGACCAGGCCTACGTGCCGGCCCTGATTGGCCGCGGACAAGTGTTGCTGGAACTCGATCGCGACGCGGATGCGCTCGCCAGCTTCGAGGCGGCGCTGGCGAAGGATCCGTCGCTGGCCGACTTACGCAGTCGCGTGGACGTGTTGAGATTCCGCGCCACCCAGGACACCCTCGGCCGCGCCAAGGCGGCGGCCGATGCGCGCCGCTGGGACGAGGCGGCGGCGATTTATCGACAAGCGATCATCACCTCGCCCGATTCGTCGTTCCTGTATCGCGATCTGGCGACGGTGGAGCAGCGCGCCGGCCGCCCGGCGGATGCGCTCGAGCATTACCGAAAGGCCGTCGAACTGGATGCGAGCGATGCGAAGTCGCTGGCCGGCATCGGCGTGATCCTCGAAAGCCAGGGTGATGCGATCGGCGCGCTGTCGGCGTTCGAACGCGCGCGTGCCATCGACCCGAGCGAGGCGCCTGACGCGGCGATCGCCCGGCTGCGCGGGGCGGCGGCACTGGCGAAACTGCCGGCCGAGTATCGCGCCATTCCACAAGCATCGTCGGTGACTCGCGCGGCGATCGCGGCGCTGATCGGCATTCGGCTCGAATCGCTGCTCGCCCTCGCGCAACCACGCCAGGCGATCATCACCGACATCCGCGGCAACTGGGCGCAGTCCTGGATCACCCCGGTGGTCCGCGCCGGCGTGATGGACACGCTGGCGAACTACGAGTTCGATCCCTCGCACCAGGTGCGGCGCGGCGAGCTGGCGACGACCGTGTCGCGCCTGCTGACGTTGATTGCCGCCTCCAAACCGGAGCTGGCGAAGAAGTGGCAGGGGGCCCGGGTGGCGATCAACGACGTCGGCTCCACCCACTTGAGCTACCCCGCGGTATCCACCGCGGTGGCCGCCGGGGTGATGCCGCTCGTCGCCGGGAACTTTGAATTGCTGCGCGGCGTCACCGGCACTGAAGCCATGGACATCATCAGCCGCCTCGAAGCCCTGGCCCGCCCATGACCACGCAGGTCTTCACCATCGCGAACCAGCTGACGCTGCTTCGCATGCTGCTGATCCCGGCGTTCGTGATCCTGACCCTTTATGGAGAATTTGGCTGGGCGCTCGCGGTGTTTGCGTTTGCCGGCCTCACCGATCTGCTTGACGGCGTCGCCGCGCGAGCGGCGGGGCAGAAGAGCGAGCTTGGCGCGTGGCTCGATCCCGCGGCCGACAAGTTACTGCTGGTCACCACCTTCATCGTGTTGACGCTGCCCAACATCGGGCTGGTCAATCGCATCCCGTTATGGCTGACCATCCTGGTGATCAGCCGAGACGTGGGCATCGTGCTGACGGTCGCGATCGTCAACCTGGCGGTCGGTCCACGCACCTTCAAGCCGTCACCGCTGGGCAAGCTGGCCACCGCGCTCTTCATGTTCGCGTGCGTGGTGGTGATGCTGTTCAACTATCTCGGCTACCACTCGAGGTTCGTCGACGCCGCGATCTGGGCGTCGCTGGTCATCACCCTGGCGTCAGGCGTGGATTACGTCTGGCGGATTGCCAAGATCATCAACAAGTAGCACCCGCTATTCGTGGCGCAGCGCCTCGACCGGATCGAGGCCGGCCGCGCGCCGGGCCGGCAGATAGCCGGCGATGATGCCGATGCCGACCGAGGTGAGCAGGCCGGCGCCCACCGCCCACAACGGCGGCGCCGCAGGAAAGGTCGGTGTCAACGACGCCACGATCAGGCCGATCGTCGTCGCAATCAGCACGCCGATGAGACCGCCAAGGCCGCTCAGGATCGCGGCTTCAATCAGGAACTGCCGGCGCACGTCACGGCGGCGCGCGCCGATGGCCAGCCGCACGCCAATTTCTCGGGTCCGTTCGGTGACGCTAATCACCATCACGTTCGCGATGCCGATGCCGCCAATGGCAAGACTGACCGCGGCCAGCGCGATCGTCGCCAGGAAGATCTGCAGGCCGATGCGGTCGAACTGCGCGATGATCTGGTCGGCGGAGTTCATCGAGAAATTATCCGGCGCGTCGGGCGGAATCCGCCGCACCACCCGCAGGATGGCGCGCGCCTCGTCGCGCGCCTGTTCGCGCCGCCCGGGTTTGGCGCGCACGTAGAGGACCAGGTTCCGGGCGTCGGGGAACTTGCGCCGCGCCGTGGTCACCGGAATCGCGATGACGCTGTCGTTGCGGTTCTCGCCGAAAAACGTGCCCTTGCGCGGCGCCAGCACGCCGACCACGAAGTAGCGATCGCCCCCGAGCAGGAAGGCGCGGCCAATCGGCGAGGCGCTGCCGAACAACGCGCGCGCCACCGCCGAGCCGAGCACGGCCACCGGCGCGTCGACGCGCGATTCCATCTCCGTCAGCGCCCGGCCTTCGAGGAAGTCCGCGCCGACGACATCGTGAAAATTCGGCGAGACGCCTTCCACCAAGACGGTGTCGGATTCGTTGGTGCCGGCGCGCGCCGTCAACACCCGCGATCCAGTGGCGACCGGGACGATCAGTTCCAATGCGACGTCACGAATCGATCCGCCCAATCGCGCCAACTGGACGGCGTCGCTCGGCACCAGTTGCGGACGCGCCACGTCGAACTCGGTCGGCGCCGAGTACGGATCGCCGTTGAAGTGATACGCAAAGATGTTTTCGGTACCCAACTCGCGGAACAGCAGCGCAATGCTGTTGCGAAGGCCGACCAGCGTCGAGGCCACAATCACCACGGTGACAATGCCGATCACCACGCCAAGGATCGCCAGGCCCGAGCGCGCCGGCTGCGCGCGCAGCGCGTCGAACGCCAGTGAGGCGGCCTGCCGTTCGTTGTCGAGCCAGGTAAACGAGCGGCGCGTGGTCATTCGCTGCGCAGCGCGTTGACGATGTCGAGTTGCGTGGCCCGCACCGCGGGATACCAGCCGGCCGCGAGGCCGCTGCCGGTGGCGGCCATCAGCGCCACCGCAATCGTGTTGACGGAGGTGACCAGCTGGATGGGCAAGAGGGCGGCGACGACGGCCATGAGCAGCAGCGCGGCGGCGACGCCGGCGATACCGCCGCCGAGCGCGAGCAGGATCGACTCGGCCAGGATCTCGCGCACGATTTGCCCACGCCGGGCGCCGACCGCGCGTCGCACGCCGATGTCGCGCGTGCGTTGCGTCACCGACACCAGCACGGTATTGGTCACGACCACGATCGCGGCGAGCAGCGCCATCATCGAGATCGGCGTGGCTGCTGCGCCAATGCGCGTCGACAGGTTGGCGACGAATCCGCGTGCCGCGTCGGGTGCCAGCACGTCGAAGGTGTCGTCAACGCCCGGCCGCAGTGATCGTGCGGCCCGCATCGACGTGCGCGCATGATCTTCTGCGGCGAGCGGTGAACCGCTGGGACTCTTGGCGAAGATCTGCAGGCTGCGCGGCGCCCCGAACGCCCGCTCGTAGGCGCGCAGCGGGATCCACACGTACTTGTCAACCGAACCGGCGCCGCCGCTGCCGATGCGGCCTTGCTGCCCGATGACATCGAACCGGCGCCCGGCGATGCGGATGGATTGGCCGATCGTGTCGCCTGGCGCGAACAGTGCATCCGTCACGTCGGCGCCGATCACCGCCACCTGCGCGCCGGAACGATCTTCATCCACGGTGAAGAACCGGCCTTCGACAATATTGAGGTCGCGGATCGCCGCGAGCGTCGAAGTCGTACCGGTCACCGCCACGTCGTCGATCTTCCGGCTGCCGCGGGAGACATCGGCCCGCGCCTGCGCATTCGGCGCATAGACGACGCGATCACCCGCATACCGCGACACGTAGCCGAGTTCGGTCCGCGTGATGGGCGGGTTGCGGGCCAGTTGTTCGAGCAGTTGGCGCCGTGGCACCCGGCCTGGTGAGGCGACCTGCGCGATCAGGAAGGTGTCGGAACCAAACGTCCGTGCGGTCGTCTCTTCGGCATACCGCCGCACGCCGTCAAGCGCGGTCACCACGATGACGATGGTGGCGACGGCCACGGCGATCGCGAGCGCGCCGAGCGCCGATCGTAAAGGATTGGCCCGGACCGAGGCCGCGCCCTGGACGATGGCCTCTCTCATGGCGATCAGCGCGCCGAACGATCGATCCGGAGGGCCGCGCCGTCGGCAAGATCGCGCAAGGCCTGGATCGGGCCGGCCACGATCGTCGCACCCTCGGAGACGCCGTCCACTTCAATCGACAGGCCTCCAATGATGCCGCTCGTGACTGGCGTAAAGCGCGCCCGGCCGTCGACGACCGTGAACACGCCCGTCTTCCCGGCGCGTTCGACGACGGATTGCAGTGGAACGGCCAGCACGTTTCGACGCTCGACGGCGATGATCTCGGCGTCGCATGTCAACCCGGGCCGCAGCGGCGTCGTCGTCTTGTCGAGACGCACTTTGACGCGGAATTCGCGGGCCGATGCCTGCGCGCCAACTTGTGGGAGCGCGCTCGCGCCGATCTCGACGATGCGGCCGGAGAAGCGCTGTCCGGCGAGCGCTTCGAGTGTCACCGTGGCCGGCATGCCGTTGGCCAGGCGCATGACGTCCGCCTCGGCGACCTTCACTTCCGCGTTGATGGCACCGAGATCGGAAATGGTCATCAGGATGGTGCCCGGCTGGTTCTGCACGCCGATCACCACCATCTCGCCGACTTCGACGTTGAGCCTGGTGACGACGCCGTCGATCGGCGCCGTAATCTCGGTCTTCGAGAGTTGATCGTTGACGCGCGCCCGCTCGGCGCGTCCCTGTGCGACCCGGCGATCGGTGGCGCCCGCCGCCTCCTGGGCCCGCGCCACCGCTGCCGCCGCGGAGGCGATCTGGGCACGCGCGGCAGAATCGGTGGCGACCAGGCGATCGTATTCGGCGGCGGCGATCAGCCCGGCCTCTCGCAATTGTTTGCCGCGCTCGAGCGCCGTCGCCGATTCCTGCGCGCGTGAGCGAGTCTCGTCGAGCGCCGCCTGTGCGGCGCGCACCTGGGTGGTGGCCGCGCGCGCATCGGCCTCGAGCGCCGCGAGTGACGCCGCGGCGCCGCTCGCGGTGGCGGCCGCTTGCACCGAATCAATGCGTGCCACCACCTGCCCGGCCTTCACCGCGTCGCCCTCTCTGACCGACAGCGAGACGAGACGCCCCATTACGTTGGCGCCGATGTCGGCGTATTGCGACGCGACGATTTCCCCGGATGCGGTCACTTGCGATTGCAGCAGCGGCACGCGCTCCACGACGACGGACGTGACCTCTGTTCCCGCGGACGCCGCGCGCGCCCGCCATCCGATCACCGCGGCGGCGACGATGGCGGCGGCGATCACGAGAAGTGTGGTTCGGCGAGTCAGTGCTGTCATGCGGATAGAGGAGTGGCGGCTGGAGCCGCGAGCAGCGAGGCCAGGACGTCCCGGCGATACGCGAAAATGCGTGTCACGTCCCGTGTCACCAGCCACGAGCTGAGCGGCGCGACCCGCGGCACGTACTCGACGTGATCGATCACGCGTGTGCCCTCAGGTGTGGCTTCGAAACGATGTTCGTGATGCCACCAGCGATACGGGCCGGCAATTTGACGATCGACAAAACGCACGCCCGGCTCCCACGCATCGATGCGCGTGCGCCATGGCACCGGCAGGCCGTAAAGGACAATGCGATAGTCGATCGTAGCACCTTCGTGCATCGCGATCGGCAGCGGCGAGAGGATGCGGAAGTTGATCCAGGGCGGCGTCAGGCGCTCGAGGTTGGCCGCATCCGAGAAGAACTGAAACGCGCGGTCGAGCGGCACCGGCAGGACGGTCTCGCTGTGCAGCGTCTGGATGCCGCGGGGCGGCCGCCGGTCGGCGGCGCGCAGGACCTCAAGCAGCATGGTGCGCCCATAAGCGATCGAGCGCTTCGAGATTGTCGATCTGGCGCGCGCTGGATCCGATCGCGGCATGCAGATCGTCGGCCCGGGCGCCGCCGATCCAGATGTGGACGCGGCCGGCCAGCCGGCGCAGCGCCCGCAGGTCCGATTCAGGCGTCCCGCCGTCAATGGTGGCGGCCAGCACCAGGATCTTGGCGCCGGTCTCGCGCACGGCATCGGCGATATCGGCCGCGGGCAAATCCGGCCCGAGATAGACCACGCCATATCCGGCGGCAGCCGCGAGCACCGCGCCGCAGAGCAGTCCCAGTTCATGGCGATCGCCCGCCGGCGTGGCGAATACCACGCGAGTGGTCCTCGGCAGGCGAGGCATCGATCGCAACAGTGTGCCGAGCACGCCGCGGATGACGCCGGAGACCAGGTGCTCCTGGGCGGGGTTGATCGAGCCGGCCTCCCAGCGCAGCCCGATCTCACGCAGCATCGGCATCACCACCTCGAAGATCAATTCGCCGGGCGCCAGGAGCAGCGCGTAGCGACTGAGCTGCGCATCGATCGCCGGCAGGTCGTACTGCTTCATGGCGCGATACAGCGGCTCGAGGTCGAGGGATGCGGGCGTCGAGGCGCTCGCCAGCTCCGCGTCCTGGCTGCCGTGTTGCAGCCGGCGCAGGGCCGCGTCCGTCAAGCCGGCGATCGTGCCAATCGAGTGGCCGTGCTCAACCAGGGCGGCGAGCAATCGCAGCCGTTCGACGTGACGATCGGTGTAAACGCGGCCCCGGTCGGTTCGTTCAGGGACCACCGCCTGGTAACGACGCTCCCAGGCGCGCAGCGTATCGACCGACAGCCCGGTCATGCGGGCGACCGTGCGAATGGGGTAGTGCGGTGACGCCATCACGCGACCCTCGTCAGTGTGGAGGTAATCCAGGCGGTGCTGCCGCAGATCACGGCGCCCCACGTGAGATCGACCAGCGCGAGCGCCAGCGGCCAGTCTCGCAGGGTCGAGTAATTCGTGAAGTCGTAGACGCCGTAGATGACGATGCCGAGCAGCGCGCCGTAGGCCAGTGCCTCGAGTGGCGTCCGGCTTCGCGCCAGCACGAAGAAGGTCACGCCCGCGGCGAGCAGTGGATAGACCAGCGCCGCCGCCGGCCAAATCGGCGTGAGGTTCCCGCTCGACATCCGCGCCAGCGGCGCCAGGTTCGTCTTGTAGAAACCGTTCATCAGGAAACCGAGCCAAAGCGTATCCAGCACGATGAACGAGACCATGGCGATGCCAAATTGGGCCAGCATGTGTTCATGATATGTCATGGACAGAGATTTGACAACTCGACCGGGTCTTGCTTAGATCGAAGGCGTGATCTCCCTCCCGTCGCGCCGGCAGAACGCCTGGCTGGCCGCCCGCTTTGCCGTGATCCACGTGGCCGCCCTGGCCGTGTTCGTCGTGCCGTTCCGCCCGGCGTTGATCGCGTGGTTTGCCGCCAGTTACCTGGTGCGAATGTTCGGCATCACCGCCGGCTATCACCGTTATTTCAGCCACCGTTCGTACAAGCTCGGCCGCCGCGCACAGTTCCTGATGGCGGCGCTGGCGCAGAGCGCGGGACAGAAGGGCGTGTTGTGGTGGGCCGCGCACCATCGCGATCACCACCGTCATGCGGACTTGCCGGGTGATGTGCACTCACCGCGCCATGGGTTCTGGTGGTCACACGTCGGCTGGGTGCTTTCGACCGAGCGCGATGCCTACGATCCGGTGCGGGTCGCCGACTTCGGCCGCTTTCCGGAACTGCGCTGGCTCGATCGCCATCACTGGATCCCGCTCGCCGGGTTCGGCCTTGCGGCCTGGCTGATCGGCGGCCTGCCGGTATTCGCCTGGGGGTTCCTCCTGCCGACGGTGGCGCTGTATCACGCCACCTTCGCGATCAACTCGGTGGCGCACATCTGGGGCAGCCGCGCGTTTGCGACCGCGGACGATAGCCGCAACAATTTCTGGCTCGCGCTGCTGACGCTCGGCGAGGGATGGCACAACAACCATCACCACTGCCGGTCGAGTTGCCGCCAGGGCGTGGAGTGGTGGCAACTCGATGCGACCTACCTGGTGCTGCGCGGGCTGGTGGCCCTTGGCATCGCTCGCGATCTGCGTCCATTCGTGGTGAGGGATGAACGGATGGCGGCATGAAGCGGATCGCGGTGATTGGCGCCGGCATCTCTGGACTCGCGGCGGCCTATTTGCTCAGTCGCCGCCACCAGGTGTCGCTGTTCGAGCGTGAGCCGCGACTCGGGGGGCATACCAACACCATTCGCGTGCCGTCCGAAGATGGCGCGGTGGCGCTGGACACGGGCTTTCTCGTGCACAACGAGCACACCTATCCCGGCCTGGTGCGACTGTTCCGGGAGCTCGACGTCGAGACCCGTCCGTCGGACATGTCGTTCTCGGTTAGCTGTCCGGTGACCGGCATCGAGTACTCCAGCCGCGGCGCGCTGGGATTCTTCGCCCAGCCTCGCAACGTCGTGCGTCTCGATCACTATCGGTTGTTGCGGGACATCATCCGCTTCAACCGGGAAGCGCCGGCGGTGCTGACGACGCCTGGCGCAGAGGCCTGCACGCTGGGCGCGTTCGTGGCCCGCGAAGGCTACAGTGACGCGTTCACCGCGCGCTACCTGGTGCCGATGACCTCGGCGATCTGGTCGGCGTCGAGCGCCAGCATGGCGGCGTTCCCCATGGGCATGCTGGTCCGCTTCATGCAGAACCATGGCATGTTGTCGCTGGCCTCGCCGATTCCGTGGCGCGTCGTCCGCGGCGGCAGCGACACCTACATTGCGCCGATGACGCGGCCGCTCGCGGACCGCATTCATCGTGGTGCTCGCATCGAGTCGGTTCGCCGCGGCGAGCGCGCCGTCAGCATCGTCTTCGAGGACAAGTCGGCGCAGACCTTCGATGAGGTGGTGTTTGCCTGTCACGGCGACCAGGTGCTGCCACTGCTCGGCGATCCCACCGATGCGGAGCGCGACATCTTCGGCGCGTTCACGACGACGGTGAACGAGACGGTGCTGCATACCGATAGCCGGGTGCTGCCGCAGTCGGCGCGCGCGCGGGCGTCGTGGAACTATCGCCTCGATGGCGGCCCGGAACAATCGCCGTCGGTCACCTACGACCTCAATCGCCTGCAGGGGCTGACCGGGCGCACGCAGTATTGCGTGACGCTCAATCCACGATCGCCGTTGGATCAGTCGATGATCATTCGGCGATTCATCTACCGGCATCCGCGATTTACGCAAGCGGCCATCCACGCGCAAGCGTCATGGGCGCAGGTCAGCGGGCGCCATCGCACGCACTATTGCGGCGCCTACTGGCGCTACGGCTTTCATGAAGACGGCGTGATGTCGGCGCAGCGGGTCGCCAACGACCTGGGGGTGGCGTGGTGATGACCGAGCCGGGCCTGTACGTCGGCACGATCACGCATCGCCGCTATGCGCCCACCGCGCATCAATTCGAGTACGCGCTCTTCATGTCGCTGCTCGACATCGATCGCATCGGCGAATCCCTGTCGGTGTCGTCGTTCACCAGCGTGAATCGATGGAACCTCGCGTCGTTTTACGACGCCGATCACATTGGCGACCCCGCGATGCCGCTTCGCGATCGCCTGCGTGCCAGCGCCGCGGCCGAGGGCCGCGACCTGCCCGATGGCCGCATCTACCTGCTGACGCACCTGCGCTACGCCGGCTACGTCTTCAATCCGATTTCTCTCTACTACTGCTTCGATCGCGACGACGTGCTGCGATGCGTCCTGGCCGATGTCCGCAATACCTATGGCGGGCGTCGCAGTTACTGGCTCGATCCCGCGGACCAGGCCACCCGCCGATTCCGCGCGTTCACCGACAAGCGCCTCTACGTGTCGCCGTACATGGAGATGGAGATGCAGTATGAGTTTCTCCTCACGCCGCCGGCGAATGCGCTGGTCGTGCACATGAACGTGACCCGGCGCGACACCGGCGCCCGCATGTTCGACGCCACGCTGGATCTCGCACGGCGGCCCTGGACGGCGGCCGCCGTCCGCCACACGTTGATCGCCTATCCGTTGATGACCGCGAAGGTGATCGGCGCCATTCATTTCGAGGCCTTGCGGCTCCGCCTCAAGGGACTGTCTCAACTACCGGCGCCACGAGGACGCCACCAATCATGATTCGATCTACTTTCGATCGATGGGCCGAGCGGTCCTTCGTTGCGGCACTGGAGCAGTTGCGCCACGGCTTGTTGACGGTGCGCGCTCCAGGATTCACGCGCACGTTCGGCAACGGCGCCGGCCATGTCGCCGAGCTGCACATTCACCACCGCGGGTTCTTCACGCGGGTGATTGCCGGCGGCGAAATCGCGCTCGGTGATACCTACATGGACGGCCAATGGACCTCGCCCGGCCTGATCTCGCTGGTTCGGCTGATGTTGGCGAATCGCGATGTGCTGACGGCGCTGCCGGCGTGGCTGTCGTGGCTGCCGCGGGCGGTCGAACAGGCGGCGCATTGGCGCCGCGACAATTCCAGGACGGGCAGCCGCCGCAATATTCACGAGCATTACGATCTGGGCAACACCTTCTTCCGGCTGTTCCTGGATCCCAACCTGATGTACTCGTGCGCGGTCTACGAGGATCCGGGTGATTCCCTCGAGTCCGCGCAGGTCAACAAGCTCCGCCTGATCTGCGATCGCCTCGATCTGCAACCCGGCGATCGACTGCTGGAGATCGGCACCGGATGGGGCGGCCTGGCCCTGTTTGCGGCGACGCGTTACGGATGCCACGTCACCACCACGACGATCAGCGCCGAACAACATGCCCACGCGGCCGCGAGGTTCCGTGCCGCCGGTGAGGCCGGCCGCCGGATCGACCTGCGCCTCGAGGACTATCGCGATCTGCAGGGGCGTTTCGACAAGATCGTCAGCATCGAAATGTTCGAGGCCGTCGGCCTGTCGCATTACGACGAGTTCTTCGGCGCCTGCGATCGCCTGTTGGCGCCGGGCGGCACGATGCTGATCCAGACCATCACCGTCGACGACTGGCGCTTCGCCGACTACCTTGCCACGCCCAGCTGGATCGCCAAGCGGATCTTCCCGGGATCCGAATTGGCGTCAGTCTCCGGGATGCTGGCGTCGATGGCGCGGGTCAGCCGGTTCTCGATGCAGCATGCGCGACAGATCGGGCCGCACTACGCGACCACGCTGCGCCAGTGGCGGGAGCGATTCCACGACCGGCTGGACGACGTGCGCGCGATGGGCTTCGATGCCCGATTCATCCGCATGTGGGATCTCTATCTCGCCTATTGCGAAGCGGCGTTCCAGGACCGGCACATCGGCAACATCCAACTGCTGCTGGCCAAGGCCGGCGAGCCAAGGAAGATGGGGGAGGATCGCTGCGAATCAAGTCCGTCCGCGGCGGCCCTGCGGCTTGCCCCGCTGGCTGAATCGATGCCGCCCAAAACGATTAGCGGTGGGGGGGTGAGCGGGGGCCGGAGTCTGCGCCGGTGACGGCGGCACCAGTCCCTCGAGCTTCTTGCGCGTGATGCCGCGTCCGAGGAAGCGTTCGAGCTTCTTCAGGCTGTCCGCGTCTTCATGCGTGACGAAGCTGATCGCATCGCCGATCGCCTGCGCGCGCCCCGTGCGGCCGATGCGATGCACGTAGTCCTCCGGCTGCGGCGGGAAGTCGAAATTGATGACGTGCGAGATGCCGTCCACGTCGATACCTCGCGCGGCAATGTCGGTGGCAATCAACACGCGCACCTCGCCGGACTTGAACCGCTTGAGCGCGGCCAGGCGCTGGCCCTGCGTCCGATTGGAATGCAGCGTCGCGGTGCGGACCCCGGCGGCTTCGAGCTTGCGCGCGATGCGGTCCGCGCCGTGCTTGGTGCGCGAGAACACCAGCACGGATTGCAGCGCCGCATCCTTCAGGAGGTGAATCAACGCCGGCACGCGCCCCGCCGGTGAGACTTCGACGACGTACTGCGTGACGGCTTCGGCGGGTGTCGACCGTGCGCCAACCTCCACCTGCACCGGCGTCCTCAGCACGTCCTTCGCGATCTTCTCGATGTCCTTCGACATCGTCGCGGAAAACAGCAGCGTTTGCCGCGTCGCGGGCGTCTTCGCGACGATCTTGCGAATCGCCGGCAGGAAGCCCATGTCGAGCATGCGATCGGCCTCGTCGAGCACGAGGACCTGCAGCCCGGAGTAGTCGACGTGTTTCTGTTCGGTGAGATCGAGCAAGCGGCCCGGGGTTGCGACGACGATATCGACGCCCCGGCGCAGCGCCTGCACCTGCGGGGCTTCGCCGACGCCGCCGTACACCGTCGCATAGCGAAGCGCCAGGTGTTTACCGTAGGCGCGGACGTTCTCTTCGATCTGGGCGACGAGCTCGCGGGTCGGTGCGATCACCAGCACGCGCATGCGGCGTTGGGCCGGCGCGGCGGCGAGGCGCTCGAGCAGCGGCAAAACGAACGCGGCGGTCTTGCCGGTGCCGGTTTGCGCGATGCCGATGACATCGCGCCCGGAGAGGATGACGGGGATCGCCTTCGCCTGGATCGGCGTGGGCTCGACGTAACCTTTTTCAACCAGCGCTTGCGTCAGTTTCGAGCCGAGGCCGAGCGTCGCGAATGGCAACTAGGAACCTAGGACCTTCGCCTTGAAGTAGTCGATGGTGCGGCCCAGTCCCTGTTCGAGGGACACCTTGGGCTCCCAATCGAGCAGCGTCCGCGCCAGGGTGATGTCCGGCTGCCGAACCTTCGGATCGTCGGTCGGCAACGGCTTGTAGATGATCTGGCTCTTCGAGCCCGTCATCGCGATGATCTGCCGCGCGATCTGTTCGATCGTCATTTCCTGCGGGTTGCCGATATTGATCGGACCGCTCTCTTTCGACAGCATCAGCCGGATGATGCCGTCGACCAGGTCGGTGATGTAGCAGAAGCTGCGCGTCTGCGTGCCGTCGCCGAAGATCGTCACGTCATCATTGACCAGCGCCTGCGAGATGAACGCCGGCACGGCGCGGCCGTCACGAATCCGCATGCGCGGTCCGTAGGTGTTGAAGATGCGGACGATCTTGGTATCGACCTTGTGATAGCGGCGATAGGCCACCGTCATCGCCTCGGCAAACCGCTTGGCTTCGTCGTAGACGCCGCGCGGGCCGATCGGGTTGACGTTGCCCCAGTAGGTTTCCTTCTGCGGATGTTCCAGCGGATCGCCGTAGACCTCGGAGGTGGAGGCGATCACGAACGCCGCGCCCTTGGCCTTGGCGAGGCCGAGCGCCTTGTGCGTGCCGAGCGCGCCGACCTTCAACGTCGGGATCGGCAGCTCGAGGTAATCGATCGGGCTGGCCGGGCTGGCCCAGTGCAGGACGTAGTCAACCGGCCCGTCGACGTCGATGTAGTTGGTGACGTCGTGGCGGATGAACTGGAAATCGCGATCGCGCAGGTGCGCGATGTTGGCCAGGTCGCCGGTCAGCAGGTTGTCGATGCCGACCACCGAGAAGCCGCGATCGAGCAGCG